>Ga0157371_10000039_pt1 | contig 207724 bp, 182 predicted proteins | sample C45metaG_FD_113462 | JGI IMG/M metagenome (GOLD analysis project Ga0157371, IMG submission 113462) | Corn rhizosphere microbial communities from Kellogg Biological Station, Michigan, USA - C4-5 metaG | ecosystem: Host-associated > Plants > Roots > Rhizosphere > Soil | place: USA: Michigan...
CAGGCCATCGCCGCCAAGGCGGACTCCTACGGTTGGATCACACACCGCCGTGTAGGAGTCCGGCTTGCCGGCGATGGGGCGCGCAGCGGCCCTGATGAATTCAACGCCGTCCCCGGGGCCTGCTGCGCAGGCCATCGCCGCCAAGGCGGACTCCTACGGTTTGGATCACACACCGCCTTGTGGGCGTCCGGATTGCCGGCGATGGGGCGCGCAGCGGCCCTGATGAATTCAACACCGTATCCGGGGCCTGCTGCGCAGGCCATCGCCGCCAAGGCGGACTCCTACGGTTTGGATCACACACCGCCTCGTGGGCGTCCGGATTGCCGGCGATGGGGTGCGTAGCGCCCCTAATGAATTCAACGCTGTCCTGGATGAAGGACAGGCCGTCATTGGCTAGCGCACCGCCGGGCGGTATTGCAGGGCTTCGGCGATGTGCCCTCGGCCAATGTGCTCGACCTGCTCCAGGTCTGCCAGGGTACGGGCGACTTTCAGCAGGCGATGCGCCGCTCGCAAGGACAGCGTCAGGCGTTCGCAGGCAGTTTCCAGCCATTGCTCATCGGCTGTGGATAACCGGCAGTGCCGGCGCAGGCCGGGCAGGTCGAGGAAAGCGTTGGCACAGCCCTGGCGGCGCTGCTGCAGGTCGCGAGCGCGCGCGACCTGCAGCGCGGCGCTGGCCGTGTCGTCCCCGGCCTGTGGCACCGGCGACAATGCGGTGGCTTCGCGAGCCACCGTCAGGTGCAGGTCGATGCGGTCGAGCAACGGGCCGGACAGTTTGTTGCGATAGCGCTGGATCTGATCGGTACTGCACTGGCACTTGCCACTGGGTTCGCCAAGATATCCACAGGGGCAGGGATTCATCGCAGCCACCAGTTGAAAGCGCGCCGGAAAACGGATCTTGTCGCGGGCGCGGGCAATGACGATTTCCCCGGACTCCAGCGGCTCGCGCAACACCTCGAGCACCTTGCGATCGAACTCCGGCAGTTCGTCCAGGAACAACACACCATGGTGGGCGAGGGTGATCTCCCCCGGTTGCGGCCGGCTGCCGCCGCCCACCAACGCCGCGCCGGAAGCGGAATGATGCGGGTGGCGAAACGGCCGCTGTGGCCAGTTTTTCAATGGCACGTGGCTGGCCACCGATTGAATCGCCGCCACTTCCAGCGCTTCACTTTCATCCAGCGGTGGCAGCAGCCCGGGAAGACGACTGGCCAGCAGCGTCTTACCGGTACCGGGCGGGCCGCTGAACAACAGGTTGTGTGCCCCAGCGGCCGCGACCAGCAATGCCCGCTTGGCGGCGGTCTGGCCCTGGACTTCGCTGAGGTCCGGATAGGGCTTGCTGACCAACAGCAGGCCGTTGGCGTTATAAGGGCGGATCGGCGTGTGCTTGCTGAAATGCCCGACCAGCTCCAGCAGCGTGTCGGCAGCGATCACCACCAGGCCAGAAGCCAGGGAAGCCTCTTCGGCGTTGTCGCGCGGCACGATCAGCGTTCGTCCTGCCGCGCGTGCCGCCAGTGCGGCAGGCAACACCCCCTGCACCGAACGCACGGCACCCGACAGCGCCAGTTCGCCCAGCACCTCGACGCCCTGTAACTCGGCCGCCGGAAGCTGGCCGCTACCGGCCAGAATACCCAGGGCGATGGCCAGGTCGAAGCGCCCGCCATCCTTGGGCAGATCGGCCGGGGCCAGGTTGAGGGTGATGCGTCGCGCCGGGAAATCCAGACCCGAATTGAGGATCGCACTGCGCACGCGGTCTTTGCTTTCCTTGACCGAGGCTTCGGGCAGGCCCACCAGCGTCAGCGCCGGCAAGCCATTGGCCAGGTGCGCCTCGACGGTCACGGCAGGTGCGCCCACGCCTACCTGGGCGCGACTATGGACGATGGCGAGGGACATGTTCGCTCCATGCGATAGGGGGCCGCTTCCTGCGGCACTGCTGCAACGTTAGCCCAAGGCCCGGGTGGCGCGAGCCGCGAAATGATGCGGGCTATGTCGGGCACCGCCACTCACTGTTGCCGTTGGCCCATGTACATCTCCAGCCGCGAGCGCAGCCAGCGCTCGGCCGGGTCGGTGTCCATGATGCTCAACCACACCATGGACAAATCCAGCGTCGGTGTATCGAACGGCAGCGGCTCGTCGAACAGCACGCCCGACGCCGCCATCGCACTGGCTGCATAGTCGGGCAGGCCGGCCAGCATGTCAGTGCCCGCCAGCAGTGCCGGTAACGAGCTGAACTGCGGCACCGACAGCACCACCTGACGCTTGCGCCCGATTTCGTGCAGCCATTCATCGGCGATGCCACTGGTGTTGGCGGTGTGCGACACCAACACGTGCGGCCGGCTGCAGTACTCGTCCAGGGTCAGGGGCACGGCCGATTTGTCCGCGCGCAGCACGCGCGCATGCATGCGTCGCAGCAGTTTGCGCTTGGCATTGGCCGGCAGGTCGCGGGTCTGGCTGATGCCCACGGTGATGTCGCCACTGGCGAGCAAGTCGGGAATGCGCCAGTAATCGACATGCTGAACCACGAACACCACGTTCGGCGCTTCGATGCGCAGCGCTCGCAGCAACGGCGGCAGCAGGCCGAACTCCACATCGTCCGACAGGCCGATACGAAAAGTCATGTTGCTGCTGGCCGGGTCGAAGTCGTGGGTCAGGCTCAGCGCCACCGACATGGCATCCAGGGCCGGCGACAAGTGCTTGATGATCTCTTCGGCGCGAGCCGTGGGTTCCATGCGATGGCCAATGCGCACGAACAGCGGATCGTTGAACAGCGTACGCAAGCGGTTGAGGGCCGAACTGATGGTGGGCTGGCCGAGAAACAGCTTTTCCGCCACGCGGGTGACGTTTCGCTCTTGCATGAGCGTTTCGAACACCACCATCAAGTTGATATCGGCCTTGCGCAGTTCATTGCGATTCATGGGGGGCTGTCCCGGGTGGACCGACCTTACAGGCGCCTGGCGGCACGCCCAGCGCGGGCGGGCCACCAGAGGGGAGCATCAGTCGGCCTTGGGCGCCAACGATGCCTCAAGTTCCGCCACCTTCGCTTCCAGGCTTTCCAGGCGTGCCCGGGTGCGCGCCAGAACGACCATCTGACTGTCGAATTCTTCACGACTGACCAGGTCCAGCTTGGCGAAGCCGCTTTGCAGCAGTGCCTTGAATTGGCTTTCCAGTTCCGCGCGCGGTTGCGCAGTGTCACCGTTGAACAGGCGCGAGGCCTGGCCGGTCAGGGCGTCGAGAAAATCTTTGGGCGCGAGCATGGGGCAGCGTTCCTCTAACAAAGTGCCGGCAGTGTAGCACGCGGTCCCAGACGACTGCCGTGCGGCGGGCTGCACGCTTTTCGAGCACCGCTGTGCAGCGGTGCGCACTGTTGTTGTGCGCTGCGGTGCAGCAGGTTGGCGCACAGGCCTCGCCAGGCGCTGGCAAAACGCTTTATTCCGCACAATCGATGGACATGGCAAGGTTTCTGCTTAGTGGCTGATGACCCCTGCACAGATGCAGCCGCTGTGACGGATGCGATGCGCGGCTTCGAGGGAAAGGTTTCGTCAGTAGCAGATTTTCTGGCGTTGGTCCGGGGATGCAAGACCGACGATGCGTTACAAAGCCAGACACTGCGCTTAGACTTGAGCTGGGTTTGTTTTCCTGGGGCAAGTCCACCAATTCGGGAGAAGTTTCATGAAGCTAGTCACTGCCATCATCAAGCCGTTCAAGCTGGACGACGTACGCGAGTCGTTGTCGGAAATCGGCGTGCAGGGCATCACCGTCACCGAGGTCAAGGGTTTCGGCCGGCAGAAGGGCCATACCGAGCTGTATCGCGGCGCGGAATACGTGGTCGACTTCTTGCCCAAGGTCAAGATCGACGTGGCTATCGACGACAAGGACCTGGATCGCGTGATCGAGGCCATCACCAAGGCGGCCAACACCGGCAAGATCGGTGACGGCAAGATATTCGTGGTCAATCTGGAACAGGCCATCCGCATCCGTACCGGCGAAACCGATACCGACGCGATCTAACAAGCCGACCCAACCAACGCCCCAGGAGTAAACAATATGACTCTGCGTCAACTCGCAGGGCTAGGCGCCCTGTTGTCCCTCGTAATGCCAGGCCTGGCCATGGCGGAAGAAGCGGCAGCCCCCGTAATCAACTCTGGCGACACTGCCTGGATGTTGACCTCGACAGCCCTGGTGCTGTTCATGACGATCCCTGGCCTGGCGCTGTTCTACGGCGGCATGGTGCGTTCCAAGAACATTCTTTCGGTCATGATGCAGTGCTTTGCCATCACCGGCCTGATTAGCATTCTGTGGATGGTCTACGGCTACAGCCTGGCCTTCGACACCACCGGAATGGAACAAGGCGTCGTCAACTTCAACTCGTTCGTCGGCGGTCTGTCCAAAGCCTTCCTCAGCGGTGTGACGCCGAGCAGCGTGACCGGCCCGGCGGCACTGTTCCCCGAAGCCGTGTTCATCACCTTCCAGATGACCTTCGCGATCATCACCCCGGCGCTGATCGTCGGTGCCTTCGCCGAGCGCATGAAGTTCTCCGCGATGCTGGTGTTCATGACCCTCTGGTTCACTTTGGTGTACGCACCGATCGCGCACATGGTCTGGTCCGGCAACGGCGGCCTGATGTGGGACTGGGGCGTGCTCGACTTCGCTGGCGGCACGGTGGTGCACATCAACGCCGGTATCGCCGGCCTGGTGGCCTGCCTGGTACTGGGCAAGCGCAAAGGCTACCCCACCACGCCCATGGCGCCGCATAACCTGGGTTACACCCTGATCGGCGCGGCCATGCTGTGGGTCGGCTGGTTCGGCTTCAACGCCGGTTCCGCCGCCGCAGCCAACGGCACCGCCGGCATGGCGATGCTGGTGACCCAGATCGCGACTGCCGCCGCGGCACTGGGCTGGATGTTCGCCGAGTGGCTGACCCACGGCAAGCCAAGTGCTCTGGGCATCGCCTCGGGTGTGGTGGCCGGTCTGGTCGCCGTCACCCCGGCAGCCGGCACCGTCGGCCCGATGGGCGCCCTGGTCATCGGCCTGGCGTCTGGCGTGATCTGCTTCTTCTGCGCCACCAGCCTCAAGCGCAAGCTGGGCTATGACGACTCCCTCGACGCATTCGGCGTGCACGGCATCGGCGGCATCGTCGGCGCGATCCTCACCGGCGTCTTCGCCGCTCCCGTACTGGGCGGTTTCGGCACCGTCGAAGACATCGGCGCACAGGTCTGGATCCAGGCCAAAGGCGTAGGCTTCACCGTGATCTACACAGCGGTCATCACCTACATCATCCTCAAGGTTCTGGATGTGGTGATGGGGCTGCGGGTCACTGAAGAGGAAGAGGCAGTGGGCCTCGACCTGGCTCAGCACAACGAGCGCGGTTACAACCTGTAAACCGTTCGGAAAAAAATGCCCGGTTCGCCGGGCATTTTTTTGCCTGCGATTTGTCACTTGATGCACGTGCAATCGGTTTGCCCAAGGACGATTTCAGCCCACAGCGACGTGTCGGAAAATACACGTAACGACTGGGCTGTGAAAACCTCGCTACAGCCCTTTGCTTTTTTCCTGAGCGCGCTAGAATGCGCCCCGAGCATGCGGAGAACGGTATGTGGCTACAGACCCGGATCACCCTGCGCGCACGCCCTCGCGGCTTTCATCTGGTCACGGATGAGCTGCTGGCCGGGTTGCCGCAACTGCGTGAGTGTCGCGTGGGCCTGCTGCACGTCTGGCTGCAACACACCTCGGCCTCGTTGACGATCAACGAAAATGCCGACCCGGCGGTACGGCGTGACTTCGAACGGTTTTTCAATCGGCTGGTGCCACAGGGCAGCGCCGGGTTCGAGCACAACGACGAGGGCGAAGACGACCTGCCGGCGCATTTCAAGGCCAGTTTGCTAGGCTGCCAGCTGAGCATCCCGGTCGCTGACGGACGCCTGGCGATGGGCACCTGGCAAGGCCTCTATCTTGGCGAGCACCGTGATCACGGCGGCGCTCGCAAAATCCTCGCCACGTTGCATGGCGAGGGCGTTTAGACCACTGGTCCGCAGTGGATTTGAATTTTTTCCAGCGGTCGCCGACTTAAGGTAAAGCTGGGCTATAAATAATCTGTTTTCGCAAGTCATGAGGTAGAACATGAGCGACGATGATCTGGAAAACGACGACCTCGAAGTCGGTGACGAAGACGATACCGAAGAAGGCCTGGAGGCGCCCGCCGAAGACGTGGCCGAGGACGACGGCAGCGACGCCCCCGCCCCCGCCGCCAAGGGCAAGGCCAAGGCCGCCGTGTCGGTAGACGAACTGCCGAGTATCGAAGCCAAGAACAAAGAGCGCGATGCCCTGGCCAAAGCGATGGAAGATTTCCTCGCGCGTGGCGGCAAAGTGCAGGAAGTCGAGCCCAACGTGGTCGCCGATCCGCCCAAGAAGCCCGACAACAAATACGGCAGTCGCCCTATCTGATTGCTCGTCGCTTGCCAGAAAGCCCGCCGTCGCCGCGGGCTTTTTTGTGGCGTGAATTCAGTCGCTGTGGGGCTCTGCCGCGTCGCTCACTGCCAGCGCTGCAGGACCGCGTGGATCTCGCCGAAGCTGCCTACTTCGGCGTCGGGCCGCCCCGGCGCCGTCCACGCCTTGCCCTGCGGGTTGTACCAGATCGCCCGCAAGCCGGCCTGCTGGGCGCCGGCGATATCGTCACCGGGATGGTCGCCAACGTGCACCGTCGTCTGCGCCGTCGCCTGGCCGCGGCGCAGCGCCTCGTGAAACAGGCGAGCGTCGGGCTTGCCGATACCCAGGTCCTCGGCGCACAGGGTGAAAGCGAAGTGATCGGCCAGGCCCAGGCGCCGGACATCGGCGTTGCCATTGGTCAATACCCCCAGGCGGTAATGCTGGCCGAGGGTTTCCAGGGTTGGCTGGACATCGGGAAACACATCGACCTGATGGCGCGCGTGCAGGAACACCTCGAACGCCTGCTCGGCCAACACCTCGGCTTCCCGGCGTGGGTAGCCGGCCTCTTCCAGCGCCAGGCACAGCACCTGGCGGCGCAGGGCGCTGATGCGGTGCTTGAGGTCCGGGTGGGCATCGACCAGGCGCTGGCGGATCGCGAACAGATGCTCGGCCGGCACCGCGCCCAGCCTGGCAGCGTGTGCAACGAGCCAGTCGCGCAGCACCGCTTCGGCGCTGACGATCACCGGCGCGGTGTCCCACAGGGTGTCATCCAGGTCGAAAGTGATCAGCTCGATGGTCATGGTTCGTTGCCCTTGCGTTTGGCCCTGGGGTGGGCACTGTCGTAGACCGTCGCCAGGTGCTGGAAGTCCAGATGGGTGTAGATCTGTGTGGTGGCGATGTCGGCATGGCCGAGCATTTCCTGGACCGCACGCAAGTCCTGGGATGACTCGAGCAGATGGCTGGCGAAGGAGTGGCGCAGCATGTGCGGGTGCAGGTTCTGCCCCAGCTCGCGCTCGCCGGCGGCCTTGACCCGGACCTGAATCGTACGCGGGCCCAGCCGCCGGCCCTGCTGGCTGACGAACACCGCATCGTCCAGCGGGTTGCACAGGCTGCGTTGCGCCAGCCACGCCTGCAATGCCTCGCGGGCCTTGCGGCCCACCGGCAGCACGCGGGTCTTGCTGCCTTTGCCGTGCACTTGCACCAGGCCGTCGGCCAGGTCCAGGTCGTCGAGGTCCAGGCGGGTCAGTTCGGACAGGCGCAGGCCGGAGGAGTAGAACAGCTCGAGAATCGCCTGGTCGCGCCAGGCCATGAAATCGTCCTCGACCGCGCCTTCGAGCAGTTGCAGCGCGCGATCGGTGTCCAGCGTCTTGGGCAGGCGCCGCTCGCCCTTGGGCGGCGCCAGACCGTTGGCCGGATCGTGGCTGCACAGGCCTTCGCGGTTGAGGTAGCGGTACAGCCCGCGGGTGGCCGACAGCAGGCGGGCAAGGCTGCGCGACGACTGCCCCTGCTGGTGCAACTGCGCGACCAGCCGGCGCAGGCGCTGAATGTCCAGCGCGGCCCAGTCGCTCAGGCGCTCTTTCTCGCAGAAGGCCAATACCTTGCCCAGGTCGCGGCGGTAGGCATCCAGCGTGTGGCTCGACACCTGGCGCTCGTTGCGCAGGTGCGCACAGTAAGCGTCCAGCTGCGCGTACATACCCTAGCGCACCGAGCGCAGGTTGCCGGCCAGGCGTGGCACGACCCGGCCGAGCACTTGGGCGATGTAGCCGAGGAACAGGGTGCCCACCGAGCTTTTGTATTGCTGCGGGTCGCGGCTGGCAATCGCCAGCACCCCGTGCAGGCCTTGATGGATCAGCGGCGCCATGGCCGTGGAGCCGATTTCCCGGTGTTGCGCGGGGCCGAACAGGAAATCCAGCTCGTGGTCGCGCAGCACCCCGCTGATCGCCTTGCCACCCGACAGCAAGCCGCCAATGGCCTGGTGCGCCTCGCTGGCCGGAACCCAGCGGCCCACCGGCAGGGGCGTGTCGCTGAACAGGATCAGGCTGACGAAGGGCACGCCGAACTCCTGGCGCAGGCTGTCTTCGACGGCGATCACCACATCGTCCACGCTGCTGGCGTCGAGCAGACTGACGATCAGGTGGCGGGTCTTCTCGAACAGCCGGTCGTTGTCGCGGGCAACGTCCATCAGGTGCGAAAGGCGATGGCGCAATTCCACGTTGCGATCGCGCAGCAGCTTCATCTGCCGCTCCACCAGCGAAACGGTGTCGCCGCGCTGGTGGGGCAGGCGCAGCGAGGCGAGCACTTCTTCGTGTGCGACGAAAAAGTCCGGGTTCGCCAGCAGGTAGTCGGCCACGGCCTTGGCCTCAAGGTCGCTTGCGGTACTGGCCGCAGGGGCGGCTTCGGGGGGCGGGGCGGGGGCTTGAGGCTGATCGGTCATCGCGGGCACTCACTCATAAACGAACCTGTCCTTCGTAGACCCTGACAGCCGGGCCGGTCATGATGACGGAGGTGCCGGGGCCGGCCCACTCGATGGACAGACGCCCGCCGGGCAGGTCGATCAACAGCGGCGAATCCATCCAGCCCTGGCTGATGGCCGCCACTGCCGCGGCGCAGGCGCCGGTGCCGCACGCCTGGGTTTCCCCGGCGCCGCGCTCCCAGACGCGCAGTTGCGCGCGCTGGCGGTCGATCACGTTGAGGAAGCCGACATTCACCCGTTGCGGAAAACGCGGATGGTGTTCGATCTTCGCGCCCAGGGCGTGCACGGGGGCATTGTTGATGTCGTCCACGCGCAGCACGGCGTGTGGGTTGCCCATGGACACGGCGGCCAGTTCTACCGTGGTGCCGTCCACGTCCAGCGCATAGCTCGGCGCCTGGCCGTCGGCCACGAAGGGAATCTGCTCGGGCGCCAGGCGCGGTGGCCCCATGTCGACGCTGATCTGGCCATCGTTGCGCACGTCCAGCTCGATGACGCCGCCCTTGGTCTCGACGCGGATCTGCTTTTTCGCCGTCAAACGCTTGTCCAGCACGAAACGCGCGAAGCAGCGGGCACCATTGCCGCACTGTTCGACTTCCGAGCCGTCGGAGTTGAAGATCCGATAACGGAAATCCACGTCCGGATTGCTCGGCGCTTCGACGATCAGCAGTTGGTCGAAGCCGATGCCGGTGTGCCGGTCGCCCCATTGCTTGGCGTGCTTGGGCAGGATGTGGGCGTGCTGGCTGACCAGGTCGAGAACCATGAAGTCGTTGCCCAGGCCGTGCATTTTGGTAAAGCGCAGCAGCATGGCATCACTCCGGCAGCAGGCTTTCGCCCGCGAAGAGTTCGGCCACGGTTTCGCGACGACGAACTTCGAATGCTTGCTCGCCGTCCACCAGCACTTCGGCGCAGCGGCCGCGGGTGTTGTAGTTGGAGCTCATCACAAAGCCGTAGGCACCGGCCGAATGTACCGCCAGCAGATCGCCTTCGGCCAGGGCCAGCGAACGATTCTTGGCGAGGAAGTCACCGGTCTCGCAGATCGGCCCGACGATGTCGTAGTCGCGCGGCTGGCCTTCACGGGGTTGCACTGCCGTGACGTCCATCCAGGCCTGGTACAGCGCCGGGCGGATGAGGTCGTTCATGGCGGCGTCGACGATGGCGAAATCCTTGTGCTCGGTGTGCTTGAGGTACTCGACGCGGGTCAGCAGGACACCCGCATTGGCGACGATGAAGCGACCTGGCTCGAACACCAGTTGCAAGTCGCGGCCAGCGAGCCGCTCGCGCACCGCAGCGATGTACTGCGCCGCCGGCGGTGGGGTTTCATCGCGGTAGCGCACGCCCAGGCCGCCGCCCAGGTCCAGGTGGCGCAGGTGAATGCCGCAGTCTCCCAGACGGTCGATCAGGTCGAGCAGGCGGTCCAGCGCGTCGAGGAACGGTGGCAGGCTGGTCAGCTGCGAGCCAATGTGGCAATCCACGCCCACCACTTCCAGGTTCGGCAGTTGTGCGGCGCGGATGTACACGTCCTCGGCGGCGGCGATGTCGATGCCGAACTTGTTTTCCTTGAGGCCCGTGGAAATGTACGGGTGGGTGCCGGCGTCGACGTCCGGATTGACCCGCAGCGAGACCGGCGCGCGTACGCCCAGCTCGGCGGCCACCTCTTGCAGACGCTCCAGCTCGTCCACCGATTCGACGTTGAAGCAGTGCACGCCGACCTGCAAGGCCCGGCGCATGTCGTCGCGGGTCTTGCCGACGCCGGAAAACACCACGCGTTCGGCGCGGCCGCCGGCCGCCAGGACACGCTCCAGTTCACCACCGGAGACAATGTCGAAACCTGCGCCCAGACGCGCCAGCACATTCAGCACTGCCAGGTTGGAGTTGGCCTTGACGGCAAAGCAGACCAGGTGCGAAACCCCTTGCAGGGCGTCGGCATAGGCGCGGTACTGGGCTTCGATGTGAGCCCTGGAGTAGACATAGGTCGGGGTGCCGAACCGTTGAGCAATCGCAGACAGCGCCACACCTTCCGCGAACAGTTCACCGTCGCGGGCGTTAAAAGCGTCCATGGGGTTCCCTTAATCAGTGCTGGTGCGATTGCGATGTGGCTTTACCATCCGCAGTCTTGGTGTCATCCGGCAGGAAAAGAGGACCCTTCTGACCGCATGCGGATACCAGGCAGGCAACCGCGAGGAGCGCAGTCAGGGAGGAAATCAGGCGCTTCATGGCGAAATCCTTTGTATAAGCAGTAATTGCGCCCGAGTATACCGGCCACCCGGCGGCTTGCCTATGCAGGGCGACCGGCGCGTACCGCGCGGTGCCCAATCTGCTTTATTCTTTGCATTCACTGCAGCCTGCTCGTATCTTGCCGGCCTGAGCGTGAACAGAACCACTCCGAGGTTTTTGCAATGAGTTTGACCGAAGCCCGCTTTCATGACCTGGTCGATGCCACCCAGCAGGCCCTGGAAACTGTCTACGACGACAGCGACGAAGACACCGATATCGAGATTTCCGCGGGCATGATGACCATCACGTTCGAGAACGGCAGCCAGTTGATCCTCAGCCGTCAGGAACCGCTGCGCCAGCTGTGGCTGGCCGCACGCAGCGGCGGCTACCACTTCGACTACGACGAAGAAAGCCACCAGTGGGTATGCGAGAAAAGCGAAGAATTGCTCAAGGAAGTGCTGACCCGGGCGACCCGGGAGCAGGCCGGCCTGGAGCTGGACTTCGACGAGATCTGATCATGAACACCCGCTCCGAAGCACCGCGCGCGCCCAAGCCGCTCTACACCAATGTCAGCCCGGCGGTGAAGTCGCCCTGCATCAGTCTGTGCCGGCTGGATGAGCAGAAAGTCTGCCGCGGCTGTTTCCGCCCTGTCGAAGACATTCGTGAATGGCGGTCGGCCGACGACGCCCGGCGTCGAGTCATCTGCCAGCAGGCCGAGGCCCGGCGGCTGTCGATCAGCGGCTAAAGGTGTTCCAGGGCGCCGTTGAGCGCCCGTTCCAGGTCATGCTTGTAGCGCAGGTGCAGGCGCGTCGACGCATGCCCCTGGCCCGTCAGGCCGCTCAGGTCCAGGTCCGTCAGGTAGCATCGGTAGCGCTCCTGGGTCTGGCGCTGGCCGAGGATGCGCTCGGCGACCACCTGATACAACTGGTCGCCGTACTCCAGCTCACTGAATTCCAACTGGTTGCAATACAGCGTGACGTACGCACTGCCGTCGGGCTTGCCGCCGACAATGGCTTGCACGTCATAGAACGGCCGGTCGATTGCTTCCTGCGGTGCAGGCCGGGCTTCGACACGTCGCGCCCGTGACGACGCACTGCTCGCCGCCACCAACTGGTAATAGAGCACCTGCACCGCTGGCGCGGCAGGCAGTGCTGCGCTGCGCCGGTACAGGAGCGAATTGAGGAACCGCTGCAGCGGCAACAGCAGGCTGCTGTCATCATGGTAGGGCAGGCGCTGGTGCCACAGCGTGTTGAGTTCATCCAGCACGTACACATCGGCCAGCGTGTCGTGCAGCCGATAGAACACTTGAATGCATTCCGGTTGGCCGTGGCCCAGCAGCAGGCCAATGTCGTGTTCCTGCAGGGCCTTGCTGTCCAGGAACAAGGGGCTGTAGGCCGCCAGCTCGCGGCCCAGGTATTCCAGCAACGCCGAACTGCCGGCGAGGCTGATGTGACGCACCTTGCCCGGGATCATTTCCAGCACATGGAAACACTGCTCGATCTGCACCAGGTAGCGATAACCCAGGTTGCTGGCCAGCAGGCGCTGGCAGGTCACGATCAAGGCTTCGACACGCTGGGCAATGGCTTGCGCGCGGTTATGGCAGAAGCAGCGCACCATCAGGCGTGGCGGTTGCGCGGTGGAGCATTGATTCAGATAACTGCGCACACAGTCGAGCAACGCGGACTCGCCCGTGAAACGCGCTGTGTGCAGCTCGTTCCAGCTGTTGAGGGTGACCTGGTCGAGGGTCAGCACGAGGTTTTCACGCACCCCGGCATAGCTGAGCGCATCGGTGCGCTCGGTGGTCATCAGGATGTTCAATTCACGGTGATGCTGGAGGGGGTCGATCCCGACATTGATCAGCATCAACACCTGGGCCGGCACACTGGCGTGCAGCAGTTGCTGCTCTTGCACGCTGTCGAGCGGCAGGGGTACGGCCTGTTGCAGGCTGCCCAGCAGGTTGAACAGCTCGAATTCGGTCATGTCGCTGGTGCCGGGATGCAGGGCGATGCGGGTGCTGCTGTCGATCACGCCATTGCGGTGGCTCCAGGCGAGCAGTTCGACCAGTTCGCGCGAGCGCTTGAGCGGGGCGAAATGCTCCCATTCCTGGGCACCCAGGCTGCCATTGTAAAGCTCCCAGACAGTGCCTCCCGGTACGCGCCGATTGGCCGACTGCACCAGCGTCAGGGTGTCTTCGGCCAAATCCTGGGCAATGCCCGGATTGATGAATTCGACCTTGCCGGCCTTGCGTTCGAAGGCCGCGTACAGCCGTCGGCCCAGGATGTTGAGGTCACGTTTGTCGATCAGGCGGTCGACCGTCTGGTGGCGCGCGAAGTGGGTCAGAAAGCGGTAGCTGTGGTTGAGTTCGCTGACCAGGTCACGGCGTTCGCTGGCGACCTGGCGCACCTTCCACTGGCTGCGACTGTCGAGCAGGGCCAGTTGGCGGGCATCCCAGCCCCATTCATCGGCCAGGCGCTGCAGTAACTGACGCTGCCAACCGGGGTTGCGTTGTGCTGCCGCGCCGGTGAGTTTCTTGTTGACCTTGAGGTAGAACGCCCGGCGAACCAGTTCCAGGCGTTGTGGCTCGGCCCGGCCCAGCAGGTACTCCTCGATGCGCCGGTACACCACCAGGTAGGGGTCCAGTTCGTCGAGGTCCAGCCGGTTGGCGAACACCGCCTGCTTGAGGCGCAGGCTCAGGCAATGCACCGCCGGATGCTCGCTGGCATACACCTCCGTCAACAGCAGCTTGAGCACGGACTTGTAGGGTGACTCGATGCCCTTGTACAACTGCCAGAGCCCCGCGCCGATGAATTCCCCCGGCGGAATGTGCGCCAGATGGCCCAGGTCCAGAACTTCGTCGGCACGAATGAAGCGCTTGGACAGCAGCGTATGGGTGTACTCGGCGTAGCGCGATTCTTCATACACCGGCACCAGCCACCACAGTGGCGTGCGCCCGGCCAGCCAGATGGCCGTGCGGTAGAACTCGTCGAGCAGCAGATAATGTTGGGTAGTGCCGCAGTCTTCGGAACTGAGCTGGGCGTCGCGCTCTCCGTGCACGAAACGCGTCGCGTCGATCAGGAAGAAATGCGCTTCGGCGCCCTGGGTCTCGGCCCAGGCCTCGAGCAGTTGGCATTTGCGGCGCAACTCGGCAAGCGCCTGTTCGTCCAGGTTCGGCGCGTGGCACACCCAGACATCCAGGTCGCTGTGTTCGGCCTGGGCGACGCTGCCCAGGCTGCCCATCAGAAACAGGGCATGGATGGGTCGCGGCGGGTTGCCATGGCGGGCTTTGTAGCTGAACGAACGGGTCAGGCGTTGAGCCTCGGCCAGGGCATCGTCGTCGGGCTCGAAAGCGCTGATGCCGGCCGGAGTCAGCCCCGACACATAGCCCGGCAGCAGCGGGTGATTGACGTGGAAGAACAACGGCAGCAGCTTGAGCACCAGTTGCTGGCGTGTGGACATGCCTTGCAGGGCACGTTGCAGTCGCCCCGCGCTGACCTTGAGGAAACGCGCGCGCAGCTGGCCGAGCACCTTGCGATCGATGCCCTGGTCCAGATCAGGACGAATTTCTTGAAAGCGATTCATCAGGTTCGGGCTGGCCGGCGAGAGTGCTGCGAAGGAAGTCGATAGCGGGTTATCGGCGGCCAGCGATGAATGTTTAGCGGTGCGGCACGGTACCGGGCCGGGGTTGCCGGCCCGGCCGCGGCATCAGGCCGGCTCGGCGACGTTGAGGATGGTCAGCAGGGACTGTGTGTGCTGCGCTGCATCCAGGCCCAGGCTGGTCAGGTAGCCGCCATCGGGCTGGGTGATGAGTTCTTTCTCGTACAGGCGATGAGTCGCCGAGATCGCATCGGGCGATGCAGTCTGGTGGATCTTGAGCCCCTCCCTGGTGTTATCCAGATTGAACAGGGCAAGAATCTCCAGCTCGGCAATCAGCTCAGGGGTATAGGACATAGGCGCTCCAGACTTTCTTCTAGGAAGGGACGGCAGCGCCACGGATGACGCTGGACGTTCTGGCCCCGTGAGTGATGGGCAGCGGGGTCCTTGCAGTGTAGTCAGGTGCCGAGGGGGTGCTCAGAATTTTTCCGGAGGCAGCTCGGGCAGGGCGCGCAGGGCCGCTTCGTACCACGCCGTGTCGAACGGGCGGTCTTCGTCGAGGATGGCGTCGATCTCGTAAGCCAGCACGTGAGCCATCAGGTTGAGGATGTCTTCGCGTTCGTAGCCCACCAGGGTCAGCTTGTTGAACGTGGCCTTCGCCGCCGGCGGGTTGTCGCTGTCGATCTGGTTTTCGATCGCCTGGATCAGGGTGTTTTCTGCGAAGGACTCGTCATCGTCCTGGTCATGTGCAGTCATGGTGCGCTCCTGAAACCTGTGTCGGGGAAGCTCGCCAGGCAGGCTGCGCTGGCGAGGCGAACGTCATGCGCGGCTGGACAGCAGCGTCTGGCCGCGTGCAACGGCGGCCTTGACCTGAGCCGGCGCGGTGCCGCCGATGTGGTCGCGGGCATTGACCGAGCCTTCAAGGGTCAGTACCTCGAAGACGTCCTGCTCGATCTGGTCACTGAACCGGCGCAGCTCGTCCAGGCTCATTTCAGCCAGGTCCTTGCCGCTGTCGACGCCGTACCTGACCGCATGGCCGACAATTTCGTGGCAGTCACGAAACGGCAGGCCACGGCGAACCAGGTAGTCGGCCAGGTCGGTGGCCGTGGAGAAACCGCGCAAGGCCGCTTCGCGCATAGTGGCGTGGCGTGGCTTGATCGCCGGGATCATGTCGGCGAACGCGCGCAGCGAGTCGCGCAGGGTGTCGGCCGCATCGAACAGTGGCTCCTTGTCTTCCTGGTTGTCCTTGTTGTAGGCCAGTGGCTGGCCCTTCATCAGGGTCAGCAGGCCCATCAAGGCACCGAACACACGGCCGCTCTTGCCGCGAACCAGTTCCGGCACGTCGGGGTTTTTCTTTTGCGGCATGATCGAGCTGCCGGTGCAGAAGCGGTCGGGCAGGTCGATGAACTGGAACTGTGCGCTGGTCCACAGCACCAATTCCTCGGAGAAGCGCGACAGGTGCATCATCGCCAGGCTGGCGGCAGCGCAGAATTCGATGGCGAAGTCGCGGTCCGACACGCCATCCAGCGAGTTGCCGCTGACCGCTTCGAAGCCGAGCAACTGGCAGGTCAGCTCACGCTCGATGGGGTAGGTGGTGCCCGCCAGCGCCGCGCTGCCCAATGGCATGCGGTTGGTGCGCTTGCGGCAGTCGACCAGGCGTTCATAGTCGCGGCTGAGCATTTCGAACCAGGCCAGCAGGTGATGCCCGAAGGTCACCGGTTGCGCCGTTTGCAGGTGAGTGAAGCCGGGCATGATGGTGGCGGCTTCACGCTCGGCCTGTTCCAGCAGGCCGTGTTGCAGGCGGGTGATCTCGGCCAGGATCAGGTCGATTTCGTCACGCAGCCACAGGCGAATGTCGGTGGCCACCTGGTCGTTGCGGCTGCGCCCGGTGTGCAGCTTCTTGCCGGTGACGCCGATACGGTCGGTCAGGCGCGCCTCGATGTTCATGTGCACGTCTTCCAGGTCGACGCGCCACTGGAAAGCCCCGGACTCGATTTCTTTTTCGATGGTGTTCAGGCCGTCGATGATCGTGTCGCGCTCGGCGGCGGTGAGCACGCCGACTTGCGCCAGCATGGTCGCGTGGGCGATCGAACCCATGATGTCGTGGCGATACAGGCGCTGGTCGAAATTGACCGAGGCGGTGAAGCGGGCGACGAAGGCGTCGACGGGTTCACTGAAGCGGCCGCCCCAGGACTGGTTGGTCTTGTCAGTGCTCATGAATTCGCTCGTTGAAGGCGTGAACGGGAAAAGTGCCGTAATGATAAGGGCTGATCCACTCACCGGCTATCGAAAGCGTATAGCATTCGATAGACCGCAAGACAGCACGGAAGCCCCGAGATGGCCCGATCCTGGTTGAGAAAAACGCTGCAGGCGCACCCGGCGCCCGAGTTCTTCCTGCCCGAGCTATGCGCGGCCCCGGCGTTGCTGGTGCTGGTGGTGCTGGCGGAGTTACTGGTGCTGGTCCTGGTGTTGTCCGAGCCCATGGCGCCCGATTTCAACTGGGTCAGGCTGGCGTTGACATCGTTGTTCGTGCAGTGGATCGTATTGTTGTCGGCTGCCGTATTGTGCGCCCTGCGTCCCGGGTTGGCGCGATTGCGCGCAGGTGTCGCAGGCAGTCTATGCTGCTTGTGGGTGGTGGTGCTGACGCTGGCCGGAACGGCACTCACCGACTACCTGCAATTGGGGGGTGAGGCGTCGATCACGCTGGAGGCCAATCGTTACCTGCGCCATGCGCTGATTGCCTTGATCATGTCGGCGTTGTTGATTCGTTATTTCTACCTGCAAAGCCAGTGGCGTCGACAGCAGCAAGCTGAGCTGCAGGCGCGCCTGGAAGCCTTGCAGGCCCGGATCAGGCCGCATTTTCTGTTCAATACGTTAAACAGTATCGCCAGCCTGGTGGTCAGCGATCCGGCCAAGGCCGAACAGGCGGTACTGGACTTGTCAGACCTGTTTCGCGCCAGCCTGGCCAAGCCGGGCAGTGTCGTACGCTGGGGGGACGAGCTCGATCTTGCGAAACGATATTTATCGATTGAGCAATATCGGCTTGGCAAGCGTCTACAGTTGCATTGGAGGGTCGATACAATTCCCGATGATGTGCCGATACCCCAGCTAACCTTACAACCGTTGTTGGAAAATGCGCTGTTGCATGGAATCGCCCCGCGCATCGAGGGCGGGGTCGTGAGTGTGCAGGCCGACTATATAGGGGGAGAGTTTATCTTGTGCATCAGCAATCCCTACGACGAAGCCGCCGTGGCGCGCGCTTCCAGCGGTACCCAGCAAGCACTGGCCAATATAGGTGCCCGACTCTTGGCACTTTTCGGGCCGCGCGCGAGTCTGAGCGTGGAACGCCGTGACGGTCTCCATTTCACCTGTCTGCGCTACCCTTGTGCGAGACTCACGCAGGAATCCAGTGCTCTATGAATGTCCTGATCGTTGATGACGAACCACTAGCCCGCGAGCGCTTGAGCCGACTGGTCAATGACCTCGAAGGGTATACCGTGCTGGAACCGGGTGCCGGCGATGGCGAGGAAGCGCTGAGGCAGATCGACAGCCTCAAGCCGGACGTGGTGCTGCTGGATATCCGCATGCCGGGCCTGGACGGCCTGCAGGTGGCGGGTCGCCTGTGCGAGCGCGATGCGCCGCCGGCGGTGGTGTTCTGCACGGCCCATGACGAGTTCGCACTGGAGGCCTTCCAGGTCAGCGCGGTGGGCTATCTGGTCAAGCCAGTGCGCCCCGAAGACCTGCAGCGCGCACTGCGCAAGGCCGAGCGACCGAACCGCGTGCAGTTGGCTGCGCTCACCCGGCCTGCTGCGCAAAGCGGCGCCAGCCCGCGCTCGCACATCAGTGCGCGAACCCGCAAGGGCATCGAGCTGATTCCGTTGGATCAAGTCATTTACTTCATCGCCGACCACAAATACGTGACCTTGCGTCATGAAGGCGGCGAAGTGCTTCTGGATGAGCCACTCAAGGCACTGGAGGACGAGTTTGGCGATCGCTTCGTGCGCATTCACCGCAATGCCCTGGTCGCGCGTGAACGCATCGAGCGCCTGCAGCGCACGCCCCTGGGTCATTTCCAACTGTTTCTCAAAGGCCTCAACGGCGATGCATTGATCGTCAGCCGCCGCCACGTGGCGGGCGTTCGCAAGATGATGCAGCAGCTCTGAGCGACCTGCCGTAGTCCCCTTGTCGTTCGGACCGGGGAGGGCAGGCAACGAGGAAGGCGGTCTTGGATGCTGGTATCATGCCCGTACTTATTCAGTACGGATTGATTCATGTCCATTCGCGAGATCCGCATCGCCACCCGCAAGAGCGCACTTGCCCTGTGGCAGGCCGAATACGTCAAGACCCGCCTGGAACAGGCCCACCCCGACCTTCGGGTCACGCTGGTGCCCATGGTCAGCCGGGGTGACAAGCTGCTCGATTCACCCCTGTCGAAAATCGGCGGCAAGGGCTTGTTCGTCAAGGAACTGGAAACCGCGCTGCTGGAAGACCAGGCCGACATCGCTGTGCACTCGATGAAAGACGTACCGATGGACTTTCCCCAGGGCCTTGGTCTGTTCTGCATCTGCGAGCGCGAAGACCCTCGCGACGCCTTCGTGTCCAATCAGTTCTCCAGTCTCGCCGACCTGCCGCGAGGCAGCGTGGTGGGAACCTCCAGCCTGCGCCGCCAGAGCCAGCTGCTGGCGCGCCGCCCCGACCTGCAGATCCGCTTCCTGCGCGGCAACGTCAATACCCGCCTGGCAAAACTGGATGCCGGCGAGTATGACGCAATCATTCTGGCTGCGGCCGGGCTGATACGGCTGGGCTTCGAAGATCGAATCCGTTCCAGCCTCAGTGTCGAGCACAGCCTGCCGGCCGGTGGCCAGGGCGCAGTCGGTATCGAGTGCCGCACCGCCGACGCAGAGGTGCATCAGTTGCTGCTGCCGCTCAATCATCCTGAAACGGCCTTGCGTGTGGCGGCCGAGCGGGCGATGAACAAGCACCTCAATGGTGGCTGCCAGGTGCCGATTGCCTGCTACGCCGTGCTCGAAGGCGACCATATATGGCTGCGCGGGCTGGTGGGCGACCCTACCGGCAAGGTGCTGCTCACGGCCGAAGACCGCGCACCGCAGGCCGATGCACAGGCGTTGGGCATTCGGGTGGCCGAGGCGCTGCTGAACAAAGGCGCGGCCGACATTCTGCGCGACGTGTACGGCGAGACGAGCGCGCCTTGAAGCGCTGGCGGCTGCTGCTGACCCGGCCTGCCGAGGAGTGTGCGCAGGTAGCGCAACAACTGGCCGAGCACGGCATTGCCAGCGTCAGCCTGCCCCTGCTGTCCATCGTGCCACTGCCGGTCGAGCCTCGCTGGGGGCCCTCCCTGGCGACGTTGGACCAGTACGCCGCCGTGATTGTCGTCAGCAAACCCGCCGCCCGGCTCGCCCTGCAACGGCTCATGCCCGGTTGGCGCCAGCCGGCCGACCAGGCCTGGTTCAGCGTGGGCGCAGCGACGGCGGCGATCGTGCAGGCACACGGCGTGCGTGTGGCGTTTCCAGACGGTGGTGACGACAGCGAAGCGTTGCTTGGTATGCCGGCATTGCAAAGCGTCCTGGCGCGGGCTTCGTGCCGAGTCCTGATCCTGCGTGGCGAGGGTGGGCGCGAGCTGCTCGGCGATACCCTGCGAGCCCGTGGCGCCCAGGTCGACTACTTGGAGTTGTATCGGCGCGAGCTGCCGGAATATGCTGCCGGCGAGCTGTTCTCGCGGCTGGTGGCGGAACGCTTGAACGGCGTGGTGGTCAGCAGTGGGCAGGGTTTGCAACATCTCCTGTTGTTGGCGGCACGCGACAAGGTGGATTTGGCTGAAACGCCAGTGTTCGTGCCCAGTGCGCGAGTGGCCGAACAGGCTGAGGCCGCAGGATTATCAACGGTCGTGGACTGCCGCGGTGCCAGCACTGCGGCTTTACTGACGGCGTTGCGGCAACAGGCCGCGTCCCGTTTCAGGTCGTGACCGCCTTCAAGGCCAGGCGCGACTCAATGCTAAGGATCGATACGTGAGCGAAACACTACTGCCCAAAGATGAAACCCCCGCGGCCTCCCACGAACCGTCCGCGCCACCGCCGGTGGTCAAGCGCCGCAGCAACGGCCTGGCGGTGGTCGCCCTGCTGCTGGCAGCGGCCGGGCTGGCAGCGGCAGGTTGGGGCGTGTGGCAAGTGCGCAGCTTGACCTCGGGCCACTTGCAGCAGTCACAGCGGCTGGAATCGCTGAGTGCGCAAACCCTCACGTTGCAGCAAAGCGAACGCAAGCTCAGTGCCGACCTGGCGCAATTGCCCGGTGCCGCAGAACTGGAAGAACGCCGCCGCCTGGTGGCGCAGTTGCAAGGCGATCAACAGCGGCTGAGCCAGCGTCTGGAGACCGTGCTGGGTGCCAGCCGCAAAGACTGGCGCCTGGCCGAGGCCGAGCACTTGTTGCGACTGGCCAGCCTGCGCCTGTCGGCGTTGCAGGATATTCACAGCGCACAGGCGCTGGTGCGCGGTGCCGATGAAATTCTGCGCGAACAGGACGACCCTGGTGCGTATGCCGCGCGTGAACAACTGACCAAGAGCCTGGCCGCCCTCAGCGGTGTAGAGCAACCCGATCGCACCGGCGTCTTCCTGCAGTTGGCCGCACTGCGTGACCAGGCCGTGCAGCTGACTGCGCTGGCGCCCGAGTTCGAGGCCCACGGCGACGCCGTACGCGCGACAGGTACCGCAACCGAAAGCCGCTGGCGCGAATGGTGGGACAAGATCTCCAGCTATTTCCGCGTCGATTTCAACCCTGACGCCGATGTGCGGCCGCTGTTGGCCGGGCAGGGCCTCAATCAAGTGCGCCTGGCCCTGAGCCTGGGCCTTGAGCAGGCACAGTGGGCAGCGCTCAACGGTGAAGCCAAGGTGTATAAGCAGGCGCTGGAAGAGGCGCGCAGCATCCTGGTTGCCAGCTTCAATCAGGACAACGTGCAGGCCAAGGCTATCCTCGAGCAGATCGACCAACTCAAAGCGCGCACGGTCACGGTCGTGACGCCGGACCTGGCCGCCAGCATCGAGGCCGTGCAGGCTTACCTGCAACGCCGGCACACGCCCGTCGATGGCCTTGACACCCCGGCAGCCGGGCAGCCCGCGGAGGCCAGCCAATGAAGCGTCTCTACGTCATTGTGTTCCTGGTGGTCGCACTGGCGGTGGCCTTGGCGGTAGGCGTTTCCCGGCACCCAGGTTATGTCCTCATCGACTATCCGCACGTGTTCCGCTATGAGTCGGGCCTGTGGGCAACGCTGGCGGCCTTGCTGCTGGTCGCTCTGATCGTTTTCGTGGCCTGGCTGGTGCTGGGCCTGCTGGGTTCCTCGGGCCGTGTGGTCAACCCCTGGTCGGGGCGCAACCGTGACCGTCGCGTGCGCATGGCCATCGAGCAGGGCCAGATGGATTTGATCGAGGGTCGCTGGGCCAGTGCACACAAGCACCTGCGCCGTGCGGCAGAGGCGGAACGTCAGCCGTTGCTGTACTACCTGGGCGCGGCCCGTGCGGCCAACGAGCAGGGTCACTACGAAGAGTGTGACGCACTGCTGGAACGTGCACTGGAACGCCAACCGCAGGCCGAGCTGGCGATTGCGCTGACTCACGCGCAGTTGCAAACCGATCGCGGTGACACCGATGGCGCCCTGCAAACGCTGCAGGTGATGCATGAGCGCCATCCGCGCAACACGCAGGTGTTGCGCCAACTGCAGCGCTTGCACCAACAACGTGGCGACTGGTCGGCGGTGGTCCGTTTGCTGCCGGACCTGCGCAAGGACAACGTGCTGCCGGCGCCCGAACTGGCGGCACTGGAGCGCCAGGCCTGGGGTGGTAAATTGACGTTGGCTGCCTACCAGGAAGGCCAGGGCCCGGCGGGCCTGGCAGCCTTGCAGCAGGCATGGCAACAGCTGAGCAGCGGGCAGCGGCATGAGGCGGCGCTGGTAGCGGCCTATGCCGAGCAGCTGCGCCAACTGGGAGCCAATGCCGAAGCCGAGGACGTGCTGCGCAGTTCGATCAAGCGTGAATACGACAGTCATCTGGCGCGCCTTTACGGGCTGATCGCCAGTGATCCGGTACGGCAGTTGCAAGTGGCCGAAGGCTGGTTGAAAGCGCATCCGCAAGACCCTGGCCTGCTGCTGACCCTGGGCCGCCTGAGCCTGCATGCCCAGCTGTGGGGCAAGGCACGCGACTACCTGGAAAGCAGCCTGCGGTTGCAGCGCAATCCTGAAGCCTGCGCGGAATTGGCGCGCCTGCTGGCACAGTTGGGTGACACCGATCGCAGCAACAAGCTGTTCCAGGAGGGCCTCGGCCTGCTGGACGCGCGGCTGCTGTCGGCACCCATGCCGGTTGCCGTACGGGGATAGCGCCGACCCAGGCGGTGCTGTTACCGATGTTTGAAACATTTCCTACTGGCTTGTGCGATAGGTCTGAACCGTGTTGTCGATAAGTACTCAGGCACTCGGTTCCGTTTCATTCAAGGGTTGCTGAAAGGTCTACTCAGTAGTGCCTTGAATGTAGCGAAGGCTTTACTCTAACGTTGTCACTTGCTCATTTTGTTCCAGGACACTACATGCCGCTGGCCGCCGCGCGCTCGTTCTTTTTCATGGCAGTCATTGCCTCGGTAGGTATCGCCTGCGTACTGTTCTACCTGGAGCGTATCGTCGGCCTGACGCCGTGCCCACTGTGCCTGCTGCAACGCTTTTTTCTGCTGGCCTTCGCGGTCACCTGCCTGGCTGCCGCCTTGCGTCGGCCGTCGGGCGCAGGTCTGCGACGCTACGCGGCAGGCGCCCTGGTGTTCGCGCTGGCCGGGGCGGGCGCTGCAACGCGCCAATTGTGGCTGCAGGCGCAGATGCTGCACGCCGACCTTGCCTGCCACCCCGACCTGCTCGACCTGGCGCGTACCTTGTCGTGGCCCGACTTCCTGCAGACGCTGCTGCTGGGCAATAGCCAGTGCGCACGAATCAACTGGACCCTTCTGGACATGAGTCTGCCCGAGTGGAGCCTGTTGGCGTTCACGGGCATGGCCTGCTTCGCGCTATGGCAACTTGTGCGGCGTAATCCACGCGGCGATCAGCGCCCGGCCGATTAAACACTTGTATGAACTTTATCGCCTGCGTACCTTGAAGCGGATAGCGCGGGGGCATAATCTCCCTGCACGCGCTAACGAATATCGGTCGAGCCCCATCGCCTGGCGAGGGTTTCGATCTGGTTCCCGCCTCATGTATCAACCCGCAGGGGGACGAGGCCCACAAGGATAAATGCCATGTTGGAAAGTTGTCAGAATGCCCAGGAACGCTGGGGCGGAGTTCACTCGCTGATCGATCGCTGGCTGCAGGAACGTAACGAATTGATCCTCGCGTTCGACCACCTCGGCAGCACGGCGCAGGAGCTGGCCGACAATCGCAAGACACTGCAGAAATTCTGCGAAGTGCTGGTCGATTATGTGTCGGCTGGGCACTTCGAGGTGTACGAGCAACTGACCAACGAGGCCAAGGCGTTCAACGACGAGCGCGGGCTGGAATTGGCCGACACGATCTGGCCGCGGATCGATGCCATCACCGAAAAGGCCCTGGCCTTCAACGACCACTGCGATCAGGGCGATTGCTCGAATCCGGTACTGATCGCTGAAAAGCTCAAGGAGCTGGGCGGCCTGTTGCACGAGCGTTTCGAGCTGGAAGACTGCCTGATCGAAGTGCTGCACACGGCGCACAAGGAAGAGGCCGAACAGGTCTGACGCCGGCGTCGCTGCCGGCGACTATCGAATGTCGAGCAATTCGATATCGAAGGTCAACGGCGTATAGGGGGCGATGACATCACCTGCGCCCTCGGCACCATAGGCCTTGGCCGAGCCGATCACCACCCGCCATTTCGCGCCTTTCTTCATCTGCAGCAGCGCCGTTCGCCAACCCTCGATCACGCTGTTCAAGGCGAACCACTGGGGCTGGGCGTTCTCGTCGAAGATGCTGCCATCTGGCAATGTGCCCCGGTAGCGCACCTGTACCTTGCTATTGGCAGTGGGCATTGCACCGCTGCCTGCCACCTGCTCACTGACCAGTATGCCGTCGCTGATCTCCCGGACCCCGGCCCTGGCGCGTTCGGCCGCCATGAAGCGGCGCTCGGCCTGCAGGGCCGACTCTACGTCGGGCGTGGCGGATATGCCTGCCTGCGCATCCTGCTCGGCCAGAATCTGCTGGATCCGGGCATCGTCCAGTGCCAGCGGCTCGCCTTTGTACGCTTGCTGCAACCCTTTGATCAGTGCCTCGAGCGGCAGCCCCGGCACCTCTTCGCGCAGCCGCTCACCCAGGCTGGCCCCGAGGCTGTAGGCACGGTCGTCAGCCGACGGCGCAGGGGGCGAAGACGCCTGGCTGGCAGCGACCCAGGGCAGGAGCAGACACAAGGAAAACAACGAACGGCGGACCATGAAAAAACTCCGACACCGAGGCGAGTGATGAGTGATTAATGCCAGGCTGACAGCGCCGGACAGCCGCCCCGGACGGTCCCGCACTTAGCGAGCGATCCCTAATAACAAGTTTTGCCCCAGCATGCAACGCACCCCATTGTTTACTGTCAAGATGCGCTAGCGGCACAGCTTGCAGAAGTCTAGTATGGCCGCAACCACGCCAGCCAGGAGGTCACCCATGTCGGCTAACAAGAAGCCAGTCAATACGCCGTTGCACCTGCTCCAACAGCTGTCGGGCAGTTTGCTCGAACATCTGGAAAACGCTTGTTCCCAAGCTTTGGCTGATGCTGAGAAATTGCTCGCCAAGTTGGAAAAACAGCGTGGCAAGGCCCAGGAAAAACTGCACAAGTCGCGCCTGAAACTGCAAGACTCCGCCGCCGCCGGTAAAACCAAGGCACATGCCAAGGCCAAGACGTCCGTGGGTGAGCTGGAAGAAGTGCTGGACTCGCTGAAAGAGCGCCAGTCGGAAACCCGCCTGTACATCGTGCAACTCAAGCGCGACGCTCAGGAAAGCCTGAAGTTGGCCGCGGGCGTGGGCCGTGTGCGCGAAGCCGCCAGCAAGGCGCTTGAGGCTCGCTCGGCAACACCGGCTGTAACCAAAGCCGCGAGCAAACCTGCCGCAGCCAAGCCGGCCGCCAAACCCGCTGCCAGCAAGACGCCGGCCAGCACCGCTAAACCGGCCAATACCGCCAGGCCGGCTGCCAGGGCGCCTGCGCGTGCCGCCGCCAAACCTGCTGCCAGCACCGCTGCCGCCCAGCCTGCCACCCGCAAGTCGACTGCCAAGGTCGCGACGGTGAAGAAAGCGCCCGTGGCCAAGACCGCCGCCGCCAAGGCGCCTGCCGCCAAGCCTGCTGCAGCAGCCGCTACGCCTGCAAGCTCGGCCGCCAAGCCTGCGGCAAGCAAGCCAGCCCCGGCGAAAACTGCGCCTGCCAAGACCGCGGCCGGCAAGCCTGCCGCCGGCAAGCCTGCCGCCACCAGGGCGACTCCGGCAGCCAAACCCGCTACCGCCAAGCCTGCTGCCAAACCCGCAGCAAGAAAGCCTGCCGCCGCCAAGCCGGCTGCATCGGCAGCGAAGTCGGCCACCGACAGCCCGGCGCCTGCCGCTCAGCCAGGCGGTGCCAGCAGCACGCCGGCGACCTCACCGTCGAGCAATGGCGCCAACGCGCCTTCCAGCGCGTCCTGAGGGCCGCTACGAAAGTCGGCGGTCACCCGCGCAGTCACTTTCCAGCACCGCCCCAAGGTTCGGCCAGCACACTGCGCAGTACGTCCAGCGCAGTGTGCCGGCGAGCCTCGACCGGCAGCACTTGCAACAACCAGGTTTCAGTGTCCTGAGCCTCGCCGGCCGGCCAGTCGCGGGCCAGGGTATCGAGGTGCTCCAACAGGCTGCGCTCGGCATCCAGCTCCAGCTGTTTCACGCCCTCGCGCACGCTTGCCAACGCGGGGTCGTTCAATGCGGCATCACGCCAGCCTTGGCGAAGTTCACGCAGCGGGCGCACCACCCGGTCGTGCCACGGCTGGGCATAGTCGCGCAACACCTGCGCACGCTGCGCGTTGCAGCGCGTGCCTCGTTGACCGAGCCAGGCCGCGCAGATGACCAGGCACACATTGGCGCCGGCGTCCTGCAATTGCAGGACGCCTTGCGCCACGCCGGGCCGGGCGTACAGGTGCAGGGCGTAATTCCACAGATCGGTCTGCATCGTGCTACTCGCGCTAGTTGTCGACGAAACTGGTAGACTCCGCCGCCATTATGATCCGACTTCAGAACCTGACTTTACAGCGTGGCCCGCAACGTCTGCTAGAAGACGCCGAGCTGACGCTGCACGCCGGCCAGAAAGCCGGTCTCATCGGTGCCAACGGCGCCGGCAAATCCAGCCTTTTCGCATTGCTGCGGGGCGAGCTCGGCCCGGATTCGGGTGAATGCTACCTCCCGGCCGACTGGCGCATTGCCCATATGCGCCAGGAAGTCGATACGCTCGAGCGCATCGCGGTCGACTACGTGCTCGACGGCGATGTGCGCCTGCGCGAGGTCCAGCGTGACCTGGCCGCGGCCGAAGCGGCCCACGACGGCGCCGCCCAGGCCCGCCTGCACGCCGAGTTGGACAGCGCCGACGGCTACACCGCCGATGCGCGCGCGCGCAAGCTGCTCGCCGGCCTGGGGTTCAGCAACGAACAGATGGACCGCCCGGTCGGTGACTTCTCCGGGGGCTGGCGCATGCGCCTGAGCCTGGCGCAGGCCCTGATGTGTCCCTCTGACCTGCTGTTGCTCGACGAGCCGACCAACCACCTGGACCTCGACGCGATCCTGTGGCTGGAAGACTGGCTCAAGGGGTACCCGGGCACCTTGCTGCTGATTTCCCATGACCGGGATTTCCTCGACGCCGTGGTCGACCACGTGGCCCATGTGGAGCAGTGCAAGCTGACGCTTTACCGGGGTGGTTACTCGGCATTCGAGCGGGCCCGTGCCGAGCGCCTGGCGCAACAGCAGCAAGCCTACGAGAAGCAGCAGGCGCAGCGTGCGCACATGGAAAAGTACATCGCCCGGTTCAAGGCGCAGGCCACCAAGGCACGCCAGGCTCAAAGCCGGATCAAGGCACTGGAGCGAATGGAAGAGTTGTCGGCGGCACATGTCGACTCGCCGTTCGATTTCGTCTTCCGCGAATCGCTGAAAATTTCCAGCCCGTTGCTCGACCTGTCCGAAGGCCAGTTGGGCTACGGTGACAAGACCATCCTGCACAAGGTCAAACTGCAGCTGGCGCCCGGTGCGCGCATCGGCCTGCTGGGCCCCAACGGGGCCGGCAAATCGACGCTGATCAAGAACCTGGCCGGCGAGCTGGAGCCGCTTGCCGGGCGGCTGGTGCGCGGGGAAAACCTGGTGGTCGGCTATTTCGCCCAGCATCAGTTGGATTCGCTGGACAGCAAGGCCAGCCCGTTGCTGCATTTGCAGCGCCAGGCGCCCACCGAGCGCGAGCAGGTGCTGCGTGATTTCCTCGGCGGCTTCGATTTTCGCGGCGCTCGGATCGACGAGCCGGTGCTGAACTTCTCCGGCGGTGAGAAGGCGCGCCTGGCGTTGGCCCTGATTGCCTGGGAACGGCCCAACCTGTTGCTGCTCGACGAACCGACCAACCACCTGGACCTGGAAATGCGCCTGGCCTTGACCATGGCCCTGCAGGAATTCAGCGGGGCCGTGCTGGTGGTGTCCCACGATCGTCACTTGCTCAAAAGCACCACCGACGACTTCCTGCTGGTGGCCGACGGCAAGGTCGACACCTTCGACGGCGACCTGGACGACTACGCGCGCTGGCTCATCGACTATCGCCAGCGCCACGCGCCGGCCAGCCAGGCACCGGTCAACCTCGACAAGACCGACAAGAAAGCCCAGCGTCAGGCCGCCGCTGCCCTGCGCCAGCGCCTGGCGCCGCACAAGCGCGACGCCGACCGCCTGGAAAAAGAGCTCGGCGAGCTGCACGAGAAGCTTGCCAAGGTCGACGCGAGCCTGGCCGACAGCGCCATCTACGAGCAGGCGCGCAAGAACGACCTGCGCGACCTGCTGGCCCAGCAGGCCAAGCTGAAAGTGCGCGAAGGCGAACTCGAAGAGGCCTGGATGGCGGCGCTGGAGCTGTACGAGACTCTGCAGGCGGAGCTGGAGGCTCTGTCCTGATGGAGTCCTTGCAGACCCTGTTTCCGATCGACGACTGGCTGGCGCCGTTCCTGCTGGGCATGCAGATCCTGTTGATCCTCGCCGTCGCCTTCGTGCTGCAGCGCCTGGTCACGCGTTTTCTGCTGGGGCTGGGCGAACGCTACCCGCTGCCCTCCGAACTGATGGTGCCGCTGCGCGGCGGCCTGCGCTGGCTGATCATGGGCAGCGCGTTCATCTTCGTGCTCGAGCGTCTGGGGGTGTCGGCGACGGTGCTGTGGACGGCATTGTCGGGCTTTGTCGCGGTGGCCGCTGTGGCGTTCTTCGCCATCTGGAGCGTGCTGTCGAACCTGCTGTGCGCCGTGCTGATCTTCACGGTAGGGCCGTTTCGCATCGGCGATGTGGTGGAGCTGGTGGACACCACCGACAAGCCCGGGATCAAGGGCCGGGTCATTGCGATCAATCTGCTGTTCACCACGCTGATCGAGCCGCCCGAGGCGGGTGGTGCGCTGGTGCAGGTGCCCAACAGCCAGTTCTTCCAGAAGTCGGTGCGCCGCTGGCGCGGTACCGATGGCTTGCCGATGGTCGCTGCCGAGAAAGACAGCCCGACGATCATTGAAAAATAGTACTGGCCAATAGCTTGGTGGCGGCCTAATTTGGCATTTGACAACCTGACGGGCGAGGTTCCTGCAATGTCTCTGGAAACGTGGCTGGCCTTTTTTGCCGCCAGTTGGATCATCAGTCTGTCACCCGGCGCCGGGGCCATTGCCTCGATGTCGTCAGGGCTGCAATACGGTTTCGCCCGCGGTTACTGGACAGCACTGGGCCTGCAATTTGGCCTGGTCCTGCAGATCGCCGTGGTGGCGGCCGGTGTCGGCGCGATCCTCGCCACCTCTGCGACCGCCTTTGCGGCGATCAAGTGGTTCGGCGTGGCGTATCTGCTGTACCTGGCGTACAAACAGTGGCGCGCGATACCGGCCGACCTCACCGACGACGCGTCGATACGGCCCCTGGGCAAGCCGGCCGCTCTGGTGTTTCGCGGGTTCCTGGTGAATGTGGGCAACCCCAAGGCGCTGGTGTTCATGCTGGCCGTGCTGCCGCAGTTCATCAACCCCCATGCGCCGCTGGTGGCGCAGTACCTGACGATCATGGCCACCATGGTGACCGTGGACATGATCGTCATGGCGGGTTACACCGGCCTGGCGGCCAAAGTGTTGCGGCTATTGCGCACGCCCCGCCAGCAACGGCGCATGAATCGTACGTTCGCCGGGCTGTTCGTCGGCGCCGCAGCCCTGTTGGCCAGCCTGCGCCGCGCGCCGGTCTGAGTGTCGTCAACGACTGCCGGTCAAACCGAGGGAGCCAGGCATGCAGGTATGGATTGACGCAGACGCGTGCCCCAAGGCGGCGAAAGATCAAGTGGTCAAGTTCGCCCTCAAGCGCGGCTTTGCGGTGGTGCTGGTGGCAGGGCAGCCGCAGATCAAGCCGGCGTTCGCCTGTGTTCGGTTGATCGTGGTGCCCGCCGGCCCCGACGCGGCCGATGACTACCTGGTGGAACACGCCGTGCCCGGCGAACTGGTAATCTGCAGCGATGTGCCGCTGGCCGACCGGCTGGTCAAGAAAGGCGTGGCCGCACTGGATCCCCGCGGCCGAGAGTTCGACGCCAGCAACATGGGCGAGCGCCTGGCGGTGCGCAACCTGTTCACCGACTTGCGCGAGCAAGGCCAGGCGAGCGGCGGGCAGGGCGCCTATGGCGATCGCGACAAACAGGCTTTCGCCAACAGCCTGGATCGCATCCTGACGCGGCTGGCCCGCGCCTAGCGATTTATTCCTGGGTCAGCTCGATGATCCGGTCGACCAGTTTGTTGATGCCCGCAGCGGCCTCGCTGATGGTTTGCGCGCGCATGTACGCCGGCGTGGTCACCAGCTTGCGCGCCGTGTCTTCGACGATGTCGGTGACTTCGCATTCCTGGTGGGTGCCGCCCATCTTGTCGATGGCCTGGATGGTTTCGGCGTCGTTGCCAATGGTGCAGACGACCCCCGGGCCATAGATTTTCGCCGCCAGGGCCGGCGAGATGCAGATCAGCCCCACTGGCTTGCGGGACTCGGCGAAGGCTTCGGCCAGCGCCAGTACCTGTGGGTTGACGCTGCAACCGGCCCCTTCGGTGGCGAAGTTGGACAGGTTCTTGGCCGCGCCGAAGCCGCCTGGCACCACCAGCGCGTCGAAGTCCTCGACATTGGCTTCACGGATATCCCTGACAGCGCCGCGCACGATACGCGCCGACTCGACCAGCACGTTGCGGGTCTCGGCCGTTTGCTCGCCGGTCAGGTGATTGATGACATGCAGTTGCTCGATATCGGGTGCAAAACACTGTACCGAGCAGCCCCGCTGGTCGAGGCGCAGCAGGGTGATCACACTTTCCTGAATCTCGGCGCCGTCGTAGACACCGCAGCCGGAAAGGATAACAGCGACTTTCTTGGTCATGGTCTTGGTTCCCGTTTCTTTAGTCCCTGTAGCATGGAACATCAGACGGGCCCAGTGTTCAATGATCGCTGTGCGGGCCCTGCTGTTCGGCCAGATTCTTCTTGGCCAGCCGCGCAGCCTTGAACCGCCGCCAGCCCCACAGGCTGACGCCGATCAGCACCAGGGCGCCCAATACCCAGAGTTCGTATTTCTTGACGTTGCCCAGCACGCCTTCCAGGAACGCTCCGAAGTGGTAGGCCGCCAGGCCCAGCGCGGCGGCCCAGATCGCGGCGCCGATGCCGTTGAGCAGCAAATAGCGGCGGGGCGGGTAGCCGGACAGGCCAATGGCCACGGGCATGACCGTGCGCAGGCCGTAGACGAAGCGAAAACTCAGAACCCAGATGTCCGGGTGGCGGCGCACGTGCTCCAGCGCGCGGTCACCCATGGACTGCCAGCGCGGGCGGCGGGCAAGAATCTTGCGCCCGTGCTTGCGGCCCATGAAATACCACAATTGATCGCCGGCATAGCTTCCGCAAAACGCCACCACCACGACCAGATTGATGTCCATGTAACCGCGGGACGCGAGGAAACCGGCCAGCACCAGAATCGTCTCGCCTTCGAAAAACGTACCAAGAAAGAGGGCTAGATAGCCGAAATCCTGCAGGAATTGTTGGAGCATTTTAAGGATGCTGGCGAAATGAATGCGCAGCCTAACCCTTCGAGAGCATTCGTGAAAGTGTCGAAATGTGTCTTGGCGTGAACATTTCCAGTCAAGACTAGAAGCATGCTGTGGCAATGACGCTTGCACACGACTGTCACGCAATCGTCATAATGCCCGCTTATAACTGTCGCGCCAGCCCGTTCGAACGGGCGCAGGAGTCTATCTTGAGCTTTACCCCAGCCAATCGCCTGTTCCCCGCCACCCGTTTGCGGCGCAACCGTCGCGACGAGTTTTCCCGCCGACTGGTGCGGGAGAATGTGCTGACGGTGGATGATTTGATCTTGCCGGTGTTTGTGCTCGACGGTGTCAATCGTCGCGAAGCCGTTGCATCGATGCCGGGCGTCGAGCGCTTGAGCATCGACCTGCTGGTGGAGCAGGCGCAGCAGTGGGTGGACCTGGGTATCCCGGCACTGGCGCTGTTTCCGGTGACGCCGCCCGAGCTCAAGTCGCTGGACGCCAGCGAAGCCTGGAACCCGCAGGGCATCGCCCAGCGTGCGACCCGCGCCCTGCGCGAGCGCTTTCCCCAACTCGGCATCATTACCGACGTTGCCCTCGACCCGTTCACCACGCATGGCCAGGACGGCATCCTCGATGCCGACGGCTACGTGGAAAACGACATCACTGTGGACGCGCTGGTCCGCCAGGCGCTGTCCCATGCCGAGGCGGGCGCCCAGGTGGTGGCACCGTCGGACATGATGGACGGCCGCATCCAGGCCATCCGCGAAGCGCTGGAAGTGGCAGGGCATGTCAACGTGCGCATCATGGCCTACTCGGCCAAGTATGCCAGCGCCTACTACGGGCCGTTTCGCGATGCCGTGGGCTCGGCACTGAACCTGGGCAAGGCCGACAAGGCCTCTTACCAGATGGACCCGGCCAATGGTGACGAGGCGCTGCACGAAGTGGCGGCCGACCTCGCCGAGGGTGCCGACATGGTCATGGTCAAGCCCGGCATGCCTTATCTGGACATCGTGGCCCGGGTCAAGACCGAATTCAAAGTCCCGACGTTTGTCTATCAGGTCAGCGGGGAGTACGCCATGCACATGGCGGCGATCCAGAACGGATGGCTCAGTGAAGCCGTGATCCTGGAATCCCTGACTGCTTTCAAGCGTGCGGGTGCCGACGGCATCCTCACGTATTTCGCCATTCGCGCCGCTCAACTGATGAGAGGGCAGTAACGCCCTCGGGAACGCCAGATGAATAACGAAGCTCTCACCAAAGTCGCTGTCAAAGAAGCGCTGCCCGTGCCGCAACAGGAGGTGGAAACGCCCTTGCCCGCCGCACCTGCCGAAGCGGTGGTGGCGCCTGAGCCGGTGGCCGAGGTACCGGTCGCCCCGGTCATCGCCATTCCGAGCGTTGATGACAGCAGCCTGTACATCCACCGAGAGCTGTCGCAGTTGCAGTTCAATATCCGCGTGCTGGAACAGGCGCTGGATGAGTCGTACCCACTGCTGGAGCGGCTGAAGTTTCTGCTGATCTTCTCCAGCAACCTGGACGAATTCTTCGAAATCCGCGTCGCCGGGCTGAAGAAGCAGATCACCTTCGCCCGTGAGCAGGCCGGTGCCGACGGCCTGCAGCCGCATCAGGCGCTGGCGCGGATCAGTGAGCTGGTGCACGGGCATGTGGATCGCCAGTACGCGATTCTCAATGACATCCTGTTGCCCGAGCTGGAAAAACATCAGGTGCGGTTCATTCGCCGGCGCCACTGGACGACCAAGCTCAAGACCTGGGTGCGCCGTTACTTCCGTGACGAGATTGCGCCGATCATCACGCCCATCGGCCTGGACCCCACGCACCCGTTTCCGTTGCTGGTGAACAAGAGCCTGAACTTCATCGTCGAGCTCGAGGGTATCGATGCCTTCGGCCGTGACTCCGGCCTGGCGATCATCCCGGCGCCGCGGCTGTTGCCACGGGTGATCAAGGTGCCCGAAGAAGTCTGCGGCCCGGGCGACAATTTCGTGTTCCTGTCGTCGATGATCCATGCGCACGCGGACGACCTGTTCCAGGGCATGAAGGTCAAGGGCTGCTATCAGTTCCGCCTGACCCGCAACGCCGACCTGTCGGTCGATACCGAGGACGTCGAAGACCTGGCGCGCGCCTTGCGCGGGGAGCTTTTTTCACGCCGTTACGGTGACGCCGTGCGCCTGGAAGTGGCCGATACCTGCCCCAAGCACCTGTCCGACTACTTGCTCAAGCAATTCAACCTGAGCGAAACCGAGCTTTATCAGGTCAACGGCCCGGTCAACCTCACGCGGCTGTTCAGCATCACCGGCCTGGACAGCCACCCGGAGTTGCAATACAAGCCGTTCACGCCGCAGATCCCGAAACTGCTGCAGAACAGCGAGAACATTTTCAGCGTGATCAGCAAGCAGGACATCCTGCTGCTGCACCCTTTCGAGTCGTTCACCCCGGTGGTCGACCTGTTGCGCCAGGCCGCCAAGGACCCGCATGTGCTGGCCGTACGGCAAACCCTGTACCGCAGCGGTGCCAATTCGGAAATCGTCGACGCACTGGTCGATGCCGCGCGCAACGGCAAGGAAGTGACGGCGGTGATCGAGCTGCGTGCGCGCTTCGACGAGGAGTCCAACCTGCAACTGGCCAGCCGTCTGCAGGCGGCCGGTGCGGTGGTGATCTATGGCGTGGTCGGCTACAAGACCCACGCCAAGATGATGCTGATCCTGCGCCGCGAAGCCGGTGAAATCGTTCGCTATGCCCATTTGGGCACGGGCAACTACCATGCCGGCAATGCCAAGCTGTACACCGACTACAGCCTGCTGACCTCCGACGACGCCTTGTGTGAAGACGTCGGCAAGTTGTTCAGCCAGTTGATCGGCATGGGCAAGACCCTGCGCATGAAGAAGCTGTTGCACGCGCCGTTCACCCTGAAGAAAGGCATGCTGGACATGATTGCCCGGGAAACCCAGTTCGCCCTCGACGGCAAGCCGGCGCACATCATTGCCAAGTTCAACTCGCTGACCGACCCGAAGATTATTCGCGCGCTGTACAAGGCCAGCCAGTCGGGCGTGCGGATCGACCTGGTGGTGCGCGGCATGTGCTGTCTGCGCCCTGGCATCGCCGGGGTGTCGCACAATATCCACGTGCGCTCGATCATCGGGCGTTTCCTGGAGCACACGCGGGTGTTCTATTTCCTCAACGGCGGCGACGAGCAGATGTTCCTGTCCAGCGCCGACTGGATGGAGCGCAACCTCGACAAGCGTGTCGAGACCTGCTTCCCGGTCGAGGGCAAGAAGTTGATCCTGCGGGTGAAAAAGGAGCTGGAAAGCTACCTGACCGACAACACCCATTCCTGGTTGCTGCAGTCCGACGGTCGTTACGTGCGCAGTTCACCCACCGGCAACCAGAATACCCGCAGTGCGCAAGATACCTTGCTGGAGCGCCTGGGCAGTCCGATCCTCAACGTGCGCTGAGCGTCGCGCGGCGTGTCCGGCAGATCGCCGGGCCCGCTGCGTGCGTCAACCCAGGCTTCGCCAGCGGCTCGATGGGATAGACCGGGTGGCTGAGGCCGCGATGGCCATTTTATCGGCTGTATCTGACAGAACACCGGGCCCGGCTGCGGCATTGCCGGTGCAACGTTGCGTCCGGGCGATATTCCCATGCAAAATGCCGCTCATCACTGAACCCTGATACCCGCCGACAGTCGCATAGTCACTTATCAATACGGTGCGAGCAAAGGAGCCTGCATGGCTGTATTTCGCTGCAAGTTGGCTGTGCTTGTCGCGATGTCGGCAACGTTGCTCGGGTGCGACAAAGAGCAAGCGGCTGCGCCCGACCTGCCCCGCGTCTATGTCGAGAAAGTGCAGTCGCGCGACTACGCGGCCGATGTCAGCCTGACCGGCGATGTCCAGGCCCGTGTGCAGACGCAGCTGTCCTTCCGCGTCGGCGGCAAGATCACCGAGCGCCTGGTGGATGTCGGCGATCGCGTGACTGCGCGCCAGGTGCTGGCGCGGCTCGACCCCCGAGACCTGCAAACCAACGTCGACTCGGCCAAGGCCGCTGTCTTCGCCGAGCAGGCGCGCGTGACGCAGACCAGCGCCGCGTTTGTCCGCCAGCAGAAATTGTTGCCCAAGGGCTATACCAGTCGCAGCGAATACGACTCGGCACAGGCCGCTCTGCGCGGCAGCCAGAGCGCGCTGGCGGCGGCCAAGGCGCAGTTGGCCAATGCCCAGGAACAGCTGGGCTATACCGCGCTGGTGGCCGATGCGCCCGGCGTGATCACTGCGCGCCAGGCTGAAGTCGGCCAGGTGGTGCAAGCCACCGTGCCGATCTTCGACCTGGCTCGCGACGGCGATCGCGACGCCGTGTTCAATGTCTACGAGTCGCTGTTCGTCGAGCCGCCAACCCATCAACCGGTCAAGGTCAGCCTGCTCGACGATCCGCGGGTGTCCACCCAAGGCTCGGTGCGTGAAGTGACCCCCGCCGTGTCGGCGCAGACCGGCACCCTGCAAGTCAAGATTGCCCTGCAACAGTTGCCCGAAGGCATGCGTCTGGGCTCGGTGGTCAGTGCCGCCTTGCCTACCCCGGCCAGCGACAGTGTGGAGCTGCCGTGGTCCGCGTTGACCAAGGACGGTACCGAGCCTGCGGTGTGGGTGTTGGAGGGTGACAAGGTCAATTTGCGCAAAGTGGTGGTCAGCCGCTACCTGACCGGCAAAGTGGTGGTCGGCAGCGGTCTGCGCAGTGGTGAACAGGTGGTCGTGGCCGGGGGGCAATTGCTGCACCCCGACATGCAGGTTGAAGTGGCGCAGCGAGGTCAGCCATGAAAAGGTTCGTGGTGGTGCTCGCCGTATTGCTCAGTGCCTGTTCGGACGACCCGCCGCCACCGGAGCCCGTGCGACCGGTGTTGTCGGTGCAAGCTGCAGCCCGTGACCAGCAGCAGTTGGGTCGCTTCGCCGGCAACATCGAAGCCCGCTACACCAGCACCCTGGGTTTTCGCGTGTCGGGACGTATCGCCAAGCGGGCCGTGGACGTTGGCGATCGCGTCGCCGCAGGCGACCTGCTCGCCACGCTGGACCCGACCGACCAGCAGAACCAGCTGCGTTCCAGCCAGGGCGACCTGGCCCGCGTACAGGCGCAATGGATCAACGCGCAAGCCAACGCTCGCCGGCAGCAAGCGCTGTTCGACCGAGGGGTAGGGGCGCAAGCGCAACTGGACGTCGCCTTGACCGATCAAAAGACCGCCGGGGCGTCCCTGGAACAGGCTCGCGCAGCGGTCGACCAGGCGCGCGACCAGCTCAACTACAGCGAACTGCGTGCCGACCACGCGGCCGTGGTCACTGACTGGCAGGTGGAAGCGGGGCAGGTGGTCAGTGCCGGCCAGGAAGTGGTGACGCTGGCGCGGCCGGACATCAAGGAAGCGGTGATTGACCTGCCGGCCGGTTTGGTGGAAAGCCTGGCGCCGGACGTCGAATTCCAGGTGGCCTCGCAACTGCAGCCGCAGGTGACGACCCTGGCCCGCATTCGCGAAATCGAACCCCAGGCCAACAGCGGCACACGCACCCGCCGGGCGCGCCTGACCCTGGCCCAGACCCCGGCCGAGTTTCGCCTGGGCACGGCCATCAGCGTCACGCTTAGCGCAGCCACCGAGCCCCGTGTCGAACTGCCGCTCAGCAGCTTGCTGGAGCAGCAGGGCAAAACCAGCGTCTGGGTCATCGACACCCAGCAGCAGACCGTCAGCCTGCGCCCCGTCGAGGTGCTCAGCCGCAGCGCCGACACCGTGGTGCTCGGCAGCGGCGTTGCGGTGGGCGAGCGCATCGTCAGCGCCGGCGTCAACAGCCTCAAGCCGGGGCAGAAAATCAAACTCGATGGTACCAGCCGATGAGCAAGGGACGTTTCAACCTGTCGGATTGGGCGCTGCGCCACCAGTCTTTTGTCTGGTACCTGATGTTCGTCGGCCTGCTGATGGGGGTGTTTTCCTACCTCAACCTGGGCCGTGAGGAAGACCCGGCCTTCACCATCAAGACCATGGTGATCCAGACTCGCTGGCCCGGCGCGACCCAGGACGAAACCCTGAAGCAGGTCACCGACCGGATCGAGAAAAAGCTCGAAGAACTCGATTCGCTGGATTACGTGAAAAGCTACACCCGCCCGGGTGAGTCGACCATCATGGTGTTCCTGCGCGATACCACGGACGCCGAGGCCATCCCGCAGATCTGGTACCAGGTACGCAAGAAGGTCCAGGACATTTCCGGCGAATTCCCCCAAGGCATCCAGGGCCCGGCGTTCAACGACGAGTTCGGCGACGTTTACGGCTCGATCTATGCTTTTACTGCCGACGGCATGAGCATGCGGCAACTGCGCGACTACGTCGAGCAGGTGCGTGCCGGTATCCGCGAGGTCGAAAACCTGGGCAAGGTGGACCTGATCGGCGATCAGGACGAAGTGATCTACCTCGACTTTTCCACTCGCAAGCTGGCGGCCCTGGGCCTGGATCAGCGCCAGGTGGTGCAGGCCCTGCAGGCGCAGAACGCCGTCACCCCCGCAGGGGTGATCGAGGCGGGCCCCGAGCGGATTTCGGTGCGCACCAGTGGCCAGTTCGCTTCCGAGAAAGACCTTGAAACGGTCAATCTGCGGCTCAACGACCGCTTCTATCGGCTGGCCGATATCGCCGAGATCAAGCGCGGCTACACCGACCCACCGCGGCCGATGTTTCGCTACAACGGCCAGCAGGCCTTGGGCCTGGCGATCGCCATGAAGGACGGCGGCAACATCCAGACGTTCGGCAAATCGTTGCACGAGCGCATGGACCAGTTGACCACCGAGTTGCCGGTGGGTGTCGGCGTGCACAAGGTGTCCGACCAGGCCGAGGTGGTGGAGAAGGCCGTAGGCGGCTTCACCAGCGCCTTGTTCGAAGCGGTGGTGATCGTGTTGATCGTCAGCTTCATCAGCCTGGGGCTGCGCGCGGGCCTGGTGGTGGCCTGCTCGATTCCGCTGGTGCTGGCCATGGTCTTCGTGTTCATGGAATACAGTGGCATCACCATGCAGCGGATTTCCCTCGGGGCGTTGATCATTGCCCTGGGGCTGCTGGTCGACGACGCCATGATCACCGTGGAAATGATGGTGACGCGCCTGGAAAAGGGTGAAACCAAGGAGCAGGCGGCCACTTACGCCTACACCTCGACCGCGTTCCCCATGCTCACCGGCACCCTGGTGACGGTGGCCGGCTTCGTGCCGATCGGCCTCAATTCCAGTTCCGCCGGTGAGTACACCTTCACATTGTTTGCGGTCATCGCCGTGGCCATGCTGGTGTCCTGGGTGGTGGCGGTGCTGTTCGCCCCGGTGATCGGCGTGCACATCCTCAGCAGCAAGGTCAAACCCAAGCCGGAAGAACCGGGACGAATCGCCAGGGCCTTCAACCGCGGCCTGGTGGGCTGCATGCGACATCGCTGGCTGACCATCATCGGCACCTTGCTGATCTTCGCACTGGCGCTGTTCTGCATGCGTTTCGTCCAGAACCAGTTCTTTCCGTCCTCCGACCGGCCGGAAATCCTGGTCGACCTCAACCTGCCGCAGAACGCCTCGATCAATGAGACGCGCCGGGTGGTCGACCGCCTGGAAGCGACGCTCAAGGACGACCCGGACATCGCCCGCTGGAGCACTTACATCGGCCAGGGTGCGATTCGTTTCTACCTGCCGCTCGACCAGCAATTGGAAAACCCGTACTACGCCCAACTGGTGATCGTCAGCACTGGGCTGGAGCAGCGCGCCGCCCTGACCGAGCGTTTGCAGAAACGCCTGCGTGAGGATTTCGTCGGCATCGGCAGCTACGTGCAGGCGCTGGAGATGGGCCCCCCGGTGGGGCGGCCGATCCAGTATCGGGTCAGCGGCAAGGACATCGATCAGGTGCGCACCCACGCCATCGAGCTGGCGACCCTGCTCGACGGCAATCCCCATATCGGCGAGATGATTTTCGACTGGAACGAGCCGGGCAAGGTTCTGCGCATCGACATCGCCCAGGACAAGGCGCGCCAGTTGGGCTTGTCCTCCGAGGACGTGGCCAACCTGATGAACAGCATCGTCAGCGGTGCGCCGGTGACTCAGGTCAACGACGATATCTACCTGGTCAATGTGGTCGGGCGTGCCAACGACAGCGAGCGCGGTTCGCCGGAAACCCTGCAGAACCTGCAGATCGTGACGCCCAGTGGCACGTCCATCCCGCTGCTGGCGTTCGCCACCGTGCGCTATGAGCTGGAACAGCCGTTGGTGTGGCGACGCGACCGCTTGCCGACGATCACGCTCAAGGCTGCCGTGCGCGATGACATGCAGCCCACTGACCTGGTCAAACAGCTGCAGCCGGAAATCGACTCGTTCGCGGGCAAATTGCCGGTGGGCTACAAGATCGCCACCGGGGGCACGGTCGAGGAAAGCGGCAAGGCCCAGGGCCCGATTGCCCAAGTGGTGCCACTGATGCTGTTTCTGATGGCGACGTTCCTGATGATCCAGCTGCACAGCGTGCAGAAAATGTTCCTGGTGGCCAGTGTCGCGCCACTGGGCATCATCGGCGTGGTGCTGGCCCTGGTGCCGACGGGCACGCCCATGGGCTTTGTCGCGATTCTCGGGGTGCTGGCGCTGATCGGTATCATCATTCGCAACTCGGTCATTCTGGTCACCCAGATCGATGCCTATGAGCGCGACGGCTATGCGCCCTGGGACGCCGTGGTCGAAGCCACCGAGCACCGTCGCCGGCCGATTCTGCTGACGGCGGCCGCGGCCAGCCTGGGCATGATCCCGATTGCCCGCGAAGTGTTCTGGGGGCCGATGGCTTACGCAATGATCGGTGGCATCGTGGTGGCGACCTTGCTGACGCTGCTGTTCCTGCCTGCCCTCTATGTCGCCTGGTATCGGATCAAGGAAGAGAAAGCAAAGTAACGGACTACTCGATTTCGGGATCTGTCCTACATCGCTAATGCAGCTCGCCGCCTACCCTTCGCGCTTCGATAGCAAGGAGCAGGCTGATGAAGCGATTGATGGTGTTGGTCCTGAGCGGGTGGTTCGCCCCCTTCGCATTCGCTGATGTGGTGCTGGAAAACGCCCATTGGCGTATCCAGTTGCAGCCGCAGACCTTGGCCATCGAGGCGACGCCACGGGGTGAGCCAGCGGTCCGCGTCTCCGCCGGAGTGGCCAGGCACGCGGTCAGCGGCCTGCAGCAGGCGTCCGGTCAGGCGCATTGGCAATGGGACGACGGCGCCTGGGCGGTGCATGCCCACTTGGTCGAGCGTGAGTTGCGCCTGACCCTCAGCGCCCGCACGCCCGGCCGGCTCGCCGTGCTGAACCAGCCGGGCACGGCCAGCGGCAAGGGCTTGATCTGGCCATTGGCCGAAGGACACTACGTGCCGGCGACCGATGCCCGCTGGCTGGATTTCTTCGAGCGCGAAGGCGACCTCAATACCACCGAGGACCTGAGCCTGCCGCTGTGGGGCATCGACCACGACCGGTTTACCCTGCATTGGCTGTTGACCGAGCCGTTCAACAATCGGCTGCGCATCAGCCGCGACCAGGGCCGCCCGGCGATCGCCCTGAGCCATGAGTTCAGCGCCCTGGCGGCCGCCACGCCGATGACCCTGCGCCTGGTGCTTGGCGGGGCGGATCCGCTGGTCGGCGCCCGGCGCTATCGAGAGTGGCTGCAGGAGAGCGGGCGCTACGATGACCTGAGCGACGCGCTGACCACCCACCCGGACACGCACAAACTGATCGGCGCCAGCCATGTGTATCTGTGGGGCAATACGTTGCTCGGTGAGCAGGATGTGACCGACTGGCCGCGGCTGATCGCCACGCTGAACGGCACTTCACCCCTGGCGCAGAGCTTGCGCGAGGCCTTGCCGGCAGCGACGCGGACGTTGTTGAAGCAAGCGCCCGCGCCCCTGGCGCCTTATCAGCGCACGGCATTGCTCAGGGACCTCAATGGCGCCTTGAACAGCCTCGCCCGAGCCCCGTGGCAAAAGGCTGTGGAACCGGACATGACGGCCCTTGCGCAGGGCTACGCAGTGCTGCGTCGCCAGGTCAGCGAAGTGTTCGCCGGCGCGTTGGCAGCCGACCCGGACACCTGGGGCGATACCTTGTCGCTGGGCAGCATCGAACGTCTGGTTGCCAGCGGTCTGCCGCGCCTGTGGCTTGGCCTGGGCGACGGTTGGGAGGGCGGTCTGTGGCACCCGCAGGTGATCGAGGCCGGCGTCGCCGCCGGCTATTTGCTGGCGCCTTACGATTCCTATGCCACGGCATTGCCGACGGCCGCCAACCCGGACTGGACCACCGCCCACTTGGGCCGTGACGCCTATCGCCGCTGCGCGGTGATCAATGTCGATGGGCAACCGCGCAAAGGGTTTCTCGGCGCCGGGCATTACACCGACCCGCATTGTGTGATGCCGTCGATGCAGGCACGGGTCAGCGCCATTCAGCGCCACGCCGGCTTCAACAGCTGGTTCCTCGACGTGGCGGGCGCTGGCATGGTGTTCGACAGCTATCGCGCCGAAGCGCCGATGAGCCAGGCGCACAATGCCGCCGGCAACACCGGCCTGCTCGCCTGGCTGTCGCTGCAGGCCGGGCTGGTCACCGGTTCGGAGAACGGCAACGCCGTCACCGCGCGCGGCGCCGTATTTGCCCACGGCATGCAAACCCCCGTCATCGGCTGGGGTGACCGGGCCTTGCACAGCGACCCGGCATCGCCCTGGTTCCTGGGTCGCTGGTATCCACCGGAGCAACCGAGCGTGTTCTTCAAGCACGTACCCCTCAAGGAGCCCTACCGGACTGTGCACTTCGCCCCGCAAACGCGCCTGCCGCTGTATCAAGCGGTGTTCCACGGCTCTGTGATCACCAGTCACCACTGGCTGTTCGACAACCTCAAGCTGAGCAATGTACGCACCGAGAACGAGCTGACGCAGTTGCTCTATAACGTGGCGCCGCTGTACCACCTCAGCCGAGCCACCTGGGCGCGGCGCCTGCCGATCATCCAGCGCCAGGACGCTTTCTTTCGCCCCTTGCACCAGCGCCTGGCCACCCAGGCATTGGTCGGGTTCGAGGTGTTGAGCCCGGACCGCCTGGTGCAGCAGACCCGCTTTGCCGATGGCACCCGGCTGATCGCCAACTTCGCTCAGCAGCCGCGCACGGTGGAGCACATCACCCTGGCGGCGAACAGCGTCGTGGCGCTGCTGCCCGACGGCACGCAGACCCTTTATCAGGCCGGCGTCGACTGACCCTTGCGCCACACGCTGGCCAGCCACGGCTGCTGCTCGCGAGGCAGGCCGGCGGGGCGATAGTAGTGTTCCAGCTCGACGAAGCCGGCGCCGGTCAGCAGTCGTTGCCAGTTGTGCAGGTCATGCCAGGCGCCGTAGCGCTGGCCGTTCCAGCCTTCGCTGTTGTCGCCGCGCGGGTTGGAGCTGAACAGCACGCCGCCCGGCTTGAGGCTGGCGTGCAATTGGCCCAGCACCCGCGGCAGTTCCTGGCTGGGCACGTGAAACAGCACGGCATTGGCGAAGATACCGTCGAAACGCTCACAGGGCAGTTGCAACTGCAAAAAGTCCTGGTGAAGCACGTCGCAACCGCTGTCGGTGCGGGCCATCTGGGCGAAGCGCGCACAGCCGTCCAGGCCGGTCGCGACATGGCCCATGCGGGTGAACGTGCGCAAGTCACGCCCCGGGCCGCAGCCGAAATCGAGAATCTGCAACGGCGCCGGCTGTTCGATATGGCGCAACAGGGCGGCGATATTCTGACTCACATCGTGGTCGCGCGTGCCGTCACGGAAGTCGTGCGCCACGGTCTCGTAGTGGGCCAGGGTGGTTGCGCTGATCTGTGCGAGGTCGTGTGGCGTGAGAGGCATGGCGGGTTCCCGGATAGGCGGTGCCGCCCACTATACCTCAGCGCTTGTCGAGCACCTTGGCCAGGCGGTCGCCGCTGAATTGAATCACCGCCACCAGCGCGACCAGCAGCACGATCACGGTGACCATGGTCTGGCTGTCGAAACGCTGGTAGCCATAGCGATAGGCAATGTCGCCCAGCCCTCCGGCGCCGATCGCGCCGGCCATGGCCGACGAGTTGATCATGGTCACCAGGGTGATGGTGAAACCACCGACGATGCCGGGGCGCGCCTCCGGCAACAGCACGTGCCAGACGATGTGCCAGCGCCGGCAGCCCATGGCCTGCGCGGCCTCGATCAGGCCATGGTCGACCTCGCGCAGGCTGACTTCGGCGATACGGGCGAAAAACGGTGTGGCGGCGATGGTCAACGGCACCACCGCCGCCCACACGCCGTAGGTCGTGCCCACGATCAGCCGGGTGAAGGGGATCAGCGCCACCATCAGGATCAGGAACGGAATCGAGCGGAACAGGTTGACGAAGGCGCCCAATGCCCGATTGAGCAACGGCGCCTCGAAGATCCCGTGCCTGTCGCTGGTGACCAGAATCACGGCCAGGGGAATGCCCACCAGCAACGCGATCAGAGAGGACACGCCGACCATCAACAGCGTGTCGATGGCCCCCTGCAGCAAACGATCAAACCACATAGCCCAGCACCTCCACCTGTTGTGCCCATTGCGCTGCACGCTCCAGCAACTGTTGTGGCGCATGCGGCGATTGGCTCACCGCGACCACCAACTGCCCGACCGCATGCCCCTGGATGCGCTCCACGCCACCCTGTAGCAGGCTGACCCGGCCACCGAGCAGGTTGAACAGGGACGACAGGTCCGGCTCGTGGCTATCATTGCCGCCCAGACGCAAACGCAGCACCAGCGCCGCCGCGGGCGTTGGCGGGTGCGCCTGCAGGCGGGCACGGAGCTCGTCGGGCACCTCGTGCTGCAACGGCGCCAGCAAGGTTTTGCTGACCGGGTGGCGAGGGTCGCCGAACACCTGCCACACCGGGCCTTGTTCGACCACCTGGCCACGGTCCAGCACCACGACGCGGTCGCAAATGTCGCGGATCACGGCCATTTCATGGGTGATCAGAATGATCGTCAGGCCCAGCCGCCGATTGATGTCGCGCAGCAGCCCGAGGATGGCCTGGGACGTCTGCGGGTCCAGGGCCGAGGTGGCCTCGTCACACAGCAGGATCTGCGGGTCATGCACCAGCGCCCGGGCAATGCCGACGCGCTGTTTCTGCCCGCCCGACAGCTGCGCGGGGTAGGCCTCGTGCTTGTCCTGCAGGCCCACCAGTTCCAGCAGGCTGGTGACCTTGCGCCAGCGCTCGGCCTGGGGCACGCCGGCGACCTTCAACGGCAGCTCGACGTTTTGCCACACGGTCTTGGCCGACATCAGGTTGAAGTGCTGGAAGATCATGCCGATGCGCCGGCGCAGCTGCACCAGGCGGTTCTCATCGAAATCGGCGATGTCGACCTGGTCGATCAACACCCGGCCGGTGCTGGGTTGTTCCAGGCGGTTGACGGTGCGAATCAGCGACGATTTGCCCGCGCCGCTACGGCCGATGATGCCAAACACCTCGCCGCGCTGAATCGCCAGGTCGATACCGTGCAAGGCCTGCACCGGGCCCTGCTGGCCCTGGTAGGTTTTGCCCAGCCCGATGAAACGCACCTGGGCATTGGCCAGTTCCGGATGCAGGGCGGTGGCGTCCGCCTCCGGGCGCAGGGCCAGGCCGGGCTCGTCGAGCCTGCGCTGTGGCTGGCCCCTGCTCACTGTTTCCAGCCCGGCTGGTACAGCTTGCCGTTGACGCTGTCCAGCGACGCGCGCACCACCGGCGAGTGCTGGTAGATATCGACGAACTTGGCCAGGCGCGCATCGTCCTGGTGATCGGCCTTGGTCACGAATTGAATGACGTACTCGGGGTGGTCAAGACCGTCGAACAGCAGGGCCGAGCCGGCATCGAAGGTCTTCGCCAGGCGGATGTAGGCGGGGTAGCCCTGCACCAGGTCGGCATCGTCGTAGGCCCGCACCAGTTGCACGGCTTCGACCTGCAGAATCCTGATGCCCTTCGGGTTGTCGAGAATGTCCTCCTCGGTGGCCTTGTAGCCGACGCCGGGCTTGAGGGTGATCAGCCCGGCCTTGGCCAGCAGTTGCAGGCCGCGGCCGCTGTTGATCGGGTCGTTGGCGATCGCCACGCTGGCGCCCTGCGGCAGGTCGGCGAAGCGCGGGTACTTTTTCGAGTACAGGCCGACATTGTTGATGATGCCCGGGGCATAGGCCTTGAGGTCAAAGCCGGCTTGGGCCTTGGCGTTTTCCAGGAAGGGGATGTGCTGGAAGTAGTTCACGTCGATGTCCCCGGCCGCCAGGCTGACATTGGGGGCGATCCAGTCGGTGAACTCCACCAGCTCGACCTTCAGGCCCTGCTTCTTCGCTTCCTCCACGGCGCTTTCCAACGGAATGGCAAAGGCGGCCGTGGTGCCGACTTTCAGGGCGGGTTCGGCGGCATGGACCTGGCCGATGAGCAGGCTGAGGCTGAGGAACAGAGCGGTCTTGAGCATGGCGTGCATTCCAATGTGATGTCAGTGTTGTTGTTCGGGGCAGGTGGGGCGGTAATGGCTGCCGCGATGGCTGGCAGGCAGCCGGGGCGCCTGGCCGAAGAGCTTTTCGCGCAGGGTGCCGGGCGCGTAAGCCGTCTTGTACGAGCCTCGCGCTTGCAGCTCGGGGATCACCAGTTCGACGAAATCGACATAGCTTTCCGGCGTCACGGTGCGCGCCAGGTTGAAACCGTCCAGCCCGGTCTCGGCGATCCAGGCCTCCAGTGCGTCAGCGACCTGCGGCGGCGAACCGACCACGGTGATGTAGCGCCCGCCCAGGGCATGTTGTTCCAGCAGCCGGCGCCGGGTCATGGTGTTGTCGCGCAACTGCTGCGTGGCCGACTGAATGGCGTTGCCCTGGACAAACGCGATGGGCTGGTCCAGGTCATAGCGAGCGAAGTCGACACCCGTGGAGGCGGCGAAATGCGCCACGCCCGCTTCACTGCTGGCGTACTCCAGGTACTCGCGGTATTTGGCCTGGGCCTGTGTTTGCGTGGGCGCGACGATCACGCTCAGGCCCATGAACACTTTCACCTCTTCGGCGCGCCGGCCGGCCGCCACTACGCTGGCGCGGACCTTGTCGACCTGGGCGCGGGTCGCGACCTTGTCGCGCCCGCTGATGAACACGCACTCGGCGTGCTCCCCGGCGAACTGCAGGCCGCGCGTCGAGCTGCCCGCCTGGAACAGCACTGGTGTGCGCTGTGGCGACGGCTCGCACAAGTGGTAGCCCTCGACCTGATAGAACTCGCCCACGTGCTCGACCTTGTGCACTTTGTGCGGCTGGGCATAAACGCGCTGCGCCCGATCATTGAGCACGGCGTCGTCTTCCCAGCTGCCTTCCCACAGTTTGTACAGCACTTGCAGGTATTCGTCGGCCTGGTCGTAACGGCGATCGTGCTCCACCTGCTGGCCCAGGCCCATGGCCCGCGCGGCACTGTCCAGATAGCCGGTGACGATGTTCCAGCCCACGCGGCCGCGGCTGAGGTGGTCGAGGGTCGACAGGCGTCGAGCGAACAGATAGGGCGCTTCGTAGGTGAGGTTGGCGGTCAGGCCGAAGCCCAAATGCCGCGTGACGGCGGCCATGGCCGAGACCAGCATCAGCGGATCGTTGACCGGCAGCTGGATCGACTCGCGCAGGGTGACGTCCACCGAGTCGCCGTACACGTCGTAGACGCCGACGATGTCAGCGATGAACAGCCCGTCGAACAGCCCGCGCTCCAGCGTTTGCGCCAGCTCGGTCCAGTATTCGAGGGTTTTGTATTGCGTCGAGGTGTCGCGCGGATGTGTCCACAGGCCATGGTTGATATGGCCGATGCAGTTCATGTTGAACGCATTGAGCAGGATCTGTTTTTTGCTCATCGAGCCGCTCCCCGGGGGGCGCAGGCTCGGCGACGAGTGCGAGTGACCATACCGTTCTCATGTCCAGGCGCCACGATGGCGTGGCAGTGCGTGATGACGTGGGTCCGGTGGTCCGGTTTTTATAGCCTAATGGTTTATCTTTTCCTCCTGAAGCAACCTTTTGGAATATCAATAGAGCGCTCGACTCACTCGGGCGCGGCCGCACGGTCTGCCGGGGCATGGCTGAGGAATTTGTTCAGGAATTGCCGTGTGCGTGCTTCCCGGGGGTTGCCGAACACCTGTGCAGGCGGGCCTTGCTCGACGATGACGCCTTTGTCGAAAAACACTACGCGGCTGGCGACATCGCGCGCGAACTGCATCTCGTGGGTGACGATGATCATCGTACGGCCTTCGTCGGCCAGGCTGCGAATCGTGGCCAGAACTTCGCCCACCAGTTCCGGGTCCAGTGCCGAGGTGGGCTCGTCGAACAGAATCACCTGCGGTTCCATCGCCAATGCCCGAGCGATGGCCACGCGTTGCTGCTGGCCACCGGACAGGCGCCTGGGGTAGGCGTCTTCCTTGCCCGCCAGGCCGACCTTGGCCAACAGTCGGCGGCCCAGCGCGAGCGCTTCCGCCTTGGCCATCTTCTTGACGATCAACGGCCCTTCGATGACGTTTTCCAGGGCCGTGCGGTGGGGAAACAGGTTAAAGCTCTGGAACACGAAACCGACCTGCTGGCGCAAGCGCCGGATGGCGGTCTGTTGCTGACTGGCCGAGCGGTTCGTCTCGATCTCGATGTCGGCCACGCGAATACGCCCGCTGTCGGGTGTCTCGAGCAGGTTTAGGCAGCGCAGGAACGTGGTCTTGCCGGAACCGCTGGGGCCGATGATCGCCACCACCTCGCCAGTGGCCACCTGCAGGTCGATGTCCTGCAGCACACTCACGCCGTTGAATTGCTTGCTCAGTTTTTCGACCACGATCATCGCTTCAAGCCTCCTGGTCATGACGGTTGACCCGTGCTTCGAGACGGTTCTGCAAGTGCGCGAGGATGCTCGCCAGTACCCAGTAAATCAACGCCGCGGCCAGGTACATGGTGAAGATCTCGAAGGTCCGGGCGGTGATCAGTTGCGCCTGGCGGAACAGTTCCGGCACCTGGATGGTGGCGGCCAGGGCGGTGTCCTTGACCAGCGAAATGAAGCTGTTGCCCAACGGCGGCAAAGCCGTGCGCATCGCTTGCGGCAGGATGGCCCGGCGCAGGGTCTGCGCGCGGGTCATGCCGATGCTGGCGGCCGCTTCCCATTGACCGCGCTCGATGGAGCCAATCGCCGCGCGCAGGATCTCGCAGGCGTAGGCAGCCATGTTCAGCGAAAAGCCGATGAGTGCCGCCGGCAGCGGGTCCAGCTCCACGCCCAGCTGCGGCAGCCCGTAGTAGATCAGGAACAGCTGCACCAGCAGCGGCGTGCCGCGGAAGAACGACACGTAGAGGCGCGCCAGCCAACTGACCGGCCGTACGCGCGACAGCCGCATCAACGCCAGACCGAACCCCAGCAGCAGGCCGAAGAACATTCCGCCCAGGCTGAGGACCACGGTGTAGTAAGCGCCCTTGAGCAGAAAAGGCGCTGAGTCCAGCATCAACTGCAGGCTGCTCTCGATCATCGAGTGATATCGCTCCCGAACCATTTGTTCGACAGCTTGGCCAGCGTGCCGTCGGCGCGCAGGGCCTCAAGCGCCTGATTGATCGCGGCCAGCAACTCGGGTTCGCCCTTGCGCAGGGTCACGCCGGCGACTTCGCGGGAAAAGGGTTCGCCAGCCAGCGCCAGCGTGTCGTTGGTTTTGTTCACCAGGTCCGCAGCGGCCAGGCGATCGACCAGAATCGCGTCGATGCGCCCGATGCGCAGGTCCTGGTACTTGGTGGGGTCATCGTCATAGGTCTTGATGATGGCCTGGGGAACGTTCTCTTTCAGCCATTTCTCGTAGTTGGTGCCCAGGCCCATGCCGACCTTCTTGCCCTTGAGGTCTTCCGGCGTCTTGATCGTTTCTTTGGCTTTTTTGCTCACCACGGCCTGGATACCGGACACCGTGTAGGGTTCGGAGAAGTCGTACTTCTTCTTGCGCTCTTCGGAAATGTTCACCTGGTTGATGACCACGTCCAGCCGCTTGGACTCCAGCGAGGCGAGAATACCGTCCCATTTGGTCGGCTGAAATTTCACTTTCACGCCCAGTTGCTTGGCGAGCGCTTCGGACAGCTCGACTTCGAAACCGGTCAGCTTGCCGTTTTCATCCTGAAAACTGAACGGCGGGTAGGTGCCCTCGACACCGACGCTGAGGGTGCCGGCGGCCTTGATTTTCTGCAGTTGCTCGCCGGCCATGGCGGTGCCGGACAACGCGGTGCCGAGGATCAGACCGCCGATCAGGAGTTGTTTGCGCAGTGTGGTAAAGATCATTGCAAGCCCTTCTTATGAGTGTGGGGGTTGAAAACGGGTCAGTTGGCCCAGGCGCCGGGGTAGGCGAACAGTGCCGGTGCACCGCCGGTGTGCAGAAACACCAGGGGGCCCTGCTCGAAGCGTTGCCGGCCGACACCGTCGAGCAGGCCGGCCATGGCCTTGCCGGTGTAGACGGGGTCCAGCAGCAAGCCTTCCTGGGTCGCCAGCAGTTTGATCGCCGCCAGCGTGCCGGCGTTGGGTTCGCCGTAGCGCGGGGCGTAGAATTCATCCCACAAGTGGACGGCGAGCGATGCTGGCCGTTCGATGTCCAGCAGTTGGGCGGTCTGGGTCAGCAAGTGGTCGACCTTGGGCCGTTGCTGCTCGTCGCTGCGCGACACGGTCACGCCGATGACCGGCAGCTGTGGCAGGCTTTCGCTCAGGCCCAGCGCCAGGCCCGCGTGGGTGCCGGCGCTACCCGAGGCCAGCACCACGGCGGCGAACGCCACGCCGCTGTGCTCGATCTGCTCGGCCAGCTCCAGCCCGGCGCGCACGTAGCCCAGTGCACCCAGGGCGTTGGAGCCGCCGATGGGCACGCAGTAAGGGGTGCGGCCGCTTTGCCGCAACCGCGTAGCGAGCGCCTGCAGTTGCTCGTTGGCATTGTCCAGGTTGTCGACGAGCTCGACCTGGGCGTCGAATAATTCCAAGAGCAGCCGGTTACCGTTGTGCAGGTAATCGCGGTCATCGGTAGCCAGCGGGTTTTCCAGCAGGGCGACGCAGCCCAGGCCCAATTGCGCCGCCAGGGCGGCGGTCTGGCGCACGTGGTTGGACTGAATGGCGCCCGCAGTAATCAACGTGTCGGCGCCTTGCGCCAGGGCATCGGCCGCCAGGTATTCGAGCTTGCGCAGCTTGTTGCCGCCCATGGCCAGAGGGGTCAGGTCATCTCGCTTGATGTAGACATCACGCCCCAGCCAGTGCGACAGCCGGGTGAGTCTTTCCAGGGGCGTAGGGCGCTTGAGCAGGTCCAGGCGTGGAAAGCGGGCGAGCTGGTGGCTGATCATGGGCACTCCGTGGGGTGGCGATGGCTGAATATAAGCAGGCCCGCCGGCCCGCGCAATCGACTTTCAAGGCCTTGGAACGCAGGCGCCGTGTTTATGTTCAGATGTGCTGAGCACAGACGAATCGGTTCTTTTTGGCTGCCCGGTTTTTCCCGTAGAGTACCCGCCGCACGGCGAGTGCATGACACCTCAGCCGCGATCGAGCCGGCGGGTCACCCAGGTCAGGAGTTAACGTGAACGACATTCCACACGCGCGCAAAGGGCATTGGCAGTTGCAGTCGATCGTCGGCCAGCTTCACGAAGCACGCTCGGACTGGCGCCGCAACAACGGGCGCAGTTGCGGCGTGCAGGGCGGCCGGGAATTGCCGTCGCGCGAGGCCATGGCCCGCGTGCTGGAGCAATTGTGCGGAGCGTTGTTTCCGATGCGCCTGGGGCCGGTGGACCTGCGCGAGGAAAATGAGGATTTCTATGTCGGGCACACCCTCGATGCCGCGCTCAATGCCCTGCTGACCCAGGCCCGCCTGGAGTTGCGCTATGCCGCGCGTCACGGTGACTGTGACCTGGCAGCGGTCGACGCCCAGGCTCTGCAGTTGATTCAGGCCTTTGCCGCGGCGCTGCCCGACCTGCGTCGACTGCTGGACACCGACGTGCTGGCCGCCTATTTCGGCGACCCGGCCGCCCGCAGCGTCGACGAAGTACTGCTGTGCTACCCCGGCGTGCTGGCGGTCATCCACCACCGCCTGGCCCATCATCTTTACCGGGCCGGGTTGCCGTTGCTGGCGCGCATCAGTTCGGAGCTGGCCCATTCGGCCACCGGCATCGACATTCACCCCGGCGCGCAGATCGGTGCGAGCTTCTTCATCGACCATGGCACGGGCGTGGTCATCGGCGAAACCGCGATCATCGGCGAGCGGGTGCGCATCTATCAACAGGTCACGCTGGGCGCCAAACGCTTCCCGGCCGACGAAACCGGTCAATTGCAGAAAGGCCATCCGCGCCACCCCATCGTCGAGGACGATGTGGTGATCTACGCCGGGGCGACCATTCTGGGCCGCATCACCATCGGCAAAGGCTCGACCATTGGTGGCAACGTGTGGATCACCCGTGACGTCACCGCCGGCAGCAACGTGACCCAGGCCAATCTGCAGCACGACGACGGCGCGCAGAAATAACCGCCGGGCACAGGATTTTTTGCTCGGTCAGGCCTCCGGTCACGGAATTAATTGTGTGGCGCGTCCTCCATTATCGGAGCCGTTCAGCCCCGCAATTGGTCTTCATCCGTCGATTCGTGTTTTAATTGAACGCTCGTTCAATTAAAACCTTGGTTCGCGATTCGCGTTCAACAGGAGGCCATCCCTTGCTGAAAACGCCTTATTCTGCCCATCAAAGAACGTGCGAGGTGCCTTCGCAGTGAGCACTTCATCGGCGACACCCAGCGGCAATGTACGCATGAACCCCCCGGTGTTCTATTTTGCCGCGTCGTTCATCCTGATCTTCGGCGTCATCGTCATCAGCTTCCCCCAGCAGGCCGGTGACTGGCTGATGGCCGCCCAGGCGTGGGCTGCCAACACCGTTGGCTGGTACTACATGCTGGCGATGACCCTGTACCTGGTCTTCGTGGTGGTCACCGCCTTGTCTGGCTACGGCAAGATCAAGCTCGGTGCCGACCACGACGAACCCGAGTTCAGTTACCTGTCCTGGGCCGGCATGCTGTTCGCCGCCGGGATCAGCATCACACTGTTCTTCTTCTGCGTTTCCGAGCCGCTGACCCACATGCTGCAACCGCCCCAGGGCGATGCAGGTACCCAGGCCGCCGCGCGCCAGGGCATGCAGTTGCTGTTCCTGCACTGGGGCTTGCATGGCTGGGGCGTATTCGCCTTCGTGGGCATGGCGCTGGCCTATTTCGCCTACCGACACAACCTGCCGCTGGCGCTGCGTTCGGCCCTGTACCCGCTGATCGGCAAGCGCATCAATGGCCCGATCGGCTACGCAGTGGATGGCTTCGGCATCATCGCCACGATTTTCGGCCTGGGCGCCGACATGGGCTTTGGCGTGCTGCACCTCAATTCCGGCCTGGACTACCTGTTCGGTGTGGCCCATACGCAGTGGGTGCAAGTCATTCTGATCGTGTTGATGATGGGCGCCGCCGTACTGGTCGCGGTGTCCGGTGTCGACAAGGGCGTGCGCGTGATGTCCGACATCAACATGCTGCTGGCCTGCGCGCTGCTGCTGTTCGTGTTGTTCGCCGGCCCTACCCAGCACCTGCTCAATACCTTGATCCAGAACGTCGGCGACTATATCGGCGCGCTGCCGAGCAAGAGTTTCGACGTGTACGCCTACAACGAGCCCAGCGACTGGCTGGGCAACTGGACGGTGTTCTACTGGGCCTGGTGGATCGCGTGGTCGCCTTTCGTGGGGCTGTTCATCGCGCGCATTTCCCGCGGTCGCACCATTCGTGAGTTCGTCTTCGGCGTGCTGTTGATCCCGCTGGGCTTCACCCTGGCCTGGATGTCGATCTTCGGCAACAGCGCCATCGACCAGGTGCTCAACCATGGCATGACGGCGATCGCGCAGTCGGCCATCGACGACCCGTCGATGACCCTGTACCTGCTGCTGGAAACCTACCCCTGGGCCAAGACGGTGATCGCGGTCACGGTGTTCATCAGCTTTGTGTTCTTCGTCACGTCGGCCGACTCCGGCACCGTGGTGCTGTCGACGCTGTCCGCGCGCGGCGGCAACCCGGACGAAGACGGGCCGAAGTGGCTGCGCGTGTTCTGGGGCGCCATGACGGCATTGGTGACCAGCGGGCTGTTGTTCGCCGGCAGCATCGACTCGCTGAAGTCGGCGGTGGTACTGACCTCGTTGCCGTTCTCGATCATCCTGCTGCTGATGATGTGGGGCCTGCAGAAAGCGTTCTACATGGAGTCGCAGCGCAAGATCGCGCAGTTGTATTCGCTGGCGCCGGTGTCGGCGTCACGGCGCGGGCGCGGTGGTTGGCGTCAGCGCCTGACCCAGGCGGTGCATTTCCCGTCGCGTGACGAGGTCTACCGGTTCATGGACACCCTGGTGCGCCCGGCGATTGCCGAAGTGACCTCCGTGTTCGCCGAAAAGGGCCTGTCGGCGGTGACCCAGGAAGACCTCAGCCACGACCACGTGACCCTGGAGATCGGCCACGGTGAAGAGCGGCCGTTCATTTACCAGGTGCAGATGCGCGGTTACTTCACACCGTCGTTCGCCCGCGGTGGCATGGGCAACCAGGAGCTCAAGAATCGTCGCTACTACCGCGCCGAAGTGCACCTGGCCGAGGGCAGTCAGGATTACGACCTGGTCGGCTACAGCAAGGAGCAGATCATCAACGACATCCTCGACCAGTACGAACGGCACATGCAGTTCCTGCACCTGGTGCGATGAGGCCGAGGCCGGGTGGGCGAGGGCCCGCCCGGCCTTTGTTCACTGTGCAGTGGCTTGCGCCGAGGCCAGGGCCTGCACCAGGCCGGCGAGGTCGTGTTGGCCTATCAGTCGATGGCTGCGTACTTCCTGGCCTTGCGCATCGACCCAGATCAGGGTGGGCGGCCCGGACACCTGGTAATGCGCGCGCAGCGCCTGGCTGGCAGGGGTGTCGGCGGTGATGTCGACCTTGATCAGCTTCAACCCGGCCATGGCCTGGAAGAACGCGGGGTCGTTGAAGACCCCATCGTCCATCGCTCGGCACACGGGGCACCAGTCGGCCGAGTAGTACAGCAGCGACCATTGGCCGGCGCTGCGGGCGGCAGCGAGCTGCGCCTGCAGGCCCTGCAGGTCGTTCACGGGCGTGAACCTTTGCGCCGCGGCCGCGGGTGCCACAGGCGCTGTGCCGCGGTAGATGTCTAGCGGTTGCCAGAGGTCCTTCGCGCCCCCGGCGGCGCCCAGTACCATGATCAACCCCCACACGCCAAAGCCTGTACCCAACAGCAGGCAGGGCAAGCTGCGCGGCGTTTTGACCAGTGCCGTCACCAGGCTGGCGATACCCAACAGACCGGCCAGGGCCAACCACAATGAGGCCGGCAGCAGGGGCCGCACCAGCAGGAGTGCCGTGGCCAGGAACAGCAGGCCGAAAATCCCCTTGATCACGTCCATCCAGCGCCCGGGCTTGGGCAGCAAGTGACTGCCGAAAGTGACCAGCAACAGCAACGGCAGACCCATGCCCAGGCCCATGGCGAACAACACCAGGGCACCGTGCACGGCGTTGCCGCTTTGCGCGATGTACAGCAGCGCGCCCGCCAGCGGGGCGGTCATGCACGGCCCGATCAACAGTCCGGACAACACGCCCAGCGCTGCCGCGCCGGCCAGGCTGCCACCCTGGCGCTGCCGGCCGGCCCGCTCCAGGCGGTCGCGCACCGCGCCGGGCAGTTGCAGTTCGAACACGCCGAACATCGGCAACGCCAGTAGCACGAACAGCCCGGCGAAAGACGCCAGTACCCATGGGTGTTGCAGCAGGGCCTGCAGGTTGGCGCCCAACAGTGCCGCCAGCACCCCCAGCCCCGCGTACACCAACGCCATGCTCAGCACATAGCTGGTAGCCAGCCATAGCCCACGCGCTGGCCGCGCGCCGCTGCCCACTACCACGCCGGCGAGGATCGGTAGCATGGGCAGCGAGCAAGGGGTGAAAGCGAGCAGCAGGCCCAGGCCGAAAAACACGGCCAGGCTCAGCAGCAGCGAACTGGACGCCAGCGTGCCGGCCAGCGCCTGATCGGCCGCCACAGCCGGGGCAAGGCTGTCGGGCGCCGCGACGGCGGTCATGGAAAAAAGCGTGCAAAGCAGAAGGGGATAAACGTGCAGCGAGCGCATGGCAACGGCCTCGATCAACGGAAGCCGGTCAGCCTGTGGCGGGACGATTAGCGCTGGATTATGTCGCCCCTCGGATTAATCTGAATAAGCTGTAGGAAAATTCGCAGCTCTCAGCGTGAAGGCTTGCGCAGCACATAGAACAGGTTGGGTTCGCTGACGATGTAAACCGTGCCACGGCCATCGATGGTCACGCCTTCGGCACGTGGAATCGTGTCCTTCAAGCCGTTGAAGCCGGCCAGCAGGGTCATGAAGCTGACCTGCTCGTTCTTCTCGTCCAGCTCCAGCAACAAGTGCGAATCGGCAGACAAGGCCAGGGTGTGGCCGGTGCGCGGGTCGATGCTGATGGCCGACAGGTTGCGCATGTCCAGCGAGTCGGTACTCATCGCCACCTTGTTGCCTTCCAGGCGCGTGCTGCCGTCGCTGGCCCAGCTGAACAGCTTGGCCGGACGCTCTTCAGCCAGCAGCAGGCGCTGGCGTGCGGGGTCCCAGGCGATGCCTTCGAAGGCTTTGTTCTGATTGGTGGAAGGGCCGAGGTCATATTGCGGGAAGTCGGCAATGTTCAGTTCGCGGGTGTTGCCGTCGACGTTGACGATGGTCAGGTGGTGCGTGCGCTCGTCGGTGATCGCCAGGCGTCCGCCGGGCAGGGCGGTGACGCCCTCGGGATTGCTCCAGCCGTTGAGCGGGATCTTGCGCACCACATCGCCTTCCAGGGTCAGTTCGACCAGGAACGGATTCTTGCCCATGACCGCGAACAGGCTGTCGGTGGCCGCGTTGTAAGTGATGTCGGAGGCCTCGTCGCGTTCCATGCCCGGTAGCACCTTGGCATCGATGACCACCTGGTAGCTGGGCAGCCAGACACTGTCGTGGCGGTCGGCGGCGCTTTCGAAAAACTCGCTGACCCACAGCTGCGCGCGGTCATCCCAGTGCAGCAGCCGTGCCACGATGGCAGCGACCACCACGGCCAGCAGCACCCAGCTGTACCAGCGTTTCCACAGCGGGGTGGGGTGGGGGATCGAAGAAGAGTGTGCCATCGAAGGTCCTGTCCTTTCACGATTCGGGAGCGGCAATCAAATGCACGCGGCGTACCAGCCGCGCCATTATCCGAATCCAGTGTGAAAAAAACGGCAAAGCCCTCGGGCTGGATCGGCGCAGGTGCGCCAACCCAGAACCTGTGCCTACAGGACCTTGCTCTCGAAGGCGCATACGCCGGGCAGTTCCAGCACCAGGCTATCGCCCGCGTTCAGTGGGCCGACACCGGCGGGGGTGCCGGTGAGGATCACATCGCCGGCCTGCAGCGAAAAGCATTTGGCCATGTGCTGGATCATCGGCACGATCGCGTTGAGCATCAGGTTGCTGTTGCCGTCCTGCCTGACCTCGCCGTTGATGGTCAGGCGAATGGGAATATCCCGGGTGTCGGCGAAGCTGTCGCTGGACACGAAGGGTGGCAGCACACAGGCGCCGTCGAACGACTTGGCGATTTCCCACGGCAGGCCTTTGTCGCGCAACTGGCTCTGCACGTCACGCAAGGTCAGGTCCAGCGAGGGGGCATAGCCGGAAATGGCCTCCAGCACGTCTTCTGCGCTGGCATTGCTGGACAGGGGCTTGCCCAGCAGCACGGCGATTTCCGCCTCGTAGTGAACGGAGCCGCGATCGGCCGGGATCTTGAAACCGCCTTCCAGAGGCACCACGCAGCTGCCCGGCTTGATGAACAGCAGGGGCTCGGCAGGCACGGGATTGTTCAGCTCCTTGGCGTGTTCGGCATAGTTGCGGCCGATGCAGACCACTTTGCCGAGCGGGAAGTGAATATGGGTGCCGTCGATGTACTGATGCTGGTAGCTCATGGCGAATCCTCGTGGGTCAGGTCAAACAGCGAACATGTGATCGGGGGCGATAGTAGCGGTTTCTGCGCGCAGGCTGACAGTGCGCGATGCGCGTACGAGCCCGAATGCGCGAACCATTCATAGTCACCCTGAGCAGTGTTCATGCGCCAGGGCTGGGCTTAACGAGGGGTGCATATGCTAGCATACGCACCCGCCAATCGAGCTTCTGGCCGATCCGCGACCGTAGTACTTCCTGCCATTTTTCTTCGGGACACAGGTTTACGCAGATGAGCAAGACTTCCCTCGACAAGAGCAAGATCAAGTTCCTTCTTCTCGAAGGCGTCCATCAATCCGCCGTGGACGTCCTCAAGGCGGCCGGCTACACCAGCATCGAGTATCACACCAAGTCGTTGCCGGAAGCCGAGCTGAAAGAAAAGATCGCCGACGCTCACTTCATCGGTATTCGCTCACGTACCCAACTGACCGAAGAGCTCTTCGATTGTGCGAAGAAGCTGGTGGCAGTGGGTTGCTTCTGCATCGGCACCAACCAGGTCGACCTGAACGCCGCCCGCGAACGCGGTATCGCCGTGTTCAATGCGCCCTATTCCAACACCCGTTCGGTGGCTGAACTGGTCTTGGCCGAGGCGATCCTGCTGTTGCGCGGCATTCCCGAGAAAAACGCTTCCTGCCACCGCGGCGGCTGGATCAAGAGCGCTGCCAACTCCTTCGAGATTCGCGGCAAGAAGCTGGGTATCATTGGCTACGGCTCGATCGGCACGCAGTTGTCCGTGCTGGCCGAAGGCCTGGGCATGCAGGTGGTGTTCTACGACACCCTGACCAAGCTGCCCCTGGGCAACGCCACCCAGGTCGCCAGCCTGACCGAGCTGCTGGGCATGAGCGACATCGTCACCCTGCACGTGCCCGAAACCGCGGCCACCCAGTGGATGATCGGCGAGAAGGAAATCCGCGCCATGAAGCCCGGCTCCATCCTGATCAACGCGGCGCGCGGCACGGTGGTAGAGCTCGACGCGCTGGCCGACGCGATCAAGGACAAGCACCTGATCGGTGCTGCCATCGACGTGTTCCCGGTCGAGCCGCGCTCCAACGATGACATCTTCGAAAGCCCGCTGCGCGGCCTGGACAACGTGATCCTGACCCCGCACATCGGTGGCTCCACCGCCGAGGCGCAGGCCAACATCGGCCTGGAAGTGGCCGAGAAGCTGGTTCGCTACAGCGACAACGGCACTTCGATCACCTCCGTCAACTTCCCGGAAGTGGCCTTGCCGGCACACCCGGGCAAGCATCGCCTGCTGCACATCCACGAAAACGTGCCGGGTGTGATGAGCGAGATCAACAAGGTCTTTGCCGAAAACGGTATCAACATTTCCGGTCAGTTCCTGCAGACCAACGAGAAGGTCGGCTACGTGGTCATCGACGTCGATGCCGAGTATTCCGATCTGGCTCAGGAGAAGCTGCAAAAGGTCACCGGCACCATTCGTTGCCGCGTCCTGTTCTAAGGGCGAGCGTCGCAACAAAAAAGGAGGCCACTGATGTGGCCTCCTTTTTTTGTGCCTCTTTGCGGGGCGTTGCCTTCGTTAGCGCACGGTCAGCACGAACCCTACGCGCGCCAGCCATTCCGCCTCCAGGGCGAAGTCGGCCTGGGTCAGCTGGTTGTCGTCCAGCCAGCCGGCCGGGAACTCCACATCGAGGCTGTCTTCGTGGGCGTGCAATTCCACCTGCGGCATCTGCTGGGTGCCACGGATGTGGTGGAACAGGATGGCGAAGCGCAGCAGCACGCACAGGCGGATCAGCTTGATGCCGTCGTCGCCGAATTCGGCGAACTTGTCCCGGGGGATGTTGCGCCGATGGCCCCGCACCAGCAGCGCCAGCATCTGCTGGTCTTCGCGCGAGAAACCGGCCAGGTCGGAGTGCTCGATCAGGTAGGCGCCATGCTTGTGGTAATGATAGTGGGCGATGTCCAGGCCGATTTCGTGGACTTTGGCCGCCCAGCCGAGCAATTCGCGCCACACGCCGTCTTCCAGATCCCAGTCGGCGGCCACCTGGTCGAAAGCGTGCAGCGCCTTGCGTTCCACGCGCTCGGCTTGCTCGAGGTCGGCGTGATAGCGCTCCATCAACGAGCTCAGGGTGCGTTCGCGCACGTCCTCGTGGTGATGGCGGCCCAGCAGGTCGTACAGCACGCCTTCGCGCAATGCGCCGTCGCAGTGATCCATGCGCTGCAGTTCGAGGGCATCGAAAATGGCTTCGAGGATCGCCAGGCCCGCCGGGAAAATCGCCCGGCGGTCGGGCTTGATGCCATCGAAATCGATCTTGTCGACATCACCCAGTTTGAACAGCTTGCGCTTGAGCCAGGCCAGGCCTTCGGCATTGACCTCGCCGGAACCCTGGCCGCCGGCCTTGAGGGCCAGGCCAATCGCCCGGATGGTGCCGGACGAGCCGATGGCTTCATCCCAGCTCAGCCGGTGCAGGGCATTTTCGATGCTCATGATTTCCAGGCGCGCGGCGGTGTAGGCCTGGGCATAGCGTGCCGGGGTGATCTTGCCGTCGCGGAAATACCGTTGGGTGAAACTCACGCAGCCCATCTGCAGGCTTTCGCGCAGCAGCGGCTCGAAGCGCTGGCCAATGATGAACTCGGTGCTGCCGCCGCCGATGTCGGCGACCAGGCGCTTGCCCGGATTATCGGCCAGGGTGTGCGACACGCCCAGATAGATCAGGCGGGCCTCTTCGCGGCCGGAAATGACTTCCACCGGGTGCCCGAGGATTTCTTCGGCACGACGGATGAACTCGCCACGGTTGCGCGCTTCACGCAGGGCATTGGTGCCCACGATCCGCACGGCGCCCAGTGGCAGGCCGTTGATCAACTGGGCAAATCGCTTGAGGCAGTCCAGCCCGCGCTGGATCGACTCTTCGGAAAGCATGCGTTGTTCGTCGATGCCGGCCGCCAGTTGGACCTTCTCGCCCGAGCGCTCGAGGATGCGAATCTCACTGAGATGGGCCTTGGCCACTACCATGTGAAAACTGTTGGAGCCCAGATCGATGGCAGCGATCAGGGACAGATTCTTCGCTTTGGAATGCGGCATGGTCAGGGGATCTCGGTCGATAACCGCAACATCCTGCCACGAACGGCCGGTAGAGCCAATGACTAGCGCTTTGCGCTCACCGGGCCAGCATTGAGCTGGCACGCGCGTCGGGCGGGGCTCAGCTTGGCTGCATGCCAATGAAATGGGCCAGCTCGGGTGTCTTCGGATGGGCGAACAACAGCTTGGGGTCACCTACTTCGTGCACCTTGCCATGGTGCATGAACACCAGCTTGTCGCCCACTTCGCGGGCGAAGCGCATTTCGTGGGTGACCATGATCAGCGTCATGCCTTCATCCGCCAGCTTGCGCACCACGCTAAGCACTTCATTGACCAGTTCGGGGTCCAGCGCCGAGGTGATCTCGTCGCACAGCAGGACCTTCGGTGACATGGCCAGGGCGCGGGCGATTGCCACACGTTGCTGCTGGCCGCCCGACAGCCGATCAGGGAAGGCGTCGAACTTTTCTCCCAGGCCCACCCGTTCGAGCATCTCGCGGGCCAGTTCGGCGGCCCTGGCCTTGGGCACTTTCTGCACCACCTGCGGCGCCAGCATGACGTTCTCGCCCACGCTCAAGTGCGGGAACAGGTTGAACTGCTGAAACACCATGCCCACCTTCTGCCGCAGGCTGCGCAGGTCGGCCCGTGCGGCGTCGAGGTATTCGCCGTCGACTTCGATCACGCCGTCATTGATCGACTCCAGGCCATTGAGCGTTCGCAGCAAGGTGCTTTTACCCGAGCCGCTGCGGCCGATGATGGCCACGACCTGGCCCTCGTCCACGGTCAGGTCGATGCCTTTGAGCACGTGGTGGTCGCCGTAGTATTTATGCAGGGCGGTGATTCTAAGCAGAGGCATGCAGTCTCCTTTCCAGATAGCGCGCACTGAGCGACAGGGGATAACACAGGGCGAAGTAGCCCAGGGCAACGAAGCCATACACCATGAACGGCTCGAAGGTGGCGTTGGCCAACATGCCACCGGTCTTGGTCAGCTCGGTGAAGCCGATGATCGAGGTCACTGCCGTGCCTTTGACCACTTGCACCGAAAAGCCCACGGTGGGGGCAATGGCGATGCGCAAGGCCTGCGGCAGGATCACGTGGCGCAGTTGCTCGTAGGGTGACAACGCCAGGCTGGCCGACGCCTCCCACTGGCCCTGGCCGATCGAGTCGACGCAACCGCGCCAGATCTCGGCCAGGTAGGCGCTGGTGAACAGCGTCAGGGCCAGGGCGGCCGCGACCCAGGGCGAAATGTCGATGCCCAGCAGCGCGACACCGAAGAACACCAGGAACAGTTGCATCAACAGGGGCGTGCCCTGGAACAGTTCGATGTAGCCGCGAGCGAAGTAACGCGCAGCGGTTTTCCTGGAAATGCGCAGGGTCATCACCAGCAGGCCGATCGCGCTGCCACCGACGAACGCCACCAGGGTCAGGGCCAGCGTCCATTGCAGGCCGACCAGCAGGTTGCGAACAATGTCCCAGAGGGTGAAGTCCATCAGGCATTCCTCGTGATGAAGCGCCGGCCTAACCAGTTCAGGAACATCCGGATCAGGATGGCCATGGCCAGGTAGATCAGCGTGGTCAGCACATAGGTTTCGAAGGCGCGGAAATTGCGCGACTGAATGAAGTTGGCGTAGAAGCTCAACTCTTGCGTGGCGATCTGGGAACACACCGCCGAGCCCAGCATCACGATGATGATCTGGCTGCTCAGCGCCGGCCAGACCTTGCCCAGGGCCGGCATCAGCACGACATGGCGGAAGGTCTCGAAGCGGGTCATGGCCAACGCCGCCGAGGCTTCCAGTTGCCCCCGCGAGATCGCCTGGACACCGGCGCGAATGATTTCCGTGGAGTAGGCGCCGAGGTTGATCACCATCGCCAGCACCGCCGCCTGCCATTCACTGATCTGCAGCCCCAGCGAGGGCAGGCCGAAAAAGATGAAGAACAACTGCACCAGAAATGGCGTGTTGCGAATCAGCTCGACGTACACCCCGAAAATCACCGAGAACGGTTTGATGTTCCAGGCCCGCACCGCACCGCCGACGATTCCCAAACTCACCCCCAGCAGGGCGCCGATCACCGTGAGTTCAAGCGTGAACAGTGCACCTTTGAGCAGCAGGTCGGCATTGTGCAGCACCGGTTGGAAGTCGAACTGATAGGCCATGGGGAGTCTCGATCAGAGGTCGGCGGGCAGGGGCTGCTTGAGCCAGGTCTGGGCGTTGGTTTCCAGACTGCCGTCGGCCTTGGCCTCGGCCAGGATCTGATTGACCTTGTCCAACAGCGCCGGCTCGTTCTTGTTGACGCCGACATACACCGGCGAGTCCTTGAGTTTCACCTTCAGCGCCGGGACACGCTTGGGGTTGCGCTCGGTGATCGCGACCATCACCACGTTGCCGCTGGCGATCAGGTCGACCTGGCCGGCCAGATACGCCGCGATGGTCGAATTGTTGTCTTCGAAACGCTTGATGGTGGCGCCTTCGGGGGCGACCTTGCTCAGTTCGATGTCTTCGATCGCGCCGCGAGTGACGCTGATGCTTTTGCCCTTGAGGTCGTCGATGCTGGCGATCGCTGCGTCCGGCGGGCCGAAGACGGCCAGGTAGAAGGGCGCATAAGCGCTGGAAAAGTCGATCACCTGGGCGCGTTCCGGGTTCTTGCCCAGGCTGGAAATGACCAGGTCGACCTTGCCGGTGGTGAGGAAGGGAATGCGGTTGGTGCTGTTGACCGGGGTCAACTCCAATTTCACCTTGAGCCGGTCGGCGATCAGCTTCGCGGTATCAATGTCCAGGCCGCGCGGTTTCATGTCCGGGCCTACCGAGCCGAAAGGCGGGAAGTCCTGGGGAACGGCCACTTTCAGGGTGCCGGCTTTCAGCACATCGTCCAGGCCGGTGGCATGGGCCTGACACAACATCACGCTGGCGAGCAGGGCGGTCAACAGGGCGCTACAACGCTTGATCATGACTTTCTCCGGTTCTGACGAAATGGGCTGCAGTGCTGCGTAGCACAGCCCATGCCAGCCGGCGGCAATGCCCGGCAAAGGCCGCAGTGGCAGGCCTGTGGTCTAACTGGTCTGAACAGTTGGCGTTGCAGCGACTGCGCTGCCGCACTTATTTCGGGCAATGAACACGGGGCCTGAACCACACTTGGGCACAACTTGCCGTGGGTCGCAATTCACTATAAAACAGGTTTTTCCGTCCAGCCGTGTGTGCGAATGAACCCTAGCCCGAGCCGTGCCGTCCCCGAGGTCGCCCTGCGAGGCATCCGTCAGTTGATCAGCGAACGTGCCTATGGACCGGGTGACGCGCTGCCGTCGCAGCGCGACCTCGCCGAGCAACTGGGCGTGAGCCGAGCGTCCCTGCGCGAAGCCTTGTCATCGCTCAGTGCCCTGGGCGTGGTCAGCGTGCAGCCGGGCAAGGGGGTGTTCGTTCAGGCAACCGCGCAGCCTGCCGCCCCTTCAGGGGGTTGGCCCTTTGCAGCGCAGGCAGCACCTGAAGATATCTTTCAGTTGCGCTACGCCCTGGAAGGGTTCGCCGCCGGCCTGGCCGCTCTGACCCTGACGGCCGATCAGCTCGACGGCCTGGCCGACAATGTCGACGCCATGCGCCTGGAGCTGCGCGGCGGCGATTTCGAGGCGGCGGCGCAACTGGATTTCGACTTTCACCAGCGCATCCTGCTGGCGTGTGGCAATCAGGCCATGGCCAGCATCCTGCACAGCAGTGCCGAGCTGTTCCTGGAAAGCCAGAAGCTGCCGTTCATTCGTGCCGAGCGCGCCATGGAAACCTGGCACGAGCACCGTCGGATCCTGCGCGGCCTGGCCCGGCGTTCGGCCGGGCCGGCGCAGAAGGCCATGCAGGAACACATCCGCAGCGCGGCGCTGCGCACGGGCATCGCTTTCGTGGCGCCGTGAATGGCCGATTGGCTGAATCATCAGCCGTCATAGCAATAGACAATCATTGCCGACTTCCTGTGTGCGGCCGGTGCGGCTATGATGGGCGACGTTTTCAAGCATACGACCACGGAGACACTCCATGAGCAGCGAACTTATCAAGCACGTCAGCGATGCCAGCTTTGAGCAGGATGTCCTCAAGGCCGAGGGTGCTGTATTGGTCGACTACTGGGCCGAATGGTGTGGCCCTTGCAAAATGATCGCTCCGGTTCTGGACGAGATCGCCGAAACCTACAAAGGCAAGTTGACCGTCGCCAAGCTGAACATCGACGAGAATCAGGAAACGCCTGCCAAGCACGGCGTGCGTGGTATCCCGACACTGATGCTGTTCAAGAACGGCAACGTCGAAGCGACCAAGGTCGGCGCACTGTCCAAGTCACAGTTGGCGGCCTTCCTCGACGCCAATATCTGACGTCTCCAAACCCCGCGCCCTGCGGGGTTTTTTCTGGGCCGATGACTAGACGCCCCGAAATCGAGGTGTTACATTCGGCCTCGCACTGGTTTCTCCTTTGCCCCCTGCTAGCCGTCGCCGACGCACTCCTACTCGAATTAGTACGCGATCCTGTCGCCTTCTCTGCGGCGCGGCCTCATTAAGCCCAAAGCTTAATTTCTCCCCTCCATACATGATTACGTCATTCCCTTATGAACCTGACTGAACTCAAGCAAAAGCCGATTACCGATCTGCTCGAAATGGCCGAACAGATGGGCATAGAAAATATGGCCCGTTCGCGCAAGCAAGATGTGATTTTCTCCCTGTTGAAAAAGCACGCCAAGAGCGGCGAGGAAATCTCCGGTGATGGCGTGCTGGAGATTCTCCAGGACGGCTTCGGCTTCCTGCGTTCGGCTGACGCTTCCTATCTGGCCGGCCCCGACGATATCTACGTCTCGCCTAGCCAGATCCGCCGCTTCAACCTGCGCACCGGCGACACCATCGTCGGCAAGATTCGCCCTCCGAAAGAGGGCGAACGTTATTTCGCCCTGCTGAAAGTCGACACGATCAACTTCGACCGTCCGGAAAACGCGAAGAACAAGATCCTGTTCGAGAACCTGACGCCGCTGTTCCCGACCATTCGCATGAAGATGGAAGCCGGCAACGGTTCCACTGAAGACCTCACCGGTCGTGTGATCGACCTGTGCGCGCCGATCGGCAAGGGCCAGCGTGGCCTGATCGTTGCCCCGCCGAAGGCCGGCAAGACCATCATGCTGCAGAACATCGCGTCGAACATCACGCGCAACAACCCGGAAGTGCACCTGATCGTCCTGCTGATCGACGAACGCCCGGAAGAAGTGACCGAAATGCAGCGCACCGTGCGCGGCGAAGTGGTCGCCTCGACGTTCGACGAGCCGCCGACCCGCCACGTGCAAGTGGCCGAAATGGTCATTGAGAAGGCCAAGCGCCTGGTCGAGCACAAGAAGGACGTGGTCATCCTGCTGGACTCGATCACCCGTCTGGCGCGTGCCTACAACACCGTGATCCCGAGTTCCGGCAAGGTCCTGACCGGTGGTGTCGACGCCCATGCCCTGGAAAAGCCCAAGCGTTTCTTCGGTGCCGCGCGCAACATCGAGGAAGGCGGCTCGCTGACCATCATCGCCACCGCGCTGGTGGAAACCGGCTCGAAGATGGATGAAGTGATCTACGAAGAGTTCAAGGGTACCGGCAACATGGAACTGCCCCTGGACCGCAAGATCGCCGAAAAGCGGGTCTTCCCGGCCATCAACATCAACCGTTCGGGCACCCGCCGCGAAGAGTTGCTGACCGCCGACGACGAATTGCAGCGCATGTGGATCCTGCGCAAGCTGCTGCACCCGATGGATGAAGTGGCCGCCATCGAGTTCCTGATCGACAAGCTCAAGCAGACCAAGACCAACGACGAGTTCTTCTTGTCGATGAAGCGCAAGTAAGTCGTGCTGCGCCGCACAAAGCCGGGGAAACCCGGCTTTGTGCTGTCTGTCGTGGCGAACGGCGTTACACTTTGTCCCCCGGCGAAAACGAGGCTTCCCCATGCAATATCGTGATTTGCGCGACTTCATCCGCGGCCTGGAAGAGCGCGGTGAACTCAAGCGCATCCAGATCCCGATATCCCCCATTCTCGAAATGACCGAGGTCTGCGACCGTACCCTGCGCGCCAAGGGCCCGGCATTGCTGTTCGAAAACCCTACCGGTTTCGATATTCCGGTGCTGGGCAACCTGTTCGGTACGCCGGAACGCGTGGCCCTGGGCATGGGCGCCGAAGCGGTCAGCGAGTTGCGCGAGATCGGCAAGCTGCTGGCCTTCCTCAAGGAGCCCGAGCCGCCCAAGGGCCTCAAGGACGCCTGGTCCAAGCTGCCGATTTTCAAGAAGATCATTTCCATGGCGCCCAAGGTCGTCAAGGACGCGGCGTGCCAGGAAGTCGTTCTCGAAGGCGACGATGTCGACCTGGGCCTGCTGCCGGTCCAGCACTGCTGGCCCGGAGACGTCGCGCCGCTGATCACCTGGGGCCTGACCGTGACCAAGGGGCCCAACAAGGACCGGCAGAACCTGGGCATCTACCGCCAGCAGGTCATCGGCCGCAACAAGGTGATCATGCGCTGGCTGAGCCATCGCGGCGGCGCGCTCGACTACCGCGAGTGGTGCGAACAGCATCCCGGGCAGCCGTTCCCGGTGTCGGTGGCTCTGGGCGCCGACCCTGCCACCATACTGGGCGCGGTGACGCCGGTGCCCGACAGCCTGTCCGAATACGCCTTCGCCGGCTTGCTGCGTGGCAATCGCACCGAACTGGTGAAATGCCGTGGCAACGACCTGCAGGTGCCGGCGACAGCCGAAATTGTTCTCGAAGGGGTTATTCACCCCGGTGAGACGGCCCCGGAAGGGCCGTATGGCGACCATACCGGTTATTACAACGAGGTCGACCACTTCCCGGTGTTCACCGTGCAGCGCATCACCCATCGGATCAAGCCGATCTACCACAGCACCTACACCGGCCGGCCGCCCGATGAGCCGGCGATTCTGGGCGTGGCGCTCAACGAAGTCTTCGTGCCGATCCTGCAAAAGCAGTTTCCGGAAATCACCGACTTCTATTTGCCGCCCGAAGGCTGTTCCTATCGGATGGCCGTGGTGACCATGAAGAAGCAGTATCCGGGGCACGCCAAGCGCGTCATGCTCGGGGTGTGGTCGTTCCTGCGGCAGTTCATGTACACCAAGTTCGTGATCGTGACGGATGACGATATCAACGCCCGCGACTGGAATGACGTGATCTGGGCTATCACCACCCGCATGGACCCCAAACGCGATACGGTGATGATCGACAACACCCCGATCGACTACCTCGATTTCGCCTCGCCGATCTCGGGGCTGGGGTCCAAGATGGGCCTGGATGCCACCCACAAGTGGCCGGGGGAAACCACGCGCGAGTGGGGTCGCGTGATCGTCAAGGACGAGGCGGTGACCCGCCGTATCGATGAGCTGTGGAATCAACTGGGAATAGATTGATGCGCGTAACCTTGCAGCCTTCGGGCGCGGTACTGGAAACACGGCCTGGCGAGCGGATCTTGCAGGCCGCCCAACGCCTGGGCTATGACTGCCCGAACAGTTGCCGCAACGGCAATTGCCATGTCTGCTGTGCGCTGCTGGTCGAGGGTCGCGTGCAACAGGGCGACCAGGTGCTCGATCACGGCGAGATCTACACCTGCCTCGCCGAGCCCCTGGTTGACTGCATCATCCTGTGGGACAGCGTGCTGGCCCTGGGAGAGCTGCCGGTGCGGCGCCTGGCATGCCAGCTGAGCGAGTGCGTCGAAGTCGGCGGCGACGTCTGGCGGGTGCGCCTGCGCGTACCTGCCGGCAAGCCCGTGCGCTACCACGCCGGCCAGTACCTGATGATCGAGCGCGATGGCGGCGAAAAATCCGCCTTCTCCATCGCGTCGGCGCCCAATAGCGGGCGCGACCTGGAATTGCACCTGTTGGCGCGTGAGGCCAGTGCGCAAAACCTGCTGGCCCAGTTGCAGCGTGATGGCCTGGCGGTGGTGCACCTGCCGTTCGGCGATACCCATCTGGCCCAACTGCCGGACGGGCCTCTGGTGTTGATCGCTGCCGGCACGGGCATGGCGCAGATGCACAGCCTGATCGAATACTGCCGCGAACAGGGCTTCAAGCATCCGGTGCACCTGTACTGGGGCGCGCGCCGGCCGGAAGATTTCTATGAAATCGAGCATTGGCAGGAATGGCTGACGCTGCCCAATCTGTTCCTTCATCGCATCGTCAGCGACCTGTGCGGCTGGGAAGGGCGGTGCGGCATGCTGCATGAGGCGGTGCGCGAGGATGGGCATGACCTGGCGAATGTCCATGTGTACGCCAGTGGTTCACCGGCCATGATCTATGCCACGCTGGATGCCTTGGTGGAAGCCGGCATGGATGCGCATCGCATGCGCGCCGATGTGTTCGCCTACGCACCACGACCTTGAGTCAGCATGTTTCTGATAGGGCAGTCCGACCTCACCGGGCTGCCACGCAGCAGGCATGAAGTGCCAAATATCCAGCGTTAATCCCCGCTGGAGCAACTAAGCGCACAAGTAAGTCGTTCGATTGACGCCCCGTCTTGAAGCGGCTTTTGCAAGTACGCTATATAACCGGGCATTGAATAAAAAAGTCTAATAATCACCCGTCAGTTGTTTCCCCATGATGATCTGTCGTACGGTACTCTCCAGTCTTAGTCATCAGTTACAGTGAGTGATGTTGAAGACTCACGGGGATAACGGCGTCGCGTATGACGGTTATTGAAACTGCAGATCTGAACGTGATCTACCCGCCCACGCTCGACTTGGGCCCGCAACTGACCGATGAGCAGTTGCAGCATTCCCTGGAGTCCACGATGCGCCGTCACAAGGGCGGTCCGGTCTGGCTGTTCGCCTACGGTTCATTGATCTGGCGCCCGGAATGCTCGGCGGTCGAGCGGCGTCGCGCACGGGTGCATGGCTACCACCGTGGCTTGTACCTGTGGTCTCACGAGCACCGCGGCACGCCTGAACGACCGGGGCTGGTCTTTGGTCTGGATCGGGGAGGCTCGTGCAGCGGCTTCGCCTATCGCTTGCCCGAAGACCAGCTCGAAGACTCGTTGGTCGCGCTGTGGAAGCGCGAAATGCCCTATCCGTCGTATCGGCCGCACTGGCTCAATTGTCGCCTGGACGATGGCAGCAAGGTTCAGGCGCTGGGCTTCGTGTTGGAGCGCCATCTGCCCAGCTACGCGGGCAACTTGCCCGATAACCTGCTGACCCAGGTGCTGGCCAGCGCCGCCGGGCGCTTCGGCACGACGCGTGACTACGTCGAGCAGACCATCAGTGCATTGCGCACCCATGCCATGCCCGACCGTAATCTGGAAGCGCGTATCAAGCGTTGCCACCGTTGCGCAGAATAAGTTCGTCGTAGAGCAGCGGGTCCGTCGACAGGTTGGCGCTCAAGCCCGGTGCGGGATGGAAAGGCGTGCCGGCGATCTCGGAGAACTTGGCAGCGCGGCTGCCCCACTGCATTTCGCGTTCGTCGTTGCCTGTGGAGTGGGTCAGCACCGTGTACGAGTGCTTGCGCATGGCCAGGTAATGGGCGTCGTCTGCAGCGATTTGTTGAAGCAGCGCCTCGACGTCCGCGGCCGTCAGGTTGAGCGTGTGGTCCAGTTGCACGCCCCATTGGCTCAGGCAGCCTTCGGCCAGGTGGCGCACCAGGGTGCCTGGTTCCTTGAAGCGAGGTTCACCGCTTTTTCCGTCTGCCGCCGCGTTGCCGACCAGGGTGCCATGGCGGCCTGGTACCGGGAAGATCGTGCAGCGCGTGGCGCTCGAGGTCTTGGGCACTACCGCGTTGAAGCCCAGCGAGCGTTCGTCGCGAGCATACACCCCGACGTACTCCTGAACATTGTCGCCCAGGGTAACGCGTTGGGCCTGAAAGTTGAGCGCGCCCGGCACGGGGTCGATGGCGAGGATGCGCACCGGTATCGACGCCAGTCGCGGATTCTCCAGCAACGCATTGGCCAGCATGTGGCAGCTCACAGCACCGCGGCTCCAGCCCACCACGTTGATCTGGGTGGGTAACTGGTCCTTGCGAAACACCGCCGCGATCTGCTGTTGCAGGCGCTGTTGCGATACGCGACGTTCCGGGTACTGAGTGTGCCGCTGCAGCAGCACGCTGGCCGAGCTCAGGTCTTCGGCCGGAATGCCTGCCGCTTTCAGTTTCTCCACATCATCGGCAGTGAGCTGCGTGCGCTCCCATTCGAATTCGCCCTGGATCATGTTGACGGCATGCTGAACATTCGCCCCCCAGCCTGCACCGAACAGGGTACCGGCGATGGAGCTGGTGGACGAGTAGACCGACAGCTCGTCGGCTTGCAGGTTACCGCTGCCCGGGCCATCCAGCGCGATCCAGTCGGCGAACTCGCGGCCTTGTTCATTGCTGGCCAGCGTCGAGATCAACTCGCCGTTCCAGTAGTTGGGGTTGTTGGTGTCGAAGCGAGTCGCGCCGGTACCGGAAAAGTAGACCGTGAAGATGCTCATTCCTTGAGCCTCCTGTTGTGAGTTAGGAGGCGATTGAACAGCAGCGCGGGGGCGACGATCAGCGGGAAACGCGCCCACAGGTTTTTCTAAGGCAATGCCCTGGCTGGCCGATAACGCTAGTAGGCGAGGAGTACGGTTCGCCACCCGACATGAGGAACGCGATGTGAAAGTGTGGATGATGTGCCTGGCGCTGATGCTGGCCGGGCCGGCGGTGGCCAACGAAACGCCGAAGGAAGGCGAGGGCGCGGCGCCCAAGGTGGCCTACGTTGGCCTGACGCCTCCTTTTGTCGGCAACTACGCCCTGGACGGCAGCCCCAAGCTGCACGTCTATAAGGCCGATATCGCCTTGAAAGTGACCGGTGCCGAAGCCGAGGCAGCGGTCAAGCGGCATGACCCGTTGATTCGAAACCAACTGGTGGCCTTGTTCGCTCAGCAGTCACAGGACTCGATGAGTAACGTCGAAGCCAAGGAAAAGCTGCGTCAGGAGGCCCTCAAGCAAGTGCAGCAGGTGATCACCGATGAAGAAGGCAAACCCATGGTCGAGGACCTGCTGTTCAACAACCTGATCGTGCAATAACGCCTCAGCGTGCCAGATGCAGGACGTGCTGCCACTGTTCGGCGGTCACCGGCATCACCGAAAGACGGCTGCCCTTGTGCACCAGGGCAAGGTCGGCGAGCGGCGCTTGTCGTTTCAGCAAGGCCAGTTCCAGGACGTGGTCGAAGGTCCGCAGGTGGGCGACGTTGACAGCGCTCCAGGGGTTGTTGTCGGGCGTCGCCTTGGCGTCGAAATACGGGCTGCGCGAATCCACGGCCGTGGGGTCGGGGTAGGCAGCCTTGATGATCTGACCAATGCCGGCGATGCCCGGTTGTGGGCAGCTGGAGTGATAGAAGAAAAACGAGTCACCATCGGCCATGCCGCGCATGAAGTTGCGCGCCTGGTAGTTGCGAACGCCGTCCCAGCGGGCCTCGCCCATGGCGGCCAGGCTGTCGATGGACAGTTCGTCGGGCTCGGATTTCATTAGCCAAAAAGCCATGTTGTCGCTCCTGAATACGTGCCAGCACTGCGGTTGCGACACACTGAGAAAAAATCGACAGCCGGTTGGCGTCAAGGTTTGCGTGCTGTGTCCCGATGGCGGAGAATGCGCGCATTTCGAGCCTGACGTCATCCTACGGCCTGTCTTTACACCACTTTTTAAATCGTTTCCGATCTGCCTGAAGGGGGGCAAACGATGCGCCGCAAACCGGACTTGCTGTTGATTCTAGTGGTTTTATTTGGCCTGGGCGTGGTTACCACCGGCTATGCGCAGAGCTTGTGGGAACGCAAGAACGACGTATCGATGGACTATACCGTCGCACAACGCCGCTGATCCTGCCCGAGCTGGCTGACCGTCCATCGGTCAGTGGCCCGCCCCGTACCATCCTTTATCCGTCACCGTGCCTTGCAAGGGCACATCCCAACTGGCCTGGTCCAGTCTTTCTACCTTCTGGCATTCGTGCGCAAGGCCCAGCAGCAGTGGAGCGTGCCAGGCCGTGCGGCGCGCGCGATAGGCCAGGCTACGGTCGTAGAAACCACCGCCCATGCCCAGCCTGCCGCCGTGTTCGTCGAACCCCACCAGCGGTAACAGCACCAGGTCCAGGGCCCAGATCGCTCGCTGGCGCGCCGGGTCGATGCCGGGCTCGGCAATGCCGAAGCGGTTGGGCCGCAGTTTTTCCCCAGGGGTCATTCGCTGGAAGACCATCTTCGTGCGCGGCCAGGCATTGAGCACCGGCAGGTAGGTTTTCTTGCCGCGGCGTTGAGCTTCGCGCAGCAGCAGGCGAGGGTCGATTTCGCCGTCGTTGGGCAGGTACAAGGCAATATGCCGAGCCCGTCGAAACGCCGGGTGTTGCGCCAGTTGCCGGTACAGGTTGCGCGCAGCCGCGCGCTGCTCGGCTGGGCTCAAGGCGCGACGGGCCTTGCGCAGCAGGCGGCGCAACTGGGGGCGTGACAAGGGGGTTGGGGTGGTCATGGGCACGAGCGGTCCTGATCCCGGTGGCCGCTGGAGCGGCGTCTTACGCGTTCGTGTCGAAGCTTTTGGCAGACATGAACGAAAAAATGAGGTGTTCCCCGACGAACCGCTGCCGGTGTAGCCCTTGAACCCGAAAGTTCAAGGTGGAGCTTGCAGGAGGCTTTAAGGCTTTCCGTCGAGCGGACATGCACACCAGCCCCAACGTGCAAGCCCCGTGGTTGTGCGTATCGGCTCAGGGACATGACCGACTGGCAAGCACTCCAGGGAACGACTGCCAGTATACAGAAAGTGGCAGCCGATTTCAGCCCTTGGTCTCATCCGAGTCGCTGGCGAGCACCAGATCCACTCTTTCGAGCAGGTCTCGAACTTGCTCGCGGGTCGACCCGCTGGCTTGCAGGTCAGGCGTTTCCTGGCGATGCAGCAGGTCGTGGGTAATGTTCAGTGCAGCCATGACCGCGATGCGATCGGCGCCGATGACTTTGCCGCTGCTGCGGATTTCCCGCATCTTGCCGTCCAGGTAGCGGGCAGCGCTGACCAGGTTGCTGCGTTCCTGGGGCGGGCAGATGATCGAATATTCTTTATCGAGGATCTGCACGGTGACACTGTTGCTTGAGCTCATGAGTCTTGCTCCAAGGCCTTGAGGCGCGAAATCATTGACTCGACCTTACGCCGGGCGATTTCATTTTTTTCGATGAGGTGTGCGCGCTCTTCGCGCCAGGACTTTTCCTGCGCTAATAGGAGTGCGTTCTGACGTTTTAGTTGCTCGACCCGATCAATCAATGATTCGAGTCTGCCCATCAGCGCTTGCAAGTCGGTGTGTTCCATGAGGTCCCGTTCGTACGGTCTGATAGGGGGGAGCCGGCGCGGGAGATAACGAGTTGGCCGCGTCGATGGTCTTGGCGCGCCTGCCGGTGCTAGGATACAAGGCCTCCATTCTAGTCATTGCGCCGCTTGGCGCCTAGTTGCCCATGCCTAATCAAAATTCCCCGTACCACGCCTTCGCCCAGTTGCTCAACGCCAGCGGCAATACCGTTTCCCCGGCCGAGCTGCACGGGCTGTTACTGGGCCGCAGTTGCGCCGGCGCCGGCTTTGACAGCGCCGCCTGGCTGGTCGATGCCACCGACCTGTTCGAGACCGAGATGCCGGACAACGTCCGCCAGGCGCTGATCGGCCTGCAGGAAATGGTCAAGGGCGAGCTCACCGGGGACGACATGACCGTCGTGCTGCTGTTGCCCGGCGACGACTCGCCACTGGCCGAGCGCGCCACTGCACTGGGCCAATGGTGCCAGGGGTTCCTGGCCGGTTTCGGCTTGACCGCACGCGACACCGCGCTGAGCACCGAGGCGATGGAAGTGCTCCAGGACCTGGCGGCCATCGCTCAGGTGCAGGATGCGCTGGACGAGTCGGACGACGGCGAGAGCGACTACATGGAAGTCATGGAATACCTGCGCGTTGCGCCTCTGCTGCTGTTCACCGAGTCGGCCAAGAACACGCCTGCACCGGCGTCCGCGAAGCCTTCGTTGCACTGATCGCCTTTAAAGGAGCCGCCGCGTGGCCATGATGCATATCCCGAAGTCGGAATACGCCCGTCGCCGCAAGGCGCTGATGGCGCAGATGGTGCCCAACAGCATCGCCATCCTGCCGGCGGCGGCCGTCGCCATTCGCAATCGCGATGTCGAGCACGTTTACCGCCAGGACAGCGATTTCCAGTACCTGAGCGGCTTTCCCGAGCCTGAAGCGGTGATTGCCCTGATTCCCGGCCGCGAGCATGGCGAGTACGTGCTGTTCTGTCGTGAACGCAATCCCGAGCGCGAGTTGTGGGATGGTTTGCGTGCCGGCCAGGAAGGCGCGATTGGCGAATACGGGGCGCACGATGCGTTTCCCATCAGCGACATCGATGACATCCTGCCGGGCCTGATCGAGGGGCGCGACCGGGTCTATTCGGCCATGGGCAGCAACCCCGAGTTCGACCGGCACCTGATGGAGTGGATCAATACCATCCGTTCCAAGGCACGCCTGGGCGCCCAGCCGCCCAATGAGTTCGAGGCGCTGGATCACCTATTGCACGACATGCGCCTGTACAAGTCGGCGGCCGAGATCAAGGTCATGCGCGAGGCCGCGGCCATCTCCGCCCGTGCGCATATTCGCGCCATGCAGGCCAGCCGTGCCGGGTTGCATGAGTACAGCCTGGAAGCCGAACTGGACTACGAATTTCGCCGAGGCGGCGCCCGCATGCCTGCCTATGGCTCGATTGTCGCCGCGGGGCGCAATGCCTGCATCCTGCACTACCAGTCCAACGATGCGTTGCTGCGCGACGGCGACCTGGTGCTGATCGATGCCGGGTGTGAAATCGACTGCTACGCCAGCGACATCACCCGCACCTTCCCGGTCAGCGGCACGTTCTCGCCTGAACAGAAGGCCATCTACGAACTGGTGCTCAAGGCCCAGGAAGCGGCGTTCGCCCAGATCGGCCCGAACAAGCACTGGAACCAGGCCCATGAGGCCACGGTGCAGGTCATCACCGCTGGCCTGGTGGAGCTGGGCCTGCTCAAGGGCGATGTCGACGAGCTCATCGCTGCCGATGCGCACCGGGCGTTCTACATGCACCGTGCCGGGCATTGGCTGGGGCTGGACGTGCATGATGTCGGCGAGTACAAGGTCGGCGGTGAGTGGCGCGTGCTGGAGCCCGGCATGGCACTGACCGTGGAACCCGGGATCTACATTGCACCCGACAATCAAACGGTCGCGAAAAAGTGGCGAGGTATTGGCGTGCGCATCGAGGACGACGTGGTAGTGACCCGCAAAGGGTGTGAAATTCTGACCGATGGCGTGCCCAAGCGTGTGGCCGACATCGAGGCGCTGATGGCTGCAGCGCGAGTCGAGGCCGCATGAGCCGGTTCAACCTGGCAATCATTGGCGGCGGCCTGGTGGGCGCCAGCCTGGCCATTGCGCTGCAGGGCCAGGCCAAGGCGCGCGGCTGGAACATTGTACTGATCGAACCCTTCGCCCAGGGCGACAGCTATCAGCCCAGCTATGACGCGCGCTCGTCGGCACTGTCGTTCGGCACTCGGCAAATCTACCAGCACATGGGGGTATGGGATGCGATCGCTGCGCGGGCCGAGCCGATCCGGCAGATTCACGTTTCCGATCGTGGCCACTTCGGCTCGACCCGCTTGAACGCCGAGGACGAGGGCGTTCCGGCACTCGGCTACGTGGTCGAAAACGCCTGGCTCGGGCAGTGCCTGTGGCAGGCGATAGACCCCGAGGTGATCAGTTGGCGTTGCCCGGCGCAAGTGGTTGCCATGCAGGCCGTCGAGCAGGGCTACCGTCTGCAGCTCGACGACGACACCACGCTGGAGTGCGACCTGGCGGTGCTGGCCGACGGTGGTCGCTCGGACTTGCGCGAGCAGTTGGGCATTCATGTGCATCGACGCGCCTACGACCAGAGTGCCCTGATCGCCAACATCAGCACGGGCCAGGCCCATGCTGGCCAGGCGTTCGAGCGCTTTACCGACGAGGGGCCGATGGCGTTGCTGCCGTTGCCCGACAATCGCTGTGCGCTGGTGTGGACCCGCGAGGGCATGGACGCCGCGCGTTTGGCCGAGTTGCCGGAACAAGACTTTCTGCACGAGCTGCAAGGCGTCTTCGGCTACCGGCTGGGTACCCTGCAACAGGTGGGCGCGCGGCATGTGTACCCCTTGTCGCTGATCGAGGCGGACGAGCAGGTCCGGCCGCATCTGGTGGTGCTGGGGAATGCCGCGCATGCGTTGCACCCCATCGCCGGCCAGGGTTTCAACCTGTCCCTGCGCGATGTGCAGTCGCTGGCCGAGGCACTGGCCAGCAGCCAGGCTCGCCTGGGCGACTTCGCTTCGCTGAAGGCCTATCACGCGCGCCAGCGAGCCGATCAACTGCTTACCGTGGGCTTTTCCGATCAGGTCACGCGCTTGTTCGGCAGCCGCCAGTCGGCGGTAGCGGCCGGGCGCAACCTGGGCCTGCTGGGCCTGGACCTGTTGCCGCCGGCCAAGCGCTGGTTCGCGCGCCAGGCCATGGGCCTGGGCACGCGCCCCGATCTCCAGGAGCGCTGATGCGAGCGCATTCTTTTCCCCACACCCGGCGGCTGACCCCGCCACTGAGACAGGCTTGAGCATGGAACAGCGGGCAGATCTGGTAATCGTCGGCGCCGGCATGGTCGGCAGCACGCTGGCCCTGGCCTTGCGCGACAGTGGTCTGGACATTCTGGTCATCGACGGCGGCCCGCTGAGCGTTGCACCGTTCGATGCCCAGGGGCCTTTCGAGGCCCGTGTCAGCGCGTTGTCGACCGCCAGCCAGCGCATCCTCGAGCGGCTCGGCGCCTGGCCCGGCGTGGCCGCCCGGCGCGTCAGCGGCTATCGCGAAATGACCGTCTGGGATGGCAGCGGAACCGGACAGATCCACTTCGCCGCCAGCAGCGTGCATGCCGACCTGCTGGGCCATATCGTCGAAAACCGCGTGGTCCAGGACGCCTTGCTCGAACAGTTGCAGGCCAGCGGCGTCCACCTGATCGCCAATGCCCGCCTCGAACAACTGCGCTATTCGGGCGACGATCGCCTGCTGACCCTGGCAGACGGACGTCGCGTGCGCACGCCGCTGGTGATCGCCGCCGACGGCGCGCATTCGGCGGTTCGCCGCCTGGCCGGTTGTGAAACGCGCGAGTGGGACTACCAGCACCACGCCATCGTCACCAGCGTGCGCTGCAGCGAGCCGCACCGCGCCACGGCCTGGCAACGCTTCACCGACGATGGGCCGTTGGCTTTCCTGCCCTTGCAGCGCGACGACGGCGAGCATTGGTGTTCGATCGTGTGGTCGACCACGCCGAAGGACGCCGAGCGGCTGATGGCGCTGGACACCACGGCGTTTGCTGATGCGCTGGGCAACGCCTTCGAGCACCGCCTGGGCACGGTACTGGAGGTCGATCCGCGGCTCTGCGTACCGCTGCGCCAGCGACACGCCAAGCGCTATGTGGCCACTGGTCTGGCACTGATCGGCGACGCGGCGCACACCCTGCACCCACTGGCCGGGCAGGGCGTGAACCTGGGTTTGCTCGACGCCGCGGTGCTGGCCGAAGAGTTGCTGCGCGCCCATGGCCGCGGTGAGCGCCTGGCCGACGAGCGTGTGCTGAGCCGCTATGAGCGCCGACGCATGCCGCATAACCTGGCCATGATGGCGGCGATGGAAGGCTTCGAGCGGCTGTTCCAGGCCGACCCTCTGCCGTTGCGCTGGTTGCGCAACAGTGGGTTGAAATGGATGCAACGCTCGCCTGAGGCCAAGGCCCTGTTCGTGCGCCAGGCGCTGGGCTTGACGGGTGAATTGCCTGCGCTGGCACGCCTGTAGGCTGCGCTGCAATATCTGGTAACGGGTGTGCCGCGAAGTCGGTTGAGATCGCAAATGTGATTCACTAACATTTGCGCTCATTCGATTTCGAGGGTCGCTCCATGCAGGCTTGCACACGTCTTTTCGCCGCCCTGGCATTGACCTTCGTCAGCACTGCGCAGGCCGCCGACGAAGTCGTGGTGTACTCCTCGCGTATCGACGAGCTGATCAAGCCGGTGTTCGATGCCTACACCCAGGAAACGGGCGTCAAGGTCAAGTTCATCACCGACAAGGAGGCGCCCCTGATGCAACGCATCAAGGCGGAAGGTCAGAATGCGACCGCCGACCTGCTGCTGACCGTCGATGCGGGCAACCTCTGGCAAGCCGAGCAGATGGGCATCCTGCAGCCGATCGAATCGAAAGTGATCGACGCCAACATCCCGCCTCAATACCGCGCTGCTTCCCACCAGTGGACCGGCTTGAGCCTGCGCGCGCGGACCATCGCCTACGCGACCGACCGGGTCAAACCCGAGGCGCTGTCCACCTATGAGGCCCTGGCCGACAAGCAGTGGGAAGGGCGCCTGTGCCTGCGCACCGCGAAGAAGGTCTATAACCAGTCGCTGACCGCGACGCTGATCGAAACCCACGGTGCCGAGCAGACCGAGCAGATCCTCAAGGGCTGGGTCAACAACCTCTCCACCGACGTGTTCTCCGACGATGTCGCGGTGCTGGAAGCGATCGCGGCCGGGCAATGCGACGTCGGTATCGTCAACACCTACTACTATGGCCGCCTGCACAAGCAGAAGCCGGACCTGGCAGTGAAGCTGTTCTGGCCCAACCAGGCTGACCGCGGCGTGCACGTCAACCTGTCCGGCATTGGCCTGAACAAATACGCCCCGCATCCCCAGGCGGCGATCAAGCTGGTCGAATGGATGACGGGCCCGCAAGCGCAACAGATCTTCGCCGGCGTCAATCAGGAGTTTCCGGCCAACCCGGCAGTGAAGCCCTCCGAGGAAGTCGCCCACTGGGGCGCGTTCAAGGCTGATACCATTCCCGTCGAAGTGGCGGGCAAGCGTCAGGCCGAAGCCATTCGGCTGATGGATCGCGCCGGCTGGAATTGACGACCGCGATGTCGGGCTCGAGGCCGGTGCGCCCCGGTCCGCCATGGCCTTGCGAGGCGCAATAATTGGCTCTTCCCGCGCAACGCCGCTGGTACCCTGCGGTATACCTCATCGCTGCCCTGGTGCTGTTGCCCATGAGCGTGCTGCTGTTGTCCTGGCAGACGATCGACGCGCAGATCTGGACGCACCTGTTGCAAACGCAAATGCCCCGCCTGCTCGGCAACACCCTGACGCTGGTGCTGGGTGTAGGGGTAGGCGTCACCGTGCTGGGCGTGAGCCTGGCCTGGCTCACCAGCCTCTGCGAATTCCCGGGTCGACGCTGGCTCGACTGGGCGTTGATGCTGCCTTTCGCGATCCCTGCCTATGTGCTGGCCTTTGTGTTCGTTGGGCTGCTGGATTTCGCAGGTCCGGTGCAGACGCTGCTGCGTGAATGGTTCGGGACCGGTCTGAGGCTGCCGCGGGTGCGCTCGACCGGCGGCGTGGTGACCGTGCTGATCCTGGTGTTCTATCCCTACGTGTACCTGCTGGCACGCACGGCGTTCCTGGCCCAGGGCAAAGGCTTGATGGAAGCGGCCCGGGTGCTGGGCCTGTCGCCCTGGCGGGCGTTCTGGCGTGTCGCCCTGCCGATGGCGCGGCCAGCCATCGGTGCCGGCGTGGCATTGGCGCTGATGGAGACGCTGGCGGACTTCGGCGCCGTGTCGGTCTTCAACTTCGATACGTTCACCACCGCGATCTACAAATCCTGGGAAGGGTTTTTCAGCCTGACCAGCGCTGCCCAACTGGCCAGCCTGCTGCTGCTGGTGGTGATGCTGCTGGTGTATGGCGAACGCCGGGCACGCGGTGCCGACCACGCGTCCAACGAGCGCGCGCGGGGGGCTGCACTGTATCGGCTGCACGGCATCAAGGCGTGGCTGGCAACTGGCTGGTGCCTGTTGGTGTTCGCCTGTGCCTTCGTCATTCCCGTGCTGCAACTGCTGGTGTGGTGTTGGCAGCGCGGTCGCTTCGACCTCGACGAGCGTTATGTCCAGTTCATCCTGCACACCCTTTACCTCGGGGCGCTGGCCGCACTGGTCACTGTCGCGGTCGCGCTGGTGCTGGTGTTCGCCCGGCGCCTGGCACCGAGCCGTTCGATTCGTGCCAGTGTGGGCCTGGCCAACCTGGGCTACGCGCTGCCGGGCTCGGTGTTGGCCGTGTCGATCATGTTGGCGTTCAGCTACCTGGACCGAGAGTGGGTCGTGCCCTTGTCAACGTGGCTGGGCGGTGCCGGCAAGCCGTTGTTGCTAGGCAGCGTCGGTGCCCTGGTGCTGGCTTACCTGATTCGTTTCATTGCGGTCGCCTATGGCCCGCTGGAAAACAGCCTGGCGCGAATTCGTCCCTCCTTGCCAGAGGCGTCGCGCAGCCTGGGGGTGAGTGGCTCGCGACTGTTCTGGCGGCTCTACCTGCCACTGCTGCGGCCAGGGGTACTGAGTGCGGCCTTGCTGGTGTTCGTCGACGTGCTCAAGGAAATGCCCGCCACCTTGCTGATGCGCCCCTTTGGCTGGGACACCCTGGCCGTGCGTATTTTTGGCCTGACCAGCGAAGGCGAATGGTCCCGTGCTTCGTTACCGGCACTCACGCTGGTCGTGGTCGGGCTGCTACCGGTCATCGGCCTGATAAAGCGCTCGGCGCAGCGGGCTGGTCAACGGCATTGACACCCTGACAGGTGCCAGTACGTATCCTTGCCGCTACAATGCGCCGCATTCAGTTCGGCCGCCTATGGATTTGCGGCCGCGTTTTCGCCACGCCCGGAAGGAGAAACCCATGGGACAGCGCACGCCTTTGTATGACTTGCACCTCGCACTGGGTGCGAAGCTGGTCGATTTTGGCGGTTGGGACATGCCTCTGCACTACGGATCGCAGGTCGAGGAGCACCATCAGGTGCGACGTGACTGCGGCGTCTTCGATGTGTCGCACATGACCGTCATCGATGTGCAGGGCGACCAGGCTACGCACTTCCTGCGTCAGCTCCTGGCCAATGACGTGGAACGGTTACAGGAAGTGGGCAAGGCACTGTACAGCGCGATGCTCGACGAACAGGGCGGCATTGTCGATGACTTGATCGTCTATCGAACGACTGTCGGCTACCGCCTGGTCGCCAATGCCGCCACTCGCGACCAGGATCTGAGCTGGTTGAGTCAGCACGCTGCCAGCCTGGCCGTTGATATCATTCATCGCCCGGACCTGGCCATTCTGGCCATCCAGGGGCCGCAGGCCAGGCGTAAGGTGGTCGAGCTTCTCGGCGCCGCGCGCGCCAGGCTGGTCAGTGAATTGAAGCCCTTCGAAGGGAGCTTCGAGGGTGACTGGTTCTTCGCCCGCACGGGCTACACCGGTGAAGATGGCATTGAAATCATTCTGCCCGCTGAGCAGGCCCCCGGGTTCTTCAATGACCTGGTGGGCGCCGGCCTGTCTCCGGTGGGCCTGGGCGCGCGCGACACCCTGCGCCTGGAGGCGGGCATGAACCTGTACGGCCAGGACATCGACCAACAGCATTCGCCGCTGACCTCCAATCTGGCCTGGACCGTTGCCTGGGAACCCCAGCAGCGGCATTTTTCAGGGCGTGCCGCGCTGGAGCACGAGCGTGCGCGGGGCGTCGAGCAAAAGCTGGTGGGCCTGGTGCTGGAAGAGCGTGGGGTGTTGCGCGCGCATCAAGTCGTCCGCGTCGCCGGTGTTGGCGAAGGGGAGATCACCAGTGGTAGTTTCTCTCCCACGCTGAGCAAGTCGATCGCACTGGCTCGCGTGCCAGCTGCCACCACGGATCGCGCCGAGGTGGAGATTCGTGGCAAGTGGTACCCGGTGCGCGTCGTGCAGCCCACGTTTGTGCGGCACGGCAAAACTCTGATCTGATAATCTGCGGGCCTACCGCTGAATTCGCCGAGGACATACCCATGAGCAACATCCCTGCTGAACTGCGTTTTGCCGAAAGCCACGAATGGGCACGCCTGGAAGCTGACGGAACGGTCACCGTCGGCATCAGCGATCATGCCCAGGAAGCGCTGGGCGACGTGGTGTTCATCGAATTGCCGGACGTAGGCACAGTGTTCGGAACGGCGGGCGACGCTGCTGGCGTCGTCGAATCGGTCAAGGCCGCTTCGGACATCTACTCGCCGGTGGCGGGCGAGGTGGTCGCGGTCAATGAGTCGTTGGCCGACGAACCCGAGTCGGTCAACGCGGATCCCTACGCAACCTGGTTCTTCAAGGTCAAGCCAAGCAATACCGGCGACCTTGAGAAATTGCTCGACGCTGCCGGTTACAAGACCGCCATCGGGGAGTGATCCATCTGCAATGAGGGAGCTGCCGGGGCCATGCGTAGCGCGGGCCCCGGCAAACGTGCTTATTCCTGGGCGAGGGCGTTTTTCGCCAGGATAGCGTTGGCCAGTTCCATGTCAGACGCCTGCAGGCCAGGATTGTCGGCACGCACCTTCTGCATGGCCGCTTCCAGGTAAGGACCACGAATGCCGCCCTCGCTGGCCACGAAGCTGCCGGCATCTTCCTGCGCAGCCACCACCAGCTTGTGGTCTTTGAAGGTAAGGTAGGTCGAGCCCGTGGTGGCGCCGGAGGACAACACATTGCGCCAGAAGGGATCGGCCACCGCCGATCCGATGGGCAAGGACAGCAGAGCGAGCGTGGCGACAGCTAACTTGAGGCGCATGATGGATACTCCAGTTTTATTATCCGAAACGTTTGATAGCCCGAGCGCGGTCCAAGTTCCCATCGGCCTCGAGCGCACGGGCTTACTTGAAGTCACTGCGTGGCGTGACGCGCAGCACCTCCTCCAGGGTGGTCAGCCCGGCTGAAATTTTCTGGGCGCCAGACAACCGCAGGCTGCGCATACCTTCCTTGTAGGCCTGGCGCTTGAGCGCCATGACGTCGGTATCCGGCTGGATCAGCGCCTTCATGGCGTCGCTGAGAACCATGATCTCGTACACCCCGGCGCGCCCGCGAAAGCCGGTGTCACGGCATTCATTGCAGCCGACCGCACGTTGCGCGTGGGTGGGAAGAGGGGCCTGCCAGGGCCGTACCAGTTCCTGCCAGCCTTCGTTTTCCATGGTCAACGGCACTTTGCAGTGCGGACACAGGGTACGCACCAGGCGTTGCGCCATGACGCCAAGCACTGTCGCCTTGATCAGGTAATGGGGCACACCCAGTTCCAGCAAACGGCTAATCGCGCTGGGTGCGTCGTTGGTGTGCAGGGTCGACAGCACCAAGTGCCCGGTCAAGGCCGCCTGGATGGCCATTTCTGCGGTCTCCAGGTCGCGAATCTCGCCAATCATGATGATATCGGGGTCTTGACGCATGAGTGCGCGCACGCCGCTGGCGAAGGTCAGGTCGATGTTGTGCTGCACCTGCATCTGATTGAAAGCGCCTTCCACCATCTCGATCGGGTCTTCGATGGTGCACAGATTGACCTCCGAGGTGGCGAGCTTTTTCAGCGTGGTGTACAGGGTCGTGGTCTTGCCCGAACCCGTGGGCCCGGTCACCAGCACAATCCCGTTGGGCTGCTGGGTCATGTCGTCCCAGCGGCGCAGGTCCTCGGCAGTGAAGCCCAGTTCGCTGAAATCCTTGAGCAGCACGTCAGGGTCGAAAATGCGCATCACCAGCTTTTCGCCAAACGCCGTCGGCAGCGTCGACAGGCGCAATTCCACTTCGCCACCTTCGGGCGTCTTGGTCTTGACCCGGCCGTCCTGCGGTTTGCGTTTCTCGGCGACGTTCATGCGGCCCAGGCTCTTGAGCCGGCTGACGATCGCCATGATGACCTGGGGCGGAAACTGATAGACGTTGTGCAGAATACCGTCGATACGAAAGCGCACGGTGCCTTGCTCGCGACGTGGCTCTATATGAATGTCGCTGGCCCGCTGCTGGAACGCGTACTGGAACAGCCAGTCGACGATATTGACGATGTGCGCGTCGTTGGCATCGGGTTCCTGGTCACTGGCGCCCAGGTTGAGCAGCTGTTCGAAGTTGGCCGTCTGCGGACCATGCAGGTCGTGGGCATTGGCGCCGCTGACCGACTTGGCCAGGCGGAAAAACTCGACCGCATAGCGTTGGATATCCACCGGGTTGGCGACGACACGCTTGATCTGCAGGCGCAACACGTGGGCCAGGTCCTGCTCCCACGCCTGTACATAGGGCTCGGCACTGGCGATGGTGACCGAGTCACTGTCGACGGCAACCGCCAGGATCCGGTGGCGCTTGGCGAAGGCATAGGACATCAGGGGCGTGACGGCCGCGACGTCGATGCGCAGGGGATCGATGCGCAGGTAAGGCTGACCGGCCTGCTGGGCCAGCCACACGGTCAGGTGTTCCAGGTCCAGGCGCTGGCCTGGCCGGCTGCGGTCATCGAGTTGCTGCCTGGCCAGGTATTCCAGCGGGTGCATCTTCAGGCTCAGTGCCGAGCGGGGCACGGCCAGCACCTGTTGCGCGGCTTCGGCATCGATGAAGCCTTGCGCGCACAGCTCGCGGATCAGTTCATTGAGATCCAGGCGGCGGTCCTTGGCTGAACTGACGACGGTCATGCGGGGCTCCTGAAGTGATCGCTGCGTGGGCAAGATTAGACTTCATATGAGCCGCGCCTGAAAGACAATCCGTTACCCGGAATGTCGGGTGGCATGCCTCGCGATCAAAAGGCCGTCGCCGTGGCCGGGCGAGCCGTGAAAGCAGGGGTATCGACGGCGGGCGATGCTGGCGCCAGCTCGTGCAGATCGACCTGAAACACGCTGATCAAGTTGCGCATTTTCCGCGCGATCACGTCGGCGCGATGTCGGCTGAGGTTGGCCACTTCGATGTCGATCTGCAGCGTATCGCCCAGTTGGCAGGCATTGACCCAGTGCGGCGTCAGGCACTGCAAGGCGAACAGGTTCAGTACCCGGCACAGGGCATCGGCTTCCACTTCGCTGAGCAGTCTGTACCGGACGGCGGTGGTGGCGCCAGGTGTCCAGGTGTCGGGGCGGTGGGTGGGGGTCAGCAGTTGCATTGACGTCATGGCCTGTTGCTCCTCGGGCAAGGAAGCCATTGTGCAGCGGCCAATGCGGTTTTTCTTGCCTCACTTGACGTGAAATGCAGTCCGTACGAATTGTATGATCTGCGTTAACGTCAAAAGAGGGTTTTACAATGCGCAGCTATGTTGAGCTGGATGTCTACGACCGACGCATCCTGGCGCTGTTGCAAGCCGATGCCACGCTGTCCAGCGCACAGGTGGCCGAGCAGGTCGGGCTGTCGCAGTCGCCCTGCTGGCGGCGCATTCAGCGCTTGAAGGAAGAGGGTGTCATTCGTGCGCAAGTGACGTTGCTGGAGCGCAAGAAGGTCGGCCTGAACACGCAGATCTTCGCCGAGGTGAAACTCAATGCCCACGGGCGATCGAACTTCACCGAGTTCACCGACGCGATCCGTGGTTTTCCCGAGGTGCTGGAGTGTTATGTGCTGATGGGGTCGGTCGACTTTCTGCTGCGTATCGTCACGCCGGACATCGAAGCCTACGAGCGGTTTTTCTTCGAGAAACTGTCGCTGGTGCCGGGTATTCAGGAGGTGAACTCGACCGTCGCACTGTCGGAGATCAAGTCCACCACCTGCTTGCCGCTGGGTTAGCCTCGCACCCCGGCGTTCACTTGCGCAGCAATTGCTTCCAGGCGCGGTTCTGCGTGACCACCAGTGCCTGGTGGGTGCGCGCCTGCAGCGTTTCGTCGGTGATCGGCAGCAGCGCCAGAGCCTGCAGCTTGTTCAGCTCGCCGTAGAGGCGGTCGAGTTCGGCGACGTCCAGCACTCCGCGGGCATGGTGCAGCCAGCTTTGCAGGCGCTCGATACGTGGCAGCTGTTCGGCCAAGTCCTCGGGCTGCTGTTGATAACGGCCCAATTGCAACGCTGTGCCTTCCTCGCTGAGCAGGTGGCCCAGCCAGCTGCCCAACTGCGCCGCGCCCTGGCGGTTGCCACGGTTGTTGCGCTCCAGCGTCCAGCTGCGTGCCAGCAGCCAGCGCGAAGTGTCGAGGGAGAACTGGCCCCAGCGTACGTCCTGCAGCTCTTCGAGAAACTGCTCGGGTGCGGCCTTGCGAATATCCTCGTCGTCCTGCCCGGCGAGCACCAGAGGGCGCCAGTCTTCGAGCAGTGCGTCGAGGGCCTGGCGCAGGGCCTGGCTGGAGTTGCGCGGGGCGGCCTGACCGAGGCTGCCGACCAGGGCGCGCAGTTCGATCAGCTGTTCCAGCCAATCCTGCAGCAAACGCCAGTGACCGTTGAAGCGGTACTGTTCGGCCAACCGCTGGCTGCTGCCCAACAGGTGCCAGGCCAGCGCGGTGAAAGCGTCGTCCAGCGCCATTTCGGCGCTCAGCGTGGGCGCCGGCAGGCTCAAGGCATAGCTGGCCGGGTCGTTGAGGCGGTAGCCGCGCTCGGCCTTGCTGATGTCGCAAGGCATCAGCGGCAGGGTAGCGGCCAGTTCCGCTGCCAGTTCCAGCAGGGCGGCCGGCTCGCCTTCGCGCAGTTCCAGCTCCAGTTCGCAGATCTCTTCGGACTGCTTGCCGACGATCACTTTGCCCAGGTCCAGCGCGGCCTCAATGACGACCTTGGCCTTGCCGCGACCCCAGGCGATTTCTGCACGTTCGCGCACGAAGTCAGTAGTGAACACTGCCTTGATGGTTTTCTTGTCGAGGTCGGCCAATTGCTCGGGCCAGCATTCGCCGTCGAGCTTCTTCAGGTCCAGCTTGGCTTTGCTCAGGTGCCAGTCATATTCGTTGCGCTCGGACAGGCCTGCGATGCTCTGCCCACGGGTCTTGAGGGTCTGGATCACTTCGTCGCCGTCACGGCGCAGGCGCAGCGCGACCTTGGCTGCGGCCAGGTCCCGGGCCGGGGTGTCGAAGTACTGATTGAACAGCTCGCGACGCTCCCAGCCCGACTTGTTGCGTTTTTTCAGCAGCGGGTGATCGCGCAGGGCGGCGAGGGTTTCACGGCTGACGCGCAGCTTGATTTCGGTTTCTTTTTGCATGACGGGGCAATCCAAGCGCTGGCGAATGACGGCGCGCTGATGACGAGATAAAGGCCGTGCAGTGTACAGCAGTCCGGTCGCGACGGTTTATTCTTGCCACCCGATGGTTCTATGATGGGGTTCGAACAGGGAGACCGCCATGCCATTGCCATCGATGCAAGAACAGTTCGCAGCCCTGATTGCGGCACCCTCGGTCAGTTGTACCCAGCCCAGCCTGGACCAGAGCAACAAGCCGGTCATCGACCTGCTGGCCGGCTGGCTGCAAGACCTCGGCTTCGCCTGCGAGATCCAGCCTGTGGCCGCCGGCAAGTTCAACCTGCTGGCCACCTATGGCAGCGGCCCCGGCGGCCTGGTGCTGGCCGGGCACAGCGATACGGTGCCGTACGACGAGGCCCTGTGGCAGACCGACCCGCTGAAACTGACCGAAGTCGATGGCCGCTGGGTGGGGCTGGGCAGTTGCGACATGAAGGGCTTTTTCGCCCTGGCCATCGAGGCGGTGCGCACGCTGCTCGACCAGCCCTTCCGCCAGCCACTGCTGATCCTGGCGACCTGCGACGAAGAAAGCTCGATGGCGGGGGCCAAGGCGCTGGTCGAGGCCGGCCGGCCGTTGGGTCGTGCGGCGGTGATCGGCGAACCCACCGGGCTGCGTCCGATTCGGCTGCACAAGGGCGTGATGATGGAGCGTATCGACATTCTCGGGCGCAGCGGCCATTCCTCCGACCCCAGCCTGGGCCACAGCGCGCTCGAGGCGATGCACAGTGCCGTGGGCGAGTTGATGGGGCTGCGTCAGCAGTGGCAGCGCGAGTACCACAATGCCCAGTTCAGCGTACCGCAGCCGACCCTCAACTTTGGCTGTATCCATGGCGGTGACAACCCCAATCGGATTTGCGGACAGTGTTCCCTGGAGTTCGACCTGCGTCCGCTGCCCGGCATGGACCCGGCAGTACTGCGCGCGCTGATCCGCGAGAAACTGCAGCCAGTCGCCGAACGGCATCAGGTGCAGATCGACTACGCGCCGTTGTTCAGCGAGGTGCCGCCTTTCGAGCAACCGGCGGACAGCGAACTGGTTCGCGTGGCCGAGCGCCTGACCGGCCACCGTGCCGCTGCCGTCGGTTTTGGCACCGAAGCGCCGTACTTCCAGCGCCTGGGTTGCGAGACGCTGGTGCTCGGCCCGGGTGACATCGCCTGTGCGCATCAGCCGGGCGAGTATTTGGAAATGTCACGTTTGCAGCCTACAGTGCGTCTATTGCGTGACCTGATCGAACATTACTGCCTGCAGCCCGTCAGTCCTTGAGTCGATCCCTTTCATTCTTTGTAGAAGGAGCACGCGCGTGTCGCCAAGCCTGTCCCGACGATAACCAGCCGCCGCGGTGAGTTCTTGAATTCTCGTCCCTCTTTTCCTACAGGCTTTTCCGGTTATGCCCGACTACGTAAATTGGCTTCGCCACGCGTCTCCCTATATCAATGCCCACCGTGATTGCACCTTCGTGGTCATGCTGCCCGGCGACGGCGTCGCCCACCCGAACTTCGGCAACATCGTTCACGACCTGGTGCTGCTGCACAGCCTGGGCGTGCGCCTGGTGCTGGTGCATGGCTCGCTCCCGCAGATCGAAAGTCGCCTGGCCGCGCGCGGGCTGACGCCCCACTACCACCGTGGTCTGCGTATCACCGACGGGCCGACCCTGGATTGTGTGATCGATGCGGTTGGCCACCTGCGCCTGGCCATCGAGGCGCGCTTGTCCATGGACATGGCCTCATCGCCCATGCAGGGTTCGCGCCTGCGCGTGACCAGCGGCAACCTGGTCACGGCGCGCCCCATCGGCGTGGTCGACGGGGTGGACTACCACCACACTGGCGAGGTCCGCCGGGTCGACCGCAAGGGCATCAATCGGTTGCTGGACGAGCGCTCGATCGTGCTGCTGTCGCCATTGGGTAACTCGCCGACCGGTGAAATGTTCAACATTGCCTGCGAAGACGTCGCCACCCGCGCAGCCATCGACCTGGGCGCCGATAAGCTGCTGTTGTTCGGCGCCGAACCCGGCCTGCTCGACGAGGAAGGCCGGCTGGTGCGTGAACTGCGCCCGCAGCAGGTGCCGGCGCACCTGGCCCGGTTGGGCAACGATTACCAGGGCGAGTTGCTCGATGCGGCGGCCGAAGCCTGCAAAGGTGGGGTCAGCCGTGCGCACATTGTCAGCTATGCCGAAGACGGCGCACTGCTGACCGAATTGTTCACCCGCAATGGCGGTGGCACGCTGGTTGCGCAGGAACAGTTCGAGCAGGTGCGTGAAGCCAATATCGAGGACGTGGGCGGTTTGCTGGACTTGATCAGCCCCCTGGAGGAGCAGGGCATTCTGGTGCGCCGGTCGCGCGAGGTGCTGGAGCGCGAAATCACCCAGTTCAGCGTGGTCGAGCGCGAAGGCATGATCATCGCCTGCGCAGCCTTGTACCCGATTGCCGACTCCGAGGCCGGTGAGCTGGCGTGCCTGGCCGTCAACCCCGAGTACCGTCATGGTGGTCGTGGCGATGAGCTGCTCGAGCGCATCGAAGAGCGCGCGCGTGCTGCTGGCTTGAACACCCTGTTCGTGCTCACCACGCGTACGGCACACTGGTTCCGTGAGCGCGGCTTCATTCCCAGCGGCGTAGAGCGTCTGCCCTCGGCCAGGGCTTCGCTCTACAACTACCAGCGAAACTCGAAAATCTTCGAGAAAAGCATCGCGTGAAGCCCCTTGGCCATTCGACTTCGTCCCCGGGGCCATCGGCGCAGGCCATCGCCGCCGACCTACGGTTGATTCGCATCACCAGGTAGGCGCATGGCTGCCTAGCCATGGGGTGTGCAGCACCCCATGGTTCGAATTCCACGCCTGCGGTCAGTTGCTGATGGCGAGGATGCTGGCTTGGTAGGAGCCGACAAACACGTCGAAATCGCCCACTTCAGTGCGTTCCAGCTCGGCCTGTTCCTGCAGCGAACGACGTGCTCGATCCTGGAAGCTGGCCAGTTCTTCGCCGCTCAGCGGCTGGCTTTGGAAAAACTCGGCATGTTCGCGGCTCTGCTGCAGCGAGAATTCGGCGAAGCTTTGCTTGTTTTCCGTCATCTTCGCCAACACCTGCGCCGAAGGGGTCAACGCCGGGTCGCTGACTTTCGCCCGCTGTGCGGCGAGCGCCTGGGCATGGGCCTCGCTGTCCTGGCTGCGATCGAGCAGTGCTGCCAGTGGCGCGATACGGTCGAGCAGCTCGTCCGCCCATTGCTTGAGTTCGACGGCCTGCCCTTCGCGTTGCAGCTCCAGCCCCGGGCGCCGGCCTTCTTTGACCACGCTGAGAAAGTTATGGGTGCAATGGCCGCATTCGCTGGCCTCGATCGGCGGGCTGTCATCCAGCGCACACAGCAGCAGGAACGCATCGAGGAACCGGGCCTCCTGCAGGTCGATGCCGGTCGGCAGAAACGGGTTGATGTCCAGACAGCGTACTTCCACGTATTGCACGCCACGCGCCACCAGCGCCTGGATCGGACGCTCACCGCTATAGGTGACCCGCTTGGGACGGATGTTGGAGTAGTACTCGTTTTCGATCTGCAGGATATTGGTATTGAGCTGCACCCATTCCCCATCCTTGTGCGTGCCGATTTCCACGTAAGGCGCGTAGGGCGTGGCAACTGCCTGGCGAAGGCTGTCGGTGTAGCTGGCCAGGTCGTTGTAGCAGGGCGTGAGGCCGGCCTGCGCGTTGCTCTGGTAACCCAGGTCGCTCATCCGCAGGCTGGTCGCGTAAGGCAAGTACAGGGTCTGGGCATCGAACTGCTGCAATTGATGCGATCGCCCGCGCAGAAAACCGGCGTCGAGCGCCGGTGAGGCTCCGAACAGGTACATCAGCAGCCAACTGTAGCGGCGGAAATTCCGGATCAACGCAATGTAGGCGCTCGACTGGTAGTCGCGATCGGTGCCGACGAAGCCTTCGGCTTCCTTGAGCAGCGGCCACAGCGATTCGGGCAGGGAAAAGTTGTAGTGGATACCGGCGATGCACTGCATGGTGCGGCCATAGCGCAGGGCCAGGCCCTGGCGATAGACATACTTCAACCGGCCAATGTTCGAGGTGCCGTAGTAGGCGATCGGGATGTCTTCTTCGGCCGGCAGCGCGCACGGCATCGAAGGGCTCCACAGGTACTCGCCGTTCAGGTGCGTCGAAGCGAAGCGGTGGATGGTTTCCAGGCTCTTCAACGTCTCGGCGGGGTCGGTCAGCGCAGGCGTGATGAATTCCAGCAGCGACTCGGAATAATCGGTGGTGATTTGCTCATGGGTCAGCGCGGCACCCAATACTTCGGGGTGGGGCGTCTGCGCCAGTCGCCCTTCTTCGGTGACACGCAGGCATTCGCGCTCGATACCATGCAGGCACTGGGCAAGCAGCGACAGATGGGCAGGCTCGCCAAGCAGGGTCAGGCGGCGGTTGAGATGTTCGCTCAAGTTGGATTCCTTCACGCGTCAGTCGCCCCAATATGGGGGTGGAAATGACGGTCTACAAGGGTGACGAAAGGAACCGGCGTTGTCGCCTGGTCTCGGTCTGTATCTTCGAGGCGTTCGGTGCCTCGTTTCGACCCGCCCAGGAGCATGATTCCGGCACCGCTCACGCACTGCCGAAATTACTCCGAAACGAGCGTGGGGGCTAGACCACCGCGAACGTGCCCTGGGCCTTGGCCATCAGTTTTTCACCCTGCATGACCTCGGCCTCCACCACCAGCGTGCGGCGCCCGGGGTGAATCACCCGGGCGATGCACAGCACCTGGCCGTCGGCGACCGGGCGCAGGTAGTTGATCTTGCACTCCACGGTCACGCTGCGCTGGTCGAACCCGTGGGTGCTGGAACAGGCCAGGCCCATGGCGATGTCGACCAGGCTGAAGAGGGCGCCACCGTGCAGGTTGCCGCCCCGATTGCGCAGGCCGTCCTGCAACGCCAGCGACACCTCTGCCACCCCGCTGTCCAGGCGTTCCACGTGGCAGCCCAGTGTACGGAAATAAGCGCTTTGAACCTTGTCGTCGGGAATGTCCATCAGCGCTTCTTCAGTTGTTTGGCATTGGCGAACAGCGCTGCCATGGCATTGTTGGCCGGCGCTGCGGCAGGCTCCTTGGCGCGCGCTGGCGCGGCCGATGGGCGCGAGGACGACCCCGGACGGCTGCCGCGAGCCCCATCGACTTTCTCGCCGGGGGTGTCGCTCATGCGCATCGACAGGCCGACGCGTTTGCGCGGGATGTCGACTTCCATGACCTTGACCTTGACCACATCGCCGGCCTTGACCGCCTCGCGCGGATCCTTGATGAATTTCTCCGACAGCGCGGAGATATGCACCAGGCCATCCTGGTGAACGCCGATGTCGACGAACGCGCCGAAGGCAGTGACGTTGGTCACTACGCCTTCGAGAATCATGCCCGGCTGCAGGTCCTTGAGGTCCTCGATGCCGTCCTGGAAGGCGGCTGTCTTGAACTCCGGCCGTGGGTCGCGGCCGGGTTTGTCCAGCTCTTGCAGAATGTCGGTCACCGTCGGCAGGCCGAAGGTTTCGTCGGTGAAGCGCTTGGGGTCCAGGCTTCTGAGAAACGCGCTGTCACCGACCAGCGAACGCACGTCGCGATCGGTTTGCACGGCGATTCGCTGAACCAGCGGATAGGCCTCGGGGTGGACCGCCGAGCCATCCAGTGGGTTGTCGCCATTCATGACCCGCAGGAAGCCGGCCGCCTGTTCGAAGGTTTTTTCGCCCAGGCGAGCGACTTTCTTCAGGGCGACGCGGGTCTTGAAGGCGCCATGTTCGTCGCGGTGGGCAACGATGTTCTGCGCCAGTGTGGCATTGAGCCCGGAGATGCGGGCCAGCAGGGCGACCGACGCGGTGTTGACGTCGACCCCGACGGCGTTCACGCAGTCCTCGACCACTGCATCCAGGCCGCGTGCCAGCTTGAGTTGCGAGACATCGTGCTGGTACTGGCCAACGCCGATCGACTTGGGATCGATCTTCACCAGTTCGGCCAGCGGGTCCTGCAAGCGGCGGGCGATGGAGACAGCGCCGCGGATCGACACGTCAAGGTCGGGAAACTCCCGGGCCGCCAATTCCGAAGCCGAGTACACCGATGCGCCGGCCTCGGACACCATGACCTTGGTCATCTTCAGGCCCGGGTATTTCTTGATCAGCTCGGCGGCCAGCTTGTCGGTTTCGCGGCTGGCGGTACCGTTGCCGATCGCGATCAGGTCGACCGAGTGCTTGGCGCACAGCGCAGCCAGGACGGCGATGGTCTGGTCCCACTGGTTCTTCGGCACATGCGGGTACACGGTCGCGGTGTCGAGCAGTTTGCCCGTGGCATCGACCACCGCGACCTTGCAGCCGGTGCGCAGCCCGGGGTCCAGGCCCAGGGTGGCGCGTGGCCCGGCCGGGGCGGCCAGCAGCAGGTCATGCAGGTTATGGGCGAAGACGTTGATCGCCTCGGCCTCGGCGTTGTCGCGCAGTTCGCCCAGCAGGTCGGTTTCGAGATGGGTGTACAGCTTGACCTTCCAGGTCCAGCGCACCACTTCGCCCAGCCACTTGTCGGCCGCGCGGTTCTGGTTTTTCAGGCTGAAATGTTCGGCAATCATCATTTCGCACGGGTGCAGGGTGCCGGGCGCTTCGTCGCCGACCTTCAAGGCGGCACTCAGCACACCTTCGTTACGGCCGCGGAAGATCGCCAGGGCACGGTGCGACGGCATGCTTTTCAGCGGCTCGTCGTGCTCGAAATAATCGCGGAACTTGGCGCCCTGTTCCTCTTTGCCCGCCACCACGCGTGCACTGATGATCGCTTCCTGCTTGAGGAAACTGCGCAGCTTGTCGAGCAGGCGGGCGTCTTCGGCAAAGCGCTCCATCAGGATGTATTTGGCGCCTTCCAGAGCGGCCTTGACGTCGGTGATGCCCTTGTCCGCATCGACAAAGCGCGCGGCCTCGCTTTCGGGGGCCAGGTGCGGGTCGGCGAGCAAGCCGTCGGCCAACTCACCGAGGCCGGCCTCGAGGGCAATCTGGCCCTTGGTACGGCGCTTCTGCTTGTACGGCAGATACAGGTCTTCCAGGCGAGTCTTGGTGTCGGCCTGTTGGATGTCGCGGGCCAGTTCCGGCGTCAGTTTGCCTTGCTCTTCGATGCTGGCGAGGATACTGGCACGGCGCTCGTCCAGCTCGCGCAGGTAGCGCAGGCGCTCTTCAAGGTGCCGCAGTTGAGTGTCGTCCAGGCTGCCAGTGACTTCCTTGCGGTAGCGGGCGATGAAAGGGACCGTCGATCCTTCGTCCAGGAGCGCCACGGCCGCTTCGACCTGTTGTGGGCGTACACCGAGTTCCTCGGCGATGCGGCTGTTGATGCTGTCCATGTGAACCACCTGACAAATATGAATACAAAGGCCGCCCGGCCTTTGTCGACCGGTGTGGCGAACAATCCTGATCGGGCGTTGCCTGATGCAAAGCGGCGCATTATACCCAGCGATTCCGGATTGGGGACAACCGCACCACCCAGGGCCGGCGATCAGGTATGCCGGGAGACGAAAAATCTGCTAACAATGCACCCGGTACGACGATCGGCAGCTACGCCATAATGCGCGCCGAGATCAGAGGAGCAACTCATGAGCAACACTGCACAAACTGCCGAAGGTGAAAAGATCCTCATCGTTGACGACGACCCTGGGGTGAGCAGCCTGCTCGAGCGCTTTTTCGCCGGCAAGGGCTATCGCGCCCGGGCGGTGCCCAATACCGAACAGATGGATCGCCTGCTCGCCCGTGAAGTGTTCAACCTGGTCGTGCTGGATGTTCGCCTGCCTTGCGAAGACGGCCTTGCCGCCTGCCGTCGCCTGCGCTCGGAAAACAACCAGGTGCCGATCATCATGCTCACGGCCGAAGGTGACGAGCGCAGCCGCATCAAGGGCCTGGAACTGGGCGCCGACGACTACCTGGCCAAACCGTTCAACCCCGATGAGTTGCTCGCGCGGGTCAAGGCTGTTCTGCGTCGCCAGGCGGCCCCGGTACCGGGCGCACCGGGCAGCGAAGACGAAACCGTGACCTTCGGTGACTACCAGTTGTCCCTGGCGACGCGCGAGCTGACGCGCGGCGACGAGGTGCACATGCTCACCACGGGTGAATTCGCGGTGCTCAAGGCGCTGGTCATGAACGCGCGTCAGCCGCTGACCCGCGACAAGTTGATGAACCTGGCCCGCGGTCGCGAATGGGACGCCCTGGAGCGTTCGATCGACGTACAGATTTCCCGCCTGCGCCGCATGATCGAGCCTGACCCGTCCAAGCCGCGCTATATCCAGACGGTCTGGGGCGTGGGCTATGTGTTCGTTCCGGATGGCAATGCCAACAAGTAATCGGTGATTTGTAGGGGCGAACCTGTGCTATCGGCTATCGCTGGCCGGTTCGTCATCCGCAATGTTTGCGAATCTGCTTCGCTCCTGCAAAGTTTTGGCTGCTGCCTATGAAAACCCCTGTCTGGTTTCCTCAAAGTTTCTTCGCCCGCACACTGTGGCTGGTGCTGATCGTCGTCCTGTTTTCGAAGGCGCTGACGCTGGTTTATCTGTTGATGAACGAGGATGTGCTGGTCGATCGTCAATACAGCCATGGTGTGGCCCTGACCCTGCGGGCCTACTGGGCTGCCGACGAAACCAACCGCGAGCAGATCGCCGATGCGGCAGGCCTGATCCGCGTAGTGGGCGGCGGGGTCCCGGAGGGTGAGCAGCACTGGCCGTACAGCGAAATCTACCAGCGGCAGATGCAAGCCGAGCTCGGCGATGACACCGAAGTACGCCTGCGCGTACACGCCCCCCCGGCGTTGTGGGTCCGCGCGCCCAGCCTGGGCGATGGCTGGCTCAAGGTGCCGCTGTACCCGCATCCGTTGCGTGGCCAGAAAATATGGAGTGTGCTGGGCTGGTTCCTGGCGATCGGCCTGCTCTCCACGGCGTCGGCCTGGATTTTCGTGCGTCAGCTCAATCAGCCCCTCAAGCGCCTGGTGTTCGCCGCGCGCGGCCTGGGCCAGGGCCGTAGCGTGCGTTTACCGGTCAGCGATACGCCCAGCGAAATGGCAGAAGTCTACCGCGCGTTCAACCAGATGGCCGAGGACGTGGAACAAGCCGGGCGCGAGCGTGAATTGATGCTGGCCGGGGTGTCCCATGACCTGCGCACGCCGCTGACGCGCCTGCGCCTGTCACTGGCCCTGATGAGCAGCGACAGCGAGCTGAGCGACGACATGGTGCGGGATATCGAGGACATGGACGCGATTCTCGACCAGTTCCTCGCGTTCATTCGCGATGGCCGCGACGAAAACATCGAGGAGGTGGATTTCGCCGACCTGGTTCGCGAAGTCGTGGCGCCCTACAACCAGGTGGAAGAGCAGGTGCGCTTGTGCCTGGAGCCTATCCCGCCATTTCCATTGCGGCGCGTCTCGCTCAAGCGGCTGTTGAGCAACCTGATCGGCAATGCGCTTCACCATGCCGGCAATGGCGTGGAGGTGGCCGCCTACGTCTCGGGCGACAGCAGCGCGCCTTATGTCGTGCTGAGCGTACTGGACCGTGGTGCAGGTATCGATCCTGCCGAGCTGGTGGGCATTTTCGATCCTTTCATCCGGGGGGATCGTGCTCGCACTACCAAAGGGACGGGGCTGGGGCTGGCCATCGTCAAGCGGATCGCGGCCATGCATGGCGGTAACGTGGAGCTGCGAAATCGCTCCGGGGGCGGGTTGGAAGCCCGTGTGCGGTTGCCACTGGGCTTGATGCTGCCGCGCGACGCTGTGTGATGCACTAACCGCCTGCCCCATGGGCAGCGGTCAGTGCCGCGGCTTCAACCTTTGCCGCGGGTGCGAGTCAGGTTGGGGCCGCCATTTTTCTCCAGGTGCTCGATGATCATCCCGGCCACATCCTTGCCGGTGGTGACCTCGATGCCTTCCAGCCCTGGCGACGAGTTGACCTCCATCACCAGCGGCCCGTGGTTGGAGCGCAGAATGTCCACGCCGGCTACGCTAAGCCCCATCACCTTGGCCGCGCGGATGGCGGTCATGCGTTCTTCGGGGGTTATCTTGATCAGGCTGGCGGTGCCGCCACGGTGCAGATTGGAACGAAATTCTCCCGGCTTGGCCTGGCGCTTCATCGAAGCGATGACCTTGTCGCCCACCACGAAGCAGCGAATGTCGGCACCGCCGGCTTCCTTGATGTACTCCTGAACCATGATGTTCTGCTTGAGCCCCATGAACGCCTCGATCACCGATTCGGCGGCCTTGGTGGTTTCACATAACACCACGCCGATGCCCTGGGTGCCTTCCAGCACCTTGATCACCAGGGGCGCACCGTGGACCATCTGGATCAGGTCGGGGATGTCGTCCGGGGAGTGGGCAAAACCGGTGACCGGCAAACCGACGCCGCGCCGCGAGAGCAACTGCAGCGAGCGCAGCTTGTCCCGCGAGCGGGCGATGGCCACCGATTCGTTGAGCGGGAAAACCCCCATCATTTCGAACTGGCGCAGCACGGCGCAGCCGTAGAACGTCACCGACGCGCCAATGCGCGGGATGACCGCGTCGAACCCTTCCAGCGGTCGCCCGCGGTAGTGGATCTGGGGCTTGTGGCTGGCAATGTTCATATAGGCGCGCAATGTGTCGATCACGACCATTTCATGACCACGTGCAGTGCCAGCCTCGACCAGGCGACGAGTGGAATACAGACGCGGATTTCGCGACAGCACAGCGATCTTCATGCAACACCTGTGGCAGAGGTAGTAGAGGCCGGAAATGCCGGCTTGTCTTGAACGTATTTGGCGCCCGGATTGACCACCAGTTGGCCGTCGATCAAGGCTTTGGAACCCAACAGCAATCGGTAACGCATGGTCTTGCGGCATGCCAGGGTGAATTCCACCGTCCAGACCCGGTCGCCCAGGGCCAGGGTGGTACGGATCACATAACGCACCTGCGCGTGCCCGTTGGAGCTTTTGATGGTTTTCATCGCCACCAGCGGCGCCTCGCAGCGGCGGTGGCGCAATTGCACCACCGTGCCCAGGTGCGCCGTGAACCGGACCCAGCGTTCGCCCGCGCGCTCGATGACCTCGATGTCAGTGGCGTGCAGGCTCGACGTGCTGGCGCCGGTGTCGATCTTCGCGCGCAGGCCTGCGACCCCGAGATCGGGCAGGGCGACCCACTCCCGCAGGCCGACAACGCTTAAATGGTCGAATGTCTTCAAATCGTCGAACCGCAAATAAAGAGTCGGAGTGCTCGTCCTGGCGACGCCGCGGGAACCTCATGTCTGATAGACACTTGGCGCGTCGAAACGTCCTTGGCCAGCACCCACGCACTGTAAACGCATTCACACACGCCTTGCATCCGACAGGCACGGTAGTACAGTTCTATTAATTTCCTGAGTGAGGTTTCCAGGTGGCAAAAAAACAGGAAGAGGACGACAAGGTTCGCCTTGACAAATGGTTGTGGGCTGCGCGTTTCTACAAGACCCGGAGCCTGGCCAAGGAAGCCATCGAGAGCGGCAAGGTGCATTGTCGTGGTGAGCGCTGCAAACCGGGCAAGGAGCCGCGCGTCGGCGACGAATATCAGATCCGCACCGGTTTCGACGAGCGGGTGGTGGTGGTCGAGGCCTTGTCCGTGGTGCGTCGAGGCGCGCCCGAGGCGCAGTTGCTGTACCGCGAGACCGAGCAGAGTGTCGCCCGCCGCGAGCAGGCCGCCGCCATGCGCAAGGCCGGCAGCCTGGGCGTCACGACCGACGGCAAGCCGACCAAGAAGCAACGGCGCCAGTTGCATCAGTTGCACAGCGCCGACTAAGCGCCGATGATTGAAAAAAAGTCTCGTCGACGGGACCTGACGCACCCGCGAGGTGCTTCACGGCAGGCTGCCTGAGCCTGTGAAATCTTCACACCCATTCAGATACCCAGACCTATGCACGAATTGCCCGACACCGATTACACCCAACGCTTCATCTTCGACGACAGCGATGTCCGCGGTGAAGTGGTTGCCCTGGAGCGCAGCTACGCCGAGGTGTTGGCCAAGCATACCTACCCCTTGGCGGTGCAGCAGTTGCTGGGCGAGTTCATGGCGGCCGCTGCGCTGCTGGTCGGCACGCTCAAGTTCGACGGCCTGCTGATTCTGCAGGCGCGCTCCGACGGGCCGGTTCCGCTGCTGATGATCGAGTGCTCCAGTGCCCGCGAGATCCGCGGCCTGGCGCGCTTCGACGCCGAGCGTATCGAGCCTGACGCCGGCCTGGCCGAACTGATGCCCGACGGTACGCTGGCGATGACCATCGACCCTACTCAAGGGCAGCGCTATCAGGGGATCGTGGCGCTGGACGGCAAGGATCTGTCGGAATGTTTTTCCAACTATTTCGCGCTTTCCGAGCAACTCGGCACGCGCTTCCGGCTCCAGGCCGATGGCAAGCGTGCGCGCGGCCTGCTGCTGCAGCAGCTTCCGGTCGACCGTTTGAAGGACAGCGAGGAGCGCGATGCCAACTGGCAGCACGTCACCACGCTGGCCAATACCTTGACTGGCGAGGAGTTGCTTGGCCTGGACAACGAAACCATCCTGCACCGTCTGTTCCACGAAAGCCCGGTGCGGTTGTTCGACGTGCAGCCGCTGCAGTTTCGCTGCAGCTGCTCGAGGGAACGCTCGGCGCGCGCGCTGGTCAGTCTCGGGGCGCAAGATGCGCGTGATCTGCTGGCCGAACACGGTGGAACGGTGGAAATCGATTGCCAATTCTGCAATCAGCGATACCTGTTCGACGCCACCGATGTAGAGCAGTTGTTTGCGGGGGGCGGTATCGATACACCGTCAGATACCCGTCACTGAAGCGATTCAGCAGACATTAGCTCGGTATAGACCGCCGGTTTAACGCCGTTTCGACAAGAGGCCCCTACCTTTTCGGGGCTTTTCTGGCATAATCCGGCCACTTTTTTAGCTGTAGTTATTCTTTCGGACTTACTACAAAACGTTTGGAGCACTCGGCCACTGGCCGACGGGGAACCTCATGACGCAAGCCAAAAACGCCGTGTACACCGATATCAGCACCGCACAACTGGTTGAAGAAGCCATCCGTCGTGGTGAAGGCGAGCTGGCCGCAAATGGCTCGCTGGTGGTGAAAACCGGTCATCGCACCGGTCGCTCGCCCGTTGACCGCTTTATCGTCGAAGAGCCAGGCTCCCAGGACCAGATCGCCTGGGGCCCGATCAACCGCAAGTTCCCGGCCGACAAGTTCGATGCCCTGTGGGAGCGCGTGGCGGACTACCTGGGGGAGCGTGAGCACTTCGTTTCCCACGTTCACGTAGGCTCCGACGAGTCGCACTACCTGCCCGTCAAGATGAGCACCGAAACCGCCTGGCACAACCTGTTCGGCCGTTGCCTGTTCATCAATCCGGAACAGTACAACCCGGGCTCCAAGCAAGAGTGGCAGATCCTCAACGCACCGTGGTTCGTGTGCGAGCCCGAGCGTGACGGCACCAACTCCGACGGCACCGTGATCATCAATTTCGCGGCCAAGAAAGTCTTGATCGCTGGCATGCGCTACGCCGGCGAAATGAAGAAGGCCATGTTCTCGGTGCAGAACTTCCTGCTGCCGGCGGCCGATGTATTGCCGATGCACTGCGCGGCCAACATGGGCGAAGAGGGTGATGTGACCCTGTTCTTCGGTCTGTCGGGCACTGGCAAGACCACCCTGTCGGCCGACGAGAGCCGTTACCTGATCGGTGACGACGAGCACGGCTGGGGCGAAGGCGTGGTGTTCAACATCGAGGGTGGTTGCTATGCCAAGTGCATCGACCTGACCCAGAAGAACGAGCCCGTGATCTGGAAAGCCATCCAGTTCGGCGCCGTTCTGGAAAACGTTGTGCTGAACCCGGAAACCCGCCTGCCGGACTACACCGATGACAGCCTGACCCAGAACAGCCGTGCCGCCTACCCGCGCGAGCTGATCGACAAGCGCGCGCCGAAGAACCTCGGTGGCGAGCCCAATGCAGTCATCTTCCTGACCTGCGACTTGACTGGCGTATTGCCGCCGGTGTCGATCCTCAGCGAAGAGCAGGCGGCCTACCACTTCCTGTCGGGTTACACCGCCCTGGTCGGTTCCACTGAAATGGGTTCGGGCAGCGGCATCAAGTCGACATTCTCCACCTGCTTCGGCGCACCGTTCTTCCCACGTCCGGCGGGCGAATACGCCGAACTGCTGATCAAGCGCATCCGCGGCTTCGACTCCAAGGTTTACCTGGTCAACACCGGCTGGACCGGCGGTGGCTACGGCGTCGGCAAGCGCTTCAACATCCCGACCACCCGTGGCGTGATCGCGGCGATCCAGAGCGGTGCCTTGATCGGCGCTGAAACCGAGCATCTGGACGTGATCAACCTGGACGTGCCCAAGCAGGTTCCAGGCGTTGACACCGGCCTGCTCAACCCACGCAACACCTGGGCTGACACTGCCGCGTACGATGAAGCAGCCAAAGGCCTGGCCTCGCTGTTCATCGAGAACTTCAAGAAGTTCGAAGTCAGCGATGAGATCAAGGCAGCCGGTCCTCAGCTGTAATCGCACCTTGATTGCCTGATGCCAGGCGCTTCAAAGAATGCCCGTATCGCGAGATACGGGCATTTTTTATAGCGTTCAGTTTTCCATTGAGTCCGGAGCCCGACCATGACCCCGCCGCCCATCCCGCTGCGCAGCGATTTTCGCCACTTCCAGCCCATTCTGACGCGCTGGAGTGACAACGACGTCTACGGCCACGTCAACAACGTCACCTATTACAGCTACTTCGATTCAACGGTGAACAGCTACCTGATCGAGCACGGCGGGCTGGATATCCATGACGGCGCGGTGATCGGCCTGGTGGTCAGTTCAGCCTGCGATTACTTCGCCTCCGTGGCCTTTCCCGACCTGCTGGAAGTCGGGATGCGCGTAGAAAAGCTGGGGGCCAGCACCGTGCAATACGCGTTGGCCGTGTTTCGCCGGGGCGAAGACGAAGCCTGTGCAGCGGGGCGCTTCGTGCATGTCTTCATCGAGCGCGAATCCAGCCAGCCCGTCGCCATCCCGTCCGCGCTGCGCGAGGCGCTGCTACGACTGGGCTGAAAAGTTCCCCGGGTTGTCACACCTTGTCCAACCTTCCGTGATGTAGATGCGTACGATTCTCTTTTGCATCCCATCCGTAAGGAAGTTACATGAACACTCCCTGCCCGTCGCGGCCATCGCTGCTGATGCTGCGCGTTGCGCTCGCCTGCCTGACCGGCGGCAGCGCCCTGGCTCACGCCGATACCACCGAGCCCGACACTGCCACTGTGCTCGAGGAAATGGTCGTCACGGCTTCCGGCTACGAACAGTCCGTGGAAGATGCGCCAGCGTCGATCACCATCATCAAGGGCGACGACCTGCGCAAGAAGTCCTTCCATGATCTGACCGATGCGCTGCGCGATGTCGAGGGGGTAACCGTCAACGGTGGGGCCAACGAGACCGATATCTCCATTCGCGGCATGCCGGCCGACTACACGCTGATCCTGGTCGACGGCAAGCGCCAGAGCGCTCGCGAGTCACGGGTCAACGGCAACAGCGGTTACGAGCAGAGCTTCATTCCGCCCGCCGAGGCCATCGAGCGTATCGAAGTGGTGCGCGGGCCGATGTCCTCGTTGTATGGCTCGGACGCGATCGGCGGTGTGGTCAACATCATCACGCGCAAGGTCACCCCGCAGTGGGGCGGCTCCCTGACCTACGACTACGCAGCGCGCCAGCACAGCGACCAGGGCAATGCGCGGCAGACCCAGTTCTACCTCAACGGGCCGATCGTCAGCGACCTGCTGGGCCTGCAGGTGTGGGGCCGTTACCTGGATCGCCAGGCCGACGACGACATCGAGCAGACCAACGGCTTCAGCCAGGCCGATCACAAGGACCTGACCGCCCGCTTGGCGATCACCCCGACGGTCGACCATGACATCCTTCTGGAAGCCGGTGCCACCCGCCTGAAGAATGGCGACGGCCTGAGTGCCAACTGGGCGACCCGCAAGCAGGAAAACAATCGCGATCACTGGTCGATTTCGCACCAGGGGCGCTATGACTGGGCGACTTCGGACGTCTCGCTGGCGTATGAGAAATCCAGCCGGGAAGGCAGCGCCACCCCGAGCCAGACCGACGTGTTCGGCCGCAAGCCGGAAGTCGAGAACACGGTGTTGGATGCCAAACTCGTGGTGCCGACCACCTTCAACATCAGCACGGTCGGCCTGCAGTGGAACAAGAGCCAGGTCACCGACTGGAACCAGGGCCTGGGCGACCGCAAGAACTATGAATTCTCGGTGGTGCAGAAGGCGCTGTTCGCCGAGAACGAATGGTCGGTGAGCGATACCTTTTCGCTGACCACTGGCCTGCGCATGGACGACCACGAACAGTACGGCCGCCACTTCAGCCCGAGGGTCTACGGCGTGTGGCGAGCGACCGATGACTGGACGTTCAAGGGCGGCGTCGCACGTGGCTTCAAGGCACCGGAGGTGCGAGCGGTGGTGGAAGGCTATTCGTACCTGCGCCGCAACCGGTTCGTGATGTTCGGCAATCCCGACCTGAAGCCGGAAACCAGCACCAACTACGAGCTATCAGCCCTGTGGTCCAACCGCAATGACCTGTCGGCCGGGGCCACGGTGTTCTACAACGACTTCAAGGACAAGCTGTCCACGGTCACCACCACCGAGCGCTGGAACGGCTACATCATCATGGACCGGGTCAACGTCGACAAGGCGGTGATCCAGGGCGTGGAACTCAACGGGCGCTGGGACATCACCCCAAGCCTGCTGCTCAAGGGCAATTTCACCTACACCGACTCGGAGCAGAAGTCCGGAGCCAACGCCGGCGCACCGCTGGCGCTGACACCCAAGCGCAAGGCCAACCTGCGCACCGAGTGGACCGTCAATGACAGCCTGCACACCTACGCGGCGCTGAACTACTACGGCGAGGAATACGGCAATACCCTCAACGACGAAGCGGCGCCAGCCTACACCACGGCTGAGATCGGTGGCTCGTTCGAGGTCAACAGGAACCTGTCGTTCAACGCCGCCGTGCAGAACCTCACCGACAAGCGTCTGGACGATGAAACCTATGGCACGGTGAATTATGGCCGCACGTTTTGGGTCGGCACCACGGTGCGTTTCTAAGCGCTGTGAGAGAGGGCACTGGGTAACCGCACGATGGCACACAGGCCGGCACCGGCGCGGTTCTGCAGGATCAGCTCACCGCCGTGTGCCTGAATGCAGGAGCGGGCGATGGCCAGCCCCAGCCCCAGGCCCAGGCCCAGGCCGCCGCCGCACGGGCGGTCGGCCCCAGTGCGGCCCAGTTGCACGAAGGGTTCGAACACCTGGGTCAGCCACTGGGCCGGAATGCCCGGGCCGTGGTCGAGGATTTCCAGGCGAGCGCTGCCGTCTGCCTCCTGGTGCAGGCTCAGGTGGGCGTCGCCGGCATGATGCAGGGCGTTGTCGATCAGGTTGGTCAAGGCGCGCTTGAGCGCCAGCGGCCGGCAGTCGCAGGTAACCGCCGGTCCCCCGGCCCATTGCACCGGTTGCTGCAGCGTTCGGTAGCGCCGCGCCAGGTCCTCCAGCACTGTGTTGAGCGAAAGGCGCACGCTGGGCTCCTGCACGGCGTCGCCCCTGACGAAATTCAGGGTTTCGCGCACCATCGCGCGCAATTCGTCCAGGCTGCCCAGCAGGTCGTCGCGCTGCGGGCCGTCGTCCAGCAACTCCAGTTGCAGGCGCAATTCGGTGATCGGCGTATTCAGGTCGTGGCTCAGGGCCGCGAGCATGCGTGTGCGGCCCTCGACATGACGCGCGATACGTTCCTGCATGATGTTGAACGCTCGCGTCAGGTCGCGCGCTTCCTGTGGGCCACGCAGCGGCAGCGGGGCGATCCACTCGCCGCGGCTGACGCGCTCGGTGGCCAGGGCCAGGGTTTTCACCGGCTGCACCACCCGACGCATGAAGAACAGCGCGATCAGGAACAGCGGCAGGCTGGTGACCGGCAACGAGTAGGCGAGCAGTTGGCCCCACTCGTAGGCGCCGGAGGGGTGCTGCACGGCGTTGAGGTATTCGTTTTCGTTGATCTCGACGCTGCTGCGCAATCGCAGTGGCGCCCAGCCCGCGCTCAGCCACAGGGCTTCACGGGCGGGAGCGCCGCTCACTCGCTCCAGTTGCATGGCCACCTGCGCGCTGCCGGGCAGCCCCAGGCGCTCGCGCACTTCGCGCGCCAGGCGCTGTTCTTCGCTGCGCATGTCGAACGGTTCGACGTCTGCCTGGTGGGAGATCCACAAGCGCGTATCGCCATTGCTGATAGCCGCCAGTCGTGCGCTGGCCTGCCGTTCATCGAGGCCATGAGTGGCGTGGTAGGCGCTGACCAGTCGTTCGATGGCCAATGTGCGTGACAGCGGATGAATCAGGGCGCCGGTGCGTTGCAGAAACAGCACCGCGATGATGTTCGAGACCAACAGCGCCAGCACCAGCAGCAGGCCGAGCTGCTGGGTCATGCGCTGGGGCCACAGGCGCGGCAGACCGTTCATGTGCGGTGTACGGTGACGTCGGCGCTGAGCCTGTAGCCACCGCCCCACACCGTGTGCAGAATTTGCGGTTGCACCGGGCTGTCACCCAGTTTGCGTCGCAGGCGGCTGATCTGGCGGTCGATGGCGCGGTCGAACACCTCGTTGCCGCGGCGCGCGGTCAGGTCGATCAGGCGCTCGCGGGCAAGGGTCTGGCGCGGGTGGTCGAGCAGCGCACGCAATAGGCGCGCCTCGGCAGTGCTGAGCTGAACCGTGCTGCCATCGGCCAATACCAGACGCTCGACGTCGCTGCTGAAACTCAAACCGGCGAACCGATAGACCTGCGTATCGGTCGGCTCGGCCTGGGCGGTTGTACCGGGCTGGGTACGGGCGCAGCGGCGCAGCAGGCTGTTGAGGCGGGCGACCAGCTCACGGGGCTCGAACGGCTTGGTGATGTAGTCGTCGGCGCCCAGGTCCAGGCCCCGGATGCGATCGGCTGCGGCGTCCCGAGCGGTGAGCAGGATGACCGGCGTCGTGTGGCGGCGGTGCAGCAACCGGCACAGCTCGAAACCATCACCGTCGGGCAGGCCGACATCCAGCACGATCACGTCGAAGCGTTGTTGGTCGAGCAGCGACCACATGCCTGCCGCGTCCTCGGCCGTGCGTACCTCGAACGTGTGGCGACGCAGGTAGACCGCCAGAGGGTCACGAATCTTGCGGTGGTCGTCGACCACCAGAATGCGTGGCGCAGCAGAAGTGTGGGTCATGGGCTCGTGGCAATCGAGTGATCGGCCAGACGGGTGTCTGGGGATGATTCTCATTTGAGAGCGCGATGATACTGCATTGAAACGCGTGGCGGGAATGCTCGGGACACAAACGCAAATGGCCTGCGCGGGGGCGAGGCCATTTGGGCTGGGGCGGGCTGGCGCTTAGCGGTGGCGCCAGTGTTTGTCGCGAGGCCCGTGGTGGCGCCCGCGATCCCGGTCGCGACCGTGGCGACGGTTGTCGTGCCCGCGATAGCGGCGATCGTCGACGTCGGACTGGTTGCCCATATAGTTGCCCAGCGCGCCGCCTGCGCCAGCGCCCGCTGCAGTGCCAATGAGGGCGCCGGTGTTGCCGGCCACGCCGCGGCCGATCACGTTACCGCCCGCAGCACCCAGGCCGCCGCCGATGGCCGCCTGGCCGCGGCTGCGCTTGTCGGCACCCACCGCACTGCCGGCCGCGCCGCCCAGGCCGGCGCCGATCGCCGAGCCGGTGCTGCCGCCCAATTGCTGGCCGACCACTGCGCCCAACACTCCACCCAGCGCGCCGCCCACACCGGCTTCGGTGCTGCTGCCCGCAGACGCAACGCCAGTGAACAAGCCAAGGGCCAACACAAGCATCGATGAATACTTCATCAAGGATATTCTCACAGGGATGACGGCGCCGACTGTGCAGCCAGCGCGCGCCGTCGACAACTGAAAACCGACGGAAAACACGACCCGTGCACAAAACGCCAAGGTAGTGTTTTCAAGGTGAAACTTAGTTTACGGAACGCAGTCACAGATGACTTGTCGCCACCGGTGCCAGTGCCTGCAGGCGCACCCGGCCCCCGGCGTTGGGCCCGCAGCGCGGGCCCTGCCAATCAGACGATGCGACCCGACTCGCTCGCACGTTCCAGGCGAATGGCGACGAACTTCGAGGTCGGCGTGCTGCTGCCGTCACCGACGCTTTCCAGCGGCACCAGGGGGTTCACTTCCGGGTAATACGCCGCTGCCTGACCGGCCGGAATGTCGAACGCCAGCAGCGTGAAGCCGGTTACCCGCCGTTCGCGACCATCGTTCCAGATCGACACCACATCGGCTTTCTGGCCGGGACGGAAGCCCAGGCGCACGATATCGGCCTCGTTGGCGAACAGCACATCGCGCTGGCCTTTCACCCCACGATAGCGGTCATCGAGCCCATAGATGGTGGTGTTGTACTGATCGTGCGAACGCATCGACTGCATGATCAGGTCCGGCACCTGGCCTGTGGCGCGCACGCTTTCGTGGATCAGGTCGACCGGCAGCAGGTTGGGCTTGAAGTTGGCGCGACCGCTGCCGGTTGCCCAACGGCGCGAACCGGCACTGCTGCCCAGGTAGAAGCCGCCGGGGTGCTGCAGGCGCTGGTTGAAGTCCTTGAAGCCAGGAATGGTGTCGGCGATCAGGTCGCGGATGCGGCTGTAGTCGGCCACCAGGGCGTTCCAGTCGACCGGCTGGGAGCCCAGGGTCGCGGCTGCGATACCGGCGACAATGGCAGGCTCCGAGCGCATCTGGCTGGACAACGGCTGCAGTTGCCCGTTGGAGGCATGCACCATGCTGAACGAGTCTTCCACGGTCACGGCTTGCGGCCCACCGGCCTGCAGGTCGATATCGGTGCGCCCCAGGCAGGGCAGAATCAGCGCTTCACGGCCGTGCATCAAATGGCTGCGGTTGAGCTTGGTGCTGATCTGCACGGTCAGTTCGCAATTGCGCAAGGCTTCGGCTGTGCGCGGACTGTCCGGCGTGGCCTGGGCGAAGTTACCGCCCAGGGCGATGAACACTTTGGCCTTGCCGTCGAGCATGGCGTGGATCGCTTCGACCACATTGTGCCCGGTGTGGCGCGGCACCTTGAAGCTGAAGCGCTTTTCCAGCGCGTCGAGCAGGAACGCCGGTGGGCGCTCGTTGATGCCCATGGTGCGGTCGCCCTGCACGTTACTGTGGCCACGCACCGGGCACAGGCCGGCGCCCGGCACGCCGATATTGCCGCGCAACAGCATCAGGTTGGCGATTTCCTGAATGGTCGGAACCGAATGGCGATGCTGGGTAATGCCCATCGCCCAGCACATGATCACCTTGTCGGCCTTGAGGTACATGCGCGCCGCTTGCTCGATATCGCTCAAGGGCAGGCCGGATTGCTCACGGATGTGCTCCCATGAGGTGTCGTCCAGGGTGCCCAGGTAGTCCAGCACGCCAGCGGTGTGTTCGTTGAGGAAGTCGTGGTTGAACACCGACGGCGCGTTGTCCCGCTGGGCGTCGCGTTCCCACTGCAACAGAAACTTGGCCATGCCGCGAATCATCGCCATGTCACCGCCCAGCGCCGGCCGGAAATAGGCGGTGTTGGTCGGACGGTCGCCGTTGGTCAGCATCTCGATAGGGTGCTGCGGATGCTGGAAACGCTCCAGGCCGCGCTCTTTGAGCGGGTTGATGCACACCACCTGGGCGCCGCGCTTGACCGCCTCACGCAGGGGTTCGAGCATGCGCGGGTGATTGGTGCCAGGGTTCTGGCCCCAGACGAAAATCGCATCGGCATGTTCGAAATCTTCGAAGGTCACCGTGCCTTTGCCGACGCCGATGCTTTGCGAAAGCGCCACGCCGCTGGCTTCATGGCACATGTTCGAACAGTCCGGAAAGTTGTTGGTGCCAAACGAGCGGACGAACAGTTGATAAAGGAACGCCGCTTCGTTGCTGGCCCGTCCCGAGGTATAGAACTCGGCTTCGTCAGGGCTGGCGAGGTTGAGCAGGTGGCGGGCGATGGTCGCGTAGGCCTCTTCCCAGCTGACCGCCACATAGCGGTCGCTTTCGCTGTCGTAGCGCATCGGCTCGGTCAGGCGGCCCTGGTATTCGAGCCAGTAGTCGCTCTGGCCCAACAGCGAGCTGACGCTGTGCTTGGCAAAGAACGCCGCATCGACCCGGCGCTTGGTCGCTTCCCAGTTCACCGCCTTGGCGCCGTTTTCGCAAAACTTGACCATGCCGCTTTCCGGCGAATCACCCCAGGCGCAGCCCGGGCAGTCGAAACCGCCGTTCTGGTTGGTCTTGAGCAGCGCGCGGATGTTTTTCAACGCGTTGTCGCTGTTCAGCCAGGATTGGGTGACGCTGACCAATGCGCCCCAGCCACCGGCAGCGCCCTTATAAGGCTTGTAGCGCGGGGAAGGGGTCTTGTCGGCTTGATGATGAATACTCACGCTTGATTCTCCAACGCAGGGCTATAGACCCGCGGCGCGCTGTGCTGCGGCAGGTGGATAAGATTCAGGTTATGACGCCGGGCCCATTGCAGGGCCAGGCCGGTAGGCGAAGACAAACTGACCAGTGTCTGGATGCCGGCGCGCAGCACCTTCTGGATCAGTTCCAGGCTGCAGCGGCTGGTCACGATGGCCAGGCCGCCCGAGGTGGGGATAGCCTGGCGGACCAGGGCGCCGATCAGTTTGTCGAGAGCGTTGTGCCGGCCGATGTCTTCGCGGCCCAGCAGCAGTTCCCCATGGCTGTCCATGAACAGGGCTGCATGCACGGCGCCGCTGTGCTTGCCCAGGGGCTGGAATTGACCGATGCGCTGGCGCAGGTCATGCAGCCAGGCGGCCGGCGGCAGGGCCGCTCCCGGCAGCACCGGCAGGTCTGGAAGGGCCTGTTCGACGGCCTCGACACCGCACAGGCCGCAGCCACTGCTGCCGGCCAACTGGCGGCGCTGGGTCTTGAGCAGCCAGAAGGCGCGGTTGGCAATGTCCACGTCAGCGTGGCGCGCGCTGCCTGTGCCACTGAGCTTGAGGTCATAGATCTCGTCGGCCCCGGACACGATTCCGCTGCCGATGCTGAAACCAACGATGAAATCCTCGAGGTCGGACGGGGTGACCAGCATGACCGCCTGGCTGATGCCGTTATAGGCGATCGCTAGGGCGACCTCTTCGGCCAGGGCGACGTCGGCTGTTTCGTCGGCCCCAAGGGTGCTGTAGTGATAACGCTGGCTGGCTGCCGGGTTGACCGAAGATGAAAGCGGTACCGGGCTGGCCGGACGCTTGAGCTGCATTGAGAGATACCGGCAGGATATTCAACCCTTAGCCTAGGCGCGCTCGACGGTAGCGTCTAATCGCTATTACTGATGCGCCGATAGACGGTGTCGATCATGTCGACGTGGCACGATGTCGCAGCATCTTGAAGCAGGCTTCGGCCAGTGCCGAGCGCGGTGCAGCACGCCGCATGATCAAGCCCAGCGGGGCCAGGGTCTGCGCGTCGGCGATCGGTTGCAGGCGCAGGTGTTCTGCCAGCGAGGTGAGGCCGCCTTCCAGGGGTAATATGGCGCAACACAAACCGCCGTTGACTGCCTGGATCAGCTGATGGACGGCGTCGGTCTGTACCAGTGGTTGCAAGGTCAACCCGCGGCTGTGCAGGTTGTGATCGATCGACTGACGAAAGTGCATGCCTGCCGTGAGCATGCCCAGTGGCAAATCACGCAACGCCTCCCAAGCCAATGGCTCGTCGCCGAAGTCGTAATGGCGACGGTCGAACAGCAGGCCCATGCGGGTTTCCATCAGCACCTGGGACTCGAAACGCTCGGCGTCCAAATGTTCGAGAAACGACACCCCGACATCAATGCGGTTATCGGCCAACTGCTCCAGAATCTGCTCCGAACTCAGCGCGCTCATTTCGAATCGCAGGTTGGGGTGTTCGCCATGCAGGGCTTGCAGCGTGGGCACCGGGTCGAAGCTCGACAGCGGCACCAGACCAATGCGCAGGGTGCCGACCAGGTGACCGCGACAGGCGGCCGCTTCGGCCTGCAGGCCATCGTAGGCCGCAAGCACTGTCCGCGCCCAGGCCAGTACGCGTTCGCCAGGGGCAGTGAAACCTTCGAAGCGTTGCCCACGGTTGACCAGTTGCAGGTCCAGCTCCTGCTCCAGGTTGCGCAAGCGCATGGACAGCGTTGGCTGGGTGATATGGCACCGCGCCGCTGCCTGGCCGAAGTGCCGGGTTTCATCCAGGGCGACGAGAAACTTGAGCTGTTTAATGTCCATGGGGCGATTCGCTCAGGCCGGCGATCAGTTCGCGATAATCGTCCACGGCCGCGAATTCCTCCGTGTTCTTGGGGCCCTTGCGGCTGTCGGGCTCGCGCACCGCGAGCAGGTGCGCCACGCCGAAGCGCCCGGCACTGCGCAGGATGGGCAAGGTGTCGTCGATGAACAGGCTGCGCGCCGGGTCAAAGTGGATGTCGGCCTGCAAGGCATCCCAGAATGCCTGGCTTTCCTTGGGGAAACCGTAGTCGTGCGAGCTGATCAGGCGCTCGAAGTAAGGCGCCAGTTCGATGCGTTCCATTTTCAGCGACAGCGAGTCGCGGTGCGCGTTGGTGATCATGATCACACGCTTGCCTGCGGCCTTGAGCGCCTGCAGGAAGGTGTCGGCATCCGGGCGCAGGGCGATCAGGTGGGCGGTCTCCTTTTTCAGGTCGCGGATCGACAGGCGCAGCTCGGTGCTCCAGAAGTCCAGGCAATACCAATTGAGTTTGCCGGCGTTGTCGCTGAACAGCGGCTGCAATTCCAGTTCGGCCATTGCGCGGCTGATACCGTGGGTTTCGGCATAGCGCTGGGGCAGGTGGTCCAGCCAGAAATGATTGTCGTAGTGGAGGTCGAGCAGGGTGCCGTCCATGTCCAGAAGAACGGTATCGATGTCACACCAGGTTATGGCAACCATACAAAAGATTCTCGAAAGCCGGGGAAGGGCGATGGCATTTATCGGGCCAAGCCAAGGTATAGTAACCCGTTCACGCCAAGGAGCCGCCGAATGCGCCAGAAACCCGAAGTACTCGCTCGCGAGATCGTCGCCAGCAGTCGTTTGTTTCGTGTGGAACAGGTGCAATTGCGCTTCTCCAATGGTGTGGAGCGTACTTACGAACGGCTGGTCGGACGTGGCAATGGCTACGGCGCGGTGATGATCGTCGCCATGCTCGACGCCGAGCACGCGGTGCTGATCGAGGAGTATTGCGGTGGCACCGACGCCTACGAACTGTCGCTGCCCAAGGGGCTCATCGAACCGGGCGAGGACGTGCTGGCCGCCGCGGATCGAGAACTCAAGGAAGAGGCCGGGTTTGGCGCACGCCAGCTCGAGCATCTGACCGAACTGTCATTATCGCCAGGCTATATGAGCCAGAAGATTCAGGTTGTGCTGGCCACCGAGTTGTATGAAGAGCGCCTGGAGGGCGACGAGCCTGAACCAATGCGCGTGGATCGGGTCAACCTGCGTGAACTGGCCGCCCTGGCCCAACACCCGCAGTTTTCCGAAGGTAGAGCGTTAGCCGCGTTGTATCTAGCAAGGGACCTGTTGATTGCCCGCGGAGTTTTAAGTGTATGAGTGAGTTGAGCCTGCCCCATCCATTGCTGGCCAGTGTGATCGACATCGCACGACGTGCCGGCGATGCGATCCTGCCGCACTGGCGCAATGGCGTCGAGGTGCAGGTCAAGGCGGACGATTCCCCGGTGACCGCCGCTGACCTTGCCGCGCATCAGGTCATCGTCGAGGGTTTGACGGCGCTGGATGCGACCATTCCCATTCTGTCGGAAGAGGACTGCGGGATCGCCTTCGAAGAGCGCCAGCACTGGCGGCGCTGGTGGCTGGTGGATCCGCTGGACGGCACCAAGGAATTCATTGCCGGCAGCGAAGAGTTCACCGTCAACATTGCCTTGGTGGAGCAGGGCCGCGTGGTGTTCGGGGTGGTCGCGATGCCCACCAACGGCCGCTGTTATTTCGGCGGTACCGGCCTGGGCGCCTGGCGCACCGAGCTGGGCAAGCGTCCACAAGCGATCCGCGTACGCCGGCTGCTGCCTAGCGGACAGGCGTTCACCGTGGTCGCCAGCAAGCGCCATAGCAGCCCGGCCCAGGAACAACTGCTGGCCGGCCTCAGCCAGCATGTGGGGGCGCTGGAACTGGCCAATGTCGGCAGCTCACTGAAGTTCTGCCTGTTGGCCGAGGGTGTTGCCGATTGCTATCCGCGTCTGGCGCCAACCTCGCAGTGGGACACGGCAGCCGCGCAAGGCGTACTGGAAGGCGCGGGCGGTGAAGTGCTGCAGGTCGACGGCCAGCAATTTCGCTACCCGGCTCGCGAGTCTTTGCTCAACCCGTTTTTCCTCGCATTACCGGCCGGCGTCAGCTGGCGCGAAGACGTGATCGGCCTGGCACAAGCCTGAGCCGCCTCCAGGTGCGCCCCATGTAGCAGCGGGCGCCAGACCGCGTTGGCCATTCACCGTGGTGTGTCAGGCAAAATGCCGGGCCCGCTTCGCGCGCCAACGCGGTCTTCGCCCGCTGCTACAGGGGCGGCGGTGTGCCGCGCGCCATTACAGACAACGTGACCCGCGTTCGCCGTGGTGTGTCAGGCAAAATGCCGGGCCCGCTTCGCGCGCCAACGCGGTCTTCGCCCGCTGCTACAGGGGTGGCGGTGTGCCGCGCGCCATTACACGCAATGTGACCCGCGTTCGCCGTGGTGTGTCAGGTAAAATGCCGGGCCCGCTTCGCGCGCCAGCGCGGTCTTTGCCCGCTGCTACAGGGGTTGCGGTGTGCCGCGCGCCATTACAGACAACGTGACCCGCGTTCGCCGTGGTGTGTCAGGCAAAATGCCGGGCCCGCTTCGCGCCAACGCGGTCTTCGCCCGCTGCTACAGGGGTGGCGGTGTGCCGCGCGCCATTACAGGCAATGTGATCCGCGTTCGCCGTGGTGTGTTAGGCAAAATGCCGGGCCCGCTTCGCGCGCCAACGCGGTCTTCGCCCGCTGCTACAGGGGTGGCGGTGTGCCGCGCGCCATTACAGGCGATGTGACTCGTGTAGCAGCGGGCGCCAGACCGCGATGGCCATTCACCGTGGTGTGTCAGGCGGAGCGCCGGGCCCGCTTTGCGGGCCAACGCGGTCTTTGCCCGCTGCTGCAGGGGTGGCGGTGTGCCGCGCGCCATTACAGGCAATGTGACCCGCGTTCGCCGCGGTGTGTCAGGCAAAATGCCGGGCCCGCTTCGCGCGCCAACGCGGTCTTCGCCCGCTGCTACAGGAGTGGCGGTGCCGCGCGCCATTACAGGCAACGTGACCCGCGTTCGCCGTGGTGTGTCAGGCGGAGCGCCGGGCCCGCTTTGCGCGTCAACGCGGTCTACAGGGCGGCGGCGTGGCTTTGGGTCATTCGTGCTCGTCGCTGCCGCCGAAGCTCAGGCCATGTTTGCGCAGTTTGTCGTGCAGGGTCTTGCGTGGGATGCCCAGTGCCTCGGCCACGCTGCGCAGGGAGTTGTGCGGGCGGGCCATTTCAGCGGCGATCAAGGTGCGCTCGAAATGCTCGACCTGCTCGCTCAGCCCACCCTCAATCACTTGGGGTTGCTCTTGCGGGCTGGCCTGGTCGTTATCCAGCGCCAGTTCCAGGCCCAGGGCGAAGCGCTCGGCAGCGTTCTGCAACTCGCGCACGTTACCCGGCCAACTATGGCGCAGCAGCAATGCGCGCTGGCCCGGCTGCAGCACCTGGGGCGGCAGGCCATGGCGCTCGGCCCCGGCGTCGGCATAGTGCTGGAACAGCATCAGCGCATCTTCGCCACGCTCGCGCAGTGGCGGAATACGCAGGGACGCGACATTCAGCCGGTAATACAAGTCAGCGCGAAAGCGACCTTGGTCGGCAGCGTGGCGCAAGTCTTCCTTGGTGGCCGCAATCACGCGGATGTCCAGGCGGATCTGCTGATTGCCGCCCAGCCGCTCGACCATGCGTTCTTGCAGCAGGCGCAGCAACTTGACCTGCACGTCCAGGCTCATGCTTTCGATTTCGTCGAGGAACAGCGTGCCGCCATTGGCGAACTCGAACTTGCCGATGCGGCGCTTCTGCGCACCGGTGAAGGCGCCCGGTTCATGGCCGAACAACTCGCTTTCCACCACCGATTCGGCCAGTGCGCCGGCATTGATCGCCACGAACGGCCCATTGCGGCGGCTGGACAGGTCATGCAGCGCCCGCGCGACCACTTCCTTGCCGGCGCCGGTCTCACCCAGAATCAACACATCGGCCTTGGTCGCTGCCAATGCACCCACCTGGTCGCGCAACCGCGCCATGGGGGCCGAATGGCCGATCAGGCGACCACTGAGCTGCTGGCGATCGCTCAGTGCCATTCGCAGGCTGCGGTTGTCCAGCACTAGGCGGCGCAGGGCCAGGGCGCGGCGTACGCTGTCGAGCAAGGCATCGCTGGCGAACGGCTTTTCCAGGAAGTCATACGCGCCGGCGCGCATGGCCTGGACCGCTAACGGCACATCGCCATGGCCGGTGATCAGCAGCACGGGCAATTCGGCGTCCTGTTCGTGCAACTGTTCGAGCAGTTGCAGACCGTCCAGGCCCGGCATGCGGATATCGCTGACCACCACGCCCGGCCAGTCACGCTCGATGCGCCCGGCCAGGCCATGGGCGTCGGCCAGGGCGAGGATTTTCAGCCCGGCCAGGTCCAGCGTCTGATTCAGGGCCTGGCGCAAATGCGGATCGTCGTCGATCAGCACGACCTGGACCTTGCTGTCGATGGCGTTGACGCTGGTCATGCCGATGGATCCTCGGGAGGTTGCAGGTTGACGCCGGGTTCCCCGGCACGCAGGCGCAGGGTCAGCAAAGCGCCGCCCTGCGGATGATTGGCCAGTAACAGTTCGCCACCCAGGGCGCGCATCAGCGTATCGCAGATCGCCAGCCCCAGCCCCAGGCCCTGGGTGCGTGTTTTGGTGGTGAAGAAAGGCTCGCGGGCACGCTTGAGGGCCTCGCTGCTGAAGCCCGGGCCGTTGTCCCGAATCAGCAGGTCGACACCGTCGACCGTTTGCTCGGCGCTGATCCACAGGCAGCGCGGGTTGGCCTTCTCGGTCAGGGCATCGAGCGCATTGGCGAGCAGATTGCTGAGCACCTGGCGCAACCGCGTTTCCCCCGCCTGAACCCATAGCGGAGCGTCGGGCAGGTCGCGGATCAGCTCCACGGCCATCGCCCGGCGGCGCTTGGCCAGCAACGCCAGGGCGTCATCCAGCGCCGGCTGCAGGGCGACGCTTTCCAAGGCATGGCGGTCGCGGCGGGCAAAGGCGCGCAGGTGGGCGATGATCGATGACATGCGCCCGGTCAATTCACTGATCAGCTTGAGATTGCCGCGCGCGTCGTCGATGCGCTGATGATCGAGCAGCACCTCGGCGTTCTCGGCATAACTGCGGATGGCCGCCAGTGGCTGATTGAGCTCATGACTGATGCTCGCCGACATGGTGCCCAGCGCCGACAGTTTGCCGGCCTGGACCAGTTCGTCCTGGGCGCGGACCAACTCCTGCTGGGCATGTTCGCGTTCCAGCACCTCCTGTTTCAGGCGGCTGTTGAGGCCCTCCAGGGCGCTGGTGCGCTCTACCACGCGCAACTCCAGTTCGCTGCGGCCGCGATCCTGGAAGGCGATGCGGTCCAGGTAATTGCGCCGTCGCTGCATGATCAGCCCAAGCAGCAACATCACCACCAGCAGAGTGGCGGCGCCCACCGCCAGCACGGTGCGCACGGAGCGGTCGATCAGGGTGCGCGGGGCCAGAATGCTGGCAGTCCAGCCGGTTTCCTCGATGACTTGGCTTTGCGTCAGCCAGGCATTGGGTTCCAGGATCAGCGGTTGCGGCTCGCGCGTGGGGTAGGGGTGGATCGCAGCGATGGCCTGGCGTTCATCGTCGCTCAGCGGGCGTGTCGCGCGAAAGCGCCATTCCGGGCGCGACGTCAGGATGACGACGCCATTGTGGTCGGTGAGCATCAACTGCTCGGGGGTCTTGCCCCACAGGGTTTCAGTGTGGTCGAGGTCGACCTTGACCACCAGGGCGCCGATCACCTTGTCGCCATCGCGCACGGCGGCGGCGAAGAAGTAACCGCGCTTGGCAGAGGTGGTGCCCAGGCCGAAGAACCGCCCCAGGCGCCCGGCCATGGCGTCGCTGTAATAGGGACGAAAGGCGAAATTGCGCCCGACGAAACTGTCCTTCTTGTCCCAGTTGGAAGCGGCCAGGGTGTTGCCGGCCGGGTCCATCAGGTACATCACCTCGGCACCGGTCTGCTGGCTGATACTGGTCAGCAGTCGATTGGCGCGGTCGCGCGCATCGGCCTGGTCGGGGCTGGCAAGGATTTCGCGCAGTGCTGGCAGGTCACCCAGGATCTGCGGCAGGGTCTCATAACGATGCAGCACGCCCAGCAGGTTGGCGACGTAAAGATCGAGCGTCTGCCGGTTCTGGCTGACCAACTCGCTGCGGTAATAGCGCTCGGCCAGATGCTGCAGTGGCCACAACAGGGGCGCCAGGCACAGGGCAAGGATGGCGAGGCTGCGCCAGCGGGGGCGACGGGGCAGGGTGATGGTCGAGTTCATGAAAATCGCGCCGGTTGGGGTCCGGCGCATTATGCGTCACGATGGCGTCGACAGACACTCATTGAGTGCGTCGTGCCAGTCCGGCAGGCGCACCTGCCATTCCTGCTGCAGTCGGGTGCAGTCCAGTCGCGAGTTCAGCGGCCGGGCTGCCGGCGTCGGGTAGGCGCTCGAGGGAATCGGCAGCACCTTGGCGCAGGGTTTGCCCTGGGCTCGCAGGTGCTCGCCGATCGCCGTGGCGAAGCCGTGCCAGGAGGTATGCCCCAGGGCCGTCAGGTGATAGGTGCCCCAGGGCCCGGCCTGGCCATCGCGCCAGCGCTCGATCAATTGGCGCGTGACCTGGGCGATGGTGCCTGCCCAGGTCGGCGCGCCGACCTGATCGTCAACCACGCGCAGTTCGTCTTTCTCGGGCAGCAGGCGCTGCATGGTCAGCAGGAAGTTGCGCCCGTGCAGTGAGTACACCCAACTGGTGCGCAGGATCAGGTGCTTGCCGCCGACCGCGCGTATGGCCTGTTCGCCGGCCAGTTTACTGCTGCCGTAGACGCCCAGCGGGTGGGGTACGTCGTCTTCGACCCAGGGCGTAGCCTTGCTGCCGTCGAAGACATAGTCGGTGGAGTAGTGGATCAGCGGAATGTCCAGCTCGGCAGCGACCTGGGCAAGTACGCCGGGCGCCTGGCCGTTGATCGCCATGGCCAGCTCGGGCTCGCTTTGCGCCTGGTCGACGGCCGTGTGGGCGGCGGCGTTGATGATCAGGTCCGGGCGCAGTGCCCGCACCCTGGCGGCGATCAGCTGCGGCTGGGCCAGGTCCAGTTGGTCGCGGCCCAGCAGGGTCAGCTCGGCCATGTCGGCCAGTGCGCTGTGCAAGGCCTGGGCGACCTGGCCGTTGTGGCCGGTGACGAGAATCTTCAGGGCGGGCTGGTTCATGGAAAAACGTCGGCCTCGTGCAGGCTTTTACCTTGCTGGTCCTTGCCCGACAACTGCGGTGGCTCGCTCAGTTGCCAGTCGATGTTCAGGGTTGGATCATCCCAGCGAATGCACCGCTCGGAGGCCGGGTCGTAATAGTCCGTGGTCTTGTAAAGGAATTCGGCGACCTCGCTCTGCACCACGAAACCATGGGCAAACCCGGGTGGAACCCACAGCTGCCGGCTGTTCTGCGCGGACAGGGTGACGGCGACCCACTGACCGAAATTCGGCGAGCTGCGGCGGATGTCCACGGCAACGTCCAGCACTTGGCCAGCAGTGACGCGCACCAGCTTGCCCTGCGCATGTTGCACCTGATAGTGCAGCCCGCGCAGCACGCCCTGGCGCGAGCGCGAATGGTTGTCCTGGACGAACGCCAGATCAACGCCCGTGGCCTGCTTGAACGCCTGTGCGTTGAAGCTCTCGTAGAAAAAACCACGCTCGTCGCCGAATACTTTCGGCTCGATGATCAGCACGCCCGGCAGTTCGGTGGCAATGACGTTCACTGTTGCTCCCCCGCCAAGGTGTAGAGGTATTGACCATAACCGGTCTTACCGAAATATTTGGCACGCACCAGCAGTTGGTCACGATCGATCCAGCCATTCTGATAGGCGATTTCTTCCAGGCAGGCGACTTTCAAGCCCTGGCGATGCTCGATGGTCTGCACATACTGGGAGGCCTCCAGCAGGCTGTCGTGGGTGCCGGTGTCGAGCCAGGCAAAGCCGCGTCCGAAGCGCTCGACGCGCAGGTCGCCGCGTTGCAGGTAGGCATTGTTGACGTCGGTGATCTCCAGCTCGCCGCGTGGCGATGGCTTGACGTTCTTGGCGATCTGCACCACGTCGTTGTCATAGAAGTACAGCCCGGTCACGGCGTAGCTGGACTTCGGTGCGGTGGGTTTTTCCTCGATGGACAGGGCGCGGCCTTCGTGGTCGAAGTCAATGACGCCGAAACGCTCCGGGTCCTTGACCCAGTAGCCGAATACCGTCGCCCCCGAAGACCGGGTCGAGGCGCGTTGCAGTTGCTCGCTGAAGTGCTGGCCATGGAAAATGTTGTCACCCAGGATCAGGCACACCGGGTCGTCGCCGATGAACTGCTCGCCGATCAGGAACGCCTGAGCCAGGCCATCCGGAGCGGGCTGTTCGGCGAAGCTGATGTGAATACCGAACTGGCTGCCGTCACCCAGCAGTTGCCGGTACTGCGGCAAATCCTGAGGCGTGGAGATCAGCAGGATTTCACGGATGCCCGCCAGCATCAGAACCGAGATCGGGTAGTAGATCACCGGTTTGTCATAGATCGGCAGCAGTTGCTTGGAAACACCCAGCGTGATGGGGTGCAGGCGCGTGCCCGAGCCACCGGCCAGTACGATACCTTTCATCATGCAATCAAATCCTTTGGTTCGGTGGAGCCCAGGCGCTCACCCTGATAACTGCCGTCCTGGACGCGCTGGCACCATTCCAGGTTCTGCAGGTACCACTGCACGGTCTTGCGCAGGCCACTGTCGAAGGTTTCCTGCGGCACCCAGCCCAGTTCGCGTTCGATCTTGCCGGCATCGATGGCATAACGCAGGTCGTGGCCGGGCCGGTCGGTGACGAAGGTGATCAGGTCGGCGTAGTGGGCCACGCCGGCAGGCCGCTGTGGGGCCAGCTCTTCGAGCAGTGCACAGATGCTGCGCACCACGTCGATATTTTTCTGCTCGTTGTGGCCGCCGATATTGTAGGTTTCGCCGACCACGCCTTCGCTGACCACCTTGAGCAGGGCCCGCGCATGGTCCTCGACATACAGCCAGTCGCGCACCTGCAGGCCGTCGCCGTAGACCGGCAGCGGCTTGCCGGCCAGGGCGTTGAGGATCACCAGCGGGATCAGCTTTTCCGGAAAGTGAAACGGCCCGTAATTGTTCGAGCAGTTGGTCACCAGAACGGGCAGGCCATAGGTGCGCTGCCAGGCCCGGACCAGGTGATCGGAAGCGGCCTTGCTGGCGGAGTAGGGCGAACTGGGCGCATAAGGGGTGGTTTCGGTGAACAGGTCGTCGACCCCGTGCAGGTCGCCATACACCTCGTCGGTCGAGATGTGGTGGAAGCGAAAGGCCGTGCGCTCGGCAGCCGGCAGGCCGTTCCAGTAGGCGCGGGTCGCTTCGAGCAAGGCGTAGGTGCCAACGATGTTGGTCTGGATGAACTCGGCAGGGCCGTCGATCGAGCGATCGACATGCGACTCGGCCGCCAGGTGCATGATCGCCTGGGGCGCGAAGCGAGCCAGCACCGCGCTGACGGTCGCCTGGTCGGCGATATCGGCCTGGACGAATTCGTAGCGGGTATCGGTGGCGATCCGGCTCAGGGATTCAAGATTGCCCGCGTACGTCAGCTTGTCGAGGTTGAGCACTTCGTGCTCGGTGCTTTCGATCAAATGACGAACGAGGGCCGAGCCGATGAAGCCAGCCCCGCCGGTAATGAGGATTCGCATGTAGGGTGCCTTCTTTCTTCAGCCGACATTGTGCAGATGCTGCATAGCTTGTGGGGTTAGGCCTGCGGGTGCAAGCCCGGTGTGTTCCGGTGCCTTTATCGGATCCGGTGGGGGTTGCGATTTGTGCAGGGTAATGGCGTGATAAGCGCCTGCCCTTCGTCCACTGCCGAGACCGTCCCATGCCTGTGTCCGAGCTTTTACACCGTTCCACGCGCAGTAATCCCGTGATCGACCCGCCCCAGGCGCTGGCGATCCTGCGCGAGCACTACGGCCTGGACGGAACCCTGCGCAGCCTGGGTAGCCAGCAGGACGTCAACTTCGCCCTCGACAGCGCTGCGGGGCGCTACGTGCTGAAGATCTGCCACGGTGACTACGCCCGGGTCGAGCTGTTGGCACAGCACGCGGCGCTGGCGCACCTGGCGGCCAAGGGCCTGCCGGTGCCGGGCGTGGTGTCGGCGCTCAGTGGCGAGGCGTTGCTGTCACTGAGCGTAGACCAGCAGCCGCTGATGGTGCGGTTGTTGAGCTATATAGACGGCGAGCCGTTGACCCGTCGCCCGCATGTGGGGGCCGAGCTGATCGCCCGGTTGGGTGAGGTGTGTGCCGATACCACCCAAGCGCTGTCCGACTTCCAGCACCCGGGCCTGGAGCGTACGTTGCAGTGGGACCCGCAGCACGCGCAGGCGTTGATCGCGCAACTGCTGCCGGTGCTCGAAGACCCGCAACGCCGTGATCGGGTGGCGCAGGCAGCTGACGAGGCCCGACGAGGCCTGGCCGGGTTGGCCGAGCCGCTGCCGCAGCAGGCGGTGCACCTGGATATCACCGATGACAATACCGTGTGGGCCCGCGATGCCCAGCGCCAGTGGCAGTACCAGGGGCTCATCGACTTCGGTGATCTGTCGCGCACCTGGCGAATCGCCGATCTGGCAGTGTGCTGTTCGGCGCTGCTGCATCACAGTGACGGCGACCCGTTCGCGATACTGCCCGCCGTGGCGGCCTATCACGCGCGTTGCCCGCTGACCCCGGCCGAAGCGCACGCTTTATGGCCCCTGGTGGTGGCACGCGCCGCAGTGCTGGTGCTCAGTTCCGAACAGCAACTGCGGGCCACCCCGGACAACCATTACATTCGCAATAACATCGCCCATGAATGGCAGATTTTCGACACCGCGACAGCGTTGCCGATGCCATTGATGACGGCGGCGGTTCTGCACACCGTGGGGCACCGCCTTGCCGAACCGGGGGAACAGACGTACCTGCCGCTGCTGCCGGAACTGACGCCCGACTCGGTGGTGGCCGTCGACCTCGGCGTGCTCAGCGAACATTTCGAGGCCGGCAACTGGCTGCAGGCCGGGATCGATGCACGTCTGCTGACGGCCAGTGCCCAATTGCACGGGCAAGCCTGCTCGCGCTACGGCGAATATCACCTGTCCCGCACCCGTCCCGACAGTGCTGAAGAACCTGAAACCCATGCGCTGCACGTGACCCTGCACGGTGCCGACGGCGCGCGCGTGCAAGCGCCGTTCGCCGGCACGCTGCGTCTCGATGCCGATGGCGTGTTGCACCTGCAGGGCGGGCACATGGGGGTACGCCTGCAGGGGGTGGTCAGCGATGTGCCCGCGGGCAGCGAAGTGGTGGCGGGTGCGGCCCTGGGGGTCTGCCAGGGGCCGTTGCGCGTGCAGTTGTGCCGCGAGGCCGAGGTCCGCCCGCCGCTGTTCGTCAAACCTTCCCATGCCGCCGCCTGGCGAATGCTGTGCCCGTCGCCGCAAGCCGTGCTGGGGTTCCCCTGCGAGGCACCGCCGCAGGATGACGCGAGTCGCTTGTTGGCGCGCCGGGACGCCAGCTTCGCCCGCTCGCAGAAACATTATTATCAGGCGCCGCCGCGCATCGAGCGCGGCTGGCACAATCACCTGATCGATATGCACGGGCGTTCCTACCTGGACATGCTCAACAACGTGGCAGTGCTCGGGCATGGCCATCCGCGCATGGCCAAGGTGGCGGCGCGGCAGTGGTCGCTGCTCAACACCAACTCACGTTTCCACTACGCCGCCATCGCCGAGTTTTCCGAACGCTTGCTGGCGCTGGCGCCGGAGGGCATGAATCGGGTCTTTCTGGTAAACAGCGGCACCGAGGCCAATGACCTGGCCATTCGCCTGGCGTGGGCCGCCAGCGGCGGGCGCGATGTGCTCAGCGTGCTGGAGGCCTATCACGGCTGGTCGGTGGCGACCGATGCAATCTCCACGTCCATCGCCGACAATCCGCAGGCCCTGAGTACACGCCCCGACTGGGTGCACCCGGTCACCGCACCCAATACTTACCGGGGCGAGTTCCGCGGGCCGCACAGCGCAGCCGACTATGTGAGCAGTGTCGAGACGGCCCTGCAGGGTATCGAGGCGCAAGGGCGCCAGGTGGCCGGCTTCATTTGCGAGCCGGTGTATGGCAATGCGGGCGGTATCGCACTGCCACACGGTTACCTGCAACAGGTTTACGCCAAAGTGCGCGCCCGGGGCGGGGTGTGTATCGCCGATGAGGTGCAGGTGGGTTACGGGCGCCTGGGCGAGTACTTCTGGGGGTTCGAGGAGCAGGGTGTGGTACCGGATATCATCACCATGGCCAAGGGCATGGGCAACGGCCACCCTTTGGGAGCAGTCATTACCACCCGCGAAATCGCCGAAGCGCTGGAGGCCGAGGGTTATTTCTTCTCGTCCGCCGGGGGCAGCCCGGTCAGTTGTGCGCTCGGCATGGCGGTACTGGACGTGATGCACGAGGAAGGGTTGTGGCACAACGCCCGGGAGGTCGGTGGCTATTTCAAGGCACGGTTGCAGGCGCTGATCGATCTGCATCCGCTGGTCGGTGCCGTGCATGGCTCGGGCTTTTACCTGGGGGTCGAACTGGTGCGCGACCGGCAGACGCTGGAGCCCGCGACCGAAGAAACCGCCCGGTTATGTGAGCGTTTGCGAGCGCTGGGGATTTTCATGCAATCGACAGGGGATTACCTGAACATCCTCAAGATCAAGCCGCCCATGGTGACCACTCGCCAAAGCGTGGACTTTTTCGTGGATAGCGTGTCGCAGGTGTTGTCCGAGGACCTGTAAGGTAAACGGTGAAAATCTCGATAATTATCGACGCCGAAGGGCTTTTTGTTCGGTGACGGGATTCAAATACCCTGTCAAAGTCGATTTTTATCGTCTATAACAGCATCTTGCTGCGCCTGCTGAAGGTGGGCGCACTGCTTGATTCACTATCTGGCTGGAGTCCCGAGGACCGTTATGACCACACTCACTTCGACACCCCGCACCGATGGCTTTCACATGCCGGCCGAGTGGGCGGCGCAATCGCAGGTCTGGATGATCTGGCCGGAGCGCCCGGACAACTGGCGCCTGGGCGGCAAGCCGGTGCAGGCGGCGCATGTCGCCCTGGCCAAGGCCATCGCCCGTTTCGAACCAGTGACCGTCGCGGTGTCGGCTGCGCAGTATGACAATGCCCGGGCGCGCCTGGACGTGCCGAACATTCGCCTGGTCGAAATGAGCAATGACGATGCCTGGATGCGCGACACCGGCCCCACCTTCGTGATCAACGGTGAGGGCGATGTGCGCGGCGTCGATTGGGCGTTCAACGCCTGGGGCGGCTTCGACGGTGGCTTGTATGCACCCTGGAATCGGGATGAGCAAGTGGCCAGCAAAGTCCTCGAGATCGAACGCTGCCTGCGCTATCACACAGAAGGTTTCGTGCTCGAAGGCGGCTCCATTCATGTCGACGGTGAAGGCACGGTGATCACCACCGAAGAGTGCCTGCTCAACCGCAACCGCAACCCACATCTCGACCGGGCACAGATCGAGCGCGTGCTCAGCGATTACCTGGCTGTGGATAAAGTGATCTGGCTGCCGGACGGCCTGTACAACGATGAAACCGATGGGCATGTGGATAACTTTTGTTGTTACGTGGGCCCAGCCGAGGTGTTACTCGCCTGGACAGATGATTCCAATGACCCCAACTATGCGCGCTGCCATGCCGCCCTTCAGGTGTTGGAAGCCAGCACGGATGCTCGCGGTCGCGCTTTCACGGTGCATAAAATGCCAATCCCGGGGCCGCTGTATGCGACTGAAGAAGAATGCGCAGGCGTTGACCTGGTGGTCGGCAGCCAGGAGCGAAACCCCTCCGTGCGCCTGGCTGGTTCCTACGTGAACTTCCTCATCATCAACAGCGCCATTATCGCGCCAAGCTTCGAAGACCCACTGGACCGCGAGGCTCAGGCGATTCTTCAGCGCCTGTTCCCCGAGCACGAGGTGGTCATGGTGCCGGGTCGGGAGCTGCTGCTGGGGGGTGGCAACATCCACTGCCTGACGCAACAGCAGCCTGCGCCTGCGAAAGCCTGACGGTGTGAAAGCCCGTCCACCAGACGGGCTTTTCATTTCTGCCAGAGCCCGCACGACTCATGGCACAGGTTTTGTATCGTTGATCTGGCGCTCTGAGGGGCGCGGCTACATGGGCTGTCACATAGCTGGGCTAATGTGCAGGCCGTGAGAAATTCCTGGGGGGGAAAAGGTCATGAATGCTTTAAGCCGAACGGTAGGTTACGCGTCCCTGCACGATGAGCGAATGCTGCTGATGGCGCGCTGGCTCAAGACCAACGGCGGCGTCAGGCCGCGCGCGGCCGATGTGCGTCAGCTGCTCCTGGAGCGCTACCCCGAGGGCCTGCTGAGCCCTGCCGAGATGGAGGCCCTGCTGGGTACGTTCACCCACTGACCGCTAGTTCGCCAGTACCCAGGCCCGCTCTTCGCAGCTCAAGCCATAAGCGTCGAATACGGCGGTGTCCAGCCGCTCCTCGAGCGGCTGCACGGCATCGGCGCTCCAGCCCTCCTGCCGGGCGGCAGCCAACTGGTCGTAGGCGGTTATCAGCGCGCTTGCCAGTTCGGGCAGCGGCAGATCGTCCAGGTTTTTCTTGGTGTACCACGGGTGCAGGCGGTCGTGAATCGCATAGCGTGTGCGCAGGTACCAGCTGCCGAAACGGCTTCCGGCAACGGCAGCCAGCAACTTGAGCTCGTCCCTTGAGCCACTGCGCGACAGGGCGATATACAACGACTGATCGATGGCCGCCGGTTCGTCGATGAGTGCGCAGGACAGTCGCCGTCCGAGCGTCTTGCGCAGCATCAGCCGTGGCCCGCTCATGTAGCGGGCCGCCCTGGGCTCCGCCAGCCAATCGCCGTAGGACACATAGTCGGGCCCGGCCTGATAGGTGAAAAACCCGACATCGCGACCGCGTATTTCCGGCCAGTAACTGTCATCGAGCTTCACATCGCTGTGGTAGGAGCGCTCATTCTTGTCGCGCGGGGTCTGCGGGCCGGGTTGAAACCTGGAGGCGCCGTACCCATCGGTGCGGTAGGCATGCAGCCCACGGTTGATATCGAACAGGCCGCTGGCGCAACGCAGGTGCGCGACCCGATCGATGATCCTTTGCCCGGCAGCTGTGTAGCGCGGGTCGATAAGCCCACGACGCACCACATCCACGACGTCGAGCCGGGAATACGCCTGGAAGACCCCCGGTCGTGGAGAACGAATCACCTCGATGGCGTCGCTGGGGCGGCGCCCGCCGATGAAGATGACATTCTCGATGTTCGCCGATTTGAACACCTGGTAATCGAAAAACACCAGATGCGTCATGCCATGCACCGTGGTCATCAACGTGCGCAGGTTGCTGAAGTGCTGAGAGTTGAGCCAAGAGTCCGGCACGATGTAGGACACCACGCCGCTGTCATCGAGCAGTTGGTACGAGCGCTCGATGAAGTATTGGTACAAATCGGTCTGGTATTGCGAGTAACGATAGTGCTGGGCGAAATAGTCTTTGTTGGTACTGCCCGCCGAGTAGAGATAGGGCGGGTTGCCCAGGACGATATCGAAGCGCTTGCCCAGCGGTTGGAAAAATTCGGTGTGCCAGTTGAAGGGGTTCAACGCGGCCGGCGAGTCGTCGCCCAGCGCCAGCACATCGTCGCCGATCAGGGTGTTGCCGCATTTGATGTTGCGGGCCAGCCCTGGCAATCGATGAGTGTCGAACAGGTCCAGCTGGCTGGCCGCCAGATCGCCATATTCCCCTTCGAACACCTTGAGCAATAAGGCGAGCTGCGTGACCTCGACCGCCCTGGGGTCAATGTCGACGCCAAAAATATGCGTGGTCAGGATGCGCTGTTTTTCCCGCACGCACAGTCGCCAGCGGCCGCCGCCGGCGCGATACACCTTGGCGCGAGCGCCTTGTGCATGCCGTTGCGGGCCCTGCGCCAGATAGGCCGCCAGGTACCAGTCCAGCAGGTATTCATAAGCCACCAACAGAAAAGCGCCAGATCCGCAGGCGGGGTCCAGGATGCGCAACGTACGCCGGTCCTTGGCTCGCGTTCGTGTCTGATCCAACTGGGCCGGGGTCAGCGCGCGCAGCGCCGGGCCGACGGTCGTCTCGACGATGTAGCGGGCGATCGCCGTTGGCGTGTAGTAAACGCCCCCGGCTTTCCTGATCTCGGGCTTCTCCTCGATCACCACCCCGGTTCCATCGAGCACCACGGTCTTGCCCAGGAACTGTTCGTACACCTGGCCGAGAACATTCGGGGACAGCACGCCGAAATCGTACGGGGCGAGCGGGGCATACAACGACAGCAGGATGCGGCTCAAGACGGCATCGCTCAGTGCCGCGTCGACGGGCAGCGTAGCGGTGCGCACGGAGGCTGAGCCATAGTGGCTGTCGGCGTGCGCAAACAAAGCGTTCAACCGCTCGAATATCGCTTCACCGTTGGCCAACGCCCGCAATTGGCCGCAGGGCTCGATGCCGTGGTCTTCGGCGATGCGCAGAAACAGCACGTGGTCGACAATTCGCTGAGCGGCGGCGCTGAGGGCGTCGGCAGGCAGGCCGGGATTCAGCGCGAACAGGTCCATGACCAAGGCTTCGCGCCATTGCTCGATATCTCGCAGCAGCACCTGTTCGAGCGTCTTCTCGCTGCGCTTGAGGCGCGGCAATACCGCTGACGGCTGTGCGCTGCTGCCGACCCACGCCTGGATCCGATCCCACTGCGCCACATACTGCGAGCAATGCAGGCGCAGAACCAGCCCTGAATCGGCATCATCCGTCGCCAGCGGCTGGAGGCGGCAGTCATAGACCGCCAGGTGCTCGAAGTCGCACACCATCGCGATGTCGACTCTGGCGCTCCAGGCATAGCGGCGGGTGTGCAGGACGGCGGCGAGGGAATGCCCGGGACTTGCAGGTGTACTGGGCTGGGCACAGACCAGTCGACTGTCGGGGCTGGTGAGCAGAGCGAGACTGAACGTGGCTTCGCCCCGACGCGTGTTGGCGGTGACAGGACCGCACGTGTGCGGCGTGCTGAACCAGCCCAGCAAGGCCAGTAACGACTCAATGAATGGAGAAACATCGATGCCAGCGCCGTTCGAGGTTTCAGCGCGTTCAGCGACATGACGCGAGTAGCGCTCGACCAGAGGCTCTAGTACAGCGAGAGCGGGCATCGGAGGTTCCAAAAGAGTCGGGAGCATTAGGGCGAGGATTGTATCGCAAGCGTGTCAGCCGGCGCAGGCACGGTCGTGGGCAGGACGGATTTTTCCACCAGCACATCTTCAATGACTCACCGATGCAAGAAGAACGTCTCGCTATTACCGTAACAGTCGTCAATCGCTGTTATTAGCTGTTCGTAAACAGTGGGCGGGCATCAATATCCTATTCGAGCAAGTCCATAACAACATGGATGGCGACAAGCACGCATCTCATTTTTCGTGGGTGGCGGTTGCGTCCGGCACTACGGTTTTCAGCGGGGTTTTCCGCGCTTCAGCCCTGCTGTGGTGCGGCGTCTGGGGCCCACTGGGCATGTCACCGGCTCCCATCATCCCTTGTTGCTGCGCCCGAAAATTTTGGCTATCATGGTGATGGCCATATGATGCCACCCATATTGACGTCCCTCCTGCCGCGTAAGTAATGCCTGTGCCCGCGATATAAGCGGCGCGCGGAGTGCATGCTTTTTAACCAAAGCGATTTTGCCTGTCTGCATCACTAACGAACAGAATTAACTGTCCGAGGACATTTCTGTGAATATACCTGAGCAACATCGCTTTCATTATCTCGATAGCCTGCGCGGCTTTTTGATGAGTGTCGGGGTCGTTTTGCATGCGGGCGGCATCGTGCCCGGCGAATGGTATTCCGCATCGCTCATGTTTGTGTCCAACATGTTCCGAATGAAGCTGTTCTTCCTGGTGTCTGGGTTTTTCATAGCCCTGGCCATTCAGAAGAAAGGCGTCAAAGGTATCTTTGTCGATCGTGTGGTCAGGATTGGAGTGCCTTGTGCCCTGTTTGTCATATTCGCCAACCCGATCAGCGGCTACTTCGTTTACATGACCCGCATCGCCCATGCCGATTTCTGGCCCTACGTGCTGAGTTTTTTCAGCGACGCCCCCGACTTTCCAGGCAGCATCTCCTGGCATATCCATCTTTGGTTTCTCGTGGTATTGCTGGCCTATTCGTTAGCGATCGCGGCGCTTTTTCCCCTGGCAAAAAAACTCTCGGCAGCTGAACCGTTGCAGTGGCTTGCGCAACAGCGTCCTGCCACCGCGCTGTTTGTATTGGCCGTGGGCGTCACGCTGGTTTTTGTCAGTGGCCGGGTTCTGCACTACCTGTTGTTCCAACGCTATCTGCACGGGGGGCCATTCAACTTCCCGGTGCAGGCCATACTCTGGTACCTCCCGTACTTCGTTTTTGGCATGGTGCTCTTCATGAATCGCTCGCTATTCGAACTCATGCACCGTGTTTCCACTGTGCATGCCGCCGCCGCCGTCAGCGCCGTCGTGCTGTGCTACTGGATATATCCCGTCGTGCTCGCCCGCTACGGAATGGCAGTGGCTGAACTGACCGAGCACCTGTTGAAGGGGTTCGCAGGGTTCATCATGTGCGCAGTGACACTGGCTGCCTTTCAACGCTTTTGCCACCGCCCCAGCCGATGGTCGAGGTACTTGGCCGATGCGTCGTACACCGTATTCCTGGTGCACTTTCTGTTCATCTCTATTGTGCAATACGTACTGGTGGCAATGGGGCTGCCGAAAACGTCCGTCTACCTGTTGTCGATCCTGATGGTCTACGCGTTATGCATCGGCTTGCATTACTCGATCGTTACCCACAGCAGGCTGGCGGCTTTCCTGATCAATGGCAGGCCACTGCCCAAGGCACTTCCAGCCAACCTGGCCAGCACTTGACGGCTGTTGCAGGCACTTTCGGAAGTTGATGGACAAAAAAAGACCTCAGGTGCAATGCTGTCAATGTGACCAGCCCATTGCATACTGAGGTCATACGGATTCAAACCCACCGTGTATCACGTACCCTGAACGAACCTGTGGCCGTTATGCCTTGGCCGAAGTGCGCGCGGGCAGTGAACGGCTTTGTTTGACGGGAAACATGAGCAGCCTCAACCAGCGATTGCTCTGGCACAGATAGTAAAGCACCAACGAAAATACGATCGGAATAACAAATGCCGCGATGCCGACGATCAGCGCGGAGTCGACGAAGCGTGGCAGCCCCCGGGTAATGTAGAAAACAATCGGCGAATGAAAGATAAGAATGAACAAACTCACCCGCCCAAAGTAAGCGAACACCCGAGCGATCGGTGCGGACAAGGCCATGTAGGCACACACGCACAACATGAAGAAAATCCCGAAGAAGGCCTGTAACGGCGTCAGCAGAATGTTTTCATAGAGGCGATGGTTCAAGTCCATGCGCTGCGGAAAGAGCATGCCAAGTGTGATCAGCATGCCCAATGCCAGAAGCCCAAGTAGTGGGTGTGGCTTGAAGCTTTTGATACGGCTCGACAGAAAGTGGCCCATCAAAAAGAAAAACAGCGTGATCAGCAGCAAGTCCGCACTGTAGGGAAGTCCACACTCGAACAACGTCGGGCTGAAAGTACTCTGCTCTTCGCAGCGCGGGTTCTCCAGTGGGCTGCTGAAGTGCTGGAGTAGATAGTACCCCCCGATCGCCAGGAACGTGAGCGACACCACTCGCCGCCATGGCACATCGAACAGGCGCGCCCCCCAGATCAGCAAGGCAGTCGCCGAGACATACACCAGCCAGAGGTGAGGAAGAAACCACAAGGGTGGCCAGGAAAACGTGAAGCCGCTGGCGTATACCAGGCTGACGAACATACTTTCAATGTCACGCCTGCCGACCGCGACGTAGAGAACGCCAAGGGTCAGCACCACGATCAGGCACGGCTTCAACCACGCGTCGGCCCGCTCGATCACGATTCGGCGGATATTTTTATCGCCCAGCGAGAAGGTCACGCCGGACATGAAGAAAAAGAATGGAATACGAAAAGACGCAAACAGGTCGGCGAGGAAAGGCAGGTGGATATTGAACATGCCGTTATGGCCCAGCACAATGAGTAATATGCCTATCCCTTTCGCGATATCAATCATTGGTAAACGTTTTTTTGCAGATTGCGCCATGGCGGTGTCGTTGATAGTTGCGCTAATTACCCCAGCACTCATTTTGCCTCCCTTGTGTCGATTGATCGGATGTGCTTGCAGCGATGGGGTCCTCCGCCCCCTGATAGAAGGGCAAGGCAGTCAGAGCAGTGTTGTAATTATTGGACATCGCGTGGATATCGAGCGTGTTAGAAGCGAATCCCTGACGCTTCATAGTGTGCTGCGATAGACAACAGTTTAACCGCTGGCGTCCTGTGGGGCCAACGACAAATGCACGGATTGAGACGTTGCCCATGAATATTCATCACACCGCTTCGCGGCGCGAGGTGTGCCGTTAAAGATAATGACGCGGCGTGACAGTTGCCTGTTCACTGGCCGCTCGGTCGTAAAATAAGTTTCATATTGAACTTATCTGCCCATCTATCAAGATGGGCACTCACCTGTTATCAAGATTCCTGAATCGCCAGCGTGGAACTTTTTCTACCGATTTTGCTGACACTCCTTGACACCAAATAACCTGGGTTAATCAGGGCGGCCAGTCCCAGGTACCACAGCGCAACGGGGCGCTTGCCGGCGAACAGGTAACCGGCTCCCAGGCGACCGAACTTTTGCCCCAGCCACTGGCGGTAGAGGTCATAACGGTGAAACGGCTTTATTTGCGCGTAATAGTCCATGTACGCCTGAGCACCCTGCGGCGCAGGGGCCCTACCGTCGCTGTGGGCATGCCAGTGCTCTACGACACGTTTGAGCAACCAGTTTTTGTCGGTCAACGAACCTACCTGAATACGCAGGCCGGTCAGCGCCTGATTCAGGTGCACACAGTGGGAAGAGCCTTTGACCCGGCGAAAGAAATCGGTGTCTTCCCCCACCATCAATGTGGTGTCGAAGCGGATATTGCCTAATGCCTTGCGGCTGAAAACAGCCGCCTGGGGAAAGCTGATTCCTTCGATCTTGCCTTTCACCGAGCCATCGTGGCGCAAGTAGCCCAGGTCGTGATAGAGCAAATCGGCCCCGGTTCTGTGCAGTTCATTGACCGAACGCTCAAGCTTTTCAGGGAGGAAAATATCGTCAGCATCGAGAAAGGCAATCCAGTCGCCCGTCGCGTATTCCAATAAATGATTGCGGCTGTGACTGACGCCGCTGTTTTTGCTGTTCTGGATGAGTTTGACGCGATGGTCGAGCTTGGCGAGCAATGCCACGATGCAGACGGTGTCATCCGTCGACGCATCGTCGCACACCAGCACGGTAATCGGGAGGGAGGTCGTCTGGTTCAAAACAGACTGGATGGCGGCATCTATGGTAGAGGCGCAGTTGTACGCGGGGATCAGGACGGAGATGGTTTCAGGAAGTCGTGCAGTGCCGCTCATGGGGTTTCTCCTGCGCTGCCAACATAATGACCGGACCCGTCACCTTCGCAAGGAAGGGTGATGGCGGTACCGGATTAGGGGTACTGGCAGGCTGGAGAGAGTGAAGCAACGGTAGCGCTTGGTCGTATCATTGAGTGCTCGATGAAAGCACTCATGTTGACTCTTCTGGGAAGAGCGATACCGTTTTATAGATCGCAGATGAGAGCTTAGCGCTTCGTCATCAATCTATCCATCAAATAACCCGGATTTAACAACCCGGCCATGATCAGGTAACGCACCGCGTGAATTTTCTTTCCGGCAAACAGGTGCCCCGCACCCAGGCGGCCGAACTTCTGGCCCAGCCATTGGCGGTAGAGACCAAAGCGGCGCAGCGGGCTCATGCTACGAAAATAACCCATGTATTCGACCGCCGAGGTCGGCGCATGGGTTTTGCCATCGCCATCGTGCTCGGAATGCCAGTGCTCGACCACGCGCTTGAGCAGCCAGTTGCGGTCGGTCAGCGAGCCAGGCTGGATTCTCATGCCCGTCAGTACCTGAGGAAAGTGCACCCATTTCGCGCTGAGCTTGACGCGACGAAAGAAGTCGGTGTCTTCACCCACCAGCAAGCTGGTGTTGAAACGCATGTCGCCAATGGCCTCCTTGCTGAAGATGGCGGCAGGCGGAAAGCCGATGCCTTCCACCTTGCCCTTGACCTCCCCGCTGTGTAGCAGGTAGCCCAGGTTGTGGAACAGCAGCTGCGATTGGGTCTTTTGCAGTTCAGCGACGCAGCGCTCGAGTTTTTCCGGGAGGAAAATATCGTCCGCGTCCAGGAATGCGATCCACTGGCTTTGCACGTGATCGAGCATACGGTTGCGCGTGCGGCTGACACCCATGTTCTCGGTGTTGCAAAGGAGGACAATACGCTTGTCCACCGCGGCCATTGCCTGGACTTTCGCAACCGTGTCGTCGCTTGAGCGATCGTCGCAAACGATGACCTCGATAGGCGCATCGATGGTCTGGTCAAGCACGGACCTGATGGTCTCTTCGATGGTATGGCTGGCGTTATAAGCAGGAATCAGGACTGAGCAGGACATGTTGGCTTCCGGTGCAAGGTCGTTGTTCGTCGACCGCGATGTGCGTTGGGCTTACACCGCAGCATGGTTAGGATTTTCGAGCTACTTCCAGAGTGGGCACACCCTTGGCAGGCTTCAGGTGCTTTTCACATAGCGCGTAAAATTCAGTGACTTTGGCCGCCCAGCTCTGTTGCGTGGACCACTGCCGTGCCGCGGCGCCCAGTGCGGTGAGCGACGCGCGATCGGCCGTCACATCGGTCAGGGCTTGTGCCAGACGATCGATGACTTCCTGTTCGCTCGCCCCGGCGACGGGGATTTTCGCACCGATATCTGACGTTACCATTTCACCAGGGCCGCCGATGTCCAGGCAGACCACCGGCAGGGCATTGGAGGCCGCTTCCAGCACCACCATGCCGCCCGAGTCATGCAGGCTGGGGAACAGAAACAGGCTCGAGTCCTGATAAAGCTGGTTGAGCTCGGTCTTCGGCACCCACGTCAGCCAGGTGATGTGGTCTTTGACCCCACAGCGCTCGGCAATTTCCTGCCATTGCTGTTTCGCAGGCCCTTCACCGACCATGACCAGCCGCAGCGCGGGGTTGTGTTGACGGGCTTTGGCAAACGCCTGAATGCCCAACTGCATGCCTTTCCAGAAGATGAAGCGCCCGGCGTACAGCACCACGATGTCATCGCCGGTCGTCGGCGCGCTCGCCGAAGGGAGGGCTTCGACGCCGATCGTGCTACATACCACGACTTTGTGGCGATAGCGCTCGGGGATCACCCCGATGCTGTCCTTGGTGGTCAAGCCAATGACCGTGGCGCTGGACAGGGTGTAGCGCATGAAGGGGTCGAAGCGCACGGCTCGGTTGGACAGCCAGCGCAAGCATTCCTTGAGCTTGGGCTTGAACGGGAACGACGCCAGCAGCTTGGGCGGCGTTTCTTCGCCACCCCCGACGGGGCCGAAAATGAACGGAATACCCAGGCCACCCATGAAGCTGGGCAGGCGAATACCCGCGAAGGTGACGTGATGCACTACATCGAACTGCTCCTGCTTGACCAGCTTCTTCGCGGTGAAGAACGCCAGCAATTGCCACAGGTAGATATAGGCGTACGACGGCAGGCTGGGGTTGCCGGTAAAGTCGATACCCGTCAGCAGGTCCACATAGACAAAACGCGTCTTGATCGACGGGTTGGCGGCCACGTAACGCTCGATATCGGCCTTGAACCGGGTGCGAGTGATCACCGTCAGGCGGTTGCCCATGCCTTCGAGTTCAGCCGTCCAATGCCAGCCTACACCGTCCTCGGAGCCCAGATAGGGTGAGCATGCGATGGCCGAGACCAGGATGTTACGTGTTGTCTTTTCGCTCATGTCCACCTCCCTCCATTCGCGGCGTTGGCACCTTGCATCATGTTTCGGAACTCGCCGGAGAAGGGCGGCGGTTCATCAATTGCCGGCCTGCGTAGAAAATGAACAGCGTGTTGGTGATCAAGTAGCGCTTCCACAGGCGACGAGGCTCATCACACAGACGGTTGAACCACTCCAGGCCATAGCGTTGCATCCACATCGGGGCACGCTGGATGGTGCCGGCGTGGTAGTCGAAGGCGGCGCCCACGCCGATCATGGTGGCGTTGATGCGGCCCACATGGTCTGCCATCCACCGTTCCTGTTTCGGGCAGCCCAGGCTGACCCACACGGTCCCTGCGCCCGACGCATTGATGTCCTCGACGATCGCAGCGTCTTCCTCGTCAGTCAGCTTGCGATACGGGGGCGAATAGGCCCCGGCGATCTTCAGCGTAGGGAAATGCCGAAGCAGCACTTTCTGCAGTTCGTCGAGGGTGTCTTGCTGGCCACCGTAGAGATAGATCGACTCATCGCGCAGGGCGGCCTGGGCGCAGTAGTTCCACATCAGGTCCGGCCCGTTGATGCGTTGCTGTCCCAGTACACCGGTGCGGCGCATCAACCAGGCCACGGGCGCGCCGTCTGCCGTCACCATGTCTGCCTGACGGATGACCGCGGCGAAGCTCGGATCCTGTCGACCCGTGACGATGGAGTGAACGTTGCAGATGCAGACGTAGCGGCTTTCGCGACGCGCGGCCCAGCCTTCCAGACGGCCCAGAACGGTCGGCCAATCCAGGGTATCAACAGGTAAACCGATTACAGAGCTTACTTCTCGGGAACCGAAATGTACTTTTTCCATTGCTCGAAGTCCGATAGTTTTTATGCAGGTAACACCACATCACAAAATCATCGTTGGACGATATGCAGCTCGTGGTGGGTGAGGTCTTCAAGGAAAGTCGCTGGCGTTCCTAGCGGTCAGCTGACCTTCATGTGCAGCGTAGGGCGCCTAAGTCGGCGCAGGGTGCGCTGCAGCAGTACTACTGGTTACCTGCTTGGCGCGTGGCACCGTTCGTTCACAGGCGAAGAAAACACCGGCGATCAACATGGCGCATGCAACTGTCAGACGAGTGGAGTCCAGATACGCGTTAACCGACAGGTTGTACAACGTGATGAAAACCAATGCGTAGGATCTGGGGCTGAGGATATTGCTCAGCGACCCGGCCTTCAAAATGATCAATGCGAACAAAATGTAAGCCACTACGCCGAATCGCAGGAAAAAGTCGAAGATCGAATTGTGATTCGACACCTGCATGACGTCATGGAAGCTGTTGAGCAACGGGTGGCTGAATGCGTAGTCATAATCCATGTTGCGGAAAGGTACGCCCAGTCCTGTGCCCAGGAGGAACTCCTTGACGCCGATCAATGACGTCGCCCCTTTGATCATTTCCAGTCGGATCGCCGCGTTGTCGTCCACCCCCGACACATCGAGTTCGATGTCCCAGTGGTACATCAGGAAACCATAGGCCGGGGTCAGGATGATCACGGCGATGTAGAACAGCTGCATCGGGCGGCGCGGCGGCCTGAAGACGAACACGGCGACGATCAACATGGCCACGATCATGGGCGTCGAGCGGGTCGAGATCATGTATTCGAGCAGCATGTACACGATGAACATGGTCAGCAGCAACACTCGGCGGCGATCCGAGATGGCCAGGCGGATGAGCAGGAATGCTTCCAGCACACCCACTTCATAGGTGTAGCCAATGTACAGTTGCGCGGCCAGGTACACCAGGCACAGTACGCCGTAGGCCATGGGCGTCAGCTTGAGGATGAACGCCAGCAGGTCTTCCCGGCAGACGTAGAAAAAACGCAGCGCGAAGGTGAACACCACATACGACGCCACTTGCGAAACGACATATTCCTTGCCTTCCGGAACGGCCCGCATCCAGCCCAGCGCGAACGACGCCAGCAGGAACACAAGGAACAAGTCCAGCACGATGACCTTGCGGTTGACGGCGATGGAGATCAGAAAAACGACGAACGCCATCAGCGACGTGGTCGCCGATATGCACAGCGCTACCGGAAAAAGTGTAAGCCAGAAGCCGAATTGTTTTAACGCATTCATGTAGGGGTCTCGGCTCGCTCTTGAAGCACGTACAGAAAAAGCAGGATGTCAAAGTGCCTGCATGCAGAGACACGCGGGCACTCGGAAAAGTTCTGTCAATTGGCCACTATTTTGCCCAGTGGTGGCGCATTCCGCTCGGCGGCACGCAGTTCCCTGCGTAGCGCTGTGAACAGGATGATGTTCATGATCAGTTCGACGGCCACCATGCCTGCCATGACACCGGTCGCCTGGTAGTGGCTGACCAGATAGTGGGCGCTCGACAGTGACAATACCGTGTTGAGCGCGTAGGCGATGAAAATCGGATGAGTGCGCTCGAGGCTGCGCAACCCGGATCGTAGCGGCAACGCCACGGCGATCAGCGTATAGAGCGGGACGAACCAGAACATGGCAGTGATGCTGTTCGGGTCTGGCGAGCCGTACAGCAAGCCAAGCAAGGGCTCTGCCAGCACGGCTGCCGTCAGGGCAATCAATGCGGTACCGCCGATGATGAACACGCCGCTTTTCTTCAAGTAGCCGACCAGCGCCGCCGTGCCGCCTTCGTGATAGCGGCGGCTGGCCTGCCCCGGAACGATATTCTCGAAACCCTGGAACAGTATGTGGCTCAAGCCCACCAGATTCTGCGCCGCCCGGATCGCCCCGACCAGTGCCGGGCCAAAGAGTGCACCCGCCACCATGAAGAAGTAGTTGCCCGCCAGGTATTGAAGAATGGCCGAACCCAGCAGCCATTTCGACGAGCGCCAGTGGCGCAGTCCTACCTGCACCACGTTGGCCTTGAACGGCGAGGCCAGGTCAAGCAGTCGCAGGCCCAGCAGGATCGAGACCGACATCGTGCCGACGATCACCATCAACGCCGCTTCGAACGACGGGTAGGCAGTCAATACCAGAAGAATCAAAGGCAACTGCGCGCCGTAGGCCAGCAGGTCCATGTAGAAGGACTTGTCGAACATGCCCCGCGAGCACAGATTGCGACGGATGTAGTCCTGCACCTGGACCAGGACCACGCAGGCCACCAACGGCAACAGCATGTCGAACGTCAGCCAGTCCGGCTTCAGGCCCTGGGGCAGCAACACGAAACCGAGCAGGAACACAGCCAGTGTGAGCAGTGCCAACGCCAGTTGCAGCCAGAAGGTAGCGGTGTAATACAGCCTTTTTTCCGCCGCGGGCATTTGTGGCGCGAGTGAAAACATCGGCGCCACCACCAGCGCATTTTGCAAACTCATGCAGAACTGCACAGTGAGCCACGCCAGAACGAACTGGCCGTATTCGGCAATTCCCAGAAAGCGGACGAGCAAAATACCGGCAGTGAAGTTAGTGCCACTGACCAGGGCCTGATCCAGCAGCGCCCAGTTGATATGTGAATAACGTTGTATCAGTCGTTTCAAAGGATTGGCCAAGCTCAAGTGATGTCCATCCATGGGGTTGCCACGGCTACCTGGGTGCGATCTTACTACTGCGCCGGTTTTGTCCGTCCGTTATCCAGACGATCGGGCGGGGTAACGGGGGGACCTTCAGGCAAGGGCCCATTGCCGAACAACGCCTCGGTCAGTTCGGGAATCAGTTTTTCCCCATGATCACGTACCGACGTCTGTTCGAACATGTTGAAGTCGCCCATGGCCTGGTGCACGACCCAGCCACCATAACGATTGTCTTCGACCTGGTTTTTGATCTTGCGCAGATAGTTGGCGCGCGAGTATACATCCGGCAAGCCCGGAGCACCTGTCCAGTTGAACTCCGACACCACGCCGAATTCGCCGGCCACCAACCGCTTGGGGTTGATGCCGGTTTTGTTCACCCAGTCCTGCAGCGTGCTCCAGTCTTCCCACTGCGAACCGTCCCGGTACCACAGGAAATAGTTGATGAAGTCGCTGTAGCGCTTGATCTCGGTCACTTTCTTGTCTGCGGAAAGGCTGTTGTCCGCGTTAATCCTGGCGGTCACATCGGCGACCATCTGTTTCTGCCCTCCCGAATAACGGGTGATGGGCATGGGCAGGCTGAACAAGTGCGGCTGCGTACCGATGCTTTGGTGGGTGAACTCACCCGGCCCGTAGGGATGAAACGAGAACATGGTGTTCTCGTCGAAGTCCTTGAGGTCGAACTTCTTCAATTCGTTGCTCCAACCGTTTTCCGGCTGGAAGATGATCGTCATCTGCGGCGCTTCGGCCCGGCAGGCTTTGAAGAAGGCAGGTGACGCCTCACGGTAATAGCCCGGCACATAGTGCTCGTCCGGGGGTTCGTTCATGATCTCGAGTGCGACCTGGTCGCTGCTGTAGACAGTGGACAGGCGATTGCACAGGGCGTGCAGGGCGGTGACGAAGCGTGCCTTGGCGGCCGGGTCGTTCACCACGGCGGTGCGTTCGTCACCGGTCGAATCCCAGGCGATGAACACGCGAAAGCCGGCCTTGACCGATTTGTCAGCGTAACCGACCCACTTGTCGAGCGTGGCAGCCATGCTGACCGGTGGGTCGAGAAACTCTGTCAGGCTGATCCATATGCGGTGCGTATCGTATCCCGCGTCTTTCATGGCGGCGACTCTGGCAGGCGTCATGCCGAAGGCGGGCGACTCCCAGTTATCGATGGGCGGTGATACATCCATCCCCTTGATATCGCCGCGTGCCAGGAACGCGGGGTTGGCGGAAGCAGCAGAGGCGCGCAATGGCGCTACCAGCGGTATTTCCCAGAGGGCTTGAGGCGGCACTGCATCCATGAAAAACATACGACTTCCTCTTACAGATCAACGTGCGGGTCAGCCACGAACCTGATGCTGATGTTCGATGAACCAACGGTAGGCGTCGCGCAGACCTTCTTCGAGTTCGATACTGGATGTCCAGCCGAGCCCTGCCAGGCGCGAAACGTCCATCAATTTGCGCGGTGTACCGTCGGGCTTGGTGGCATCGAAGCTTAACCGCCCCTGGAACCCGGTCACGCTTGCCAGGGTTTCTGCCAGCTCGCGAATGGTGCAGTCCTGGCCAGTGCCGACGTTGATGTGCGACAGCATAGGCTCGGTGTGCGCCTCATAGGTTTCGCGATCCAGTTCCATGACGTGCAGGCACGCAGCGGCCATGTCATCGACGTGCAGGAATTCACGCATGGGCGTACCGCTGCCCCAGATCACGACTTCTTCGTCGCCCCGTTGCGTGGCTTCATGGAAGCGGCGAACCAGGGCAGGAATGACATGGCTGTTTTCCGGGTGATAGTTGTCGTGCGGGCCATACAGGTTGGTCGGCATGACACTGCGGTAATCACGCTGGTATTGGCGGTTGTAGCTTTCGCACAACTTGATCCCGGCAATCTTGGCGATCGCGTAGGGCTCGTTGGTCGCTTCCAGTGTATTGGTCAGCAACGCCTGCTCGCGCATGGGTTGTTGAACATCACGCGGGTAAATGCACGAAGACCCGAGAAACAGCAACTTCTGCACGCCATGGGTGTGCGCCGCATGAATGATGTTGGCTTCGATCATCAGGTTTTCATAGATGAACTCGGCAGGATAGGTGTTGTTGGCGTGGATACCGCCCACCTTGGCCGATGCCAGGTAAACCTGGTCGATGCGCTCGGCAGCGAAAAACGCGGCAACAGCGGCCTGATTGGTCAGGTCCAGCTCCTGGCGCGTACGCACCACCAGGTCGACCGCTCGCTGTTCGAGCAGACGAACAATGGCAGAGCCGACCATTCCGCGATGGCCGGCGACGAAAACACGTTGACGTTGTTGCATGGGAAGCTCCGGCGCAGAAAAAGGGAAGGGCCGTCACCGGCCCTTTTTGGAAACGCGATGCGGGGAGATTACTTCTCCACAGCCACCGTCATTTCATGCCCGTGTTCTTTGAGCAGCGCGTGGCGCTTGGCAACCTTGAGGTCTTCGCGAACCATCTCGGCGCACATTTCCTGCACGGTCGTTTCCGGCACCCAGCCCAGTACTTCCTTGGCCTTGGTCGGGTCGCCCAGCAGGGTTTCCACTTCGGCAGGACGGAAGTAGCGAGGGTCGATGCGCACAATCACGTCGCCCACTTTCAGTGCCGGTGCGTTGTCGCCGGTAATGCTTTCGACCGTGGCCGTTTCATCCACGCCGGTGCCTTCGAAGCGCAGGGTGATGCCCAACTCTTCGGCCGACCAACGAATGAACTCGCGAACCGAGTACTGCACGCCGGTAGCGATCACGAAGTCATCGGGAGTGTCCTGCTGCAACATCATCCACTGCATGCGCACGTAGTCTTTAGCGTGGCCCCAGTCGCGCAACGAATCGATGTTACCCATGAACAGGCAAGGCTCGTGACCCTGGGCGATGTTCGCCAGGCCGCGGGTGATCTTGCGCGTCACGAACGTTTCGCCACGGCGTGGCGATTCGTGGTTGAACAGGATGCCGTTACAGGCATACATACCGTACGACTCACGGTAGTTCACCGTGATCCAGTAGGCGTACATCTTGGCAACGGCGTAAGGCGAGCGCGGATAGAAAGGGGTGGTCTCTTTCTGCGGTATCTCTTGAACCTGGCCATACAGCTCGGACGTGGAAGCCTGGTAGAAACGCGTTTTCTTTTCCAGGCCCAGCAGGCGAATAGCCTCGAGCAGACGCAGTGTTCCCAAGGCATCCACATCGGCGGTGTATTCAGGGCTCTCGAAGCTCACGGCAACGTGGGACTGAGCGCCCAGGTTGTAGACTTCGTCAGGCTGGATCTGCTGGATCAGGCGCGTCAGGTTCGACGAGTCTGCCAGGTCACCGTAGTGCAGTACGAAGTTCTGGTTCTCAAGGTGCGGATCCTGGTAGATGTGGTCGACCCGCTGGGTATTGAACGATGAGGCACGGCGTTTCAGACCGTGAACCTCATAGCCTTTCTCCAGGAGAAGTTCAGCCAAGTAAGAGCCGTCTTGACCGGTGATACCGGTGATCAGCGCGCGTTTTCTTTCCATAGTGATTACCTGCTCTCAAGGGGAGCCTAGTGGGCAAATACAGGGCCACGGGTGAGCGTGGCCTTTTATCGATTCGTTTAAGTAAACGCACGCTGTTGAGTGCGTTTGGTCTCGTTTTGACTGGCCTTGCTGAGTTCCAGTTGGCTGATGACAATGCCCTGAACCGGCGCATTGTGACGGCGCAACTGCTGAATCCCTTTTTGTGCCTGAGCCACCGTCGTCGTCGAACTCTTGAGCACATAGACGACAGAGTCTGCGTGGGTGGACAGCACGGACGCATCGCTGACCGCATGGATCGGCGGCGAGTCGATGACAATGCGGGTGTACTGGCCACGCAGGGCATCCAGTGTCTCGGCAAAGCGAGCTGACGACAGTAACTCAAGAGGGCTCTCGGTCAGGCTGCCGGCGTGCAGAACATCCAGGCCATCCCGGCTTTCAATGCACTCTGCCAACGATGCCTTGCCGCTGATGATGTCTGTCAGGCCGGGCTTGCTGGCCGATGTGCTGAACACCCTGCCCAGCATCGAGCGCCGCAGGTCCGCGTCGATCAACAATACGTTGTCCATTTGCGCCAATGCATGAGCCAGGTTGACCGCAACGGTGGTTTTGCCTTCACCGGGAACCGAAGACGTCACCAGGATCACCTGCAAATGCCGAGCGCCACCTTCCAGCAGGATGCCTGTACGCAAGGTACGGATCGATTCACTGAACCGCGAATACGCATCGCTGCGGAACATGTTGGCAAGGTCGTCCTGCTGATGCTGTTTCACCAACGGCACGACTGCCATGACGGGCGTGTCGAGAACGCGCGCGACATCATCGACATTTCGGAATGTCAGGTTGAACAGGTCCAGCAGCACGGCGATCAACGAACCGAGAATGAACGCCGCGAAGGCCCCCGCGATCACCAGCATCGGCATCGTCGGCGTAATCGCGCTGCGTGGCGTGACGCCCTCATCGACGACCCGTGTGTTACCGCTGCCGATATCGGAAGTGGCCGCATTCTGCTTCAGGCGCGAAACGAAGGTGTCGTACAACGCCTGGTTGCTGTCGACTTCACGCTGCAATGCATCGAGTTCGAAACTCTTGCGTGAAATATCCTGAAGTTGCGATTTATTCTGATCCAGCGAGCTCTTTATGGCGTTTTCATTGTTCTGCGCCAACTGGTACGTCTGCCGAGTACTGGCGATGATCTGCTGCACTTGCGTACGCAGGGCCGCGGTCGCCGCTTTCAACTCCGTGCTGGCCGCTTCCATTTCCGGATGCAACGGCCCGTAGCGGTTCGACAGCTGATTGTAACGGGCCTGAGCCACCGCCCGCTGCGACGTGAATCTGCGCACCAGGTCGTTGTTCATCACCAGTGGCACGTTCAGGAAGTCTTCCCAGTTACCGCTGTTGGCGTTCTGCACCTGGCGATATTGGTATTCCGCCTCGGAACGTGCGCGCTGGGCGTCGATCAGGCCCCGAGTGTTCTGGGCCATCTGCCCTGCGCTTATACCGTCTGCACCGTGCGTATCGATCAAGCCATGCGAGTCCCGATACGCTTGCAACTTGTCCTCGGACTCTTTGAGCTTGACCGCCAGTTCGGCCAGACGCCCCGACATCCAGGTATTGGAGGAGTCGGACGCGTTCATGCCCATCTTCAACTGCTGCTCGATATAGCCATGGGCAACGGCGCTGGCTGCCAGGGCAGCGGTTTTCGCATCGGCCATTTCCACTTCGATCAGGATCAACTGACTGTTGCCCTGTGGAGTGATGGTCAACTGCTGCATGAAGCGGCTGGTGGCACCCCGCAATAGCTGCTCCTCGGTGGCCGGCGTCTTTTCCGAGGCGAACATGGGCAATAGCCCGCCCAGCCAGTCCTTCGCTTCTGCTGTGAAGCTGGTCATCTGGCGAGAGTCGAACTCTGGGTGTTCCTGCAGCTTGAGTTCCTGAACCACTTCCGTGGCCAGGGCTCGCGACTTCAACAGCGCCACCTGGGTGGCCTGGAACATCTTGGTGTCGCGATCACGCTTGACCGCTTGGCTGAAGTTGACCACTTTGGGTTGAGGGTTATCGATCAGCAGCCTTGCACTGGCGTTGTACATGGGCGTGATGTTGTCCGCCGCCATGGCAGCGATCACCGAGGCTACCAGCATCAGCAGCAAAATGGCCCATCGGCGATGCCAGATCGATTCACCGATCTTGCGCATGGGCACCGCGTCGTCCAGGCGTAGCCCCTGCCGACTTGGCACTGGCAGGCGTGCATTACTTTCCATCTTCCAATGAGCCCCGATAGTAAAAGTGCCTAGGCACAGAATGAAGTGGAGCTATCACGTGACCGCGATTGTGCTCAAGCCTTGTTCAAAGCCGACACCAATACCTGAATGCCATCGCGGGCTTCCTCCAGTACCTGGGTGTGGACTTGCGGGTTGACGCCCTCGGCCATGGCTTTGTGAAGCGTGGCCACGACTTGTTCGGGTGACGTATTCGATGTATCGATGAAAAATTCTTCTCGCTGGACCGATTGAAAGAAGCTTTTCAACTTCACGTCCCAGCCCAATCCAATGTGCGGTATGCGTGCCGAGTATGCCGTGATATTGGCATGCATGCGGTGAGCAATCAGGCCGTCGAAGCTGGTGATGATCTTGTACAGGTCCGTGCCGTCCAGTGGACGAGCGGCCGCCTCACAACCCGGCAAGCGCGCAGCGACCTTGGCCAGTACGATTTCATCGGCAACATCGCCGTTGGTGAACAGCACCGGGGTGTAACCCGCCTTGATCATGCGCTCTCCGATCTCGGCGAAAAAGGCGATCATGCTGGCTTCGCGTGCAGCCGTCTGTGCCGCATCGGTGTTGACCTTTTCGGCGTCGATGATGCCCAGGCCTACCCGGCCAGTCGGGGTGCGCTGTTGCGGCGCGACGCCCAGGCGCTCGGGGTACACGACGGACGCCAGCAGGCCCGGATCCCGGCACAGCACCGGCGGCTTGGCCTGATCGACATAGTCGGTCCAGTGGTTGGCGGACAGTTGATCCCTGACTGAAACAAACTTCAACAGCGGTTGCCGGGTCAGGGCCTTGCGCAGCAACCTGGCACCGTTGGCCTGCCAGGTGCGCTCACTGGATACGCCCACGGCGTACAGCAGAACCTTGATGTCACGACGACTTGCCAGTTGCAGCAGGCTGAGAATTCTCGCTGGAAAGTATGACGATGTGGCCGTGACCAGTTGGCCACCCCCGATCACGATCCGCGAGCCGGCACCGGCTGGAACAGCATCGATTGCCGAGGACAATCGGCTGCTTGTGCGAGCGACGTTCTTCACGCCTGCCATGTAGTCCAGCACCGCGCTGGGCAACAACGACTTGACCTTGGTTTTCAGCGACGGCTTCTGCAAAACAGACTCTTTAGGGAAATCCGTTTTGCCATCAATGTCGATGGTCTGCACGTTGCCGTGCGGCAACGCCTTGCGAAGTTCGTGTTCCAGACAATCGGCCAGTAAGCCGTCACCTACGTTGGTGCTGTACTTGTCATTGAAAATCAAGACATTCATCGATCGGTTCCCAGAGTCAAACATGTATCCGGCAGAGCGCTCAGGCTCTGCTCAAGAGCAAATCGAGGTCACTGTGCCTTCTCTTTGCGAAGCATTTGGCGCAGCAGGCCGAAGATATCCAGGACGCCGGCGCGGTTGAGCACCAGCATCAGGCCGATATACACCGCAGCGCCGACCACGATCATCACCACAAGCCGCAGGTTCGAAGGCCATGTCGGCAACTGGCTGGTCGCCAGGTAGAGAAGGGCGCCCATGATCAGGCTGGACACTACGGGTGCCAGGATCGCCATGACGAATGCGGTCCAGCGGATCTGCAGCAACCGCAGTGCGGGCAGTATCGACAACGGTGCGAACAGAATGGTTTTCACCAGGAACGCGCCGGTCAACGCCAGCAAGCCGTAGCGTGCCATATAGAAAAACAGCACGAAGTTGGCGATCCCATTGACCACCGTGATACCGGTTTGCCAATGAGCCTTGTTGGAAACCAGGAAGATGTTCGAGTTGTACTGGGACAAAGCCGTTACCGAGAAACTCAGCGCCATGAGCGACAGCACAGGCGCGACGTCTGCCCATTTTGGTCCCAACAGCAGTTGCACGATCTCTGGCGACAGCGCCGCGACACCGATGTAGATAGGTGCCGTGAAGGCTGCACTGATGAACACGCACTTGAGGTACGCCTCGGCCGAACGCGCCTTGTCATCGCGCAACGCTGCCTGGATCGGCAGCGCCACGGCATTCAGGGAGCTGGAAATCATCAGCCACATGGCCATGCTGATGCGCTTGGCAGCGCTGAATACACCGGTCTGGTTCGCCCCCAGGTAGTAGGACGCAAAAAACACATCGCTTTGCATGCTGGCGAACGAAGCGAACGCCGACAGGGAAACATGGCGTGAGTGGTTCAACACCGATTTGATCTGTGTCCCTTCCACACGCAGGCTGGGCCGCCAGCGCGTCGTTACCCACAGGCTGGCGGCGCCTACCAGGGAAGTGATCAGTTGCTGGGCGATCAAGCTGATCACGCCATAGTCGTTGACCGCCATCCAGATGCCGATCGACCCGCCGATGGTGATCGAGATAAGCGACCTGATGGCCAGCGTCTTGAACATCAATTGCTTGGCGAGCCAGGCCTCGTGAGTCTTGGACAGCCCCACCGTGACCAGCAGCAGGCTGGTCCAGCGCAGCGCCGGCGCGATGTCCGGGTTATTCAGCCAGACAGACACCGGCTCGGCGAGCAGAAATACCACGGCGGCACAGGCGATGCCTGACGACACGATAATGACGAAGGTGGCGTTGAATAACTTGTCGTCTGCATCTTTTCGCGAGATGACCGATGCCGCGACCCCTTCGATCGCTACTTGGCGGAAGCCTTCGACGACCAGCAAGCAGACAGCCATGATGCCGAAGGCTTCTTTGGAAACGAAGCGTGCCGTTACCAGGAACACTAACAACACTAAAATTTGTGCGGCCGATTGGTTAATGATCGACCAGAAGGCACCGCGCCCGATCGTCTTTGCAGAGAGGGTAACTGACATTCGAACTGCGTCCCGCTAAGTGATAAAGGGTATGCAGAGACCTGGCGTCTCGGAACCCGTTACACCAGGTAGCCGGTCACAGACCTCGCTCGCCCGATTATTTTTTCAAGGCCAGATAAAAAAGAAATTTTGGAATGCCCAGAATGTAACGACTGAACAGACGCTGCGGCTCCCGGGACAAGCGAAACAACCATTCCAGGTTCAGCTTGCGCATGATTTGCGGGGCTCGCTTGAAGCGGCCTGCCTGGAAGTCGATGATCGCACCACCGCAAATCACCAGGGCTGGCGCTTTCATGTTGTCGCGCAGCACGCTGGCGACGCGCTCCTGCTTGGGCATGCCCATCGCCAGCAGCACGATACTGAGCGCGCCATCTCTGGCCCTGCTCCTCACGAAGTCCAGGTATTCCCCTTCTTCGTGAAAACCATGCAGCAGGTGGCATTTGCGACCGCCCAGGAGCTTTTTCGAGCCCTGTTCCAACCAGGGCGATTCTGTGCCGAGCACAAAATAATCGATGGTCTGGTCGCTGTCGCCTGCCTTTTCCATCAGGGTCGGAATGAAGTCCGTCCCGTTCAAGTTGGCGCCGGGTTCCAGATTCTTGTACTGGCAAGCAATCTTGATCCCCACGCCATCGCGCAGCAGGAAGTCCATGACGGCGAAGTCGTCGAGCACCGCACGATCCTCGACCGCGAGGTTGAAGCCGTGCTGGTTCAGAAAACCGATCACTTTTTGCGAGCGTGTGCTCAACAACGAGTCGATAAAGCTTTCGACCCGGTTCGGCTCAACGATATGAAGCCTTTCGATGAGCGCTGACGCTGAATTCAATGGCATTTGTGTAGACATCAAAGATTTCCTCTGCCACGGTCTTCCATGAAAATTGGTTTGCATATTCGAAGGCCCGCTCTGCCGCGGCAGGGGCCCATCGGCTGATCAACCTTTCATAGTGCGTGTGGAAGCTTCCGTTGCTGTAATCAAAGAGCTCTCCAGATTGCGAGTCGCTCACGAAATCGTTGAATGAAGCCGGTTGCGATGACAGGAAAGGGACAAGGCCATACGACATAAGTTCGATGACACCCAGTCCAAAACCTTCGTATTCCGATGCACTGACCGTAAAACGGGATGACTGGATGTGATTCAGGATTTCCTCGTCACTGATGTCCATGATCAGTTTCACCCGATCCTCGCATCCCAGCTCCTTGATCAGATTGACCATCTGCGCGCTGTCACCGGTCTTGCTGCGGCCGATGATCTTCAGCACACCGGCTGGGTTGGCCAGTTTCGCGTACTCGCGAATCAACCAGGGCAGCCGCTTGTTGCTGCTGAATCGCCCCAGGTAAACCATGTCCTGGGTCGTTGCCTGCAAGCTGGGCGGCCCGAACTTATGCAGCCGGGTACCGTTATTGATCAGCTTGGCGCGGTGAGTGATCTTCTTGAACAACGCATGATCATTGCTGCTGCAGCACAGCACGGCGTCTGCCTTGGCAATGGTGAAGCGGGTGATCGTCTGGAAAAAAGCTTTCTTGATCAGCTGGTTCTTTTCCGTGTGGAAAAAGCCGCCATGGGTCGACAGGATCAGCGTCGACGTCAGGCGCCGCGTCCGTTTCATCAATGACAGGTAGTCGATCAAGTAGTCCACCGCGTGCACGTGGACGATGTCCACGGCATTGAGCGCGGCCAGATCAGGGCGACACAGTGGGTAGCGGGTAGAACCCTTCCATGGAAGGCGGATGATCTCGATTCCCTTGTAGGTCTCATGGTCCGCCAGTTGTTCATTGGTCTGGAAATCGGTATTAAGCGTGATGACCCGAACCTGATGTCCGGCGGCCAGTTGCTCGGTCGCCAGGTTGAACACGTAATCTTCCAACCCTCCGATGCTGGGGTGGAATTGCCTTACGACGTGAGCAATTTTCATCTAACAGCCTTTTCCTTTGTCCATATTCCATGTGCGGTGCAGTCCCTTGCCAGCCCTTATGCCGGTGTTCTCAGCAAGGAGGTGAGGGGTGTCAGCGTGACACCTCGGAGCGCTGCGGGCTGGACATCATTCCCACCAGCAGCCACAGCGGAGCGGCGACTTTTATAGAGAATATCGCGGTACCGGAAACCAGCAAGTTAAGGAAAAAATACAGCCCCAGGGCATAACCGCAGCGTCGTTGCGCAGGGCTATTTTGCGGAACGATGAAGGTGATGAAGAAACACAGTAAAAACAGACCGAGCACGGTGCTCGAGAACGCGACATAGGCATAGCCACTGTCCATCAGCTTGCCCAACTGATCGATCCCCATGCCGAACATCTCGGGAATGCCCATGTTGGCAAGCCGGTCACCGGTCACCGAAATCCGCCCAACGAAGGTGTCGGAGTGGTTCTCTGGGTAGAGGCTATACACCGTGAGTGCGATAGCGATCAGTATGGGCGGCAGCGCCAGAGGCAAATAGCGCGGCAGCCTGGGGTAGGCGTAGTAACCAATCAACGTCATCAACGTCAGAATGGAGGTCATGCGCGTGTTGTTCGAGGTCACGATCAGGAAAATCGTGACCATGTGCAACACCCTCAGCTTCAAGGGCAGCGATGGCCATACCGAGATCAGGAAGATACCCAGGATCGCAGCGTAGTTGGCCAGCGACACTTGTTCCAGGAATATGGAAGACGTGCGAGGGCCAGAAAAAAGACCGTAGGAAAACCGGTTGGCAAAGCCAAGTGCATTTCGGAATATGCCGCTGTCGTCGTATTCGAACACGGCCATGCCGCGGGAATTCACGAAATAGCTGGCAGGGTTCAGCCCCTTGGCATACGTCGTCAGTGAGCTGAGTTCCAGCACCAACACCGCCAGTACCAGCAACGTGCACCAGCTGAAGACCTTGATGACCGTTGCCTGGTTGCTATTGCGTCCCAGGCACACGAACAGGGCGATGATCAACATGTTGCGTAGCGCATCGACGAAGATGCGCTGGTTCAGCAGGCTCATGATCAGCGCGATCACCACGAACGCGCCGATGAAATACAGCACGTTCAGGTTGGACTTCTTGATGCCGTCCTTCATGAGCATGTAAACGCCGGCGCACAGGATGAGCATTTCCGTGGCCGCCGCCATTGCAAAAGAAACGTGCAAGCCCCTGGCGTTCAGGAAGGCGAGCATGGCGTTGTACGCCACGGCGGTGAAGGTCAGGGCAACAATCTTGAGATTGATGCCCTCGACCTGTTCGCGTGGAGTGACGATCTGGCCTGCCGTTGAAGAGGGCAGTGTCCATCGGTTCATGTGAGCAAGTCTCCTGGAGGCGCTCGGCGAGTGCATCAGCTGGTGGTTTTGCTATAACCGTGATAGTCGTAGAAACCGTCGAAGCGATGCCCGTACTGAGCCGACTTGTCAATGTTGACCTGGTTGATAACGATGCCACGCACAGGTGCCTTGTGTTGCAGCAACTGGGCGACACCCTTCTCTGCCAGTGGGATCGAGGTCGATGCCGCTTTTACGACGTAAATCACCGACTCCGCCAGCGTGGCCAATACTTTCGAGTCACTGACTGCCTGCGTTGGCGAGGAGTCAATGATGATGCGCGGGTACTTGCTCTTCAACAGTTCCAGAGCCTTGGCAAAGCGCGGCGAGGACAGCAGTTCCAGCGGGTTGTCGGCTGCCGTACCGGCACACAGCACATCCACACCGTCGATGGTCACCAGACATTCTTCGAACGTCGCGGTGCCGGCGATGAGGTTGGACAGGCCCAGGCGATTGGCCGGCAGACCGAACTGTTTACCCAGCGACGGGCGACGCAGGTCGGCGTCGATCAGCAGAACGCGTTCCATTTGACCCAGGGCTTGCGCAAGGTTGATCGAAACGGTCGACTTGCCTTCGCCAGGGACCGAAGAGGTCACCACGATCACTTGGTGAGGCTTCTCGTAGCCACTCAGCAGGACGTTGGTACGGATGGTACGAATCGATTCGTTGAACCGGTTGTACTTGCCGTTGTGGAACATCCGCGCCAGGTCCTTGCGCTCGCCGCGCTTCATCAGCGGCAGAATGCCCATGACGGGAATGTTGAGGTGTTCTTCAACTTGCTCGACGCTTTTGAAGGTGTTGTTCAGCGCTTCCAGCAGCAAGGCCAATGCAGCACCGATCAACAGGCCCATGAAGGCGGCGATGGCGATGATCAGGGTTTTCTTGGGCTTGATCGGAGCGGCTGGCATCACGGCAGGGTCGATGATGCGGGTGTTGGCCGAGTCGATGTCTGCGGTGGCAGCCGTTTCCTTGATGCGGGTCATGAAGGTGTCGTAGAGCGTGCGGTTGCTCTCCACTTCACGTTGCAGCTCCTGAACGCGGAACTCCTTGCGGGAGATATCCTGGATCTGGTTCTTGTTCAGCTCGAAAGAGGCTTGCAGGGACCGCTCGTTGGCGACTGCCAGCTGATAGTTGCGCTGGATACCCGCGACCACTTGCTCGACCTGGCTTTTCAGGGCAGCAGACGCTGCACTCAGTTCAGTACGAGCGGCGATCATGTTCGGGTGCTCAGGACCATAACGGCCGGACAACTGGTCCACTTTCGCCTGGGCCAGAGCCTGTTGCGACTTGAACTGCTGGATCAGTGGGTCAGCGAGCACTGCTGGCTCACTGGCCAGACCCTGCCAGCCACCACGGCCCTGGTTCTGCACTTGACGATACTGGCTTTCAGCCTCGGCGCGCTGGCGACGGGCGTCGATCATGCGTTCGCTGGTCAAAGACAGCTGGCTGGCGCTGATGGTGCCTACGCCTTGCACGTCGACCAGGTTCTCGGACTCGCGATAGGCCTGCAGGCGGGCTTCGGAATCCTTGAGTTTTTCACCCAGCTCAACCAGGCGGGTGTTCATCCACTTGGTGGCGTTGGTGGAAGTACCCATGGCAGTTTCCTGCTGGGACTCGATGAATGCCTTGGCCAAAGCGTTGGCGGCCAACATGGCCAGGCGCGGGTCTTCGAGGTCCACTTGCAGCAATGCCAGCTGGCTCTTGCCCTGCGGCTCGACGCTGATGCTTTTCATGAATTCCTGAGTCACCCGAGCCAGGCGCATTTCTTCGCTCTGCTCTTTGCCGCCGTTAAAGCGCGAGGTGACGGACTCCGGGAAGCCTACGGCAGCCAGTGCGTTGCCGATGAACGCCAAAGGGTGCGACTGCTGACGGTCGTCGAACTCAGGAGCGCTGGTCAGGTCCAGCTCTTTGACCACGGTTTCTGCCAGGGAGCGCGATTGAATCAGCTCTGCCTGGGTTTCCATGTATTGCGTCGCGTTGTTATCCGATCCACCACTGACGGGGTCGAAGGTCACCGCCTTGGCGCCTTTCTCATCGATCAGCAGGGTCGAGGCAGCGCGGTAGACCGGGGTCATGCTGTACACCGCGACGATGGTCACGAGTGTGATCACGCCCGTGAGCGCAAGTACGCCCACGCGGCGGTTCCAGACAGTGCGCCACAGTTTCAACAACTCGATATTGTCGTCACCCTGCTCCCTTGGGGCCAGGCGTGTACTTGAAGCGAGGACGGGAAGGTTGTTATCCATGGTGGCCAACTCTGAAAAGGGGAATGCGCAGGCGAAGAGGGGCGAGCGTTAACGCTGCCCCCTGTGCCCGCAGGGGTAAAGACCTGACAGACTTAGAAAAAACCTTGCGGTACGGTGATGGTGTCACCAGGATTGATCAGCGTCGCGGCATCAACCTTTTTCTTCACTTCTCCAGAAGCACGTTCGCGAATGATAGTGATCTTGCGCTCGGAAGCCCGCTCGGTATAACCGCCCGCCAACGCGACAGCCCGTTGCAGGGTCAAGCCTGGCTGGAAGGGATAACCGCCGGGTTTCATCACCTCACCGCCAATGAAGAAGGGGCGGTACTCATTGAGGGTCACCGATACGCTTGGCTTCTTCAAATAGCCTTTCTTGAGCTCGTCGGTGACGAGTGCCTGAACTTCATTGGTGGTCAGGCCGCTGGTCTGCACATTACCGATGAGGGGAACGGTGATGCTGCCGGATTCCGGGAGTCGTGCCTTGTCGATGACAAAGCCTTCTTCGCCGTATACCACGACGCTGATCACGTCTCCCGGGCCGAGCTTGTAGGTGGACACATTGGTGTTGCCAGCCTGGTTGGCGTCGTCAGCGTGCACTGAGGTGGCCGTCATCAGAAGGCCGAAGAACAGACTATATAAGGTGCGAATGATCATGATGCTAGACCGCTCTTTTGAAGGAATTACTTGCATTGCCCTGGCTGCTGCTAAGGCCTGTTCTTACAACGACGCATTGACGCCGATCGTGTAGACATTGCGTTCGAAGCTTTCGTTGATCGCCGTGGAGTCATTTTTCTTGAAGTTATAACCCAGCGAAAATCCTAACCAGCGACGTGCCTGATAGTTGGCCCGCACACCGTAAGCGTTGTATTTGTCTTCACGCTCGATGTTGCGGTACTGGCCGTCGCCGTGCGTATAGAACACCTTGGTGCTGAAGCGGGTAAGCCACTCATGTTCCCAGTCGACCGTGGTGCTGAGGCTGTCGATGGTCGACGCGCCGTCAGTGCCTTCATCGAGGTGGTGGCGGGTCTTGAGGGAGAACGTCGAGTAAGTGCGAGGCTTGTAGCTTGCACCGACTTCCCACAAGGAACCGCTCTTGGCGCCGACTTCGGAGTCGTCGTAATTCTTGCGCTCACCACCAATCTTGATGCTGCCGCTGGTCTTGGCCGTGGCTTCCCACTCCACACCGCCCAACAGGGCCATGCCGACACTGTTCAGGCGGGTGTTGGAGACATAATCGAAATCGTTGTAACGCCCCTCTACCAACAACCGTGTTCTTGGCGCAACGCGCACATAGAACGTACTGGCCAGAGCGACCACGTCGCGTTCTTTGTCATTGTTCAGCGTTCCGCTGTTCTGGTAGCGCAACTGCGAATAGTCACCGCTGAACTCGATGTTACCCGTCGCCGTGCGCGCCCCGTAGGTATAGAGGCCGCCTACGTGGCTGCGGGTGTACTTGTCATTCTCGATTTGCTGGTCGAGGCTGGCGGTTTCCTCGACCTTTTCATAACCGGCGTCGAACCGCACCCGATTGCGGACGTTGAAGTCCAGCGAAGCGGTCCCGTCCAGGTAATGGTCGGTGTTGTTGTCTTTCGAGCTCGAGTGAAAAATATCGGTATCAGCCTTGTAGGACAGCTCGTAACTGGCCTTGTTACCCTTCGCCCCTATCGCGAAACGTGGCGCGATGCTGGTGATCCACGAGGCGTCGACGTCCTTTTCCCTTTCGCGAAAGTTATCGTCATACCGCTCACTGACCTGCAGCGTGGGGGTAAAGTTCAATCCGTCTGCCAGCTTTATGCTTTGCGGCAGATTCTGCGGTTCGGCTGCCCACGCATTGGCGCAAAGCAAGGCCGACAGCTGGACCAAGGTACGGCTGTGGGATTTCAGGCTCATAAAAATTCCGGTAATACAGGAAGAAATCGGAAGGATAGCAGTCGACAGATACGCTACCGCCCCAAGATTTACCGTCGGTTCTTGAAAACGAGTGCGTAGCGGTGTCCAGCAATGCATCACAGCCACGCCTTGTTCACTCAGGCACAGCGCGTTGCAGGCGTTTGGAAGTCTGGGAAGGCAAATGCCCTAAGCCACTGCAGCGCTGATCGATGCCAGCGTCAATAATTCAATGAACAGCCTTCTACATAATGACAGGCGTCAATATGTTGTCGATTGATGGCCATTTGGCTTATGGTTTTCTACATCTTAGGGATGTGTTTTTTGCACTGCAAGGAAGAAAGTCGCATTGTCACAAAAAAAAAGGAACTGGCTGGTCGTACGTTTTTTTTCAACGCGCCAGAACGGCGAAATCGGCGAGCTGCATGCTCGCCGATTTCGTGGCGCCAATAAGGTTTCATCCCGGGAATCTCATTGTTGTTTTTTCAGCTCGGGTATAGGACGCCGTTTATTTGCAGGTGCTGCCTTCTTTGATGTGCTTGGACAGAACAGACCACTGGGTTTTCGACTGGCCGTCTTTGGCAGGCTCGATGGACAGTTTGTAGGATGAACCCCAAGGACCTGCCGCCCAGTACGCCATCGGCACGCAGTTGGTTTTCAGGTAGGACAGCAGGCGCTCCATGGACTCCAGGTAGCGCGGGTCATCGCCTGGCACGCCGAACTCGCCGATATGCCCCTTACGGTTGTTGCGCACCAGCCATTCCACGAACGGTGTGGCTCGCTGTACGCCCAGGTTGGGGTCGAAGTTGGCCGGTGCTGCTGCCGTATAGGTGCCGCTGGCGTTGGGGTCCACGTACAAGTGGGCCGAGAAAATGATGTTGTTGCTCGGGTCGCGCAGCAACAGCAAAGGCCCGTTCAGTTTTGCCCACTGCGAAGCGCTGGACCACGAGCGGCCCTGCACATAGATCGGCTTGACCTTGTCGTTGACCCGTACACCATTGATCGCCGCCTGTGCCGCTGCCGGCCAGCCTGCATCAGCCGCGCCGTTGGGCTCGTTCATGATGTCGTAGCCATGCAGGCCCGGGCTGTTTCCCCAGCGCTTGGAAATCTGCTGCAGCAGATTGTTATAGGCGGTCAGCGGCACGGCGGCCGAGCCGATCACTTGCTTGCGGTAGAAGCCATAGTTATGGATGTCCAGCAGCAGCGACATCTTGCGATCGGCTGCCCGTTGCACTGCCGTATCGATCAGCTTGGCGTACACCTCATCCAGGGGAGCGTTGAGGGTCGGTTGCAGCCGCTCCCACTTGATGGGCAAGCGGAACACCTGCACACCTTCTGCCTTCCAGCGGTCCAGCGAGGCGGCGGACGGGAACATGTAGTCGTAGCCCGGGCGACCCGGCAGGACCGAGCCGGCGAATTCGGGGCCGGCAATGTTGATGTGGACCAAAGGCTTGGCAGCAGCAGTTTCAGCAGCGGTGACTACGGTTGTCGATGCCAGCCATCCAACAACTAGGCTCAGGGCCCATACAGACTTCTTCATAGTTGGAGCTCCCAGTGATACCGATGCGATCTGCGTGTTGGTTGATGTCAACTCGGTATCATTGTGTTGAGTAGTGGCTGACGGGCGCTCTCTTCAGGCTGCATGGGTGCGGGAGGTATCCGGGAACATCTTCTCCGTCACCTCATCCCAGTTGAGTACCTGAGAGCGGTCAATCGAGCCGCGGTCGTAGGTCGTTGCGCTCTTGAATGCGCTGACCAACGACTCTTCATCGGCATCAGGATGGAAACTCTGAACGTGCTCCCGACCAGCGGCAGCGAAGTGCGGCGCAATGATCGGCAGGCGGCAATAGGTGTATTGCACCATTTTCAGGCTGGACTGGCTGATGTACGCCACGCTCGGCGCGTCGCGATACGGCGCGATGCCAATGTCCGCATGCACCAGGTAAGGCACCAGCGAGGAGAAAGGCTGCTCACCGTGTTCGACCACGTTGTTCATGGGGCTGGGAAGCCGGGCTTCCTTGCCGAACAGATGGAAGGTCCAGTCCGGGAAGTTTTTGGCCAGGTTCTGGATCACTTTGGCGTTGAATAGCATATCGCCAATGCTGATCGCGTTATTGGGCTTGGTGTACGGGTTGCTCTGCACCTCGTCGAACGCCGAGGTGTCCAGCCCGGGCTGGATATAAATGACCGGCGCTGTGGAGGGGAAACTGTCCGTCATGATTTTGGCCGGCACGCGGATCATGTCGAACAGCGGCACGGCCTTGCGTTCTGCCGACAGCACCAGAGGGTGAAACGACAGGGTCTCGAGCAGGTCGCTGCAGCTATAGATGAAGCGGGCTTTGGGCGCCAGGCTCTTGAACAGCTTGGTGAGCGTCAGGCCCACACCGCTTTCGATCACGATCACGTCGGCACGCTGCACGCGGGTTTTGACCGAATCCGGCAGCATGGCGGGATACAGGGAGAACACCGGGCGGGTCAGCAGGTCGAGGTTGGCGTTCTTCAAGCTGAAGGGGTGGAACAGCGGGCGCCAGACGAAGCGATGGACGCCGGGGGTCAGCGGGTTCCAGGTGTTGAAAGGCGGCTTGAAATGACGCGCGTTTTTCTTGCGGGAGGTCGCCGAGCTCAATCCAACTGTCATGAAGTCGACATGATCGCCTCTCCTCTCCAGGCTCTCGGCCCAAAAATGGAAGTCCACTTTACGGGCGGCGCTTGCATCGTGACCGGTCACGAAGAAAATGTTCATGTGGGTGTTCTCTGGAGTTGAATTTGAACGGATCGTACGAAACCCTGTCACTACTTTCAGTGACCGAGCCGCACGGAAGTGGCTGATATCCCTGGACACTTCTCGCCACGCTACCGCCACAGCAAGGCCTGGTCGGGCGTTCCTGTGCGAGGCCCACGCGCGCGCCTGCATCTCGCCGTGGGCGAAAAAAGGTCTTGTGCGCGTAGGAGGGCATGGGCCCGAATTGTTGAAGCACTGATCTGCGTCAGTGTCTTGGCTCGTGCATGGTATGGGATGCGGTTTTGATCCCGCAACCGACAAAAAGTGCGAGGGCCGCCGTTTTTTTCATCTGGCAAAACGCTCGCTGGCCGTAATTCTCGCTGAAAACGCCGAGCGTGCCCGCCCGACGCCTTCCAGCAAGCGGTTCACTCAGGCAGCCCGAATTCTTTCTTGATGGCAGCGTTCAGCGGTCGAAAACGAGCGGCTGACCGAATCAGTTTCAACGGCGAGCGCAGGTTATCGCGATTCAACAGAAACGTACGTACGACGGTGTTGGATTTGCTGTGCGCGCCCGAATGGCCGATTCGGTAGACCGCCCCTGCAAACGGCAAGGCCGCCAACGGCGTATTGTTCGATTGCAGGTCACTGACAATGAAACGATGGCTGCCCAGCATGCGTTTCACGTAGTCGTCGGACGCCTGTTCCAATGAGGCCGGCAAGTTCATCAGGTCGGCGCGAACAATGTAGGACGTGCCGCAGTACTCGTTGAAGTGGTCATGGGTATAAACCCACTTGGTGCCTTGCGACCACACCAGCCCGCTGTTGATGTACCAGCCGTTGGCCGGCCGCTGCGAGGCCACGAACTGCGCCAGCTTGTTGCTGACGAAATCGTCGTCGTCAACAATCATGAAGTATTCGCTGTCCGGCACGTGCAACATGCCAGCCAACACCCGCCGGCCTTTATCCAGGCGCACAGCCTCATAAAACGCCTCGACCCCGGCGTCATTGCGCTCGTGCATTGGATTGGGAGCGAAGTCGACCCGCTTGACCAGAATGCCCTCGGGCAACGGTGGCAATTGCGCGCCTTCGTTGGCCACAATGACGGCGCTCCAGTTGGTGCCGATCTGGCCGCTGATCGATTTCACCGTTTCAGCGATGTTGCGTTTGTTTTCTTCCCAATTCTTCGCGTTCTGCGGATGCCTAACTGGTATGACGAACGTTACTTTCCCATTCATGCTTTGCCCTTCAGACATAGATATCGGGTGTGGACAATGCAGTGTCAGCAAAGATCGACACAACTGCGCTGCGGCCTTGGCTGTAACCGTGCCGGCTAAGAGCCACAAAGGCGCTCTAAGTTCCCCTGCTTTAAAGGAAAGATCAAGCCTGGTTATGCCATCCTCACCGCCTTGTCACTCGCCGCGCATGAACGTGTTGTATTCCAGGTCGTCCAGTGCGGTGCTCAGGCGCTGCAACCCCACGACCACACTGATCAGCAACGACAATGTGAAGCCATAGCCGAAGAAGCTCGGGCCGAAGTGGATGCTCAGGGCGGTCAGCGCAGTGTTCAGCACCACGAACAGCAGGCACAGTTCCAGCACGATACGCCGCTTGTCGAGGTAGAAGAACACGTTGAGCAATGCCATGTAGACCACCTGAATACTCACCCCGATCAGGTCGATGTAGAACAATGGCAGGTAGTAGCTGGAGATACCCAGCCATTCCAGCAGGCTGGGCGCGAACAGATACAGCAACACGATGGTGGCGCCCTGCACTTTGCAGATTTCCAGCAGGCCCTGGCGGATCGACAGGGTCATTTCGACTTTCAGCTGGTTGATGTGCTGCAGCGTTTCGCCGCCGCGAATGGCGCTGAACAAGCGTTCGTACCACTGTGCGAAGTCGGTTTCGATGCGCACCAGAAACACCGCCATGCCGGGGATGATCGCCAGGTAGGCGAGGAAAATCGGCAGGTCGTACAGCACCGAAGCGCGCAGCGGGCCAATCACGGCCTGGGAGGTGTTGGGGTAAAACCAGAACATGAACTTGTCGACCCAGACCCCGGCGTTGTACAGGAAGCCGGTGGCCAGCAGGCTGACGAAGACCTGTTTGCGCTTGAGGAAGTCGAAGGCGATCAGGCGTTGCGAGCTGTATTCGCGCAGGATGTCGTACAGAAAGGTGAACAGCAGCGTGCTGTGTCCCACCAGCAACGCCAGCAGCAGGCCCTGCATGCCCAGCGAGCCGAGCGCCCAGGCACTGCCGACCATCACGCTGTAGCCCAGCAGCATCACGGCCAGGATGCGGTGGTAGTTCTTCATGCCGGACATGAAGATGATCACCAGCCACAGGTTGCACAACACCACGAAGTTGGCCAGCACCAGCAGGCAATAGATCAGCGGCTGGTCGAACAGCGCGGCCAGCAGCAGGATACCCAATACGCCGGAGCACACCGTCACCACCAGGATGACCCCCAGCAGGTTGGGCAAGATGTCCTCGTAGCGCTTCTCGAACAAGCGGTCGGACACAAAGCGGGTGAAAAACAGTTGCAGGCCCCCGGTCAGGATCAACGAGGTGGCCATCAGGTAGGTCACCGTCAGTAGAAACTGCCGGATGATCATTTCCTCCACCGACAGGCTCAGGCTGAGGATGCCCACCAGCATGACGCCGACGATCGACAGCACCCAGGGGCCGGAGCTGATCAGGCCGGCGTAGATGTACGCCTGCAAGGTCGAGGTGTAGGAATCGCGGGACAGAATCCGGCGTAACTCGAAACCGATACCGGCCATTTAGCGACTCTCCATTGCAGCCGTGTACAGCTGTTGATAACGATCGATCATCAGCGCCTGCGTGTAGTAACGGCTGACGCGAGCCAGCCCGTTGCGTTGCGCCGATTCCCAGCGCTGCGGTGACTTGAGCAGGCCGACGATGGCGGTGGCGGTGGCCTGCGGGTCGGCGATCGCGACCACTTCCCCGGCGACGCCCAGGTCACGGTCTTCGGCGGTACCGCCCTCGATCATTTCCCGACACGAGCCGACATCGCTGCTGACCACCGGCGTGCCGGCCGCCCAGGCTTCGAGGATCACCAGGGGCTGGGCTTCGCTGATCGAGGTGAGCACCATCAGGCCCAGTTGCGGCAGGATGGTCTGAATATTCTGAAAGCCCAGGAACAGTACTTTTTCTTCCAGGCCCAGGCTGGCCACCAGGCTGCGGCACTCGGCGACGTATTCGGGATCTTCTTCCTCCGGGCCGACGATCCAGCCTTGAACATGCGGCATGGCGCTGATCACACCGCGCATGGCGCGCAGGAAGGTTTTCACGTCCTTGATCGGCACCACGCGGCCAATCAGCCCGACCACCGGGGCGATGCCCGGTGCGCGGCCTTCGAGTACGCTGCTCCAGATTGGCAGGTCGATGCCGTTGGGGATCACCTGGGTGCGGCGGGCATCGGCGCCATCCTTGATCTGGCGTTTGCGGTTGCCGTCGTACAGCGAAATGATCTGCTCGCTGTTGTCGTAGGTCAGCTTGCCGATGCGCTCGAAGAACCGCACCCAGAGCGCGCGGATGTAGCCGCTGCCGGTATTCAGAGCGGTATTGAGGGCGTGCTCGGAGCTGTCGGCGATCCAACTGGCCTGGGCCAGGTCGATCTTGCGTTCCTTGGTGTAAATGCCGTGTTCGCTGAGGATGCACTGGCAGCCCCAGAGTTGCTTGAGCACGCACGCCACCAGGCCCGCATAGCCCGTGGAAATGGTGTGCACCACGCGTGCGCGCGGTTGCCGGCGCGCCGCTTCGGCCAGCAGCAGCAGCGGGCCCTGCATGGCGCGCAGGGTCCAGAAGAAACTGACGAACGAGGGGTCGGCGCAATGCAGCCGATAGCCTTCGCTGAGCGCTTCCCAGCTGGCACGGCTGCACAGCACCGCGTCGAGTTTCATGCGGCCGTTGACCACCGCTTCCAACCACTGCTGGCCCAGTTCGGTGCTCGGCAGCTCGGGGTGGTGGAAGTAGCGATACAGGTTGCTCATGTCCTGGTAGTCGGCGGTCTTGCTCAAGGTGTTTTTCTTCAGCACCGGCGCCCAGGCGTCTTCCAGGTACACCTCTTCGATCAGCACCACGTTGTCTGGCACGGCATAGCGGCGGGCGCCGTAGGCGTTGCGCGCGCTACCGATGAACAGCACGCTGAAGGTGACGTGCGGCAGGCCGAGAATCATCTGGTGAATCCAGCCGGAAACACCGCCACGCACATAGGGCCAGGTGCCTTCGAGCACCAGGCAGATGTCGGCGATGGGCGTGTCCTGTGCGTTGTTCTTCATAGCCAGCACCTTGCCAGCGCCGTGAAGGGCGGGCGATTCAGCAGTTCTTGGGGGAGGTCGGCCAGCAGTGTCGGAATGTCCTGGTAATGCCCGGACTGGAACGCCAGCTCGGCGCGGTACGGTGCCACCGCCGCGGTGTCGATGCCTTGACGCACCGCGCGGTCGAAATGGTATTGCGCCGTGGCCAGGTCGTGTTGCTGCAAGGCGATGCGCCCGGCAAGCAGGTGCAGGTTCGGCCCGGCATGCGACTCGATGCCCAGGCGTGCGTGTTCGGCCGCGCTGGCCAGCACGTGCTCGAGCACGCTGCCCTGGGCCAGGCCCAGGTACGCCAGCTCCCAATACCAGCCGGCCAATTGCGCATGCAGGATGGGCAGCGATTCGGCCTCTGCCGTCGGCAAATGCCCCAGCGCGTTCTGGATACGCTGGTTGATCTGGGTTTCCTGGCGGTCGAGCATCGAGTAGGCCAGCAGGCGGATGTCGTCGCTGGAGTCGCTGAGCGCCAGTTTCAGAATCGGGATGGCTTCGCGGCCCGACATCCGCCGGGTCGCCATCAAGGCTTCGAGACGATGTTCGTCGTCGCTGGCATGGTGCAACACATCGAGCAGGCCGCCATCGTTGAACGTCGGCGCCTCGATCCGCTCCTGGGCCCGGAACGGCAATGCCGGAATGGCCACCGCCTGCCAGGGCGCTTCACCGTCGTTGCGCGGCTTGGGCAAGTACAGCGCCGGGAAGATCGCGACGACCACACCGATGGTGCCCAGCAACGGAATGAAGAACGCCAGGCTGAAAATCAGCAACGGGCTCCAGGGCGTCGGCTGGCGATAGCGCGCCGGCAGCAACCGCCATACGCCCAGCGCCAGGGCGACACTGGCCAGGCCATGCGACAGCAGGTACACCAGCAGCATCTGCGCTTCGTCGGGCGCATGCGGCAGGCTCATCCAACTGGCAGCCTCGGCGAGGAGGGCGAGGCTAAACAGCAATTTGCTGATCATTGAGGCCACACTCGTTGCGCAGGTAGTTGCCCAGGCCAACGCTTTCGCGGGCCGAGTCCAGGTTATACGGATGAACGTTGACGCCCAGGCTGGCCAGTGACGCGTGCTGCCCGAAGTGCTCATGCACCAGGTCGTTCAGACGATGCAGGTAGCCGGCGGCGCCGACCCCGTCGGTCAGTGGCAGCAGCACCAGGCGGATGTCGTGACCACGCTGGTTGTGCAGGCCCAGTTGCAGGTCCAGGCCGCGTTGGCTGAGTTCGAACAGACGGCTCAGCTCGTCGTTGCGCTGGGTCATTTCAAAGGCGCACAAGTGGGCCGGCAGGTCGTGTTGCTCCACGTCCCACAGGCAGCGTTTGAGCTGCCGGGCGAAGTGCTGCGCGTCCGGGTTTTCCAACTGCAGCACTTGCGGGTCGCGGTGCAGCAGGTCGGCGATGTGCCCGGCCATCAGGGCCACGACGTTGAAGGTACGCTCGTTGAAGGCGAAGAACTGCATCTGGCGTACGGCTACGATGGCCAGCAGCGCTCCCTCGGTGTCCATCAGTGGCACGCACGCTTGCAGCTTGGAGAAATGCACGCCCTGGCCGTTCTCGATTAGGGCTTCGCGCACGCTGACCAGTTCGCCACGCTCCAGGCACAGCTTGACCAGTGGGTCGTTGAGGTCCAGTTCGCCCATGCGCCCCAGCGTGCTCAACGGCTGCGGATCGACGCTGTGGCGTGCCACCCGGTACAACCCTGCCACTTGCAGCGAACCGTAATGACCGAGCAGCATCAGAATCGACTCGGCCAGGTTCGACAGCGCGTCTTCGTCGCCGGGCAGGTGACGCAGGCGGTCGCGAATGCCCAGCAGCGAGCTGCGCAGGCTCTGGTCGCCGGCCGCCACGCGCTGCTCCAGACGGTCATGCGACACGCGCAGGATCTGGTGGGCCCGGGTGAACTCGTCGAGGCGGTACTGGCGGTATTCGTTGGACATCTGCAAGCGCTGCAGACGGCGTTCCCACAGGTCACGCACCTCGCCACTGAGCATGCCGCACAGCAGCACGCCACAGATCCAGCCCGGGGCCATGTCGGCGTAAGCCGGCAGTTGCAGCTGATGCAGGGCCATGAAGGCCAGCACCAGCAGGCAGGCGCTGACCAACCCGCGACTGAAGCCGTAGCGCAACCCCAGTAACAGGGGCGCCAGCAGCGGCCACGGGAACGCAGCCTTGACCTGCAGCGGGTCGGCAGGCGCCAGCCACAGCCCGAGGCCGATGGCCAGGCCACTGAGCACTAAGGTTTCAAGCCAGGACAACGGCCCGCTGGCAGTGGGTGCCAGGCTGAATTCCAGATGAGATGCGTTCATGGGATCATTCCAGGCGCAGGTCGCCGACCAGCGTGTTCAAGACTTTCTGGGTGCTGCCCGCCAGGCTTTCGCGGGACCAGCCAGCGCGTGCACCACTGGTGCTCCAGAGCACGCGGCCACTGGCCGGCTCGATGACGCGCAGGCTCAGGCCCACCGCCGGCTCACCGTCCAGGCCGTTCTTGTAGCGCCATTCCTCGACGCTGCCGGTGACCAGGTAATCGAGCTTCTGCGCGCGTGCCCACTCCAGGGCGCCGTCCAGCCGCTCGCTGTCGTCGAACAGGGCCTGGTCGTCGTTCTTGGCGGTGTACACCCGCGGCTGCAGGCCTTTGTTGCCCAGCACGCTGATCAGAATCTGTTCAGTGCGCTCTCCGGCCTGCGGGGTCTGCGAGTAATTGACCATCGGCATCACGCCCCACTGGGCGTTACGTGCGAACGACGGGCTGGGGTTGCCGGTAAAGCTCGAGCAACCGGCAACCAGGACGGTGGCCAGTGCCACGCTCAGGCAGCGGATCAATTGCATGGTGGATCTCCTCTTGAATTCGTCGATCAGCGGCCGAAGCGCACGCTGTAGGTCATGGTCATTACGCCGCCGGGTTTACCCTCGGCGCCTTGCGGTGCCGACTGGTAACCGGCCATGAACGCCAGTTCGTCGCCGCCCAGCACGGGCACGCCGATACCAGCGCTGACGCCGTAGTTGAAGGTCTGGTCTTGCCACTGCCAGCCCAGGTTGGTGTCCAGCAGCCAGCTGTATTGCGCCGAGCTGCGGTTCATCGAGCCGGGCATGCCGCGGCGCAACGTGCTGCCCACGGAAAACTGGCCGTAGCGGTCCTGCATCAGGTCCTGCGCCGTGACGATGCCCTGCTGCAAGGTGCCGAAGCGGCTCAGGTCGACCGGGCCGCCGTTGGCCAGCAGCAGGTTGTCCAGCGAGCGGTCGTTGAGCTGGTAGCGTTGATAATCCAGCCCGGCGCGAACCGACCAGGTCGGGTTGGCGAATTCCACCGTGTGGTTCAATTGCAGGCTGAAGGCCTGGCCATCGCCCAGTTCATCACCCTGGCGGGTACTGAACCGCTTTTGTCCCACGCGCCAGCTGAGCTGGTCGCGCGAGGTGAGCGTGTGGCGCCCGGCCAGCCACAGTTCGTCGCGCTGGGCGAGAGCACGCATGAAGCCCGTTTCGCTGCTTTCGCGATGCCAGTCCAGCCCGGTCTCCAGCTCGTTGCCGGCTTCCAGCGCCCAGCGGCGGCTGATGCCCAGGCCATTGCGGTCTTCGTCGTCGCGCTGGCTGAGGTCCAGGACCATCGCGTAGGCGCCGTCGCTCAGGGCTCGCTCCAGGCCCAGCTTGAGGTTGCGCTCCTGGCCGAGCACCGAGTTGTCCAGCGCCGGGTCGTCGTAGCGCCCTTGCTCGGCTTCCAGGGTGCCGTACCACTCGTGACCCAGGTTGCGCGCCAGGTTCAGTTGCGGGCTGGCGAAGGTCAGGCCGCCGAAATCCTGCCGGCTCCAGCTCAGCGACAGGCCTTGCGGGTGGGCCGACTCCAGGCCGATGGCCTGCGCACGCAAATCGGCGTTGGCCTGCTCGTCCACTTCGCCGCCCAGCGCCGCCAGGTTGGTCTGCAGGGCTTCGCCCGGGCGGCCAATGCGGTTGAGGATGTCAGCGCGCTGGCCGGCGGCCAGTTCGTAGTTGTCCAGCAACTTGGCCATCTGCTCGCGGCTGTCGCTGCGCAGCACTTGTTGCATGTCTTCGAATCGGTTGACCTGCAGGTGGCGCTGACGCGCCCAGGCCAGCCACTCATCCTTCTGTTTGGGCTGCTGCACGTCATCGAGCACCGCCAGTTGGCGCTCGAACCACAGTTGCAGCATTGCCGGCGAACCGTCCTGCCAGCGCAACGCCTGACGCTGGGCTTGCAGGGGCGATACCGCGACGGCGGTCAGGCGCAGCCAAGTGGCATACAGGGCCGGCGTCATCGGCGTGGTGCCTTGCTGTGCTTCGCGCAGCAGCTTGATCCGCACGCGCTGAGCCGTGTCCAGGTAGCCGGCGCTTTCCAGGGCGTCGGCATACGCCGCGCGCACCAGCCATTCGTTGGGTTTTTCGCGCAGGAAAAGGCGGTACCACACCAGCGACTCACGGGTGTTGCCCAGCAGTTGGTTGGCGCTGGCAAACGGCAGCCACAGTTGGCTGTCGCGGCGCGCGACGGCGCGCCACTCGCTGATCAGTGGCTTGAGTTCTTTCTTGCGGCCCTGGTCGACGTACAGCCACACCAGGCGTTGCCGAAAAAGGTTGTGGCTGGGGAACCGGGCAATGCCGTCCAGGTAAATGGCAGCAGCCTGGTCATAGTTGCCGTTGTGCGAGGCCAGTACGCCGCTGGCGGCCAACAGGTCGGGCTCGTCGGCGGTGAGCGGGTTCTTTTTGCCTTCCTCGACCAGTTGCTGCATCAGGTCCCAGCGGTTGAAGTCCTCGGTGATTTGCAGCGCGGTGTCCAGGCGTTGCTTGCTCGGCTCGCGGCGCCAGTCATCCATGGCCAGCTTGATCGCACGATTGGGGTCGTGCTGGCGGTAGTAAGCCATCAGCAGGTTCTGGTTGCCCGAGTCGAGTTTGCCTTCGATCGCCAGCAGGCGTTCCAGGGCCTGCGGCATGCTTTTGCTGTCGTTGAGCTCCCAGGCCAGCGCTGCGCGCAGGCGCCAGTAGTCGCTGTTGTCGATTTTGCGGTTGTCGATGTCCAGCACCGTCCAGGCGCTGTCCGGGTCGAACTGGTGCAGGTAGGTGTTGGCCCACTGCAGGCGCTCTTCGAGGGTCAGCGGGAAGTGTTTGGCGAACTGACCCCAGGCCACGCTCTCGGCCTTGAACTGCAGCGTGTTCTCCAGGTTCATGACCAGCGCCGCCCAGGCGCGGCGATGCTTGGGGTAACGTTTCAGATAATTGCGCAGCCAGGCCTCGGCCTGGGTCGGCGTGCCCCGCGACTCATGGGCGTAGATCAGCGCGTCGAGCTCGACGTCGGTCATCTGCCGCGTGTCCATGATCTGGGCCAGCAGCGGCACACCTTTGTCGAAGATGAACAGTTGCAGCGCCAGGCGCCAGGCATGCTCATGCACCTGCGGGTCGTCCTGCAGGGACAGCGAGCGGATCCACAGGTCCAGCGCTTCGTCGTGGTCGCCTTTCCACTCGCCCAGTTGGGCCAGCTTGCGCATCAGCACGACGTCGTTGGGGCGTTGCGCCAGCAAGCGGTGACCGCTGGCCCAGGCACCGTCCAGGTCGTTGAACGCCAGGCGCAGGCTGAAATCCTTCTCTTCCAGCTCGGGGTTGTCCGGTTGCAGCTCGCCCCAGCGCTTGAGCAGGGCCTGGGCGCAGGGATAGTTCTGTTGTGCGATGGCCACGTCGACGCCACTGCGCAGCAGCGCGGCGTCAGCGTCGGAGCCGGTCAGGGTGTCCAGGCGTTTTTTCAGCAGCTCGATGGCGCGCCCACCCTGTTCGGCGGCCAGGTAGGCGTCGAACGCGTATTTGAGGTATTGCCGGCGCTGTACCGGGTCGGCGGTGTTCTGCTCCAGCTCGGCGTAAGCCTGGGCGGCACGTTCGGCCTGGCCGCCGGCCAGCGACCACTTGGCTTCCTGCTGCAACCATTGTTCGCGGTGCGGCGCGTCGCGCTCAGCCAGCAGGGCGTAGATGCGGGCCGCCTGGGCCGGGGCATTGAGGCGCAGTTGCAGGTTGGCCAGCAGGCTGAGTTGCGGCACCGACAGCGCCGCCTTGTCCAGCGCGTCGAAACGCTTGAGCAGGGGCACCGGGTCGGTGTCGACCGGCAGTTGGAACGCCTGCATCGCCTCGCGATAGAAGGCCTGCAGGTTAGCGTTGGGCTGCGGCCATTGATCGAGGTGCGTGTTGGCTGCCTTGTAGTCTCCCAGCTGGATCAACTGCTCGACCAGGCGCAAGCGCAACTCGTCGTCCTCGGGGTGCGCCGCCAGCAATAACTGGGCATAGCTCACCGAGACCTGGTCGGGGGCCTTGTCGCCAGGCGCGAAGACTTTTTCGTCCTGAAAGTTGAACCACAGCAGGCCGCCCACGGCGCTGCTGACCAGCAGCAGGGCCCAGGGGTTGAGCAGGCGCAGCTTGTTAGGCGCAGAAGAGTTTCGCATCACTCACCCGCTTCATCGGTAGTTTGAAATGCCATAAGTCGTTTTCAGGCTTTGCAGTGAACAGTTGACCCTTGACCTCGACGCGGCAGGCACCTGCCGCACGTACCGAGAACTCGAGCGGGAACTCGCCGGCAAAGGCAAAGTTGACGGTGCGATCATCCTGATAACGCCATTGCAGCAACGGCAGGTTGGCTTCTTCGAGCGCCGGGCGCGGGTCGCGGTCGGCGCGCAGCACCAGCAGCGGCTGGTCGCCGGCCAGGTGCACGTAGCGGCCCTGTGGCAGGTCACGCACACCGGCGACATCGCGCGAGCGGCTCAGGTCAGGCCAGCCCATGGCCGGGTCCAGGCGCACGGTGCGCAGGCCGTCGAGGCCGCGCATCTGCCAGCCGCCGTCGGCGGTGCGCGCCAGGCTGGTTTCGTAAAGGCCGTAGGCGCGGTCGAGCCAGTCGCTCATCCACAGCGAAATCGGCTTCTCGCGGGTCATGTGCGCGTAGATTTCATGCATCACTTTGATCGAGGCGACTTTGGTCCCCGAATAGAAGTGGTAATACAGGTGCAGGCCACGCAAGCGGCGGGGCGAGTCGGTCAGGTCGAAGGTGTCGTTGACATCCTTGAAGCCGTAATACGGGCCATGCCACAGGTTCGTGTACATGTTCTCGTTGATGATCGGTGCGTACACCTGCAGGCCGCCGCTGGTGGGGCGCAGCAAGGGTGACAGGTTGGTCAGCGAGGGCTGCGCCAGGGTCAGGCGGGTCTCGCCGCCGTTGACGTTCTTCAGGCCGGCCTCGTAGGCCAGTTTCAGGGTGTCGGCATCGGGCAGTGCGTCGCCGGGCCAGAACACCATTTTCACCGGTTTGTTCGGGGTGGTGAGGTGCTGGTTGATGTAGTCGCGCGAGCCGAAGATCTCGCGGCGAAAGTCCAGCTTGTCGTAGCCTGCCAGCTTCAGGTGCAGGCCATACTCGGGGTTGAAACCATCATGCTTGACGGCTTTTTCCGGCTGCAGGAAGAACGGATGGCTGTAGGTGTGGGTGGCAATCTCTACCTTGGGGTCGGCGAAGATTTCCCGGGCGATCGGCTCCAGCTGGCTGGACAGGAACGGGTAGATGCCACGCGGTGAAATCTCGCCTTCGACGATCGACACCGAGGTCAGGTACGGGTTGGTCTTGATGAAGTCATCCAGCACCACGCGCGCCGAGTAGGGCGTGCCCGGTATTTCCGCGCGCGAGGGAAAGCCGTCGCCGTCGATGTGTACGGTGGCAATGCGGCGGCCGTTTTCGGTGGTGGCGTCGGGGCTTGGCTGGCGTGGCAGTTTCAAGGCTTTCTGCAGGAAGGCGAAGGGGTCGATCACCCAGCGGCGCGCGTCGCCCTGGACTTCCACCACGTAGGGGTTGACGACCATGCCGCCCCAGTCGCCGATCACCAGTGGGTCGAACGTTCCCTGGTCATTGCGCAAACGCAGGCCGGACACCGGACCGCCAGGGGCCACGGCGATTTTCGGCAGGTCGCGCCCGCGTATGTTCAACGGTGCTTCGAAGTGGCCGATCAGGCTGTCGTCGCTGGAGACGATGGACAGGTTGCCCTCGACATTGCCTTCGCTACGGTGCAAACCGAGCCGGCGCAGCAGGGCCACGTTGTCGGTCGGCAAGCCGGCCATGAAGGCCACGGGCACCTGCTCGTCCAGGCGCTTGCTGATCCAGGCGTCGAACACTGCGCGGTCGGTTGGCGGGCCGCTTTCCATCCAGGCCACGACACCCGCGTACAACCCACGCAGTTGGTAACCTGGCAGGGGTTCGTTGGCAGGGAAATAATCGATCCGATAACCCAGGTATTCCAGCAGGCCGCCCAGCAGGGTGTGGCCGGGCAGGGCGGTCTTGTCGCCTTCACGCAGGTCGAGCAGCACGGCGATGCGCCGCGGCTGCACTTCGATACTGCTGACGCCCAGGTAATCCAGCGCCGGCGTGGTCACGAACGGAATGAAGCCCTCGCCGCGCAAGCGCTTGGCCAGTTCGCGAGCCTGCTGCCGTTGCTCCGGTGGCAAGTACTCGATGGCCACCAACGGCAGGCCCTTGGCGCGCAGTGGCGCCAGTTGGTCTTCGAGCCAATCGCGGTCTGCCTGGGGCACCGGGCGATAGCGCTTGGCCGCAGCGTCCCAGCCGGCGTGGATCGACTCCACCGCCACGGCCGCCGCCACGCCGTTCAGCTCGCTCAGCACCTCGAAACCGCGGTTGAAAAACAGTTGCAGCTTGGGCTCGCGCTTGTGCAGTTCGCGCAGCAGGCTGGCCAGGGCCTGGCGTTGCGCTTCGCGTTGGCCCTGCGGCAGCAACTGGAAGCTGTCGAGGGTGTCGAGGAACAGGCCGGCGTAACCCTGGGCCTGCAACTCGCCCGCCCGTTTGAACAGGTAATTGCGCCAGGCCGGTGCGGCCAGGTCCATCACCTGGCTGTCCCAGGCGTTGTTGCGCTGGGTGCTGGTGGCGCCGCTCAAACCGTTGTTGGCCAGGGCCTTGGCGTCCCCGGCGAATTCGCCGATGGACAGATAAGCGAACGGCTTGCCGCCCAGTTTGTCCAGGCGTCGTACGTCACCGGGCGACAAGTGCCCGGGCTCGACCACCGCCCAGTCGAACTGGGCCAGTTCGGCCAGCGGTGGGTTGTCCGCATACCAGAACGCGACGCTGTCTGGCTTGGCCTCGGCCTGCACCGCGGTGCAGCCAAAACACAGCGCGAACGCTGCCAGCAGGCGCGCGGCCAGGCCGCCACCCTTTTTGTGGAGTTGAGTCATCATCGACGGTACCGCTAAGAAGTCAGAGTCAGAGGCTTTCCAGCAAACGCGACAGGCCGACGGCGATATCCGTGGGCTGCAAGTCCGGAACCCGTGTCAACAAACGCTGGTTGTCGGCACGCGAATGGCGGATATCGCCCGAGCGCGACGCCAGGTAGCTGACCGTGACCGTTTGCCCGGAAGCGTTACCCAGCGCATCGAGCAACTGATTCAGGCTGGTGGCGCGGTTCAAGCCAACGTTCATCGGCTGCTCCGCGGCCTGTGGGCTTTCCAGCGAGCTGACCAGGATCTTCACCAGGTCGGCCACGAACACGAAGTCGCGGGTTTGTTCGCCGTCGCCGAATACACTGACCGGCAGGCCTTTGCGGGCACGCTCGCTGAAAATACTGATCACGCCCGAGTAGGGCGAAGACGGATCCTGGCGTGGCCCGAAGATATTGAAGAAGCGCAGCACCACCGGCTCCAGGCCGTGCTGGCGACGATAGAAATCGAAATAGTACTCACCGGCCAGCTTGTCGGCGGCGTAGGGCGTCAGGGGCGACTTGGGCGTGTCTTCCTTGATCGACGTGCCTTCGCCATTGTTGCCATAGACCGCTGCGCTCGAGGCGTAAACCACGCGCTTGACGCCAGTGGCAGCCATCGCCTGGCACAGGTTCAACGTGCCGATGAAGTTGGCCTGGTGCGTGCCGACCGGGTCGTCTACCGAAGCCTGCACCGAGGCGACTGCCGCCAGGTGGGCAACCGCGTCACAGCCTTGCAGGGCCGCCAGGACCGTGGCGGGATCGGCCACATCGCCCTCGCGCAGTTCGAGCGCGGGATTGTCCAGTGGCAGGTTGCTGCGCTTGCCGGTGGACAGGTTGTCCAGCACGCGCACGCTGTAGCCTTTGGCCAGGAGCGCGTCGACCAGGTGCGAGCCGATGAAGCCGGCACCGCCGGTCACGAGTACACGGCTGCCCTGGGCAAGGGGCGGATTTTGTTGGGCAATGTCAGACACTTCGTACAACTCCTTTTCTGAGCGACTACTCACTGCAGGCTTTCGCCCTCGCGCCGAACAAGGCGTGCTGAGCAATGGGCACAGTGAGACGTATGTCACACTGCCATCATGCAATGGTGTGATATCAAAATGACATTGTCAACAAATGGCGACGATCGTAGCGTTGTCTGAAATTTGGCGTCAAGGTCCTTTGTTACCAGACTTATCGGCCGTCCAAAATTTTTGTTGAGCGGGAAAATGACAATCGTCGAAAGAAACAATCGCGGGGGTGCGAACGGCTCTGCGGCGGGTGATGGCGGCCAGCGTACGGCGCTGGAGACGAGCGCGGAGAGGGGATATGCAGCGCTTTATATAGGCCAGCCGTCGAACCTTTCGATGCGACCAAGTGGCAAACCTGAAGGGGTGCAGCTAGACAGCATGTGCACCCCTTCAGGCCTATGGGCGGTTACAGCAGTTCAGTCGGCACGGTGCCGCCGTTGCTGGCCACTTTGCGCAGCACTTCTTTGTGCAGCCAAATGTTCATCTTGGCCGAATCGGCCTGTTTGTCCGCAGGGCAACCCAGCTCGGTCGCCAGTTCTTTACGATGCTCCAGGCTGTGGTCGATACCCAGCACTTTCAACAGGTCGACGATCGAGGTGCGCCAGTTCACACCATCATTCCGGCCGGCTGCCATGCTATCGAGTTTGGCAGTCACGTCCACGGAACTCAGGGGTGCGGCACTGCCAGGCTCGGTGACTGGAGCGGTAGTGTTGGGGCTGCCCGCGACGGGCGGTACGCCGGTGGGTGGCGCTACCGGCGTAGTGCTGGTGGTGGGTGGGGAATCATCGTTGCCAATGCCCAGTTTCTCGAGAATCGTCTTGAAAAGGCTCATGTCGTTTCTTCCTCCTCGGCAAAATTGCCGTCCTAAAGAACGACCCGGTGTCGCCACGTAAGTTTGATTTGAGTGACGGAGGGTGAGAGGGGCGCTTACAGGCGCGGCGCTGACGTGCTCATTTTTTCAGCGGATGGGCCGGCCGGTAGCGTGAGCGAATGGCCCACAGCCCCGTCAGCACCGTCGGCCATACCAGTGTGTTGATGACATCGTGCGCACTTTCCTTCCAGCGCCAGTGGCCGAACCAGGCCAGGTCGTCCCGCGCGTCCACGGCCTCCACCAGGCATGCCAGGGCCACGGCCGCGAACCAGCCCAGGTACACCCGTGGCCGCCGGCCAATCGCGGCAACGAACAGATAAAGCCCCAACCCGCCGTAGATGTGCAGCGCGTCCCTGGAAAGACCGGTGAACGTGATGATGGCGACTTTCAGGGTTTGCGCGGTAGAAATGTCCAGGGTGCTGCTCCTGTGGATAAGTGGGTCAGGGGTGGGCTTTCACGGCTTCCAGTCGCCCAGGATCTGGCCCACCGGGATCATCGAAAACACCCACTCTCTACCCTGCCGGTTTTTCTGGAACAGGTTCAAGTTCACCAGCCCGTTCAATACGGCGTTAGCCGTGTTGTAGGAACAGCCCAGGTTGTCCTTCACACTGGCTGCCGTGAACGCTGTGGCTTGTCCGCTTTTCGCCACTTGCAGAACGGTTTTCTGCTTGTCGTTCAGTTTGCCGTACAGGCCTGACTCGAACACGAAGGTGTTGAAGGCCTCGAGGCCTTTCACGGTTTTGTCGTAAGCGGTTTTGAATTCGGCAATGGCCCGAATGACAATTCTCGACTGATAGTCCACGAAGTAAGTCAGGTCCATCCCATCGGTCTCGGTGTAGAGATAGCTTTTGCCATATTGAACGGGTGCGGACTTCAACAAGGTGCTGATCGCGATAAAGCGAAAAGCCGCGTAATCATGTTTGAACAGATACCAATAGAACAGGGCACGTGCGACCCGTCCGTTGCCATCATGAAAAGGGTGTTCATACCCAATGGCAAAGTGCAGGACGATGGCTTTGACCAATGGGTGGATGTAGTTCTTGTTCTTGACGTCGCTGTGGTGGGTATTCACCCACTGCGCGAGCGCGTCCAGGCGAGCTTCCAGGCCCTCGGCAGGCGGCGGGGTGTGCACCACATTGCCATCGCCGTCCTCCACTACCACATCGTTGGTGATACGCAAGGCACCGGGGTGGTAGCGATCATCATCGATACCCTCTACGCCCACTTGATGAATCTCGGCAATGAGCTCCGCCGACAGGTCATGCGTCCGACATTTCCAGGCGCACTGCATCATTTGAAAATTTCCGATGATCATTTTCTCATCGGGCGTTCTCGGTCCGCGCTTTCGTTTCAACAGGTCCTTGGCCACTTTCGTGGTGGTGGCCGCTCCCTCGAGCTGACTGCTGCTGATCGCTTCGTCCTCGATCAGATCATTCAACAAATAGGCAATGTGCTTCTGTTCACCGATCTTGCTGCTCATCCACTCCAACGCAGCGCCTGTGGTGTGGCGATCGCTTTCTGATATCGCCATCTGAATCGCCGGGGTCAACAACAGCCGGCATTGCTGAGGCGCAGAACCCAGTGCCACCACTTCACTCAACTGCCGAAGCCGTGCGGCCTTGACCACTGACCATACGAGGCTGTGATCCAACTCGGGGGCAATTCGAAACCTCAGTTTGTCGTAGTGCAGATAACGACCCTGGTTATCCAGCGGGGCACTGAACTCCATGTATTGCGAAGCCCTTTCGGCGTGCGCGCTGATGATCGCTTCCAGCGGGTTGGAGCTCAGCGGTGGCGGTAGCTTGATCATCGGAGGTCTCGGTAGAACGCGTCGAGGTAGCCTAACCGATGGATTTCTCGCTGTCTCAAAAAGCTCAACAATTGAGTTATGAACCGACAGGCCTTGTTGGACTGCCCATGGCATCTCAATGGACGAATTGGCGAGTCGATTGTCCCGATGTGGTTGACAGTAATACGCCATCCACCTGGTTTTTCGTCTCGAAGCGCCTGGGTAACCTAGCCTCACTTTCAACGACAAACCTTACCCACACCGCAGAGAGAGAACCGCCATGACTCAGTTCACTTACAGCCGCCTGAACAAAGACGACGCCATTGTCCTGCTGGTCGACCACCAGACTGGCCTCATTTCGCTGGTGCAGGATTTCTCGCCCAACGAGTTCAAGAACAACGTGCTGGCCCTGGCCGACCTGGCCAAGTTCTTCGACCTGCCGACCATCCTCACCACCAGCTTCGAGCAAGGCCCCAACGGCCCGCTGGTGCCCGAGTTGAAAGAGATGTTCCCCGACGCGCCCTACATCGCCCGCCCTGGCCAGATCAACGCCTGGGACAACGAAGACTTCGTCAAAGCGATCAAGGCCACCGGCCGCAAGCAAATCATCATCGCCGGGGTGGTCACCGATGTGTGCGTCGCCTTCCCGACCCTGTCGGCACTGGCCGAAGGCTTCGAAGTGTTCGTGGTCACCGATGCTTCCGGCACCTTCAACACCACCGTGCAGCAAGCCTCGTGGAACCGCATGAGCCAGGCCGGTGCGCAACTGATGAACTGGTTCTCGGTGGCCTGTGAGCTGCATCGCGACTGGCGCAACGACATCGAAGGCCTGGGCAACCTGCTGTCCCAGCGCATTCCCAACTACCGCAACCTGATGAACAGCTACTCGGCGTTGACGGCCCGCAAGGCCGACTGATCCCGCCGGATTCATCCCTGTTCCGGGAAGCCGTTGTCGCTTGCGGGCTTCCCTGGCACTTCAGTCGCCCTTACCTCGCCGAGCACTCTTATGGACAAGCCCTCTCAAGCGGTCGCCTCACCCTGGAAGCCCCTCAAGGTCAACGTCTTCCTCTGGTTATGGATTGCCAGCATCGCGTCGAACATTGGCACCTGGATGCACGAAGTCGGCTCGGGCTGGTTGATGACATCGCTGTCCGCCAGCCCGCAAGCCGTGGCATTGGTGCAAGTGGCCGGCGCCTTGCCGGTGTTCCTGCTGGCGCTTCCGGCCGGTGCCCTGGCCGATATCGTCAACAAGCGTCGGTACCTGCTGGCGGTGCAATGCTGGATGGCCGGCGTGGCGCTGGTGCTGACGCTGCTGACCCTCAGCGGGCAGATGACGGTGAGCCTGCTGTTGATGCTGACGTTCGCGATGGGCATCGGTAATGCCTTGATGATGCCCGCCTGGTCGGCCCTGGCCCCGGAAATCGTCAGCCGCGAGGACGTGCCAGCCGCCGTGGCGCTGTCGAGCCTGGCCATGAACGTCGCCCGTGCCATCGGGCCAGCGATTGCCGGCGTGCTGGTCAGCCTCAGCGGCCCATGGCTGACGTTCGCGCTGAACAGCGTGTCCTTTCTTGCGGTGATCATCGCGCTGTTCGCCTGGCGCCATACGCCGGTGCCGGCCACGTTGCCGGCCGAACGCTTGTGGGGCGCCATCCGCGCCGGAGTGCGTTACACCCGAGGCTCCGCGCCACTGCGCGCCGTACTGGTCAGAACCGCCGCCTTCTTCGTTGGCGCCGTGGTGGGCATGGCTCTGCTGCCCTTGCTGGTACGCAATGAAATGGGCGGCACGGCATTGGACTACGGCCTGTTGCTGGGCAGCGTCGGCGCCGGCGCCATTCTGGGGGCGATGTTGCTGCCACGGCTGCGGGCCAGGCTCAGTGCCGACCACATCGTCGTCGCCGCCAGCCTGGTGTACGCCGTCGTGCTTTTCGGGTTGGCTGGGCTACGCTCGATGGCAACGCTGATACCACTGCTGTTCATCAGTGGCATGGCCTGGATCGCGGTGCTGAGCAGCCTGCAGGTGTCGGTGCAAACCAGCGTGCCGTCGTGGGTCCGGGCACGCGCCGTGTCGCTGTACATCCTGGTGTTCTTCGGCTGTTCGGCCGCCGGTGCCGCTGGCTGGGGCGCTGTGGCCACGCATTTTTCCATGCCGGTGGCCTTCCTCGGTGGCGGTAGCGTGCTGGTGCTGGGCGTGCTGCTGCGCGGGCGCTACAGGTTGCCCGATTCGACCCTCGAAGACCTGCAGCCGTCCCAGCATTGGCCCATGCCCATCGTCGATGCCGCGGCCGGTGAGCGCGGGCCGGTGATGGTCACCGTGCAATACCGCATTGCCGCCCAGGATGCGCCCGGCTTCCTCGACGCGATGAGCGCCGTCAGCCAGATGCGCAAACGCAACGGCGCCTTTTCCTGGGGCCTGATGCAGGACGCCGACGACCCGCTGCAGTGGCAGGAATACTTCGTCGAGGAATCCTGGCTCGAACACCTGCGCCATCACGGCCGCATGACTCAGTCGGACCAGCGCACCGAAGCCCTGGCCCGGCAGTTCCAGACGCCCGGCGTCGCCATTGGCATCCGCCACCTGCTGTCGGCTTGAGCCTGTGTCGCACACCGCCGCGTTTCGCCGTACCCCGTAGCGCCATGATTGGTCTTTCGTCTCCCTCCACTTGCAAGGAAAAGCAATGAACGCTGACCTCATTCTGTTCAACGGCCAACTTCACACGGTCGATCGCGAAAACCCCCACGCCACTGCCGTGGCCATCAAGGACGGCCGCTTCGTCGCCGTGGGCACCGATGCCGATGCCATGGCCTTACGCAGCGACCGCACGCAGGTCATCGACCTCAAAGGCCGCCGCGTCATCCCCGGGCTCAACGACTCCCACCTGCACTTGATCCGCGGCGGCCTGAACTACAACCTGGAACTGCGCTGGGAAGGCGTGCCGTCCCTGGCCGACGCCTTGCGCATGCTCAAAGACCAGGCCGACCGCACGCCCACACCGCAGTGGGTGCGGGTGGTCGGCGGCTGGAACGAATTCCAGTTCGCCGAAAAGCGCCTGCCCACCCTGGAAGAAATCAACCAGGCCGCGCCCGACACGCCGGTGTTCCTGTTGCACCTGTACGACCGCGCCTTGCTCAACCGCGCCGCCCTGCGCGTGGCCGGCTACACCCGCGACACACCCAACCCGCCCGGCGGCGAGATCGTGCGCGACGCCCACGGCAACCCGACCGGCATGCTGGTGGCCAAGCCCAACGCGATGATCCTCTACGCCACCCTGGCCAAAGGCCCGAAACTGCCGCTGGACTACCAGGTCAACTCCACGCGCCAGTTCATGCGCGAGCTCAACCGCCTGGGCATCACCAGTTGCATCGACGCCGGCGGCGGCTTCCAGAACTACCCGGACGACTACGCGGTGATCGAGCAACTCAACCGCGAAAACCAGCTGACCGTGCGCATCGCCTACAACCTGTTCACGCAAAAGCCCAAGGAAGAACTGGCCGACTTCAAGCACTGGACCAGCAGCGTCAAGCTGCACCAGGGCAACGACTTCCTGCGGCACAACGGGGCAGGGGAGATGCTGACCTTCTCCGCCGCCGACTTCGAAGACTTCCGTGAACCGCGCCCGGACCTGCCCGGCGACATGGAAAACGACCTGGAGCCGGTGGTGCGCCACCTGGTGGAACACCGCTGGCCGTTCCGCCTGCACGCCACCTACGATGAATCCATCAGCCGCATGCTCGACGTGTTCGAAAAGGTCAACCGCGACATCCCCTTCAACGGCCTGCCGTGGTTCTTCGACCACTGCGAAACCATTACCCCGCGCAACATCGAGCGCGTACGCGCCCTGGGCGGCGGCATAGCCATCCAGGACCGCATGGCCTTTCAGGGCGAGTACTTCGTGGAGCGCTACGGCGCCAAAGCCGCCGAAGCCACCCCGCCGATCAAACGCATGCTCGCCGAAGGCGTACCCGTGGGCGCCGGCACCGACGCCACCCGTGTGTCCAGCTACAACCCCTGGACCTCACTCTATTGGATGGTCAGCGGGCGCACCGTCGGCGGCCTGGAACTGTACCCCGAAGGCCTGCCCCGCGAGACCGCCCTGGAACTCTTCACCCACGGCAGCGCCTGGTTCTCCTCCGAGCAAGGCAAGAAAGGCCAGATCAAAGTCGGGCAACTGGCCGACCTGACCGCACTCTCCGCCGACTTCTTCAGCGTCGACCCAGAAGCCATCAAATGGATCGAATCGGTACTCACCGTCGTCGATGGCAAAGTCGTCTACGGCGCCGGCGACTTCGAACCCCTGGGCCCCAAACACATCCCGGTACTGCCCGACTGGTCCCCGGTGGCCAAAGTCCCCGGCCACTGGCGCCCGGCCTCGCCGGTGCTGACCCAGGTGCACCAGTGCAGCGGGCCCTGTGTGGTGCATGCGCATGGTCATGAAAAGGCACGGCTGTCGAATGCGCCGATCAGTGACTTCCAGGGGTTTTGGGGAGCGTTTGGGTGTTCGTGTTTTGCGTTTTGAAGGGGTGAGCTAGCGCGCCGCACCTGCCGGGTTTTGGGCGGGTGCGGTGGTTGAGGCTGAGGTTAGTCGGGTTGTTCTTCCAACCTGCCGATGCAGGCCTCGATCAGGGCTTGTACGCTTTCGATCTGGTGGACCACTGCGCGAGCTAACGGCCGGAATTCCGGCGTGCTGTTGTCGGCGGTTTCGTAAGCGGTGGCGCGGGCGCTGGTGAGGTAGTCGGAGGCGGCGGCTAGCGCGTCTTCGATTTTGATGTTGGGGCGCAGGGTGAAGAGGGGGTGGTCGTGTAGGGGATTTTCGAAGGGGGACTTTTGAGTAGCAGAGGTTTGGGGCGGGTGGGGTGTGGAACGGATCATGGTCAAGCACCTCGATTAGTGGGCCGTCACCTGTCCTGCTGTCAAACAAAATGGGTGGCGGCTGTGTGCAGGTTGACAGACCAGGAATCGAGGAACCCGGCGCACACGAATGTGCCCCACACGCAGCCGCCATAACGCAGCAACACAGGCAGATGCCATGTGCTGGTTAGGAGTGTTGCGCCCCGACACGGTCTGTCAAAACCGACCACTGATGGCAGTGGCAGAAGGAGGTTAGGCCGTGATTTGCCGAAGGCGCAAGCTGGAGGAGAGCTTATAGGCAAACTTCAGAAACGTCCTACAGGAATGGGCTGATAGTGAGTGGTTTGGTGGGTGGGGTGGAGGGGAATTACGCCCGTCGGGCTAAGGCGTTGCAGCTAGAGCTGTGCTTTGCCTTTCAGGCCGACGTTGACTACGTGGGTTCACCAAGCTTCGTGGAATATCGTTCGAAAGTAGAGTGCCGAGCCGCGTCGTCTGAGCGTTTCTTGGGTTTTCACGGATGGCGGAGGATTGCTCAAATTTCATCATCAGTCTAAATTGCTTGTACGCCAATGGCGTACTACTAGGGTAGTCGTGATTTTCATTAAGACCTCAATTTTACTGCGGCAGTCATCGAGTTTTAAGCGATGAGGAATATTGAGCCTTCCTGCAATATCTAGCGGACAACCCGGATTCTGGGGATGTGGTAACTGAGACCGCATGCAGGAGAAAGATTCGCTGGAGCGCGAACGGCAGGGGAAAGCGTAGTGGAGTGCGGGTGATCTACTACCACGTAGCGGAAGCATGCCAGATCCGTCTGGTGCTGATCTACCAGAAGGGGGTCGTGGACGACCTTACTCAAGCACAGAAAAAATGGCTTAAAAACGTTACCAAAGGGTGGCAATGATGGACAGAGACCTTTTCAAACGCCTCGCTGAAAGCATGACCGAAATGGACGAAATCGTGCGCGGCGAGCGTGCGCCATCTCGGGAATTCCACGTGGATGCCGCTCGGGTGAAGATGATTCGTAACGCCACAGGGCTTCCACAATTGGCCTTTGCCGAGACAATCGGGGTAGCGGTGGGGACTTTGCGCAACTGGGAGCAGGGAAGACGCGATCCCGAGGGGCCGGCTAAGGCGCTGCTTCGGGCCATTCATAATGATCCGGTGAATGTGATTGCGGCGCTGAAGCGTTGATTGGGATAAATGCGGATGACGCTTTTTTGAGATGGGCTTTGTAGGGGAGCGACGTGCGGTGTTTGAATATGCCGGCACCAAGAGTCGAAAAAGTTTTTAACTATCTGATCCGTCGTGCTTTTATTTATATGTGATGATCCGTCTATCTCTAAAACTATCCCGGCACCCGGGCTCGCTAAGCATTGATCGAGAGGGGAAAGCCAAAGTGGGACCGATTGCCATCAGTGCTTGGCTGCCTCTCATGCTTTCCTGGGTTTGGGGGCTCGTTCTCCAACTACGGTAAGCGACAACCAACGACTAAAGGCTACTGTTGCTAGACGGCCGCTATCGGCCAAAAGCGGCCTCTCAAGAGCGCCCGCATCTGCAATCGAGCTGGTACTGCCGATTGAGTCTCCGAGCTACGAGTGGTGGCGCCACTCAGAGGTGAATCGCCAACCCCAGGACTTGGAAGTGCAATCCGCGCAATTATCGCTCGGTATCCTCACCCCAGAGCGCGTGGTCCGCTATCAACAGTCATTCTTCTAGGGGAGGTACGCGTAGCATGTCCATTAAAAGTAGGGCTAGCGTGCAGCGCTGGACGGAATGTGAATGCAAGGGTCTCGCAATCTGCTAATGTCGAACTTTTCTACTCGCTTGCCAAGGATTGCACGTATGCACCTCTCTAAGGTTTCCCTCGTCAATTACCGTAATTTCGAGTTCTCGAAATTCGTATTTAAACCGGGCGTTAACACGATTATCGGAGAAAACGGTTCTGGAAAGAGCAATTTGTTCAGAGCTATTAGACTGCTCCTTGACTCCAATATTTACAGGGCAGCGCACGAACTCTCTGAGGGCGACTTCTTCAGAAAAAAGACCTCTTGGAAGGGACACTGGATAGTTATCAGCCTCGAGTTCGATGACATTAGCACCGACGAATCCATTCAATCGTTGTTTGTGCATCACGGGGCAATTGTCTCCGGCAGCGCGGTCAACAAGGCCACCTACAACCTGATTTTTCGCCCGAATTCGCACATCAGAACCAAGTTGGCAGATCTCTCAGCGGGTGACAAGGCTGGGCTCGCCACGTTGCAAGAGTCAATGACCGTTCACGACTATGAAGTTTGGTTTACAGGACGAAGCGACGTTGACTTCACCGACCCTGCGCGTTACCGGGAGATTGTCGGTGACTTCGACACCGTTTGGTTTCCCGCTCTCGATTCCAAGCTGATCGGTACCAAGATTCCTCACCAGCTTTCGGTCGCCAAGGAAGTGTCGTTCACTTTCGTAAAGGCGTTGAGGGATGTAGTGTCCGACTTCAACGGTAACCGTCAAAACCCGCTTCTCAACCTGCTGACACGCAAAAGCCAGGAAATCGATAAATCCAAATATGAGACAATCACCAATACCGTCAAATCACTGAACTTAGATATTGAGGCCCTCCAAGATGTACAAGATGTGAGGGGCGATATCAGGACGACAATAAGCGAAACCGCCGGTGACGCTTACGCGCCGGCTAGCCTCCATATCAGATCGGATTTACCAAGCGAAGCAGAGAAACTACTTCAGTCATTGAAGCTTTTTGTCGGCGAAGCAGATGAGAATTACGCCGGGGACATTTCAGAGCTGAGCCTAGGCGGCGCCAACCTGATCTATCTGACCCTAAAATTGCTGGATTTCAAATATCAGAAGCAGCGTGAAACCGCCGCCAATTTTCTACTGGTTGAAGAGCCGGAAGCCCATATTCATACACACATTCAGAAAACCCTTTTTGACAACATAAACTACAACAACACCCAAATTATCTACTCGACTCACTCCACTCAAATATCCGAAGTCAGTAATATCGAAAGTGTGAATATCTTGGCCCGCAAGGGCGTCCGTTGCGAATCATACCAGCCTTCAGTTTCACTTACGCGCCCAGAAATTGTCCATCTTCAACGTTATCTTGACGCAACCCGTAGCAGCCTCCTTTTTGCCCGTGGGGTGATATTAATTGAAGGCGATGCCGAGGAATTTATGATTCCCGCTTTAGTGAAGAAGGTCATCGGCGTGAGCCTCGACGAGCTGGGCATAAGTTTGATTAACATCCGCAGCACGGGTTTTGAAAATATTGCCTGCGTGTTTCACCCTTCTCGGATCCGTCGCAAGTGCAGCATCGTTACTGATCTGGACATGGCTATAACTGGGACTGACATCCTTGAGACCGACAGTGACACCGTTCGGGCATACAAATCGAAAGTAGCGGGATCAGCAGAATCAGGTCGCACAAGAAGGACACGTCTAGAAAATTTCTGCCGGGACAACCCCTTCGTCAACACGTACTACGCACAACACACCTTTGAAGTCGATTTACTGATGGCTGACAACACCCACGAGATTAAAAGGGTTGTTGACAGTGTTTATACCGACGTGTCTACGCGTCGCACTGCAAAAGCCGAACTTGAGGATGCCGACATTGGGGTGGCGGGCAAAAGACTCCTGACGATGGCCAATCACCTTGGCAAAGGTTGGTTCGCCATATTGTTAGCGGACAATATCAGCCGGGCAACGAATATTCCTGAGTACATTCTCGAGTCTGTCCTGGGTGCGTGTGAAGAACTGCCGTGCAAGACAAAACTCAAGATTCTTAGGCATCGAATCGTCACCTTAACCACAGAAGATTACTACGAGGAGTTTTATAACCATGCTCTTCTAGCTCAGGATCTACTAGTCAACTATGAAAATGGTAACCTGTCGTTCTCCACTTTGACCGACTCACTTGGTGATCTGCTGTGTGAGGATTCAGTCCTGGCAACTTTCTTGGGCATTTAACATGGTGGATCTTTCAACTGCGGGCCTTGATGACAGACAGCTTGCGGCCATCAACCACCCCGGCAGCGTGTTTTTAACCGCATGCCCAGGTAGCGGAAAGACCAAAACGCTTACCTATAAGGTTGCCGCAGAACTGTGGAAAATTGATGACCATCGCAAATTCGTCGTGGCCATCACCTATACCCACCGGGCTGCAGACGAGATCTTGGAGCGCGTGGAGCGGCTGGGCCTACCGACTGCGCAACTCTGGATTGGGACAATACACTCGTTTTGCCTGGAATGGATTATACGGCCGTATGCGATCTATGAGCCCCGGTTGGATAGTGGATTCACAATCATCAATCAGCCCGATACAGAGGCCTTGTTGGAGGAGCTGTGTAAGTCTACAAGCTATCCAAAAATAAAACCATATGACTGTGGATACCACTTCATTGACGGAAAAGTAACGCTTTTATGCTCCGATAGCAAAAAGCACGCTAACATACGCGACGTTCTAAAGCGTTACTTTGCATTTTTGAAGCAAGAAAGGAAAATTGATTTCGAGCTAATCTTATTTTTTGCGCATAAGTTAATTTCAAGCTTCCCTGTAATCGCCAAGCATCTGAGTAACTTGTTCGCTATCATATTGCTCGATGAATATCAAGACACTAAAGAAATACAGTATCTTATTCTGTTCTGCATTTTCTCTTCCCGCCCTGACAAAACACGAGCGTTTATTGTGGGCGATCAAGATCAAGCCATTTTTAATAGTCTTGGCGGATACGCCATTGCTTTCAATGAGTTTAAAACCAAATCGCACCTTTCAATTGAGAGCCTCTCGCTTTCCTACAATTACCGTTCATCGACAAGAATAGTGGAGTATTTTGGCAATTATAGATTGCATCCCGGCCAGGTAACGACCTATTCCGAGCATAAGGAGTATCAAAGCTTAATCTGCTATGACCGCACGACACCAGTAAACCATCTGGACGACGAAGTTGAGCGGTTGATTCGTCATAGCCTGTACGTGCAGGGGATTCGCCCCGAGGAAATCTGTATTATCGGTCCGCAATGGCCTTCATTAGCAGCCCTCACCCGACGGCTGATGAGCAGGCTTCCGGAGTGTAGTTTTGATGGTCCAGGCATGATTCCGTTCGGCAGGGAGCTTGACAACTTTTGGTATAAAGTGAGCCGTTTATGTTTATCAGACCCGGCACCGGACATGTATCTAAGACGGGTCCGTTGGGCCACAGAAGTGATAAATGCACTCGATGACAGTGGAATCAAGTGCAAGCACACTTCGAAAAGCCTGCTGAAAGAGCTGAACGCTATTCAGTTGACAGAGCAGAATGGGATGCAATACCTCGAGCTGTATTTCAGCAAATTTCTTCAGCTGATACAAATACCTTCAATCGATACCTATCCAAGTCTGCACAATCATTATCTGTCTTTTTTTGAGGCAGCCCATAAAAAGATAGCGCGCGCGAAAAATGACGGCTTACAGTTGATTGAGGGCATTGATAACTTCAAACGCGCTTTTCGACCTAGATCGGGCATTACAATTTCAACAATCCATGGCATTAAGGGCGCTGAATTTGACAACGTGATCGCCTTTTCCCTGCTTGATGGCATGGTTCCGCATTGGGCAGATCCCAAGCCGCTCGACAGCGCAAAAAAGCTGCTTTATGTAGTATGCTCCAGGGCTCGGAAGAATCTATTTTTAATATCTGAGACAGCTCGAGGGAAAGCAGCCACCAGTGAACTAGCAAGGACTAATTACTTATATGATACCGTGCCTGAACGTTGAGCTGATCGACTGCTGATCGTTGCTGGACTATATATGGAAATAGCCAGTATGGCTGGCGGAATTTCCACTGGACTCTTTGAAAGGCTGACCGGCCGCTTTGGGTCGAAAGCAGGCACTTCCTGCTGCTTCTCTCGACGCCAGGCCAACTCGCGCGGTCTCAGAACCAATGGCGTACAAAGGCGTTCTCTCGCCACGGTCATTGCTCGTATCTACCAAAACCCTGTTCATATAGCTTCAGTTCGCTAGGCCTTGCCCTTCGCACCGAAATGACTCTTTGACTCATTAGCCCGACTTCCCCACGGAGAGTGGATACCAACAGCCATATTTTCCCGTCAAATTTAAAAACATGTTGATCTCGGACAGGATCAGTATTGGCAAGTGTCCGCGGAATTCCCTTCGCCTCATAATCCAATGAATCAAGTGACTCCCAGTTTTTGGCGACATATCGCAACGAATTCTCATCTGAGTCCAATGCCAAAACTGCATCTGAAAATGAAATCCCGTGTTTCTCCATATTCGTTATATTCTTTTTTTCATCCCATTCCCAGCGGGACCTTATGGGAGAACTCTCAATAAATTTTTCGCAACTTTCTGTTAATGGATTATGGATTGGCGGTGGCCATCCGCCGATAGCTTTATCCTCCTTCATACACCTTGTAAGTACCCCATCGGGCAGCTTCGAACTCGGAATCAGTTCAGAGGCATTTAGCATAAACGTACAATTCGAACAGATTTTTCTCATTACGTCATACGCCCCTACTCTTATCTGTTTGACAAGCTTTGTATAGTATGAATAAACCTTACAAAGTGATGAAGTAGCTCGTGATTTTCCTCTGATATACCATCCGGATCAAAGTGCATCACGTCGTTGCGAATTATCCTGACTTTATCAAGCTCTTTGGTAAAGGTTTTCTTGTCGATTTGAAGTTCAGTTTTTTTCCATAACTCTGGATTTTCAAAAAGCCGTATATATTCTCCAAAGGTTAAATCTGCGACCGACTCTATAACCCGGCCGCTGTCAGATGGGTTGACGATGCTAATAAGCTCATCTTTCGTGAATTTTCCATCTATCAACTTACGAATATGATTTTCGATTTCGGAGAGCAAAAGAAAAGGTTCTGATAACTGTCTAAACTGAGAACTAAGATCGGTAGTAGTGATGATTCCACTAATGCGTTGATCGGAAGATCGTACCAGTACGTAAGCGTACTCTATAATTCTAGGCAGTGCAGAAAAAATAGAGTCACTGGCGTTTATCTCTCTGTGCGGTTTCATATAATCACGCACTACCGCAGATCCGGGCTTGGTCAAAGCTAGTATTGGAGCAATGCTTTCCCAACTAATAACACCTTTCACATCTCGCTCGCTGGTCATCACAGGGAGCTGAGAGTAGTCATGTCTTAACATCAATGTAATTGCTTCTGTCAATGTAGCATCAGGTTTCACGGTCACTAGCTTAACATCCGACGCTTCAAGTCGGCTAACACGGAAGGCAGGCTCGGAAACCGCACCGGAAATGAGTTCATCTTGCGGTATAAATACTGTTTCAGGTGGAGCCAGTTCTGCGCTGCTAGATTCGGTTTCTTTGTCTAAGCATTCACCTGCTTCATGGGGGGCTGCGTCATTCCCCATAGGTGCATAGATCATAATTTTTGCATCCAGCGGCACACTATCAAAATCAGGCTGGGTTGTAACTCCTAAGCTTTCTAATGCTTTGCGAATTTTGTACGCAACCATGTAGCCTCGACGCTCTGCGCCAAACCAGCTTATGAACTCTCGCACTGATATTGGGCTTGAGGCCATACCGTCTTTTAGTTCACTAACGATTTCATCAAGTCTTTCTAGGTTTTCTACTGCCATAAAATTATTCTCCATTTAGGTTGGCGGCTACTGTTAGCTCTCAGCCTTGCTTCCGGCTTCTCACGCCTTAATAAAAATTTGGGTATCAAGGCTGCGCCGACTTTTTCAGCTCACCTCAGACTGCACCATCCCATACACATAGCTCAGATTCATAATGATGACTGAATGAGGCCACAATACAAATTGCCCTCGCCGCTAGCGGCTGTGCATTTAGTTTAGTAGATGCCTCATTCATTTTAGGATTAACTCATAACACAAGGCTCGGGCAACAAGCTGCAGTATCCACCGTTATTTTTCTCCTTGAGCTTCACTGTGCGTTTCTGGCCGATTTTTGCCAGTTCTGGATGGCTGCATTAGGTCGACAGCAGCCTTTCGTGACTGGCCGCTTTCGACCCAAAGCTGACGGTGGCGGCAGGTAGAAATCGGCCCTGAGCAGACATTCAAGAGGCGACGTCAGTGGGACTGCTACTAAGCACATCATAGGTCAACCCAGCCTCAAAATATGACGCTCTCCACTCAAGAAATCCTACTTCTGGCTCGCACAACAAGAGAACGGTACATCCAGCCTCCCCCATTGAAACCCTTTCCACCACGGCGATATCTCCAGGGGCCGCCTCCCGAGAGTTCATCCAGTCCCTGAGTACCACCGCTGCTCGATCAATAGTGATCAGTTTTATGATACTGCCCTTGGAAAGTGTCATACCGTTTTGCCTAAACATGTGAACGTATCTGGTTTGTAAACCTATTTGGAGATTTAAGGAAGGTCTGCTCCTGGCCGATTGTAGTCGGTCGTGATTATCGGGATCACATCCCCTTCAGAGCTTGAAAAGCCATGACGTTCCTAGACGTCGAGCTAGCAGTCGGGCCGTCAGCAGGTAGTAGTACGGCGTTGCCTGACTGTGTTCGCTCAAGCGATTCTCAAGAAACCACACCACATGCTTCTTTTGCCAAGCCCAAGGGTTTTCCCGCTGCCAGCGCTCTGTGATTGCAGCCTGAATGATTTTTGCCTGGCGCACATGACGTTGCCGCGTTGCGTGCGAACCAGTCAGCACCCCAGCCATGAACAGTTCCATATCGAATGACTTACTCATATACGTCCTCCGATGTAGGCAGCGACCACATCGACCCGACCGTGCCCTAGCTCATAGCTGACTTGCTTCCGCGCTTCACGATCGAGGCGCAGATTCAGCTGGTAACATTCACCACCGTTAATAGGTGCGCGATGTTGGGTGATCTGCTCGTAGCGCTCACACGCGTATGCGGCTCGTAGCTCATGGAAGCCTTTGAGGTTGTGTGCATGAATGGTGTCGCGCGCAGGGCGGACGATCTCCTGAAGAATGCTCAAGTAGCTTTCGTTCGAAGCAATGAGGTTCCTGCTACCAGCAGGCAACACCTGCTTCGCAAACTCAAGCGCGCCACGAATATGGTAGTCCACCGTAATCCAGCGATGTGTTGATGCGCTGGCGCGGCCGCCTTTGGTGCCGTCCTGAATGTTGATCTTGGCTAGGCTTTCAGGATCACGTCTCAACCGTGGGAGCTCAGCCAAGATGGCCTCACGCAAACGCATGCCGGTAGCTCGTGCCAGCTGCACGATCGCCGCAGCCCTTAGATGTTGACCGCTGCAAAGCGCGTCGACTATTCGCTGTACGTGTTCGCGATCTTGGCCTTGCGGCACCGATTGACGAACCCCGGTGCGTTGCATACCCAACGCCTTGCTCGGACTTGGCACTTTCACATACTGATCACCGCGAACAGCCGCCATGGTCCTGTTAACGCTGGATAGCCGGTTTTGTGCAGTGCTGATGGCTAGGTCGCCGTGCTCAAGCAGGCCGCGAACGTATGCGGCATAGTCCGACACCACCTCGCGATCAATCTGCCGCGCATCGTTGACCCCGGGCCCCGCTTCAGACCGACACCACTTCACGAAGGCCCGCCACCGATCACTGTGCCCCTCGACCGTGATGTACTGGCCGTCACCGAACATATCCTTCAGCGCCTGCGGACCGCATAGCTCTATTGCATGCCGTAGCCATAATTACCGGTCATCAGGTCTACCCAACAGTGCCATGTCGATCACCTCCCTTCCCGTTCTCCAATTCTCGCCAACGCCATCCGCTGAGAACGCTGAGTGTCATCCGGGATTAAGGCCTCCTGCGACCGCAAGCATGGGCTTCTCATGGCCGAGCCCGCTGAGCACCGGTGCCGGTGGGAGGGTGAAGGCAGCTGTGCGATGACAACGGCACGCCTGGCTGTCAGCCAAGTGCAGTCCAATCCACGGTTTGCGGCACATCATCTGCATCGCTGTGGCTGGCGACTTGGTTCTTTGTCATGCGGACTGTCACAAGGAGGATTACGACAAAGCCCTGCTCTCCATAGGCAGCAGCACTGGCGTGAGCACCCGTCTCTTTCCAGAGATAGAAACGGGCGAACCGCGGGCATAGGAAATCAGTCAGCCAAATGGATCACCGCAGGTCAACAGAAGGATATTCATCGCACCAGGCGCGACGAAGTATGCGAAAAAGTCTTCCCCTCCAGCCTCCCAAGACATGCGTCGACCAAAGCCTGAACATTCTCAATCTGATAAACCACGGCTCGTGCCAGCGGCCGAAACTCCGGCGTGCTGTTGTCCGCTGATTCATAGGCGGTAGCGCGGGCGCAGGTCAGGTAGTCGGAAGCTGTTGCCAGCGCATCTTCGATTTTGAAGTCGGATCGAATGGTCAGCAGGCGTTCATCGCCCAGGCCCATTTCGAATGAAGTGTTATCAACAGCTGCGCCTTGCGGCGGATGCGGCGTGGATCGAATCATAGTCAGTCTTCTCGTCGATTGAGCTGACACCCGCTCGCTGTCAAACAAGTGGGTGGCGGCTGTTTGCGGGTTGACAGACCAGGGAACGAGAAACCCGGCGCACACGAGTGTGCCCCACGCACAGCCGCCATGATGCGGCAAGCAAACCTGTTGTAGAGGCGTGATTGCCAGCGTTGCGGCTTCGTTCATTCGGTCTGTCAAAACCGACCACTGATGGCAGTGGCAGGAGGAGGTTAGGCCGTGATTTGCCGAAGGCGCAAGGCGGAGCAGAGCTTATAGGCAAACTTCAGAAACGTCCTACAAGAATGGGCTGAAAATGAGGGGTTGTGGTTCGTAACGTAACTCAAGAGCCGTGGTACGAGGCTCTGCATGGGGGATGGCGGCCCATGCTGCCGGAGGCTGAACATAAGGCCTCGAGCCGCTATGAACAGCCTGCTGGATGTCATCGCTAAATGTGCTTGGCCTGATCAGCAAACATCTTTGACGCCAGCGCAGTACCAATGACCGTTTTGAGCGTATCCAGCTGAGTAGAGGTCAGAAAGCTCCATGGCGTTACCCAGTGGACTAGCAGCACCATCAGCATTCCAATGAACGCTACCACCAAAAGCCAAAAAATCCCGATGCGCGCATGGGAGATATGGTTGCGGAAGCGTTCGTCCCGACCGTGCTTGGTTTCCGCCGCCCGCTTATCGAGATTCCCCTCGGCAAAGCCTTTTGCTTCCTGGGATGAAAGACCTCTGTCAGAAGATAAGGCCGGCGTGGGCTGGGTAGGGCTCGGTATATCAATGATTCCCGACGCCCCGGTGTGCTCAGGTCGTGGCTGCTGCATGCTGCGTACGTTCCCTGTAGAGACGCTGATAGTGGTCCATTATCAGATCATTCGAAATCACTTGGCCAAGCCTGTCGCTCTGGAAAGTCAGAGACCAGGGCGTATTGGGCGCATGAGTGATCTGCGAAAGCGCAATGCCAGAGTTTTGGCCGTACATCTTTATGACTTGGTCGACCATTGTCGATTCATAGACATCAAGATCTTCGGTGCACGAGGGCATAGGCAACGGCTGAGGAACCTGTCCATCACGATAGGTTTTCAGGCTTTGATACAGCTGTGGGATCACAGGGCCATATTTCCAAGCCTGAATATCTTCTTTGATCAGTGGACGCCCATAAAGCCCGAGCATCCAGCCGTGGCACAGGTAAACCAGCTTCAAAAGCTGCATCGGGGTGAAATAGCGTGGAGGGACTTCAGCAGCGCCCTTCCGGATGATTTCGTTTGCGATCTGCAATGCGGAATGCATGAGTGTCTCCTGGAAGCTGAATCCTTCAGCTCTTTAAGCGCAGAAACCTTCGTCTGAAGGTCTGCCCGGTCTCAACGGTGGATTGTTGGACTGGGTGGTTAAGCTAGCACGCTGGAGATAATGTCGCCACAGCAGAAGTCAATACTGTTTATTTCACCAGTATTCATTCGAGTGGCAGCCAGGGTGTTCTTTCCCGCAGACAAACAAAAGCCCCGCATCGCTGCGAGGCTTTGTTTTGTATGGTGCCGGCACCAGGAATCGAACCCGGGACCTACTGATTACAAGTCAGTTGCTCTACCATCTGAGCTATACCGGCAAGTGAGGGCGCTGATTATAGCTATTCGTCGGGCCGAGTAAACCCCCTTTTTGCAGTTTTTCTCTTGGCATCATCGACTTAGGATTTTTCCTTATGCACAGCGGCGTCAGCGCACCATCACCGAGCGCGTTGATTTGTCAGAAAGAATTGCTAGCTACGCAAGTATCTGTTTTCGCGTCCGTTTAGTTTGTGCACAAATTTTAATCAGGCCCTTTAACCCGGCAAAGCCCTCGAATCACCACCACCCCGCTAAATTCGCTCCACAGACTTATCCACAGCTTGTGAATCTCGAAGTGACAAATCAAAACCGCTCGGCACGCAGCATCAGGTTGCGTGGGGTCAGGCTGTAATCGCAGAAGGTACCCACCTGCACCTCATACCCTTGCTCCTGCAAATACAGCCCGCGATCGAGCACCAGCCACAGTTCCAGCGGTCGGCGGAACAGGTTGCGCACGCGCTCCAGGTTGCGCACTTCAGCCAGGCGAGCCACGCCTGCGTGTTCCAGGGCGGCCCAGTCGATGTTGGCAGGTAAAGCCAGGCCTTTGAGGTCGGCCAGGTGCTGGCAGTAGGCGGGGAAGGGTTGTTGCAGCCAGTGGCTGGGCAGTGACGGGGTGGGCAGGTAGTCGTCGCTCTGGCGGAGGTGGCGTTGCAGCAGGTCGAAGGCCAGGCGGCGGGCCATGGAGTGGTCGCGCTGCTGGCGTACACGCTGGCCGGCGGTGACGGTTTCGCTGAGGGGCAGGCCGAGGTCGTCTTTGCTCAGGTGCAGGGCGGAGCGGCTGGCGGTAGTGGAAACGGGTTGGTAGTCACCCTGGGTGCGGTTGTAGCAGCAGGGGGCGATGGCCAATTGCGTGCAGCCTCGGCGGCTGGCCAGTTGCATCAGGCGTACGTGCAGGTCGCCGCAGGCGTGCAGGGCCACGGGGGTATGGTGGGCGCTCAGGCAGTGGGCGGTGTGTTCTGCCATGACGTCTTGCAGCACATGTTCGGCGGTCAGGTGGTGGCGTTGGCTGAGGCGTTCGCCGGCGCTGACGAGCGCCGGGTCGTATTCCAGGCAGGTCAGGCGTTGGCCGGTGTGCAGCAAGCGGCGGCCGAGGTGGCCTTTGCCGGCGCACCAGTCCAGCCAGTGGTGGGTGGGTTGCTGGAAGTCGAGGTGGCTGCCGAAGGCTTCGATCTGTTGCCACTTGCGGCCGGGCACGTCGACGTCGAGGCGCGCAGGGGCAGGCGGCAAGGGGGTTGTGGATAAGTTGCCGATTGCGCTCAGCTCGGTGGCTTGGGCATTCAGTTGCGGCAATGGGGCGGGCGCCTCCGGCGGCACGGGAGCGTCGGCATTGTGCAGGGGTTGCTGGCGCAGCCAGTGCGCCAGTGGCGGATGCTCGGTTTCCCACGGCAGATGCAGGTGGGTGAACGGGCGCGGTCGCCACAGGTGTTGGTGGGCGATCAGGAAGCTGTCCAGCGCCCGGAAGCGCTGCAGCAGGTGTTCGCCGCTCAGCGGCCCTGGCACGCGTCCACCCGCAGCCAGCGCTCGAGCAGTTTGAAGATTTGCACCAGGATGAACGAGATCAGCAGGTAGAACAGGCCGGCGGCGAAGAAGATTTCCACAGGCAGGTAGGTGCGGGCAATGATGGTGCGGGCCATGCCGGTCAGTTCCAGCAGGGTCACGGTGCTGGCCAGCGAGCTGGCCTTGAGCATCAGGATCACTTCGTTGCTGTAGGCCGGCAGGCCGATGCGCGCCGCGCGTGGCAGCATGATGCGCAGCAGGGCGGTGCTGTAGGACATGCCCAGTGCGCGGGCCGCTTCGATTTCCCCGCGCGGAATGGCCTGCAACGCGCCGCGCAGGATCTCGGCGATGTAGGCGGCGGTGTGCAGGGTCATGGTCACCGCGGCACACCAGAACGGGTCGCGCAGGTAGGGCCACAAGGCGCTTTGCCGCACGGCGTCGAACTGCGCCAGGCCGTAATACACCAGGAACAGTTGCACCAGCAGCGGTGTGCCGCGGAAGAAGAAGATGTAGGCATACGGCAGGGCGCTGATGTAGCGCTTGCGCGAAGTGCGAGCGATACCCAACGGGATGGCCAGCAGCAGGCCGGCGATGACCGCGATCGCCACCAGCTCCAGGGTCAGTGTGGCGCCCTGGGCCAGGCGTGGCAGCCACTTGATGATCACTTCCCAATTCATTGTTCGGCCCTCGCGAAGCCGCGGGCGGCGCGTTTTTCGATGAAGTGCAGGGCGACCATGGCCACGATGGTCAGGGCCAGGTACATGAAGGCGGCGACCATATAGAAGGTGAAGGGCTGTTTGGTCACGGTCACGGCGCTTTGCGTGTTGCGCATGATTTCTTCAAGGCTGATGACCGACACCAGGGCGGTGTCTTTCATCAGGATCAGGAACAGGTTGCCCAGGCCGGGCAGGGCGATGCGCCACATCTGCGGCAGCACCAGGCGGGTGAAAATGCGCAAGCGGGACAGACCAAGGGCCAGGCCTGCTTCGCGATGGCCTTTGGGAATGGCCAGCATGGCTCCGCGAAACACTTCGGTGGCGTAGGCGCCAAAGCACAACGCCAGGGCCGTGACACCGGCGGCGAACGGGCTGAGCGCCAGGTCGGCGATGCCCAGCCATTCGCCCACGCGGGCCATCAGGCTGACGGTGCCGTAGTAAATCAGCAACACCCACAGCAGTTCCGGTATGCCGCGCACCAGGGTCGAGTAGGTGCCGCCCAGCCATCGCAGCGGTTTGTAAGGCGAGGTTTTGGCCAGGGCGCCGAGCAGGCCGAGCACCAGGCCGAAGCACAGCGCCGACAGTGCCAGCTTGATGGTCATCAGGGCGCCGGCGGCAAGCACCGGGCCGAATCCATACAGATCAATGTTCATGGGCAGGCTTGTTCAGGGACAGGCGCGGCCAGTCGGTCGCGCCTGTCAGGCAGATCAGTAGATGCTGAAGGGGAAGTACTTGTCGTTGATTTTCTTGTAGGTGCCGTCTGCAACGATTTCCTTCAGGGCCACGTTCAACTTCTCACGCAGCTCGTCGCCTTTGCGCACGGCAATGCCGATCTTGTCGCTTTCCACCACGGGCTGGCCCTTGAACTCGAAGGCCTGGCCATCCTTGCCTTTCAGCCACTCGTAGTTGACGTACTTGTCGGCCAGGATGGCGTCCAGGCGGCCGGATATCAGGTCCAGGTAGGCGTTTTCCTGGGTGTCGTAGAGCTTGAGGGTCACGCTGTCACCCAGTTCATCTTCGATCCAGGTGCCGGCCAGCGTCGAGCGTTGGGCGCCGATGATCTTGCCGTCCAGCGAGGCCTTGTCGGTTTTCAGGTCGACGTTCTTGGGCGCGATGAATTGCAGTTTGTTGGAGTAGTACGGGTCGGTGAAGTCAACGGCCTGCTTGCGCTCTTCGGTGATCGACAGCGAGGAGATCAGGAAGTCGAACTTCTTCGCGTTCAGGGCGGGGATGATGCCGTCCCAGTCGGAGGTGACGACGTCGCATTCCACTTTCATCTTGGCGCACAGGGCGCGGCCGATGTCCACGTCGAAGCCGACGACGTTGCCGCTGGCGTCCTTGTTGTTGAAGGGCGGGTAGGCCGCTTCGATGCCCATCTTCAGTTTGTCGGCCGCCAGGGCGTTGGTGCTGAACACCAGGGCGGCGGCAGCGGCCAGGAGAAGTTTTTTATAGGTTTGCATTTATGAAGCTCCGTTAGCGGTTGCTTGACATGAATTGTTTGCAGCGGGCCGATTGCGGGTCGTCGAACACCTGCTGCGGTGTGCCTTGTTCTTCCACCAGCCCCTGGTGCAGGAACACCACTTCGCTGGACACCTGGCGGGCAAAGCTCATTTCGTGGGTCACCAGCAGCATCGTGCGGCCTTCTTCGGCCAGCGCGCGAATGACGCTCAGCACTTCCTGAACCATCTCCGGGTCAAGCGCCGAGGTCGGTTCGTCGAACAGGATGACCTTGGGCTGCATCGCCAGGGTGCGCGCAATGGCAGCACGCTGTTGCTGGCCGCCGGAAAGCTGGTTGGGGTAAGCGTGGCGCTTGTCGGCGATGCCGACCTTGGCCAGCAGGGCTTCGGCCACTGCCACCGCTTCGGCCTTGCTTTGCCCCAGCACACGGCGCGGCGCCTCGATGATGTTGTCGAGCACGGTCATGTGCGGCCACAGGTTGAAATTCTGGAACACGAAGCCGATTTCGCTGCGCAGGCGGTTGATCTGGCGATTGTCTGCAGCAACCAGTTCACCGTTGCGCGCCGCCTTGAGCTTGAGGGTTTCGCCGGCCACCAGGATTTCACCCTGGTGAGGATTCTCCAGCAGGTTGATGCAGCGCAGCAGTGTCGATTTGCCCGAACCGGAGGAGCCGAGGATTGAAATGACATCACCGTCGCGCGCCGTCAATGACACGCCCTTGAGTACATCCAGAGCGCCGTAACGCTTGTGCAGGTTACGGATTTCAAGCGCGGGCGTGGCCTGGGCCATGTGCGGTCCTCAAAGATTCTGGTGCGTGCCTGCTGTTATTGGTCTTCCTGGCGAGCGCCAAGCTAGCACAGCCCCCAAGGGGCGCCAACTCAACGGCGAGCGCTGGAAGACCGTTCGCGGCGTGCTTGTCGCATCGCTGCAGTGGACTGTCGCAAGGACGTCAAATGCAATGAGCGCTGGCCGCCGTGAAGCAGGGTGAGCGTTGAAAAAAGGCGCGATGGTGCCAGTTTTGCCGGCCCGAGGAAAGCGCGGGCTGATGAAAGTGCCCAGGCCTGGCCAGCGCTGCGGCGCGGTCAGGGTTGCACTTTGCCTCGGATCGGCTGCCGGGGGTGTTCCGGCGGGTTGCCCTATCAGCGTGCACGGGTGTTACCCGCTGTTGTTTTTTGGTGCGACGATTCGTCTTGTGTGTGGGTAGAAAGGTAATCTTTTGTATCCGGAAGTACGGAGTTTGCGCCCCCAAATGAACCGCGACCCCTCTGCGCTGCGTCTTCCCAGTGCGCAGGGCTGGACGCTGTAGCATTTTGGCGCAATTATTGCGTAAAAAATAAGGAACGGGGATGTTGGTTTCTCTTTACGAGAGCCCGCTGTCGTCCTCGAACAAAACGCTATTCTTCGCAAAGGTAGTTCTATGAGCAGCACGCATAAATCCACTGACCTCGGTCAGGGACTCAAACAGCGCCATGTGACCATGCTTTCGATCGCCGGTGTCATCGGCGCCGGTTTGTTCGTTGGCTCCGGCCATGCCATTGCCCAGGCGGGCCCTGCAGTGCTGCTGGCCTATGCCGCTGCCGGCACGCTGGTGGTACTGGTGATGCGCATGCTCGCCGAGATGGCCGTGGCGTCGCCCGACACCGGTTCTTTTTCGACCTACGCCGACCGTGCGATCGGCCACTGGGCCGGCTTCACCATCGGCTGGCTGTACTGGTGGTTCTGGGTGCTGGTGATTCCGCTGGAAGCCAACGCTGCCGCCACCATCCTCACCGCCTGGTTCCCCAACATCGAGCATTGGGTGTTCACCCTGGTCATCACCCTGGTGCTCACCGTCACCAACCTGTTCAGCGTGAAAAACTACGGCGAATTCGAATTCTGGTTCGCGCTGCTTAAGGTGTTGGCGATCATCGGTTTCATCGTGGTCGGCCTGGCCGCCGTGTTCGGCTGGATGCCCAATAGCCAGGTCAGCGGTGTCAGCCACCTCACCGACACCGTCGGCTTCATGCCTAACGGCTTGGGCGCCGTGGTCGCGGCCATGCTCACCACCATGTTCTCGTTCATGGGTACCGAAATCGTGACCATCGCCGCCGCCGAGTCGAAAGACCCGGGCCGGCAGATCTCCAAGGCCACCAACTCGGTGATCTGGCGGATCTTCCTGTTCTACATCGTCTCGATCTTCCTGGTCGTCGCCCTGGTGCCCTGGAATGACAGCCGCCTGACCGAAGTCGGCTCTTATCAGACCGTGCTGGACATGATCGGCGTTTCCAACGCCAAGCTGATCGTCGACATCGTCGTGCTGGTGGCCGTGACCAGTTGCCTCAACTCGGCGCTGTACACCGCTTCGCGCATGCTGTTCTCGTTGAGCAAGCGTGGCGATGCACCTGCCGTCGCCCAGCGCACCTCACGCTCCGGCACGCCGTTCGTGGCCGTGATCCTGTCGACCGCCGCTGCGTTCGTGTGCGTGTTCGCCAACTACGTCGCGCCGTCGCAGGTGTTCACCTTCCTGCTCGCCAGCTCCGGCGCCATCGCCCTGCTGGTGTACCTGGTGATCGCCATCTCGCAACTGCGCATGCGCCAGAAGCTTGAAGCCAAGGGCGAGCCCATCGAATTCAAGATGTGGCTGTTCCCCGGCCTGACCTACCTGGTGATGCTGTTCATCGTCGCCGTGCTGACCGTCATGGCCATCCGCCCCGCCAACCGCCCGGAGATCATCGCTACGGCGATTCTGACCATCCTGGTGGTCGCGGCCGGCATCATCGTCGGTCGCCGCCGTCGCAAGGCGCTGGGGGCGGGTCGGGTCGCTTTGAACCACTGATCTGCTGACAACTGATGGAAGAAAGCCGCGGTCAGTGATGACCGCGGCTTTTTCAAATGCTAAATGCAGGATTGATTCAAAATCAGGATGCGTCGCTACCCATGTTCAATCTCCTTGTCTGGCCAAAGCACAAGCCTTTGGCGTTGGTGGAGAGGGGAAACGGATCGGTCCGTTTCTGCGTGCTTTGAGCGGCCATCTTCAGTCCTTGGCCAAAGGCTGTCAACGAGGTGGCCGCAGGCATCTGTGACAGAAAACAAAAAACCCGCACTAGGCGGGTTCTTTGGGGCTTTCAGATGATGCATGCACCACCTGAAATCAATGAGTGGTGCCCAGAGACGGAATCGAACCGCCGACACGGGGATTTTCAATCCCCTGCTCTACCGACTGAGCTATCTGGGCAACGGGGCGCATTAAACTGGTTTTTCGAGGAGTCGTCAAGCGTGAGAACGAAAAAAATTTAATTAATACCGTCGCTTACGCTTTGGACCGGTTATTCGGACGGTGGAACATAGCCTTCGGCCTGAGCGTATTGCTCGCCCGAGAGGTACTTGTCCATCTCGGCCTGGAGGAATTTGCGGTCCTCGGCGTTCATCATGTTCAGGCGGCGCTCGTTGATCAGCAGCGTCTGGTGTTTCTGCCAGTCGGCCCAGGCCTTCTGCGAAACGTTGTTGTAGATGTCTTCGCCTTTGGCGCCGGGGTAGGGCGGGCGCTCCAGGCCAGGCAGCTGTTCTTTGTATTTGCGGCACAATACGGTGCGGGTCATGCGGGTTCTCCTGCATTCAAGACATCGGCCGCGCGCTTGAGCAGTTTCTTCACCGGGGCGGCAAGCCCCAGGCGCGGCGGGGTGGCAAGGTTATACCAGAGCCAGTCGGCCTCGGCCACGCGCAGGCTGCTGGCCTGCACGGGAACGAGCCAGGGCTCGATGGCCAGCTGGAAGTGGCTGAAGGTGTGGGTCAGGGGCTCCAGCGCCCGGGGCGTGCGCATCTGCAAGTCGTGTTGAGCGACCAGGTGTTCCAGGTCGGCGAAGTCGTCCAGCTCGGGCAGGCTCCACAAACCACCCCACAGGCCGCTGGAAGGGCGCCGGTAGAGCAGAATCGCGCCCTCGTCGTTGGCCAGCATGGGCATCAGCGTACGCTTGAGCGGAATGGCCTTGCGCGGCTTGGGCAGCGGGTAGCGAATCTCCAGGCCGAGCATGTGCGCCTCGCAGCTGCGCTCCAGCGGGCACAGCAGGCAACGCGGCTTGCTGCGTGTGCAGATCGTTGCGCCGAGGTCCATCATGGCCTGCGTGTAATGGTTGACGCGGGCATGCGGGGTGAAGCGTTCGGCGGTGGCCCATAGCGCCTTGGCCACCTTGGGCTCGCCCGGGTAGCCTTCCTGCGCCGTATAGCGCGCCAGCACGCGCTTGACGTTGCCGTCCAGGATGGGCGCGCGCAAGCCCATGCTGATGCTGGCGATGGCGCCCGCAGTGGACAGGCCGATGCCCGGCAGTTCGATCAGCTTGAGTACATCGTGGGGAAACTCGCCGCCGTAGTCGGCCACCACGATCTTCGCGGTTTTCTGCAGGTTGCGAGCGCGGGTGTAGTAACCCAGCCCGGTCCACAGGTGCAGCACTTCGTCTTCCGGCGCGGCGGCCAGCGCCTCGACCGTCGGCAGCGCGTCCATGAAGCGGTCGAAGTAGTTCAGCACGGTGCTGACCTGCGTCTGTTGCAGCATGATCTCCGAGATCCACACCCGGTAGGGGCTGATCGCTCGCTGCCAGGGCAGGTCGTGCCGGCCGTTATGGTCGTACCAGTCCAGCACGGCGCTGGAAAATTGCTCAGGACTCATCGGTTGAACAGCCCCTTGAGTGCGTCCTTGAGCTGTGGATTGACCTTGTCACCCAGTTTTTCCTCGAGTTTTTCGCTGATCCGGTCGCCGGCCAGTTTGGCCGCCACGCGGCCCAGTCCTTCGCGGTCGACGCGGCAGGCCTTGGCGCCCAGCTCCAGCGGGCCGCGGCAGCGCAGGGGGAATTCCAGGCCGACGTAGCGTTGGTTGACCTCGCAGGCCGGGTCGGGCATTTCGCCCTTGTCGCCCTGGATTTCCACGCCAACGTGATAGTCCATGCCCAGTACGCGCAGGTCGACGTCGCCGTTACCCTTCGCGGTCATGCCGGGGATGCTGACGATCAGGTCCTGGTTGCTGGCCACGCCATTGCGAAACACCAGGCTGCCCTTGAGCTGCTGGAAGGGCGTGTCCTTGCCGCGCGGCTCGCCGCTCAGGCTTTTGCGATTGAGCGCAGCGATGCCCTGACACAGCTGTTGTTCCACGTTGGCATTGAGCAGCACGCCGTTGTCGAGGGTGAAGCTGGCCGTGCCGTTAAGGGTTTCGATCAGGGCTTTCTGGCTGTTGCCCGCGCCGCTGAGCTTGCTGTCCAGGGTCAGCAGGCCCTTGACCGGTGGTGGCTTGGCACTCTGCGGCTGGATGAAGTGTTCGATGGGCACGCGCTTGACCCGCGTCTGCAGCGCCAGGGCCGGCACGGCGGGGCGCACGTCCAGGGTACCGCTGCTTTGCACGCTGCCGTTGTACAAGCCGCCGCTGAGGTTTTCCAGGGTCAGCAGGCCGTTCTTGGCTTGGGCCTTGAGCGAGGCGTTGGCGATCGGCAGTTTGTTCAGGGTCAGTTGGCCCAGGCTCAGGTCGGCCTGTACGTCGAGGGTTTTCAGGCGGTCGACCGGCAGCAGGCGGTCATCGCTCCAGGCGCCCTGAGTGGGCTGGTCGGGCAACGGCGAGGTGCCTGCACCGGCCACGGCGGTCGCTTCGCTGGTGTTGACCTCGGCCTGGCGGGCAGCCGCGGTGCTGGCGGCCTTGTCGCTTTTGGGTGGCAGGTAGCGGTCGGCGTTGAACGTGTCGCCCTTGAGCTGCAGGCGCAGGGCCTGTTTGGCGAAGTCTTCCACGGCGATACGGCCGGTGAAGGTGCTGTCGTCGACCTTGAGGGTCACGTCTTCCAGGGCCAGGCTGGTGCGCCCGCCCTGCAGGCGGCTGACCAGTTCCAGCTTGGTCAGGCTGTTGTCCGCCATCGGCGGCAGCGGCTGGCCAATGCCGTCGAGGAAGGCACGCAGGTCGAACTGGGCAATCGACAGCCCGCCGCTCAGTTGCGGCTCCTGGTCCAGTTCGCGCACGCGCAATTCACCCAGTGCGCGCAGTTGGTTCGCCGACACCTTGAGGCCCGTCCATTCGGCGACATTGGCCGACAAGTCGGCCAGCAATTGGCCCTGGGCGTTGAACGTCACGGTTTTACCCTGCAAAGGCGCGCCGGACACTTCGCCGCTCAGGCGCATGTCTTCGAACTGGTAGCGTTTTAGCGCACGGTCGAAGCGCAGTTCGCCCTTGAGCTCGGTACGCGCGCGCACCGACGGCTGGCTGGTGCCGATAAAGGCGGTCAGGGTCAGCGGAATGTTGCTGCCTTCGTGCACGGCGCCGGTGCTCAACTGGATGCTTTCGGCGGTGTACTGCTGGCCGGTCTGCTCGTCGCGGTACTGCACCTGCGCGTTGTTCACGGTCAGGCTGTCGATGTCCAGCTTGAGTGGCCGACCGCTGCTGTCGCTGTCGGTCGACTGGCCGGCTGGCGCGCTGGCCTGCGGCGATGTGTCCGCCGTCGGCGCCTCGGCGTTCGGCAGCGGCTGGCCGATGTCCTCCCAGTTACCGCGGCCATTGGCGTCGCGGGTCAAGGTCAGGTTCAGGCCGTCGACCCGCACGTCGCTCATCTGTACTTCGCGGCGCAGCAGGGGCAGCACGCGTACCGACAGGCCCAGCATCTGCAGGTCGGCGAACGGGGTCTTGGGTTGGCTCAGCGTGGCCACGCTGGCTTCGTGCAGCTCCAGCCCGAGCCAGGGGAACAGGCTCCAGCCGATGTCGCCATTGAGCGTCAGCTCGACGTGAGCCTTGTCGCGGGCCAACTGGCGAATCTCGTCTTTGTAGTCGTTGGGATCGAACAGGTGGGTCAAGGCAAAGCCCAGAGCCACGATGATCAGCAACAGCCCGAGAATGCACAGTCCCAGGATTTTGCCGAACGCTTTCATAGGCTGGTCCTTGTAGTCTGAGGTGAACGGTGATCGCGCAGTATAACGTGCCAGGTTGTCCGGTAGGGCCCGACGCCGCTGCGGATTTCCCACGCGCCAGTTTCCAGCGTCTGGCAGCCCGGCGTCTGCCTTCGACACTTCAGGCCGTCAATCTGCTGAATCGGAGCGGTTCACGAGGCCATGAAAAAAACGATTTACAGGTGGCACGAGCGTACCGCTGCGGTGGTAACCTTGCGCGCCGCAACATTTAATGTGCGACTTTTTGTCGCTTTTTCCGGACACCTGCCGATACAGCACTGACAACCCGTTTCATGGAGGTTTCGGGGGGTCATTGGATGAGCCGTGCTGGCGCCGCGTAGACGGCGGGCACGCAATGTCAGATTCTCCATGGGGTACAACAATGAGCAGTTCATCTTCGCGACCTGGGTTCCTGTCAAAGGAACGCATCATCGCCAAGCCCGGCTTCAACCGCTGGCTGGTTCCACCGGCCGCCCTGGCCATCCACCTGTGTATCGGCATGGCCTATGGCTTCTCGGTATTCTGGTTGCCGTTGTCCAAGGCCATCGGCATTTCCAAGGCCGTGGCCTGTTCGCCAGACCTGAGCTTTGTGCAACAGGTGTTCTCTTCCACATGTGACTGGCCGATCTCCATGCTCGGCTGGATCTACACCCTGTTCTTCATTTTCCTGGGCTGCTCGGCAGCGATCTGGGGCGGTTGGCTGGAACATGCCGGCCCGCGCAAGGCCGGTGTGGTCTCGGCTTTGTGCTGGTGCGGCGGCCTGTTGATCTCGTCGTTGGGTATCTATACCCACCAGATCTGGCTGATGTGGCTGGGCTCGGGAGTTATCGGCGGTATCGGCCTGGGCCTGGGCTATATCTCGCCCGTATCGACCCTGATCAAGTGGTTCCCGGACAAGCGTGGCATGGCCACGGGCATGGCGATCATGGGTTTCGGTGGTGGCGCCATGGTGGGTGCACCGCTGGCCGCTGCCCTGATGGGCAAGTTCGCCTCGCCTGAAGGTGTCGGCGTGTGGCAGAGCTTCGCTGTGATGGCGGTGATCTACTTCGTGTTCATGATGGGCGGCGCACTGTCGTACCGCGTACCGCCGACCGGCTGGAAACCTGCTGGCTGGACGCCGCCGGTGAAAAAGGCCAAGGCCATGATCACCAACCGTCACGTGCACGTCAGCGTGGCGTGGAAAACCCCACAGTTCGCGCTGGTATGGCTGGTGCTGTGCCTGAACGTCTCCGCCGGTATCGGCATCCTCGGCATGGCCTCGCCGCTGCTGCAGGAAGTGTTCGCCGGCAAGCTGCTGGGCAACAACCTCACCTTCAGTGAGCTGAACGCCGCGCAATTGGGCCAGATCGCCGCCATCGCCGCAGGCTTCACCGGTCTGCTGAGCCTGTTCAACATCGGCGGCCGGTTCTTCTGGGCATCGTTCTCCGACTACATCGGCCGTAAAGCGACCTACTTCGTGTTCTTCGCCCTGGGCTTCGCGTTGTATGCGCTGGTGCCGAGCCTCGGTCACCTGGGCAACGTCGCCCTGTTCGTGGCCGCGTTCTGCGTGGTGCTGTCGATGTACGGCGGTGGTTTCGCCACGGTGCCGGCCTACCTGGCCGACCTGTTCGGTACGCAAATGGTCGGTGCGATCCACGGTCGCCTGCTGACCGCCTGGGCTGCGGCCGGCGTGCTGGGTCCGGTACTGGTCAACTACCTGCGTGAATATCAGTTGAGCATCGGCGTGGAACGCGCCGCCGCCTACGACATCACCTTGTACATCCTGTCGGGCCTGCTGGTGCTGGGCTTCATCTGCAACGCGCTGGTGCGCCCGGTGGCCGACAAGTACTTCATGACCGACGCCGAGCTCAAGGCCGAACAGGCCCTGGGCCACGACAAGGGCGCCGACGCCACCACGTCCCTGGAGTGGAGCGCCAACCCGAGCAGCAAGCCCCTGGTGATCGTTGCCTGGCTGGCCGTCGGTATTCCGCTGGCGTGGGGTGTGTGGATCACCCTGCAGAAAACCGCGGTTCTGTTCCAGTAATCCGCTGAACCTGGCCTGCCGCGGCTTTCGCTGCGGCAGGCCAGTGCCCCTCCGGTCGTCGTGCCGACACAAACCCCAAGACGAATGCCCCCCCGCGCCCTATAATGGCTGCCTTTTTCGCCCAATGATTTTGCGGAGCTGGTGATGGCCGAACGTATGGCGTTCGTCGAGCGCAACACTCTGGAAACCCAGATCAAAGCCTCGATCAACCTGGATGGCACTGGAAAGGCCCGATTCGACATCGGTGTCCCGTTCCTTGAGCACATGCTCGACCAGATCGCCCGGCACGGGCTGATCGACCTGGACATCGAATGCAAGGGCGACCTGCACATCGACGATCACCACACGGTGGAAGACGTCGGTATCACGGTTGGCCAGGCGTTCGCCAAAGCGGTGGGTGACAAGAAGGGCATCCGTCGCTACGGGCACGCCTACGTGCCGCTGGACGAAGCCCTGTCGCGCGTAGTCATCGACTTCTCCGGGCGTCCCGGCCTGCAGATGCACGTGCCGTACACCCGCGCTACCGTGGGTGGCTTCGACGTGGACCTGTTCCAGGAGTTCTTCCAGGGCTTCGTCAACCACGCCAACGTCACGCTGCACATCGACAACCTGCGTGGGCACAACACCCACCACCAGATCGAAACGGTATTCAAGGCCTTCGGCCGCGCATTGCGCATGGCCGTCGAGCTGGACGAGCGCATGGCCGGCCAGATGCCGTCGACCAAGGGCGTGCTGTAATGCAGACGGTCGCGGTTATCGATTACGGCATGGGCAACCTGCATTCCGTGGCCAAGGCTTTGGAACACGTGGGCGCTGGCAAGGTGCTGATCACCAGCGACGCCAACGTGATTCGCGAAGCCGACCGCGTCGTCTTTCCGGGCGTGGGCGCTATCCGTGACTGCATGGCCGAGATCCGCCGCCTGGAGTTCGACGCCCTGGTGCGCGAAGTCAGCCAGGACCGGCCGTTCCTGGGGATTTGCGTCGGCATGCAGGCCTTGATGACGCACAGCGAGGAAAACGGCGGAGTCGACTGCATCGACGTGTTCCCCGGCAAGGTGCGTTTCTTCGGCAAGGACCTGCACGAAGAAGGCGAGCACCTGAAGGTGCCGCACATGGGCTGGAACGAAGTCAGCCAGGCCATCAATCACCCGCTGTGGCACGACATCCCCGACCGTGCGCGTTTCTATTTCGTGCACAGCTACTTCATCGAGGCGGGCAAGCCGAACCAGGTCACCGGTCGCGGCCACTATGGCGTCGACTTCGCCGCCGCGCTGGCCGAGGGCTCGCGCTTCGCCGTCCAGTTCCACCCGGAGAAAAGCCACACCCACGGCTTGCAGTTGCTGCAGAACTTCGCCGCCTGGGACGGGCGCTGGTAATGAGCCGGGCCAAGGGCAAGGCACCTATCCTGACGCTCGACGCCGAGCAGGAAGGTGCAGCGGTCACGGCGATCCAGCGTTTCATGCAGGCGCGTTTCGACCTGGAGCTGGGCTCGTTCGACGCCCTTGAAGTGCTGGAGCTGTTCAGCCGTGACATTGCCCCGCATTACTACAACCGGGCGATCTTCGATGTGCAGGCGCAGCTCAAGGAGCGCTTCGAAAGCATTGAAGTCGACCTCTGGGCACTCGAGAAAAACTGAATTCATGGCCGCGGCCTGCGTAATGCTGCCTGCTGCCCCTTTACCAAGGAAAATCCGATGCTGATCATCCCCGCTATCGACCTCAAGGACGGCGCCTGCGTACGGTTGCGCCAAGGCCGCATGGAAGACTCGACGGTGTTTTCCGACGACCCGGTGAGCATGGCCGCCAAGTGGGTGGACGGTGGCTGCCGCCGCCTGCACCTGGTCGACCTCAATGGCGCGTTCGAGGGGCAACCGGTCAACGGCGAAGTGGTCACCGCCATCGCCAAACGCTACCCGCACCTGCCGATCCAGATCGGCGGCGGCATCCGCTCGCTGGAAACCATCGAGCACTACGTCAAGGCCGGTGTCAGCTATGTGATCATCGGCACCAAGGCGGTCAAGCAACCGGAATTCGTGGCCGAGGCCTGCCGTGCGTTCCCCGGCAAGGTGATCGTCGGCCTGGACGCCAAGGACGGCTTCGTCGCCACCGACGGTTGGGCTGAAGTCAGCACCGTTCAGGTCATCGACCTGGCCAAGCGCTTCGAGGCCGACGGGGTGTCTGCCATCGTGTACACCGACATCGCCAAAGACGGCATGATGCAGGGCTGCAACGTGCCGTTCACCGCGGCCCTGGCGGCAGCCACGCGCATTCCGGTGATCGCTTCGGGCGGCATTCACAACCTCGGCGACATCAAGGCCCTGCTGGACGCCAGGGCGCCGGGCATCATGGGCGCGATCACGGGCCGGGCCATCTACGAAGGCACGCTCGACGTGGCCGAAGCCCAGGCTTTCTGCGACACCTACCAAGGCTGAGGAACGACTCATGGCGCTGGCAAAACGCATCATCCCCTGCCTGGACGTGGACAACGGCCGGGTGGTCAAGGGCGTGAAGTTCGAGAACATCCGCGACGCCGGCGACCCGGTGGAAATTGCCCGTCGTTACGATGAGCAGGGCGCCGACGAGATTACCTTTCTCGACATCACCGCCAGCGTCGATGGTCGCGACACCACGTTGCACACGGTCGAGCGCATGGCCAGCCAGGTGTTCATCCCGCTGACCGTAGGCGGCGGCGTGC
>Ga0157371_10000040_pt1 | contig 207451 bp, 172 predicted proteins | sample C45metaG_FD_113462 | JGI IMG/M metagenome (GOLD analysis project Ga0157371, IMG submission 113462) | Corn rhizosphere microbial communities from Kellogg Biological Station, Michigan, USA - C4-5 metaG | ecosystem: Host-associated > Plants > Roots > Rhizosphere > Soil | place: USA: Michigan...
CACCTGCGAATACGCGAGCCATTTGCCTTTGAGCCTGAGCCGCGCCAGTGGCGTACCGGTCAGGTCGTTAAAAGTGCGACCGCAGGCGCAGCAACGGTAGCGCTGCAAATCGTTGGCGAACCCGTGCCGATAGCAGCGCTCGTTGCCGCATCTGGGGCAGCAGCGGCATGGCGCCCTGACCTCAGTGATGAGTGCAACCACCTGAGCCAGTCCGGCTGCAGGATGCAGGGCATCGAGCACTTGCCGGCGCTGGGGCTGGTTCAGTGACGGCAGTTTTGCGAACCAGCCCTTGAAACGTGGCGCTTTCATGATCGACTCCTGACGCTGGGGACAGGGGTTGGACCATTGGAGTGCTCGTCAGTTCACAGATAGTCTCTATTTAACGTTGACTGCGCCTTATCGAAAGTGGGGGGTGCGCACGCGCCTTCAGTGCGATGCGCGAACATGCATTTCCGGGTCTACTGAGCGATCACGACCACTCACCACCGGGAGCAGCGCATGAGCACATTCACCACCAGGGACGGCGTCGAACTCTATTACAAGGACTGGGGCAGCGGCCAGCCCATCGTCTTCTGCCACGGCTGGCCCCTGAATGCGGACAGCTGGGAGTCGCAGATGATCTTCCTGGCCGACCACGGCTACCGCTGCATCGCCCATGACCGGCGCGGCCACGGCCGTTCGAGCCAGCCGTGGGACGGCAACGACATGGACCACTACGCCGACGACCTGGCCGAGCTGCTCGATCATCTCGACGTGACCAACGCCGTGCTGGTCGGCTTTTCGACGGGCGGCGGCGAAGTGGCCCGCTATATCGGCCGGCACGGCACAAAGCGCGTCGCGAAGGCCAGCCTGGTCTCGGCAGTGCCGCCCCTGATGCTCAAGACCGACGCCAATCCCGGCGGCTTGCCGATGGAGGTATTCGACGGCATCCGCGCCGCGCAGCTGGCCAACCGCTCGCAGTTGTACCTGGATCTGCCGAGTGGCCCCTTCTACAATTTCAACCGCCCCGGCGCGACCGTGTCGCAGGGCCTGGTCCACACCTGGTGGATGCAGGGCATGATGGGCGGCCACAAGAACACCTTCGACTCGATCAAGGCGTTTTCCGAGACCGACTTCACCGAAGACCTGAAGCAGTTCACCATCCCCACGCTGATCATTCACGGCGACGACGACCAGGTGGTGCCGATCGACGCCGCCGGCCGGGCTTCAAAAAAGCTGGTGCCGCATGCCACGCTGATCGTCTATCCGGGCGCGCCGCACGGCCTGACCGAGACCCACAAAGACAAGGTCAACGCCGATTTGCTGGCGTTCATCCGGGAGTAGTCGCGGCCATGCGCTAGAATCGCCCTCTTCGGTGCCGCGCGCACCAGTATTAGCAAGGTGGATTCACGTGTTTGCCGTTCTTGCCCTCGACATGGGGGCCGCCATGAAAACGCTGGTGCTCACGCTTGACCTGGTGGGCACCTTTGTGTTTGCGCTGTCCGGCGCCACCGCCGGCGTGCGGCGCCATCTCGACCTGTTTGGCGTGCTCGTGCTGTCGTTCGTGGCATCCACCTCGGGCGGCATCGTGCGTGACCTCCTGATCGGCGCCACGCCGCCGGCCGCATTTTCGGACTGGCGCTACCTCGGCGTGTCGCTGCTGGCGGGCGTGACGATCTTCTTCTGGCATCCGTTCATCCACCGCGCGCGTAATCCGGTGCTGCTGTTTGACGGTGCGGGCCTCGCGCTGTTTTGCGTGGCGGGCGCCCAGAAGGCGCTCGTGTTCGGGCTGGAACCCGTGATGGCCGCACTGCTCGGCATGCTGACCGGCATTGGCGGCGGCGTCGCGCGCGACGTGCTGCTGTCGAACGTGCCGGCCGTGTTCCGTTCGGATATCTACGCTGTCGCGGCGCTGGCCGGCGCCTCGGTGGTGGTGATCGGCGACGCCCTGCAGTGGCCCACGACGCCGACCGCCTGCGTCGGCGCAGCCCTCTGCTTCGGCTTGCGCCTGGCCGCGATCCGCTATGGCTGGCACCTGCCGACGGCGCGCGGGATCGAGCCGCCGGACGCCAATGACCACAATCGCGATGGCCGCTGAACCGAAACGGGCAAATGCATGCACTACAATGGGGTCCAGCCACGCCTCCCTCCACTGAATCGACATGAGCGCCACCGACCTGCCCTACCGTGCCACCCTGCCTGACGCCTGCACCTGGCTCGAACAACAGACCGGGTCGTCCTGGACACTAGTGCGCCTGCTCGAACACGCGGTCACGCCATATGTCTGGCTCGACTACGACCCGGCCCACGCCGACTTGTTCGGTGACGCCAATGGCGGTTATGCAGCGCCGATCTTCTTCCAGGACGACATCGCGCGCCTGATCGCCGGCGGCGACGACGTCTTGATGACGATGACCAAGGATGCCTACAAGATCGTCGCGCACCTGCCAGCGCCGGGTTTCAGGCGTCCGCTCGATGCGCTGCGGTTCCAGAAGAAGGACCTGACGCAGCTGGTGGCCAGGCTGGAGCGCGAGGCGCAGGCGGCCATCGCTGCAGCGGCCGCGCCGCCGCCGGAACCGAAAGCGCCGACCGAATCGGCCTTCGGCATCAACAAGGCACAGGTACTGGAGGCGTTTGCCGCCCATGCGCGCATGGATCTGGGCGCGGCGCTCGACCATGCCATCGGCATCTTTGGCGACGATGGCGCGCGTGTGAAGGCCAGCGTGCGCAAGTCGAAACGCAACGCAGTGTGGAACCCCGTGACGCTGGCGCTCGGCCTGCATGATCTCCACCGGGTGCCACTGGGCCCGTTACGGCGCGCGTTCCAGACCCACGATTTTTTGCTGGACTGGGGAGACGACTGGGACCAGTCGCTGCGCCTGCTGGGCAAGTAAATCAGGTCAGCGCGCCAGCAGGCGCCGCAACTGCGCCGCCTGGTACGCGCCGAACGTATCGCTGAACAGGCAGCGGATCAGCGGGTCGTCAACGACGTCAACGTCCAGCAGGTCACGCTCGGCATCGGCGTCGAACTGTGCGTCGTTGATCCGAATGTACATCGTGGTGAGTGACTCGCCCTGTTCCAGCGCGCCATGCAGTCTGGCAGCCGGAATTTCCGTCGTCCAGCCAAGCGGGCCAGCTTCGGTCACGAGCGTGGCGACATCACCATCGAGCAGGTAATCGAAGACGCTCGCCTGGCCCTGGTGGTCATACACCGACAGCCGCCAGTAGCGCGGGCCGTCGAAGTAGCTTGAGGCCGCCTCGACCTCGCTGTACTTGGCAGGCACACCTGCGCGGCAGTAATCCACCACGCGCGCCATCTGCGCTTCGCTCAGGGCCGCAAAATGCTGTGCGATCGACGCTGTCGACGGCGGCGCCGCATTGCCTTCATAGACGTAATCGACATCCTGCGGGCCCACGGGCACGAGCCACGCGAGCGGCGGCGCCAGCTGCAACGCCGCACCTTTCATCCGCACGGCCATGCCGGGATCGAGCCGCACGATCGATGCCGCCGGCAGTGCCGCGCCCACCTCGCGCGTAAACTGCGCATAGGTGATCGGGAAGAACGCGCGGTTGTACCAAGACCACGGCTCCTGCACGAACTGGCACGAACTGGGCACCACGTAGCGCGGTTGCAGCGCCTGCAGCTGCGCGATCCACTCAGCCGGCAGCTCGGGCGGCGCGGCCTCGGCGCGCGATGGCGTGAGCACCTCGATTTCACGCATCGTCTGGAACGGCCACAGCACCATGTCCCACGGCCCCAGTTCGACCAGCTGGGCCAGCGTGTCGTCGTCGATCCACGAATCGACGACATTGAGCACGTTCTGCCCGGCGGCCTGCACCTGGAACATCGAGTCCACGTCGACGTCCATCGCCTCGCGCGGGGTGACGGTGAACGGGCCGACCGTGACCGGCGTGTTCAGTCGCAGCGGGTGTACGTGCGTGAAGCCCAGCTGGCGCACCATCTCGAACAACGCGTCAAAGATGCAGTAGATGTACAGGGGCGTGGTGCGGTCCAGCAGATCGAGGCTGTCGAGCGAGCAGTGATCGTCATGAAAGTGCGAGATGAATACCGCATCGAAACGCTGGCTGCGGATCGCCGCGACATCGAAGCGCACGTCCGGAAATGCATGGCAGTTGCGGCTGAACGGGTTCTCGAAGATGGTGTCGAAGGCAATCGTCGCGCCCTCGCACGCGAATACGTATCCCGCATGCAGGATGCGCGAAATGGTCAAGCCTGGCGTCGTCATTGGTCCCCCTTGGAGGCGGCATTCTACAGGGCGCGCTTCGGGACGGCGCTTGTTGTCGCCAAACCGAACCGCTACACTGCACCACCCCAGCGTTTCCGAAAGTAGCAGATGATCATGAGCCGCCCCATTCCCCGCGCCCTCCTCGCCGTGTGCGCGTTGCTCGTCACCGCTTGGGGCGCGCTGGCGCTGTGGTTCCAGCTGTCCAGGCCCGGCGGCTACGCCGCGATCGCACTGTGGTCGCTGGCCGGCCTGGCCGCCACCATCGCCATCGCGCGCGGCCCGGGCAAGTGGCCCGGCGCCAGGGCGCTGGTCACCGGCGCCGTGGCGCTGGCGGTGCTGCTGGGCTGGTGGTTTTCACTGGCGCCATCGCACGAACGCATGTGGGCCGACGACGTATCACGGATGCTGGTCTCGCGCGTCGACGGCGATCGCCTCGTGCTGCAGAACGTGCGCAACTTTGACTGGCGAACTGAAACCGACTACACGCCGCGCTGGGAAACGCGTGAGTATGACCTGGCTGGCATCGTGTCGGCCGACCTGATCCTGTCCTACTGGATGGGGCCACACATCGCGCACACGCTGGTGACGTTCGGCTTCAAGGATGGCAAACAGCTGGTGTTCTCGCTCGAAATCCGCAAGGAGCGCACCGAAACGTTCTCCGCGGTCGGCGGCTTCTTTCGCCAGTTCGAACAGGTCATCATTGCCTCGGACGAGCGTGACCTGATCCGCACGCGCAGCAATGCACGCGGCGAGCAGGTCTACCTGTACCGCCTGCGCGCCACGCCCGAACAACTGCGCGCCGTGCTGCTGGCCTACCTGGAGCGCGCCGAAGCCTTGCGCCGCCAGCCCGAGTTCTACAACACCCTTACCAGTAACTGCACGACGATCCTGTACGAACTGGCGCACCGCATCGCACCCGACCTGCCGCTCGACTACCGGCTGCTGGCATCGGGCCACTTCGCCGAATATGCCTACGACCAGAACGCACTGACGCCGGGCGTGCCGTACGCGGTGCTGCAGCAGCGCGGCCACATCAACGCGCGGGCGCGCCAGGCCGATATCGACGGCAGCGATTTTTCCCACGCAATCCGTGTCGGGGTCCCCGGCATTCGCTGAGGGCCACCGCGCCCGCCCTTGCTATAGTTGCCGTAAGTCAAATCAGGACCGAAAGCTTCCACTAGTATCGACCATGGTCGAATGCGACGAGGGGGCAACCATGGCTGGGCACTACAAGCAATTGCGCCGATCGGCGCAAGGCAGCGTCGCGGTCGAGATGGCGCTGATCCTTCCCCTGTTCCTGATCCTGCTGGCCGGGCCACTTTACCTTGCGCGCGCTGCGTGGTTTTACAGCGCGGGGCTGAAGGCGGCGCACGATGCAACGCGCTATGTCGCGACCGCGACGCAGGCCGAGATGCGCACCGGTGGCGGGGGTTTCAATGAAGCACGCGTTCCCGCGATCGCCCGCTGGATCGCCCAACAGGAACTGGGCGAACTCGTGCCGCTAACCGATAGCATTGGCATCGCGATCCAATGTGACGGCGGCGTATGCATTTTGCTCAAACCAAGCACGGTCCGCACGACCATTCGCATCGGCTTGAAAGATAATCTCCTTGGTAGCCTGACCGAGCAATACCTCGGTTATACCGATATGACCTTGTCCAGCGAAGTCACGATGCGCTATGTCGATCGTTAAAGCCGCTTGCCCGGCACGCCAGTACCTGAAAGGCGCGTCGCACCGCACAAAACAGACCGGCTCAATCAGTGTGATGTTCGTTGCTGCCCTGATCATCATCTTTGGGTTTCTCGCCCTGGCCCTCGACCTGTCGCTCCTCACGCACCGCAAGATGGAACTCCAGAATGTCGCCGACACCGCTGCATTGTCGGCGGCGCACGAACTTGACGGCACCGCTGGCGGCATCACGAAGGCACTGGACATGGCGTCGAACCGCTTTTCGCAAGGTACCGACCGATTCACCTACGGCTACGGCAAGGCGACGATGACCTGGTCGGATACTGCCATCGGGTTCGCCCGCAGCCCGTCCGGCCCGTGGCGACCCGTCGGCGAAGCCCTGACAAACCCTGCCGGCCTGCTGTACGTACAGGTCGATACTGCAGGACTCGATGCCGAGTACGGGACCGTCGCAACCTTGTTCCTCAAGCCGTTCACGGACATCCCTGACGCCTTTACCAGTGCCCGCGCCATTGCCGGTCGTTCTGCCATCAAGGTCACCCCGCTGGGCATCTGCGCCATGCGTGACGAAGCCCACCGCAACCATGGGGGTGAGCTGGAGGAATTCGGGTTTCGCCGGGGCGTGAGCTACAACCTGCTGGACCTGAACCTGCCCGGCGCCACCACCGGTCAGACCTTCATCGTCAATCCGGTCGCGCAGGCCACGCCCATCACCGACGTGGCGACGCTGGCGCCGTTCGTCTGCACCGGCACGCTGGCCATGTCACGGCTCTCCGGTGGCACGGTCAAGGTCGCGGCATCGTTCCCGATCGACAAGCTCTGGCAGCAGCTCAATTCCCGCTTTGGCACCTACGGGACAGGTGCTACCGCATGCGATGCCCGCACGGCGCCCGCCGACACCAATGTCAAGGAATTCACCTTCAACGGCGGCACCCCCTGGATGGGCGCGACGCCCGCCAAGCAGTCGGCCGCGCTGCTGGCAACATCCGAACGCCGGTGGACGGTTGCCGGCCCCGACACGGCGCCCGCTGGCACCCTGGCCGTGCAATTTGGCCCGCTCTGGTCGTACGCAAAGGCGGTCCCGTATGCATCGTATGTCAGTGCGGGCACGCCGGAACCGGCAACCGGCTATCCAACCTATGACGTCACTGCATGGAGCACCCTGTACACACCGGGTCAGCCGACCACCTCCTCGGCCACGCCCTATCCCGAGACTGCGGAAACGCCGACGCCCTACTCGTACACGACCGGTACCCAATTCTTCAAAACCGCACCTGGAAGTAACAAGAGCCTCGCCAGGCGCCGGGTCCTGCACCTGCCCTTGCTCGCCTGCCCGGTCACTGGCAGCGACGCCACGGTGCGTGGCATCGGCAGATTCTTCATGACCGTTCCTGCCACCAATAACTCGTTGTATGGCGAGTTTGCAGGCCTGGCGACCGAGCAGTCCCTGGGCACCCGCGTTGTCTTGTACCCTTGACGGATGGACATGACATGACCCGCCAAACGCCAACGCGGCAACGTGGTGTCGCCGCCGTCGAATTCTCCGTGGTGGCCGTGATTTTTTTCATGCTCTTTTTCGGCATCGTCGACATCATCCGGGCACTCTATATCTGCAATATCCTGCAGGAGGTGACGCGGCGCGCGACGGCGCTGGCCGTCAACACTGACTTCACCGATGCCGCGGCGATGGCGCAGGTGCGCACGCAGGCCGTGTTTCGCACGACACCCGGCATGCTTGCATTTGCCGACCCCATCTCCGACGCCCACGTCAAGATCGATTATCTGCAGATCCCGGCGACGGCCAATCCTGTCCCGATCGGGACGGCGCTGCCGGCAAGTCCCCAGCAAAACCGGATCAACTGCACGTCCAATCCCAATGCGGCCGACTGCATCCAGCTGGTCCGGGTGCGGATCTGCCTGCCCGGGGGCGCGATCGATGTCTGCGATCCGGTGCCGTACCGGACCCTCGCGTCGTTTGTCCCGTTCTCATTCAGCCTGCCCACCGCTACCACCATCGCCCGGGCTGAGACCCTGGGGATGCCGCCCGGCGTGCCAGTGCCGGCCGGCGGCGGCGGCGGCGGGTAGCGCTTACACGTCGTCGGCTGCAGTGGTGCCAGCCACACGGGAAATCGCGACCCGCGCAATGCGGCGCTCCTCGACAGCGACGACCTCATAGCGCCAGCCATCGAGCTCGATGGCCTGGCCCGGTTCGGGCATCGACGCGAAGCGCGCCAGCAGGAAGCCGGCCAGCGACGTGTAATCGTCATCGCCCACCAGGGAATCGGTCTCGAGCACTTGTTCCAGCTGGTGCAGATCGGCCGCGCCGTCGGCTTCCCACAGGTCAGGGCCCTGCGGCCGGATGGCCAGTTGTTCGTCCTCGTCCGGGAACTCACCGGCAATCGCCTCCAGGATGTCCACCGGTGTCAGGAGGCCCTGGACGATCCCGAATTCATCCGTCACCAGCACCGGCTGGCCGTGGGCGCGCTTGAGCGTCTCCATCGCGCCCAGCACACCGGCCGTGTCGGGCAGCAGGATCGGCGCGCGCACGATGCCGCCGTCAGGCGCGGCGTCGATGCGCCCATGCAGCATCAGCGCGCTGACCAGGTCCTTGGTGCGCGCAATGCCCACCAGTTGGTCCAGCTGGCCGCGAGCGACCGGCATGCCGCTGTGGGGCGATGCCTGCAACTGGCGCAGGATGGTGTCGGCATCGTCGTCCAGGTTGACCCACGTGAGTTCCGAGCGCGGCGTCATGATCGAGCGGATCGAGCGGTCGGCCAGCGCCAGCACGCCGCTGACCATATTGCGTTCTTCGGCGCCGAACGCTTCCGGCTCGGTCACCGGTTCGTCCTGCGGTTCTGCATCGGCATCGACGTGCGCGCGCTTTTTGCCTCCCATCAGGCGCAGCACCGAATCGGCGGTGCGGTCGCGCAGTGGCACGCGCGCTTCCTGCTTCAGAAAATTGCGGCGTGCGAACTGGTTCAGCGCCTCGATCAGGATCGAGAAACCGATGGCAGCGTACAGATAGCCTTTCGGGATATGAAAGCCGAGGCCTTCGGCAACCAGCGACAGGCCGATCATCAACAGGAAGCTCAGGCACAGCACGACGACGGTCGGATGCGCATTGACGAAGCGCGTCAGCGGCTTGGAGGCCAGGATCATGACGCCGATCGAGATGATCACCGCGGCCATCATCACGTACAGGTTGTCGACCATGCCGACAGCGGTAATGACCGCATCGAGCGAGAACACGGCATCGAGCACGACGATCTGCGCGACCACGGCGCCAAAGCCCGCATACACGCGCGACTTGGTCTGCACATGCGTGACGCCTTCCATGCGTTCATGCAGTTCGACGGTGGCCTTGAACAGCAGGAACACGCCGCCCAGCAGCAGGATCAGGTCGCGGCCGGAAAACGCCATCGACCCGAGCGCAAACAGCGGCGTCGTCAGCGTGACGAGCCACGAGACGATCGTGAGCAGGCCAAGGCGCATCAGCATGGCCAGGGAGAGGCCAATCAGGCGCGCCTTGTCGCGCTGGTGCGGCGGCAGTTTGTCCGCCAGGATGGCGATGAAAATCAGGTTGTCGATGCCCAGGACGATTTCCAGGACAACGAGCGTGAGCAGACCCGCCCAGATGGTGGGGTCGAATAGCCATTCCATGTGTTACCTCTTGTTTGAATCAGTGTGAAGGTGCAGCTGCATCACGCCGGAAAAGCGCGCAGCAGGGACATGCCGCAAAAGCGGCACAGGCAGGCATCACACCGCGCGCGGGGGCTTGAGCAAGGGGTGCCAGGATCGGCTGGCATGGGACGGGGATGGGGGTGCAAGCGCGCCGCCGCGCACATCGGCCAGGCGCAGCGAGAGCTCTTCGTTGATGGTGTCGTGCACGTCGGCGCCGGCCGGCGGTTCATCGGGATCGATGTCGCAACTGGCCTGGCAATCGTAGTTATCGGGCAGGTAGGCGTCGGCGAAGACGGGTGCGGACGTCGGATGCACCACCGGCGCGGCGTCGGCAGCGCGCTGCGATGGCGCGGGCGGCAGCATCGCGGATGCGGCCATGGCCAGGGCAAACATGTTCAGGGGGAGCAGCAGGATCAGGCAGATGACGAATACTCGTCTCATATACAAGAGGGAACTACCGCAAAAAAGCCGGCGACCCGATCATTTTAGCATGGCCCCGCGCACGCCATTCGTGCGCGCCGCACGCACGGCGGCCCTCTTGTACAATGGCCGCCACCTTACCCACCGGCCCTGCCGGGAAGCATCCGATGCACACATCTGCCCAGCGCATGAGCGCGCTGCTCGACTATCTCGTCGAGCAGGCCAAAGACATAGACCCTTCCGCGTTCACGCTCGCGAAAGTCACCGAATTCAAGAAAACCTTTACCGACCTGGCGACGCTGCCGTGGATCGAATTCAACGTCGAGACCGAGCAGGATGACTTGTGGCTGCGCGTGCACCGGCTCGAGTCCACGTCGCCGCCGCTGCTGGCCGATCCGGCGCTGGCGCCCTATTTGCTGATCGGCGCCGACCCGTCCGGCAATCCGCCGGCGCTCAATGACGCCACGCTGGCAGACGCCCGCCATGAAGACGCCGCCCATGCCACCGATGACCAGGCGAAGCAGCGCGCCGAGGAACGCGATGCCGAGCGCCGCGCGCGCGCCGCGCAGGGGCTGGCTGCCTACCTGCCGCCGTGGCAGGAATGGGCGGCGCGCGAGCGCCCGCGCCGCCAGGTGATCACGCTGTATGCGGACCTGTTCGCATTGAAGGCCCGGCTCGAATCCGAAGAAGCGGCGCGCCCGCTGGAACTGGTGTGGGGCATGGGCCTGTCGTCGTGGCAGATGCGCACCCCGGCGCCTGTCGACTTCCATTACCCGCTCATCACGCAGGCGCTGGAAATCGACATCGATCCGACCTCGCACGCCATTGGCCTGCGGCCCCGCCAGCTCGACGCGCACCTGGAACTCGATGCATTCGCGGCCTGCGGCGTGCCCGGGATCGGTGACGTCGAACGCGCCGCCCGCAGCCTGCTGGCCGCGCGCGGCGACAGCACGCTCTCGCCGTTCGCGCCCGAGATGATCGAGCCGATCCTCAAGCTGATCGCCGGCCAGGTCAGCGCCGACGCCCGCTACGACATGGCCGCCACGCAGGCGCCGCCCCCTGGCGAGCGCCTCGTCGTCACGCATGGCTGGGTGATCTTCGCCCGGCCGCGTGCGACGCACTTCCTGATCGACGACATCGCGCGTCTGAAAGACCGCGTGGACGATGCCGACGCATTGCCGGACGGGCCGCTGAGCCTTGTCACGCCGCCCGGCAGCGCGGTGCTCGAACACGAGCCGATCGCGTTTCGCGGCCTGTCCGGCGGCGCCGTCAATGCCGGCGAGCCGCGCGAGCTGTACTTCCCGCTGCCCTACAACCGCGAGCAGGAAACCATCGTCCAGCAACTGGAACGTTCGCCCGGCGTCACGGTCCAGGGCCCGCCCGGCACCGGCAAGACGCACACGATCGCCAATATCATCAGCCACTACCTGGCCTCGGGCAAACGCATCCTGGTCACGTCCAAGGGCGAGCCGGCGCTGAAGGTCTTGCAGGAGAAGATTCCCGAATCGATCCGGCCCCTGACCGTCGCCCTGCTCTCAGGCGACAAGGAAGGCATGCGCCAGTTCCAGGCGTCGATCGAAGCGATTATCCACACGCTGTCGCATCTGAACCCGCAGCTCGAGACCGAGGCGATTGCCGCGTGCCGCGTCGCGCTCGACCGCGCGCACGCCGAAACCGCGGCCATCGACACCCGCATCGACGAGATCGCGCATGCCCAGCTGGCCGCCGTCAGTGTCGACGGCGTCGAGATGCGCGCGCAGAAGATGGCCGAACTGGTCATCGACGGCAGGGAGCGTTTCGGCTGGTTCGACGACGAGTTGTCGCTCGCCCCGCACCACGCGCCGCCATTCGGCGACGAACAGGCGATGGGATTGCGCGAGGCGCGGCGCCGGCTCGGCGCGGATCTGGTGTACTGCAATGCGCGGCTGCCCGCAGCCGACGCCCTGCCATCGGCGCCGGCCATCGGCCGTCTGCACGACACGCTGCTGGCGATGCGCGACATCGAGCGCGACGAAGCCAGTGGCGCACTGCCGCCACTGCGCGCGACCACGCCCGACGTGTTTGCCGCCGCCCAGGCGTTGCAGACGGCGCTGACCGGCGCGATTGCCACTGCCGCTGAGGTCGAGGCTTCGGGCGCCGACTGGGCGCACGCCGTGCGCCTGAAATCCCGCCAGTCGCAGTTCGTCACCGAGCGCGGTGCGTTCGAGGCGCTGCTGCCCGAGATGGATGCGCTGCTGCGCGCACGCGCCGAATTCATGCAGCGCCCCGTCACGGCGCCGACCGAAGCACTTGGCAATCCAAAAGCCGTCGACGCCATCAACCGCGCGGTCGAGACGGGCAAGCCGTTCGGCCTGCTGTCATTCGGCGGCGGCGACGTCAAACAGCAAATTGCCGCGATCCGCGTGGCCGGCCTGGCGCCAGCCTCCAGCGACGACTGGGCCCACGTGCAGCGTTACGCCGCGCTGCAGAACCGCCTGCACTCGTTCGCCGTGCGCTGGAATGCCTTCGCACCCGACCTGTCGCTGCCGGTCCTGGTGGCCGACGTGGCGCAACTGCGCGCCATCGAGCAGATCCTGACCACGGCCCGCGCCGCGCATGCCCAGGCAACCACGCACGACGTGCAGTTGCCGAGCCTGGCCCAGGCCGTGTTCAGCCAGCCGCCGACGAACGACCTGCTGGGCCGCGAGGCCGACCTGCTGCGCGTGCGCGACTACCTGGCGCGGCACCTGGCGCGCGCCAATCTCGAACAGGCCCGCACCGCCATGGCCGCGCTGCATGGCTTGCTGGCCGGCGCCGATGGCCCTGTCGACGTGCGTCTGCGTGAGTTCGCCGGGCAGACGCTGGGCGCACCAACCCTGGCGGCCGACACGGTCAGCGCCGACTATACCGCCCTGCTCGCGGAACTGCGCCGCATCGCTGCGCTGGCGCCCGACCTGGCCGCCGTGCGCGAGTTTGCCGAACAGGTCGCGCAGCATGGCGCGGCGCGGCTGGCGACACGCTTGATGACGATCCCGGTCGACGCCCACGGCGACGACGCCGTATTCCCGGTGCGCTGGCGCGATGCCTGGACCTGGGCGCGCCTGAAAACCTACCTCGACGGCATCGATGCCCGCGACGAGATGCTGGGCCTGGCCGAGCGCCGCCACGAACTCGAACGTGGCCTGGCGCGCCTGTACGAACAACTGGTGTCGAAATCGTCCTGGCTGGCCACGCGCCGCCTGGCCGGCCAGAACGTGCTGAGCGCGCTGGAAACCTACCGCACATCGATGCGCAAGCTGGGCAAGGGCACGGGCGTGAATGCAGGTCGCTACCGGCGCGACGCGCAGGAAGCGATGGTCAATGCGCAGGCTGCCGTGCCGTGCTGGATCATGAGCCACGCCCGCGTGTCCGAAACGCTGCCGGCCAACCTTGGTGCGTTCGACCTCGTCATCGTCGACGAGGCCAGCCAGTCCGACCTGTGGGCGCTGCCGGCGGTCTTGCGCGGCAAGCAGCTCCTGGTGGTTGGCGACGACCGCCAGGTCTCGCCCGAAGCGGGCTTTGTCTCGGCCGCCAAGATCACCGACCTGCGCCGGCGCTTTCTGGCGGGCCAGCCGTTCGAAGCGGTGCTCACGGCCGACATGTCGCTGTACGACATCGCTTCGACCGTGTTTGCCGCCTCGAAGGTCATGCTGCGCGAGCACTTCCGCAGCGTCGCGCCTATCATCGCCTACAGCAACCGCGTGTTCTACAAGGGTTTCATCCAGCCGCTGCGCATTCCCAAGGCGTCCGAGCGGCTCGATCCGCCGCTGATCGACGTGTTCGTCGCCAACGGCTACCGCGAAAACAAGGGCCTGAACCGCCCCGAGGCCGAATTCATCGTGGCCGAAATCGACGCCATCCTGCGCGATCCGGCCTATGCCGGGCGCACGCTGGGCGTGGTGTCGCTGCTGGGGCCCGAACAGGCGCAGCTCATCGACAAGATGGTACGGTCACGCTGCGACATGGCCGAACTGGTCAAGCGCAACTTCGCCTGCGGCGATGCGCGCCTGTTCCAGGGCAGCGAGCGCGATATCATGTTCCTGTCGATGGTCGCCGACAGCAAGCAGCACCACGCCCTGTCCGGCGTGCAGTTCGACCAGCGCTTCAACGTCGCCGCCTCGCGCGCACGCGACCGCATGTACCTCGTGCGCTCGGTGAAGCTCGAAGAACTGTCGACGCTCGATTTGCGCCGCACGCTGGTCGAACACTTCGCCAAGCCACTCGAATCCAATGAAGAAGCCACGAGCCTGATCGAGCTGTGCGAATCCGGTTTCGAGCGCGATGTGTACACGGAGCTGTTCGAGCGCGGCTACCGCGTCATTCCGCAAGTGCCGGCGGCCGGCTACCGCATCGATATGGTGGTGGAAGGCGCGCACGACCGGCGCCTGGCGATCGAGCTCGATGGCGACGACTTCCACGGGCCGGACCGGTGGCAGGCCGACATGGGCCGCCAGCGCGTGCTAGAACGCGCCGGCTGGACCTTCTGGCGCTGCTTCGCGTCGACCTGGTCGCTGCAGCGCGAGACGATTTTGGCCGAGCTGCTGGCGCGCCTGGCGGCGATGGGGATCGAGCCGCTCGGGGCGATGGCGCGCACGCCGCTGCTCGTTGAGTACCGCGAATGGGGACGCGACGCGCTTACCGAGGAAACGCCACCGTCACCACACAGCCTTGATCATCTGCCTTCCGGGCAATCATGACCGTGGCCCCGTGCTGGTCGGCGATCTGGCGCACGATGCTCAGGCCCAGGCCGGCGCCCGACTTGCCACCGGGCCGCAGCCGGTAATAGGGACGGAACACGTTTTCCGTTTCCTCGTCCGGCACCGGGTCGCCATCGTTGGATACGCGCAGCAGGCATTGGCCCTCGCTGCAGTCGATGGCCACGTCGATGTCCCCGCGCGCCAGGCCATGCCGGGACGCGTTCTCGATCAGGTTGCGCAGCAGTTGCTGCAGCCGGTACGCGTCGCCCTGCACGCTGCAATCGTGCGTGGCGGACAAGCCGAGTGACTGGCCGCGCCGGTCGAGCAAGGGTTCCTGCAGCGCCATCACGTCGCGGCAGACTTCGGCCAGCGAGACCTGGCGCTGCAACTGCATGTCGGTGCCGGACGCAAGCCGGCTGAAGGTCAGCAGCTGCTCGGCCAGCTGCGTTGTGCGCTCGAGCGCCCCCACCGCCTCGCCAAGCGACGCATCGCACTCGGCCTGGTTGGCCGCGCGCAGCGCATTCTGCACATGCAGCTGCACCGCCGCGATCGGCGTGCGGATCTCGTGCGCCGCCGCATCGATGAATTGCTGCTCACGCTCGAACGCGGCGGCCACCCGCTGTAACAGGCTGTTGAGTTCATCGACCACCGGCGCCAGCTCGCGTGGCAGATCGGGCAGTTCGACAGGCGCGAGCGACTCCGGCTCGCGCCGGGCAATGGCATCGGCCAGCGTGCGCAGCGGCGCCAGGTTCGTCGCCAGCACCAGGTTGACCGCGAGCACCAGCAGGATGCCGCCGATGATGACGGGCGCCAGCACCGATGCGCCGAGCTGCTCGACCATCTCTTCGCGCACCTCGTCCTTCTCGGCCACAACCACCCACACATGGCCCGATTTGAGCGCAAACACCTGCCACAGGGTCTCGCCCAGCAGCTTGCTGGTATAGCCTGCCGCCAGGGGCCCGAGCGGCGCTTCCGGCGCCGACGCCGAGCGGGCCAGCAGGCGCCCGTCGGCGTTCCAGACCTGGAAGGCGATCTTGTGTTCGTACGGGTGGCCATACGGCGTCGGGCCGCCCGAGTAGCCGAGCTGCTGCGGAATCGGGATCACGATGGGCGCCCCGATGGTGGCTGTCTCGAGCTGGTGGGCCGCCAGCGTTTCGAGCACGCGCGCCGAACTGGCCAGGCGCGCGCTGAAGAATTCTTCGGACTCATGACCGGCGAACCAGTGGGCGGCCAGCGAGATGCCCCCGAGGATCAGGAGCATGCACGCCATCGTGCGCACGATCAGGCGCCGGCGGATCGAATAGCGGCGACCGCTCATGCGGCCGCTCATGTAGCCAGATTCCCGATGCGGTAGCCAAGCCCGCGCACTGTCTTGATGAGGTCAGGGTCGGTCTTGCGCCGCACATGGTGCACGTAGACGTCGATGGCGTTGCTGGCCACGCCCTCGCCCCAGCCGTACAGCGACGCTTCGAGTTCGCTGCGGGTAAACACCTTGTTGGGCTGCTCGACGAGCCGCCGGAGCAGCATGAATTCGCGGTGCTGCAGATCGATCGGCTGGTTTTTCCAGCTGACCGCCATGCCCGCGAGATCCAGCGCCAGGTCGCCAAAGCGCAGCTGGTTGACCGACAGGCCGGCGCGGCGCCGTTCCAGTACCCTCACGCGTGCCAGTAATTCATCGACATCGAACGGTTTGATCAGGTAATCGTCGGCGCCCAGGTCGAGCGCGACGATCCGGTCGCGCACCGCATCGCGCGCCGACAGCACCAGCACCGGCACGGCATTGCCGGCGCGCCGCACCCGGGCCAGCACATCGATGCCGTCCAGGCGCGGCAGGCCGAGGTCGAGGATGGCCAGGTCGAACGCATTGTGTTCCAGCGCCGCGACCGCTGCCACGCCATCACCCACATGCTCGACCGTGTAACACGCCCGCCCCAGGGCGAGCTTCAGGCCCGATGCCAGCGATTCATCATCTTCGACAAGTAGTATTCGCATCCCGCGCGTCTCCAGCAGGTTGTTATTTGCGCTTGGCCGCGACCTGCGCCAGCAACGCTTCGGCTTCGGCACGCCGGCCTGAATCGGCCAGCTTGCGGCCAGGCCGCGCCGGCGCCTGCAGCGCCTTGCGCAGGCAGCGCTCGGCGCCGGCAAAGTCACCCTGACGATATAAAAAGTCGCCCAGGAAGTAGTTGGCGTCGATGCCGTCCGGGTTCAGCGCCAGCCCCTGCTGCAGGTACTCGCGCGCCTTGTCCTTGTCGCCAAAGCCGATCGGCCACCCCGGCACCTGATAATACAGGCTCCCGAGACTCGTGTATGCAGAACCACCCAACGCCTTCGGGTCGGCCTGCAGCGCCGCTTCGAAATCCTTCTTCGCCGTTTTGGCCAGGCCCAGCGCGCCCAGACCGCCCTTGGCGCCGGCGTGACTGGCCACGACGATGCCATGCCAGATCAGCACGCCGGCGCTGTCGGGATAGCGCGACAGTACCGTGTCCGCTTCGCCGCTCAGCGCCTCGAATGCGCGCTCCTGCCCACCGGCGGGCGCGCCGTACTTCACTTGTTCCCAGCGTTGTTGCAGCGTGCTGACGGCGTCGTCGGCGGGTGCGGCCAGGGCGACGTTGAAGGCTGCCATGCCCAAGACGAATGTGGTGAGCGTGCGTTGCGATAATTTCATGATGACCTCGGTTGTGCGCGCCGGACAGGCGCCGGCATGTGTTTGCGAATGACAGGCAACTGGCCGCGGATGGCCCGGTCGGGCAAGCCCGGCAGCAGGTGGTTGAGCAGGACCAGCAGCGCTTCCTTCAGCCCCGGCTTGTGCTCCCACGCCGAGCCTTCGATGAACGCGCATAGCTGGCGCGCCACATCGGCCGGCTCGTCCAGCGCCACGCCCATCTCGGCATTCATCGCCTCGACCGGGCCGGCATTGATCGGCGTGCGGGTCGCGCGCGGGATGAAGTGCCGCACCTCGACGCCGGTATCGGCCAGCTCGCGCCGCAGCGCCTGCGTGAAGCCACGCAGGCCAGCCTTGCTCGCGCAGTAGCCGGCAAACCCGGGGTAGCCCAGATAGCCGAACAGCGAGCCGACATTGATGACCTGCGCGCTCGTTGCGTTGCGCAGTTGCGGCAGCAGACGCTGCGTGAGCAGCATCGGCGCGAGCAGGTTTACCTCGAGCAGGTTGCGCAGCGCCGCCGGATCCTGGCTCTGGAACGCATGGAAGTCATTGATGCCGGCGTTGTTGATCAACAGATTGACGCCACCCAGCTCGTTCGCTGCTGCGACCACCGCATCGAGCGTCGCTGCTTGCGTGGCGTCGCCCACGACGATCCGCACCAGATGCGGTCCAAGCCGTGCACGCAGCGTCTCGAGCACGCCGCGGTTGCGGCCAACGAGCACCATCGATGTGCAGTACGGCGCCAGGGCCACCGCAAGCGCCTGGCCAATGCCCCCGCTCGCGCCGGTCAGGACCAGCCGCCATTTCATGTGCGCCATGCTAGACCCCGGCCAGGCTGGCGCTGCGCTGCGGCAGGCTGCGGAAGATGTCGCCGTACAGGCGATACATCATGCGCGCACTGTGGATGATCGCCTCGCGGTCGGCGGCCCGCTCGACCCGGTTCATCAGGCTCACGAAGAACGCGACATGGGCCAGGTCGAGACTGCCGTGCGACGTCAGGTAGCTGAACGCGGCATCCGGCAGATCCAGGCGCAGCTGGATGGTCTGCGCGGCCTGCGTCGCCAGCGCGGTGCTGGTGCCTTCCAGCACGTGCACCATGCCGAAGAAGCCAATCGGGTTGCCGCGGTCGATCCCGTGGTAGGCGTAGGCCACCATCAGTTCGGTCGCCGGCAGCGGCTTTGAGTCGCGCGCCAGCTTCGGATCGCCACCACAGGCGGCGATATCGGACAGGATCCACTCTTCGTGGCCGATTTCTTCTTCGATGTATTCGGCAATGGCCTGGCGCAGCCATGCCTGCTCGTCACCCAGCCGGCTGCCGCATGCCATCATCAAAGGGACCGTGTGCTTCACGTGGTGATAGGCCTGCGTCAGGAAGGCCACGTACTGGGCCAGGTCGATGTCGCCCGTCAGTGCCTGCCCGATCAGCGGCGTGCCAAGCAGTTGCTGACGCTGGGGTTCGGTGTGCTGGCACAGGATGTCGTAGAACTGCATACATTGCTCCTTCAGGACTGGTAAATTTGTTCGATGTGCGCGGCGCAGCGCAAGCGCGCCGTGTCGCGCCGCAGGCGCCCGTTGACGGTCGCAGTACCATCGGCTTCGCTGAATGGCGCGGTGCGAAACCACGCGCCGATGCGCGCATAATCGGGCAACTCCTGGTTGACCCGTTCGACGGCGGCGTCGATCACCGCATCCGGCGCATCCGCCTGCAGCGGCACGATGGCGGCTGCCAGGTAAGCGCGCGCGTCCCCGACCACCATCGCCTGGGCCATGACGCCCGTGCCGAGCAACAGCGACTCGGGCCACTCGGGCGAGACGTTGCGCCCGTAGGCGGTGACCAGCACATTGTTCTTGCGCCCGTCGATGTACAGGTAGCCGTCGGCATCGAGATGGCCGATGTCGCCGGTGCCCAGCCAGGTGTCCTGGCCAGGCGCGTGGTCTCCGGAAGCCTGGCCCAGATAGCCTGCCATGACGCCGCCGCCCACTTCGATCTCGCCATCCGGCGCGATGCGCACGCTGCGATTGGGGAGCGGCTTGCCGGCGCTGCCGATCCGCGCCTGCCCCGGCAAATTGAGCGACACGACCGAGCCGCACTCCGACAGGCCGTAGCCTTCGTACACGGGGAAACCCCTGGCCTGCGCCGCCTCGATCAGCGCCTTGGGCGTTCTTGCCCCGCCGACGGCGATGAACTTGAGACTGGCAATGCGTGGATCGTCCGGCCGGACCGCGGCCACCAGCGCATGCAACATTTGCGGCAACAGGATCACGCTCTCGGCGCGCGTGGCGGCGATGGCGGCAAGACAGACACCAGGGTCGAACGACGCCGCGCCGCGCAGACCGGTCATGGCCAGCGGCAGGCTGATATTGCGCGCGCCCGACAGCAAGGCCGTATAGGTACCGGCGATGTTTTCAAGCAGGACCGACAGCGGCAGCAGATTCAGATGGCGCCGGATGTTCAGGCCGGCCAGCGCGTCGGCCAGCACCTGTGCCAGCGCCCACTGCTGGCTGGAACCCAGGCACACGCCTTTCGGCTGGGCCGTGGTGCCCGACGTGAACGTCACTTTCTGCACGCCGGGCGGCACGGTGCCGGGCAGCCTGGCGCCCGCATACAGTGACAAGGCGCCGGGCGTGGCGACCGCCGTGGTGTAGCCCAGCGCGCCGGCCAGCGCCGCATCGACGCAGAACAGGCCATCGACGGCGGCCTGCGTCAGCGCGTGGCGCCACTGGGGCGGCGTGAAGAACGACGGCAGCGGCACCAGCGTCATGCCTGCCTCGTGCACGGCCAGGTCGATGGCGATCCATTCGGGACCGTTGTCGGCCAGGATCGCCAGCGCAGCGCCCGGGCGGAACGTCGCGCGCAGCATCTGCGCCAGCGCCTCGACGCGCTCGATCAGCACGCTGGCGCTCCAGCTGCCGTGCGCGCCTTCCAGCACGGCGCCGCTTGCGGGGAGATTAGCGCGCCAGTTGATCATGACCGAATCCAATGTTGCCGAACATGACTTGCGGATGGGTCGCGTAATAGCTGCCCCATGCTCCCTGCGCCTGCCCCAGGCGCGCCGGGTCGGCGTCCGCCAGCACCGACGGCGCCAGCCGCAGCCGTGCAAATGAATTGAGCAGTGCGCGCGTGGCGGTGAACGTGACCCAGACCAGGCCCTGGCAATGCAGCTGGTGCGTCATGGCCACGATCAGCGCGCGCGCGGCGCCCGCATCGGTACTGGCCAGGTTGCCCACTTCGACGATGCTGCCGCGTGCGACCGGCCGGCCGGTGCGTGCGCCGATTTCGGTCTCGACCGGGCCGTCCAGATAATGTTCGAGAAACAGCCGGCCCTCGCCCGCCAGCGAATAACCGAGCGCCGCCACCCAGCGCCCGGCGCTGTCGCGACGGCCGGCGAGCGTATGGCAGAAATGCTGCAGGGTGGCGCCGTAGACGCGGGCAAACTCGGCGGCGATGAAGGCTTCGAGCGATGCGCGTTCCGGATGGTCGGGCGCCACGAGTTCAAGAATGCGCCCGGCCCCGGATGCGGCGGGTGGCGTGGCGCTGGCGCGGGTCGCGCATGGCATGGTGGTCGACACTGGTCACTCCTTTTGTTGTTCCCATGGCGAAACTTATGGGGGCAACATTAAGGCCAGATTAATCGACGCTGGCAGTGCGGAGGGTCAGCGGGACAGTGCCCCTGGCCGGTGCTTAGCGCCAGGCGCTGTCGGCCCCCGCATCGAAGACGAGAAAGCGCGATGGCCCATCCCTGAAATTATTATCCGAGACAATCACCAGCGAACGGTGGCCATTGGCCAGCCTGGGTCCCCACGCCATCGCCTCGTAATTATCGGACCACCCAACCGGCAGCTGCGCATTGCCCAGCAACCGGCGTTTGACGGCCGGCCGCACGCCAGCGGCAATCGGCGCGTCGGGATCGAGCGCGGTGGCGCCCTGCAGGTCGACGTCATACAGGCGCGCATCGAACGTGAAATCCTGCGCCGTCTGACGCCCGGCGCGCTCGATCACCAGCAGGCGGCGCGGCCCGATGGCCAGGATCTCGGCAATGCCGTTTTCGCTGTAACCGCCCGGGCGGCCCGGCGGCAACACCGGCTCGAGCCGGTACGCGTACTGCGCCAGGATGCGGCCCTGCCGGTCCAGCAGACTCAAGCGCGTGAGCGCGCCCTCGCCCGGCGCCGACGCCGGGCCGTCCTGGATCAGCGCACCTTCCATCGCCAGCCACAGATGCTGGCCATCGGCACTGAAGCTCAGGCCCTCCGGCCCCGCATTGCTGCGCCCACCGGCTTCTTCATCGGGCTGGATCTGCAGCGCTGCGGGAAATGGCGGCGCGCCCAGGGGCGCGCCATCCATGCCGGTGCGGGCAAGCAGCATCGGCGAGCGCGCGGCGCGATCGCCTTCGCCGGCAAACCAGAGACTGCGCTCGAGTGGATCGATGCGCAGCGTCTCCAGGTCGGCCACCTGCCCGGGCTCGCCGCGCCGCGCATACGGCGCGCCGCCAGCCTGCACCAGCGGCTGCATGCCGGTGATCTGCACGCCCGCGACACGTTGCGTGTCGTAGTCGATGCGGGCGCGATAGAAACGCGTCGGGCCATGCACGCCCCGATCGTCGCTGATGATGAGCCATTGTCTGGTCACGCTGTCGTAATCGATGCCGGACAAGCCACCGACCCGTGTCTCGCCGACGCGCATGTCACCCGCCAGTTGCGCGGTGCCGATCAGGCGCAGGTTGGGAGAATGCGTGCTGCAGGCAACGAGCAGCAGCGCAGCAGATATGGCGAAAAGCCGGCGAATGAAGGTCATGGCGGTCTGAGAAAATTCCGGCGTACCCGCCGGCAAACAGCCATTATCCCTCAAGCGCCGGCCTTGCCGCCAGCCCGCCCTGCCTTACATCCTGAAGCGCAGGCTCACGCCATACGTCGTCGGGTTGTAGCGGATATCGCGCGGCTGGTATTGGCCCAGCGCGCTTTCATACTTGGTGCGCGTCAGGTTGATGGCATCAAATTGCAGCGACAAGTTGTCGTTGATTTCGTAGCCGATGCTCAGGTCGACGAAGGTCGCGGCCTTGACCACGCGGTCCTGACCAAATGGCGCTTCGGCGATCTGCTCGACATAATCGCCCCGGCGCGTGGCGGCCAGGCGGCCGGTGAAGCCGCTGCCTTCGTACAGCAGCGCAAAGTTGTAGCTCTGGCGCGAGACGCCGGTGAGCGCCGTCGTCGTGAACTGGTCGCTGTCGAACGCGGTGCGCGACTGGTTGTCGCCATCGATGTACGTGGCATTGAACTGCGCACCCAGGCCGCTCCAGGCGCCCGGCAAGAAGTCGGCAAACTTCTGGATGCCGAATTCGGCGCCGCGCAGACGGCCCTTGCCGGAATTTTGCGGGCGCGTCACGCGGTACAGCTGGCCGTCGATGGTTTCATCCTGCGTGAAGCTTTGCTGGTAGCCATCGATATCGCGGTGGAACAGCGCGATCTGCGCGTAGCCATTCTTCTTGAAGTAGTACTCGAGCGTGGCGTCGAGATTGGTCGATTTGGTCGGCTCCAGCAACGGGTTGCCGGCGCCGCCGCTGCCCGCCACGTTGACCGTCGGCGCAATCAAGGACAGCGACGGATTGAGCGCACCGAACTCGGGCCGCGTGATCGTCTTGCCGACCGACAGGTGCGACTGCAGGTTCTCGCGCCAGCCGATCGTCGCCGTGGCGCTTTGCAGCACATTGGTTTCCGACGTCGACTGGTCGATGTCGGTAATCACGTCGCCAATGCGGCTCTGGCCGCGCAGGTCGCGGTTCACGCGCACGACGCGCACACCGGCTTCGCTCTTGATGCCCACGCCGGCGATCTCATGGTCCCAGCGCCCCGCCGCATACAGCGTGACGTTCTTTTCCTTCTGGTCGAACGCGCGCGCCGGGTCTTCGGCAATGCGTCCGCTGGCCAGGCCATAACCGTTGCGCACCGCGTCGGCCTGGTCGATCAGGAAGTCAGCCGACGGGGCGCTCCAGGCGCCACCCAGGCGGTCCAGACCCGGCACCAGGTGCTGGAATGCCGGGCCGAAGGCGCCGATCGGCGTCGGCCGCGCCCCCGTAAAGTCGGCATGACCTTCGGCGCCGTGATAGCTCGCCTTGCGCGACGACAGCCGCACGCCGCCCAGTAAAGCACGGAAGGCACCATCGCCCGGCATCCGGTAGACGGCGTCGGTGCGCCATTGCAGCTGGGTGCCGGCCTGCTCGTTCCAGTTCTGCACCATCCCGCGCAGCACATACGCATTCGGGTCTTGCAGCACGTTGGCGTTGCCGCCCTTGCTGATGGCATTGAAGCCGCCATGGCCGTCGGCGCCATACGCGTACACATTGGCGCTCACGCCAGGCGCCTGCTGGTCGACGATCAGCGTGTCGTTGACGAATTTCGAGTGCGTGTAGCCCACCTGTGACTCGACCGACAGCGGACCCTCGAGGTACTTCAGGCCCAGGTTCAGGTAGTGCGTGGCAGTGCGTTCGTTCTGGCCCCAGGTGCTGGTGGCCGTGTATGGCTCCCAGTCGTTGGCGCCGCCGAACTGCGCGGCCGGCGCGGTCGCCGACAGGATCGGGCAGATGACGCCCAGCGACGTGGCGCAGCCATTGGACTGCTGGCCCAGCGTCACACCGGTCAGGCGCGGGGCCGAACCGACATTCGAGAACGCATAGTTGACGGCGTTGCGACCCTGGTAGCCCATGCCCAGGTATTGCGCGGTGGCCGTCGTGCGTGGATTGATCTTCCACTGGAAGGCGCCGTGCACGCTCTGGCGTTCGCGCGCGCCTTCGTTGTAGGTGCCGCCGATATGCGGCAACTGGCCCAGCACCTCGCCAGGGGCAAGCGGTGCGAACGGCGCCGACTCGCCCAGGCGCGTGGCGCTGCCGTCGGGGCGCACCGAAAACACGTTCGACGGCCGGTCGTTGTACTGCACCGGATAGGCCCAGTTGTCGCGGTTGACCGCGACGTCAAACAGCGCGCCCATCTCGCCAAAATCGGTGTCCCAGCGATTGCTGACCAAAAAGCCGCCGCCCGGACTGTGCTTGTCGGCCGTATTGCCGCTGCCGTTGATCTGGTTGACGCGGTCTTCGACGTAGCCGGTAGCCACGAAGCCCTTGGCGTCGAACGGCGCGCGCAGGCGGATATTCACGGCGCCGGCGATGCCGCCTTCAAACTGGTTCGCGGTGGCGGATTTATAGACTTCCATGCCGCCGATCGACTGCACCGGCAAATCCTGGTACGCCAGGCGTCGCCCGGCCGCAGTGAAGATCTCGTTGCCGTCCAGGGTCGTGGCGACGTCGGGCAAGCCACGGATCGTGACGTTGCTGGTCTCGCCGCGATCGCGGCCGACCTGCACGCCCGCCACGCGCTGCAGCGCATCGCCCGCATGACGGTCGGGGAACTTGCCGATGTCGTCGGCGTTGATCGCATCGACCACCTGCGCTGCATCGCGCTTGATGTCCTCAGCCGAGCGCAGGCTCTGGCGCAGGCCCGTGACCTTGATGACGGTGGGCGCGACTGGCGCTGCCTGGGCTGCATCAGCAGGTGCTTCCGGCGCCTGGGGTGCCGGGGCCGGCGAGTCGGTGACGGCCTGCGCGAACGCTGGTGCGCCATACGAGGACAACAGCATGATGGCGGCACATACCGGTGTGAGGTTCAAACGGCGCATTCGTTCTCCTGGAGTCTGCATGGATCGGGCGTGCCGCGACCGGCGGCGCCTGAAATGTGTCTTCATAACGCAGCATGATGCAATCCAGTTGACATAAATACACCAGAAAAATTTTTCCTCGGATTGACTCGTCGGTGAAATGTGGGAATGTGCGAATAATTAACGCACGGCGCTGACTATACTTGGCGGATATGTACTCACGTCCGCCATCGTTGTCATCTTCGGAAAATCGCGTCCTGGGCATCGGCGTCGCCATGTTGCTGCACGCCGCCTTGCTGACCGCATGGCAGGCAAGCCGCCAACGAGCGCCTGACGAAGAGCGACAGGCGGTCTTCACACAGTGGATCCAGGTGCCTGACAGCAGGCCGCAGCCTGCCACACGCGATGTCGGCGTTCCCGCTGAACGCGGGCGCGCAGCGGTCGCTGCACCAGCCGCCCGGACTAACCAGGCGATAGAGCCGGGGATTGAACAGCCAAGCGCCGGACCGGACGTTGCTGTGCCAACCGGTGGTATTGACGTGACGCCTGTTGAAGGAGGCGCGCGACTGAGCGTCGAGCAAGCTTTACGCGAAGCGGGCGCCATCGAGCGCACACTGCGCAAGAGCAGCAAGGCGTATATCGTCGCGCCACCGGACAGCCCGCAGATCCGCATGGCCCGCGGGTTTGCCGAGGCGGCGGCAGTCGCGCCGGGCCGCTGGTACGAAGCGCCCAAGATCGTTGAACTCGTCAATGACGGCGGCGACGGCGCACGACGCACGCGCGTCGTCACGGCTGGCGGCATCTACTGCATCACCGAGCGCTCCCCGGCAACGAGCATCGACATGATCGAAAAATTCGGCAAGCAGAGAATCACGAACTGCGGGCATGAACACGAGCAGCCTGTCAATGCCCAGGAATGGCGTACTGCGCGCGATTGACGCTGACCGGGCCGCCGGTCAAGCCGACGTCTTGATGTCCTCGAGCGACTTGCCGGCGGCAAGCCATGCCTTGACCCAGGCCGGTTGACGGCCGCGACCGCTCCATTGCTGGGCAGGATCGTCGGGGTTGGTGTAGCTGACGGCGGCGGCGCCTGACTTTCCTGATCCCGGCGCTTTGATCGCCAGTACCTGTTTCTCGGTCAGGCCGGCATTGCGGGCGATGTGGAGGATCTGTTCGCGCGCCTTGCTGATGCTGAGGAAATGGTGGGTTTTGAGCGCATCGTTGACCTGTTCTTCAAGTGCGCGAAGTTTGGCCAGCGAATATTTGGAGAGGTCTTGCATGGTTGCAGGTTGCTTTAAGGTGAGTGAAAACAGCACCCTACCATGCCGGGCCACCTGTTGGCGAACCGATCGGATGCTGCTCATCGTTCCTACTGCAGGCGAACCGCCACGTCGAACAGCCACGTCCGGCGAATTTCCACCACATCGTACTGGCGCGCCAGCGCCGGCGGGAACGGTCCATAGGGCGCGTGACTGGCAATGATCTGGCGGATTGCCTCGTCTACCGCAGGCACGCCACTCGACGTCACGAACGTCACCCGCTCCACCGAACCGTCGCTGCGCACGGCCACGGTCACGAGCGGCTGCCGGTGCGGCTGCCTGACGATATCGCGCACGGCGCTCAGGCTCATGTTCAGCTCGATCTTGCGGCCCATGGCTTCCGCGTACGCCACGAGGTCGGCATTGGCGTCGGCGCGGCCAAGCAGCCAGCCGCGACGCTGCCCCCCGGCGGCGTCACGCAGCGCGGCTTCCTGGTTCAATTGCCGGCCAATCGCGCGCAGACGCTCTTCACGTTGCGCTTCCTGCGCGGTTTGCACCGGCGCCGCCGGCGTTTGCGGCAACTGTGCGAGGCGTCCTGCTTCCTGCTTGATTGCTTCCTGGCGGGCTGCTTCCTGGCGTGCTGCGTCCTGGCGTGCTGCTTCCTGGCGTGCTGCTTCCTGCTGCGCCATTCTCGCCTGCTCCTGCCGGGCCGCTTCAGCACGGGCGGCGTCAAGACGGGCCTGTTCCTGACGGGCCGCTTCCCGTTTGGCCTGTTCCTGACGGGCGATTTCTGCGCGGGCAGCCTCACGCTGGGCAGCCGCATCGCGGTTCGCTTCCTCGAGGCGCTGTGCATCGGCACGTTCGGCGTCGCGTTGTGCCGCGGCGGCACTGGCCAGCGCGTCCCGCGCGGCTTGCTCATGTGCCTGTGCCTGTGCCTGTGCCTGCGCCTGTGCCTGTGCCTGTGCTTGTGCTTGTGCTGCCAGGTCGGCGGTCCGCTGCTGTTCAGCCGCAACGGCCGCCGCTGCGCGCGTAGCCTCGCGCTGAACAACCTGCTGGCGCACGCGTTTTACCTCGATCGCCGTCTCCCGCTTGTTGTCATCGAGCGCGATGATGCGCGCCCCGGCCGCGTCGTCGTTCTGTGGCGTCAGCGTTGACGCTGGTGCTGGCTGGACCCTGGCGACCGGCGTTGGCGGCACGGAGGGCGCAGGCGCGGTTGCTGCTGGCACGGCCGGCGGCGTCGACTTGCTCGCGGCGACCGGTGCTTCAGCCTTCGCCGCGGTTGCGGGCGGTGGCGCTGGTGCTGCGGCTGGCGGCGGCACTGATGCCGCGGCCGGCGCCGGCGCCAGCCTGACATTCAACTTAGTCGCCGCCAGACGCCGCTCTTCCCACGGCATGCGCAATCCTGGGAGCCCGAACACATCGCCCTCAAGCGGAATGCTCAGCAGCAGCGCGTGGATCACCAGGGATAGCAGCAGTGCCAGGCGCATTCGCCAGGAAAAAGCAGGCGTGTCGGAAGGGGTTCTCACATTGTCGGATCGGTCCGGGTCGGCGTGATGGAGGCGAGTTGCCAATGGTGCAAGATCAGCGGCGATGCTATCACACCGCTGACGCCGTCGCCACGCGTCCTGAATACGACCGACCTGTGGCACTATCGCTGCTGACGCCACGGCAGTGCAGCACAATCGCCCGGTATTGCCCCCTACAAGCGAAGGACCGTCTTCATGCCCCGGATCTCCCACGTCGTCGGCACCAAAACGTATTGGTTCGCCGGTCTGCGCGACCTGCTGGCCAAGGCCACGCCCGCGCGCTCGGGCGACCATCTCGCCGGTATCGCCGCAGGCAGCGCCGAAGAGCGCGTCGCCGCGCAAATGGCGCTGGCCGACCTGCCCTTGACCACCTTCCTGAACGACGCCGTCGTACCGTACGAAACCGATGAAGTCACGCGCCTGATCATCGACAGCCACGACGCTGCCGCGTTCGCGCCAATCCGCCACCTGACCGTGGGGGGTTTCCGGGAGTGGCTGCTGGGTGACGCGGTCGACGGCGCTATGCTGACGCGCGTCGCGCCTGGCATCACGCCCGAGATGGCGGCGGCGGTCTCGAAGATCATGCGTATCCAGGACCTGGTGCTGGTGGCGCGCAAGTGCCGCGTCGTCACGCGCTTTCGCAACACGATCGGCCTTGCCGGCACGCTGTCGACGCGCCTGCAGCCGAACCACCCACTCGACGACCTGTCAGGCATCGCGGCCAGCCTGTTCGACGGCTTGATGCATGGCAGCGGCGACGCGGTCATCGGCATCAATCCGGCCACCGACAATGTCGCGCAGGTCGTCAAGCTCGTCACGATGCTGGACGATATCATCAGCCGCTACGACATCCCCACCCAGTCATGCGTGCTGACGCACGTGACCAATACGATTGAGGCGATCGGGCGCGGCGCGCCGGTCGACCTGGTATTCCAGTCCATCGCCGGCACGCAAGCGGCCAACGCCAGCTTCGGCATCGACCTGGCGCTGCTCGGCGAAGCCCGCGCCGCTGCCCTGTCGCTGGGCCGCAGCACGGTCGGCAACAACGTCATGTATTTCGAGACCGGCCAGGGCAGCGCGCTGTCGGCCAATGCCAACCACGGCGTCGATCAGCAAACCTGCGAAGCGCGCGCGTATGCCGTGGCGCGCGCGTTCGAGCCGCTGCTGGTCAACACCGTGGTGGGCTTCATGGGGCCGGAATACCTGTACGACGGCAAGCAGATCATCCGCGCCGGCCTGGAAGACCACTTCTGCGCGAAGCTCCTTGGCCTGCCGATGGGGTGCGACGTCTGCTATACCAACCACGCCGAAGCCGACCAGGACGACATGGACGTGCTGCTGACGATGCTGGGCACGGCCGGCTGCACCTTCGTGATGGGCATTCCGGGCGGGGACGACATCATGCTCAATTATCAGACGACGTCGTTCCACGATGCGCTGTATGCGCGCCGCGCGCTCGGCCTGCAACCGGCGCCAGAGTTCGATGCGTGGCTGCGAGCAATAAGCATCTTCAAGGGCGCAGGTCAAGCCGAGCTGGGGCGGACCGTGCCACCGGCATTCCAGCGCGCGCTGCTGCAGTCATCCTGAGGTTGCTTTTATGTCCGATTCGACCGACGACTTTGATGCCGTCCCCGCACCCTGGCAAGCCTTGCGCCAGTTCACCGACGCGCGCATTGCGCTGGGCGCCGCAGGCATCAGCCAGCCGACAGGCGCACAGCTCGATTTTCAGCTCGCGCATGCGCGGGCGCGTGACGCCGTGCATCTTCCGCTCGACGTTGATGCGCTCAAGCCAGCATTGCAGGCAGCGTGGCCGAACGCTGGCCAGCCCCTGCTCCTGCACAGTGCGGCGGCTAATCGAAATGTCTATCTGCAGCGGCCGGATCTGGGGCGGCGGCTCGATGCGCCATCACGCGCGCTTCTGACCGATAGTGACGCTGGCAACCGCCCCTGCGATCTGGCCATCGTGGTCGCCGATGGTCTGTCGTCACATGCGATCGCGCAGAATGCCGCGCCGTTCCTGGCAGCGCTGCATCTGCAGCTTGCTGCCGAAGCGTGGACGCTGGCGCCGTTGGCAATCGTCCAGCAAGGCCGCGTCGCCGTGGGCGACGAAGTCGGTGAATTGCTGGGGGCGAAGCTGGTCGTCGTGCTGATCGGCGAACGGCCGGGCCTGAGTGCACCGGACAGCATGGGCATCTACCTGACCTGGGCGCCACGCGTCGGCCTGACGGACGAGCGCCGTAACTGCATCTCGAACGTCAGGCCGGCGGGGTTGGGTTATGCCCAGGCGGCCGCCAGGCTGCATTATCTGCTCGGGCAGGCGCGACAACGGCAATTGAGTGGCGTCGCGCTGAAAGACGAGACGACGCAGGATGACGTGCTGCCGGGTGGCGGCAGGCCGGCGTTCCTGCTGTGATTTTTCGACACAGATGTGAAGTTTTGGAAATTGCTGCAACCACTGGCTGTGAATGGTGAAGGCAACCAATTTCTTGACCTGTTTCTCACGTTAAATCGAACGCGCGGTACTCGGCGCTCTGTTTGTGAACCAATGTCTTGGCTGTGTAAAACTGGACAGCAAGTCGACACTACGAACGCTGAATGTCAACCTGGCACCCTGCAATGCTGGCCTAAACGGCCGGGTTCGGCCAAAAACAGACATTGAAACCAACGCCCGATTGTCGCTTATACAAAGGAAAGCTCCCATGGAGCCGGGTGCCAGTGGCTGATCAGCTCGTCAATAAAGCAGCGGACCTTGGGAGACATGTGTCGTTTGCTGGGATAGACGACGCGGATCGGCTCGGGCGGCTCTGAAAATTCACTTAACACCGGTTGAAGATGTCCCGTGCGCAGATCCTCTGCCACGATGTAACTCGGTAGTTTCGCGATTCCGAGGCCGGCAAGCGCCGCTACTCTGATGGCTTCCGCATTATCCAGATTCAACGCTCCCTCATTGATCAGGGAAAACGTCTTGCCAGCGTGGCCGAAGTTCCATGGCAAAACCCGTCCTTCAGAAACAAAATGCAAACATCGGAACGCATTTAGATCGTTCGTCGATACAGGTTGCCCATGGCGAAGCAAATACTCTGGAGCTGCGCAGGTAATCATCTGCTGGTGAGCAACGGTGCGGGTCAACAGCTGAGAGTCATCCTTTGGTACGCCGATTCTGATTGCCAAGTCGAATCGCTCATCAATCAAATCGACTACGCGATCCGACAAGCTTGCCTCGACAGTAACCGCTTCCCATTTATTCATGAATGCGACGATCACCGGCATCACATGCAAGCGGCCCAAGGCAACCGGGAGACTGATACGCAGCCGGCCCTGGGGCGTGCCGCTGCGTTGCGCCAGTGCGCGCTCTACGCCTTCCAGCTCATCCAGGATGGTGACACAGGTCTCGTATAACACCCTGCCGTCATCGGTCAAGCTCAGGCTCCGGGTGGTCCGGTTAAGCAGACGAACCTGCAGGCGCTGCTCCAAACGCACCACCGATTTCCCGACTGCCGAGCGCGTTAGACCCAATTGTTTGGCTGCCGTCGTATAGCTCCCGTGCTTCACGACACTGGCGAAAGCCGCTATGTCATTCAGATTTGTCACTTCCATCTCTATGCCTTTCGAGCATCTGCGTATCGGCGATGCGCCATGTCCGCTGTATGGGGAAGCACATTCCCCAATCCTTGGAATAGTATATCGATTCGCTTCATTTTTAACCAGATAACGAAGGACGATCATGAATAAAAAATTGACACAAGCAATGACCCACTGGGCTGACAGCCTCGTCAACTTGGTACCTGTCCTGACCGGCAGCGACAAAACAGCATCGATGGCGCAGGTACGCGCTTCCTACACCGCTTTTCAGGCACAGCAGCCGTCGCCTGAAGGTGTGCAGTTCGAGGAAGTTAATATGGGCGGCGTGCCGGCAACGCTGGTGCAGCCGGCGGTGCAGACCTCTGACATTGTCCTCGTCTATATTCACGGCGGCGCGTACATCGTCGGTGAGCCGGCCGGCTATCGCGGTATCGGCGGCAACTACGCAAAGCTGCTTGGTGCCCGCGTCTACACTCCCGATTACCGACTCGCGCCAGAGCATCCATTCCCAGCTGCAATCGACGACGGACTACGCGCCTACGAATGGCTACTGGAACAAGGCATCCCGGCAAATAAAATTGCCTTTGCAGGCGAGTCTGCCGGTGGCGCTATGGTCGTCAGCGTCATGGTCGCTGCCAAACAAAGAGGCCTGCCGTTACCTGCTGCGGGTGTCGCCATTTCCCCTTGGGCTAACCTCGAGCACACTGGTGCGTCTATGACGAATCGTGAAGGACTGGATCCGCTCAACACCAAGCCGTTGCTGGACCTGTTGGCCAGGACCTTCCTTGCGGGGGAGTTACCGAATCATCCACTGGCCTCGCCGGTGTTCGCCGACGTCACTGGCCTGCCACCGATACTGGTGCAGATCGGTGAGAACGAGCTGATGCTGAGCGATGCCATTCGCTTGGCCAGCCACTTGGCCGAGAACCGCGTGCGGGTCAATCTGGAAGTGTGGCCGCAGATGCCCCATGCATGGCACTTCTTCCAGAGCTTCTTGCCGGAAGGCGAACGGGCGTTGCGCGAGTCTGCACGGTTTATTTCTGAAACCGTGAGCCCTGCAGAATAATCGGGCGCAACTACTTTGTGCAGCACCGAACGATTCCGATCTCCTTGACCTTTAGTGGTAAAAACCGTGATAACGATGCCATCCAGTCCGCTGTTTTCGACTTTCCGTAACAAGACGCTTTCATTGGCTAACCGCATCGTCATGGCGCCGATGACCCGTGCAAAATCTCCTGATGGTGCGCCGACGGATGAAGTAGCTGCGTACTATCGCCGCCGTGTGGAAGGTGGTGTCGGGCTCATCATCACCGAAGGGACAACCATCAATCGGCCCGGTGCGTCGAACGACGCGGATATCCCTGACTTTTACGCACCTGAAAGCCTGGAAGGCTGGGCGCGCGTGGTACACGAAGTTCATGCGGCCGGTGGCAAGATAGCGCCGCAACTCTGGCATATGGGTATGTCTCGGGCGCCGGGTACCGGTCCTAATCCCGGCATCCAATCCGAAGGCCCTTCTGGCCTGTCTGCGGCCGGCGAAGAGGTGTCGAAGCCGATGTCAGACGCTGACATCGCCGACACCATCAGCGCCTTTGCCAGCGCCGCAGCACAGGCAAGGGAAATCGGTTTCGACGCGATTGAGCTACATGGCGCCCATGGCTATCTGCTGGATCAATTCTTATGGAAGAAATCCAATCGACGTACCGATCACTATGGCGGCGACATATTTGAGCGGACCAGATTCGCCAGGGAAGTCGTGCAAGCGGTACGCCAACGCGTCGGATCGGACTTCAACATCATATTTCGCTTTTCGCAGTGGAAGCAGCAGGACTACAGCGCTAGATTGGCGACCAATCCATTGGAACTGTCCGCGCTACTGGAGCCGCTGGCGTTAGCCGGCGTAGACATCTTTCATTGTTCAACACGACGCTTCTGGGAGCCGGAGTTCAATCGCTCCAGCCTGAATCTGGCCGGTTGGGCCAAGAAGATTACGGGCAAGCCCACTATCACAGTTGGCTCTGTAGGGCTGAAGGATAGTGACTTTATCGGTGCATTTAAAGGTGAAAGTGCAGCCGTGGGCGACCTTGGCGAACTCGAAAGACGACTGAAACGTCATGAATTTGATTTAGTTGCAGTTGGTCGGGCACTGATTGCAGATGCTAATTGGCCGACAAAAATTCGACATCAAAAATTTTCTGAGATCATGCCGTTCAATCCGGCTTCGCTGGCACGTCTTTAGGCTTGCTTGTGATATCAGACTCATGGCTGAATTGAATGAACCACGGGAGTTCTAACGGTTTCGCTCGGCTAGATATTTCCTGTAGAAGTCAATAAAATTCCGGACTTTTGCGGACACCTGGCGTCCAGGCGGATATACCGCATAGATCCCTGCGGAAGGCAAAGACCAGCCTTGCAAAACGCGTATCAGCCGCTTCGCGGCGATGCCCTCCTCGGCATTGAACTGGTCCAGGACTGAAACGCCTGCCGCCTCTTGGAGCAAAAAGCGCAGGGCGCCGGGCGAGTCGACACGAACACGCGATTTGACATGAATAGTCCTGGTTTCCCCACTGTCGGAAGAGAACTTCCAAGTGAGGGGTGTCGGCAACAGTGTCAGCGCAATCCAGTCGAGCGATTGCAGATCCTCAGGACTTGCTGGAAATTCGATACGTTCGAAGTAGGCTGGGGATGCGACGACGTATTGTTCGAACTCCCCAAGTTTGACCGCCCGATTGGATGAGTCCCGTAGCCACCCAAGGCGGATGCTGACATCGATTCCTGCCTCGATCAGGTCGACCACGCGATCACTCGTTCGCAGGTCGATCGCGAGATAGGGATGCCGCAGTGCGAATTCAGCAAGGGCTGGTGCAAGGGACAAAGAAGCATGGTCTACGGTTGTGCTAATGCGAAGCGTGCCCCCGAGCTGTTCCTTACTCGACGTCGCGCGTTCGAGCGCCTCCGTCAATCCTAGCAGTAGCGGCCTGCACTCATCGTAAAGTGCCTGCCCTGTATCGGTCAGGACTACCCGGCGTGTCGTACGGTTGAACAGTGCAATGCCGAGCTTCGACTCGAGCCGACTGATTTCCACACTGATCTTGGCAGTTGCCACGCCAAGGCGTTCTGCTGCAGCTGTAAAGCCGCCAGCGTCGGCAACGGCCTCAAAAACCAGCAAGTCATTCAAATCGATCTTTCCCGGCAACGCCATATACAGCCTCATTTTTAAGAAATTCAGAAAAGTGAATTATGGATTGATTGGTATTTCTATTCAATCGGCTGTGTGATGATGCTTCCCATCGCTAGATCTAATCAGCCGCCACTCTAAACACTACTACGGAGAAACATCATGCTGCGCCAAAAAATCCTTGCATCGGCGGTCACCATTGCTGCGGCATCTGCCCAAGCAGCCGATCCACTTGACGTTAAAGTCTACAACTCAGATGAAAAAAGCTTCCATGTCACTTCTGTGGTTGTATCCGGCGAGAAAGAAGTGATGGTCATTGACAGTGGGTTCACGCAAGCCGACGCCTATCGTATCGCTGCAAATGTCTTGGATACTGGCAAGACGCTGAAAACCATTTTGGTCAGCAATGCAGACCCGGACTTCTACTTCGGCGCCGAAGTGCTGAAGCGATTGTTCCCTCAAGCTGAAGTGGTCGCTACACCTGCCGTGGTCGAGAAAATCAAAGCGAAGCTTGCAACTAAGGTGTCATCCTGGACACCGAAGATGGGTCCCAACGCGCCTGTCAATCCGATCGTACCGACACCCCTGAACAAGACCACCCTGACAGTGGATGGTAAGGAGGTGCAGATCCGTGGAACGACCGGGCTGCTTGCCCATCGCCCCTATGTGTGGATTCCCTCGATTGGCACCGTCGCAGGCGCCTTGGGCATTTTCGGTAATCTCCATGTGTGGACCGCCGATACCCAGACCCAGAACGAACGTAAGGCATGGGTCGCCGAATTGGACGAGATTGCAGGACTCAAGCCAAAGGTCGTTGTACCTGGGCACATGGCGGCGGGAACGAAACTCGATGAAAGCGCCGTTACTTATACGCGCGACTACCTGGTGCGATTCGAAACAGAACTAGCGAAAGCGAAAAGCAGTGCCGAACTGATCGAGGCGATGAAAAAAGCGTATCCGACTGCCGGACTTGGCATCGCTCTGGATCTTGGAGCCAAAGTCAACAAAGGCGAGATGAAGTGGTGAATCTAGTGACGCTAGTAAACGATTTATTTTTATAAAATTTTGCGGAGAAATACGATGAAAATTGCAATCATTGGTGCAACCGGCTTTGTCGGTTCGGCGTTGCTGAAGGAAGCCATCACACGCGGTCACGAAGTTACTGCACTGGTGTCGGATCCGACCAAAGTTCCGGCTTCCGACAAGGTTCTTGCTGTTCAGGCCGATGTGTTGGCAAAAGATAGCCTGGCCGACAGACTGAAGGGCCATGACGCAATCATCAGCGCGTTCAGCGGCCATGCGCAAGCTGACGTGCTGGGCTATTACGTCAAAGGCGTTCAATCCATTATTTCCGCATCCAAAGCGGCGAAAGTAGCTCGCCTGCTCGTCGTCGGCGGCGCCGGCGGCCTGGAGGTTGCGCCCGGTGTACAGCTTATCGACACGCCGCAATTCCCCGCGCAGTGGAAAGACACGGCAGAAGGCGCACGCCAGGCACTCAACCTACTGCGCGACGAGCAGGAATTGGACTGGACCGTATTGGCGCCGTCCGCGCACCTTGAGCCTGGCGAACGCACCGGCAAGTTCCGCATCGGCAAAGACCAGTTGCTGGCCGATACGACGGGTAAAAGCCATATTTCTCTTGAGGACTATGCCGCCGCGATGATTGACGAACTTGAACAGCCAGCGCATTCGCGCAGCCGTTTCACGGTGGGCTATTAGACAAGGAACGATCATGTATCGGATACTTCACTACATTCACGATCCGCTGTGTGGTTGGTGCTATGCGGCGGAAAAACTGACTGACGCCGTATCAGCTAGTGCGCAGGCACAGTTCAAGATCCAACTCCACGCAGGTGGGCTGTTCCCCAGGATGCACCTGCCTGACGCCAAGCGCAATAGCATCCGGCTCGCCGATGCCCGTATTGGCGAACTGACGGGGCAGGTATTCGGAGAAGCGTACTTGAATGGACTACTGAGCGATCCGAACGTTGTCTATGATTCTGCCGCTCCCATACGCGGCATCCTGGCAGCGGAAACTACCAAGCCTGGCAGCGGCCGAACGATGTTGAAGGCGCTGCAGCAAGCGCACTATCGCCGAGGCCTGCGCATCGTGGAATCGGCAACGATTGCCGGGGTCGCCGAAGATATCGGGATGGACAAGGACCGGTTTGTTACGGCCTTTGAAAGCGTTACCGAGTCAGAGCTGCAAGGACATTTGGATAGTACGCGCCGAATGATGCATGACGTTGGCGCCCGTGGTTTCCCGACCTTCGTCGCGCAGATCGGGAACGAATTTCAGGTGCTGCCACACGAACGGTTCTACAGCGACCCCAATGGATTCGCTCATTTGGTGAGCGATATCCTTGCGCCGCATGCAGAACAAAAACATCGGGAAGACAGCGCCGCCATCTAGGTCTGCTGTTGGTCGCTACCGGCCTGTCGTGACAATCAGTGCTTTGTCAAGCCAGGCAACCTGCGAAGCTGACATGAACAGTTAGGTTCGGCCAACAGTGGACGTTCGCGCCGAGACATCGGTTTGAAGGGAAAGTGATGCTAGACCCAACAATCAAGCTTTATGACGCGGTGATGATCAAGGAATTGTGGCAGCCTGTCCGTTCAGACCCGGGCGATATTCGCCCTCCTCAGGTCGGTGACATTGCATGGGTTATTGAAATTTACGACCATCCTCCTGGATACGAACTCGAATGCAGCGACAAGAATGGAATCACCGAATGGATGCACGCTTTCTCACCGGAAGAAATTAAGCTAGAGAGGATTGTTAAGCTCTGACCCAGTTCCATCCTTGATGTCCCCAATGGGTCGGGTGCTGTCGTCTTCGGACTGAGGACCGTCCACATCAGGCCGGCGGGCCAGGGTTGTGTTCAGGCGACCGCCAGGCTGCATTATCTGCCCGGGCAGGCGCGGCAACGGCAATTGAGTGGCGTCGCGCTCAAGGACGAGACGACGCAGGATGACGTGCTGCCGGGCAGCGGCAGGCCGGCGTTCCTGCTGTGATTTTTCGAAAGCCGGCCTGGCTGCGAAACCAGGCGTCGCCTACCTGTGAGCGCTCTATGGCAGGGTGATCTTCACCACAGCATTGCCGAAGGTAGCGTAAAGATTCCCCTTACCATCGGCGACGATCCCCCAGAGGGAGCCCACATCGTTCGGCAACGGAAGATTGCTTCCCTTGCCGGCCACCGTCGTCACGACGCCCGCAGGAGTGATCTTCCGGACCCGGTCCACATCGGCCGCAAACAGGTTACCCTGGCTGTCGGCTGTCAGTGCGCGCACCTGTTGGAAGCGCGCTGCCGTGCCAGTGCCGTCTGCCGCTGCGTTGACGCCCGCGGAACCGGCAAGGGTAGTCAAGCGACCACTCGTATCGATTCGGCTGACCGTATTTTGCAGGTCGAAGACATACACCCCGCCACTGGTGTCAACCGTGATGCCGCGCCGCGCAATGTCCGGGGTTCCGAAGACGGGGTCGCGCGTGACACTCTCGAGTATGGTGGTCACGCCCGTTGGAGCGATCCGGCGTGTACTGGTGCTGTTGCTGAGATAAATGTTTCCGGCGCGGTCAGCGGCGATCCCCCAAACCTGTTCACTGCGCACCCAGGTCATCGTGCCGGAGCCGACCCCGGGAATGGTGCTGACGATGCCATCAGTCGTGATCTTGCGGGCGCTTAGCCAATCCGCCACCAGCAGGTTGCCGACGGCGTCGATGCCGATGCTGGCCGGTTCCATAAAGCGGGCAGTGGCCAGAGTGCCATCGGCGGCACCGGGAGACCCTGCCTTGCCCGCAAAGGTCGATACCTGGCCACCAGAGGTGATCTTGCGCACGATGGCATTGAGGCTGTCGGCCACGTACAGATTGCCGGCAGCATCCATCGTAATTCCCTGAGGAGATTGGAAGCGAGCCGATAGCCCGGCGCCATCGGTATAGCCGGCATCGGTCGGACTGCCGGCGATAACCGTAACGCTCGCAGTGCGCACCGGTGGCAGGACACCGACGTCGCCAGAGCTGGAGCTGGGGCTGGAACTGCCCCCGCCGCAGGCGCTCAGTAGTGCCAGCAGTGCCGAGGCGCTGATCACTTTTCTGCGCAGGCGCGCCGCTGTCGGTAGCGCAGAAGAAGATGTGGATATCGGCATAGCGGTGCTCCAAAGAAGGGACCTGCCATGCTAGCAGAGGACAACTTATGAATTCTCCTCAATTCTCACGACAGAGCCTGCGTCAGCGCTGCAAATGCACCTGATGCAGCGATGTCAGCAGCACCTCGCGTCACGTCTATTTGCGCAAGTCACACTTGCTCCAGACAGCGACGCGAACCGCCCTGCTACCAGCTCAGCGCGCCGCGGCCTTTGCCCGCGCTGCGTGCAGCTTCTTGTAGCTGTCGATCAGGCGATGATGACGGTCGAGCCCTTCCAGCGCCATGCTGGTCGGGCTCAAGCCATGGAAGCGCACGCTGCCGTCCACCGAGCCGAGCACGGTGTCCATGCGCTCGTCGCCATACATGCGGCGGAAGTTGGCAACATAATCGTCCAGTTCCAGATCGTCGTCGAGCGAGACTTCCAGCACCACGTTCATCGCCTGATAGAACAGGCGCCGTTCGACGGTGTTGTCGTTGTACTGCAAGAACGCACCGACCAGTTCATGGGCATCCTCGAGCTGTCCGAGCGCCAGATGAATCAGCAGCTTGAGTTCGAGCACGGTCAGCTGGCCCCACTCGGTATTCTCGTCGAACTCGATGCCGATCAGCGTGGCGATATCCGAATACTCATCGAGCTCGCTGTTTTCCAGGCGATCGATCAGCGCTTCGAGACTGGCGTCGTCCAGGCGATGCAGATTCAGGATATCGCTGCGGAACAGCAACGACTTGTTCGTGTTATCCCAGATCAGGTCTTCGACCGGATAGATTTCGGAATAACCCGGCACCAGGATGCGGCACGCGGTTGCGCCAAGCTGGTCGTACACGGCCGTATAGACTTCCTTGCCCATGTCGGCGAGGATCGCCAGCAGCGTCGCCGCTTCTTCGGCATTGGCGTTTTCGCCCTCGCTCGAGAAATCCCACTCCACAAAATCAAAATCGGCTTTGGCGCTGAAGAAGCGCCACGAGACGATGCCGCTCGAATCGATGAAGTGTTCGACGAAGTTATTTGGCTCGGTGACGGCATTGCTGGCAAAGGTCGGCTGCGGCAAATCGTTCAAGCCTTCGAAGCTGCGGCCTTGCAGGAGTTCGGTCAGGCTGCGCTCGAGCGCCACCTCGAAACTCGGATGCGCGCCAAACGAGGCGAATACGCCACCCGTCTTGCGGTTCATCAGCGTCACGCACATGACTGGGTACGTGCCGCCCATCGACGCGTCTTTCACCAGCACCGGGAAGCCCTGCTCTTCCAGCGCCGCGATGCCGGCCACGATGCCCGGATATTTCGCCAGCACTTCTTGCGGCACATCCGGCAGCGCCAGTTCGCCTTCCAGAATCTCGCGCTTGACGGCGCGCTCGAAAATCTCGGACAGGCACTGCACCTGCGCTTCGGCCAGCGTGTTACCGGCGCTCATGCCATTGCTGACGTACAGGTTCTCGATCAGGTTGGTCGGGAAGTACACGACCTCATTGTCCGACTGGCGCACGTACGGCAGCGCGCAAATGCCGCGCGCGGCATTGCCCGAATTGGTGTCGATCAGGTGCGAGCCACGCAGTTCGTCGTCCGGGTTGTAGATCTCGAGGCTGTAGGCATCGAGAATCTCTGCCGGCAGCGCATCGTTCGGGCCAGGCTTGAACCAGCGTTCGTTCGGATAATGGACAAACGGCGCGTTGGCGATGTCTTCGCCCCAGAACGCGCCGGCGTAGAAGTGATTGCAGTTGAGACGTTCGATGTATTCGCCCAGCGCCGACGCCAGTGCGCTTTCCTTCGTCGCGCCCTTGCCGTTGGTGAAGCACATTGGCGAATGCGCGTCGCGAATATGCAGCGACCACACGTTTGGCACGATATTGCGCCACGAGGCGATCTCGATCTTGATGCCCCAGTCAGCCAGCATGCCCGACATATTGGCGATGGTCTGCTCGAGCGGCAGGTCCTTGCCGGTGATATAGGTGCGCGAGTCGGTCGATGGCTGCAGCGTGAGCAAGGCCTGCGCATCGGCGTCGAGATTCTCGACTTCTTCGATGACGAACTCGGGGCCGGCCTGCACCACTTTCTTGACCGTGCAACGGTCGATCGAGCGCAGGATGCCCTGGCGGTCCTTATCCGAGATATCGGCAGGCAGCTCGACCTGGATCTTGAAAATCTGCTGGTAACGGTTTTCCGGGTCGACGATATTATTCTGCGACAGGCGGATGTTTTCGGTCGGGATGTTGCGCGTATCGCAGTACAGCTTGACGAAGTACGCTGCGCACAGGGCCGACGAGGCCAGGAAATAATCGAACGGGCCCGGCGCCGAACCGTCACCCTTGTAGCGGATGGGTTGGTCGGCAATCACCGTGAAGTCATCGAACTTCGCCTCAAGGCGAAGTTTGTCGAGAAAGTTGACCTTAATTTCCATCGCAGATTTCCTCAGTAACGCTCAAAATCGTTCAAAAACATAAAGCCCTGTAAAAACAGGGCTCTATTATTATTCATACACTTGCAGGTGGGCTGCCAGTCGCCGGCGCCACGCACGCAGCGCGCCATTCTAGCATTATTGCGGTGCCAGATCGTCGCTGGCGGGCGTGATTATCACGTGATCTGGCGACGGTTCCATGTGCTCGCAAGGTTGGCGCCGCCGCTAACGCGGGGTTTGTAGTTTCCTAAATTTATACGTTGGTTAGTTACATTTTCACGGGAAAAGGCGCCGCTCTACTCGATCCGGCGACCATCTTCGCAGCCATGGCCACGATCAAGTTTCAGTACGCTCCCTAAAACGCTTGCGGTAGTCGGACGGCGATGTGCGCAGGGCTGCCTTGAAATGCTGCCGAAGCGACAGCGCCGTGCCGAATCCGGCTGCGTGGGCGACGCGCTCGATTGACAAGTCCCCTGCCTCGAGCAGCCGCTGGGCATGGATCAGTCTCTGGTTCTGCAACCACTGCTTGAAAGAGGTGCCAGTCGCAAGGCGAAAATGACGTGTGAAATTGCGCCGGCTCATGGCAGCACGCGCGGCCAGCATGTCGATGCTATGCTCCTCGTGCAGATGTTCACCGACCCACTCCAGCAACTGGGCGAAACGCCCTGCCGCAGCGTCGTCCGGCAACGGCTGCTCGATGAACTGCGCCTGCCCGCCGTCACGGTGCGGCGCGACCAGGATGTGCTTTGCGACACGATTGGCGACCTCCGCGCCACAGAGCCGCCGCAGCAGATGCAGGCAGCAATCGAGGCCGGCGGCAACGCCCGCCGACGTCAGGATGTCGCCATCATCCACGTACAGCACGTGCCGGTCCACGGTAAGTCCGGGATACTGCTGCGCGAGCATGTCTGCCGCCTCCCAGTGCGTTGCCACCGTCCGCCCATCGAGCAGGCCGGCCTGTGCCAGCGGAAAGGCGCCGAGGCACAAGCCGACAACCGTGGCGCCGCGCGCATGCCCGCGGCGCACACTGTCAAGCAGGTTGTCCGGTGCGCTGCGCCCGTCTGCGTGCCAGGAAGGCATGACGATGATGTCAGCCTCGTCGACTGCCGAGAGATCGGCATCGATCGCGATCGCGAATCCGGCAGAGGTCGGCAACGTGCCCGTCTGCGGTGCGCAGACGGTGATCTCGAACGGCATCGCACCGGCGCCGGCCAGGTGGCTGCCGAATACCAGGCAAGGCACCGACAAATGAAATGGCGTGATGCCCTCGAAGGCGATGACGGCAACTTTCTGGCGGCGAACTATAGGCGCAATAGGAGGCATGGCCCGATTGTATCGAAAGTTAGCCTTCGGGCCAATGTTCGATGATGGCCGTTGCGAGCACAATCGGTCTTCCGGTTGGCCTGACACGTATACGATATTGTCGCGGGCCGCCTCATTTCAACGAAAGGAACACCACCATGAACAAACGTGCCGTCGTCGTCGTCGACCTCCAGAACGAGTATCTCCCTACCGGCAAGCTGGCTCTGGCCGGCATCCACGACGCATTGGACAATGCAGCGCGCGTGATCGCCGACGCGCGTAACAAAGGCGATCTTGTCATCCATATTCGCCACGAGTCCACGGCCCCGGACGCGCCCTTCTTCACGCCGGGAACAGATGCCGTCCAGATCCACGACACCGTGGCGCCGGTGCAGGGCGAACGGGTCATCGTCAAGAACTTCCCGAACGCTTTCCGCAACACCAATCTCAAGGCACTGCTGGACGATCACGGCGTCGACCGGGTGACGGTCATTGGCGCCATGAGTCATATGTGCATCGATGCGACGACCCGCGCAGCGTGCGACTTCGGGTACAAGACCACGGTCGTGCACGATGCATGCGCCACGCGCGACCTCGAGTTCAACGGACAGACCGTGCCGGCCGCGCAGGTGCACGCCGCGTTCATGTCGGCACTCGCATTTGCCTACGCGTCGGTGCTGCCCACCGACGACTACCTGGCGGGGTGACAAGCCGCTGCCCCAAACAGGCTGGCGCGGGCATTGGGCGGCTGGTAGCCCGATGCCCTGCGCGGTCGCCTGCCCGTCCCTGGCACTCTCGCATTCGTTCACGACCATCCGCATCCCCGCTGACCACGGTCTCATCCCGAAGCCACATCAGGGATAACCCATCTCCCCCGGTCACCAGTTCTCACACCCCTCCCCTCCCGCATTCAACCGGTTCGGCACCGTTCAATCGCGCCACCGACCTGCCTGTGCACAGGCGTACCTCACGAAACAAAAATCGGCAGCGAACTGACTTTCGAATGAAAGAATTTTCGTGAAATACGTTAACACAACGGAAATTCGAAAAAACGAAAGATGTTTTGTATTACACGGAATTTCGCTATAGACTTGGTGTCACAGCGACGGTTCGAGCAATGTCAAAGACTTTCGATATCTCTCAACCGAAACCTGTAAGCTGAGGATTCACGCAATACGAAATAAAACGAAAGATAGAGACAAGTCGCATCAGCTGGTCTGCACTCCGGCTCGTGAAGGCAGTGATCGCAACCCAACAGCCTTTCCGTTTGCCAGCCATCGCCACGCTGCTCCAACAACTTATAAAGGAAGCGTTTCATGAATTCTCCTTCACAGTGCCGCTCGCGCGCCAATCGTCAGGATCGGTTTGTGCTCAATCCGCTCACGTCTGCCTGTCTGCTCGCGCTTGCCACACTCGCGACACCGGCCCGCGCCCAGGAGGTCATTGCGGCCGATGCTGGCAAACTGGAGCAAGTCGTCGTGACCGGTACCCGTGCCAGCCTGCAGCAGTCGCTGGAACTCAAGCGCAACGCCGCTGTCGTACAGGACAGCATCAGCGCAACGGAACTTGGGCGCTTCCCCGATAACAACGTGGCCGACTCGCTCAGCCATATCACCGGCGTCTCGATTTCCCGCACGGCCGGCGGTGAAGGCCAGCGGGTCAGCATCCGCGGCCTGGGTCCTGACTACACGATCACCACCTTCAACGGTCGCCTGCTGGGCACCGACAGCGCAGGCCGCTATTTCGCATTCGACGTGCTGCCGGCCGATGTGATCAGCGGCGCCGACGTCGTCAAATCGACCCAGGCGCAACTGGTCGAAGGTGCCATCGGCGGCCTGGTGAACCTGCGCTCGGCCAGCCCGTTTGACCAGAAAGGCCAGCGTGGCCTGGTGCGCGCCGAGGCTGACCGCAACGACATGAGCAGCCTGAACGGCAAAAAGCTGTCCGCCACCTACAGCAACACCTTCGACAACAAGGTCGGCGTACTGCTTGGCCTCGTGTATGCCAAGCGCGACGTGCGCACCGACACCGCCGGCAACGACGGCGGCTGGTCGCGTAACCCGATTCCAAGCGACCCGAGCCAGTTCTGGGAATTCGGCAATACCTGGGGCGGTGCCATCGACCCGAACGGCAACGGCGTACTCGACCCCAGCGAAGAAGGCCTGATCGGGCCCGGCCAATTCCGCTTCGGCTCCATCATGGAGAAAAAGGAGCGCATTGCGCTCTCGGGCAAGGTGGAGTGGCGGCCAAGCAGCGATGTCAAGGTCATCTTCGACGGCTTCAAGACCAGGCTCGACTCGCCGCAGGTGGGCTACCAGCTGTCGTACTACCCGCTGTATGCGCCAGGCCGCTGGTCCGACGTGAAAGTCAGTAACAATGTCGTGACGGACCTGACCTTGAACAGCAGCGACCCCGAGCTGCGCCTCAATCCCGAAGTGCTGAACAAGACCGAATACCGGGTCGTCGATACCGCGATGTACGGCACGCGGGCCGAATGGCGGATTTCCCCGACGCTGAACGTGGCCGGCGACGTCTATCTGTCCACCTCGAAGCGCGATTCCGGCGGCAAGGACAGCTACGTCGTGCTGCGCATGAACCAGCCCAATACCACGCGCATCCGGCTCACGGGCGCCGCCGTGCCCGATGTGACGACCACGCTGGCCGATGGCCGCGACCTGCAGAGCGGCCTGGCCCAGGGCCTGTTCAGCGGCAACGACTTCAACACGCACTTTTATAGCCGGGCGGGCGACAATATCGATGACCGCATCGGCGGCGCGACCGTCAATGCCGACTGGAAGGTGGACCGCTACAGCATCGACTACCTCAAGTTCGGTCTGAGCCAGACCAACCGCAAGAAGTCGCGCGACATGATCAACAATGCGTTCAACTCGGGCCAGGATCACTACTCTGGCGAAAACGCGATCAACGTCGGCACCCTGGGCAGCAACGTGATCAACCAGACCCTGAGCCCGAAAGGCTTCCTGTCGGGCGTGAACGGCAACTTCCCGCGCAGTTTCCTGGGCTTTGACGTCGACCGCTACGCGCAGGCACTGGCGGGCCTGGACGGCAAGCCACGGCCGGGCGGCGGCATCTACAGCTCGACCCTGTCGGCGCCAGCGTTCAATCCGCTGGAGAGCTACCGCGTCGAAGAAAAAACCTCGACCGCATTCGTGCAGGCCGACCTGGCCGGCGAACGCTGGTTCGCCGACGTCGGCGTGCGTTTCGTGCGCACCAAGACGGGTGCGCAGGCGTGGGATGCCAAGATCGAAGACATCGTGCAGAACGGCGCATTCAACTTCACGCCCATCTACGCCGATCCGTCGATCGTGCGCCAGGATGCCACCTACAGCTTCGCCCTGCCGTCGGGTAACTTCACCTACTCGCTGACCGACAAGCTGCAGCTGCGGGTTGGCGCCGCCAAGACGATGGCGCGCCCGTCCGTCGACAAGCTGGCGCCGTCCAGCACCACGGCCAGCATCTCGTGGGGCGACTTCACGCAGATTTACGGCGGCAATGCCGATCTGAAGCCGTACACGGCGCACCAGGCCGACATCTCGCTGGAGTGGTACTACGCCAAGAGCTCGGCGCTGACCTTCGCTGTCTACCAGAAAAACATCAAGAACCAGATCACCAATCTCTACCTGGCCGGTCAGGACATCGGTGCACCTGGCGGGCGCCTGTTCAACGTGCAGCGCCCCATCAACGGCGACAGCGCCAAGGCGCGCGGCATGGAGATCGGCCTGCAACACCTGTTCGACAACGGCTTCGGCGTGCGCGCACAATACACGCGCAATCTGTCGAGCAGCTGGGTCGGCGGGTTCGAACGCCCGCTCGAAGGCATCGCGCCAGCAACCGCATCGCTGGGCATCCTGTACGAGCGTGGCCCCTGGAGCATGAGCACGACGGCCGATTTCACCGATTCGTTCGTCACCGCCACCAACGTGATCGGTTCCGGCTTCAACGAAGTGACCAACTCGGTGACCTGGCTCACGGCCCAGCTGGCCTATGATGTGAACAAGTCGCTGCGCATCAGCATCGAAGGCAACAACCTGACCGATGCCGAGCAGGCGCCCCGCCTGACCAATGGCACCGTCAGCCTGCCCAACGGCTATTACCGTTACGGCCGCTCCGTGACCCTGGGCGCCAGCCTGCGATTCTGATGAAACAAGCGGCGCCATGGTACGTGGCGCCGCACAGCCCATCGCCAGCGCGGGCCGGTCTGGCAGTTCACCGGCCCGCAACACCGAGAACTGGAATCCTGATGCACACTTCTGTCTTTTCCCTTGCCGTCCTGCTTGCCGGGGCCATCCCTTTTTCCGCGTACGCTGCGGACGGGTCCAGCTACACGATGGCGGACTACGCCAGCGTTGCCAAGATCGACGCGCACCTGCACCTGCACAATGCAGCGCCGGCGTTCATGGAAGCGGCCCGGCGCCAGAACTTCAAGATCCTGTCGATCAATGTCGACTACCCTGATTTCCCACCGCTCGATGACCAGCAGCGCGTCGCCATCGCACTGAAAAAGCAATTCCCACAGGACGTGGCATGGGCAGCGAGCTTCTCCGTCGATGGTTCCGCCCAACCTGCGTGGCTCGCCGCCACCCGCCACCGCATCGCTGCGTCGATGGAGGCCGGCGCCGTGGGCGTGAAGGTCTGGAAGAACATCGGCATGAGCCTGCGCGGCGCCGATCAAGAACTGGTGATGATCGACGATGCGCGCTTCGCGCCCCTGTTTGACGACCTGGCCCGTCAGGGCATCCCGCTGCTGGGCCACCAGGGCGAGCCGCACAACTGCTGGCTGCCGTTAAAACGCATGACGGTCAACAACGACCGCACCTACTTCAAGAACCACCCGCAATACCATATGTACCTGCACCCCGAGATGCCAAGCTGGGAAGCGCAGATGGCCGCGCGCGACCGTATGGTGGCGGCGCACCCGACCCTGCACTTCGTCGGCGTGCACCTCGCCTCGCTCGAGCGCGACGTGGACGAACTGGCGGCGTTCCTCGACCGGTTCCCGAACGCCGTCGTGGACGCATCGGCGCGCATCGGCCAGCTGCAGTACCAGAGCCAGCGCGACCGCGAAAAGGTGCGCAACTTCTTCATCAAGTACCAGGACCGCATCCTGTACGGCAGTGACATGGCGCAAGAACCTAACCAGGACGGCGCCGCACTGGGCCGCGAAGCAGAAGGCGTGTGGCGCATGCACTGGCGTTACTTCAATACGGCAGAGTCGTTCAAGGTTGCCGATCTCGACAAGCCCGTCCAGGGCCTGGCACTGCCGCGCGACGTGGTCGACAAACTCTACCGCACGAATGCCGAGCGCGCCTTCCCCGGCGCCTGGAAAGGCCAGCCATGACCGCGCGCCGGGCATTTCTCGGATGGCTCGGTGCGGCGCCACTGGCCGCGCAGATCCCGCTGGCCCAGGCAGCGCCTGCCTCCGCCTCCGTCACCGGCAAGGGCCATGTGCGCGTGCAGGACGCCGCCGTCTCGCTGCAGTTCGACGAGCAGCTGCGTTGCCGTATCGTCAGCCTGCTGGGCAAGCAGCCCGTCGCACTGACGGGCTTCGACACCAGCGAGCACCTGGTCGTCGGCGGCAAGCCGCTCGGCCGCTTCACGCTGCAGAAGGCCGAGCCGGCCCCGGCCACGACGCCGTTCGGCGCCGGGCAGGCGCTGCACCTCGTTGGCCGCTCTGCGGAAGGCATCGAGAAGCGCGTCACCGTGACGCTGCTCGACGAGCATCCGGGCGTGGCCTTGCTGGACGTGCAGTACGTGAATACAGGCGACAAGCCGCTGACGATCGACGCCTGGGCGAACGGCGCGCACCGCCTGGCCGCCGCGCCGCGCCATGCGGGCGGCTACTGGACCTATTCCGGCGCGAGCCACGCCGACCGGCGCGACTGGGTCCAACCCGTCAAGCGCGGTTTCGAGCAAGGCAACTTCCTCGGCATGAACGCATCCGACTACGGCGGCGGCACGCCAGTCGCGGATGTCTGGCGCCGCGACGTCGGCCTGGCCGTCGGCCACCTCGCGCTGCAGCCGCTGCTGGTGTCACTGCCCGTCAAGGCGGTCGGCAATGCGGTCGACATCTCGCTGCGCGGCGACGTCCCGCAGACGCTGGCCCCCGGCGCGACGCTTGCCACCCCGCCCACGTTCATCGCCGTGCACCGTGGTGACTTCTATGTGCCACTCGACCGCTACCGCCGCCTGATGGCCGCGCAGGGCCTGGCCGCCCCCGAGCCGCCGCAAAGCGCCTACGATGCGCAGTGGTGCGCATGGGGCTACGAACGCGATTTTTCGCTTGACTACGTGCGCGCCACGCTGCCCAAGGTGCAGGAACTGGGCTTCAAGTGGGCGGTACTGGACGACGGCTGGCAGGTCAAGACCGGCGACTGGACGCCCGACCTGGCCAAATTCCCGCGCGGCGGCGAGGACATGAAGGCGCTGGTGGCCGACATCCACGCGCGCGGCATGAAAGCGCGCCTCTGGATCGCGCCGCTTGCCGTGGCGCCCGGCAGCGACGAGCTGCACGAACATACCGACCTGCTGCTGCTCGACGAGACCGGCGCGGCCCAGGACGTCACCTGGTGGAACTGCTTCTACCTGTGCCCCGCCTACGAAAAGACGCAAACACGCCTGGCCGCGACGCTGCGCATGATCATTGCGGACTGGGGCTTCGATGGCCTCAAGGTCGATGGCCAGCACCTCAACGGCGTGGCCCCGTGCTTCAATTCCAAGCATAAGCATAAGCGCCCGGAAGAATCGGTTGAGGCAGTCGCCGACTTCTACAAGGTCATGCACGACGTGGTGCATGCGGCCAATCCGGAAGCGGTGCTCGAAGTGTGCCCGTGCGGCACCAGCTACGCGTTCCACAACATGCCGTACATGGACCAGGCGCCATCGTCCGACCCGCTGTCGAGCTGGCAGGTGCGCCACAAGGGCAAGACGCTCAAGGCGCTGATGGGCCCGTGGTCCGCCTACGCGGGCGACCACGTGGAACTGAGCACGGGCGGGCAGGACTTCGCTTCCAGCGTCGGCATCGGCGCGGTCGTCGCCACCAAGTTCACGTGGCCGGTCGACCCGAAACCCAAGGACTCGTTCCTGCTGACACCCGAGCGCGAGGCGCACTGGCGCCAGTGGGTGGACCTGTACAACAAGGGGCGCCTGGCCGAAGGCCGTTACCGGGGCGAGCTGTACGACCTGGGTTTCGACAAGCCGGAAACCCACGTCGTGGAGCAGGCCGGCGCGTTGCACTACGCGTTCTACGCCGATCGCTGGGATGGCATGGTCGCCTTGCGTGGCCTCGGCCCGGGCACCTGGACGGTGCGCGACTCGCTCAGCGGCAGCGTATTGGGCAAGGTGTCGGCCGACAAGCCAACGCTGCCTCTGCGCTTCACCCACAGCCTGCTGGTCGAAGCGCGGCCCGACCTTCCCGACCAGCTGCCCGTTGCGTTTGCCAGCAAAGTCACGGCCGTGGGCGTGGACGGCTTCCCGCACGCATCGCAATGGGCCGATGCGCCCACGACGTTCTTCCGCCACGACTGGCAAGGCAAGCCGCTCCCCGGCCCCCAATCGACCCGTGTTCAACTGTTGCGGAGCGCAGGCCACCTGTACCTGCGCTTCATCTGCAAGTACGAGACGCTCACCACCTTCGACCAGGCCGGCCCGGCGGGCGCAATCTGGCCGTTGTGGGAGCGCGACGTTGTCGAGGTATTCCTGCAGGCGCCCGATCGCGCCGGACTAAAAAGCTATCGCGAGGTGCAGGTTGCGCCCAACGGACTGCTGCAGGAAATCGCCATTGAGGTGTCGGGCAAGCGGCGCATCGACGGCGGCAGCCGCGCCAGGGCGCACGTCAATACGAACAACAAGGTCTGGACGGCCGAGCTGGCCATACCGGTACAGGGTGGAGACGGCTGGCGCCTGAACCTGTTCCGCATCGAAGGCCCCGAAGCTGCCGGTGACAACCGCGTGCATTCGGCGTGGAGTCCAACCCGCACCGCGGCGCCCGACTTCCACGTGCCAGGCGCGTTCGGCCGGTTGCTGATCGGCGCATGATGCTGCAGCGCCTGCATCCACTCGCGCTGCTCGTCATCTTGTCGGCGCAGGCCCATGCCGTGCAGTCGACAGACCGCCCGTCAGGCAATCATGTCGAAGCAACGTTCAAGGCGTCGGCCGACGAGATCGCCAACCCCGAGCGTGGCATGTATGTCTGGGCGGCCGACAATCTGGCAGCGTGGACGCAGGCGCAAGCCGATGCGCAGTTTGCGGCCGGCTACCGGATCGTCTACGCACCGGTGCGGCTGGACGCGCATGCCGGCCACGCGCTGCCAGCGACGCTGCTTGCCGACTTGAGCAAAGGGTTTGCCGTTGCGCGCCGCGCGGGCCTGAAAGTGATACCGCGTTTCATGTACAACTTCCCGGCAGGCGAAACCGCTTACCGGGCGGCGCAGGATGCCCCCATAGATCGCGTGCTGGAACATATCGGGCAGCTCAAGCCGGTCCTGGCGGCGAACGCGGATGTCATCGCGTATCTGCAGGCTGGCTTTGTCGGCGCCTGGGGCGAATGGCATACCTCGTCCAACGACCTGACCCTGCCGGCGCGGCGCACGCAGATCCGCGATGCACTGCTGGCCGCGCTGCCGCCCGACCGCTTCCTGCAAGTGCGCTATCCACCCTATCTGATGGCGTGGACGCTGCAGGCGCCGCGCTGGCGCGACGGTTCGGCCGCGGCGCGCATCGGTGTGCACAATGACTGCTTCCTCGCTTCAAGCACGGATGTCGGCACCTACAGTGAAGACCCGGCGACCCGGCAGCGCGAGCGTGATTACGTGGCCGCGCTGTCGACGGCAGCGCCATTTGGCGGCGAAACCTGCAATCCGGCCGATGCGGTGAATCCAACGCCACGCACGACCTGTGACGACATCCTGCGCGAAGGCCGGCGCTTCGGCCTGACCTACCTGAACGACAGCTATTACCGCGACCTGTTTCACCAGCGCTGGCAGGCGCAGGGTTGCCTGGCGCAGGTCAAGCGCAGCATGGGTTACCGGTTCGAACTATCGGAGTTACGGCACAGTTCACGCATCGTGGCTGGCCAGTCGGGCGAGCTGGTGCTGACCGTGCGCAACGCCGGCTGGGCCCGCGCTTTCAACCCGCGTGGTCTGCAAATGGTGCTCCGGCACCGCGGCACCGGCCAGGTCGTGCGCTTGGCCCTAGGGGTTCGGGATCGCGCGATCGATCCGCGCGCCTGGCTGCCGGGGCAGACCAGCACCGCAACCGCGCGGGTTACGATCCCGGGCCGCACGCCCATTGGCGCTTACGACATGCTGCTGGCATTGCCGGATGGCGCAGCGTCCCTGGCCGCCGATGTGCGCTACAGCGTGCGGCCTGCCAACGCCGACGATGCCGCCAAAACGCAGGGATGGGATGCATCGCTGGGCGCGTTCCGTACGGGGACGACGCTGCATATTCTCTGAAGGTCTGCCACGCCGTGCGCGCGTGGCCGGCTTACTCGGCGATCAGAAGTTCGATGCCCGCCTCGCGCAGGCCGTCCCGGTATTGCGGACTGATATCGCCGTCGGTGATGACGGTGTGAACGCGGTCGAGCTGCACGATACGGTGCAGGCTGATGAAGCCAAACTTCGAGGAATCGGCGAGCACGATGACTTTCCTCGCGCGCTCGACCATCTTGTGGTTCAGGCTTGCTTCCGCCTCGTGGTGGGTCGTCACGCCGAACTGCAGGTCGAGGCCATCGACGCCAAGGAACAGCTTGTCGAAACTGTAGGCTTGCAGGCAGGCTTCGGCCTGCAAGCCCTGAATCGACAGCGCCTGCTTGCGCAGCAAGCCGCCCGTCAGAATGAGATCGACGCCCGCGGCATTGACCAGCTCCCAGGCGATATTCAGGCCATTGGTCAGCACCGTCACGTTCTGCACGTCGCGCAGGTGGCGCGCCAGCGACAGCGTCGTGGTGCCCGAATCGATGATGATGTTCTCACCCGGCTTGACCAGGCGCGCAGCCAGTGCGCCGATGCGCTCTTTCTGCTCGTGGTTGAGCGCGTCTTTTTGCGACACCGTGTGTTCGGTCGGCGGCATGCGTGCCAGCGTGGCGCCGCCGTGGCTGCGGATGGCCAGGCCCTGCGCCTCGAGTGCGCTCAGATCGCTGCGAATCGTCACCGCCGAGACGTTGAGTTGCTTGACGAGTTCGCTGACCTGGACCGAGGCTTGTTCGGTAAGAGCTTTAAGAATGGTGTCGCGGCGCTGACCGGTTTGACCCATGATTGGATACGCAGATTTAATAAAAAAACAGCTTACCAGATTGGCGCACCGCCGGCACGCCATGTGCTTGCCGGCGCATCATTGCGTGCCTGCCAGGCGGTCGAGCGCTGCCGGGTTCAGCGGTATGCCGACCTGGTGCGCCGCATACACGGCAGCGCCGAGCACGGGCGGCAGGCGCGGCGCCATCAAGCGGTAAGCGCCGGCGCTGCTGGCCGCAAGCAAGCGCGCAAACGGCGCGCGTAATGGCCCATCCTCGCCGAACAACCCGCCCGAATACGAGACCGTGACCTCAGTGCCGGGATCGACCCCAAGCTGACGCCGAACGGCATCGACGAGTGCGGCCACCTCCAGCGCAGCCGACTCGAGAATCGCTGCTGCCTGCGCATCGCCGAGCGCTGCCGCTTCGGACACGAGGCGCGACAGCGCGGCCACCTTGCTGCGTTCTCCTTTGAGCTCGCCATAGACGACCTGGCACAGGTCGAGGTCATCCTGCAGCGCCAGGCGCGTGCGCAGCAACCCATGCAGCGGCCCGCGCGGCGCGCGGCCATCGCTCATGCGCGAGAACAGCGCGAGTCCGGCCCGGGCAATCCAGTAGGCCGAGCCTTCGTCACTGAACAATTCGCCCCACCCGCCGGCACGCGCGCCCTGCCCGCCGATGCGCCCATAGGCCATCGAGCCAGTGCCGGCAATGACGCTGATGCCGTCGGCGCAAGCCAGCGAGCCGGCCCAGCTGCACACCATGTCGTTGTCGCACAGGTAGCGCCCGTGGCCCAGTACGGCGCGCGGCAGCGAATCGAGTTGCGCCTGCATGGCGCGGTCTTCGCCGTACGCCGGCAAGCCGAAGAACGCGAATGTGACGTCGTTCGCGCTGACGCCGGCCGCCGCGAACAACCCGGCGCAGCCGCGCGCGAGCACGTCAGCTGCACCTTCCATGCCGACTTCGAGGTAATACGCGCTGCTCTGCTCATTGCGCGCCAGGACCTGGCCCTGCCGGTCGATCAGCGCGAACGCCGTCTTGGTGCCGCCGCCGTCAACCCCGAGAAACATCGCTGTCCTCCGCCAGTGGATAGATGGTGACGCCCTGCACCACGCGATTGACGGTACCCGATACGCTCGGGGTATCCGGACGCAAGCCCAGCGCCAGCGACTGCAGTAGCGCGAACGCCTGGCAGAACACGATGTATGGCAGCGCCAGCGCCAGATCCGGCGCCTGCCCGACGCCATCGAGCGTGATGCAGGCGTCACCCAGCGCCGGCTCGTCGCGGCCGCTCAGCGCCAGCACGCGACCCGCCCGGCCATCACTGCGCAGCTCGCGCAGCAGGTCGAGATCGTAGCGGCGCGCACGGGCGTCGTTTGACAACAGCACGACGACCAGCGTGTCGGCATTGACGATCGTCTTTGGGCCATGACGGAAGCCCAGCGGCGAGTCGAACAGCGCGACGACCTGGCCATCGGTCAGCTCCAGCAGCTTGAGCGACGCTTCACGGGCCAGCCCGCGCAGCGCATTGCTGCCCAGGTAGACAACGCGGCTAAAGTTCTGAGCCACCAACCCGTCCAGCAGCGGCAGCATCGACGCCAGCACCTGCGCGGCCGCAGCCGACGGCCCGGCGATGGCGCCCGGCGCCAGCACGCCGAACGCACCCGCCGCAGCCAGCAGCATCGAGGTGAAACTGGTGGTCATGGCGAAACCACGATCGTGCGTGGCGTCCGGCAGCAGGATCGCATACGCATTGGCGCGACCCTGCGCCATCCGGCACAAGGCGCCGTCGGCATTGCAGGTGATGACCAGGTGGTAGATCTCGTCCACCACCCCGTCGGCCAGATCGACGGCAGCCACGCTTTCCGGGCTGTTGCCCGAGCGGCCGAACGACACGAGCAGCGTCGGCACCTTCGGCTGCAGGAACTGGCGCGGGCCCGACACCAGATCGGTGGTCGGCACGGCGTCTGCGCGCCAGCCGCCACCCAGCAACGCCGGCGCCAGGCATTCGCCGATGAACGCCGAGGTGCCTGCGCCCGTCAGCACGATGCGCAGGTCGGAGCGCGCAAGCAGCGGCCCGAGGAACGCGTCGAGCGCGCTGCGCTGATTGGCGACCAGTGCCTCGATCTCGGGCCAGACGGCCGGTTGCTGCGCGATTTCGCGCGCGGTAGCGCCGGCGCCGGCGGCATCGAGCCGCTCCGTGCCAATGCCCAGAATATTCCTGTCAGCGACTAACATGCTTCCAACTCCTTCGTTGCGGCGCCTGCCATGCAGGCCGCCATGTATTGGCGCAGCACCCTGGCCACGCCCTCTTTCAATAGATCGACCGGCTGATTGTTCAGCCGCCCTTCGCGCACGGCGTCATATTGGAACGGCAGGTACTGGCTCAGCAGCGTGAGCGGCGGGGGCGTGCGCTCCAGGCTGGCCAGCAGGCGCGCCTGCGCGGCCTGGATGGCCGGATGCGGCCAGTAGTAGCGGATCCGGTCACTCAGGCTGTATTGCTGGTCGAAGCGGGCGCGGCGCGGTTCGTTGTCGTAGTACTTTTGCCACTGCGCCGGCTCGGCACGCATCACGTCCAGCACCGTGTCCTTGAACCCGGAGCCCTTGCCATCGTCCGCCATCGCGGCCTCGATATCGGCCAGCGCCCACAGCGTTTCACGCAGCGCGAAGGTAGCGCCAGGGCCCACCTTGAGGATCGCAAAATGGCCTGCGACGAGCGCCGCCAGGTTGGCCGCCGTCTGGTAGTCGGTCGAATGGGCCTCGTAGACCAGCGTGGGCACGTCTTCGATCATGCGGCCGAGCTCCACGGCGCGCTCGGGCCGGAAGTCGATTACCTTGTGGTGGTCGAATTCGACGCCCGGCTGCACCACGAGGCCAACGACGCGCGGCCACGCCGCATCCAGTCCGGCAGTGGTGAATGCGGCGCGGTGCGCCGCGATCGTCTGCGTCGCCGCAGCGGGCGTCGTGACGCTCAGTTCGGCCAGGTCTTCGTGCGCGCCGCCGGGCACTGGCACCTCGGTGCCCACCACATACACGGGCGCTTCGCCGCCAGCCGCCTGCCAGGCCCGTTCGGCAACGGCGCACAGGCGCGCAGCCCGCGCGGCCACCACGTCATCCTGCAGCGGCACCGGATCGCCAACGCACGACATCGAGCAATCCAGATGGATCTTGCGAAAGCCCGCCGTGACGTATTGTTCGATCAGCACCTCGGCCTTCGCCATGGCCGCATCCGCGTGTTCACCTTGCCAGGCATTGGGCCCCAGATGGTCGCCACCCAGCAGCACCCGCTCGCGCGCCAGGCCGACGCGGTCGGCGATGGCGTAGACGAAATCTCGAAATGCGCTTGGGGTCATGCCGGTGTAGCCGCCATCCTGGTTCACCTGATTCGACGTGGCTTCGATCAGCACCGGCTGCGCCGGGCCAGCCGCCAGCGTCACTTCCATCGCCGCCTCGAGCACGATCGGATGCGCCGAGCACACCGCGTGGATCCCGACGGCTTCGCCGGCCTTGTGCCGGCGCACCAGATTCAACATGTAGTCCATTTGTCAGGCTCCTTCGGTTGATTCGGCAGGCGCGACGCTATCGTCCGCCTGCAGCGCAAGAAACAGCGCGGCCGCCAGCGCCAGGCCGATGCCGGCCAGCCGGTAGCCGCCCGGCACCGCGCCGGCCAGCGCCATCGCAATCACGGTGGTCAACAGCGGCGCGCCGGCATTGACCAGCGGCGACACCGTCAGCGCTTTGCCGTGCCGGAAGGCGTACACCAGCGTCAGCGCGCCGATGGCATTGAGTACCTGTGTAGCGGCGGCCAGCAGCGGCCCGGATGGCCCGTAATTGATCGGCTGCGAAAAATCGGTCATCGCCAGCGCCACTGGAATGCACAGCAGCGCACTGGCGGTCATGTAGAAGAAGATGCTTTCGGCATCCATCCGTGTATTGGCGAGCTTGATGAAGTACGCCTGCAGGCCCCATGCGACCAGCACGCCGATCGCCAGCACGAACCACAGCCCATACTGCTGCGGTGCGCCGCCCGGGTTGAAATCAAACAGCGGCAGCGCGCACACGGCCAGCACGATCCCGGCCACGCCCATGCGGCCCGTACGCTCATGCAGGAACAGCAGCGAGAGCACGATCGTGATGACGGGAGAGAGCGAGATCAGCGGGAAAATCAGGTAAGCCGGGCCGGCCTTGACTGCGTAGAACAGCACCATCTGGCCACCCGCGCCCAAGAGGCCAATGGCCAGCCCGTAGCCGACCGCAGTGCGGTCGCGGCGCACGCGCCAGCCGGAGCGGGCCAGCACGAACAACGCCGGCGGCACCATCGTCAGCGCCCACACCACATATACGAGGGTTTCAGGAAAACCGTTCTGCGTTGGGAGGCCGGCAAAAGCGCCCCACACGCCCCACAGCAGCGCTGTTGCCAGCGCGTAGCCGAGCCAGCGCGGCCTGGCAGCACCGGTGGCGGCTTGTTCAGGCAGAGTTCTCTTTTCGAGGGTGTCTGCGGGATTCACAGGGCCACCCATGCTGCCAGCCCGTTCATGCAGTGCGCAACGCCATCGCTCGATGTGCTTTTCATCCGTATCTTCCTCCGCCAGGTGCGTTTGTTTCAAACGTTTTCGTTGCCATCGATGTGATAGTAAAGAAGTGACAAACGAAAAGCAAAGTCTTTCCAAATATTTTCGATATAACGCGTTTTTGATGACAAAATCGCGCCTTTTATTTTCGAATGCTTTCGATTACCATCTGGACAAGGATGTACGTGCCGTCCGACCTTTTCCGCCCGCAGAAAAATTCATCGTCAGGAGATTTGCATGAACCACCGCTGGACTAAGGCAAGTGAAACCAAACCCTGGACCGTCGTGTACGGCAGCCTGGCTGCTGTTCTGGCCCTGACGATGACGCAAGTTCATGCAACACCTCCCGATGATCCACTGGCTCCGGCAGGCCGATGGGAAGGCAACACGAGCGGCAGCGCCAGCACGCCGCCGATGGGCTGGAACAGCTGGAATGCCTTTCGCACGGAAGTCGACGAAGGCAAGGTCATGGGCGCGGCGAAGGTGCTTGCCGACAGCGGTCTGGCAAAGCTCGGCTACAACCATGTCATCCTCGACGATGGCTGGTGGATGAAGCGCCGCGCCAGCGATGGCCGCCTGCAGATCCGCACCGGCATCTTCCCGTCTGCCGCCACCGGTGGGCCGGACGGCACCAGCTTCAAGCCGTTCACTGACAAACTGCACGCGATGGGATTCAAGGCGGGCATCTACACGGACGTCGGCCGCAATGCGTGCTCGCAAGCCTACGACCTGCATTCGCCCAACCTGCCACAAGGCACGACGGCTGAACGCGAAGTGGGCCTGGACGGCCACGTCACGCAGGACATCAACCTGTATTTCAAGGAATGGGGTTTCGACTACCTGAAGATCGACGCCTGCGGACTGGCAGACTTCATCCCGGGCTCGGACCTGGTCAAAAAGCAGAGCTACCGCGGCATGGCGCCCCTGATCGAACGCGGGTCGATCAACCGCACGGATATCGGCGCCGTGCGTGCCCGTTACGAAACCGTTGCTGCCGCAATCAAAACGGCGCGCCCGCTGGGTGATTATGTGATGTCGATCTGCGCCTGGGGCATGGCCAATGTGCGCAGCTGGGGCAAGGATGTCGGCAACCTGTGGCGCACCAGCGCCGACATCACGCCGAGCTGGACCAGCATGCTGCACAACTTCGACAGCGCGGCCAAACGCGCGCTGTACGCAGGCCCGGGCCACTGGAACGATCCCGATATCCTGCACATCGGCCATGGCGAATTCGATGCCAATAACCCGGTCGAAGTGCGCTCGCATTTCTCGCTGTGGGCGATGATCAATGCGCCTTTGCTGATCAGCTACGACTTGCAGCATGGTCCGGCGTCGCTGCTCGCCGTGCTTGGCAATGCGGACGTGATTCGCCTGAACCAGGACAAGGCCGGCCACCAGGGCATCGTCGCCTATGATTCGAACGATGCGCAGATCATCGTCAAGACGCTGGGTGACGGACAGCGCAAGGCAGTGGCGCTGTTCAACCGTGGCGCATCGCCAGCACCGGTAACGCTGCTGGCGATGCACCTGAAACTGGCGGATGGCGCGCCGGTCACGCTGCGCAACCTGTGGACGAAGGAAACCTTGACCTTCACCGGCGAGAAAGCCTTCACACTGGCGCCGCACGAGACGCTCGTGTTCGAGGCGCACGGCAAGCGCCAGCTGGAAAACGGTGTGTATCTGTCGGAGATCCCGGGATCGATCAATGTCGCGGTCGACGGGACCCGGCAGCCGCAACTCGATCCGACCGTCCATCGCATGATCGATCCGTGGTCGAGCACCCGCTCCGGTGGCTCGCGGCCCCAGTATGCGGGCTGGGGCGGCGCGCAGCCGGATGCAACGCCGTTTGGCCAGAGCCTGCAGGTGGCCGGCCAGGTGTTTACGTCGGGGCTTGGCGTGCTGTCCAATTCGCGTCTTCAGGTGAAGAACGGTGCTGGCTACGCGCGCTTGACCGCGTCGGTTGGCGTGGATGATTCAACTGAAAACACCAAGGAGTTAGTGCGCTTTTACGTGTATGGCGATAGAAAACTGCTGGCGGAAAGCGCGCCGGCACGGTTCGGATCGAAAGTCCAGGCATTGACGGCCGATGTGCGTGGTGTGAAGGTCATTGAACTGGTGGTGCGGGATGCCAGGACCGGCAACACGGCACCTGTCGTGGCGACCTGGGGCGATGTGCAGCTGACGCAGGCGGGTGCGGCTGTGCCGGGTCCGCGAACGTCAGGCAGCGACCGCATCTGAGTGCCGGGACACGACACGATCATGACCTCATTCACCAGCCTAGACACCCTCGTCTTTCTCATCTACTTCGTGGCCATTTCGGCCTACGGCATCTGGATCTACTGGAGCAAGAAACGCTCGTCCGGCAAGGCCACCCACGACTTCTTCCTGGCTGAAGGGTCGCTCACGTGGTGGGCCATCGGCGCCTCGCTGATCGCATCGAACATCTCGGCCGAGCAGTTCATCGGTATGAGCGGAGCCGGCTTTCGTATCGGGATGGCGATCGCGGTGTATGAGCTGATGGCTGCGGCGACCCTGGTCATCGTTGCCGTGTTCTTCATGCCGATCTACCTGAAGAACCGCATCTATACGATGCCGCAATTTCTCGAGCAGCGCTATGGGCCGGCGGTGGCGGCAACGATGGCGGTGTTCTGGCTCGGCTTGTACGTGGTGGTCAACCTCACCGCCATCCTGTACCTGGGCGCGCTGGCGATCAGCAGCATCGCCGGTCTGAACGTGCTGGCCTGCATGCTGTTCCTGGCCGTGTTCGCGACAGTGATCACGCTGGGCGGCATGAAGGTGATCGGCTATACCGACGTGATCCAGGTGCTGTGCCTGGTGATCGGCGGGCTTGTCACGACCTGGATCGCACTCGACCTGGTGGCGGCGCTGGCCGGTGGCCAGGGCGCGGTGCAGGGGCTGAGTGAGCTGTACTTGCGCGCCGGCGAGCATTTCAATATGGTGCTCACGCGCGACGATCCCAACTACATGGATCTGCCTGGCATGTCGACCATCATCGGTGGCATGCTGATCGTGAACCTCAACTACTGGGGCTGCAACCAGTACATCGTCCAGCGCGCGCTGGGCGCCAACCTGCACACGGCGCGCAAGGGCCTGCTGTTCGCGGCGTTCCTCAAGCTCCTGATGCCGGTGATCGTGGTCTTGCCCGGCATTGCGGCCTACGCGCTCGACAAGTCCGGCACGCTTGGCGACGCGATGCGACCCGGTGGCGAACTCAATCCGGACCGCGCCTACCCTACTTTGCTGGCCCTGCTGCCGGCCGGGCTCAAGGGCCTGGCGTTCGCTGCCCTCGTTGCAGCGGTCGTCGCGTCGCTGGCCGGCAAGGCCAACAGCGTGGCGACGATCTTCACGCTCGACGTCTACAACAAGCATGTCAACCGCGGGGCCAGCGAGCAGCGGATGGTCTGGATCGGCCGGATCTCGGTGGTGGCGGCAATGGCCATCGCCGTGCTGCTCGCACCCCTGCTGGGGATCGACAAGAAAGGCGGCTTCCAGTACATCCAGGAATACACCGGCTTCGTGTCGCCCGGCATCCTGGCGATGTTTTTGCTGGGCTTTTACTGGCGCAAGACCACCGCTGCGGCGGCCATGTTCGCCACGATTGGCGGGCTGGTGTTCTCGGTGTTTCTCAAGTTCTTGCCGCTGGTGATGGACTTGGGGTTTCTGGCGCCGATCGGTTTTGCGGTCAATAACGGGGCCGGTAGTTACGAAATTCCGTTTCTTGACCGGATGCTGATCGTGTTTGTCATGGTGGTCATTGGCATGGTTTTGTTGAGCACGACCGCGCAGCGCGACGGCAGCCACAAGCGCATGGTGATCGACCGGTCGATGTTCCGCGTTGATCGCGGATTTGCGGTTGGGTCGGTGGTGATTTTTGCGGTGCTGGTGGCGATTTATGGAGGTTGGTAGTGCCAGACCTGAGGTGATCCCGATTGGCGTTATCCCGGTTGACGGTTGGCGCGCCAGAGAATCGATAGGCTAGCAGAGCGGGTGCTTGATGTTTCGACCCGACGGACGTAGTCTGGATTGTCGCGGCCGCCGCCGGTGCCCGCCTGCTCTGCCTCACCGAAAGGCTCTTATGCCCGCGCCATACAATCCATTTTCTTCCTGGTTCGGGGCGTTTCAATTGCCGCTCTCCGGCAACGTCGCGGAGCGGATTTCGGCGCCGATGTTCTCACCCTCGCTGACCATCAATGACGGCAGCGACCAGGCGATCGAAGCCAGAGTGGTCAGCGAGATCGCAAGCTACGGCAAGCAGATCGGATGGCTCAATGACGTCATCCTGGCCCTGGCCGAACACGCAAACCTCCCCGACCACGTGACAAGGACGGTGCACCAGATCGCCGAGGCGACGCGCAAGATCGAAGAACTCAAGGCGGCGGCAGTGAATGACGCACTGGGAAAGGCGGTCGAATCGCTTAATTTCCTGGAGCAGCATCAGCCGGCCGTCTATGCCAGACTGCTGCAGGAGCGCAGCCAGACTTTGCCACAGTGATCAGCCGGGGGCCAGCCCCCCCGCCCGCCCGCGCCATCGTGCGCCGCGCCGGATCGGCTTTCATGACGATGCGACCACCGTCAGTCCGGGCAAGGCGGTTCACCAACCCTTGCCACTACTATAGCAACCATGTTTCATCGCAAAAAGCAATTGTCCTTTGACATGATTGCTGCTACAATTGCGGCCCTTTTACAACAAAACCCCCGGTAGCACACCTGCTATCGATCGCTTTCCATGCCGTGCATGGGGACCGAACCTTGGGCCTACCGCCCGCATCAAGCAACGTTCGCCGCATGGCGGTTGAACGGCACTCAGCGTCATTAACACGCACACAGCATCCGGCACGCATTGCGCACACCGCAAGCGCCGCCACGCCTTTGGCATTGTCGCCGCGTCGACAGGCCAGGCACGCGCTGTCTGCATCACTACCATGTCGCGATCTCCGCCGCGGGCCTTGTTGCCTGCGGCGATTTCATTTCATTCGACAGATCGAGGGAGAACCACACCGTGGCAAAACAAATCATCATCGACCAGGTCTTCAAAGTCTTCGGCGATCAGCCGGAAGCCGCCCTGGACCTGGTTCGCCAAGGCGCCAGCAAGCAGGACATCTTGGCCCAGACCGCCTGCACCATCGGCGTGTTCGACGCCAGCTTCACGATTGAAGCCGGCGAAATTTTCGTCATCATGGGCTTGTCCGGGTCGGGCAAATCGACCATGGTGCGCATGCTCAATCGTCTGATCGAGCCAACCGCCGGGCGCATCCTGATCGACGGCAATGACATCAACACCCTCCCCGATGCCCAGTTGCGCGCGCTGCGCCGCAAGGACATCAGCATGGTGTTCCAGTCATTCGCGTTGCTGCCGCAACTTACGGTGCTGGACAACACGGCGTTCGGCATGGAGCTAGCCGGCACGCCGAAGGCCGAGCGCCATGCGCTGGCCTTGCAGGCATTGGACCAAGTGGGCCTGGCCGGGTATGGCGCCAGCTATCCGGACGAGTTATCGGGCGGCATGCAGCAACGCGTGGGCCTGGCCCGCGCGCTGGCGTGCGATCCCGCCATCCTGCTGATGGACGAAGCGTTTTCGGCGCTCGATCCGATCATGCGCACCGAGATGCAATCGGAGCTGCTGCGCCTGCAGCAGATCAAGCGTCGCACCATCGTGTTCATCTCGCACGATCTCGACGAAGCGATGCGTATCGGCGACCGGGTTGCCATCATGAAGGACGGCCATGTCGTACAAGTGGGCACGCCCGAAGACATCCTGCGCCAGCCTGCCAACGACTACGTGCGCAACTTCGTGCGTGGCGTCGATGCGGCGGCCGTGTTCAAGGCCGGCGATATCGCCCGTAAAAGCCAGATCGTGGTGGCGGAGTCCCCGGCGCGCGGTTCACGCGCAGCGCTGTCGATGCTGGAAGAGCAGGATCGGGCCTACGCCTATGTGGTCGACCCGCAGCAAAAATTCCTGGGCGTGGTTTCGGCCGACTCGCTGCGCAGCGCGCTCGACGGCCACGTCGGCCCGCTGGGTCTGGCGCATGCCTACCTGCCCGATGTCACCACCATCGATGCCGATGAACCGGTTGCCGGCCTGTTCGGCCAGATCGCCCAGATGCCGTATGGCGTGCCGGTGGTGACGAGCGATGGCAAATACCGCGGGGCCATCAGCAAGACCACCCTGCTGAAGTTCCTCGACCGCGATACGCCGCCCATCGCCGCACCAAACAACCCGAAAGGACAAGCATGAATTCCGGCACCGCTATCGCGACCGCGACCCAAGCCGTCGCCCCACAAGCTGCACAGATCAATCCATGGCTGCCTACCCCGCCGCGCGATACCTCATGGCTCGACGCCGCGCCGGCCGCCTCGCCCGATCAGGCCAGCGCCGGGCTGTCCGACCTGCTGAACGGCTCGCTGTCGCTCCAGTCCGGGATCAATGACGCGCTGGGCTGGGTCGTCGAACACTTCCGCCCATTCTTCCAGATCGTGCGTGCCCCCATCGACGCCACGCTCGACGCCGTCAGCGCCCTGCTGCTGGCTGCGCCGGCACTCGCGGTGATCGCCGTCGTCGGCCTGCTGGCCTGGCAATTCACTACCCGCACGCTCGCCATCGGCACTGTGGTGGCGCTGTTGATCGTATCGATGCTGGGTATCTGGTCCGACGCCATGATCACGCTGTCGCTGGTGCTGACCTCGCTCGCTTTCTGCATGGTGATCGGCTTGCCGCTTGGGATTTTCCTGGCCAGCAGCGACCGTGCCCAAAATCTCCTGCGGCCGCTACTCGACGCCATGCAGACCACGCCGGCCTTCGTCTATCTGGTGCCGGTGGTGATGCTGTTTGGTATCGGTAATGCGCCGGGCGTGATCGTGACCATCATCTTTGCGCTGCCGCCGCTGGTGCGCCTGACCAATCTCGGCATTCGCCAGGTGCGCCCCGACCTGATCGAGGCGGCCCGCGCGTACGGTGCCTCGCCGTGGCAGTTGCTGAGCCGCGTCCAGTTTCCGCTGGCGATGCCATCGATCATGGCGGGCATCAACCAGTCGCTGATGCTGTCGCTGTCAATGGTCGTGATCGCTTCGATGATCGCCGTCGGCGGTCTGGGCCAGATGGTCTTGCGCGGCATCGGCCGCCTGGACATGGGCCTGGCAACCGTGGGCGGCCTGGGCATCGTGCTACTGGCAATCACGCTGGACCGCTTGACGCAATCGATGGGACAGCCGCGTCGTGGCGTACGTCACTGGTACCAGACGGGCCCAGCCGGCCTCATCCTGCGCCTGACGCGCGGCAAGCAACCATCATAATAAAAGGACCACGAATGCATCGCATGAAAAAATTTACGATCAAACACCAGTCACGACGCATGTTCCGCTGGATCGCCACCATTGCGCTTGGCGCACTGGCGCTGAGCACCCACCTGGCCATGGCGCAAACGCCGGCAGACACCCTTCCCGGCAAGGGAATCAAGGTGCAAGCGCTGCAAAGCCCGGTTGCCGAAGAGACGTTCCAGACCATGCTGGTCGACCGTGCTCTGGCAGCGCTGGGCTACGCACCGCAACCGATCAAGGAAGTGGAATACCCCACGGCCCACATCGCCATTGCCAATGGCGATGCCACGTTCCTGGCAGTGCACTGGGATCCCTTGCACAAGGATTTCTATGATAACGCCGGCGGCGACGCCAAGCTGCTGCGCATGGGGGAGTACGCGGGGCCGGCAGCCCAGGGCTACCTGATCGACAAGGCCACCGCCGACAAGTACGGCATCACCAATATCGGCCAACTGCGCGAGCCGCGCCTGGCCAAGCTGTTCGACAACGATGGCGATGGCAAGGCGGATATGGCCGGCTGCAATCCGGGCTGGGGCTGCGAAGCGATGATCGAGCAGCACATGGACGGCTTCAAGCTGCGCGGCACGGTTACGCATGTGCAGGGTAATTACTCCGCATTGATCGCCGATACCATCGGCCGCTTCAAGCGCGGCTCCCCGATCCTGTACTACGCCTGGACGCCCTACTGGGTCAATGGCGTCCTGATTCCGGGCAAGGATGTCGTGTGGCTGCAGGCGCCGAAGACGGCGTATCCGGGCAAGCCCGATACACGCCTTCCCGATGGCAGCGACTACGGCTTTGCCATCAACACGACGCGCTTTGTCGTGAACCGTGTCTGGGCCGAGAAGAACCCGGCAGCCGTGAAGCTGTTCCAGGTGATGCGCTTGCCGATTGCCGATATCGATGCGCAGAACGCGCGCATGCGCAGTGGCGAGAATGCGCAGGCCGATATTGCGCGTCATGTGTCGGGGTGGATCAAGTTTCATCAGAAGGAATTTGATGGGTGGATTACACAGGCCCGGGCGGTAGGGACGCCGTGACCTTGCCGTAGTCGCGAGAGCGCCGTCAGGACGCAGTGATTGCGACCGGCCTGACGGTGCCCTCTTGGTTGCCTATACCGAGGGTACGGTGAATGTGATCTGCCTGACCGCCACCCCTATTCTTGTAAGCCTGTTTGATCGACTGGCGTGTTATCGATATCGTTGCCGCACAAGTTTTCTGTTTTTGCTTGAATCACACGTTGGTTAGTTACATTTTTTAAGAATGCTGCTGATCTTCCCCCGCTTCGATCGATTCTCTGTCGTTCTGCGTATTTCATGGATTCGTGTAGGGAATGGCATAGTCTTCCAGCGAAGAACGCAAGCAATCTGCAAAGCATCACGAAGCCAAAACATCGTGGACGAGCACTACACCTGCCTACTCATGTTGCCGAGTACCCTACTCAACGCGCCGCCATCAGCAGGCAGGACAAAACAGCCCGCCGAAGTGAGCTTTTCTAAAATATTCCGAAGAATGAATTAAGCGGGAACTTCATTCCCACTCGAACATTAATAGATGAGCTAAAGTGTTGAATTGTGAAGGAATTCGTAAGCCCCTGCTCGGCCATACCATGAGCGATACCATAGCGGACGCCTAAAAAATCTAGACGGCTTTGCAGACCGTTTTAACTTCTTAGGATCAATAAGTCACGGAAAAAACACGGGTTGCGTGACAAGGGTTTGCTCGATCAAGCCGTACACTAGCTCCAGCCTCATCTTTCCCGTTCGCGCACCTCGAGCTTGCGTTTGGTTCCGCGTCTTGTAAACACTAGGATGGAATGTGAATTTATCAGCGGTCTGGGTCGTGGAATCTTTACGTTTTGGCAGCGGTGCTTGTGCCGTTTGCATACAAAATAATGCGTTTAGCTTAATGCTGACTTACTATCGTATTGAAATTAAGAAATTTATTGTGTAAATTGCAGGAACAACATAATAACAACTCGCAGTCTTCGCAAATTTCTTGTAACAAGGTGCCTAATGGCCGACAAAAATGAAACCGCACAGATTTTCTTCCCGATTCGCCAGGCCGACAGCGCTACCCAAGTGTCCGCGGGGAACCTACTGGCTCGAGAGGTATTCGGTTCACTGCAGCGGCTGATCGGCGACCGCTACAATGATGCAACCCGACAGTCTGCAGATGCCGCAGGGCATCGCCATGTGGCGGTGTTGGTTGACGGTGCGCGTGGCACTGGCAAGAGCTCGGTGCTGTCCAATCTGTCTACTTATCTGAAAAGCGTTGACAAGCCGTTACTCGACAAGGTCCACATCCTCAAGCCGATCGACCCGACGCTTTTGGAAGACCATGACGACCTATTCCTGAATATCGTGGTCGCGGCGATCCTTTCTGACAAGGACATGAAGTCCGCATTGACCTCGGATTCCGAAGCCCGCAACGATTTGTACAAGCGGCTGCACCACCTCGGGCATGCGCTGGAAAATATGCAGACCCAGCGCGACAAGAAGGGGCTTGACAAGATCCGCGCCTTTATCGGCAATCAGGAGCTGATCGACGAGATCCATTCATTTTTCAAGGCGGCATTGAAACTCCTGGGAAAGGAGTTGCTGATTCTGCCCATCGACGACGTCGATACTTCCTTGCACCGCGCCTTTGAAAACCTGGAAGTGGTGCGCCGCTATCTGACCTCCCCCTTGGTTCTCCCCGTAATCAGCGGCGACTCAAGCTTGTATCATGACGTTACCTGGCGCGACTTCCATGGACGCCTGTTGACGGACAGTAAGTCGCAACGCCACGAAGCCCGGGAACGCGCCCACGAGCTTGCGACCGAATATCATCGCAAGGTATTGCCGCTCCAGTATCGTCTGAGCATGCCGACAATGCGCCAATACTTTGGAGACAAACGAATTTCGTTGGGCGACTCCATTGGCAGCAAGCTTACTTTTCCGCATTTCCATGCATGGCTCGAAGTATTGCTGAACGATCGTACCAATGGATCGGAAAACAGTTACCTGCCAGTGCCGGTCATGACGGTGCGCGCTTTTGCACAGCTGGTCAACCGCTTGCAGGACCTGATTCCGGCGCTGGAGCAGGCGGTTTCGGCCAACGATTTGACCGAGGAAATGCTGCGCCACTACCTAGTCATGCCGGACCTGCCGTTCAGCGCCATCCAGGCATTCAAGAACACCTACCAGAGCGCCGCTTCCACGGCCGATGAGAATGCACGGCGCAACGCAAGGGAAGCAGCCTACAATGAATTCGTCGACAACCACGCGACGAACACCCTTGCAGAACCCGTAATGCGCTTGAAGGGCATTTCGATTGATGAGTGGATCATATCGCTACGGCAGCATTTCCGTTATGACCGCGAAGCCGGCGCCGCGTACCTGGTATTGAAGAGCTACGGAGACTGGCGCAACCAGAAAGACCAGCCTGGCGACAAATGGGCCAGCGTATTCGACACCCCGCTGTTTCAACCGCTGCTGCAGACCAGGGATTATGCGGAATTTAGCGCAGAACATGAGTTGAGCGAGTGGAACGGCAGGCTCGCGAACAGGGCGCCGGAGAGCTGGATTAGGCACCTGCCCGACGCCACCATCCTGCCCTACCCCGTTCCCGAAATCGGCCCCCTAATTTCCAACGCGGTAATGCAGGCCTATGCCAAGACCGAGGTCAAGCTCGACCAACGGTTCCTCGCCGAGCTGCTCCTCCACCGGAACTTCTACAAATCCAACAAAACCGGCGTCCTGCTTTGCGTGGGTCGCATTTTCGAGATCGTGATCACAAGCCTGCTGCGCGACGTGACCGCAGCCGATATCGGCATGATACTGAACCGGCCGCCGTTCTATTCGTTCGGCGCGCTAGCCCAGACCAAGACCCTGGAAAGCCGCACTCCGGACGAAGATGAGCTGGCCGACACGAATCCGTCATTCGACCTGGAACCGGCGCTAGCCGCGTTCGCCGATGCTGTTAACGCGTGGCGTATAGACCGAAAGCTAGAAAACCTACGCCTGTCGCCGTGGCTGGTATATAACGTGATGAACAAGTTCTTCAACCAGGCCTGGCTGTTTAACGATCCAGACAAATTTGCGCCTAAGGCCGATGCATTCGACCGTATCGCATGGGTAGCGCGCAAGGCATTCAACAGCATCTGGGCGGCGTTCGGCAGCTTTGAAAAAGGCTACCTCTACGGCTTGCCGCCGATTATTGCAACGGTCAATGTCGGGGAGGGCTACGACTTCCAGAACAGCGACCTTTACCGCCAGAACATCACGCCGTTCGTCGCGGCCGCCAACGGGGCCAGCCAGTTCGGCTGGCGTGTCGGCGCGATCACGGCCATGCTCGAATCGCATCCCTTGAAGGCACTGACCGACCAGCTGCAGCGGTCGACTGCCCAGCCGGGTGCAGAGTCGAGGATACGGCTTCACGTCGCGCCCCCAACGGTCAGGAGAATGACGGCGAGTGATTGGTTATATCGAATCACAGGAAAGAAGCAATTCCTTGCGGCGGCGCGCCAGATGCAGGACTGGACTGCCAGCGACGTGAAAAAGGCGATGCTGGACTACGAAGCACAGTTCAAGGAGGATCCGCGGTTGCGCAACGCCTATAGCGACGTCTGGGCGGAAAGGAATAAGTAAGGGATGCTGAAACGGTCCCTAACTGAGCTGGCCACCGGCGCGGTGTTCGCGAGCGAGACGCTAGCGGCGTGTTTGCTAGCCGACCTCCGCCGGCAGGCGCCCCTTTTTGACGACAAAAGCCTGCCTGCCGATTGCCGCTCTGCGCTGGTGCGTGACCTCGACCGCTTATATCCACATCGTTTCCGGCTGAACGATCTGCGCCGCGCAGTCGATATCTGGTGGCCGGACAGCCTTTTCGTGGACGGAAAATGGCCGCTGTTCGATGAATTATTCGACCAACTCATGCTGCGCAATGGCGATTTCATCCAGTACCGTCAGGACAAGGTACAGGCGTATGCACGGCTGGCCGCCGACGTCGATCCGACCCTGCTGGCCGGCTGGCATATCGCCGGCCGGGCGTTGGACGGCGAACTGTTGGCGCATGACGTCGCGCGCGTGGTCGATACCCAGCTTCCCTTCTACGCCCCGCCTCCAAGGCCAAACCGGCAGTTTGCGGAAGGCCACGTCCACCTGGGCGGTATCCATTTCGAGGCGCTGGCCCTGTTGGGCAATTTGGGAGAGGAACTGTCGGCGGAGTTCAGCAGCAGGTTTTCGTCCCTGCGCGAACTGACGATGTTGTTGCTGAAGGCGGGCCCGGAAAAGGTCGAGAACGAGGACGGCAAGCAGGAAGGGTTTCGCGAAACCTGCATGCGGACGCTCTCGGGTACCGAGCTGCGGAACAAGGCAGACCACATCGACTGGGGCCTTCAGTTCGACAAGAACCGAATGGCAAGCGAGATCGGAGAGGCCTGGCTGAAAGCGCGGTTGGCAAGTGCCATGCTGGCCGGGGACCAGGCCCGGGCATGGCGTTGGCTAATCGTCTTCCTGTGGTATCGCTTCCGCCATCCGGCAGGCACGGACCATGTGCGTATTGCGATCTTGTACCTGCTCGGCAGCCTCATGCAATTACGCCGCAGCATGATCATGGACGGGCAGGGGCTAACACGCTTCACGCACACCTACTACGGCAACAAATTGCGCAGCGCCGTCGACTACCAGGCAAAAATGAAGGATGTGGCTGCGCGTATGTTCGTCGGCAAGCAGGACTTCGCCGAGATCAAGATCTCGCCAGACGCCCTGTCCGCGGGACTGATCGCCGCCTTCGCCAAGGCCGTGGCGAGCCACGCGGGCGTCGTCGGCCCAGAGTTCGGCGCCGAACTGCCTTCGCTGGCGGTCCACTCCTATGTTGAGCAATTGGAACGCTGGCACTTCTGCATACATTTTCTGCGCCGGGAGAAGTATGTCTCGTCGCGCCGGCTCCTTTGGGACGACGCGGACAAGTTTGCGCATGCCTTATCGAGCGAAGTCGGCTGGAACTTGGACGAATTCCTCGGAGGCCATCTCAACCCGAACTATCGCTTCTACCCGGGACGCTGGCTGCGCGGCCTGGACGTCGCCGGCGACGAAAATCTAGTGCGCAGCGAGGTATTCGCCCCCGTGTTGCGCTGGCTGCGCCGGGGTTTCCTGCCGCGCCCCCCCGGCGAAGAAGGCTCCGCCGGCTTCCACTTGAGCGTGCACGCGGGAGAAGACTATGCCCATCCTTTATCCGGCTTACGCCATGTCGACGAGACCGTGCGTTTCTGCGACATGCGCCACGGCGACAGGATCGGCCACGGCCTGGCACTGGGCATCGACGCGGCCAAATGGGTGGGGCGCCACGGCGACATGATCTTGCCTGTGGACGAGCACCTAGACAATCTGGTCTGGGCCTGGCACCACGCCTGCGACATGAGCGCAGCGCTTCCCTTGGCGGCCCAGCTCATCGCCCGCCTGGAGCGCAGGATCGCACAATTTCTACCGCACGCCACTTGGAACTCGGGGCGCGTTAGCGCCTCGCCTCAGGATCTCCATACAGCTTGGCAGCTTCGCCGCAACTGCCACTATCAGATCAAGAACAATCCGACACGCATTTTCGACAGCAAGCTGCGTGAGGCGGCGCCAGATTATGACCGGCTGATGCTTGGACAGCAAGGCGCCCCGGGAAGTCCGGAGCGCCTGTACTTCCAATATCATGAGCAGCGCAAGCCGACCAAGTTGCCCAACGTGCTGATCAGCCAACCTGCTGGCGAGCCGAGCCTGCACAGCGAGCCACAAACCGTCCATGGCAGCCTGCTTCTGCGTGACTTCGAAACGGCCGAAGACCTTGAATTCATGTGCGCCCTCCAGGATTATCTGCTGAATAAATATGACGCGATGGGCCTGGTGATCGAGGCCAATCCCAGTTCGAACGTCTACATAGCCCGCCTTGAGAACCACAGCGAACATCCTATCTTCCGCTGGTATCCGCCGAATGAATCTTGCCTTGCACCCGGGGCGCAGTGGAATCGCTTCGGCCTTAGACGTGGCCCAATCAAAGTACTGGTCAATACCGATGACCCCGGTATCATGCCGACCACGCTGCGTACCGAATTTTCGCTGCTGGGTGAAGCCGCGGTTGATCTCGGCTATTCGGGTACCTGCGTCGAAGCCTGGCTTGAGCGCCTTCGCAAATTCGGGCTGGACGAGTTCAATCGCAACCACCTACCCATATTTGAAGAAAGACGATAAAAAAGTCAGACTATACAGTGGAGTCTCATAACAGCTTGACCGGCTAACTCAGTTGCAACCGTTCCGCCGGCTCCGTTACGAGGCGGCTTTCGGCAACAGGCGCCATCTGCACGATGGTGTTCGGTGCTTTTCCGCTATTGGCAGTGGGCTGATGTGGTGAACAAAAAAACCGGTACGATGCTCGGTCTGTTCACCTATTCGACAAATCCTCGTTCAGACAATGCATGGATGGCCGGGTTCAGGCGTTCATCGCCATCGCCATCGCCATCGCCATCGCTATACTGCTTCTGGGCATGGGCTGGTCCCGCAAAGGCTCCCTTCCCCGTCTCGACGGCACGGCCGCTGCTACTTCCCTTTGTGACTCTGTCGGTATTGCTCGAAGGCGACGTTAAAACCGTCATCCTAATGCGCGGCATGCATGCCGTTCTTTTATTTGCCAGCGGCCCGATCCTCGACCAGACCTTCGGTTAGACACGCGCTCTAACCCGAAGCAATTTTTTAATAGGCCGGCTTGATAAGCTTTGAATCGCCACGAGTTTTCTAGATACTCGCATGCCACTGGAAATACTGCTTTTCATATTTGACCGGCGACAGGTCATTGCTGAAACTGTTCCGGCGCTTCAGATTGTAAAACATCTCGATGTAATCGAAAACATCCTGCTTTTCTTCTTCCCGGGTACCGTATGTCTTGCGCTTAATTAGTTCCCGTTTCAGGAGCTGAAAGAAGCTCTAGGCTATGGCAATATCGTGGCAACTCCCGCGCCGGCTCATGCTCTGCTGAAGGTTATGTTCGTCTAGGCAGTCGCGCCAGCCGTAGCTGTTGAACTGGCTACCCTGATCTGAATGCACCATTACCGTATTCTTAGGCTGCCGCCGTCAAACATCCATCAAAAGTGCATTAATCGCTAGCTCGCGATCAATGTGTGAACTCATCGACTAACCAATCACCTGGCGCGAGAACAAATCAAGAACTACGGTCAAATAAAGCCAGCCCTAGTATGTTCGGATGTACGAAATGTCCGTCACCCAGACCCCGTTCGGTTCCTGCACGTCGAACTGGCGCTGCAGGTGATTGGGCGCCACCAACCAAGGTGTGCCGCCGCGTTTGTATTGGCGTTTGGAAAACCTGTGCGGAACCCTGAACCGTAAATTTTTGGGATGAAGGTGGACGTTAATCTCATCTTTGAAACGGTCGGCCGCTGCAAAGCCAGTTCCCCTATAGCAGAATCTTACGTAAGCAAGCTGACCTATAGCGCCGGATTCGATACCGACTGGCCAGCTTCGATCCGATCGACTACCATTTTTAAGCGGCCTAACGCTATCCTCGCTGGATCGCTTAATCCAAAAGAAAAGCTCGCCGAAGCGAGCCTTTTTAGATCCACAAAATTAGAGTATTCGAAAGGAAATCCTACTCCCACTCAATCGTCGCCGGCGGCTTCCCCGAAATATCATACACAACGCGATTAATCCCCCGCACTTCATTGATGATGCGGTTCGACACCTTGCCCATCAATGCATGCGGCAGATGCGCCCATTGCGCCGTCATGAAGTCCAGCGTTTGCACCGCGCGCAGTGCAACTACGTATTCATACGTCCGGCCATCGCCCATCACGCCCACCGATTTCACCGGCAGGAAGACGGCAAACGCCTGGCTGGTCGCTTCATACCAGTTCAGCGGCGCTTTGCCGGCATCGATGCCCGGCACGTGCGGCACTTCGAACGGCGTGTTGCGCAGCTCTTCGATGAAGATCGCATCGGCTTCACGCAGCAGGTCAGCGAACTCTTTCTTGACTTCGCCGAGGATGCGTACGCCCAGGCCCGGACCCGGGAACGGGTGACGGTAGACCATGTCATGCGGCAGGCCCAGCGCGACGCCGAGCTTACGGACTTCATCCTTGAACAGTTCGCGCAGCGGCTCGAGCAGCTTCAGGTTCAGCGTCTCTGGCAGGCCGCCCACATTGTGATGGCTCTTGATCGTCTGACCTTTTTTACCTTTACCAGCCGACTCGATCACGTCCGGGTAGATCGTGCCTTGCGCCAGCCACTTGGCATTGGTCAGCTTGCCCGCTTCGACCTGGAACACTTCGACGAACTCGCGGCCGATGATCTTGCGCTTCTGCTCGGGATCGTTCACGCCGGCCAGGTGGCCCATGAACTGGTCTTCGGCATCGATGCGGATCACTTTCACGCCCAGGTTCTTTTCGAACATGCTCATGACCATCTTGCCTTCGTCCTTGCGGAGCAAGCCGTGGTCGACAAACACGCAGGTGAGCTGGTCACCGATCGCGCGGTGGATCAGCGCGGCGGCCACGCTCGAGTCGACGCCGCCCGACAGGCCCAGGATCACGTCGTCGGTGCCGACCTGTGCGCGGATCTTTTCAACGGCTTCGCCGATGTAATCCGGCATGTTCCAGTCCGACTTGCAACCGCAGATCTCGTGCACGAAGCGGCCGATGATGGCTTCGCCCTGCGTCGTGTGCGTGACTTCCGGGTGGAATTGCAGCGCGTAGAAACGGCGCTCTTCGTCGGCCATCGCGGCGATCGGGCAGCTGTCGGTCGAACCCATCAGCTTGAAGCCTTCGGGCATGTCCAGGACCTTGTCGCCGTGGCTCATCCAGACCTTCAGCATGCCGTGGCCTTCGTCGGTGACGAAGTCGTTGATGCCGTTGAGGAGCGCCGTATGACCACGGGCACGCACTTCGGCGTAGCCGAACTCACGCTTCAGGCCGTTTTCGACCTTGCCGCCCAACTGGGCCGCCATGGTCTGCATGCCGTAGCAGATGCCCAGCACCGGCACGCCGGCTTCGAACACGGCCTGCGGTGCGCGTGGCGAGTCGCCTTCAAGCGTCGAATTGTGGCTGCCCGACAGGATGATGCCCGAGGCGCCGTAGTTGCGGACGAACTCGTCGCTGACGTCGTAGGGGAAGACTTCGGAGAAGACGCCGGCATCGCGCACGCGGCGGGCGATCAGCTGGGTGACCTGGGAACCGAAATCGAGGATGAGGATTTTCGAATGCATGAGAGAAGAGTCTGAGTAGTCTGGGTAGGGTGGATGGCTCGGCCGTCCACGCGGTGATGGTTGACGGCGCCAATTTCGCGCCGGATGAACGTCATGCCAACGATCACCGCGTGGACGGCGAAGCCGCCCACCCTACGAAAACGCGGCCAGTATCGGCCGCGTCGGGATCGTTTATTCCGAACGGTAGTTCGGCGCTTCTTTCGTGATCTGCACATCGTGCACGTGCGATTCACGCATGCCAGCCGACGTGATCTCGACGAATTCGGCTTTCGAGCGCAGCTCTTCGATGGTGCTGCAACCGCAGTAACCCATCGACTGGCGCACGCCGCCGATCAGCTGGAAGATGATCGCCAGCACGCTGCCCTTGTAGGCCACGCGGCCTTCGATACCTTCAGGCACGAACTTGTCAGCCTTGCTCGACGCTTCCTGGAAGTAGCGGTCGGCCGAACCGTCCGCCATCGCGCCCAAGCTGCCCATGCCGCGGTACGATTTGTAGCTGCGGCCCTGGTACAGGATGACTTCGCCCGGTGCTTCTTCGGTACCGGCAAACATGCTGCCCATCATGACGGTGTGCGCGCCTGCAGCCAGTGCTTTCGAGATGTCGCCCGAGAAGCGGATGCCGCCGTCGGCGATGCACGGCACGCCCGTGCCTTCGAGTGCTTCGGACACATTGGAGATCGCGGTAATCTGCGGCACGCCCACGCCGGCAACGATGCGGGTGGTGCAGATCGAGCCAGGGCCGATGCCGACCTTGACGGCATCCGCGCCTGCTTCGACCAGCGCCAGCGCGGCCGATGCCGTGGCGATATTGCCGCCGATGACATCCACGTGCGGGTAACGGTCCTTGATCCAGCGCACGCGATCGAGAATGCCTTGCGAGTGACCATGGGCGGTGTCGACCACCAGCACGTCCACGCCAGCGGCGACCAGCAGTTCGATGCGCTCTTCGTCGCGCTCGCCGACGCCGACAGCGGCGCCCACCAGCAGCTTGCCCTGCGAATCTTTCGAGGCCAGCGGGTGTTCGTGCGACTTCTGGATATCCTTGACGGTGATCAGGCCGCGCAGCTCGAAATTATCGTTGATGACGACCACGCGCTCGAGGCGGTGCTTGTTCATCAGGCGCTTGGCTTCGGCCGTGTCCGCGTCTTCTTTCACCGTGACGAGCTTGTCGCGCGGCGTCATCTTGGCGCGCGCTTCCGCTTCCAGGTCTTCCTCGAAACGCAGGTCGCGGTTGGTGATGATGCCGACCACCTGGTTGCCCTCGACCACCGGGAAACCGCTGATGCCATGCTGTTGCGACAGCGCCAGCACTTCACGGATCTTCATGGTCGGTGGAATCGTGATCGGATCGCGCAGCACGCCCGCTTCGAAGCGCTTGACCCGCGCGACTTCGCGCGCCTGGTCGGCTGGACGGAGATTCTTGTGGATGATACCGATACCGCCCTCTTGCGCCATGGCGATCGCCAGGTTCGCTTCGGTCACGGTGTCCATCGCGGCAGACAGCAACGGAATGTTCAGCGTGATATTGCGGGTGAGCTTGGTGCGCAGGGAAGTTTGGGCCGGAAGAACGTTGGAGTAGGCCGGGACGAGCAGCACGTCATCGAAGGTGAGTGCTTTTTGGAGGAGACGCATAGTATTTCCTATAGGCGCAAAAGCGAATTATACAGAAACCCGTGATTTCCGTCGCCGGCCTGACCCAAATTTAGTTGGTGCGGTACGGTTTGCGATTGACAGCCGGACCGAAGCATGGCGAAATCTGTTAATTCTCAGGAGCAATTTCTATGTCGCAGATGCCGTACCGCGCCCTCGGCGCCACCCTGCTCTTTCTTGCCGCCACGTCCGCGCAAGCCCAGTATGTCTGGATCGGCCCCGGCGGCACGCGCCAGTATTCCGATCGCCCGCCACCGCCCGGCACGCCGGCCAGCAAGATCGTCAAGGCGCCGGGCCGCGCCGCCCCCGAACTGGCGCCGGCGCCTCCTGCCGCAATGCCGGCGGAAGGGTCAGCCACTGATCCAGCCACCAAGCCGCTTCCGCCAAGAGGCCCGCCCACGCTGGCCGAACAGGAAGCCGCTTACCGCGCGCGCACCAAGGCGCGTGACGAAGCGAATCTGAAAGCGCAGGAAGAAGCACAGCGTACGCGCCAGCTGGCCGAGCGCTGCAACGCCGCGCGTGAAACGCAGGCGCAGCTCGCGTCCGGCACGCGCATCGCGCGCTACGGCCAGGATGGCCAGAAAAGTTATATGACCGATGCCGAGCGCGCCGCGCGGGCCGCGCAGGTCAATCAGGCGCTGCAGGACTGCCGCTAGCGCCTTCGCGCTTGGCCGCGCGCTTGCGGCGCGACTCTTTCGGGTCAGCAACGAGTGGTCGGTAGATCTCGATGCGGTCGCGCTCGCGCAGCACCGTGTCGAGCGTCTTCTTCTTTGCATAGATGCCCACGGGCTGCGTCGTCAGATTGATATCCGGGAAGACTTCCAATACGCCGCTGCGCTCGATGGCGATGCCGATCGTCGTGCCGGGTTCGACCTGCAGCTCGCGCAGCCACTCGACCTTGTCGCTGGCGTAGCAGACCGAGATGCCCAGCAATGCCGGCGCGGCCGCAACGTCAGCCATACACGACCTCGGCACGCTTGCAGAACGAATCGACCATGCTGTTGGCGATCATGCCGAACACGGGGCCGACGATCTGCGCCAGGAGCATGCTGGAGAACTCGTACTGCATGTCGAACTCGATCTTGCAGGCATCGGCGCGCAGCGACTTGAAGCTCCAGGTGGCCTCGAGCAGCTTGAACGGGCCGTCGACCAGGTGCATCTTCATCTGGGTCGGGCGCTGGTTGTGGTTCGAGGTCGTGAAGCTCTGCTTGACGCCATGAAAATTAATTTGCAGGGCCGCGACGAGCTTGTCATCGGTGCGTTCGACGATGTTTACGCCACTGCACCAGGGAAGGAACTTCGGATAATCTTCGACTTTGGCAACGAGGTCGAACATCTGTTCTGCGCTATAGCCAAGGAAAACTGATTTGTGCACTACTGCCATTGGTCAACCGTTTGTTATGATGGGGGTCGTTTGCAAGTGGCGCCACCGTTGGCGCAATAGCAGTAGTTTAACCGACACGCGAATTTTCGCCTTTTCATGAGCATCGCTGACAATAAAAAAGCATTTTTTGACTACTTCATCGAAGACCGCTACGAGGCAGGTCTCGTGCTGGAGGGTTGGGAAGTCAAGGCCATCCGCGAAGGGCGGGTGCAGATCAAGGAAGCCTACGTGCTCGTCCGTGACAACGAGCTGTACCTGTTCGGTGCGCACGTCAGTGCATTGACGACCACGTCGAGCTTCAGCCATCCCGAGGCGCTGCGCTCGCGCAAGCTGCTGCTGCACCGCGCCGAGATCGATAAGCTGATCGGCAAGGTGGAGCGTTCCGGCTACACGCTGGTGCCGCTCAACCTGCACTTCAAGAAGGGCAATGTGAAGTGCGAGATCGGCCTGGCCAAGGGCAAGAAGCAGCACGACAAGCGCTCGACCGAGAAAGACCGCGACGCCAAGCGCGAGGTCGATGCGGCGATGAAGACCAACCGGCGCTAAGCCGTTCTACGCGTCCCGTGCCGGTAACGCCAGCACGCGGGCGCCGGTCAGTGCGATCAGATCGCGGTCGTGGGTCGAGAACAGCACCAGGTGCTGGTGCGCACGCGCCCTGATCTCATCGATCAGAAATGCCCGGGCGTCGGCATCGATGCCGTTGGTCGGCTCGTCCATCAGCACGACCTGCGCGTCCCCCATCAAGCCGGCGGCCAGCATGAACTTCTTGCGCGTGCCGAGCGACATGTCGCCAAAGCGCGCGCCAAGATATGCCGCGATCCCGAAGCCTTCCAGCAGCGCGCGATGCGGCCCGGCGCAGCCACGCAGCGCCTGCACCATGCGCAGGAATTCGTCGCCAGTCATGAAGTCGTACGCAACCGACGCGTCGGGCACCCAGGCCAGCGCTGCGCGTGCGCCCTGCCCGCGCGCCAGGCCATGGCCGCAAACCAGCACGCGGCCCGCCTGCGGCGCCTCGACGCCGGCCAGCAACGCCAGCAAGGTCGACTTGCCGGCGCCGTTGCGTCCCACCAGCGCCACGGCGCCCGCGCCAAAGGCCAGGTGCAGGTCCTCGAACACCACCTGGCCGCCGTAGCGCATGCACAGTCCTTCGGCTGTCAACAGCATCGTCATTGTGTTGCTCCCATCAGGATCAGTGCGGCGAACGTGAGTGCGGCCTTGAACGCGGCGCCGTACCGGTGCCGCTGCAGCGCCGGTGCGCCGAGCAGCGCGAGCAGCAGCAGCGACAGGCCGAGGCAGTGGGCCAGCATTGGCAGCAGGTCCGGACTGCTCCCCGGCGCGGCGCGGTACACCAGCCATACCAGGATGCCGATGCTGCCGCCCAGGCCCAGCACGACCAGGTGTTCGGCCGCGAGTACCTTGGCCACGCCGAACGGCATGCTGCTCAGGTAGGGTTCGAGCGGCTGGCGCGCACGCCAGAACGCGTAATACAGGCCAGCGAGCGCATATGCACTGACGGCGCACGCCAGCGCGATGAAGCCTGCAGCATCCTGGCGCTTGCCCACCTGGCAGATCATCCACCAGCTGGCCGCATGCACGAGCAGCGCCGCCCCGATGCGTGGCAGCGCCACGTGCAGGTGGCTGCGCCACACGCTGCGCAGCTGCAGCAGCGTCAGGAACACCAGCGCAGGAACACGCAGCACGCCGCTTGCGTCTGTGCGCCGCGCACCACGAGCACGGTCAGCACCGAACACCACGACATGCGCCACGGCGAGTGTCAGCAGGATCAGCCCAAGAACATACAGGGGAAAGAAACCGTCAGCACCGGGCGGCGGCGCGGGGCTCGTGGCCACGGTCCAGAAGGCGACCGCAAACGGCAGCGCCCACCACTGCAGCGCGACGAACAGCAAGGCAAGATCCAGCGCCGGCGCCACGCGCCCTCCGTGCAGGCTCGCACGGGCAAACCCGGCAAGCGCCGCGCCGCGCACGAATGGCCGGTGCACGCGCGCCCACAATGCCACCGCCGCCAGCCAGCCGGCGACGTACATCAAACCAGTGCGCCAGTCCGCGGGATCACGCCAGAAATGCAGGATCGGCGCAGCCAGCAGCGTGGGCCGCTCGACCAGCGCGAGGCCAAACAGGGCAAGGCAGATGACCAGTGCATGCGCATAGCGCGCATACAGCGCCCGCGACTGCGCGGCGAAATAGCGGCGGCGCAGCAGGAACAGGGCACCGAAAGGTTCGGCCACCGCTGCCCGCCAGCGCTGCACTGCCATCACTCAGGCCGCGACGCCGGCAGGTTTGACCGCCATCATGACCGACAGGCGCCAGGCAGCAAAGCTCAGGGCCAGCCCGCCCGCCACGCCCAGCGCCAGGTGCAGCGCGCTGTGGAACAGCAGCGGCGCCACCAGGCCCGAGACCAGCGCGAACGACATCATCTGGATAAAGCCAATCATCGACGAGGCCAGGCCGCGGTTATCCGGGAACAGGCCGAGCGCGGTGATCTGGATCGCCGGCATCGCGACCGACAGGCCGAACGTATAGACGAACAGCGGCAGCACGGCCCACGGCACGGCGGCGGTGAACAATGCGTTATAGCCGACGTTAAAGGCCGCGCCCAGCGCCATCACGCCGAACCCCAGCCACATCATGCGGGTCGGCGTGCTTTTGTGCGCGTGCTTGCCGCCCCAGGCCGAGCCAACCACCATGCCGCCGACGAGCGGAATGAACATCCAGGCGAATGCCGTTTCGGGCAGGCCCAGGATGACCATCACGAAATTCGACGCCGAGCCGATGTACAGCGACAAGCCCGAAAACGCCAGGCCCAGCGCCAGCGACAGCAGCACGAACTGCGGATGGCGCAGCACCTTGACGTAGTTGCGGCCGATGGTCCCGGGATGGAACACCTGGCGCTTGTCACGCGGCAGGCTCTCGGGCAGGAACTTCAGGCACACCAGGATCAGCAGCGCGCCAAACACCGCCAGGAACACGAACGACGAGCGCCAGCCGAAGGTCACGTGCAGCCAGCCGCCCAGAACCGGGGCGATCGCCGGCGCGAGGCCGAATACCATCATGATGTGCGACATCATGCGCTGCGCCTGCGCGCCCGAGAAGCGGTCCTGCACGATGGCCTGGCCGATCACCGAGCCCGCGCCGGCCGACAGGCCCTGCAACGCGCGAAACACGAGCAGCCAGCCGAAGCTCGGTGCCCACGCCGCGCCAATCGAGGCCAGTGTGTAGACCGTCAGCGCAGTCAGGATCACGGGGCGGCGGCCGAACGAATCGGACAGCGTCCCGTAGAACAGCATCATGAACGCAAACGTAAACAGGAACACGCTCAGCGTCTGCTGCACCGCGACCGGGCCGACTGCATATTCGGCGCCGATGGCCGGCATCGACGGCAGGTAGGTGTCGATGGCCAGGGCCCCGACCATGCCGAGGCAGGCGAGGATGACGGTGAGGAGTTTTTGCATAGACGGCGCTTTCGGAAAACCTGCCGGCGCTGCACGATGCATGGGGCCGGATGACGGGCATTGGAGGGCTGCGATTGTAATCGATTTCGGCCGCCTCGATTCACCGCCGCCCTGTTTTCAGCGGGCGCGCAGCGCCATGCCGAAGCGCTCGAAACGGGGCATCCAGTCGTGTTGGTAGTCGGCAGAAACCAGGATGCGTTCGGCGCGGCCAAGCAGCTTTGCACGCGGCACCAGGCCGATAACGCGCGAGTCGGCGCTGTTATTGCGGTTATCGCCGAGCATCAGGTACTGGCCAGGCGGTATGCGGAGCAGCGCGATGTCACGCAGCGCGGGCACGCCCGGTAGCAGTTGCACGCGCTGATGCGCGCCGCCCACGGATTCGCTGAGCCGGACGGCGTCGACCTCGCGGCCGCCGGCCAGCTCGCGTGCGGTCCCAACCAGCGCGTAGGCCCCCTCTTCCCCGTTGATGCTCAAGCGGTCATCGCGCATCTCGACCAGGTCGCCCGGCAGCGCCAGCACACGCTTGATCAGGCGCTTGCCGTCACGCGGCGAATAGAACACGACCACGTCGCCGCGGGCGGGATCGCCAAGGTGCGCCACTTGCCGTTCAGTCAGTGGTATCTTGAGGTCGTATGCCAGCCGGTTGATGAACACCACGTCGCCCTCGAGCAGATTGGGCCGCATCGACCCGGACGGAATCGGACTCCAGTCAGCGACCGCGGTGCGAAATACGCCGAACAGCAGCAGAAACAGCAGAAAACCCTTGTTGGCGCGGATGAGTTTGGTCACGGACTACTCCTGATTGGGTGATGGAGCCATCGATGGTAAATGTCGATCAACGGTCGATGCTTAGCCTTTCGTTAACAACGCAATCCTGACAGCAGTGTCACCACGCTGTCATATTTGACAACTAGACTGATTGCGGGACGACTACGACCGCAGACCATGGATATGAAGAAAAAGGCCACCGAGGCTGACCTGAAACAATTTTCCGACGGCAGCGCCTATTTGAATCGCGAGCTGTCGCTGCTTGAATTCAACCGCCGCGTGCTGGCACAGGCGGAAGACCCCACCGTACCGCTGCTTGAGCGCCTGCGCTTTCTGTGCATCGTCGCGAGCAACCTGGACGAATTCTTCGAAGTGCGCGTGGCCAGCCTTCTTGCCACCTACCAGATCGACCGCAACGACAGCGAACTGCCCGAGACCCTGGCCGCCGACCTCGAACGCGCGAGCGCCGAGTGCCGGCACCTGATCGCGCGCCAGTACGCGCTGTTCAATCAGGAGATTCTGCCGCAGCTGTCCGAACAAGGCATCCACCTGCTGCACCGCAGCGAGCGCAATGCCGCCCAGCGTGCATGGGTCAAGCAGTATTTCGACCGCGAAGTGCGCCCGCTCCTGACGCCCATTGGCCTGGACCCGGCGCACCCGTTCCCACGCGTGATCAACAAGAGCCTGAACTTCATCGTCGAACTCAGTGGCAAGGATGCATTCGGGCGCGGCTCGGGCATCGCCATCATGAAGGCGCCACGCGTGCTGCCGCGCGTGATCCGCCTGCCGGACGACCTGTCGGACAAGCCGGGCAGCTCGTACTGCCTGCTGTCGTCGGTGATCCAGTCGCACATGGCCGATCTGTTCACAGGCCGCGAAGTGGTGTCGTATTCGCAGTTCCGCGTCACCCGCAACAGCGACTTGTGGGTGGACGAAGAGGAAGTGAAAAACCTGCGCCAGGCGCTGCAAAGCGAACTGCATGGCCGCCAGTACGGCTTTGCGGTGCGCCTCGAAGTGGGCCGTTCGTGCCCGGCGCACCTGGCCGATTTCTTGCTGAACCAGTTCCACATCGACCGCAGCCGCCTGTTCACGGTCGATGGCCCGGTGAACCTGGGGCGCCTGCTCGAAATCGTCAACCAGCACGACCAGCCAGACCTCAAGTTCCCGTCGTATGTATCGGGCTATCCGGGCAAGCTGTCGGGCGCCGACATGTTCGCCGCGCTGAGGAAGCAAGACGTGCTGCTGCATCACCCGTTCGAATCGTTCCAGCCGGTGATCAACTTCATCCAGTGCGCGGCGGCCGATCCCAACGTGGTGGCGATCAAGCAGACCATCTACCGGGCGGGCAGTAATTCCGAACTCGTCGAGGCGTTGATCACGGCCGCCGAACGGGGCAAGGAAGTTACCGTCATCGTCGAACTGATGGCGCGCTTCGACGAAGAAGCCAATATCAACTGGGCCGAAAAGCTCGAGAAGGCAGGCGCCCAGGTCGTGTATGGCGTCGTCGGATTGAAAACGCACGCCAAGATGGCGCTCGTGCTGCGGCGCGAACCGAGTGGCCTGCGCCGTTACGCGCACCTTGGCACCGGCAACTACAACCCCACCACCGCCCGGTTCTACACCGACTTCGGCATCCTCACATCCGACGACGACCTGACGTCGGACGTGAACGAAGTCTTCATCCACCTGACCAGCATGACGCGGCCCAAGCAGCTTGCCAGCATCTGGCTGGCGCCGTTCTCGCTGCACAAGGAAATCGTGCGCGCGATCCGCAACGAGACTGAACTAGCGAAACAGGGCAAACCGGGGCGCATCATCGCCAAGATGAATTCTCTGACCGATGAATCGGTGATCAAGGCGCTGTACGACGCGTCGTGCGTGGGCGTGAAGATCGACCTGATCATCCGCGGCGCCTGCGCGCTGCGCCCGGGCGTGGAAGGCCTGTCCGAGAACATCAAGGTGCGCTCGATCGTCGGACGCTTTTTGGAGCACACGCGGATCTATTACTTCCGCAATGACCTGAAACACGACACGTATCTGAGCAGCGCCGACTGGATGAACCGCAATCTGTTCCGCCGGGTCGAAGTGGCATTCCCGATCCGTGCGCCGCTGCTCAAGCGCCGCATCATGCGCGAAGGCTTGCTGCCCTACCTGAAAGACAACGTGAATGCGTGGGAACTGGGCAGCGATGGGCGCTACCGCCGTCGCCGGCCACGTGGCAAGCAGGTTGGCTACAGCGCGCAGCAGGCATTGATGGACACGCTGGGCGCCGAGAGCGTCCCGAACAAGGAAATCGACAATGGAACTGATCCTCTGGCGCCACGCTGAAGCCGAGCCAGGCTCGCTTGAACTGGCCGACGAACACCGCGCGCTCACGCCAAAAGGCCAGCGCCACGCCGCCCGCATGGGTGCGTGGCTGGAGCGCAAACTGCCGGCCGACTGCCGCATCCTGGTCAGCCCCGCCAGGCGCTGCGTGCAGACGGCCGATGCGCTGGGACGGCGCTACAAGGCGGTCGAAGCATTGAGCATGGCGTCGAGCGCGGAAGCGATCATCGAGGCCTGCGGCTGGCCGGCGCACCGCCAGCCGGTGCTGGTCGTGGGTCACCAGCCGCTGCTGGGTGACGTGGCCTCGCTGTTATTGTGCGGGCAGAAGCAGGACTGGCGCATCCGCAAGGGCGGCGTGTTCTGGATCGAGCACAAGGCCAGCGATGGCATGCCGTACATCCGCCTCGTCGCCGGGCCGGATGTGATTGGCAAGCTGCGTTAGACCTGGCGTACCTGGAACGGCACACCGACCTCGCTCCAGGCCTGCACTTCTTTCTCGAGCCAGGGCGCGAGCGTCGGGTGCTTGCGCATCAGCTCCACCGGCAGATCCAGATCGATGCGTGCTTTCATGCGCAGACGCAGGCCGGCGATATCGTCATCGGCGCGTGCGTGCATCAGCACGATCGCCAGGCGCAGCGCCAGTACTGCCTTGGCCAGGTCGGCCTCCACCAGCGTTTCGCGGATCTTGCGCAGATTGCCCTTCTGGCCCAGCACGAGCGTCGACAGCATGCGCTGCTCGCGCGTCGTGAAGCCACCCAAATCGGCGTGTTCGACGATGTAGGCGCCATGCTTGTGTGCGCCACTCATCGAGATCGCCAAACCGATTTCGTGCAGCATTGCGGCCCAGGCCAGGTACGGCCGGTGCGTCTCGCCCTGCGGCTGCAGGCGTTCGAACAACTGCGTCGCGATGCCCACGGTGCGCAGCGCGCGGCCGCTGTCGACGCGGAAGCGTCCCATGCAGGCGCGGATCGCGGCGTCGCGCCGGTCGCGCCGGTTCGCGCGCAGCTCCAGATCGGACAGCACGCCCAGGCGCAGGCCCGCATTGATGGCGGTGAGCCGCTCGACCTTCAGCTCTTGCATCGCGCCGATCAGCACCGTCAGGCCGCCGACCATCACGGGCACGCGCTCGCGCTTGACGCCCGGTAGCACGAACGCATCCACGTGCCCCAGGTCGAGCAGGATGGCGCGCAGCGCCTGCAGGCTGTGCTGCGAAACCGTGCCGTCGCCGATGGCGTTCCGCGAGATGACTTCGGAAATTGCCCGCATCGTGCCCGACGAGCCGTAGGCGGTGTCCCAACCCTTGGCGTGGTACAGCGACGCGGCGTCTTCGAAGCGCGCGCGGGCGGCCGTGACGGCGGCGTCGAAATTGTGCGCAGTGATGCGGCCATCCGGGAAATACGCCAGCGTTTGCGGCTGGGTGCCGATGCCGAAGGATTCGACCAGTTGAATGTCGCTCCCGGTGCCGGCGATGACTTCGGTCGAGCCGCCACCGATGTCGATCACCAGGCGCCGCTCGTCGTGGCGCTCGATTGCGCGCGCCACGCCCATGTAGATCAGGCGCCCTTCTTCTTCGCCCGAGATGATGTCGATCGGGTGCCCGATCGCGTTCTCGGCCAGCGGCAGCAGCAGGTCGGCGTTCTTCGCCACGCGCATCGTGTTGGTGGCGACCACGCGCATGGCGTCAAGCTGGTATTCGTCGAGGATCTTGCGGAACTCTTGCAGGCAGTGGATCGCGCTGCGCATTGCCGCTTCGCTGAGCATATTGTCGGCATCGAGACCGGCCGCCAGGCGGATCGGATTGCGCGCGGTGCGCACGATGTGGATGCGGCCACCGGCCGGCTCGCCGATGTGAAGGCGGAAGCTGTTGGACCCGAGGTCGACTGCTGCAAACATGAGGCCCTTTCGATGATGACCGGATACCTGGGCGGGCAAGGCGCCGCCCAGGTATCTTCATGGGACCGAGTATACAGCCTGGGCCGGTGTGCGCCTAGAGCGCGCTGCGCTGGGCCGGCGTACGGCGCATGCCGAACCAGACGCCCAGCAGGCACGGGATGCCGAGGGCGACGGCCGAGACGGCGTCCCAGATGCCATCGCCCAGCAGCGCCGAGATTAGGCCGATCGTGGTGAGGATGCCGAGCACGATCGGCGCGCCCCAGATTTGTGATGGTGTGCGGATCATGGTCGTTCTCCGGTGAGTGTTGGCGTTGCGGGTAGCGGGTGCGGATGCGCATGCGCAGCCACCTTGGTGGAGGCGTTGCCCGTCTTGCCGCGTTTGAGCCACAGGTACAGGCCCGTGCCCAGCAGGATGATGGTGGCGATGTCCAGCAGCGCCCACAACAGCTTCATCGCCTGCCCGCCGTAGTCGCCGAAGTGCAGCGGCTGCGAGACCAGCAGCGCTTTCAGATACCACGGCAGTACCGGAGCGTCGGTCAGCTGGCCCGTGTTCGCATCGATCAACACGGGGCGGTACATGCGCGAGCTGAACGCCTCGTTGCCGTTCATGTAGATGCCGTAGTGATGCTCGCTGCTGAAATCGGTGCCCGGGAACGCGACGAAGGCCACGCGCATGCCCGGCAGCGCCGCCTTGGCCGTCTCGATCGCATCGTGCACCGACGCGGTATGCGGCAGCGGCTTCTTGCCTTCATACTGCTTGAGGATCTGCGCCAGCTCGTTCTTCTGGTAGTACTTGTACATCAGGTCGGCCCAGGTATTGATCATCCCGGTGCCGCCGACGACGAACAGCCAGACGAGCGTGACGATGCCGAGCATATTGTGCATGTCGAGCCACTTCAGGCGCGCGCTGCGTTCCTTGCGCACGGTGCCGAAATCGAGCTTGCGCATGAACGGCGCATACAGCACGACGCCACTGACGATGGCCACCAGCAGCAGCAAGGCCATGAAGCCCAGGAACAGCATCCCGGGCAGGCCCATGAACAGGTCGACGTGCAGCGCCAGCATCGTCGACATGAACACCCCGCCCTCGAAGGCCGGCTCGGTGATCACTTTCGTGGTACGTGCATCGACCGCGATCGGCTTGTAATCGTGGTCGTGCATGTGGTCGGCCAGCGTGACGTTCCAGATCTCGGGCACGTCGGCTTCCTGTGAGATGAACATCGGCTTCTTGGCCGGGTACAGCTCTTTGGCCGACGCGATCACGGCGTCGACGTTCCCCTGCGGCATGGGGCTCGACAACACGGGCGGCTCCACCTCGGTGCCCAGCAGGTGGCCGATTTCGTGGTGGTAGATCAGCGGCAGACCGGTCAGGCACAGCAGCAGCATGAAGATGGTGCAGATCAGGCTGCTCCACTTGTGGATCCAGCCCCAGCGGCGCAGGGAGACGGGTGACATGATGGTTGCGCGTGCCTATGGCAAGATTCAATGAGTCCAGAATAATAATCGTTCTCATTTACATTGGCAAGACGTGGAGATAGAATGCGCGCTACCCACCATTTATCCAGACTGCATCACATGACCACTCGCCGTTTCGCCCTGACCCCGGCCGCATTCGCCGCCGCCCTCCTCGTTGCAGGTACCGCATTCGCCCAGGACGGCGCGCCGGCCACGGACGACAGCGCCGTCCCGACCGTCGTCATCAGCGCGTCGGCCGACGCATCGGCCCAGGGCCTGCCGGCTGCCTACGCCGGCGGCCAGGTCGCGCGCGGCGGCCGTCTGGGCCTGCTGGGCAACGTCGACATCATGGACACGCCGTTCAACAGCACCAATTACACGCATGCGCTGATCCAGGACCAGCAGGCGCGCAGCGTGGCCGACGTCGTCCAGAACGACCCGTCAGTGCGCGTGGCGCGCGGCTTCGGTAACTACCAGGAGCTGTACATGATCCGCGGCTTCGCGGTCGGCTCGGACGACACCGCGTACAACGGCCTGTATGGCCTGTTGCCGCGCCAGTTTGTCGCGACCGAACTGGTCGAACGCGTTGAAGTGCTGCGCGGCGCCCACAGCTTCATCAACGGCGCGGCCCCTGCCGGCGGCAGCATCGGCGGTTCGATCAACCTGCTGCCCAAGCGCGCGCCGAACCAGGACCTCAGCGAAGTCACGCTCGGTGCCGAGACGGGCGGCCAGGGCTACGGCGCCATCGACCTGGGCCGCCGCTTCGGACCGGAAGGCCGCGCCGGCGTGCGCGTGAACGTTGCGCACCGCAAGGGCGACACCGCAGTCGATCGCGAAGGCCGTGAACTGAGCGTGTATTCGCTGGGCGTCGATTACCGCGGCCGGGGCTTCCGCCTGTCGGCCGACATCGGCGCGCAGGACCACGAACTGACCAATGCACGCCCGAGCGTGACGCTGGGCGCGACCACCCCGATGATCGCGGCGCCAAGCGCTGACCGCAACTTCGCGCAGCCATGGACCATCTCGGAAGAGCGTCACACCTTCGGCACCGTGCGCGCTGAAGTCGACCTGGCCGGCGGCGCCGTCGCCTGGGCCGCACTGGGCGCGCGCAGCGGCCAGGAATACAACATCCTGTCCTCGATCACGGTCAACAACGCCAATGGCGACGGCACGATGACCCGCTTCGACAATATCCGCAAGGACCAGGTCCGCACCGGCGAAGTGGGCGTGCGCGGCGCGCTGCGCACGGGCTTCATCAAGCACATGCTCAGCGCCTCGGCCTCGGGCTTCCACAGCGAGTCGCGCAACGCCTATGCCCTCAGTGACTTCGCCGGCTTCTCGTCGAACGTCTACACGCCGCGTGACGTCGCAGCGCCATCGTCATCGTTCTTCACCGGCGGCGACATGGGTAGCCCACTTGTGACGTCCAAGGCAATTCTGTCGAGCCTGGCCATTGCCGACACGCTGTCGCTGCTGGACGACAAGGTGCTGGTCAACCTGGGCCTGCGCCACCAGCGTATCAAGGACTATGGCTACGACTATGGCACCGGCCTGGAAAACTCGGCCTACGAGGCCAGCGAGAACACCCCGTTCGCCGCTGTCGTCTACAAGCTGCGCAAAGACCTGTCGGTGTACGCCAACTACAGCGAAGGCTTGCAGCGCGGCGCGGTTGCCTCCGGCGACCAGATTGTCAACCAGGGCCAGGTCTTCGCACCGTATGTCTCGCGCCAGCGTGAAGCGGGCGTCAAGTTCGACAGCGGCCGCTATGGTTTGAGCGCCGCCGTGTTCTCGACCAGCCAGCCAAGCGCCTATGTGCAGAACCGCGTGTTCGGCGTGTTCGGCGAGCAGCGCAACCGCGGCCTGGAGCTGTCGGTATTCGGCAATCCGGTGCGCGGCCTGCGCGTGCTGGGTGGCCTGACGCTGATCGACGCCGAGCAGCGCATCACGGCCGGTGGCATCAACCAGGGCAAGGACGCAATCGGCGTGCCGGAAACGCAGCTGAACATCGGCGCCGACTGGGACGTGCCGGGTGTGCAGGGTCTGGCACTGAACGCCCGCACCGTCTACACGGCGACCCAGTACGCCGATGGTGCCAACACGCAGAAGCTGCCATCGTGGACCCGCGTCGACCTGGGCGCAACCTACCGCACGAGCTTCATGGACCGTGACCTGACGCTGCGCGCCCGCGTGGACAACGTCGCCGACAAGAACTACTGGGCCTCGGCCGGTGGCTATCCGGGTTCGGGCTACCTGGTGCTGGCGGCGCCGCGCACCGTGGCGGTGTCGGCGACCGTCGGGTTCTAACGCAGGTTCATCGGCACGTTCATCGCTGCGCCTTGACGATCTGCATGGCGCTGGCGATGGCGGTGCTGATGTCGCCCAGATTCGCGGGCACGATCAGCGTGTTGTTGGTCTTGGCCAGGTTGGCGAAGGCGTCCACATAATGCTCGGCCACGCGCAGGCTGACGGCGTCCATCCCGCCCGGTGACCCGATCGCATCACCCACCTGGCGCAGTGCCAATGCGCTGGCTTCGGCCAACGCCACAATCGCCGTCGCCTCGCCCATCGCGCGGTTGATGGCGGCCTGCTTCTCTCCTTCCGAGCGCGCAATCGACGCCTCGCGCTCACCACTGGCTATATTGATCTGCTCCTGACGCCGCCCTTCGGAGGCGGCAATCAGTGCCCGCTTGCCGCGTTCGGCCGTGATCTGCGCCTGCATCGCATGCAGGATTTCGGCCGGCGGCGTCAGGTCCTTGATCTCGTAGCGCAGCACTTTCACGCCCCAATTGGCGGCCGATTCATCGATCGCGTTGACGATGTGGGTGTTGATGTGGTCGCGCTCCTCGAACGTTTTATCGAGTTCCATCTTGCCGATCACCGAGCGCAGCGTGGTCTGGGCCAGCTGCGTGATCGCCTGCAGGTAGTTCGATGAACCGTACGACGCACGCATGGCATCGGTCACCTGGAAATACAGGACGCCGTCGACCTGCAACTGCGTGTTGTCGCGCGTGATGCAGACCTGCGGCGGCACGTCGAGCGGGATTTCCTTGAGACTGTGCTTGTAGGCGATGCGGTCGATGAACGGCACCACGAAGTTCAGGCCCGGCGCCAGCGTGGCGTGGTATTTGCCGAGGCGCTCGACCACCCAGGCGTTCTGCTGCGGCACGACGTTGATGGTCTTGAAGACGAAGACCAGCGCGACGACGAAAATGATCAGTGCGACGATGCTGAGGGTCGATTCCATGGGGTTCCCTTTGAGGTTGGATTACATCCGGATTGGCTGGAACGGGGCAGGCCTACTAGCGCGCCACAATCAGGCGATTGCCCTGCACTTCGACGATCTCGTGTTCGCCCGGCTGCGCGTCCTGGCCGCTCTGCAGTTCGACGTCCCACAGCGCGCCGCGGTACATCACGCGCGCCCGCCCGGCATGCCACTGCGGCACGCTGATTCGCTGGCCGATGTCGAGATTGATGCTCGGGTCATTCGCGGCCGGACGCCGCCCGCTACGGGCGAAGTGCGTGCGGCGCAACAGCAGCGTGGCCGTGATCCCGATCGCCGCTGCAACGAGCGTCTGCAACGCGCCGCTCGCGCCCAGCCATGCAGCCAGCGCGCCGAACACCAGGCCGAGCGCAATCATCAAGAGGTAGAACGTGCCGATGAACAGCTCCGCGACGATCAATATGCCGGCCCCGATCAGCCAGTAGCTCCAGTCAGCCATGGTGTGTCTCCTTTTTATTATGGTGAAAAAAAACCCCCGCTACCCGGAATGGATAGCGAGGGCCTCGCGAGCACCGGGTGCCCGCCCGTGCTTACATTTTCGCCAGCTTCTGCCAGGTGTCGATCACCGAGTCAGGATTGAGCGACATCGACTCGATGCCCTCTTCCACCAGCCACTGCGCGAAATCAGGATTGTCCGATGGACCCTGGCCGCAGATGCCGATGTACTTGCCCTTGGCGCGGCAGGCCTTGATCGCCATCGACAGCAGCGCCTTGACGGCCGGATCGCGCTCGTCGAAGTCCTTGGCCAGCAGCTCCATGCCCGAATCGCGGTCCAGGCCCAGCGTCAGCTGGGTCAGGTCGTTCGAACCGATCGAGAAGCCGTCGAAGAACTCGAGGAACTGCTCGGCCAGGATGGCGTTGGATGGCACTTCGCACATCATGATCAGGCGCAGGCCGTTCTCGCCGCGCACCAGGCCATTCTTGGCCAGCAGGTTGACGACTGCCTCGGCCTGGCCGAGCGTACGCACGAACGGGATCATCAGCTCGACGTTGGTCAGGCCCATCTCGTTACGCACGCGCTTCATGGCCGTGCACTCCATCGCGAACGATTCGGCGAAATCGTCGGCCAGGTAGCGCGCCGCGCCGCGGAAGCCCAGCATCGGGTTTTCTTCGTCCGGCTCGTAGCGCGAACCGCCGATCAGCTTCTTGTACTCGTTCGACTTGAAGTCGGACAGGCGCACGATGACCGGCTTTGGCCAGAACGCCGCAGCGATCGTCGAGACGCCTTCGACCAGCTTGTCGACGTAGAACGCGCGTGGCGATGCATGGCCACGGGCGACCGATTCGACGGCTTTTTTGAGGTCGGCGTCGATGTTCGGGTACTCGAGGATCGCCTTCGGGTGCACGCCGATATTGTTGTTGATGATGAACTCGACGCGCGCCAGGCCCACGCCGCTGTTCGGCACCGACTGGAAGTCGAACGCCAGTTGCGGGTTACCGACGTTGAGCATGATCTTGGTCTTGATCGGTGGCAGTTCGCCACGCGCGACTTCGGTCACTTCGGTTTCCAGCAGGCCGTCGTAGATCATGCCTTCGTCGCCTTCGGCGCACGAGACGGTGACCAGGGTGCCGTCCTTGAGGACGTCGGTCGCGTCGCCGCAGCCGACGACGGCCGGCACGCCCAGCTCACGCGCGATGATCGCCGCGTGGCAGGTACGGCCACCACGGTTGGTGACGATCGCTGCGGCGCGCTTCATGACCGGTTCCCAGTTCGGATCGGTCATGTCGGCCACCAGCACGTCGCCCGGCTGGACGCGGTCCATTTCGGACGGGTCGGTGATCACGCGCACGCGGCCGGCGCCGATCTTCTGGCCGATCGCGCGGCCGTGGGTCAGCACGGTGCCGGTGCCCTTCAGGTGGAAGCGCTGCTGCGCATCGGTCGACTTCTGCTGCGACTTGACGGTCTCTGGACGCGCCTGCAGGATGTACAGCTTGCCGTCACGGCCATCCTTGCCCCACTCGATGTCCATCGGACGGCCATAGTGGTTCTCGATGATGACGGCGTACTTGGCCAGTTCGATGATTTCTTCTTCGACCAGCGAATAGCGGTTGCGCATTTCGATCGGCACGTCGACGGTCTTGACCGAGCGGCCGGCCTTGGCTTCGGCGGTGAATTCCATCTTGATCAGCTTGGAGCCGATATTGCGGCGGATGACGGCCGACTTGCCCATTTCGAGCATCGGCTTGTGGACATAGAATTCGTCCGGGTTCACGGCGCCCTGCACGACGGTCTCGCCCAGGCCGTAGCTCGACGTGATGAAGACGACGTCCTTGAAGCCCGATTCGGTGTCGATGGTGAACATGACGCCAGCGGCGCCCGTGTCCGAGCGCACCATGCGCTGCACGCCGGCCGACAGCGCGACTTCGGCGTGGGTGAAGCCCTTGTGCACGCGGTACGAGATCGCGCGGTCGTTGTACAGCGACGCGAAGACGTGCTTCATCGCCTCGAGCACGTTGTCGATGCCGACGACGTTCAGGAACGATTCCTGCTGGCCCGCGAACGACGCATCCGGCAAGTCTTCGGCGGTGGCCGACGAACGCACGGCGAACGAGACTTCGGTTTCCGAATCGGCAAACAGGCGCTCGTAGAAGTTGCGGATCTCTTGTTCGAGGCGCGGCTGGAATGGCGTGGCGACGATCCATTCGCGGATCTCGGCGCCGGCGACGGCCAGCGAGCGCACATCGTCGATGTCGAGGTTGTCGAGGCGGCGCGCGATGCGCTCGCCCAGCGACGCGCCGCCGTCGATGCTGTGATCGAGGAAGTCGCGGAAGGCATCGGCCGTGGTGGCAAAACCGGTTGGCACGCGCACGCCGGCGCCGGCCAGTTGGCTGATCATTTCGCCGAGGGACGCGTTCTTGCCGCCGACCGACTCGACGTCGGTCATGCGCAGGTCTTCGAACGACGCGACGTAGACACGGTCGGCCTGCCCCGGTTGGATCGCTGCAGTAGCTGGATTGGTCATGATAAAAAACACCTTACTTGATGATGGAAACCTGTGGGTGCATCGGTGCAGGGCGGGGGCGCGATTCGCGTATTCTTGTTATTCTGGCCCGCGTGCAGCACAATGCAAAATCCGTTGCCGAGCATTCTACCCCGCAAGTCGGGGATGTGCAGCGCACTTTACATGCAACTCTGTCAGCAAAGCTTAACAAACAGACCATGATCGACGATCCCCAGTCCCTGCCCGCACTGGCGCCGGCCCCTTCCCGCACCGTGTTCTTCGTCTCCGACGGCACCGGCATCACCGCGGAGACGTTCGGTCACGCGGTCCTGAGCCAGTTCGAGATGCGCTTCCGGCAGATCCGCCTGCCCTTCATCGACTCCATCGAAAAAGCGCACGACGCCGCGCGCCGCATCAACGACAGCTTCGCGCTGCACGGCCAGCGCCCGATCGTGTTCTCGACCCTGGTCAAGCACGACCTGTCGAGCGTCATCCGCTCGGCCAAGGGCATGCACATGGACCTGTTCCAGACTTTCGTCGCCCCGCTCGAGCAGGAACTGGACGTCAAGTCGACGCACACGATCGGCCGCATCCACAACGCGGTCGACAGTGAAGAGTACAAGAACCGCATCGAGGCCATCAATTTCTCGCTCGCGCACGACGACGGCCAGTCGCACAAGAACCTGGCCGATGCCGATGTCATCCTGGTCGGGGTGTCACGGTCAGGGAAAACGCCAACAAGTTTGTACCTGGCGATGCAATACGGCCTGAAAGCCGCAAACTACCCATTGATCCCGGACGACTTCGAACGCGGCCGCCTGCCGAGCAACCTGCCGCCCTACAAGGCCAAGCTGTTCGGCCTGACGATCACGCCTGAACGCCTCTCGCAAATCCGCAACGAACGTCGCGCCGGCAGCAAATACGCGTCCATTGAAAACTGCCGCTACGAAGTCAACGAAGCCGAACTCCTGATGCGCCGCGAAGGCATCCGCTGGCTCTCGTCAACGACAAAATCCATCGAAGAAATCGCCACAACGATCCTCCAAGAAATCGCCCCCGACCGCCGCGAATACTGAACAATTAGGGTCAGAGTCGAATTATTGAGCAATTTCTTTTCATTCCAGCGGGTTCAGGCCGGGATGACATCAACTTGCCCAAAAACCCTTGCAACCCAATTAGGGTCAGAGTCGAATTGTTTGACAACTTTTCAAAATAGAGCGGCCTCAATAATATGAGGCCGCTTTTTTAATGGGAAATTGCCCAATAATTCTACTCTGACCCTAATTGCAAATAAATTGATTAGAACTCAGGAATTAAGCTGGGAAGGATTGCGCGATAGATCAGAGGTGCCGCCCGGCGATGATTGGCCAAGCGGCTGTCGAAGCATGGCAACTATAGTCCGGCCGACAATTAAAGCGAAGCGGGCTGGCAATGAACAATTAGGGTCAGAGTCGAATTGTTTGACAACTTTCTCGAATTAAACACCCTCAATAAGATGGGGCTGCTTATTCGGAGATAAATTGCTCAATAATTCTACTCTGACCCTAATTGTTAGAGCTCAGTAAAAAGGAAATTGCCCAACAATTCTACTCTGACCCTAATTGTTGGGCTATTGCGTGGGGGTTAGAAGTATTGGCGCCAGTCGCTCAGCCAGGCGGGGAATGCCGTGGCGGGCATGGGATTGGCGATGTGATAGCCCTGGGCGTAGGTGCAGCCGAGGGCTTGCAGGAAGTCCCAGTCGCGGCGGGTTTCGACGCCGACGGCAACCGATTTGCGGTCCAGGCTGTGGGCCAGGCTCAGGCAGGAGCGCAGCAGCGTGCTCAGCGGCAGGCGGCGTGAGGCGCCGTCGACGAAGCTGCGGTCGATCTTCAGTTCGGTGAACGGGATGCGCGCCAGCAGCTGCAGGTTTGAGCGGCCGGTGCCATAGTCGTCGATGGCCAGGCCAAAGCCCATCATCCGCAGCCGGACCAGGCGCTCGATGAAGTCGGCGTACGTATTCAGCACCGACGATTCCGAGATCTCGAATGTCACGTCGGTAGCGGCGACCCCGTGGCGCTCCAGGCACGCCGACATCTGGCGCACGAACGCAGGATGGGCCAGCGTCTCGGAGGCGATGTTCAGCGAAATCGGGATCGCGATGTCCTGGTCCTGCAACCAGCGCTGGCGCTCGACCGACAGCTCGATCATGCTCCAGTCGAGAAAGTCGATGCGACCGCTCTCGCCCAGCGCATCGACGAACGAGGCCGGCCCCAGCACACCGTGCTCCGGGTGGTTCCAGCGTGCGAACACCTCAAGACCTTTGACCTGCCCCGTTGCCAGCTCGATCTTCGGCTGGAAATACGGCTCGAACTGGCGCTTTTGCAGGCCGATGCCCACTTGCTGGAACGTGAAGCGCGGCTCGGCTGGCGTCTGGGTGAAACGCGGCAGCGGCGTGTAATTCTCCAGCACCGGCTTGAGCGTCACGGCGGTGACCGGGCGGGCGATGGCGCCCAGCAGCTCGATGCCGAAGGCTTCGGCCAGCGTCTCGACGGAAAACAGCAAGCCAGCCGGCTGCGCACCGGTGACGATCAGGCGCGCGGCGCATTGAATCTCGCCCAGGCGGCGCAGCAGCGTCAAGCCATCCATGCCAGGCAAGTCCAAGTCGATCAGCGCGACGTTGACGCGGGGCGTGGCCCCTGCGTCCAGCGCCTGCAGCGCCGCCGGGCCGTCGGCGACGTCGGTGACCTGGCCGGCGCCGAGTTGCCCCAGCAGTGCGACCAGCGCCCGGCGCTCGGAAAGGTCGGCTTGCGCCACCAGAAAATGCAAATGCGCGATATCCATCGTTACTCCACGTTACAAGCCGCTAGCCTACTGGATGGCGCTGGCGCCGTCTATGCCTGCAATGCCTGCTGCTGGCGCAGGCCTTCAAAGAAGCACACGGCGGCGCAGGCGGCGACATTGAGCGACTCGACCTGCCCCAGATGCGGCACCGCGACGCGGTGCGTGGCCAGGTCCAGCACCTCGTTTGAGACGCCCTGCCCTTCGTGCCCCAGCACCCACGCCACCGGGTCGCGCAGGTCCAGCGTGTACAGGCCTTCGGCCGCATAGCCGCTGGTGGCCAGCACCGGGATCTGCGCCGTGCGCACCAGGTCCGGCAATTCGACGTGCTCGAAAATCTCGAGCACGAAGTGCGCGCCCATCGCCGCGCGCAGCACTTTCGGCGACCAGCAGAACGCGGTGCCGGGGCTGCAGTACACCTGCTTGATGCCGGCAGCGGCGGCGCTGCGCAGGATCGAGCCGACGTTGCCCGGGTCCTGCACGCCATCGAGCAGCACGCTGGCCATCACCAGTGCCGGCGCGGTCGCCGGCTGCGGCGTGTCGATCACGAACAGCAGATGCACGCCATGCTCGACCTGGCTGACGGCGTTGAACAGCGCATCGGGCAGCGCCGTCACCGGCGCGTTCACGGCGCCGCAGCGCGCGACGATGGCCTGCACTTCGGGATTGCCCAGCGCGCCCTCGGACACCACGCAGTGGCGCGGCGCGCCGCGCAGGTCGAGCCAGGTCTGGCACAGGTGCACGCCATCGAGCAGGCTGTGGCCGGCCTTGCGGCGCGCCTGCGAGCTAGTGGCCAGCGCCTTGATCTCTTTGTAGAACGCGTTGTCGCGCGAGGTGATGGTCTTCATGCGCTCACCCCATTGCCAATCATGGTGCCGAACAGGTCGGTCTGCAGCATCCCGCGCACCGGCGCGAACGAGCGGCGGTGGGCCGGCGACGGCCCGTGCGCGCCCAGTCGCTCCAGGTGCAGCGCGGTGCCGTAGCCCTTGTGCTGATCGAACCCGTATTGCGGATACTGTTCGTGCAGCTGTACCAGCGCCGCGTCGCGCGCCGTTTTGGCCAGGATCGATGCGGCCGAAATCGCATTGACCTTGTCGTCGCCCTTGACGATCGCGTGCGCGCGCACCGTCAACTCGGGACAGCGGTTGCCGTCGATGAGCGCGATGGTCGGCGCATGCTGCAGCGCTTCGACGGCGCGGCGCATCGCCAGCATCGTCGCCTGCAGGATGTTGATGCTGTCGATTTCTTCGCACGAGCATTCGGCTACCGCCCAGGCCAGCGCGTGGGCGCGGATCAGCGGCGCGAGTTCGTCGCGCCGCGCGGCGGTCAGTTTTTTTGAATCGCGCAGGCCATCGATCGGACGGCGCGGATCGAGGATGACGGCCGCCGCAAACACGGGCCCTGCCAGCGGGCCGCGCCCGGCTTCATCGACGCCGCACACGATGTCCAATGCAGTGAACGGCCGACCCCTGGTGGGCAGGCCGGGATACAGATTGATTCTGGTTTTTGTCATCAACGTGGTGTGGGCGCCGTGCGCCCGATAATCTGCAGCACTGCCTGCGCGCTCTCTTCGGCGCTGTTGCGCAGCAAGCTGTGGTGCATGTCAAGGAAGCGCTGCGCCAGGCGCTCGCGCCCTGCGGTGTCTTCCAGCTGGCGCCAGACAGCGTCGGCCAGTGCGTCGGGCGTGGCCGCATGCTGCAGCAGTTCGGGCACGACGAATTCGCGCGCCAGAATGTTGGGCAGGCCGATCCACGGTTGGTAACCCATATGCCGCATGATCTCCCACGAGGCGCGCATGACCTTATAGGCGATGACCATCGGCTTCTTGAACAGTGCCACTTCCAGCGTGGCCGTGCCGGAGGCGACCAGCACCGCATCGGCAGCAGCGATCGCCGTGTGCGAGCCTTCGGCAGTCACGATCAGTTCCACGCCCTGCAGGCCGGCTGCGGTGACGATCTGGTCGAAGTACGCCCGCTGGCGCTCGCCGACCATCGGCACGACGAAGCGCAGGCCAGGATCGCGCGCCGCCAGCAGCTGCACGGCGCGCACGAACGGCTCGGCCAGGTATTTCAGTTCGCCCATCCGGCTGCCCGGCATGACGGTGACGACGCGCGCGTCAAGCGGTAACCCCAGTGCGCGGCGCGCAGCCGCCACGTCGGGCGCCAGCGGAATCGTCTCGGCCAGCGGGTGCCCGATATACGTCACCGGCACGCCCGCAGCGCGGTAGATCACTTCTTCGAATGGGAAGATGACGAGCATGTGCGACACCGCGCGCTGGATCTTCTTGATGCGGCCACCGCGCCAGGCCCAGATCTGCGGCCCGATGAAGTGCACCGTCGGGATGCCCGCGGCGCGCAACTGCTCTTCGAGGCCCAGGTTGAAGCCAGGGTAGTCGGCGCCGATGAAGGCAGCCGGCCGTTCGGCGATCAGCCGATCGCGCAGGCGGCTCTGGATGCCCTTGAGTTCACGGTAGCGGGGAATGACTTCGAACAGGCCGCGCACCGTCAGCAGGTCCATCGGGACGTCGCTGACCATGCCCTGCTCGATCATGCGCGGTCCGCCGATGCCGTGGAAGCGCGCGTCAGGCAGGTGCGGCCGCAGGCCGGCCAGCAGACGCGCCGCCAGCATGTCGCCGGACGCTTCGCCCGCCACCAGGGCCAGCGACACGTCGCGGGCCGCGGCGGACGGCATGCCGTCAGCGAACGATGCCACGGCTCGCGGTGCCGAGGAAGTCGCGCAGCAGGCGAATGTCGTTTGCGGCTGCCGGCAGACGGTCTTCTTCGGCCTGCAGCGCGGCTTTCGATTCTTCGAGCGTCAGGCCGTTACGGTACAACAGCTTGTAGGCGCTGCGGATGCCATCGAGCTGCTCGCGCGTGAAGCCGCGGCGCTTGAGGCCTTCAAGGTTGACACCGCGCGCGCCGGCCGGATTGCCCGACACCAGCACGTACGGCGGCACGTCCTGCGTCAGGCTCGTGTACATGCCGATGAACGCGTGGGCGCCGATCTTGCAGAACTGGTGCACGCCGACAAAGCCGGACAGGATCGCCCAGTCGCCCACGTGCACGTGGCCCGCCAGTTGCGCATTGTTCGAGAAGATCGTGTTGCTGCCGACCTGGCAGTCGTGCGCCAGGTGCACGTAGGCCGAGATCCAGTTGTCGTTGCCCAGGCGCGTGACGCCTTCATCCTGCACCGTGCCCAGGTTGAAGCTGACGAATTCACGCACCGTGTTGCGATCGCCCACCTCAAGCCGGGTCGGCTCGCCCTGCCACTTCTTGTCCTGTGGCGCCGCGCCAATGGAGCAGAACTGGAAGAACTTGTTGTCCTTGCCGATCGTCGTATGGCCGTCGATGACGACGTGCGGCCCGATGACGGTGCCGGCATCGATGCGCACGTTCGGGCCGACGATCGAGTAGGCCCCGACCTCGACCGAGCTGTCGAGCTGCGCCTGCGGATCGACGATCGCGGTTGGATGGATCTTGCTCATCACGTCTCCTTACTCGGGCGTGGATGCAGCCGGTGCCGCCCCGGCGCCTTTCATCGGCGCTTCGGCGGCGCCCCGGATCGTGCACATCAAATCGCCTTCGACGGCGACCTTGCCGTCGACCGTGGCGACGGCCTTGTACTTCCAGATGCCGCGCGAGACGCGCACGATTTCGACTTCCATGCGCAGCTGGTCGCCCGGCTCCACCGGCCGCTTGAAGCGCGCATTGTCGATGCCGACGAAGTACACGACCGAGTTTTCGTCCGGCTTGACGCCCATCGTCATGAACGACAGGATGGCCGCGGTCTGCGCCATCGCTTCGATCATCAGCACGCCCGGCATCACCGGCTTGTGCGGGAAGTGGCCGTTGAAAAATTCTTCGTTGATCGTGACGTTCTTGATCGCGACGATGCGCTTGCCCAGTTCGACATCCAGCACGCGGTCGACCAGCAGCAGCGGATAACGGTGCGGCAGGTATTCCTTGATCTGGTTGATGTCGAGGGTGGTGAGTTCTGGCGTAGTCATTGTTGTTGTTCTGTGAGGGTTTTGATGGTTTTCTCGAGCGCGCGCAGTTTTTCGCGCATCGAGCCCAGGTTGCGCACGATCGCGGCGCTGCGTTCCCATTCGGCGTTCTTGGCCAGCGGGTAAAAGCCCGTGTACTGGCCCGGTTCGAGCACCGAGCGCGAGACCATGCTGCCCGATGAGATATGCACATTATCGGCGATCTCGAGGTGGCCCAGCACCATGGCGGCGCCGCCGAACGTGCAGCGGCTGCCGATCTTCGCGCTGCCGGCCACGCCGACGCAGCCGGCCATCGCGGTGTGCGCGCCGATGCGGGTGTTGTGGCCGATCTGGATCTGGTTGTCGAGCTTGACGCCGTCTTCGATGATCGTGTCTTCAAGTGCGCCACGGTCGATCGTCGTGTTGGCGCCGATGTCGACATCGTCGCCGATCAGCACACGGCCGGTCTGCGGAATCTTGATGTACACGCCGCCCTCGTTGGCAAAGCCGAAGCCGTCGGTGCCGATCACGGCGCCCGAATGCAGGATGCCCCGCTTGCCGATCTGGCAGCCGGCGTGGAACGTCACGTTCGCAAACAGGTGCGTGCCTTCGCCGATGACGGCGTTGCGCCCGACGTAGCAGCCGGCGTCGATGACGGCCTGCGCCTGGATCACGGCACCCTCGTCGATCGTCACGTGCGGCCCGATGTGGGCGCTCGGATCGATCACGGCGGACTCCGCAACGACAGCGCTCGGGTGTACGCCTGCGGGCGGCACATGGTCGGTCAGCGATGCGAAATACTGCGCCGCGCGGGCGAAGTATGCGTAAGGGTTGGTGGTGACGATGCGCGCGCCTTCATAGGTCGCGGCCACCGTCGGGTCGTCCAGCGGCGACAGGATCAGGGCCGCGGCCCCGCTTTGCGCCGCCAGTGCGCGCAGCTTGCTGTTGGAGAGGAAGCTGATGTGCGAAGCGCCGGCCGTGTCCAGGGGAGCAATCGCCGTAACCTTGAGGTTCGGGTCGCCCACCAGCTGTCCGCCGAAGCGCTCGACCAAATCGCCTAGTCGAATGCCCATCTCGGTCTTTCAGTGTGAGTCAAAATCGGTAAAGCAGGAAAACACTGCCAACAAGCTTACTTGTCGAGCAGCTTGAGGATCTTGTCGGTGATGTCCACGCGTGGATTCACCCACGCCGCTTCAACCAGCACGGCGTCGAGCTTTTCGGCTTCAGCGTACTGCTCCACGAGCTTGTAGGCCTTCTGCGCGATCGCGGCGCGTTCTTCGTTCTTGCGCTGCTGCAGGTCTTCCTGAAACTCGCGCTGCATGCGTTCGACGTCTTTCTGCATGTTGAACAGCTCGCGCGCGCGGCGCGTGCGTTCCAGCTCGGCCAGGCTGCTGCCTTCGGCATCGAACTTCTCGGACGCGCCCTTGAACTTGCCGACCATCTCTTCGACGGCCTTCTGACGCTTGGAGAACTCCGCCGCCAGCTTGGCGTCGGCCGCCTTGGCCATCTTGGAGTCGGTCATCAGGCGCTCGGTGTAGACAAAGCCGATGCGGCCCGTCGCCACCTGCGCCTGCGCCTGCGCCAGCGGCGACGCGCACATCGCGGCCAGCAGCAAGGCTGGCGCCACGGTGGGCTTGAAGCCGTCAGGCAGCGAGGCAATCAGATTTTTCAACATAAAGTCTCTCGCAATCGTTCTTCAGGACGCAGTGGGCCGGTCAGAAGCCGGTACCCATCTGGAACTGGAAGCGCTCCAGGCGGTCACCCGGCAGCGAATTCAGCGGCTTAGCATAACTCAACTTGAGCGGACCGACCGGGGAAATCCAGGACAGACCGATACCGGCCGAGTAGCGGAACTCGCCGAAGCGGATCTTCGCGTCCTCCTGGAACACCTGGCCGCCGTCGGCGAAGGTGAACCAGCGCAGGCTGCGGTCGGTGCCGCTGCCCGGGAACGGGAACTGCAGTTCGGCGTTGGCGATGATGCGCTTCGAGCCGCCGATCGCATCGTAGTAACGCTGGTCGACCACGCCGAGCGACGAGCTCTCGTAGCCGCGCACCGAACCAATGCCGCCGGCATAGAAGTTCTTGAAGACCGGGTAGGCGCTGCCGCCAATGCCCTTGCCGTAATCGAACTCGCCGCGCAGGGCCAGCGTCATCCAGCGCGTGACTGGCTTCCACCACTGGTGTTCGTACACGAGGCGGTAGTACTTGGCGTCGCCGATCGCATCGATTTCGAAGTTGGCGCGCTGGAAGCGGCCGCGGCTCGGGGTCACGGCGCTGTCGCGCGTGTCGCGGCCCCACGCGACCGTCAATGGAATCGCATTGGTGGTGGCCGAACCGACACCGCTGGCAGGGCCGCCGTTCTGGCGCACGAAGGTCTGGTAGATGCTTGGCGACGATTCGTCGGTTTCCAGCTCCGTGCGTTCCAGGCCGGCGCCGAAGTAGACGGTGTCGGACTCGGAGAACGGCACGCCGAAGGTCATGTTGCCGCCGGTCTGACGCACCGTGTACGAACCGATGTTCAGCGCCGGTGGGCGCGAGGTGCGCAGGTACAGCGAGAACGCGCGCGAGACGCCGTCGTCGGTGAAGTACGGATTGGTCTGCGAGAACGCGATCGTCCGGTTGTACTTGCTCGTATTGAGCTCGATGCCGACCGTGTTGCCGCTGCCGGCGAAGTTGGCCTGCGAGATCGACGCGGTGAACGTGAACTTCTCGGACTGCGAGAAGGCGCCACCGATCATGAAGTTACCCGTCGGTTTTTCTTCGACCGCGATGTTCACGTCGACCTGATCGGACGTGCCTGGCGACTCGGGCGTTTCAACCTTCACGTCCTTGAAGTAGCCGAGGCGGTCGACGCGGTCACGCGAGAGCTTGACGCGGTTGGCGTCGTACCACGAGCTCTCGAACTGGCGGAATTCGCGGCGGATGACTTCATCGCGGGTGACCGTGTTACCGGAGATGTTCATGTGACGCACATACGCGCGCTTGCCCGGATCGACGAAGAACGTGAAGGCCACTTCACGCTTCTCGCGGTTCAGTTCCGGGTTGGCCGTGACGTTGGCGAATGCGTAGCCGAAGGTGCCCAGGCGATCGGAGATCAGCTTGTTGGTGCCCTCTTGCAGGTCGCCCACGTAGGTCTTGCCCGGCTGGAGCAGGATCAGCTGCTTGAGCTCTTCTTCGCGACCGAACATTTCGCCTTCGAGCTTGACGCTCGAGACGGTGTACTGCTCGCCCTCGGTGATGTTGAGCGTCAGGTAGATGTCGCGCTTGTCCGGCGTGATCGACACTTGCGTCGATTCGACGTTGGCTTCGAGGTAGCCGTGATTGAGGTACCACGACTTGATCTTTTCCAGGTCGCCGGTCAGCTTCTGCTTCGAGTACTGGTCGGCCTTGGAGTACCAGGTGAACCAGCCCGACGGGCGCAGTTCGAGCAACTGGCGCAGCTCTTTGTCGCTGAACGCCTTGTTGCCGATGATGTTGATGCCCTTGATCTTGGCGACATCGCCTTCGTCCACGTTGAACATGATCGTGACGCGGTTGCGTTCGATCGGGGTCACGGTGGTGGTGATCTTGACGCCGTACAGGCCATGCGACAGGTACTGGCGCTTGAGTTCCTGCTCGGCGCGGTCGACCGACGCCTTGTCGAAGATCTTGGTCTGGGCCACGCCGATTTCGGACAGCGCCTTGACCAGCATGTCTTTTTCGAATTCCTTGGTGCCCGTGAAGTCGACCGACGAAATCGCCGGACGCTCTTCGACCAGCACGACCAGCACGCCGTTCTCTTCTTCGAGGCGGATGTCCTTGAAGAAGCCGGTAGCGTACAACGCCTTGATCGCGCTCGAGGCCTTGACGTCGTCGAAGGTTTCGCCCACGCGCACCGGCAGATAGCTGAACACGGTGCCTGCCTCGGTACGCTGGATGCCCTCGACCCGGATGTCCTTGACGACGAACGGGTTGACGGCCATGGCATTATTTGCGTACAGCGTGGCGCACAGCGCCACGACGGCGGAGCCAATCAGGCTGCGGCGAATGAACGGCAAGGCGAAACGATCTTGTTGTGATTTCATTGGCTGGATCAAAGGGTCACTCATTTGGACAACGATTGCTTGGTGATTTGACTGGGCTCCCGGGGAGCGAACCGCGGGCGGCTAGAGTAAGCGTCCCAGGTCGTTGAAGACGGCGAGCGCCATCAGCATGAACAGCAGGCCGACCCCGGCGCGCTGTGCGAACTCGACGACGCGCACAGAAACAGGACGCCCGGTCAAAACTTCCAGCGAATAATACAGTAAATGGCCACCATCCAGAACGGGAATTGGTAACAAATTCATGACGCCTAAGCTGATACTAATAAAGGCAATAAACTGTAAATAGCTGACGAGCCCAATGCGGGCGGTCTGTCCGGCGTAATCGGCGATCGTGATGGGACCGGTCACATTTTTCAATGACGCTTCGCCGGTAATCATCTTGCCGATCATTTTCAGCGTCATCGTGGACGTTTCCCAGGTGCGCTCGGCACCGCGCGCGATGGCATCGAACGGGCCTGAGGAGACAGTCACCATCTCGGGCGCCTGCGCCACCATCGCCTTGATCACGCCGCGGCCGTTGGCGTCCGCCTCGGGCGTGAGCGACAGCGTGACGGGCGCACCGGCACGCTGCACCTCGACCTGCAGCGCGCGGCCTGGCGCAGCGCGCACCGCGTCGATGAAGGCGATGCCATCGACGACCGGCGCGCCGTTCAGGCGCAGCACGAGGTCACCGGCCTGCAGGCCGGCGCGCTGCCCTGCCCCGTCGGCGATGACCTTGTCGATGCGCGGCTGCGGGCGCCACAGGTCCAGGCCCAGCGCGGCCATCACGTCGCTGTCGACATCGAGCTTGCCGATGACGGACGCGGGCAGCACCACGGTGTATGTGCTGCCACTCGTGCTGCCACTCGTGCCGCCACCCGTGCTGCGCAGGTCCAGGCGCGCATCGGTCTTGTCGACCGCCGCGTGCATGATCTGCCAGCGCAGCTCGGACCACGAGCGCACGGCGCTGCCATTGACGGCAACTACGGTTTCACCACCGCGCACGCCGGCGCGGTAAGCGTCCGTCGATTCGGCCACGGCGCGCAGGCGCGCCGACGGCTCGTCCACGCCGTGTATGAAGAGCGCCGCCATCAGGACGATCGCCAGCGCGAAGTTCGACAGCGGGCCGGCAGCGACGATGGCGATGCGCTTCCAGACGTTCTGGTGCGTGAATTCGCGCGACAGCTCGCTCTTGTCGATCGGGCCGGCGTCGGGATCGCGGCTGTCGAGGAACTTGACGTAGCCGCCCAGCGGCAGCAACGACACCGCCCACTCGGTCTGATCGCGTCCGAAGCGGCGCGACCAGACGACGCGGCCCATGCCGATCGAAAAACGCAGCACCTTGACGCCGCAGGCACGCGCCACCAGGTAGTGACCCAGCTCATGGATCACGATCAGGGGGCCGAGCGCCAGCGCGAACGCCAGCACGGTGTAAAGCAGGGTCATTGGGCGGTATCCGTCAATCAGTGCAGGCTGGCGACCGCATGCGCTGCGGCCTCGCGGGCACGCGCATCCTGGGCCAGCACGGCCTCGATCGACGGCGCCGGGCCGTGTTCGACGGCGTCGAGTGCATGGCGGATGACGCGGTCGATGTCGCGGAAACCAATGCGGCGCTCGAGGAACGCGTCCACGGCCACTTCATTGGCGGCGTTGAGAAGTGCCGGGGCGGTGCCGCCGGCGCGCAGCGCGTCGAAGGCCAGTGCCAGGCACGGGAAGCGCGTGAAGTCGGGCGGGAAGAACTGCAACGCCGCCATCTGCGTCAGGTCGAGCTGGGCGACGCCCGATGCAATCCGGTCCGGGTACGCGAGCGCGTGCGCGATCGGCGTGCGCATGTCCGGGTTGCCGAGTTGCGCCAGCACCGAGCCGTCGACGTACGACACCATCGAGTGGATCACGCTTTGCGGGTGGATCACGACCTCGATCTGATCGGCCGGCGCGCCGAACAGCCAGTGGGCTTCGATCACCTCGAGGCCCTTGTTCATCATGGTTGCCGAGTCCACCGAGATCTTGCGGCCCATGACCCAGTTCGGGTGCTTGCAGGCTTCGTCCGGGGTCACGTCGCCGAGCGTCTCGACGGCGCGGTTCAGGAACGGGCCGCCCGATGCCGTCAGCAGGATCTTGGCCACGCCGGCCGCCGCCGGAACGCGGCCAAAGGCGGCGGGCAGCGACTGGAAGATGGCATTGTGTTCGCTGTCAATCGGCAGCAGCGTGGCGTTGTGCTCACGTACCGCGTCCATGAACAGCTGGCCGGACATGACCAGCGCTTCCTTGTTCGCCAGCAGGATCTTCTTGCCGGCGCGGGCGGCGGCAAGCGTCGGGGCCAGGCCGGCGGCGCCGACAATGGCGGCCATCACGGTGTCGGTGTCGTCGCTTGACGCGATATCGCACAGCGCCTGCTCGCCGTATTCGACGCTGGTCGGCAGGTCGGCGATCAGCGTTGCCAGGCGCGCGGCCGCGTCGGCGCTACCAACGACGGCGCGCGCGGGGCGGCAGCTGCGGCAGGCGGCGGCCAGTTCTTCCACGCGCGAGTGCGCGCTCAGCGCGTACACCTGGTATTGCTCCGGATGGCGCGCCAGCACGTCGAGGGTCGAGGCGCCGATCGAGCCGGTGGCGCCCAGGATGGTAATGCGTTGCATGTGAACTTCCTTCTAGAGCCAGGTGGCGATCAGTGCCGCCAGTGGCAGGACCGGCACGAGTGCATCGATCCGGTCCAGCACGCCGCCGTGGCCCGGCAGCAGATTGCTGCTGTCCTTGGCGCCGGCGCGGCGTTTGAGCTGGGATTCGAACAGGTCGCCAACGACACTGGCAACCACGATGAGGGCAATCACGGCGAACAAGCCGAGCCAGCCGAGGCCCGCCTGCACGCGCACGGCGAACGTGCCGGCGAAGGCTTCGCCACCGAACAGTACGGTGCATGCCGCCAGCACCAGCGTGACGAGTCCACCGCCGATGGCGCCCTCCCACGATTTACCGGGCGAGATGCTCGGCGCCAGCTTGCGCTTGCCAAAGGTCTTGCCGCACACATAGGCAAAGATGTCGGCGGCCCAGACGATCGCCAGCACCGACAGCAGCAGCACGGCCGAATAATTGAACAGGTAGACGATGGCCACGAAACAGGCCACCAGTGAAATCGCGTACAGCAAGCTCAGCAAGGTATTGGGCGTGCTCGACAGCGGTGGCAGGCCGAACTTGAGCGTGGGCGCGAAGCGCAGCGCCCACAGCAGCACGCCGATGCCGAACCAGAAGGTCGGATTGCCCTGCTCGCGCACGAAGAACGCGTAGGCAAAGGCCAGCGTCCAGGCGCCGGCAATCAGGATGGCGCTACGGGCGCCGGGGTTGAACAGGCGAAAACATTCCCAGATCGCGGCGCCGAAAAAGACGCAGGCCACCACCGCAAACGCCGTGTAATTGTTAGAGTACAGAACCGGCAGCAGGACTGCCAGCAGGACGAGTGCGGTGAGAATCCGGGTCTTGAGCATTTAGTTGGTCTTCTTCGCTACTTGGGCGCCGGTCTGGCCAAAGCGCCGTTCGCGCTCCTGGTAGGAGCCAATCGCCTCGTCCAGCGCCTTTGGCGTGAAGTCAGGCCAGAAGGTGTCGGTAAAGTGCAGCTCGGCGTACGCCAGCTGCCACAACAGGAAATTCGAAATGCGTTCTTCGCCGCCGGTGCGGATGAACAGGTCGGGCTCAGGCGCATACGCCATCGCCAGGTGCGGCGCCAGCATGTCTTCACTGAACTCGGTGACGCCGGGGTTGGCTTTCACCATCTTGCCGGTTGCCTGCATGATATCCCAGCGCCCGCCATAGTTCGCGCACACGGTGACCGTCAGGCGCGTGTTGCCGGCCGTGCGGCGCTCGGCATTGGCGATCATGTCCTGCAGCTTGGCATCGAAGCGGCTCAGGTCACCCACCACTTTCAGGCGGATATTATTGGCGTGCATCTTGGCGACTTCGCGTTCGAGCGCCGTCACGAACAGGCGCATCAGCAGCGAGACTTCGTCGGCCGGACGGCGCCAGTTCTCGGACGAGAACGCGAACAGCGTCAGGTACTCGACGCCGCGCTCGACGCAGGCTTCGACCACACCGCGCACGGCTTCGACGCCCTTGACGTGGCCGGCCACGCGCGGCAGCAAGCGTTTGGTTGCCCAGCGGCCATTACCGTCCATGATGATGGCGATATGACGTGGCACGGCGGACGTGGCGGGAACGGCGGTGGTCGAGCTTTTGAACATCAGATTTCCATAAAACTGCGCCATACAACTGCGCCATAAAACTTCGCGAGAAAACTGCGCTACAGAATTGCACCTGGCATTGCGCAATTGGCCAATCATAAGGCACGCGGACCGGCCGCGGCAAGTTGCCGGGGCCGGTCCGCAGGAAAGCCCGGGGGCTTGCCGATGAAATGCCTGCTTACACCGTCAGGATTTCTTTTTCTTTCTCGCCCAGCAGCTTGTCGATGTCGGCCACGGCCTTGTCGGTCAGCTTCTGGATTTCGTCGGACGAACGGCGCTCGTCGTCTTCCGATGCGGTCTTGTCTTTGACCATTTTCTTCAGCGCTTCGTTGGCGTCGCGACGGATATTGCGCACGGCAATTTTCGCATCTTCGCCTTCGGACTTGGTCAGCTTGACCATTTCCTTGCGGCGCTCTTCGGTCAGCGGCGGGGTCGGCACGCGGATCATTTCGCCCTGCGACGACGGGTTCAGGCCCAGGTCGGCATCGCGGATGGCTTTTTCGATGGCTGCCAGCATCTTCTTCTCGAATGGCTGGACGCCGATCGTGCGGGCATCGACCAGGGTCAGGTTGGCAACCATCGGCAGCGCCGTTGGCGAACCGTAGTAGTCGACCGTGACGTGATCCAGAATGCCGGTGTGGGCGCGGCCGGTACGGACCTTGGCCAGATCGGCGCGCAGGGTTTCGATGGACTTGACCATGCGGTCTTGTGCGTTTTTCTTGACGTCAGCTAAGGACATGCTGCTCTCCTGTTGTTCAGTTAATTTAGACGTGGACCAGTGTACCTTCGTCTTCGCCCATGATCACGCGCGTGAGCGCGCCAGGCTTGACGATGGAAAACACCTTGATCGGCAGTTTCTGGTCGCGGCACAGTGCGAACGCGGTGGCGTCCATCACTTGCAGGTGTTTCGAGATCGCTTCGTCGAACGTGATGCTCTCGTAGCGGGTCGCGGTTGGATCCTTGTTAGGATCGGCGCTGTAGACGCCGTCGACCTTGGTGGCTTTCAGGACGATCTCGGCCGAGATTTCAGCGCCGCGCAGGGCAGCAGCCGTATCGGTCGTGAAGAACGGGTTGCCGGTACCGGCAGCAAACACGACGACCTTGCCTTCTTCCAGGTATTGCAGCGCTTTCGGGCGCACGTACGGTTCGACGACCTGCTCGATGGCAATAGCCGACATGACGCGGGCGGTGATGCCGACGTGACGCATCGCGTCCGCCAGTGCCAGCGCATTCATGACGGTGGCCAGCATGCCCATGTAGTCGGCGGTCGCGCGGTCCATGCCCTGGGCGCCGGGGGCGACGCCGCGGAAGATGTTGCCACCGCCAATGACGACCGCGATCTGCACACCCAGCTTGGCGACTTCGGCCACGTCGGCCACCATGCGTTCGATGGTGGCGCGGTTGATGCCGAACTGATCGTCGCCCATCAGTGCTTCGCCAGACAGTTTCAGAAGGACACGTTGGTAAGCTGGTTTTGTCATGATGAAGCGGCTCCTTTTAGATATTGCTGTGGATCGAATTCGGGTCTGACCAGCGCCTCGTGGGCGGGTCTCATCCGTGCCGGGACGGATGGGATTGTAAAGCGGGTACGGCTTGGGGCGCGCTACGCATGGCGGACGCGACGATTGATGGCTCTACGCTCATCCGGAATGATAACGGAGACGCAATATTCACTCTGCAAAACTTACGTTCGGATACCAAACCAAACGGACTCCGCTCGCTGCCCCATCACCGCGCCGCCAACCATCACCGCGTGGATGGCGCAGCCATCCACCCTACAAAAACGGGCCTCACGGCCCGTTTGTTTGATTACTGCTTGTTGGCAGCCATCTGTGCTGCGACTTCAGCTGCGAAGTCGTCGACCTTCTTCTCGATGCCCTCGCCCACCACGTACATGGTGAAGCCCTTGACGGTGGTGTTTGCCGCCTTGATCATCTGTTCGATCGACTGCTTGTCGTTCTTGACGAACGCCTGGTTCAACAGCGAGACTTCTTTCAGGTACTTCTGCACCGAACCGTCGACGCGCTTGGCGACGATGTCAGCCGATTGTGGCTGCTTGCCTTCGGCGACGGCCTTGTCGGCATCTTCCTTGGCTTTCAGTTCAGCAACCGAACGCTCTTTTTCGATCATTTCTGCTGGCACTTGCTCCGACGACAGAGCGACTGGCTTCATGGCAGCGATGTGCATGGCCAGGTCCTTGCCGACTTGCTCGTCCGCACCTTCGAAATCGACGATGACGCCGATACGGGTGCCGTGCAGGTACGACGCCAGCTTGCCGGTGGTTTCGAAACGCTGGAAACGACGCACGGTTATGTTCTCGCCGATCTTGCCGATCAGGGCAGTACGGACGTCGTCGAAGGTACCGCCTTCGTGCGGCAGGGCTGCCAGTGCAGCGACGTCAGCCGGGTTGTTTTCGGCGACCAGGCGTGCTGCCAGGTTGACCATGGCCAGGAAATCATCGTTCTTCGCGACGAAGTCGGTTTCGCTGTTGACTTCGACGAGCGCGCCGACGTTGCCCGAAATATAGGTAGCCACGACGCCTTCGGCGGTCACGCGTGCCGATGCCTTCGATGCCTTGCCGCCCAGCTTGACGCGCAGGATTTCTTCAGCACGACCCATGTCGCCATCGGCTTCGGTCAGTGCTTTTTTGCATTCCATCATTGGTGCATCGGTCTTGGCGCGCAGTTCGCCAACCATTGCTGCAGTAATAGCTGCCATAGTGTGTTCTCCTAAATGTGTATCCAGGGGTGCAGTCCGCGAATGATGTGCGTCCTGCAAGTATTTAGCTTAAAAAAAGGGGGGCTCGACAGTCCGGCGCCCCCTTCTATGTGGCAGCAGGCACATGGCCTGCCATCACTTATGCCTGCTCGGAAACTTCGACGAAGTCGTCGCCGCCGGCTGCCTTGACCATGTCAGCCACTTCGTTGGTCGCGCTGGCGCGGCCTTCGATGATCGCATCGGCAACGCCGCGTGCGTACAGGCTGATGGCTTTCGACGAGTCGTCGTTACCCGGGATGATGTGGGTGACGCCTTCTGGCGAGTGGTTGGTGTCGACGATGCCGATGACCGGGATGCCCAGCTTGCCGGCTTCGGTGATCGTACCTTTGTGGTAGCCGACGTCAACAACGAAGATCGCGTCTGGCACGCCGCCCAGATCCTTGATACCGCCGATCGACTTTTGCAGCTTGATCATTTCGCGCGAGAACATCAGCGCTTCTTTTTTCGACATCTTCTCGACCGAGCCGTCTTCGACCAGGACTTCCATTTCCTTCAGGCGCTTGATCGACGTCTTGATGGTCTTGAAGTTGGTCAGCATGCCGCCGAGCCAGCGCTGGTCGACGTATGGGACGCCGGCGCGTTGCGCTTCAGCTGCGATGATGTCGCGAGCCTGACGCTTGGTGCCGACCATCAGGATCGTGCCGCGGTTGGCGGAGATCTGCTTGATGGTTTTCATCGCATCCTGATACATCGCCATGGTTTTTTCCAGGTTGATGATGTGGATCTTGTTGCGATGACCGAAGATGAACGGTGCCATCTTTGGATTCCAGAAACGGGTCTGGTGGCCGAAGTGAATACCGGCTTCCAGCATTTCGCGCATAGTAACGGACATGTAATTCTCCAGGGTTGGGTCTTGAATGTGGCCAGTCACCAAGCAGGCACCCTTTTAGGGCCACATTCGCGATTTCTATCAATTAAAAAACTTTATTTTTACAACGTTGCACGATGTGAATCCGAGCAACCCGAGATTCTAGCGGAATTGTCCGCATTATTCAAGCGTGCAATCGCAGCCCGGCCAGGCAGGCGCCTCCCGCCGCCTTACAGCAGCGGCGCGACATCCCTTATAATGGCGGCCATACTGCCCCGACCATTGCCGCCCCGGTCGCCGGGCGCTCACCCGATATCACGCAGGATACGACTCTCCTATGGCCACCATCATCAAGACCCTCGAAGAAATCGACGGCATGCGCGTCGCTTGCCGCCTCGGCTCGGAAGTGCTGGACTATATCACTCCGTTCATCAAGCCCGGCATCACCACCGGCGAGCTCGACCGCCTGGCGTACGAGTACATGGTCAACGTGCAAGGCACGATTCCGGCCACGCTCAACTACGCCCCGCCCGGCTACCCGCCGTTCCCGGGCTCGATCTGCGCGTCGCTCAACGACGTCATCTGCCACGGCATCCCGGGCGACCGCGTGCTCAAGAGCGGCGACGCACTGAACATCGATATCACGCCGATCACCAAGGAAGGCTTCCACGGCGATAACAGCCGCATGTATCTGGTCGGCGAACCGTCGATCATGGCGCGCCGCCTGTCCGAAGTCACCTTCGAGTGCATGTGGCTGGGCATCGCCGCCGTCAAGCCGGGCAAGCACCTGGGCGACATCGGCTACGCGATCCAGCAGCACGCCGAAAAGAACGGCTACAGCGTCGTGCGCGAATTCTGTGGCCACGGCGTGGGCCGCTCGTTCCACGAAGAGCCGCAAGTGTTGCACTACGGCCGCCCGGGCACGCTCGAAGTCCTGCAACCCGGCATGATCTTCACGATCGAGCCGATGATCAATGCGGGCAAGCGCGACATCAAGGAAATGCCGGACGGCTGGACGATCAAGACGAAGGACCGCAGCCTGTCGGCGCAGTGGGAGCACACGGTGCTGGTCACCGAAACCGGCGTCGAAGTCTTGACGCTGTCGGCCGGCAGCCCGCCGCCGCCGGCGATCGCCCTGCCGCTGCTCGGGCCGGACTTTGTCTGGCCTTCCCCTGCCCCTGCCGCCGCAGCGGCATAAGGAGCTGGCCATGGGTCACGCCGAACACCTGGACACCGTCCGCACCACGCTGCGCCAGCGCCTCAAGAATGAGCGCCAGCTCGTGTTCCAGGCGTTCCAGGAAGACGGCATGCCCGAAAAACTGCTGCGCAACCTGCGCCAGGTCGTCGATGCGGTACTGATCGATGCCTGGCAGGCGGCCGGCCTGCCCGCCGGCACCGCGCTGGTGGGCGTGGGCGGCTACGGGCGTGGCGAGCTGTTTCCGTATTCCGACGTCGACCTCCTGATCCTGCTGGCCGCCCCGCCGGATGCGATCACGCAGGCGCGCCTCGAAGGCCTGGTCCAGCTGCTGTGGGACCTGGGCCTGGAGATCGGCCACAGCATCCGCACGGTTGACGAATGCCTGATCGAATCCGCGGCCGACATTACGGTGCAAACGAGCCTGCTCGAAGCGCGCCTGGTCACCGGTAACGAGCCGCTGTTCGACACGCTGCAGCAGCGCTACCGCGACGCGCTCGACCCACAGGCATTCTTCCGGGCCAAGACGGCCGAGATGCGCCTGCGCCACGCCAAGCACGAATACACGGCGTTCGCGCTGGAACCAAACGTCAAGGAAAGCCCGGGCGCGCTGCGCGATCTGCAGGTGATCATGTGGGTGGCCAAGGCCGCGGGCCTGGCCGACAGCTGGGGGCAGCTTGCCACGCGCGAGCTGATCACGCGCATGGAAGCGCGCCAGCTGATGGAAAAGGAAAGCGCCTTCAAGGACATCCGGATCCGCCTGCACCTGCACACCAAGCGGCGCGAAGACCGCCTGGTGTTCGACGTCCAGACGGCGATTGCCAATACGCTCGGCCTGGTCGAGACGGACGATGGCCCGAACGTGCGCCGCCCGAGCGAACTGCTGATGCAGCGCTACTACTGGGCCGCCAAGACCGTCACGCAGCTCAACACGATCCTGCTGCAGAATATCGAGGCCCAGCTGTTCCCGCAGCCGGCCGTTGCCTTCCCGATCAGCGCCCACTTTTTGCAGATGGGGAACCTGATCGACATCGCGCAGGACGACACGTTCGAGCAGACGCCCACGGCGATCCTCGAACTGTTCGTCGTGATGACCGAACGCCACGACATCAAGGGCATGACGGCGCGCGCCACCCGCGCGCTGTGGCATGCCCGCACCCAGATCGACGACGCGTACCGCGCCGATCCGGTCAACAAGGCGCTGTTCCTGCGCGTGCTGCAGGCACCGCGCGGCATGGTGCATGCGCTGCGCCGCATGAACGAATTCGGCATCCTGGGCCGCTACCTGCCGGCGTTTCGCAAGATCGTCGGCCAGATGCAGCACGACCTGTTCCACGCCTACACGGTCGACCAGCACATCATGATGGTGGTACGTAACCTGCGCCGCTTCACAATGCCCGAACACGCGCACGAATACCCGTTCTGCAGCCAGCTGATCGCCGACTTCCGTGACCGCTGGGTGCTGTACGTGGCCGCGCTGTTCCACGATATCGCCAAAGGCCGTGGCGGGGACCACTCCAAACTCGGCATGGACGACGCGCGCCAGTTTTGCAGCAGCCATGGCATGACCGAGGCCGACACCGAACTGGTGGTGTTCCTGGTCGAGCAGCACCTGACGATGTCGCAGGTCGCGCAGAAGCAGGACTTGTCCGATCCCGATGTCATCGCGGCGTTTGCCGCCGTGGTCAAGGATGAGCGCCACCTGACGGCGTTGTATCTGCTCACCGTGGCCGACATCCGCGGCACCAGTCCCAAGGTCTGGAATGCCTGGAAGGCCAAGCTGCTGGAAGACCTGTACAAGACGACGCTGCGCGTGCTGGGGGGCGAGCCGCATTCGGCCGACCGCGAGCTGCGCGCGCGCCAGAAAGAGGCGCTGGCCACGCTGCGCCTGTTTGGCCTGCCCGTCGATGCGCACGAAGCCTTGTGGAAGCAGCTGGACGTCGCGTACTTTTTGCGCCACGACGCGTCCGACATCGCCTGGCAGACGCGCGCCCTGCACGACAAGGTCGACAGCGACAAGCCGATCGTGCGGGTGCGCCTGGCGCCGATCGGCGAAGGGCTGCAGGTAGCCGTGTACATCAAGGATCAACCCGACCTGTTCGCGCGCATCTGCAGCTACTTCGACCGCAAGGATTTCTCGATCCTCGACGCCAAGATCCACACCACGCGCCACGGCTATGCGCTCGACAGCTTCATGGTGGCCGACGAACACTTCGCCGGCAGCTACCGCGACATCATCAACCTGATCGAGCACGAACTGAGCGCCCTGCTCGTGTCGCAGGAACCGCTGCCGCCACCGTGCCGCGGACGCCTGTCGCGCATGTCGCGCACGTTCCCGATCACGCCAACGGTCGAAGTGCGGCCCGACGAAAGGGGCCAGTTCCATGTGCTGTCGATCGCTGCGAACGATCGTATGGGCCTGCTGTATGCGGTATCGAGCGTGCTGACGCGCTACCGCATCAACCTGCACACCGCCAAGATCATGACGCTGGGCGAGCGCGTCGAAGACGTGTTCCTCGTCGACGGCCCTGCCCTGAACAACCCGCGCATCCAGGTCCAGCTCGAAACCGACCTGCTCGACGCGCTCAAGATCTGATATTGACTCCTTCACCGAAAAGCTTTGACCATGACCGAACCGCTCCGCCTCTCCAAACGAATGTCCGAACTGGGCCTGTGCTCGCGCCGCGAAGCCGATGAATGGATCGCGCGCGGCTGGGTGCGGGTGGATGGCCAGGTGGTGTCGGAACTGGGCAGCAAGGTGCTGCCGACGCAGCGCATCACAGTCGAGCGCCAGGCCGCCGCCGAGCAGTCCAAACGCGTCACGGTGCTGATCCACAAACCGGTCGGCTACGTCAGTGGCCAGGCGGAAGACGGCTACACACCGGCCGTGGCGCTGATCCGCCCCGAGAACCGCTGGGCCGATGATCCATCGACGGAGCAGTTCCACCCGACCCAGCTGCGCAGCCTCGTGCCGTGCGGCCGCCTGGACATCGACTCGGTGGGCCTGCTGGTGCTGTCGCAGGATGGCCGCATCGCCAAGCAGCTGATTGGCGAGACGACGTCGATCGAAAAAGAGTACCTGGTGCGCGTGGAGTACACGAAGCCGGGCACGCTGCCCGACAGTGAACTCAAGAAGCTCAAGCACGGCCTGTGGATGGATGGTAAGCCGCTGCTGCCGGCCAAGGTGCGCTGGCAGAACGAGGACCAGCTGAGCTTCACGCTGAAGGAAGGCCGCAAACGCCAGATCCGGCGCATGTGCGATATGGTGGGCCTGAAGGTGCTGGGCCTGAAGCGCGTGCGGATCGGGCGCGTCAAGCTGGGCGACCTGCCGGTTGGGCAGTGGCGGTATCTGACGCCTGAAGAAGGGTTTTAAGCCTTCGGATTCTATAGCGGCCGATATCGCGCGGCTGTTCTGGCGCTAACCATCACCGCGTGGGCGGCATAGCCGCCCACCCTACGGCACATTTTCACCAACTGACCTGTTGGCGTAGGGTGGACGGCTGCGCCGTCCACGCGTCAAACGTTACGGCAATGGCGCTTCCTCTGCCACCAACCCCTCGCTACGCAACGCGTCCCAGAACGCCTTCGGAATCGCCATCTCCATCAACACCGCATTGCGCCGCAGGTGCTCCGGGCTGCTCGCGCCGGGAATGGTCGCGGCGACCACCGGGTGCGCCAGACCAAACTGCAGCGCGGCAGCAGCCAGGTCGACGCCGTGGTCGACCGCTACTTTGCGCAAGCGTTCGCGCTGCGCCAGCTTGTCCGCATCGGCCGGACCGTAATCGTAATTCGGCCCGCCGGCCAGGAAGCCCGAATTGAATGGTCCACCGATGACGACCTTCGCGCCGCGCTCGGCGCACAGCGGGAATAGCTCGGCCAGCGGCGTCGTTTCCATCAGCGTGTAGCGCCCGGCCAGCAGGAAGATATCGGGGTCGGCATCGCGCAGCGCGCGCAGGCATGGTTCGACCGTGTTCACGCCCAGTCCCCAGGCCTTGATGACGCCCTCCTCGCGCAGCTTCGTCAAACCCTCGAACGCGCCGCCTGGCCCGGACGCGATCCGGTAGTAGTGGTCGAACTGGTCGCCGAACATGTCGGGTGACAGGTCGTGCACGTAGACGATGTCGATGGACGCCAGCGCCATGCGCTGCAGGCTGTCTTCCACCGAACGGCGGGCGCCGTCTGCCGTGTAGTCGATCACGCGCTTGAATGGCAAGGCGCCGACGAAGGGCGCGGCGATCTCGCCCGGGCTGGATGGGGCCAGCAGGCGGCCGACCTTGGTGGAGAGTGTGTAGTCGGCGCGCGGGCGGCGGCGCAATGCGTGCCCGAAGCGGTGTTCGGACAGGCCGGCGCCGTAGTGCGGCGCGGTGTCGAAGTAGCGGATGCCGGCGTCCCATGCAGCGTCGGCGGTCGCCTGGGCTGCTTCGTCGCTGGTGGCGTGGTACATGTCGCCAAAGCCCGTGCCGCCCAGGCCCAGGCGGGTGATCGGTTGATAGCGTTGCGTCATGGTGTGTCCCTTGTGCGTGAATCAGGCACAAATTCTGCCTGACGCACGCGGACCCCGTCGCACAGCAGGCTAGCGCCGGCGCCGTTCGATCTGCACCAGCGCCGCGCCCAGCACCTCCAGGTCGACCGGTTTGGCGAACAGGTCGTGAAAGCCCGCGGCGCGTGCTTCGGCGCGGTCTTTCTCCTGAGCGTAGCCGGTGACGGCGATCAGGATCGCATGGTCGGTCCCGGGCCTGGCGCGCAGCGCCCGCGCCAGCTCGAACCCATTCATCTCGGGCAGGCCGATATCGAGCAGGCACACGTCCGGCTCGAACGCCGGCAGCGCTTCCAGCGCGGCGCGCGCCGAATGGGCTACCGACACCGTGTGACCCAGCGTCTCGAGCAGCAGCGCGAGCGTCACGGCGGCGTCTTCGTTGTCGTCCACCACGCCGATGCGCAGCGCGGCCGGATTGCCCTGCGGCGCATCGGTCCCGATAGCCGGCGCGGCGGCGGCCGCGCGCGCCGACAGCGGCAGCGTGACCCGGAACGTGCTGCCGCAACCCGGGCCGTCGCTGGCGGCAGTCACTTCGCCGCCATGCAGCTTGAGCAGGCTGCGCACGAGCGCCAGGCCGATGCCCAGGCCACCCTGGCTGCGATCCAGCCCGCGCGTGCCTTGCGAGAACAGGTCGAATGCGCTGGCGATCAGTTCGGGCGACATGCCGATGCCGTCGTCGCGGATCGTCAGGTCGATCGACGCGCCGCGCGTGGCCAGGCGCACCTCGATGCGCCCGCCCTCAAGGGTGTACTTGGCCGCGTTGCTCAGCAAATTGGTCATGACCTGCACCAGGCGCTTGCGGTCGCCCACGACCAGCGCCGGCACCGGCACCGCCTCCTGCACCAGCCGATGGCCGTGCTTCTCGATCAGCGGCCGTACCTGTTCGACCGCGTCGGCCAGGACATCCTTCAGGTCGAGTTCGACGAATTCGAGTTCCACCTTGCCGCGCGTGACGCGCGACACGTCGAGCAGGTCGTCGATCAGGGACGTCATGTGGCCCGCCTGGCGCGCGATGATGTCGGCGGCGCGCTGCACCATGCTTGGCTGCAGCTCGAAGTTCGACAGCATCGTGGCCGCCGAGACGATCGGCGCCAGCGGATTGCGCAGCTCATGCGCCAGCATCGCCAGGAATTCATCCTTGCGCTGGTCGGCGCGGCGCAGCGCCTCGTTCAGCGCTTCCTGCTCGGCCAGCGCCTGGCGCAGCTCGATCTGGCTCATCACCTGGTGCGCCATTGTCGTGAGCATGAACTGCTGCTGCTCGGTCAACCCTTCCGGCCGCGGTTTCTTGTCGAGCACGCACAGGGTGCCGAGCGGTACACCGTCGCGTGTGCGCAGCACGGCGCCGGCGTAAAAACGCAGACCGCCATCGGCCGTGACGAGCGGATTGCAGCTGAAGCGGGGATCATTCTGGGTGTCGGTCACGATCATCTGCTCTTGCTGCAGCAGGGCGTGGCGGCAGATCGAATTATCGAGCGGCATTTCGCGCGTGCCCAGGCCAATCTCCGACTTGAACCACTGGCGCCCGCGCGCGATCAGGTTGACGGCGGCAATCGGCGCATCGAGCAGCTGGCTGACCAGGCGCACCACGTCATCGAACGAGCGCTCCGGCGGCGTATCGAGGATGCCGAAGGAATCAAGGACGGCGAGGCGTGCATCTTCGTCGAAGTTGGCAGAATTGGACGTCATCGCGGGAAAGCTTCAAGTGGCACGGTAAAAGGAAGCCGGCATCGGCATAGTGGAAAAGCATGATCGACAGGCACAGACGTGCCTGCCGGCCAGCCATTATAAATACCAAACCGCTGTCCTGCATGTGCATGGCGTCCACGAAACTGTGCATGCCCGCCGTCGCGGGGCGCTAGTTGCGGTTGCGATCGGCGAGAAACTGGATGGCGCGGGGATGCTGCGGGTTGGCGAAGAAGTCGCCGGGCGCGCCCTTCTCCAGGATTTTACCTTCGGCCATGAACCAGATGCGGTCGGCCACATCGCGCGCAAACCCCATCTCGTGGGTCACGCAGAGCATCGTCATGCCTTGTTTTGCCAGCGAGCGCATCACCTGCAGCACCTCGCCCACCATCTCCGGATCGAGCGCGCTGGTGGGCTCGTCGAACAGCATGATCGACGGCCGCATGGCCAGCGCGCGGGCAATCGCCACGCGCTGCTGCTGGCCGCCCGACAGCGCGTCCGGATAGGCGTCGGCCTTGTGGGCCAGGCCCACCTGGTCGAGCAGCGCCATCGCCTGTTCCCTGGCTTCGGCCTTGCTGGCGCGCTTGAGCTGCACCGGCGCCAGCATGCAGTTCTCGAGCGCCGTCAGGTGCGGGAACAGGTTGAATTGCTGGAACACGAAGCCGATGCCGGCACGCAGCGCGTTCACGTCAAAGCCTTTGGCGTGGATGTCACGCCCGTCGATGGCGATGTGGCCACCGTCGATGTCTTCGAGCCGGTTGAGCGTGCGGATCAGCGTCGACTTGCCCGACCCCGATGGCCCGCACACGACCAGGACTTCGTTTTTTTCCACGCGCTCGGTGATCCCCACCAGCGCGTGGTAGTCACCGTAATACTTGTTGACGTTATCGAGAACGATCATCGTTCGTTTCTTTCAGAAATTCAGTGCGCACCGACGGGCCGCCGCTGCAGGCGCCGTTCGAGCAGGAAGGCCAGGCGCGACAGGCCAAAGCACAGCAAAAAATAGGTCAGCGCCAGGATCAGGTACACCTCCACCGACCGGGTGAACACGAGCGTGTTGATCTGGGTGGCGATGAACGAGACTTCCGACAGGCCGATGATGTAACCGAGCGAGGTCGCCTTGATCGTCGAGACCAGCTGGTTCACGATCGACGGCAGGCCATGGCGCAAGGTCTGCGGCAGCACGACATGGCGCAGCGCCTGGCCGTAGCCCAGGCCCAGCGAGCGGGCGCTTTCCAGCTGCCCTTTCGGCAGCGCGCGGATGCCCGCCGCCACGATCTCGGCCAGATACACGCTGTCGAACACCACCAGCACGATCAGCATCGTCGCAGCCTGCGAGGTCTTCACGCCGGTCACCGCCGGCAAAAAGAAGTACACCCAGAACAGCACCAGCAGCAGCGGCACGGCGCGCACGAGTTGCACGAACGCGCCCACCGGCAGGCTGATGGCGCGCCGGCGGCTGACGCGCGCGATGCCGAGCATCAGGCCAAGCGGCATGGCCAGCACCAGCGCGGCGCCGGATAGCAGGATGGTCAGCACCAGGCCGCCCAGCGGGCCGTCCGGGTACTGGCCGACCAGGAAATACAGCCAGTAAGTATCGATCAGTTCCAGCATCGGGACGCTTTCATGGTCAGGCCGCCGTGCGCACGGGATAGCGGCGCTGGAACAGGTACGCCGCCGCAGAGATGAGCAGGGAGACGGTCAGGTAGGCCAGCGTGGCGAAGGTGAACGCCTCGAGGCTGCGAAAACTCGCCGTCTCGACGCGCGCGGCCTGGTACATCATCTCGGCCGCGCCGATCACGGTGGCCACGCTGGTGTCCTTCCACAGATTGACCGTCTGCGACAAGAGCGGCGGCACGGAGGCGCGCAGCGCCTGCGGCAGCAGCACGAGGCGCACCGCCGCAGCGCGCCCCAGGCCCAGCGAACGGGCTGCTTCCAGCTGGGTCGCGGGCACCGCGCGGATACCGCTGCGGATATCCTCGGCCATGTGCACGCCGCTGTAGAGCGTGAGTGCGATGACGGCGCACACCACTTCGGGATTGTTCGCGTAGAGGATCTCGCGCAGTCCCTCGGGCAGCAGCTCGGGGAAGGCAAAATACCAGAACAGCAGGTGCGCCAGCAGCGGCACGTTGCGGATCGATTCGACGAGCGTGGTGCCGACCGCGCGCAGCAGCCTGGACGTCGACGTGCGCATCACCGCGACCAGCGCGCCGAACGGCAGCGCGAAGGCGAAGCTGATCACGGTCAGCTGGATCGACAGGATGAAGCCCTGTACCAGCCAGTCGTGGTACTCGCCGGATTGCAGGATGGTCGGATCGAACAGCGCCAAGGTCAGATCTTGTCGGTGCTGATCTTGAAGGTCCGCTTGGCGATATTGGCACGCGTGCCGGGGCCATACCACTTCACAAACAGGTCTTCGGCCGCGCCATTGGCTTCGAGCTCGCGCAGCGCCTGGTCGACGACGGTCTTGAGACCCGCCTCGCCCTTGCGCAGACCGAGCGCAATCGGCTCGACGCCGATCGACTGCGGCAGGATCACGAAGTCTTTCGCGGCCGGGCCCAGTTTGCCGTAGTCGGCCAGCAGCGACGACTCGTCGTTGACGTAGGCCGCGCCCTTGCCCTGGCGCAGTGCCTGGAACGCTTGCTGGGTATTTTCGAAGGTGACGATGCTCGCCGTCGGCACGGCCTTTTTCATATTGGTTTCCTGGGTGCCGCCGCGGACCGTGACGACCTTCTTGCCCGCCAGTTGCGGCAGCGCCGTGATGCCGCTGTTCTTGCGCACCATGACCTTGGAACCGGTGACGAAGTGCGTCAGCGCGAAGTCGACCTGCGCTTCGCGCTCCTTGTTGTGCGTGAGCGTGGCAGCCAGGATGTCGACGTGGCCCTGCTGCAGCTCGGGGATGCGGGCCGATACGGCCAGCTGCTTGAACACCGGCTTGACGCCGATCTTTTTGGCCACGGCCGTGGCGATGTCGATCTCGTAGCCCACCAGCTGGCGCGTCTTCGGATCGATGAAGCTGTTCGGCTCGTCGGTGCCAAGCACCCCGAACACGATCTGGCCTTTTTTCTTGATGTCGGCCAGCTGGTCGGCTTTAGCCATACCCATGGTGAGCGAACTGCCCAGCGCAACGGCGCACAGGATGAGGGAACGGCGGTTGATCATGCAAAATCTCCAGCAACAATATTCGATGATCGTAGTATAGAACAAACACTTATATGAGAAAACGAACAATTCGCCATAAGATAATACTGTTTTGCGTATATGTACCGACGCGCGTCGAATAAGGCGTGCGACTGATTCCACGCAATATTGTCATAATGACCCGTCACGAATGCGGAACACCCCATGCTGCTCGCCACCTACAACGTCAACAGTATCAACAGCAGGCTCGACGCCCTCTTGCACTATCTCGAGGAGCGCAAGCCGGACGTCGTGTGCCTGCAAGAACTCAAGGCGCCGCAGGAGAAATTTCCGATCGCCGCGATCGAAGCGGCCGGTTACCACGCGCTGTGGCAGGGCCAAAAAAGCTGGAATGGCGTCGCGATCGTCACGCGCGAGCCGGCGCAGGAAGTGCAGCGCGGCCTGCCGGGCGACGACGCCGACGAGCAAAGCCGCTACCTCGAGGTGGCCTACCAGGGCATCCTGATCGCCTGCCTGTACCTGCCAAACGGGAACCCGGCACCTGGCCCCAAATACGATTACAAGCTGGCCTGGATGGAGCGCCTGCGCCTGCGCGGCCTGGAGCTGCTGGCTGGTGGCGTGCCGGCCGTGCTGGCCGGCGACTTCAATGTGATCCCGACCGAGCGCGATGTCTACAAACCGGAACGCTGGGTCGACGACGCGCTGTTCCGGGAAGAGACTCGTGCTGCTTTTGAGCGCCTGATGGAACAGGGCTGGCTCGATTCGCTGCGCGCGCTGCATCCCGACGAAACGATCTACACGTTCTGGGATTATTTCCGCAACGCGTTCGGGCGCGACGCTGGCCTGCGCATCGACCACCTGTTGCTCAGCCCTGCGCTGGCGCCGGCACTCAAGGCGGCCGGGGTCGACAAATTCATGCGCGGGCGCGAAAAGCCCAGCGACCACACGCCGACCTGGATTGAGCTCGACCTGAGCAACATTCCGAACAAATCCGCCTGACCCAATTCACGACGGCGCTTTCATCCATGCGCCGCGACCACCACCATAAGGAATCCTCATGAAAAAACTTCTCGTTATCGCCGCTGCCCTCGCCCTGCCGATCGGCGCGCAAGCTGTCTCGATGCCAGGCTTTTGCGCCAAGGGCATCGGCTCGGCCGAAGCCAAGGTCTGCGGCCATCCTGGCTCCGCTGAATCGGAAGGCCTGATCTACGCGATGTACCGCGCAGCGCTGGAAAAAATCGACGCCGGTGCCGGCAAGACGCTGCAGGAACAGCACACCAAGTGGTGGGACGGCGTCAAGCAATGCGCCGACGCCAAGGACATGACCACCTGCATCAACAATGCCTACGGCACCCGCGCCATGCAGCTGCAGACGGCCTACAAGGTCACCAAGGCCAAGGGCCCGGTAAAGTACACGTGCAGCGACAAGAGCAAGATCACTGCCTTCTTCCTCGAGACCACGCCAGCGTCGATGGTCGCAGCGCGCAACAAGGAACACGTGCTGCTGCGCGGCGAGCCAAGCGACAACGGCGTCGCCTACGGCAACCGCGGCGAACAGTTCAAGGAACAGAATGGCAAGGTCACCATCAAGTGGGGCGAGAACGCCAAGGAACTGAGCTGCAAGAAGGCGTGATGAGCGCTTGACCCCGCGCTGCGGGATGCTTGACGAAGGGCGAACATGCGCTATGCTGTTCGCCCTTTCTTCATCTTGCCGCCACCATGCTTTCGCCCGAACAGCTCTTCGGCTTTCTCGCCGCCGCCATCCTGATCACGCTCTCTCCCGGGCCCGACAACCTGATGGTGCTCAGCACCGGCATCGCCAAGGGGCGCCTGCGCGGTGTGGCTTTTGGACTGGGCTGCGCCTTCGGCTGCCTGAGTCACACGCTGCTGGCCGTCATTGGCGTGAGTGCGCTGATCGCGGCGTCGCCGACGGCCTTCACGGCGCTCAAGGTCGCGGGTGGCCTGTACCTGATCTGGATGGGCTGGGGCGCGATTCGCAGCCGTGGCGGTGCGCGCGTCTCTGGCGAAGGATTGTCGAACGAACCGGCAGGACGCCTGTTTGCCAAGGGCCTGGTGGCCGCGGCGATCAATCCGAAAGTGGTGCTGTTCTTTCTGTCGTTCCTGCCGCAATTCGTCGTTGCGGCGCGTGGTGACGCCAATCTGCAGATCGGCTTGCTGGGGCTGCTCTTCACGCTGCAGGCGGCCGTGATCTTCGGCCTGCTGGGCTACTTTTCGGGGACGATCGGCGGTTGGCTTAATCGCACCCCCACGGCCGGCATGTGGCTCGACCGGATCGCGGGGGCGGTATTCATCGGACTGGGGCTGCGTTTGATCGTGGCCCGGTAGTCACGGCATCGTTATGCCGACGGCTCGTGAATCGGGCAGCGGTTGAACTCCGAGCGGAATTCGCGCGACGTGGCCATCACCTGGCGCCGCGCGCGGTTCACCGACCCGAGCGGGCGGTGCTCGACGAGGCAGTTCCACTGGTCGTAGGCGATTTCGTCTTCCAGCTTTTCCAGCGACGCGTCCCAGCTCGTTTGCGGTTCGAGGCGCACGCGCGCCACGGCGATGAACGGGCTCAGGTCCTGTGGCCACTCGACCGAGGCATCCTCGATCGGCATCTTCTCGACATCGACGTTCAGCTGCACGCGCAGTTCCCACTCGCCGCCTTGCGATGCGAAGTGCGAGCCGATCGCGTGGCGCTGGGCATCATCTTCAGTCTTGATCGATGCGCCATCGAGCACCAGCAGTTCAGGCGCCACGGGCGCCAGCGACAGCTTGGCCATGTACTGGCCGTACAGGTATGGCGTCTGGCTGAAGTAGGTTTCGCCCAGCGGATGGTGCTGCGGCTCGCCGCCGAGCGCCTTGAGCATGCCGCTCTCGCCGCCGACCGCTTCCAGTGCATTTTCGGCGGTGCGCAGCACGGCCGAGATGATCTTCTTGCCGGTTTCCGATGCGTTGGTGGTCGCTGCCAGCATCTTGACGCTCTTGAGGAACCCCTGCGGATCGGGCGCCGAGAACACCGGACCGTTCACCATCAGGAAGTCCTGCGAGTTGCCGCTCTTGGCCGTGTCGAAGCGCTCGCCCGGCACGTTCAGCACTTTCATCGCCACGGCGCGGTGGGTCGAGACGCCATCCGGCAGCTGCTCGGCCGGTGGCGACGACCATCGCAGCAGCACGTCATAGGTGCCGGCTTTGCCGAACAGGCCCTGGGCCAGTTGCGGCGGCAGGTTGTCCAGCACGGTCAGCTTGCCGCGCACGAGGGCGTGGCCCTTGGCGTGCACGGCGCGGCTGGCGTGGCCTTCGGCGTCTGCCACCTTCTTGGCCATATTGGCAAATACGGTCTGCAGCGCGTGGATGGTCTCGGATTCGTCGAGGCCGACGTGTTCGAACTCGCTGCGAAATACGAGGGGATTGGCTGGTGCGGTGGTCGTCATTGGTAGCTCCTGAAATGAAGCCTCCAATGTAGCGAACTTCGCCCATGCGCGATGTTCGCCAGAGCACCGTCCCGACCACGCGCCGTTACAGCGTGACGACTACCTGCGCCGCCTGGGCGGCTTTGGCCGCGACCGGCACTTCCAGCAGGTGCTGCTGGGCGTTGAACACGAAGCGCACGGCGCGTCCGTCGACCGTTACCGCCCGCGGTTTGACGGCCACATTGTGCACCTTCAGCGAAAAGCCCCGTGGAACAGCGGTCATCGCCTTGCCGGTTTCGGTGGCAAAGCCGATCTCGAGGCGCGCCTTGCCGTCTGCCTCGCCCAGCTTGCTCGTGAAGCGCACGATCTCGTACTTGCCCGCCGCGAAAGCGCCGGCCGTCTCGCCATCGTCGTCATACAGCTTGCCGCTGGAGGACTTGACCGAGGCATCGTGGTAGTAGTGCAGGTCGATCTGACGACCCGTGTAATCGCGCGTGGTCTGCACCACCTTCGCCATCGGCACGAACGCGCCCGCGCGCACGTAGACGGGGATGTTGGCATCGACCGGGCGCACGGTTTCGAGAATGCCGCCCTTGTGCGCCTGGCCCGTATGGAAGTCGAACCACACGCTGCCCGTGGTCGGGAAGTACACTTCGGCGCGCGTGGCGCCCGGTTTGACGATCGGCGTGACGAGGAAATCCGGGCCCCACAGATAGGTCGACGAGCGTTCGATCGGCTGAGCCGGATCGGTTTCGACGAACATCAGGGGGCGCATCAACGGCATGCCTGTCTGCTGGTTGTCGAAGGCGATCGTGTAGTTATACGGCAGCATCGCGTAGCGCAGCCACACGGCTTCGCGCGCCAGCACCTTGGTGCGTTCCGAGCGCAGCACCGGTTCGGACGCCACTGCCTCTTGCGCATGCGGACGGAAGATCGGCTGGAACACGCCGTACTGCAGCCAGCGCACGTACAGTTCGTCGTCGAGCACGGCGCCGGCAAAGCCGCCCAGGTCCGAGTGCATGTAGGCCAGGCCCTGCATGCCCATCTGCAGCGAGATTTCCATCTGGGACTGTAGACCGCCCCAGCTGCGGCTGACGTCACCCGACCACGGAATCATGCCAAAGCGCTGCGAGCCCGAGTAACCGGCGCGCATCAGGATGAACGGACGCTCGGCCGGGAATTCACGCCCGTAGCCTTCGGCGATCAGGCGCGCCCAGTCGTGACCATAGACATTGTGGACCTGGTCGGCCGTGCCGGTGCCATGCACCAGGTTCGACGGATGCAGCTCCGGCTCGCCCAGGTCGCCCCACCAGCCCGTGACGCCGCCCTTTTTCAGGTCGCGGTAGATGTTCCACCACCAGTCACGCCCTTCCTTTTTGTACAGGTCGATCAGGCCCGTGTTCCCGAAGTAGAAGTCATACGTGGCCGGCTTGCCGGCGCTGTCCAGCGCCAGCACGTTCTTGTCGACCGCTTCCTGCCAGCGTTTGGAGGTGGTCAGCACGAACGGCTCGGTGATGACGACCGTCTTGACGCCCTTGGCCTTGAAGTCGGCCATCATTTTTTCGGCGTGCGGGAACGTGTCGCGGTCCCAGTCCATATTGCCCATCGTGCCCTGCACCGTCTTGCCGAACCAGTAGAGGTCGAGCACGACCGCGTCGAGCGGAATCTTCTCCTGCGCGAACTTGTCGACGATGGCGCGTGTCTCGGCCTCGGTCTTGTAGCCGAAGCGGCTGGCGAAGTTACCGAAGGCCCAGCGCGGTGGCAGCGGCTGGCGGCCCGTCAGGTCGGTGTAGCCGGTCATGACGGCGTCCCAGGTGTCGCCCGCGACGACCTGGTACGTCTTTCGCCCGCCGATGACTTCATAGCGCAGCGTGCCGTCCTTGCGGCTGTCGAAATCGAGCCAGCCGACCTGCGGATTATCGAAGTGGATCGCGTATTTCTTCGACGACAGCGCCACCGGAATCGTGAAATTCAGCAGCTCGGAACGTTCGGCGTAGCCGTAGTCGGCCTTGTTGTACAGGCGCAGGCGGTTGCCGCGCCGGTTCATGCCGAGCGCACGCGCCCCGCCGCCGTACAGCGCCTCACCGTCGTCAAGACCGAATTCGATGGTGTCCATGCCGTCGACGCGGCCAAAGCCGCGCTTCTCGGCCACCAGCGGCTTGCCCTTGTACGTATACGCGATGCGAAACGGCTTGCGGTCAACCGTGACGGCGATGCCGTCGGTGGCATACGTGATGCGCGCGCCATCGTCCTTGAAGGTCGCTGGGGCCTGCACCGGGGCCAGGATCACCGCATGCGAGGCCGGCTCGAACTTTTCGCCGGTCGGGATGAAGGTGGTTTCGACGATCGCGCTCGAATACGGCTTGATCAGGTAGCGCCCGTCGGCCGTCGCGATCTCGAGCGTGTTGCCGTTCTGCGTGACGCTCTTGAACTGGCGCTCGGCGTTCTGCGCGAACGCGAACGTGCTGGTGGCCAGTGGGAGTGCGGTGATGCACAGGGCAAGGCGGGCGATCGTGGCGGTTGTCATGTCTTCGATGTCGTGATGTCAGGTTGTGCGGCTGCAGCCGAAGCATGACAGATTTCGGCCGCCACCAACAGCCTCCCCCTACATCAAACCTGAAGACCGTTCGCTGCCTGGCTGGTCCCGCGCGCCGGCCACGTGGCAGCAGCGCGCATGCCACCCGATCTGCAAGCTTCATCCAGATGGCATAGAATCCTCGGATTTTGCGCGCCGGCCCGGCCGGGGCGCAGTCGCAGAGGACTTGTATGGACACGACACTCGGGCGCCCGGTCAGCCAGACCCGCTCATTCGCCACGATCGCGCTGATCGAGTTGTGGGAGCGCTTCGGCTACTACGGCATGCAGGCGCTGATCGTCTACTTCATGGTGCAGCGCCTGGGGTTTGACGATACCCGCGCTACGCTGGTGTGGGGCGCAGCCGCCGCCCTGATCTACGTCGCGCCGGCGATCGGTGGCTGGATCGGCGACAAGGTGCTCGGCACGCGCCGCTCGATGGTGATCGGCGCCATCATCCTGTCGCTCGGCTACGCGCTGATGGGCATCCCGACGACCAATACCTGGCTGACCTTTTCGGCGCTGGGCGTGATCGTCGTCGGCAATGGCCTGTTCAAGCCCAATACCGCCAACCTGGTGCGCAAGATCTACGAAGGCAACGACTCGAAGATCGACAGCGCCTTCACCATCTACTACATGGCCGTCAACGTCGGCTCGACGGTCTCGATGCTGGCCACGCCGGCCATCAAGGACTACGTCAACGCCAACTACGCCGGGGAACTGGGCTGGCACGTGGCGTTCGCATTCTGCAGCGTCGGCCTGTGGGTGGGCCTCATCACGGTAGGCCTGTTGCGCCGCACGATCGGGCATATCGGCTCACCGCCGGACAACTTGCCGCTCAATTGGGGCAAGCTGGCGCTGGTGCTGGGCGGTGGCGTGCTGGCCGTGATCGCATCGGCTTTCATCCTCGAATATGGCTGGCTCGCGCGCCTGTTCGTGTACCTGGCGGGCCTGGTGGTGCTGGGCATCTTCATCCACCTGATCCGCAACAGCCAGGCCAGCGAACGCTCGGGCCTCGTCGCCGCGCTCGTGCTGACGCTGCAGACGGTGTTCTTCTTCATCTTCTACCAGCAGATGTCGACGTCGCTGTCGCTGTTCGCCCTACGGAACGTCGACCTGGACTTCAGCCTGTTCGGCAATCACCTGTTTACCTGGTCGCCGGCGCAGTTCCAGGCGCTCAACGCCATCTGGATCATGCTGCTCAGCCCCGTGCTGGCCTGGGTCTACACGCGCGCCAGCAACGCGGGCCGCGATTTGTCGATCGCCGCCAAGTTCGCGCTGGGCTTTGCTGTCGTCGCGGCGGGCTTCTTCACGTACGGCTTTGCCGGCGCCTTCGCGGTCAATGGCCTGACCTCGTCGTGGATCATGATCGCGGGTTACGGCCTGTATTCGCTGGGCGAACTGCTGGTGAGCGGCCTCGGACTGGCCATGATCGCGCGCTATGTGCCGGCGCGGATGGGCGGCTTCATGATGGGCGCCTACTTCGTGGCGGTCGGTATTTCGCAATACCTGGGCGGCCTGGTGGCCACGATGGCCAGCGTGCCGCAAGGGATGACCGACCCGCTGCAGACGCTGCCGATCTACACGAGCCTGTTCAACAAGCTGGGGCTGGCCGCCATCGCCTGCACGCTGATCGCGCTGGCCGCACTGCCTTTGATGCGCCGCCTGACGGCCGAGCACCATACGCACCGGTAAGGCTTCTTGTAAGATGGCCGGATTGCTTCTTTTCCGATCCGGCCATCATGTCTTCCAATTCCCTCGATACCAATCTGCAGGTCGCACAGCGCGTGCACGCCATCGAACCGTTTCGCGTCATGGAAATGGTCAAGGCCGCCGCGCTGCTGCGGCGCGCGGGCCGCGACATCATCAGCATGAGCGTCGGCGAGCCCGATTTCACGGCGCCCGACATCGTCGCCGACGCGGCCGTCGCCGCAATCCGCGGCGGCGTCACCCAATACACCGAGTCGCTCGGCCTGCTCGAGCTGCGCGCCGCGATCTCGGGCCACTACGCCGCGACGCAGGGCCTTGACATCGATCCGCGCCGTATCGTCATCACCGCCGGCGCCTCGGCTGGCCTGCTGCTGGCCTGCGCCGCGCTGGTCGGCCAGGGCGACGAGGTACTGATGCCCGACCCGTCGTACCCGTGCAACCGCCATTTCGTGACCAGCTTCGGCGGCACGCCGATCCTGGTGCCGGCCTCGTTCGAAGACCGCTACCAGCTCGGCGCGCACCATGTGCACGAACGCTGGACGGCGCGCACGCGCGGCGTGCTGGTGGCCTCGCCCTCCAACCCCACCGGCACGTCGATGACCCCGGCGCAGCTGCGCGACATGCTGGCCGCCGTGCGCGCACGCGGCGGCTTTGCCATCGTCGACGAGATCTACCAGGGGCTGTCGTACGACCACGTGCCGGTCAGCGCGCTGGCGCTGGATCCGGATGTGATCACGGTGAACAGCTTCTCGAAATACTTCAATATGACTGGCTGGCGCCTGGGCTGGCTCGTGGTGCCTGACAGCCTGGTGCCGGTGTTCGAGAAGCTCGCCCAGAACCTGTTCATCTGCGCGCCGACGATCGCCCAGCATGCGGCGCTGGCATGCTTCCAGCCCGAAGCGCTGGCGATTTTCGAAGCGCGCCGCCAGGAATTCCAGCGCCGCCGCGACTATCTGGTGCCCGCCTTGCGCGAGCTCGGGTTCGGGGTGCCGGTGATGCCCGACGGCGCGTTCTACGTGTACGCCGACGTCACCGCGCTCGATCATCCGCTGCGCGGTGACAGTGCGGCGCTGAGCATGGCGCTGCTCAATGACGCGCATGTGGCGATCGTGCCGGGGGATGACTTCGGCGTGGCCGCACCTGCGCAGCATGTGCGGTTTTCGTATGCGACGAAGTATGAGCGGATCGAGGAAGCGGTAGCGCGGCTGGCGCGTCAGCTGGGGCGCTGAAGGCCCGGCACCGTCAACCCTCGGCCACCGGCAATGCTGCGACCAGATCGATGAAGGCACGCAGCGGCGCCGGCATGCGCCGGCTCGGAAAATACAGCTTGGGGCCGTCGAAGCGTTGCCACCACATTGGCAGGACAGGCTCCAGACTGCCGTTCTGGAAATACGGATCGAGCCAGTTCCTGAAGGTGCAGATCAAGCCATGCCCGGCGCGCGCCAGTTCGATCCCGGCAGCGGCTGCATCGACGCCGATGATCAATCGGCTGGCCGGGTCGACGGTGATTTTTTCGCCGTCGCGCTCGAAGTCCCAGGCAGTGAGCGCGCCGCTGGCAAAGCGCAGACGCACGCACTGATGCGCCATGACGTCGCGGGGATGCGCAGGGTGGCCGTGCGCGCGCAGATACGATGGCGCCGCGGCCAGCGCCAGCTCCTGGTAGCGCGGCCCGATGGGAACCGCGATCATGTCCTTCGCAAGATGTTCGGGATAGCGGATGCCGGCAGCACAACCCTGCGCAATCGTATCGGTCAGCCGGTCGTCCACGACCAGTTCGACGCGCACTGCAGGGTGCGCGGCAAGAAATCGATCGATCAACGGCGGCAGGATGTCGACCATGACCGAACCGGCCACATTCAACTTCAGTAATCCGGTCACTGACGTCGACGCGGTGCTGATCTCTTGCAAGGCGGCGCGCGTCTGGGACAACAAGGGGCCCAGGCGGGCTTCCAGCTCGCGCCCTGCTTCGGTTGGCGTCACGCTGCGCGTGTTTCGTGTCAGGAGGGGCAGGCCAAGCTGCTTTTCCAGACGCGTGATGGTGTCGCTGACATTCGACGGCGCCAGTCCCAGGCGTTTGGCGGCGGCCCGGAATCCCTTCGCATCGCACACCGCAAGAAACACGGAAAGATCGTCCAGGGATGGCTCGCGATTGTTCTTCATGGCGATCAGTCTATTCTGAAACCACCGTCTTATCAAACTGGCCGGCCTCTTCTACACTGGTTTGCGCCGGATACGACCGCTCGACAGGCGGCGTATCCAGGCGACCAGTGATCGCTGGAGAGAACGCGTAAGAGTGCCGTTCTTCTGGCTGATGTGTTTGTGACCTTTTTGAAAGAACCCCATGCCCGCATCCAACGACCTCGTTTCGCCTACCCCAACCAGCCCGTTCACCTCATGGCGAGGCGACCATGTCGGACTGCGCGTGCCGGACTTTGAGGCCGCTGCCGCCTGGTACACCGGTACACTCGATTTTCGCCTGATCCGCACGATGGCACTGGGTGAAAAGACACTGGCTTTTCTCGCACCTGCTGCTGACGACAGCTTTCGCATCGAGTTGATCGCCGGTCCCGGCTGCGCGCCGCGTCCCGAGTACGACCAACTGATTGACACCCATGCGATCGCCGGATGGCACCATCTGTGCCTGCGCGTCGAGAATGTCGATGCGGCGATTGGTGAACTGAAACGTCGTGATGTGAGGGTTGTCAGTGAACCGCGGGACGCGCCCGGCCTCGCGCTACGGTTCGCGTTTTTCAGCGATCCATGGGGTAACCTGATCGAACTGACCCAACCTCTTTCGACTACGCCAGCTGCAAATTAACCTGATTTTCAGGGTCAGGGCAAACGTCGCTTTGCCCTGAAAACTCGACGTTAATAACCACGCCTTTGCCCGGCCAGTCGACACATCGGCCAATGGCTCTGCCGTTTCCGCGAACGGATAGACGCGATCAACGATCGGGGCGCGCATACACGGCGTCGCCGGGCTTGATCCGCGATGGGTGTTACCGACGCCCGCCAACAGAATGTCATGACCTGATCAGCCCTTGCGCTGGTAGCGTTCGGCCACATGCGCCTGTTTCAGATCCGACAGCAGTCCCTGGCGCGCGCTCTCGAGCGCCTGCCAGCGGCCTTCCCCATGCAATGCAGGAATCGTGACCGTTTCACGGCGGTCGAACCCGACAAGTGCGGCGTCGACCAGCGCATCGACTTCCATCATGTCCGACATCGCACTCGCATCGATCCCGGCGCGCTGCCAGATTTCGGTGCGCGTCGCCGCCGGCAGGACAGCCTGCACGTAGATGCCATGGGGAGAAAGTTCCAGGTGCAGGCCTTGTGACAGGAACAGCACGAACGCCTTGGTGGCGCCGTAAATCGCCATACCGAACTCAGGCGCGAAGCCGACCACCGAACCGATATTGATGATCGCGCCAGTCCCGGACTGCAGGAAGCGCGGTGTGACCGCTGCGGCCAGCCGCGTCAACGCGGTGATATTGAGCGTTACGAGCGCGTCGATTGCGCCCGGGTTCTGCTGCGCGAAGCCGCCCGACTGGGCCAGACCGGCGTTGTTGACCAGAATACCGATCCGGCCATCGTCGCGCAAACGCGTTTCGATGGTGGCCAGGTCATCGGGATGGGTCAGGTCGGCGCGCAACACATCGACGGCAACGCCATGGCTGGCGCGCAAATTTGCTGCCAGCGTGTCGAGGCGCGCCGCGTCACGTGCAACCAGCACCAGATCGTGGCCCCGGCGTGCGAAACGTTCTGCATACGTTGCGCCGATTCCGCTGGACGCACCAGTGATCAAGACCGTGGAAAGTGTGGTCATGGTGCTCTCCTCAGCCGGTCACGGTGGGGCATTCGGTATGGCCTGCGACGCCCCAACCGTAAAGATTGGCGAGTTCGAGCGGGGCATAGGTTGTGGACAACGATGGACTGCGCATGGTGACTCCTGTTGGTGAATGAACGGCTTTAATGATGACGACCATAATCATTAATGTCAAGGTTTTGATTATGGATGACATCAATGTATAGTGGTGGATTAGGGGGTCACGACACGGCGAGAAAAAATGAAAGTCACCAAGGCACAAGCGCAATCCAACCGGACGCACATCGTCGAAACCGCGTCCACCCTGTTCAGGGAGCGCGGTTTCGATGGCGTGGGCGTGGCGGATCTGATGGCCGCTGCGGGCTTTACCCACGGCGGCTTCTACAAGCATTTCGGTTCGAAAGTCGACCTGATGGCGGAATCGGCAACCTGCGGCGCATTGCAGACCGAGGCACTGCTGGCGGACGCCAGTATTGCTGACATCGTCAACCAGTATCTGTCGCGCGAACACCGCGATGCACGGGGAACCGGGTGCACGATGGCGGCACTGGGTGGGGATGCCGCGCGTCAGCCATCTGTTGTGCGGGCAACGTTCGCGGACACCATTGAACGCCTGTCTGCTGCACTGAGCACCGGGGATGCGGCGATGGACGGGATGGATGCGGACCAGGCACGTGCGCGCTCCCTCGTGATCCTGGCGCAGATGGTCGGCGCCATCATCATGTCGCGCGCCTGTCCGGACGATTCACCGTTGGCCGATGAGATTCTGACCAGTTGCAGGAACGCGATCAGCGCGTCACTGCCCGGTTGACGTCGGGCGAATCCAAGCCGATAGCAACGCCGCACCGGCACATACAGCCAGCGCGACGCCCATGCCCCACCCCGTCAACAATGCGCCAAACAATGGCGCGCCTGCGCTCTGCCCTGATGCCAGGATCAGAAACGGAATACCCAGTCCCAGATCGGGGCGATCCGGCAGCAGCCGGATGCCCTGGATCAGAAAAGCGCCGGACGACGTGATATACGAAGCCCCGAACAGCGCCACGCTGATAAAGGCGAATTCCACCGAGACCGACGTGAAGGACAGGCCAATCATTCCCGCCGCCATCCCGGCCAGAGACACGCAGTGAACACGCGCAAGGCCGAACCGCTGCACGAAGGCGCCCGTCATCGCGCCGGCGACGCCAGCCAGACCAAGCGTCACCCAGATCCAGGCGATATCGGTTTGCGTGAAGTCGAATTCATCGCGCAACAGGCTGCCGCCGAACGTCCAGATCGCGGTACTCGACAAGCCCATCAAAAAGCTGCCCGTGCAGAGCGCCAGCATGCCGGGGCGCTTGAAGATGGCGAACGAGATGGCGAATGACATCGGCTCGCTCGCGGTGCGTTCGTGCGTCGTTGGCACGGCATATAACACCCACACCGCTACGGCGCCGCTGATGACAGAAAACACGATATACAGTTCGCGCCAGCCACCGAATGCGAGCAGGCTCGCGAGGCCTGAAAATACGATGCCCGCTGCGGTGCCCGCATTGATGATGGCATTGGCCTTCGGACGGTGGGCATCGTCAAATTGCAATGACACCGCCGTTGCCAGTGGCGGCGAGGTCAGGCCGGTACTCAGGCCTGCCAGCGCGACGCCCAGTCCCAGGACTACCCCGCTCGCGGACAACGTGATGATGACCATGCCGATGGTCGACGCCAATCCGGCGGCAAAGGCAATCGCCCGTGGCGGGCACACACGGTTCAATGCGAAGGTGATGCACACACCAATGCAATACGCAACGAACGCGCTGCTGCCGATCCAGCCCGTTGTGCCGATATCGAGGGATAGCTCAGTGCGTATCTCCGGCAGCAGCAGCCCGAAGGCAAAGCGCGCGAGCCCATAAGAGACGGCAGTGAGCGCGAAAGCCGCTGCCAGCAGGTTGACGTTATGCTTCACTGTGCTTACCTGCATGGGCCATCAGGGAGGCGGCGGCAGCCCTGGCAGCGCGCATCACCGCCGTGTTGTCCAGGCTGGCGATGGCAGTGGCGCCTTCGAACAGGATCCAGATCTGGCAAGACAGCAGCGGATCGTCATGCCCCAACGCGTGACTGACGCGCCTGGCGACCTCCTGGAAGAACACCTCTTTCTGCCGGCGCACCAGGGCCACGATGTCATCGTTCGCACCCCGGTATTCACTACCGGCACGCAGCAGCAGGCAGCCGGATGCGCCAAACTCGGCCGACCATTGTTCGAGCGTATCGAACAGCGATTCGACAGTGCCGACCTCGCCATCGTCACGGTGCAAGACAGCCATGAACGCCGTATGCCGCGATTCGAGCGCGGCCATGACGAGCCCGTCACGCGAACCGAAGTGCTTGTACAACGTACGGGTGGAGGCGCCGACGCTGGCGCCAATGTGATCGACGCCAATGCCGCGCAAGCCTTCGCGTGCGAACAGCTGCGCTGCGGCTGCTGCCATATCAGTTTTCTTGTCCATGGCCCGAGTGTACAACGATCGTTGTACATGTCAAGCGTGCAGGATCCCGACGTGACTTGTGGCGTGAGGCAAGGAGGGTTGAGGCGACCTACGCTGTGGCGGCCGTCGGGCCAGCCAGTGCTTCGACCAGCGCCGCCGACGCCACCGGCTTGACCAGATAACGATCGAATCCGGCGGCCAGTGCGCGCGCGCGGTCGCTCGGCTGGCCATAGCCCGACAGCGCCACGGTCAGCGGCCGCGGGACCGGTTGCGCGGCGCGCAGGCGCGTCATCAGCTCCAGGCCATCGATGCCGGGCAGGCCGATGTCGCAGACGATGGCGTCGAAACGTCCTTCGAGTGCAAGTGCCAGGCCGGCGTGCCCCTCGGCCGCGATCTCGACCTGGTGGCCCTCGAGCTCGAGCAGCATGCGCAGCACGTCGGCGGCGTCGCCATTGTCTTCGATGACCAGGATGCGGCGCGTGGCGCTGGCCGTATGCACTGGCGCAGCGGTGGGGGCACGCGGGGCGTCAAGCGACGATTGCGGCAGACGCACGATGAACGTGCTGCCCTGCCCCGGGCCGTCGCTGCCGGCAGTCACGCTGCCGCCGTGCATGCTCACCAGATTGCGCACAACGTTCAGGCCCACGCCCAGTCCGCCCTCCGAGCGTGCCAGCGTGCGCGGTCCCTGCGTAAACAGCTCGAACGCGCGCCCGATGGTCTCATCCGACATGCCGGCGCCGTTGTCGGCAATCGTGACCGCGATGCCGTCGTCGCAGCGCACGCTGACTGTGACCTGGCCGCCATCCTGCGTGTACTTCGAGGCGTTGTTGAGCAGATTGGTGAAGACCTGCGTCAGGCGCACGCGGTCACCGTCGACCACGGGATCGCGCTCGTCGTGGTTGATCGTCAGGCGCTGACTGCGCTCGCGCACGCGCGGCATGATCGTCTCGGCGGCGTGTTCGAGCACTTCGGCCAGGCGCAGCGGCTCGATCGCCAGCGTGATCTTGCCGCTGCTCAGGCGCGCGGCGTCGAGCAGGTCGTCCAGCAGGCGCGCCATGTGATCGACCTGGCGCTGGATGACGGCCGTGAGACGCCCCAGCGGTAACGAAGCGACGGGACCGCGCTCGAGCAAGCCCGCCGATACGCTGATCGGCACCAGCGGGTTGCGCAGTTCGTGTGCCAGCATGGCCAGGAATTCGTTCTGGCGCCGGTTGGTGTCTTCGGCGTCGTCGCGCGAGGTTTGCGCGTCGACCGCCGCCAGCACCAGGTGTTCGTTGGCTTCGCGCAGGCTCAGGGCCAGCGTGGTGCTGGCATCGAGCTCGCGCCGCAGCCGCGCATTTTCGCGTTCAAGCTGCGCGAGGTGGCCGTCGGGCGTGGCTGGTTCAGTGCCCGGAAGCGCCGGCATGGAAGTCATTCAGTTGGCGCCGCGCGAGGTAGGCAACCCGTGCAGCACACCTTCGTGCGCGGAGCTGATCGGATCGATGTGGATGCCGACATTGTCGATATGGAATTCGCGCAGGTCGTGACTGTGGCTGCTGCCGCGCACCTTGACCACCGAAATGAACCGGCGCAGCTGGCCGGCGCTTTCACCAAAGCGCATCAGGATGACCGCATCGGTCAGGTAGGCGATGTCGGACTGGCTGAAGCGCAGGTGCGTGAAGTCGTCGTCCATTCCCATCGTGACCAGCACGGTGACGTTACGCTTGACCAGCGACGTGAGCATCTGGAACACGGTAGAGCGCAACTGGTTGCGCCCTTCCGGCGCCAGATACAGCGACAGCTCGGACAGCGAATCGACCACCACGCGCCGTGCACCAGTGCGGTCGATCGCTTCGTTCAGCGCCTCGAGCACCTCGTCGACCGTCAGGTCGATCATCCGGCTTTCCAGCACCACTACGTCGCCCGCGTCCACCATCGCGGCCAGTTCGGCATTGCGCAGGCGCGATGTACCTTTCTCGAACGACAGGGCCACGCCCTTATCGCCATGACGCACGCCCTCTTGCAGGAAGCGCGTGGCCAGGATGGTCTTGCCGCAGCCGCTGGGGCCAGCGACCAGCAACGAATGCCCCTGCGGCAGGCCGCCATGCAGCAGTACGTCGAGATCGGTCGTGCCGGTGGGAATGCGCCGGGGTTCGCGGTCGGTTGGCGCGCCCTCGGGGTGGTCCTGCGCCAGCGGCGGCAGCATGCGCGGATACACGCGGATGCCGTCCCCAGTGATGCGGAACGTGTGCGAGCCGTTCATGTGGGCCTGGCCGCGCATCTTCACCACGCGCATCTTGCGCACCACCGAATTGTCGTCATGCACGGGCGTCAGCGAGATCATCCCGTCGGCCACTGTCATGATCGGACTGGCCTCGGCATCGCTGTTGGCATATTCGCCGATCAGGAACGTGGTCGCTTGCCAGCTCGTCATGCGCGTGCCGAGATCCTGGATGAAATGCTGCAGGTCGGCCACGCCCTCATTGCCGCTGCGCGCCGTCTGCGCGACCGAGCGGAATGAATCGACGAACACGAGGCTCGGCGCGAAGTCTTCGACCTCTTTCATCATGCGCGCCAGCACGGTGCTGAAGTCGCCTGCGCGCAGGTCTTCGGCCAGGTTCACGTAACGCACCGCAGTGCCGACCTTCTGCATGTCGAAGAAACTGTACTGCTGCTGGTAGCGCAGCATCTTCAGCGGCGGCTCGCCCAGCACGGTGAAGAACAGGGCGCGCCGCTCGGTGGTCGCGAGGGAGAACATGATCTGGTGCGCCAGCGTGGTCTTGCCCGAACCCGGTGGCCCGGCGATCAGGTTGAACGAAAACTCGCTCAACCCGCCTCCAAGCAGGACATCGAGCCCTTGCACACCAGTGCTCAATTTCCCAAGTGATACTTTGTCGCTCATTACTTGTGCTCCTGTACTTTCTTGTCTTCTCCGTCAACCGTCGCGGCATCGAGCAGGCGCCGCGCAAGTGCGTGCCCGATCAGCGACGCCAGCAGGTCGGTAAACGTCTGGAGCAGGGCCGCGTGGGCCGCTTGTGCGAGGTCGGGTGCGACGCTGGCGAGCATGTCGTCCAGCGCGTCGATTTGGGCGGCGCGGGTCTTGCACGGCGCAGTCGTGGCCAGCCATGTGTAATCGGGGCCGACAAGGCGCAGGGCGCGGCCATACAGCGCGCAGAAACCGTTGTCGCCAATGAGTGGCCCCAACTGGTCGGCAAGGCGCCGCCAGGACTGAATGAGTAACAGGTGCTCGACAGAGCGGCCGGGATCACCCTTACTCGTCATCATGTCTGGATTGAAAAGCAATTGCGGCCGTTATCATCATGAAAGGTCCATGCACGCTGGGGTGCGGAGTCGTCGTACGCTTGCGTCGTGCGCTTGCCCGGCATTAGGTTGGCAACATTATATCGTGGCTTTTCACAATTTCTCTTGAAAGTGTGAAGTAAATAAGGGGTAGAAAGCGACACGAACAGGCAGTCAATATCACGTGTTTACGCAGTGGCGACGTCCCCGTCCGCAGTAGGCATGCGCGACAATCCCCGCTAAGATGGCATGCGCCGGGCGAACCTGCTCCCGAGCATCATGCACACTCATGGATTGGGATTCAATGGAAAAGAAGAAGCTCAGCGCCGTCATCTCGACGGCCTTCGTGGTAATGGGATTGGCCATGGCGCCAGCAGCGTCGGTTGCGGCAGCGCCGGCAGCGGGCAAAACCGCGCAGGCCACGCCAGCCGATGCGCGCTTCAAGGACATCTACACGCGGGAATGGAAGTGGCGCGTCGCCGAAAAGCTCGAACGCGATGACGACGCGCCGGACGCCAGCCGCGGCTTCGCCCGGGTCGATGCGCCGGCGCAGGAAGCGCGCCGCGTCTACTGGGCCGGCGTCCTGAAACAGCTCGATGCGATCAAGCCTGCCAGCCTGTCGCCCGCCGAGCGCATCAACTTCGCCGTCTACCGGGCGCAGATCGCTTCGCTGCACGACGCCCAGGTGTTTCGCGAGTTCGAGCAGCCGGTCAATGCCGACAGCGCGTTCTGGACCGGCGTCACCTACGGCGCGCGCCGCCCGCTCAAAAACACGCAGGCCTACCGCAACTACCTGGACCAGCTCGAAGGCATCCCCGCCTACTTCGACGAAGAGATCGGCAATATGCGCGCCGGCCTGGCGCGCGGCTTCACGCCGCCGAAGGTCACGCTGGCCGGCCGTGAAAGCACATTGCTGTCGGTGACCGAGGCCAAGACGCCGCAGGACACCGTGTTCTACGGCCCGTTCAAGGAGATGCCGTCAACCATGCCTGCGGCCGAGCAGGAAGCGCTGCGCCGCCAGGCCGTCGCCATCATCGCCGACAAGGTGCAGCCGGCGCACGCAAAGACGCTCGCGTTCTTCCGCGACGAATACGTGCCGAAAGCACGCACCACGCTGGCCGCCCAGGACATGCCGGGCGGGAAGGATTACTACCAGTCGAAGATCGTCGAATTCACGACGACCAGCCTGACGGCTGACCAGATTCACGCAATCGGCCTGGCCGAGATGGCCAAGATCCGCGCCGAGATGCACGCCATCATGCAGCAGGTCGGGTTCAAGGGCGACCTGCAGGCCTTCCTGCAGTTCCTGCGCACCGATCCGCAGTTCTACGCCAAGACGCCGGCCGAACTGCTCAAGAGCGCAGCGTGGACCGCCAAGCGCTTTGACGCCAAGGCCGACCAGTACTTCGGCCACCTGCCGCGCCGGCGCTTTGCGATCGTGCCGGTGCCGGACGACCAGGCGCCGTTCTGGACGGCGGGCCGCGGCGGCCCGGGCATGTATTGGGTGAACACGTATAACCTGCCGGCGCGCCCGCTCTACAGCCTGCCGGCCTTGACGCTGCACGAATCGGCGCCCGGCCACGCCTTCCAGATTCCGCTGGCGCAGGAACAGAAAGGCGTGCCGCCGTTCCGGCGTGCGTACATCTCGGCCTACGGCGAAGGGTGGGCACTGTACACCGAACGCCTGGGCGCCGAAATGGGCATCTACGAGACGCCGTACGAAGTCTTCGGGATGCTCAGCTACCAGGCCTGGCGCGCATCACGCCTCGTGGTCGACACGGGCGTGCATGCCAAAGGCTGGACGCGCGAACAGGCACAGGCTTATCTGATGGAGAACACGGCGCTGTCGAAGCACGAAGTCGAGACCGAAGTGGATCGCTACATCTCGTGGCCGGGCCAGGCGCTGTCGTACTATCTGGGCCAGATGGCGATCCAGGAAGCACGCGCCCGCGCCGAAAAGGCGCTGGGGCCGAAGTTCGATATCCGCAACTTCCACGATACCGTGCTGCATATGGGATCGGTGCCGCTGCCAGTGCTGCAGCAGCGGATCGACGCGTTCATCGCTGATGGTGGACCGAGTCCGTATCCGAAGGAAGGCTGACCGCCGGTTACAACAACATCCGGATTACGCAGTAATGGCGTTTCCCCACGTAGGGTGGGCGGGTTTCCCGCCCACGCGTTCAACCGGCCTTTCCACACCACGGAGCGAGGTCTGTTTGAACGCGTGGACGGCGCAGCCGTCCACCCTATGACAAGGGCCGCATCGCGCGGCCCTTTTTTTATCGCTGGAACAGCTTGAACTTAAGCTGGAACGAGATTCCGCCGTACAGGCGGTCCTTGTAGTTCGGGATGATCCCGACATTCACGCCCACGCGCTGGTACTCGTAGGTCAGCGTGGGAATCACGCCCGGGAACCAGCCGCCGTCGCGCGTCTTCGGGTAGCCGTCGAACGCCGCCAGCGCCAGACCCACGCGCACCGGCCCCACCGCATACGGCTGCCAGATCACGCCGGCGTAGTTCGACCAGGCACGGTCGCTGTTGTAGAAACGCCCGCCAGTGGCGGCCAGCGTGCCGCTGAAGCGGTACTCGAGCGCCAGGCCCTTGTTGTTATTGTTCAGGTCCTTGTCGCCGTCGAAGTGGGCCGTGTAAAAGCCCGTGTCGATCCACAACTCGCTTGTCGGGGCCGGGTCGATCTTCGTGAAGAAGTCAGCGCCATGCGCCAGGGGCGCTGCGCCCAGAAGCGCCAGCAAATAAAGAGTGCGCATCAAGTGGCCGCTTTCGGTTCAAGGTCGGGGAACATCACGTCGGTGAAACCGAAGCGGTTGAAGTCGCGAATCCGCGACGGGTACAGGATGCCCAGCAGGTGATCCACTTCATGCTGCACGACGCGCGCATGGAATCCTTCGGCGTCGACGGCAATACGCTTGCCAAACTGGTCGACCCCTTCGTAATGCAGGCGCGTGTAGCGGGGCACGCTGCCGCGCAGACCCGGTATCGACAGGCAGCCTTCGACGCCCTCTTCCATCGCCTCGCCGATCGGCGTGAGCACGGGATTGATCAACACGGTCTCGGGCACCGGCGGCGCGTCCGGATAGCGCTGGTTACTGGCGAAACCGAAGACCACCAGTTGCAGGTCGATGCCAATCTGCGGCGCAGCCAGGCCCACGCCTTTGGCCGCATGCATGGTCTCGAACATGTCCGCCACCAGCGTGTGCAGCTCGGGCGTGTCAAAGTGCGTGACCGGCGGGGCCACGCGCAGCAGGCGCGGATCGCCCATGCGCAGGATGGTTCGTATGGTCATTGCGCCCCCTCCCCGGCCAGCAGTGCGGTCAGTGACGCGCGAAAGCCCTCGGCCGTCTCGGGGTGTTTCAGGCCCATGGCCGTCATCGCCTGCAGGTAACCAAGTTTGGAGCCGCAGTCGTAGCGCTGGCCGGCGTAGCGATACGCCAGCACGCGCTCGGCCTGCATCAGCGCGGCGATACCGTCGGTGAGCTGGATTTCGCCGCCGGCGCCCTTGCCGATCGTCTCGAGGTAGCTGAAGATCGATGGCGACAGCACGTAGCGGCCAACGACGGCCAGCGTCGACGGCGCATCGGCGGGCTGCGGTTTCTCGACGATGCCGGAGACCAGTTCGAGGTTCGGGCGGTATGGCGCGGCGCTGACGATCCCGTACTGGCGCGTCTGCTCGCGCGGCACGTCCTGCACGGCCAGGATGCTGCTGCGTTCTAACGTGTAGAGGTCGGTCATCTGCGCCAGCACCGGCTTGTGGCCGGCGGCGGTGTCCATGAAGTCGTCGGCCAGCAGGACGGCGAACGGATCGTTGCCCACCACCGGGCGCGCGCACAGGACCGCGTGGCCCAGGCCCAGAGGAGAGGACTGGCGGATGTAGATGCAGTTGACGTTCTTCGGAATGACATTGCGCACCGTCTCAAGCAGCGCCGTCTTGCCGGCCGCTTCCAGTTCGGCCTCTAACTCGTAGGCGGTGTCGAAATGGTCCTCGATCGCGCGCTTGTTGCGGCCCGTGATGAAGATCAGCTCCGTGATGCCGGCGGCGACCGCCTCTTCGACCGCATACTGGATCAGCGGCTTGTCGACGATCGGCAGCATTTCCTTCGGCTGCGCCTTGGTCGCGGGCAGGAAGCGGCTGCCAAGACCGGCGACAGGAAATACGGCTTTGCGGATCAGGGTCATCGTAGTCAGTCAGGTTGGGATGATTGTTCGAGCAGCGCCAGCAGCGCCGCTTCGTCCAGGATCGCGACGCCCAGTTCTTCGGCCTTGGCCAGCTTGCTGCCCGCCTCGGCACCGGCCACCACGTACGAGGTCTTCTTCGACACCGAGCCGGAGATCTTGCCGCCGGCCGCTTCGATCAGCGCGCCGGCCGCGTCGCGGCTCATCGTCGGCAGCGTCCCGGTCAGCACGAACGTCTTGCCGGTCAACGGGCCTTCCTGCACCTGCGCAGCTTCGGGCACCGCGTCGAGCAGTTCGCGCCGCATGGCCGCCAGCGCCGTCAGCAGGTCGCGGTTGGCCGCGTTGGCCAGCCATTCTTCGAGCGCGCTCGCCACCGTAGCCGGCAAGCCGAAGATGCCGAAGTCGGTACGCGCCGCGATGGTGTCCAGCGTCTGGCCCGCGGCGATGATCTGGCGCGCACGCGGCTCGGTCAGTTTCGGGATATCCAGTGCAGCCAGCAGCTTGATCTCGTCGAGCTTCTCGCGCAGCTGGGCCTTGGGCGGATGCTCGCCCTTGGGCGCCACGCCAGCCGCCAGCAAGGCGTCCAGTGCAATCTGGTTTTTTTCCTCGGCGAAGAAGTCGGCGATCGACTGCGCTACCGTGCCGCCGATATCGGGCAGCACGCGCAGCAGCGCGGCCGGGGCGCGGCGCACCAGTGCGAGGCTGCCCAGATACTCGGCCAGCGTCTTGGCGGTGGACTCGCCCACATGGCGGATGCCCAGTGCGAACAGCAGGCGTTCGAGCGGCGGCGCCTTGCTGGCGGCAATCGCCGCCAGCAGATTGTCGGCCCACTTGGTCGGCACCTTGCCCTGCCGGACGGTCTCCGGTGTCGCAGCCTCGGCCTCGTCGGCCAGGCGCTTCATCTTGAGCAGGTCGTCCTGCGTCAGCTTGTACAGGTCGGCCACGCCGGTGACCAGGTTCGCTTCGACCAGACTGTCGATGTAGCGGTCGCCCAGCCCTTCGATGTCCATCATGCGCCGGCCAGCGAAGTGACGGATCGCCTCCTTGCGCTGCGCGGCGCAGGTCAGGCCGCCGGAGCAACGTGCGACGATCTCGCCTTCTTCGCGCACGACGTGCGAGCCGCACACCGGGCAGGTCGCCGGCAAGGTGTACACCGGAGGTTCCGGCGTCGGGCGCCGTTCGAGCACCACGCCCAGCACCTCGGGAATGACGTCGCCGGCGCGGCGCACGATGACCGTGTCGCCCACCCGCACGTCCTTGCGCCGTACTTCGTCTTCGTTGTGCAGCGTGGCGTTGGTGACGGTCACGCCGCCAACCGATACGGGGACCAGGCGCGCCACCGGCGTGATGGCGCCGGTGCGGCCGACCTGGACCTCGATCGCCTGGACCGTGGTCAAGGCTTCTTCGGCCGGGAATTTATGCGCCAGCGCGAAACGCGGCGCGCGCGAGACGAAGCCCAGCGTACGCTGGTCCTCCAGCCGGTCGACCTTGTAGACGACGCCGTCGATTTCGTACGGAAGCGACGCGCGGCGCTCGCCGATGTCGCGGTAGAACCCCAGCAGGCCATCGCGGCCGGTGACCACCTGGCGCTCCTTCGCCACCGGCAAGCCAAGCGCATCGAGCCAGTCGAGCATGGTCGAATGCGATGCGGGCAGCGCCGCTGGCGCGCCTTCGAGCTGGCCGACGCCATAGGCGAAAAAGCGCAGCCGGCGTGCACTGGTGATGCGCGCGTCTAACTGGCGCAGGCTGCCGGCGGCGGCGTTGCGCGGGTTGGCGAATTCCTTCTGGCCAGCGGCGCGCTGGCGTTCGTTCAGGCTCTCGAAATCGCGCTTGAACATCAGCACTTCACCACGCACCTCGAGCACGGCCGGCACGGCGTCGCCATGCAGCCGCATCGGGATCACGCGCACGGTGCGGATATTCGCAGTGACGTCTTCGCCCGTGTAGCCATCGCCGCGCGTGGCGGCCTGCACGAAGCGGCCGTTTTCGTAGCGCAGGCTGATGGCCAGGCCGTCGAATTTGAGTTCGGCGTTGTACGCGACCTCGCGCGTCTCGAGACCCTCGCGCACGCGGCGGTCGAAGTTGTCGACATCGTCGTCGGCAAACCCGTTATTCAGCGACAGCATCGGCACCGCATGCGTGACCTGATTGAATTCGGCGATCGGGGCGTCGCCCACGCGCTGGGTCGGTGAATCGGGCGCGATCGCTTCGGGGTGCAGCGTCTCTAGCGCGGCCAGCTCGTGGTACAGGCGATCGTACTCGGCGTCCGGAATCGTCGGGGCGGCGAGCACGTGGTAGTTGTAGCTGGCGCGGTTCAGTTCCGCGACCAGCCAGGCCATCCGGGCCGGGGCATCGAGTTGCTCGGTCACGGGACGGTCCTCAGCTGAACAGGCGCAGTGCCCGGGTCGAACCGGCGGCGATGTCGGCCGCATCCATCTCGGCGTAGAACTCGACCACCTGGCCCTTGATTTCGTCGAGCGCTTCGGCTTCGAGCGGCTGGTTGCCATCGTCGACAATCGTTGCGTCCAGGCGCTGCGTGAGTGCGCGCGCGGTATCGACCATGCGGCCGAAAGGATCGCGCGCCGGCGACACGCACGGCACGTCCAGCAGCAGCGTCAGGCGCGACGTGGTGTCGGCGCCCAGCGTGACGTTGGTCGAGAGCGTAAACAGCACGCTGTTGCCGGCGCCGTCACGGTCCGGCATCGCAAAGCGCCCGTCGGGCCGCACGTCGAAGCCCGCGTTCTCGAGCGCGCCGATCAGCGTGGACATCGCCCATGGCGCGCCGTTGGCGGCCAGGTTGACGCTCAGCTGCGCGTCGTGACCAACGACAAAACGGTGCAGCGTGCGTGCTTCGCTCATCACTTCGATCATGTCCGGCACGTGCGGCTCGGCGCCGATGTTGTCGCCCACCGCGCGCAGGCGCGTGACGAGTTCGGAGTATTCGAGTTCATTCAGGGCAGTGGTGCGCGTAGCCATCTGGACACCCGCCTGCAGCTTGGTGTACACGCCACCATGGACGATCGCTTCCCACTCGCCGCTGACGGCAAAGCCGATGTAGTGGATCGGCTTGTTGCCCACGCGGCGCAGGCCGTGCAGCGTCGGCAGGATCTTGTCGCCACGGACCGGCGCTTCCAGCGCCAGCGGGATCATGCAGTCGATCAGCGGGTCGACCAGGCATTCGGCCAGTTCGGCCGGCGGCATGCCGGGACGGGTGCCCGGGAGCGATGCGGCCACGGCGTCCTGCGCGGCGGTGGCGCCGGCGGCGCGGTAGGACGGCGGCGCGACGGGTGCGGCTGGTGCAGCTGGCGCGGGCGGCGTCGCCGGCGTGGCTGGCGCAGGTGCCGGCGTCGTTACAGGCACAGGTGTTTCTTCGGCTGCCGGCGTGGCTGCTGGCGCGGCAACCGGTGCCGGCGTCGGCGTGTCGGCCAATACCGGCGCATCGAGCTGCGGCTCGGGCTTGGTGTCGGCGACCGTGAACGCGTCCGCGTCGAGCGTCGGCTCGTTCACGCGCGTGTAGGTAAATTCGGTGTCCTTCACGGGTGCGGTGGCGCCGGTGACAGGGGCCGCTGGCGGGTTGGCTGGCAGCGTCGCTGGCGGCATGCCGAGGTCGAACATCGGCTCACTGCGTTCGGCCGCCGGCGCGCCTTCGCCGGTGCGCATCAACACGTCGTCGTGGTCCGATGCGAACGCGCGCTCGACGCTTTTTCTGGCCTTGTACTCTTGCCATTTGTTGTAAGTGACGACACCGACGACGAACACGCCGCCGGCTGCGATCAGGCTCATTTGGAGATCAGTCATGCTGCTTGTGCCTCAATAGCGAAAGTCGCGCCGGACGCACGGTCCTGGTCTTGCCGCGAACTGGGTGATTCAATCGAAATGCCACGTGTGCGGGCAGTCCCCACGCGAAGGCATGCAATGATACCAACTCCCCCGCGTGAATGTCATTTATTAGCATTCTGACACGGGCCGGGCCGCACGCGAAGTCCGCACGCTCACGCGGCCACGAGATCCGCGGCCGCTTCCATGTCCACCGCAACGATGCGCGAGACGCCCTGCTCCTGCATCGTCACGCCGATCAACTGGCTGGCCATCTCCATCGCGATCTTGTTATGCGAGATGAACAGGAACTGCGTGTGCTCCGACATGCGCTTGACCATGCGGCAGAACCGCTCGGTATTGGCGTCGTCCAGCGGCGCATCGACTTCGTCGAGCAGGCAGAATGGCGCCGGGTTCAGGCGGAACATCGAAAACACGAGCGCCGTGGCAGTCAGGGCTTTCTCTCCACCCGACAGCAGGTGGATCGTGGCGTTCTTCTTGCCCGGCGGTTGCGCCATCACCTGCACGCCCGCGTCGAGGATCTCGTCGCCGGTCATCACGAGGCGCGCATTGCCGCCGCCGAACAGGATCGGGAACAGTTCCGAGAAATGCCCATTCACGCGGTCGAACGTGTCCTGCAGCAGGTCGCGCGTTTCGCGGTCGATGCGACCGATCGCGTCTTCCAGCGTGGCGATGGCTTCACTCAGGTCGGCATTCTGCGAATCGAGGAAGTGCTTGCGCTCGCTGGCCTGCGCCAGTTCGTCCACCGCCGCCAGGTTAACGGCGCCCAGGCCGGCGATGGCATTGGTCAGGCGCGTGACTTCGCCCTGCAGGAATTGCGGCTTCAGATCGGGGACAAGCTTGGCCTGCAACTCGGCTTCGTCGGCGCCGGTAGCAGCCAGCGCTTCGGCAAACTGCTCCTGGTTCAGACGCGCCGCCTGCTCTTTCAGTTGCAGCTCGGTGATGCGGTCGCGCTGCGGCTGCAGGCTGCGCTCGGTCTGCATGCGCGATTCTTCGGCCGTGCGCAGCTGCTGCGCGACCTGATCGAGTTCATGGCGGGCGCTTGATAATGCCGCTTCCTGCGTCGTGCGCTGGTCCAGCAGCACCTGCAGGCCTTCGTGGGCGCTGCCGCTTTCGAGTGCTGCCAGTTCCAGGCGCGCCTGCGCCAGGCTCGCCCCGACCTGCTCGGCCTGCGTCGCGGCGGTGGCGATCGTGCGGCGCAATTCATCGATGCGGCTGCGCTGGGCGCGCTCGGCGAACTGCGCTTCCTGCGCGCCCCGCTCCAGGTCGCGCAGGTGTTCGCGCGCGCGGGCCAGCGCCTGCTCCTGGTCCTGGAACGCGGCCTGGTCGTCTTCGCTGGCGTTCTGCAGTTCGGCCAATTGCATCTCGAGTTCTTCGAATGTCTGCTCGGCTTCCGCCTGCGCCTGGCGCTGCTCGGCCTCCTGTGCCGCGATCTCGGTCAGGTCGGCCGCGATCTGGCCACTGCGCTGATTGAAGCGCGCTTCGATCTCGCTTTGCTTGAGCACCTCGATCTGCAGCGCGTGTACCTCGCGCTGCAGGGTCGCGACGCGGGCGCGCGCATCCTGCACACGGCGCGCCAGATCGAGAACGGCGGCGTCGGCGCGGGCAGCGCGCTCGCGCGCCTCATTCGCCAGCAGCGCCTGCGCGCGCACCTGCTTGTCGGTGTTGTCGATCTCGTGCTGGCGCGCCAGCATGCCGTCCTGCTCGGCGTCGGGCGCATGGAAGCGCACGCTCGAACGGGTGATCACGTGCCCCTGGCGCGTGACGAAGCTGGCGCCATGCGGCAGGCGGGCGCGCGCGTCGAACGCTTCGGATGCGTCCTGCGCGATATACACGCCGTGCAGCCAGTCGTCGAGCACCCCGCGCACGCCGGCGTCGTTGATGCGCAAGAGGCTCGCGAACGGCGTCAGGCCGGCCGGCGCCGGGTCACGCGCAGCACCCGGCTGCGGCGCGTACAGTGCCAGGCGCGCGGGTGGCGGATCGTTGAAAAAGGCCTTGGTGGCGTCGAGGTTCGACACGTCGAGCGCGCCGGCGCGCTCGCGCAGCACGGCTTCGAGCGCCGTCTCCCAGCCCGACTCCACATCGAGCTGCTGCCACAGGCGCGGCAAGTCGGCCAGCGCGTGCTTTTGCAACCAGGGCTGAACCTTGCCTTTCGTTTGCACGCGGTCCTGCATCTGGCGCAGCGCGGCCAGGCGCGCTTCGAGCTGCGTGTTGGCGGCGCTCTCGCGCTGGACGTCGCCGTTGGCCTGGCGACGCTCGGCTTCGACCGTGTCCTGGCGTGAGGTGGCGTCGTCCAGCGCCTGCGTCTGTTCTTCGAGCGCCAGCTGCTTTTCTTCGAGCTGCAGGCGCAGGTTGTCGAGCGTGGCGCTGTCGGGCAGGTTCAGCGTGTTGCGCTCTTGCTGCAGGCGCTCGCGCCGCACGACTAGATTGGCCAGGATGCCGCCGGCGTTGCGCCCGTGGGCCGCCGCCAGCTCGATGCGCTGCTGGACCGCCATGATGCGCGCGCGCGCCGCATTGGCCGCATCCTGGCCAGCGCGCCAGGCCGCTTCGAGTTCGGGCAGGCGCTCGCCATGGACTTCAACCGCGATCTGCGCGCCTTCCGCCCGGGCAGCCAGTTCTTCGAGCTGCATCTCGGCTTCTTCCTGGCCTTCGCGGTGTTCCTCGGCCTGGGTCGACCAGCCGTCGCGCTGGGCGCTCAGCGTGGCGATCTGGTTCTGCAGGCGCGTGCGCGATTCGACGACGAACTTGATCTGCGCTTCGAGGCTACCGATTTCGGCGTTGACGCTGTAGAGCGCACCCTGCGCCGTGTGCAGGCGGTCGCCCGCAGCGAAGTGCGCCTGGCGCAGGTGCTCGAGGTCGAGCTCCACGCCGCGCAGTTGCGCGGTCTGGGCTTCGAGTCCGGTCTGCGCGTCTTCGATCTCGCGGAAGAACCGCACCTGCTCGGCGTTGGCGTCGTTCTTGCGCAGCAGCCAGAGGAGCTTCTGCTTTTCTTCCTGGTCGGACTGCATCTGCTGGAAGCGCCGCGCGACAGCCGCCTGGGCTTCGAGCTTCTCGAGATTGGCGTTCAGTTCGCGCAGGATGTCTTCGACCCGCAGCAGGTTTTCACGCGTGTCGGAGAGCCGGTTTTCAGTTTCGCGGCGGCGCTCCTTGTATTTGGAGACGCCGGCCGCTTCTTCGAGGAACACGCGCAGTTCTTCGGGGCGCGATTCGATGATCCGCGAAATCATGCCCTGGCCGATGATGGCGTAGGCGCGCGGGCCCAGGCCCGTGCCCAGGAAAATGTCCTGGATGTCGCGCCGGCGCACCGGCTGGCCGTTGATGTAATAGGTGGAGGTGCCGTCGCGCGTGAGCGTGCGCTTGACCGCGATCTCGGCGTACTGGCCCCATTGGCCGGCGGCCTTGCCGGCGTTGTTGTCGAATACCAGCTCGACCGACGAGCGCCCGGCGGGCTTGCGGTGCGTGGAACCGTTGAAGATCACGTCCTGCATCGACTCGCCGCGCAGCTCGGAGGCCTTCGATTCGCCCAGCACCCAGCGCACGGCGTCGATGATGTTCGACTTGCCGCAGCCATTGGGGCCGACCACGCCGACCAGCTGGCCGGGCACCTGAAAATTGGTGGGATCGACGAACGATTTGAATCCCGACAATTTGATGGAAGAGAGGCGCACGTTGCGTGGGAGAGGAAGGTAGCGAAGAAGCGATCATCATACCATCGCCGGGATGGCGAAGGCCATGACCGGGAGGCCGACAAACATGCGCTTACTCGGCGGCGCGATGGTCTGCCAGCGGGCCTGCATCGTTGACCGCCGCGCTGCCCACAGCCGCGCCGAGGATCCGGCCGACGACCCCTTCGGCCAGCACGACCCGGATCGCGCCAGCGCGCAGCAGATCCGCCAGGCGCCCGGCCGGCAACGAGAACGCTTCCTGGCGCGCGGCGCCGGAGAAGATGTACAGCGTGCGCAGCGGACTGACCCAGGCCAGGCGCACCTTGCGGACGCGATCGCCCTCGGCCAGTTCGAGACGCATGCCGCGCTCGAGGCCCGCCAGGGTATCGGCTTCCGGCCCCTGACTGGCGTGCGCCTCGTCCTCGGCCTGCGCCTGCTCCTGCGCCACGCGGCGCAATGCATCCTGCTGCGCTGCTTCCACCGCCAGTTCGAGCTGGCGTTCGGGCGCCAGCTCGATCGGCGCGCGCACGATCGAGGCGTGACACTCGGCCAGCTCGGCAAAGAACTGGAGCCGCTCGGCGTCCTGCCAGCGCGTGGCGTCGAGCCATTTGTTCAGGCTTGCCAGCAGCGCGGGCAGATGCGCAATCAGGGCCTTGCGCTGCTCTTGCGTGGCCTTGGGCTTGACGCTCCAGATCAGGTCTTCCATCGTGCGCGTGGCATTCTCGATCGCGCCGGGACGCGTGTCTTCGATCGTGTAGGCCAGCGCCAGCGCGGCGCTCCAGCGCTGTTCGAGAAAGCCCGCCACCGCTGGCACGAGCTGCTCGCCGGCCAGGCGCAGGGCCACGGCGCGCTGCGCCGAGCGCTCGGCGGCGACGCGCTTTTCCTGGCGCGTGGCGTTGGCGATCGGACCGGCAATGGCGGCCTGTTCGGCGGCCTCGCGCGCGGCCAGGCCAGCTTCGAGTTCGGCCACGGCGGCCTCGAACTCGGGCTGCTCCGCATCGCGCACCCGTTCGACACTGCGGCGCATGGCGCGGTAGACGGGATCGTCCTGGTCGGCCGGCTGCTCCCAGCCTGTCTGCGAGAGCAGGTCGAGCAGGCGCCGCGCAGGATGCGCTTCCTCGTAGAAGAAGCTGCGGTCGCGCAGGGCCGTCTTGAGCACCGGTACCTGCAGGAACGCCAGCAGCTCGCGCGTCTCGGGTGCGACGCCGTCGTCCTGCAGCACGCCCTCGAATACGCGCGCCAGCAAGTCGAGCGTGGTGGCGTCGCCGCGCGAGAGTGCGCCGGGCGGCAGGCTGGCGCGCAGGCGCGGGAGGTAAAAGGCGCCGTGGGGGACGCTGTTGTTACTGCCGTGACCCATGCTGGTGGCCCCTTGGGCGCCAGCGTTGAGGGCAAACTGGGGCAGGTCCGGCATGCCGGGAATGGCGACGCCGGTGCCGAGGCGGCCGAGCAGGTCGATCAGCGGCAGTGCGCCAGGCGCAGGTGATCCGCTGGCGGCGCCATAGGTGAATCCGTGGGCGGGCGTCGACATGGCGTGGCCTGGAGCGCCTGGGTGGAAGGCAGCCTGGGCGCCAGCTGGCACGCCGGCCTGCGCGCCGGCCTGGGCGCCAGCCTCCGTGCTGACGGGCGTGCTCACTGCCGGCGGCGCAACCGCAAAGCCCGACGCGGTACTGGGCCGCCAGCCACCGCTGCCCTGCGGCAGATTCGGAATCTCCGGCACGGCCAGTGCGGGGTCGAACAGCTGGCGCAACTGGTCCGACAGCGACGCTTCGCGCCGTGCACGTTCGGCGCGGCGCGCGGCGCGGTCATCGGTCTTGGCAAAGCGCGTGTCGTCGCCCCTGCCCTTGCGCGCGGCCTTGAGTGCCTCGGTCAATGCTTCGTAGAGCGGGCCGAGATCGATCATCAGGCCCGGGCGCAGCAGTGGCGCGAGCAGGCCGTGCGCTTCCGGGTCGGGCTCGAACTCGCACCAGGCCGCGTGCAGCGCGCCCAGGAACACGGCAGGCCGAAACGGGTTATGGGCGGCGCGCACGAGGTCGCGCCCCAGCAGCAATCCAAGGCGCACGCCGAGGGTGGCCAGCTGCTCCGAGTACTGCAGGTCGAACGGACGGCTGACGGCGTCCAGCGCCATCTGCTGGTCGATCTGTTCGAGCGGCACGAGGCTCAGCGCCACGGGCGCGGCCTGCGCAGCCGGGGCGCCTGGTGCCAGCAATGCAATCTCGGCTTCCAGCGCCGTTTCGAGCGCGCTGGTGGCCAGGTGAACAAAGGCGTAATCGTTGCTCTTGAGGAGATTGCCGGATTTGACCCGACGCATGACGGCGCGGGGATCCGGGCCGGCCGCGGTAAGGTCGAGCAGGACCGACACGATGCGGCGCACGACGTCGCCCAGTTCCGTCCCGGCCTGGCGGCAGGCGATCGCGACCAGCTCGGCAAGCGTTGCCTGCTGAGCGGCGGCATTGCGCGCGGCGTTGGTCTGGACGGATGGGGTGGCCATGACGATTCGGCGAAGTAAGGCGAGCCTCTATTTTGCCACACTCTTGCCAGTCAGCAATGAGCAAACACAGCGGGCCAGAGGCAGAGCGCCACTGCGCAGGCTGCGCCAGCGCGGCGCTTGCCTGGATCGATAGTAGCCCTCCAGGCAGGCACATGTCTACAGAGGCAGAGGCCGCCTTTAGATTGGCGTGCGCTGCCGGGCTTCGAAGGGTGGCACTGCACGGAACCGAACAACGCCATGTCGGCGGCAGGAGTACGATCTGTCGACACTATTGAAAGGAATCATCATGGTCGAGAAAAACAGCGCTGGTCCGGGTGCAGGCAATGAGGGCAGCGCGCAGGCGCAGCACATCGACGCCGAACGCCAGCGTCGGCAGAGCAATCCAGTCGCGCAGTCCGATGCTTTGTCGAATCAGCAACCGGATCGGGCGTCTGATGCATCGGAGCAAGCGGAGTGCCAGCCCACACCGGTCCAGCAACCGGATACCCGCCTGAATGATTCGCATGAGCCAGGCTCGCTCTCCGCTGCCGACGTCGAGGGCGGCATACCCGGGCAGCACGCGGGCGCAGGACGTCAGAGCGACTAGAACAACGGGAACGCCACGCGGCGCCTGGTCACGCTGCGCGCCAGGCGAAGCGGGCGACGGTCAGATATTGCGCAAGATGGCGCCCTTGGGCGGCGCAAAGTCTTTCACTTCATGAATCATCCTGGCCAGCTTGGCGTCGCGCGCCGTCATGTGCAGGTCGCCGTACTGATGCACGCTCCATTGCTCGGGCGTGAGCTCGATCTCCTTGCGCAGGATCGCCTCGGTGCGCGCATCGTCGGCGCGCAGGCCCTCGACGATGATATTGAGCGCGTCCGGTCGTGAACCGGGCGACGCCGTCGCATGCGACTTGTGAATCATGAACCGCGCCGTCTCGCTGGCGTAGCGGCGCGACCCGGCCAGATACACGACAACCGCAATCGAGGCCACTGCTCCAGCGTTGTACATGACAAATTTAATGGGCGAATTGGCCATGAAGTTATACAGGCACAGCCCATCGCTGACATAACCACCGTTCGATTGCAGCAGCACGTGAGCGGTATCGATGCCATCCTCCGTCATATTGGCCACCGCCTCGAACATGCGGTGCACCATATCACTGTTGACATCGCCAGACAGCGTAAACCACCCCTCTTTCTCCTGCGGCACTTTGGCTTGATTCATAGTCTGTTCCGCCTACAAAGTAAGTGAACCAAGTGTAGCAAATCCCCTCGCACGCCCTCCACAACCGGTCACCAATAGTGCAAAGCAATGTTTCAAGGCAACCCCACGCCAAACCACAATGAGGGTCAGAGTAGATTTAATGAGCAATTCTCCAATGTTGTCAAACAATTCGACTCTGACCCTAATTATTATTTGAACGTTTAGCGCTACCAAAATGGGACTTTGCTTCTGCTTGTCACTTAATTTTCTAGATGCATCGTTTTTATTGCCGCGAAGGTCAAAAATAATGAGGGTCAGAGTCGACTTATTGGGCAATTATCGAAAGTTGTCAAACAATTCGACTCTGACCCTAATTGTGAGTTGGGGGTGGGCGGTTGACAGTCGGCAAAGGGTGACATATCCTCCGCAGTCTTGATCGGGAGAGCGCAGCATGCTGCCGCCGAAGGGGCACTCACCCATAAACTCTCAGGCAAAAGGACCGGTCAAGGGACGGCGGCGCAGCGCGCGGCGGTTCAACTCTGGAGAGCGGCCGCGGTAGCGGTCCACCGAAGGGGCAAGCGGCGCACAGCCGCTATCTCTCAGGTACCAAGGACAGAGGGGTCGACAGCGCACGACGACCGTGCTGTACCCCTATTTCTGCCTGAGGATTCCATGACGCTCAAAGCGACCCCGCTCAATTCCGCTCACCGCGCCGCCAACGCCAAGATGGTCGATTTCGGCGGCTGGGACATGCCCGTCAACTACGGTTCGCAAATCGAAGAGCACAACGCGGTGCGCAGTGACGCCGGCATGTTCGACGTGTCCCATATGTGTGTCGTCGACGTCAAGGGCGCCAACGTGCGCACGTTCCTGCGTGGCCTCCTGGCCAATAACGTCGACAAGCTGCAAGTGCCGGGCAAGGCCCTGTACTCGTGCATGCTCAATCCCGAAGGCGGCGTCATCGACGACCTGATCGTCTATTTCCTGTCCGAAGAATGGTTCCGCATCGTCGTCAACGCCGGCACCGCCGAAAAAGACGTCGCGTGGATGAATCAGCAGAACACCGCCACCAGCAGCGGCGTGACGATCACCGCGCGCCGCGACGGCAACGATCCGATCGCGCTGATCGCCGTGCAGGGCCCGAACGCCCGCGCCAAGGTGTGGCAGGTACTGCCGACCACCCAGGCGCCATCGGAAAACCTCAAGCCGTTCAACGCCGTCATCGTTCCCGATACCGCGTTTGGCGAAGCGATGATCGCCCGCACCGGCTACACCGGTGAAGACGGCTTCGAGATCGGCGTGCCGGCCTCGCAAGCCGAAGCGCTGTGGAATGCCTTTGTCGCCGTCGGCATCAAGCCGGCCGGTCTCGGTGCGCGCGATACGCTGCGCCTGGAAGCCGGCATGAACCTGTACGGCCAGGACATGGACGACTCCGTGAACCCACTCGACGCCGGCCTGGCCTGGACGATCGACCTGGTCTCGGAGCGCGACTTCATCGGCAAGGCAGCGCTCCAGGCCAAGGGCCAGGGCGCGCAGTTCGTCGGCCTGATCCTGCGTGAAAAAGGCGGCATCCTGCGCGCGCACCAGAAAGTGGTCGCGGCGTCCGGCCTGGAAGGCGAGATCACCAGTGGCACCTTCAGCCCGAGCATGCAGCAGGCGATCGCGCTGGCGCGCGTGCCGATGGACGTGGCTATCGGCGACACGGTCCACGTGATCATCCGCGACAAGCGCCTGGCCGCCAGCGTCGTCAAGCTGCCGTTCGTGCGCAACGGTAAAGTGCTGGCCGCCTGAGCGCTGCCTAGACCACAGAACACCTATACTGCTATCCACCCAACTACCCGGAGTCCTCATGAACATCCCTACCGACCTGAAATACACCGAATCCCATGAGTGGGTTCGCCGCGAAGAAGACGGCACCCTGACCGTCGGCATCACCGAGTACGCGCAGGACGCGCTGGGCGACATCGTGTTCGTCGAACTGCCGCAGGTTGGCAAGGCCTTCACCGCCGGCAGCGACGCCGCTGTCGTGGAATCGGTGAAAGCCGCCAGCGACATCTATGCGCCAGTCGACGGCACCGTCACCGCCGTGAACCAGCCAGTGGCCGACGCGCCGGACTCGATCAACCAGGATGCCTACGGCAGCTGGCTGTTCAAGCTCGCGCCAAGCGACGCTGGCTCGTACGACAATCTGCTCGACGCTGACGCCTACGGCAAGACCACCGACCACTGATCCGCCTCCAGGTGCGCCGCCGGCCCCGCCGCGGCGCACCGCCCTGCACCACCCGCCATTCTCTTTCAACGTCGCCGCAGACTGTGTCCCCCAACATGACCCGACCAAGCCTCACCCAACTCGAAGCACGTGATTCATTCATCCCGCGCCACATCGGCCCGTCCGACGCCGACCAGGCAGCGATGCTGTCGGCCCTCGGCTACGAGACCCGCGCCGCGCTGATCGACGCCGTCGTGCCAGCCAATATCCGCCGCAAGGACAAGATCGACCTGGGCCAGTTCGCCGAGCCACGCACCGAAGAAGAAGCACTGGCCACCCTGAAGGCCCTGGCCTCGAAGAACAAGGTGCTCAAGTCGCTGATCGGCCAGGGTTACTACGGCACCTTCACGCCGAAGGTCATCCTGCGCAACATCTTCGAAAACCCGGCCTGGTACACCGCCTACACGCCCTACCAGCCAGAGATCTCGCAGGGCCGCCTGGAAGCGATCCTGAACTTCCAGCAGGCTGTCACCGACCTGACCGGCATGGGCATCGCCAACTCGTCGATGCTGGACGAAGGCACTGCCGCCGCCGAAGCCATGACGCTGATCCAGCGCGTCGGCAAGTCAGCATCGAAAGTGTTCTACGTCGCCGACGACGTGCTGCCGCAGACCCGCGAAATCATCGAAACGCGCGCGCTGCCGATCGGCGTTGAAGTGCGCACCATCGCAGCGGCCGACATCGAGTCGCTCGAAGAAACCTGCTTCGGCGTACTGCTGCAATACCCGGGCGTGAATGGCGAAGTGCGCGACTACCGCGCCGCCGTCGAAAAACTGCACGCCGCTGGCAGCATGGTGATCGTGGCTGCCGACCTGCTGGCCCTGACCCTGCTCACGCCGCCGGGCGAATGGGGCGCCGACGTCGTCGTCGGTAACAGCCAGCGCTTTGGCGTGCCGCTCGGTTTCGGCGGCCCGCACGCCGGCTACCTGGCCACGCGCGACGAATTCAAGCGCAGCATGTCCGGCCGTCTGGTCGGCGTGACGATCGACGCTCAGGGCAACCAGGCCTACCGCCTGGCGCTGCAGACGCGCGAACAGCACATCCGCCGCGAAAAAGCCACGTCGAACATCTGCACCGCGCAAGTGCTGCTGGCCGTGATGGCCGGCATGTACACGGTCTACCACGGCCCGCAGGGTCTCGAGCGCATTGCCCGCCGCGTGCACCGCCAGACCGCGATCCTGGCCGCCGGCCTGCAGCAACTGGGCTTCGAGCTGGTCAACCAGACCTACTTCGACACGCTGACCGTGCGCGTCAAGGACGCCGGCGCGATCCACGCCGCAGCGGTTGAGCACGGCATCAACCTGCGCCAGATCGACGCCACGCAAGTGGGCATCGCGCTGGACGAAACCGTCACCCGTGATGACCTGGCCACGCTGATGGCCATCTTCGGCGACGGCAAGTCGGTTGACCTGGACGCACTGGACGCCGACGCCAGCGATGCGCTGCCGACCGCCCTGGCCCGCACCAGCGCGTATCTCACCCACCCGACCTTCAACCGCTACCACGCCGAGCACGAAATGCTGCGCTACCTGCGCGCACTGGCCGACAAAGACCTGGCGCTGGACCGCACGATGATCCCGCTCGGTTCGTGCACGATGAAGCTCAATGCAACGTCCGAGATGGTGCCGGTCACCTGGCCCGAGTTCTCGAACATCCACCCGCTGGCGCCGAACGACCAGACCGTCGGCTACCGTGAAATGATCACGCAGCTCGAGGCGATGCTGTGCGCCGCCACCGGTTACGCCGCGATCTCGCTGCAGCCGAACGCCGGCTCGCAGGGCGAGTACGCCGGTTTGCTGGTGATCCAGAAGTATCACCAGGCGCGCGGCGAAGGCCACCGCAATATCTGCCTGATCCCGTCGTCGGCCCACGGCACCAACCCGGCGTCGGCCAGCATGGTCGGCATGAAGGTCGTCGTCACCGCGTGCGACGAGAACGGCAACGTCGACCTGGCCGACCTGAAAGCCAAGGCCGAGCAGCACAGCGCGAACCTGGCCTGCGTGATGGTCACCTACCCGTCGACCCACGGCGTGTTCGAAGAAGGCATCAAGGAACTGTGCGAGATCGTGCACCAGCACGGCGGCCAGGTGTACGTCGACGGCGCCAACATGAACGCACTGGTGGGCCTGGCCTCGCCGGGCGCATTCGGCGGCGACGTCAGCCACCTGAACCTGCACAAGACCTTCTGCATCCCGCACGGCGGTGGCGGCCCGGGCGTCGGCCCGATCGGCGTCGGCGCGCACCTGGCGAAGTTCCTGCCAAACCAGCTCTCGACCGGCTACGTGCGTGACGAACAGGGTATCGGCGCCGTCAGCGCTGCAGCCTTCGGCTCGGCCTCGATCCTGCCGATTTCGTGGATGTACATCGCGATGATGGGCGCGGATGGCCTGACGGCAGCGACCGAAGTGGCGATCCTGAACGCCAACTACATCGCACGCCGCCTGGCGCCGCATTATCCGGTGCTGTACGCGGGCCACGACGGCCTGGTGGCGCACGAGTGCATCATCGACCTGCGTCCGCTGCAGGACAAGACCGGCATCTCGAACGAAGACGTGGCCAAGCGCCTGATGGACTTCGGTTTCCATGCGCCGACCATGAGCTTCCCGGTCCCGGGCACCCTGATGATCGAGCCGACCGAATCGGAATCGAAAGCCGAGATCGACCGTTTCATCGAGGCGATGATCACGATCCACGCCGAGATCGTCAAGGTCGAGCGCGGCGAGTACGACCGCATGGACAATCCGCTCAAGGGTGCACCGCACACGGCCGAAGTGGTCACGAGCGACGACTGGGCCCACGGCTACACGCGTGAAGTGGCGGCGTTCCCGGTCGCGAGCCTGCGCAAGAAGAAATACTGGCCACCGGTCGGCCGTGCCGACAATGTGTACGGTGACCGCAACCTGTTCTGCGGCTGCGCGCCGATCAGCGATTACGAGTAATCGCTGAGCTGCCCTGGCAGCGGCATCATTTGCGGCTCGATGCGAGCCGCAAATGCGATGCCGAATGACGGCGGCGTTCCCGGTTTGACCCACGCCGTTCGCGCGTGGGTTCGCCGGGGACGCCGCTGTTGTCATTGGGGCCTGGCGGTACCGGCAACGTCGCCGCTGGCGCCCCGTGGCTACCCTCTCCCTCCTCGAGCCTGAAGCCGGCCACGGTGCGCGCCAGTGCAATCGCCTGCATCTGCAGCATGCACGCGGCGCTGGCGGCTTCCTCGACCAGCGTGCAGTTCTGGCGCGTGACCTGGTCCATCTGCACGATCGCCTGACTGACGCCCTGCAGTTGCTTCGCCTGGCCATCGCCGTTCGAGCCGATCCGGCCGACGAGATGTTCGACATCGCGCACCGAACTGGCGATGCGCTGCATATTGCTGCCGGCGTGTAGCGCCCATGCCGCGCCGCCGTCGATCTGCGCCACCGACTGCGCGACCACTGCGCGGATTTCCTGACTGGCCGCGGCCACCCGCCGCGCCAGCGCGCGCACCTCGGTCGCCACCGCCGCCAGATCCGTGGCGCTCATTGGCGCACGCGAGGCGTCCAGCGCCGCATTCAACACGCGCGTGCCTGTTTCGCCTGCCACCACTTCCAGCGCATCGACGATCGCCATCACCTGCTGCGCGCTGCGCCGGCTCGCGTCCAGTGTGTTGACGAGCCGCTCGACCACACCGCCACCGTCCTGCGCGACGTCACCGGCGCCGGCAGCGAGGCGGTTGGCGGCGCGGGCATCGTCGACGTTGTCGCGCACGTTCGCCGCCAGCGCCTGCAGCGTGTCCTCGGTATCGGCCAGCGCGCTGGCGCGGTACACGGCGCGGCTGCCCAGGCTCAGGCTCCCGAGCTTGATGTCGCGCGAGGCCGCGCCGATCGTGCGCGCCGCTTCGGCCACCGTGCACAGCATGCCATTCAGATTGCGGATGCTTGCATCGAGCAGGCGCGAGGTGTCGGCGATTTCGTCGCTGCCGTAGTCACGCTCCTGCACTGTGAGGTTGCCGCTGGCCAGGCTGCTGGCGGCCAGGCCGATGCCGCGGATCTCGCCGAGCAGGATCCGGCGCACGGCGAACGTGATGGCCAGCGACAGTCCGATCGCCAGCACCAGCACGGTCGGCATCAGCAGCGAGACCATGCGAAAGTCGGCCTTGGCCCCCGCGGCGGCCTGGCGCGCCAGCGTGTCTTCCAGTGCGCTGAGGCCCGCCAGGCGCTGGTCGACCAGCGCGTACGCGGCTTCGGCCTTCTGCATCGCGTTGGCGCTGATCGAGCCGTCCAGTGGCGCGAGCTCGATGACGTCGCGCACCGCGCGCGCATAGCGGCGCTGCGCCTGCGCCGCCTGCTCGACGTGGCGCAGCTCGGCGCCAGTCAGCGGACCGGTCGACAGCGTCGTGAGGCCAACCGCGATGCGCCCGTGCTGCGCCAGAATGTCGCGCCGCAGCGGCTCGGTGCGGGCCGGCGGAAAGCTGCCGCCCATCCAGCTCAGGTAACGGTAGATGTCGGCATGCGCCTTGTGCGATTGCGTGCCCAGGCTGGCGGCAGCATGCAGGCTGGCGGCGCGCTGGCCGACGATCGATTCAAGCGATGCATTCTGACGCGCCAGCGCGACATAGGCCGCGCAGGACAGCACCAGCAGCAGCACGAGGACGGCGCCTGGGGCCAGCAGGAGCTTGGGGCCGATGCGAAGACGGGCGAGCATGTCAGGCCGCCGTCATGGCAGGTGGAACGAAAGGGCGGCGCGGCAGTCTCATCGTCATGGTATCCCCCTGTAAAGCGTAATATTTCTTGAATGCACTCTTGAATGTACGCCGCAGAACAAGCCAGCCTTTGTGATGGCGCAAAGCGCGCGCTACACTAGCGGCATGATCTTTCTTGCTCCACTGCACCGAAACCGGCGCCTGCTCCTGGTCTGCGTGCTGTCGCTTCTGCTGCACGCACTGGTGATCGCCTGGATCGACGCGCGCCTGACGCAGCGCCCCGCCGTCATCGGCGTGCCGGAGTTCACGGTGCGACTGGCCTCGGCCGAACGGGGCATCGTGGATGCACCATCCAGGGCGGTCGAAGCACTGGCCACACCTGCACCTCCGGAACCTCCCGCGCCAACGCCGCCCGTGGCGCCCGCTCCCATCGCCATGGCCGATGGTGGCCCCGTTGCGATGCCGTCCGCCGCGCCGCCCGTTGACGCTGGCGAGAGCGCGCTCCCCGCCGCCAGCGGCGGCAGTGCTGCCCCCATCCAGATGCCGGGCACCTACCGTGTCAAACCACCGCCGTCCGGCCGCATCGACTACACCGTCGTCACGCGCAGCAGCCTGGACGCGCCGTCGCAGGACGGCGGTAGCGCGCGCATGGTCTGGCGCAGCGATGGCACGCGCTATGCGGTCGAACTCGATGGTGTGCTGGGTACGATCTCCAGCGAAGGCCAGGTCGACGATGCCGGCATCGCGCCACAACGGGCATTAACCGGGATGGGCACCGGCGCCTTGACCACCGTCTTCGATCGCGGCAGCGGCACCATCGGCGCCGGGCCGCAGGGGCAGCCCTTCCCGCTCGTGCCGGGAAGCCAGGACACGGCATCGGTCTTGCTGCAACTGGCGGGCATGGGCGTGAGCGATGCAGGCCAGATCAAGGACGTGCTGGAATTCTGGGTGGGTGGCGCGGGCGGCGCCGGCATCGAGCGCTACCAGGTGACGGGACCGGAGCGGATCGCCACGGCCGCCGGGCCGCTGGACACCGTGCGGCTAGTGCGCCTGGGCGAGCCGGGCGCGCCCGTGCTGGAACTGTGGCTGGCGCCGCAGCACGCCTGGCTGCCGGTGCAGCTGCGCGTGACCGACGCGCTGGGCGCCTCGCGCACGCAAACGCTGGCATCGATTGCGATCGACACCAGCGCAGCACCAAAAAAATCAGGGGAAGAATAACGGCCCGCGTCAGGAAGACGCGGGCTCAGGCCTCAAATCAGGCCAGCTTGACCGCGTGCTCGCGGGTAGCGTGGAAGGTCAGCTTGGGCCAGCGTTCCTGCGTCAGGCGCAGGTTGACGCCCGAGGTCGCCAGGTACGCCATATTGCCGGCCGCATCGTAGGCCACGTTGTGACCGAGCGAGTTTTCGAAGTCAGCCAGCGCCTTCTTGTCATCGCTCGAGACCCAGCGCGCACTGCTGATGCTGGCGCTTTCGAACACGGCATCGACGCCGTATTCGTTGAGCAGGCGGCTGGCGACCACCTCGAACTGCAGCACGCCGACCGCGCCCAGGATCAGCTCACTGCCCAGCACCGGCTTGAAGACCTGCACCGCGCCCTCTTCGCCCAGCTGCTGCAGGCCCTTGTGCAACTGCTTCATCTTGAGCGGATTACGGATGCGCACCGACCGGAACAGCTCCGGCGCGAAGTACGGAATGCCGGTAAAGCTGAGCATTTCGCCTTCGGTGAAGCTGTCGCCGATCTGCATATTGCCGTGGTTCGGCAAGCCGATGATGTCGCCGGCGAAGGCTTCTTCGACCTGCTCGCGGCTCGAGGCCATGAAGGTCACGACCGACGACAGTTTGACGTCGCGGCCCAGGCGCAGGTGCTTGACCTTCATGCCTTTTTCAAAGCGGCCCGAGCATACGCGCAGGAACGCGATGCGGTCGCGGTGGGCCGGGTCCATATTGGCCTGGATCTTGAAGACGAAGCCGGAGAACGGCACTTCGCTTGGCAGGACCGAGCGCACAGTGGCGTCGCGCTCGCGCGGCGCAGGCGCCCAGTCGACCAGCGCCGACAGGATTTCGCGCACGCCGAAGTTGTTGATCGCCGAGCCGAAGAACACCGGGGTCTGCACGCCGGACAGGAAGCGCTCCAGGTCGAACACGTGCGAGGCGCCGTGCACCAGCTCGACTTCCATCTTGAGCTGCTCGATCTCGAGCGGGAACATCTCGGCCAGGCGCGGGTTGTCGATGCCCTTGACGATCTCGAAGGCGCCATCGGCTTTTTCTTCACCGGCCTTGAACAGCATGATCTCGTCCTTCAGCAGGTGGTACACACCGCGGAAGTTCTTGCCCATGCCGATCGGCCATGTCACCGGCGCGCACTCGATCTTGAGCACCGATTCGACTTCGTCGAGCAGTTCGAGCGGATCGCGCGTTTCGCGGTCCATCTTGTTCATGAACGTGACGATCGGCGTGGCGCGCATGCGGCACACCTCGAGCAGCTTGATCGTCTGCGCCTCGACGCCCTTGGCCGCATCGATCACCATCAGCGCCGAGTCGACCGCTGTCAGCACGCGGTAGGTGTCTTCCGAGAAGTCCTGGTGGCCCGGGGTGTCGAGCAGGTTGATGACGTGGTCGCGGAAATCGAACTGCATCACCGACGAGGCAACCGAAATGCCGCGCTGCTTTTCGATGTCCATCCAGTCGGACGTCGCATGGCGCCCGCTCTTGCGGCCCTTGACGGTACCGGCCAGCTGGATGGCGCCCGAGAACAGCAGCAGCTTTTCGGTCAGCGTGGTTTTACCGGCATCCGGGTGGGAAATGATGCCGAAAGTGCGGCGGCGCCCCACTTCGCGCGCGATCACGCCGGCCTGCGCGGCCGAGTTGGTGGTAGTGGTGGTGCTGTCATCGCGCGCGTCAGGCGTGTCCTGCGCGGCGGAAGTGTCGGTATCGTTGGCCATAGTCGAGCCCTTCAAACGGCCCTTGTCGAAAACCCTCGATTTTACCGTTTTCGCAAGGCGCCGTGTGAACTCTCTTCGCTCCCGATGCCTAGCGTCAGTCGCGCACGCGACGCCAGCCGGCGCGGTGTGCTTCGATCGTTTCCGATGGCGGGAATTTGCCGGTCACCATGGTGCCGTCGGCGGTGGTGGTGATCGTCTTGAGCGCGCCCGATGGCAGGCGGATCACGATGAAACCCACCGCGGCCGAACTGGCCAGCGGATACCCGGCCAGCCCGTCCGGCGAGGCCGCGCGGCCGGTGCAGACATTGAGCTGGTAGATATTGCTGGTGCCGCCGACCTTGCAATCGGTCGACGAGCTTGGCAAGTTGGTGACCACGTTGATGGTGCCGGCCACCACTTGCGGGTCGAGGTTGACGCGCTCGCCGGTATTGAGGTTGAAGTCGGTGAACCAGCCCTTCTTGCTGGCCAGGTTCACGTCGTCGCCGGCGATCGTGTAGGGCGCATTGCCCGTGTCGTCGCCGTCCACGCGCGCCAGCGTGCGCTTGACCATGGCCGAAGACTGGCGCCATGCGGCCGTGCTGATGCCCTCGCCGTCATCCTTGAGCAGATAGGCGCTCTGCACCTCGGTGCTGGTCACGTCGACCAGGTCGAGCAGGCGGCCGGTCCCGAACAGCACCACGCGCTGCGCCGACGCGACAGTCTTGTTGTCGACGGTGGTGTCGACCCGGCACAGGGTGACTTCAGGGCGGGTGGTGACCGGCTGGTCTACGCCGGCGTCGCCCATCAGCACGCGCGCCGGTGTGCCGGCGCCGGTGAAGTCGAAGCGCCACATCTTGCCGGTATTGTCGCCGCCGTACACATACGTCACCCGCGGATCGTTGTTCGGGTCATTCGTGATCGCCGAGATCTTGGCCAGGCCCGACGGCGTGGCGACGCTGCCCACGCCGGTCGTCGCCGAGCGCGATTCGATCACCTTGCCGGTGGCAACGTCGACCACCAGCAGATAGCCCTTGCCGTCGCCCCCATCGACGCCGTCGACACCCGGGATATTGTTGTAGCCCGAGGTCAGGAACACGACCCATTTCTCCACACCGGCGCTGTCGACGATGGTGCCGAACTGCGGGTTGCCAAACGTGAGGCCCAGGCGCGTGTCGACGTTGCCGGCGCAGGCACTGGCGTCGGCGCACAGTTCCCACAGCGCTTTCGGTGCGGCCGGGTCGGTGACATCGAGCGCGTAGTAACCGCGCCCGCCCGCGTTCAGCCCCGCCACCAGCACCGACTTCCATTCGGTGCCGACCTGGACGTCCGCAATCTCGGGCGAGCCGTCGACCGAGAAGATGTGGTTGGTGCCGTAGGTCGTGCTGGCCAGCTGGTGCAGTTTCTTCATCGTGATGCGCGGAACATACGCCCACAACTCTTCGCCCGAGTTCGCGTCGAACGCGTGCAGCATGCCGTCGTTGGCGGCGGCGAACACGGTCGCCTTGCGGCCTGCATGGGTGGTCTTGAAGGCACCATAGCCGGGCCGGTCGAAATTGCGGCGCGGTTCGCGCAGGTACGCCGGCTTGGACGAGGCGATATCGCCCAGCACGATCGGGATCGTCGTCTTGTCGGTGCCCACTTGCTCGCGCGAGAAGGCGCGCAGGATGTTGTCGTTGGCGTACTGCTGGCGACCGCGCAGCCAGTTGACGATGTTGCGGCCATCGTTGACCAGCGCGCGGTTGGCCACCGACATATTGGCGCACTGCGTCAGCGCATTGCATTTGTTGTCGAACCAGGCGCGCGTGCCCGTGTCCATCGTGTCGTAGCTGAACGCGGCCAGCGCGCCATCCTTGAGCATGTAGATCGAGCGTCCATCCAGGCCATCTTCGTCCACCTCGACCTGCCTGCCGAGCAGGCTCGAGGTATTCCAGTCCTCGGTCGCCGCCACGTCGCCGGTGATGGTATTGACCTTGCGCTTGGACAGGCGCCCGTACCAGTGCACGGTGGTGAACGTCGCCGAGAAGATGTCGTTGTCGCTTTGCGAGATGTTCGGGGTCGAGGTGGCCGCCGCCGCCGCTGCGCCGGTCTTGACTTCGATGTTCGACAGGGCCGTACGCAGCCCTTCCACCACCTGCATCGGATCGGACGCCGAGAAGTACTTGCCATGGCCATTGATCGCGGCATGCCACAGATCGTCCACGCGCGATTGCAGGGCGGCCGAGCCGCTGTCTTCGTCGACGTCCGGATCGGGCCAGACGTAGCGCCCCTGATTGTTCCAGGGGCAGTTGAGCGCTCCGCTGACCAGCTTGTAGAAGTCGCCGTTCGGATCCGGGTCAGTGTCGTATTTCGCCTCGTAGTTCATGATGCCGTCCACGCCCAGGCCGAGGGCATAGGTGCGCATGTGCAGGCGGTTGTTCTCGCCGGTGCCAGCCGGCACCGCGCCGGGTTTCGTGTAGTCCTCGAGCGTGGGGCGCAGTGACACGGTCTTGTCGGCCGAGCCGCCGTTGTACCAGTACAGCGCGATGTCGGCCAGCGATGGCTTGCCCTGGCCGCGCGGATCGACGCATCCCTTCGATTGCAGGCAGAAGCGGGCCGGATTGTCGACCTGATCGTTGCTGGCCACCCCGACCGGGGCCCTGCCATTCCAGTAGCCGTCGGTGGTGATGAACGTGAAGTTCTGCTGGCACGGGAACTTCACGACTTCCTCGCCGGCCCTGTAGTTGTAGGGACTCTGGTTGGCGTACATCTTGCCGATCGCGTGCAGGGCCTGGCGCACCGGGGTCGAGCCCTCCGTATCCATCGCGTACAGCGCGTTGTACCAACTGGTGCGGTCAGCGCCGGCAAACGGCTTGGGCTTGTTCATGGCGCCTTCGACCGCGGCAACCGACAATGCGACCAGCCCCACGTTGTACTTGTCGGTGACGGGCGAGAACGCCTGGCCGACAGCTGTCTTCATCATCTGGTTGCGGGTGCGGTAGTAGCCATACCAGTTGGCGAAGTTGGTCATCTCCTGCGCATACGAGCAGGAGCCGCTGGTGCAGTCGGTGCGGCCGATGGCGCGCGGGTAGATGGTGCGGCCGGGAACGATGTCGGTGCGCACGAACACCGAGCCACTCAGGCCGGTGGTCGACGTCGGCACGATGTCCGAGACCGCGTTGACAGCGCTCATCGTCAGCCAGGTGCGGTTGCTGTAGGTGTTATTGCTCGGGATGGTGTAGTCGATGCCCAGCCCTTCTGCCTGGCCGGAGCTGTCCACCAGGCACAACGTCGTGTTGGGTTCGCTCGCACAGATTGGCGGCGAATTCGGGGTGCCGCCGACATAGGCGGTCACATTGCCCCGCGTGCCGATCCGCGCTTGCAGTGCAGCCACGACCGCGCTCGCGCCCGTGCTGCGGTTGAACGTGATGTCGCCGCCCAGCATGCCGGCGCCGGCAAAGTTCAGGCGGCTCATTACCTGCTTGTCGCGGTTGTTGTTGCTGTTGTTGGTGCTGCCGCCCACGCGCAGGAATGCGGTTGCGCCCGTGGCCCTCGATACCATCAGGCTGGTGCCTGCGCGGCTGTTGTCGGACACCAGGCTGCACACGCTGAGCGACTTGGTGGTCGAACCCGCGGGGCACGAAACCGGCACGACACCTACCACGTTGTCGGCGCCGATGGCCACGCCCAGGCTGCTGCAGCTGGGCACCGCTGCGTTCTTCGGGGAGCGCACGCAGGCGAAGTAACTGTCGGCGTCGCCGACCTTTTCATTGATCGACACGGCCAGCGCCTGGGCCAGGGCGGCCTGCTTGTCGGCGGTGTTGGTGCCGGCTGCCGCAGTCACGGCGCTATTGGTGATCACCTGCGTGCCCAGCGGACCGACGGCGGTTACCTCGGGGATCGAGCGCGTGCTGGCGGTATTGGAAGCCCCGATGCTGATCGTGCCGTACCACGGTGCCACCACGTTCTCGGCACCGAAACGCGGATACTTGTAGGTGCCGACGAACTTGGCCTGACACTTGGTCAATGCTCTCGAGTCGCACCAGCGCACGCGGGCCGCAACGGTGTAGCCTGATGCCGGCGACGTGCCGTTGGCCGTCGCGGCGCGGCAATCGGTCAGGTTGGTATTGGTGCAATATTCGGCGACATTGTTCGTGTAGTAGTACGGGGTGCTGTAGACATAGCGCGCACGGTACCGGGCGTTGGTTGGGTAGACATAGCCGCCCGTGTTGCGCACGCAATTGTTCAGGTTGGCGTCGCACCATTCGATATCGTAGAAGCCGTCTACCAGATTGCTGGAGTCCGTCGAATTGCCCAGGAAGTCGGCCTTGTTGACGCCATACACATCGGTCGGCACGCGCTTCCAGTCGCCCGTGCGCCCGGCGTCGAGATCCGGATAGGACGTGCCGTCGGCCTTGACCGGCGGGACATACCGCACCGCCGGGTCGTAGTACTGGCGGTTGAAGCCGGCACTGGCAAATGGCGGATCGCCGATCTTGCAGGCGCGCGTGCCGGCCGACATCGTGGTGCCGGCGCGGCAGGTGTCGGTGACGTTGATGTAATCGGGCGTGTAATTGAAATTCATCGACCCCGAGTTATCGTACAGCAGCATCAGGTTCGGCTTGACGGTGCCGCTGCCGCTGATATTGAGCAGTGGCAGCTGGGCGATGGCGGTCGGGTCCGCCTGTGCCAGCGGCGCGCCCAGGAGCAGCGCCAGCAATGCCAACTGTGCCATTGGGCCGGTGCAGCCGGCGGCGCGCGTGAGTGTCGTCAAGAAGTTCATGGGCAATCCGTTCGTTTGTACGGCGCCATCAGACGCCGATCAGTACTACCATCTGGTTCACCACGGTGCCGCCGCGCGCACCGTGGATGCGGGCGGTGATCACATAGTGCAGCTGCGGGCTGGCGGCGTACACGACGCCATCGGTGCGGATGCTCTCGCCGATGGCGGTCGCGTTGCCCAGGCCGGCCGTGTTGGCGGCGGTCTGCACGCAGGCGTTCTTGTCGTCGAACGTGCCGGTGCTCTTGCACAGGCGGTGGATCACGTATTCCACCTCGGTGCCGCCCGAATCCGTGACCTTCTTGCTGTCGCTCCAGAACTCTTCTTCACGGGTGGACAGACCGGGCGCCATGGTGGCGCGGTAACCCTCTGCCGGCTGGTGCGCCGTCAGCGCGCCCTTGTCGGTCTTGGCTTTCTGGTCGATCCACTCGAAGCCCTTGTGCAGCCCGAAATCGGCGGCGCGGCTGAGCGTGGCGTCGTAGGCGAGGCTCGATGCGCTCAGCGTCGTGCTGTTGCTCGACTTGAGCAGATAGATGCTCGTCACCAGCATCACGAGCATCATGATCAGCATGACCGGCAGCGCAATGCCGCGCTGGGCTGCCAGGGGCAACGGGTGCGGACGCTGCGCCATCATGGCCTCCATCCCGCATTCCTCAGCGGGACAATGGTGTCGAAGACGCGGTAGCGATAGCAGGTCCAGTCGATTGGATCGTTCTCCACTGCCAGGTCGATCTCCACTTCTTCCGCAGTGGCCTCGCTCGGCTGCGCGCGCGCGAACAGGGTCGGCGCCGTGGTCGTGGCGCTGCACGTACCGTCCGCGGCCGGCCGCTCGGGGTTTTTACTACGCGCTACCACGGCGATGCGCAGCGCCACGATGCGACCATAGTCGCCGGGGCTGCCGGTCACGCCATCGCCGTCGGCATCGATCATGGTGGACGACCAGGCGCTGATGGCGGTGCCCTTCTCCGGTGCAAAGGTGGTGCCGGTGCGCCGGTCGAAACCGTACTGCGCCTTGAGCGAGACGATGTTGCCCGTGACCGCCTGCGAATTTTTGGCCGCGTTGGCCATGTCGGTGGCGCGCAGGCGCAGGTAGCCATCCTCGACCGACCACGTATGAAACGCCAGGCGCGCGCCGGAGCCGAGATTGAACAGGCGGGTCGTATTGCCGGTGTAGTTCGCGCCCAGCGCGCCGCGGTTGAAGCGCTGGCTGGTCGCGCCGAAGGAGAGTTCAGGCTTGTCGGGAACGCTCGATATCTGCGCCAGGGCGCAATCGGCCCCGATCTTCTCGGGCGCGACGACGATCACGTCACCCAGCGTGAAGTAACCCCACGGATCGCGATCGACCTCGACGCTGGTGCCGCCGATGTAGTTCTTGATCACGCGCATCGTCGACGTGCCGCCAGGGGCGCCGCCTGCGTACAGCGTCAGGCGGTCCGGCCCCGTGCCGCCCGGCTCGATCACGGCGGCAGCCAGCGGCCGGATCGTGGCCGCGCCGCGCTTGGCCGGCGCCAGCTCGTAGCCCTGGCTGTCGGCAAACATCGTGTTACAGCCGGTGATCAACGGATCGTTCAGGCCGAAGCCAGCCTGCTCGGCGTCGCTGCTGATCTGGAACATGGCCAGCATGCCGTTCTGCATCGAGTCGGAGCCACCCAGCGCGGCGTCCTTGTTGCGCTCGCTGTCCGTCATGATCCTTGTCGCAAACAGCACCGCCAGCAGGCCGATGACGACACTGACCATCAGTTCGACGAGCGAAAAGCCGCCGGCGCGGGCAATGGACGGGGATGGAGACGGGGCGCTCATGGTTTCGATGCCGTCAGGTAGGATTTGATGCGATGCGTATTGCGCTGGCTGTCACTGGTGCGCTGCCAGCCGATCGCGATATTCACTTCGGTGCGGCCGACCGCCGCATTGGTGGCCACGCCAACCACGACGCCGGCACCGGGAATCCGCTCCTGCACGGCCGCATGCCAGGCGGCCAGCCGCGCACCCGGGGTGCCGCCGGCGGCCAGAGCATAGTCGGCGGCGTGCGGCATGTCGCTGTACATGATGCCCAGCAGCTCGTTGGCAGCGACGGTTGCCTCGGCCCGCATTCCGGCATCCGACAGGGCCGCGATGGAACGCGCCTGCAGACCCAGCGTGCCGACCAGGGCGATACCGAGGATCATCACGGCAAGCAGCGACTCGAGCAGCGCGACGCCGTGTTCGGCACGGCGAATCATTGACGTATGGATCATGGCGGGCACCTGCGCGAATCGCCAGAGGCCGCGTCCGGCACACAGGTCACCGCCATGCCGCCCAGGGTCAGCACGACGGCCGAGGGCTTGAATTTGCCGACCAGCGCACCGGCTGGCGCGAGGTCGACGCGGCGCGCCTGATTCTCCTGGCCGGCATCGATCCAGCCCAGCGGCGTGAAATACACGGCGTCATCGTCGTCCGGATCCAGCGTGACGGTCAGCATGGTGGTCGGGGGCAGCGTGTCGGCGCTGCGCACGAGCGAGCGGTAGTCTGCCGTCGGGCCGGTCGCCCCCTTGGCCGCCGTGGTGGCGGTCGACCAGTCGTTGCTGCCATCGGTGCAAGGGTTGTCGCTGCTGCGCAGGCACACGTCGATCTGCCAGCCTGGCTGGCCGTTCGCACCAGGGGCGAACACCAGCCGGCTCTGGCTGTTATGGGTCATGGCCAGGTTGCGCGCCTGCGTGAAGCCATCGGCATAGAACTGCGCCGCCCCGGTGGCGCGCGTGCCGGCCAGCCAGCCCGTCATCTGCGGCACGCCCACGGCCAGCAGGATGCCCAGCACGACCAGGCCGACCATCGACTCGATCAGCGTGAAGCCGCCTGCAGCGCGCGGGCATGGGCTTACTGGGTACATGCGCCATCCTTGCGGTCGACCCAGCAAGTGGCTTTCTTGGTCCAGCCGGTCGGTGCACCGGTGGTGGCCCGGGTGCCGGCCTGGTTGATGGTATAGACGAAATCAGCGGCGCCGGCGCGGCCGGTTGCGGTCAGCACATAGCCACTGGCAGTGGCGCTCGTCAAGGTGTAGGTGAAGTTCTTGGTATCGGCGGGCTTTCCCGCGAAACCTTCATACGTGCGTTCATTGGACCAGTATTGCTCGAGGCGCGGCTGGGTTGCCGCCAGGTCGCCATGGGCTTCGGCCAGGCGGGCGCGCAGGATGTAGCTGTTGTAGGAAGGTAAGGCAATCGCGCTCAGGATGCCGATGATGGCCACGACGACCATGAGCTCGACGAGCGTAAAACCGGATTGACGTTGCTGCATGTAATTCTCCTGGACGCTGGGCGCTGACGGCCGGGCTACATTTGTCGCGCGGCATATTTCCAGGTGGAATCATAAATCATGTTGCTGTCATTTCCCTGAGGGAATGCTGACAAACCCCTGACAACCGCGCAAAAATGCGCTGCTGGCTTGACGCAACCGCATTATTCAGGGGCTCGCGTGTGTGCAGCAGCCGATGGACAGGATGTCAGCCAGTGGATTTTGACGCGCCAAAACGCACAACGACGTGCGTGCCGCCGCCTGCTGCGTCGCGCATCGTCACGTCCGCACCGTGAGCGCGTGCAATGTCCTGCACGATCGCCAGCCCCAGGCCGCTGCCGGTGGCTTTGTCATCGAGCCGCACGAAGCGCTCGAACACGGCGGCGCGCCGGGCGGCGGGAATGCCGGGGCCGGAATCGATCACGGAAAACTGCGTTACGCCGCCATCCACCCCGCAACCGACCGTCACCTGCCCGCCGTCCGGCGTATAGCGCAGTGCATTGTCGACCAGGTTGTCGATCAGATCGCGCAGTTGAAAGGCGTCGCCCGTGACTGGCGCCGGCGCCAGCTCGAAGCCCAGGTCGATCCCCTTGCGCGCCGCCTTGTCGACAAAGAACTGAATCGACTCCTGCACCAGCAGCGCCAGGTCGAGCGGGCCGACATGGTCGCCCGGGCGCCCTTCCCTTGCTCGCGCCAGCGCCAGCAACTGATTCACCTGGCGGATCATGCGCTCGTTGGCCAGGCCCATCATGGCAAGCGACGCCACGGTGTCGGCATCCTGCGCGTGACGGGCATGCAGCCATTCGAGCTGCAATTGCACGCCAGCCAGCGGCGTGCGGAGCTGGTGCGCCATGTCGGCCAGGAAGTCGCGCTGTGCGCGCGCGCCCGCCTCGACTTTGTCCAGCAGATCGTTGAAACCGCTGACCACTGGCGCGATTTCATACGGCACGCCGTCGGCAGGGATGGGCGCGAGGTCGCCCGGTCCTCGCCTGGCGAGCTCGGCGCGAATGCGCGCGAGCGGGCGCAAGCCATTGCCGACAGAGAGCCAGACGACACCAACCAGCGTCAGCGTACCAAGCGAGACCAGCACGACCAGCGAGCGCACGATCGCGGCGCGCACGTCGAGGCGCTGGCGCAGTGTGCGGGCCACGCCGACGTGCCGGATGCCGGTCGGCGTGGCCACGGCCAGCGCGACGACGCGCACCGGCTCGCCATCGACGTCGGCGTCGTACGCCGGCGCGCCGGGCCGCAGTGCCGGGAAAGCTTTGCTCCCCTCGAGATGCCGCCCTTGCACGTCGCGCACGGCGAACCAGGCGCGCTCGCCCGTGGCAGCAGGGGCCACTGGCGGCAGGCTGGCTGCGCCACCGGCGGCCACGCGGCCCGCCAACGTGGTGGCCGTATCCATGAGGCCGGCATCGAACGCCACCTGGGCGGGCGTCCAGGCCAGGCCGGCGACGAGCGCGGCGAGCACAAGATTGACAAGCAGAATCGGCCCGAGCAGCCATTTCAGCAGGCGCAGGCGGATGCTGTTCATTGGCCGGACGGGATCATGCGGCCGCTTCGAGCAGGTAGCCGAAGCCGCGGATGGTGCGGATCGCCACGTCGGCGCCATCGAGCTTCAGGCGCAGGCGCGACACATAGACTTCCACGGCATTGAGCGTGACATCGTCGCCCCAGGGCAGGATGGCGTCGAGGATTTGCTGTTTGGAGACAACGCGCCCTGCGTGCTGCAGCAGGTATTCGAGCACGCCCCACTCGCGCACGGATAGCTCGATGGCGCCTTCGCCGATGCGCGCGCGGCGCGTGGCACTATCAAGGCTCAGACGGCCCAGGGACAGGACGGACGACGGCGGTGCATGGCGGCGCGCCAGCGCGCGGATGCGGGCAACCAGTTCGGCAGTGGCAAAGGGTTTGACCAGATAGTCGTCGGCGCCTGTTTCCAGGCCACGGACGCGGTCTTCGACAGCGTCGCGGGCCGTCAGCAGGAGGACGGGCATGGCGCCGCCACGAGCGCGCAGGCGGCGTACGACCTCAAAACCATCGATGCCGGGCAGGCCGATGTCCAGCACGGCGACGTCGAATGTGGGGACGGACTCGGTGCGTTGCAAGGCGATGTCAGCGGCGAGGCCATCGCGCACCAGCTGAACCGTCATGGCCTGCGCATTGAGCGCGCGCAGTAAACCGTCGGCAAGCACGGGATCGTCTTCAACCAGCAGGATATGTAGTCCGGTGTGTAGTCCGATTCGCGGCTCAGTGCGCAGCATTTGTAGGAATACCCTGTTTTGTGGACGGTGAACATCACCGTCGGCACCCCGAATTATGCGTTATTTTTTGTTTCCGTAACAAAATACAACGCCTTTTGGGGCCAAAACAGGCATTTCCCCCAGTAGGACTGGGCTGACACGTGATGATGCTTGCAACCTACACCGGGGCGACTACATGTCTTATGTGCGCCAACAGACGGTGGACGTAAAGTACACACATCGCAACGAGGCAAGCACCATACGCCTTCTGACTTGCACCCGACGCACGATAGACCTAAGAGGACATAAAATGAACAACACTCAACTTGCTGGTATCACACAAAAAGCAAAAAGCCAGACCCCTGCCACGAGTGAGGCAATGAAGTCCCAGTCTAAACCGATCGTCAGCTACAGCGGCACCCAACAAAATGAATTGCTGGCAGCACTGCCACGCATGGATCTCGAAGAAATGTTCGACCACCTCGAACTGGTGGCGATGCCATTCGGTAAAGAACTGTTCGAGTATGGCAGCAAACTGGAATACGTGTATTTCCCGACAACGGCAATCGTGTCGCTGCTGTATGTGATGGAAGATGGCGCTACGACCGAAATCGCGGTCGTCGGCCACGAAGGTGCAGTCGGTGTGTCGCTGTTCATGGGCGAGCGCGCTACCTGCTCGGCGGTCGTACAAAGCGCCGGTTACGGTTATCGCCTGCGCACCCAGTACCTGCGTGACGCCTTCAACCGCGGCGGCGCCCTGCCACAACTGCTGATGCGCTACACCAACGCTCTGTTCGCCCAGATGGCACAGAACGCTGTCGGTGGCCGTCACAGCTCGATCGAACAGAAGCTGTGCCGCTGGTTGCTCGACCGTCTGGATCGTTCAGCAAGCAACGAACTGAAAGTGACCCAGGAACTGATCTCGATCATGCTGGGTGTGCGCCGCGAAAGCATCACTGCTGCCGCCGGCAAGCTGCAAGACGAAGGCCTGATCCAGTACCGTCGCGGTAACATCACCGTGCTCGACCGTGCCGGCCTGGAAGACTACGCTGGCGAATGCTACAAGGTCGCCAAGTCGGAATACGACCGCCTGCTGTCGGACGTCGCACGCTAAGCAGTCAACCTGAATTTGCCGCCCTGTGCGGCAGCGAATCCTGATAATCCGGCCCTGCACTCTGCGTCAGGGCCGGCGGTGTGTAAACGGTGCCTGCCACCTCATTGCCGCCCGGCGCCACTGCCGGAATCAAGGCGCGAACACACGTTCCAACGTCATTCACTCCCCGCTCCACCTCCAACGTTCCACCCAATAGCAACGCGCGCTCACGCATGCCAAGCAGGCCATGGGATTTCGTCCCTGTCAGCATGCCATCGGGAATGCCGATGCCATCATCGGTGATTTCCAGACCCCATCCAGTTGGTTCGCGTGTCAGGTTCACGATGACATTGCGCGCCTTCGCATACTTGGCGATGTTATTAAGCGCTTCCTGCGTGATGCGGAACAAGGCAATGGCCTGTGTCGGAGCAGCTTCATCGACGTCAGGATCGATCAGTGCATCACAATCGAGCGACGTCACGTGCGCGTAATCGGCGCAGTAACTTTGCAGCGCCGCTGACAAACCCATATTGTCGAGCAGGCTCGGGCGCAAGTTTTCGATGATGCGGCGCTTGAGCTGGACGGTGTCGACCAGCGTGCGGCGCGCACGGCCCAGCTTATCCGCCAAATCCGGTTCGTTCTCACGCAAGCGATCGATGACCGTGGCCAGGTCGATGCCGATTGCTGTCAGGTTGGCGCCCATCTCGTCGTGCAGTTCGCGGGCAAGCCGTGATTTTTCTTCTTCCGACACGCGAATCAGGTGGCGCGATAGCACGGACAACTGCGCAGTACGTTCCGCGACAATGTGCTCGAGACCGTCGTTCGTCTGCTGCAACGCATGCTCGGCATCCAGGCGCGCCCCAAAGGCGCGCTGCACCAGCTTGTAAAAGAGCAGCAGAATAATGATCGCTGCGACATTGATGCTCACGCCAAACAGCGCCGCGTGCCGGTATTGCTGATAAAAACCGGCAGTGCGTGACTTGAGCAACTCGTTCTGTTCACGGGCCATGATCACCACTTGCAGGCGGATTTCATCCATCTCCGCGCGCTCGTCCGGTAATGCAGCGTTCGCGACAATGGCATCCAGACCACCCTGGCGGAATACGTCCAGAGACTGGTTCAGCAAGGCCAGCTTGCGCTGGACCAGGGCGCGCAATTGCGCCAGATTGCGGGTTTGCGAAGGATTATCGGCAAGCAGCACGCCAAGTGCGCGCAACTGGGCGTCGATCTGCTGCGGCGCGCCGCGCAACGGGCTCAGATACACCGGATCGTTCGACAGGAAATACCCACGCAGACTGGATTCGGCATCCGTGACGAGGAGGTTCAGGTATTGCAGCTCGTCGGAAACCTGGGCGGTCTGCGCCTGGAGCAGGTTGGCGTCACGCAAATCATCGAGATTGCGCAGCAAGAATACGCCATTGACCACAAGCAGCACCACGCAAACGAGGCAGAGCACCGACTTGTGAAGAGGAAGACGACGGGCCGGGCGCTCCCCCCGGGTGGTAGAAAAATACATCCAGACATCCTTTCACGCTGACAACGCGGCCTCGCATTCTACCCGTAAGGACGTATTGTCGCGCCGCAAAGTGGCCCGACGTAACTATTTGTTGCAGTTGATGCTGGTGAATACTGCTGACTTTGGATGACGGCCGCCCCAATGACAAAACGCGCCGAAGCGCGTTGTGGGACCAATCCGATGCGAAGCCTCAGCGCTCTTAGTCGAGCAGATTGTTCTTCATGGCGTAATAGGTCAAGTCGGAGTTGGACTGCAGGCCCATTTTTTCCATGATGCGGGTACGGTAGGTCGACACGGTCTTGATCGACAGCGACAGCGCATTGCCGATATCGGACACGGTCGCGCCCTTCGCCAGACGCAGGAAGACCTGGAATTCGCGATCGGACAGCTCGGTGTGCAGCGCCGTGTTCGGATCGCGGTCAAAACTCTGGGCCAGCAATTCGCCAACCGTCGACGAGACGTAACGGCGGCCCTGGAACACGGTACGCACGGCCGTCTTGAGCTCATCCGCTTCGCATTCCTTGTTCAGGTAACCGTTCGCGCCCATCTTGAACAGGTTCAGCGCGTATTGCTGTGCCGGATAACCCGACAGGATCAGCACGGGCAGATTTGGCTGACCCTGGCGGATGGTGCGCAGGATATCGATGCCGCTTTGATCCGGCATGGCGATATCGAGCAACAGCACGTCGCAAATCTCGCGGCGCGCGATATCCAGCGCCTCACGGCCCGTAGCGCCTTCGGCCACGACTTCAAAGTCGCCCGACGACGAAAAAATCTGCTTGAAACCTGCTCGTACTATCTGGTGATCGTCACAAATGGCAACGCGTATCATTGTCTTCCCTTAAATTTTCCTTGCGCAGGAAAGTGCCGGATCTGCTCCGCCCGGTTGATGCGTGTCATTCAGCATCGCGCGAGTGACATTTTAACACTCCGCGGCCTGCCTTCAACAGCGGTACGAATGCATGAGTGATCAAACGCGGTGCTTGACCCGGCGACGACCCGCTGCCTGCAGGGTCGCTCATCGAACCGGCGCAATCTGGTACGGCAATCTTGCCGCTGGCGTGAGATGCTGGCGTGCACTAGGGCGCTGGTGGCGACCCATGCTTGAGCAGATCGAGGATATCCAGCAAGCCGGCGCGCAATTTATCGCCATCGATGGCCGGTGGGGTGTCGCGCAGGCGCTCTTCATCGAGCTCGGCCACCACGGTCGCGCGATGGTCGAGCCGGTTACGCGCGCCGCTGATGGTAAAGCCCTGCTCGTACAGCAATTCACGGATACGCCGGATCAGCAGGACCTCGTGGTGCTGGTAATAGCGGCGGTTGCCACGACGCTTGACGGGCTTGAGCTGGGTGAATTCCTGCTCCCAGTAGCGCAACACATGGGGTTTGACACCGCACAGCTCACTGACTTCCCCAATCGTGAAATAACGTTTGGCCGGAATGGGTGGCAGCACGGTCAGTTCGGTCTTGTTTGGTCGGTCGTTCATCGTCTATCAGGCTGCGCGCGCCATCGAACCCGAGCCTGAATTGCCTGGCCCGGCTTCTTCCACCATGGCCTTGAGCTTCTGGCTGGCGTGGAACGTCACGACGCGGCGTGCCGTAATGGGAATTTCTTCCCCGGTTTTCGGATTGCGGCCGGGCCGCTGCGGCTTGTCGCGCAACTGGAAATTGCCAAAGCCCGACAGCTTGACGGCTTCGCCGCGCTCGAGTGCATTGCGGATCTCGTCGAAGAAGGTCTCGACCATGTCTTTGGCTTCGCGCTTGTTCAGCCCGACCTGCTCGAACAGCAGTTCGGCCAGCTCGGCCTTGGTGAGCGTGGGCAAGGACTGCTCTGCCTCTTTACGCACGCGCGCCACCAGCATTGCACGATCCAGGTCGGCCACGAGGGCTTCCTGGAACACGGTCGAATCAACGTCGTTATTGTTAATTTTGAGGCCCTGCCCGTAAGTCAAACGATGCCGCGGCGACAGCAACACAGATTGGGACCCGTGTACTGTCAGCCTGGAAATGCATATTATGCACGCAGCTTCGCGTTCAGTTTGGTTGAAGCAGTGGCGAGCACCGCCGCCATGATGGCGTCGACCGCATCGTCCTGCAGCGTCGATTGAGTATCTTGCAAGCTAAAGCGGAAAGCAAGGCTTTTTTCGTCCGCTTCCAGACCCTTGCCGCGATATTCATCAAACAAAACAACGGCTTGCACGATCTTTCCCATAGGATTTACTGCGATTTCAGCAGTAAAAGCATCCAATACGGACTGGGCTGACACGTCCTGTTTCACCACCAGTGCCAGATCGCGCGTGGCGCCCGGGAACTTGGAAATCTCCGCATACACGGGCACGATACGACCGCGCAATGCTTCAGCATCGACCTCGAACACAACCGGTGCTTGCGGCAGATCATACTTTTGCAGCCAGCGCGGGTGCAGCTCGCCGATCACGCCGATCGGCTGGTCGTCGAGCATGACATTGGCCGAGCGGCCCGGGTGCAGCGCCGGATGTTCCGCGGTCGAGAAACGCAGCTGGCGCGGTGCAAACAGCGCTTCGAGATCGGCCTTCAGGTCGAAGAAGTCGACGGCGCGCGTGGCGACGTCCCATTGTTCGTCGAGCGCCGGGCCGTAGGCAATCGCGGCGACGCGCTTTGGCTGGTCGTAACCGGCCACCGTCAGCGGGCCATCCATGATTGATGCGTTGCGCTTGAACACGCCGCCGACTTCGAACGCGCGCACGCGGCCAGCCTTGCGGTTGATGTTGTAGCGCACGTTGGCGACCAGGCTGCCGATCAGCGACGAACGCATCACGCTGAGCTGGCTGGCAATCGGGTTCTGCAGGCGGATCGGTTCGAGGTTACCGGCGAAATCCTGTTCCCACGTACTTTCGACAAAACTCATGTTGACCACTTCCTGGAAGCCCAGGTCGGCCAGCTGGTGGCGGATCGCAAACAGCGAGCGGGTGTTTTCCGGCTCGATCAGCATCGCGCTCGGCGCCGTTGGCGGCCGGGTCGGGATGTTCTCGAAGCCATAGACGCGCGCGACTTCTTCAATCAGGTCTTCCTCGATCTCGATGTCGAAGCGGTAGGTCGGCGCCGTCACGTGGAACACGCCTTCTTCTTGCACGAAGCCCAAATGCAGGCGCGTGAAGATGTCGGCAATCACGGCATCGGTCAGCGGCACGCCAATGACTTGCGCGGCGCGCGCCGTGCGCAGCACGACCGGCGTGCGCACTGGCAGGTTGACGATCTGGTCGTCGATCGGGCCGACCTTGCTGTCCGGCGTGCCGCAGATGTCGATCAGGAGCGCCGTGATGCGCTCGAGGTGCTCGGGCACGGTCGCGTAGTCGACGCCACGCTCGAAGCGGTGCGCGGCGTCGGTCGAGAAATTGAAGCGGCGGGCACGGCCCTGGATGGCGTTCGGCCACCAGAATGCCGCTTCCAGATAGATATCGGTGGTGTCAAGCGACACGGCGGTCGAGTCGCCGCCCATGATGCCGGCCAGCGATTCGATCTGCTGTTCATCGGCGATCACGCCGACCCATTCGTCGACGGCAACGGTGTTGCCATTCAAAAGTTTGAGCGATTCGCCGGTCTTGCCCCAGCGAACATCGAGGCTACCATGGATCTTGGCCAGGTCGAACACGTGCGACGGACGGCCGACTTCGAGCATGACGTAATTGGAGATATCCACCAGGGCAGACACCGAACGCTGGCCGCTGCGTTCCAGGCGGCGCTTCATCCACTCGGGCGTGGCCGCGCGCGCATTCAGACCGCGGATCACGCGGCCGGCGAAACGGCCGCACAGGTCCGGTGCCGACACCTTGACGGGCAGGACTTCATCGCTATTGACCGCCACCGTGCGGGTCGGCTCGAGCATCAAAGGTGCTCCGGTGAGGGCCGCCACTTCGCGCGCCACACCCAGCACGGACAAGCAATCAGCCTTGTTCGGCGTGAGCTTGATCGTGAACTTCAGGTCATCCAGGCCCAGGTAGTCGCGAATGCTCTGCCCCACCGGCGCGTCGGCCGGCAGTTCCATCAAGCCATTGCTTTCTTCGGAGATGCCCAGTTCTTTGCTCGAGCACATCATGCCCTGCGACTCGACGCCGCGCAGCTGGCCAACCTTGATTTCAAACGGCTTGCCATCGGTGCCTGGCGGCAGCACGGCGCCGGCTTTCGCGCAGATGGCTTTCATGCCGGCGCGCACGTTCGGCGCACCGCACACGATGTTGAGCAGGGTGCCGGTGCCGACATCGACCTGGCACACGTTCAGGCGGTCGGCGTTCGGGTGCTTGACCACTTCCTTGACCTCAGCCACGACCACGTTCGAGAACGGCGGCGCGACCGCTTCGACCTCTTCCACTTCGAGGCCCGACATGGTGAGCAGGTGCGACAGCGCGCCGGAGTCGATCTGCGGATTGACGATCGAGCGGAGCCAGTTTTCGGAGAATTGCATAATCTTTGTGCCTCAGCGTCGAATTAATTGAACTGCTTCAGGAAGCGCAGGTCGCCTTCGTAGAACAGGCGCAAATCGCTGATTCCATAACGCAGCATCGTCAGGCGCTCAAGGCCGGAGCCGAACGCGAAGCCGATGAATTTTTCCGGGTCGAGCCCGAAGTTGCGCACCACCGTCGGGTGCACCTGGCCGGCGCCCGAGACTTCGAGCCAGCGCCCCTTGAGCGGCCCGGAGCCGAACGCGATGTCGATCTCGGCCGACGGTTCGGTAAACGGGAAATACGACGGGCGGAAGCGCACTTGCAGGTCATCGGTCTCGAAGAAGGCCTGGACGAAGTTCAGGTACACGCCCTTCAGGTCGGCGAAGCTGATGTTCTCGCCGATCCACAGGCCTTCGACCTGGTGGAACATCGGCGAGTGGGTCGCGTCGCTGTCGACGCGGTAGGTACGACCCGGCGCGATGACCTTGATCGGCGGCGTGTGGGTGCGGGCATAGCGCACCTGCATCGGGCTCGTGTGCGTGCGCAGCAGCAGCGGCTTGCCGGTGCTGTCGTTGCCGTCGATGTAGAAGGTGTCCTGCATCGAACGGGCCGGGTGGTTTTCGGGGCTGTTCAGCGCGGTGAAATTGGTCCAGTCGTTTTCGATCTCGGGGCCGTCGGCCACGTCGAAACCGATGGAGCGGAAGATCTGTTCGACACGTTCCCAGGTGCGCATCACCGGGTGGATGCCACCCTTCGAGCGGCCACGGCCGGGGAGCGTCACGTCGATGGCTTCCATGGAAAGACGCGCCTGCAGCTGCGCTTCGGCGAGCGCATCGCGGCGCGCGGTCAATGCCTGTTCGATTTGTTCTTTGGCGGCATTGATCAGGGCGCCCTGCGCCTTGCGCGCATCGGGATCGAGCTTGCCCAGACCCTTCATCAGGTCGGTGACCTGGCCGGTCTTGCCCAGGTACTTGGCTTTCGCATTTTCAAGCGCGGCGGCGTCTGGCGCCTCCGCGAAATCGGCACGGGCCGCGACGACGAGTTCTTCCAGGTTCATGCTTGTTCTTTTCCTGTTTTTCGTTGGCGGGAGACGCCAGAATCAAAAACGGGGCACAGGTGTGAACCTTGCCCCGCTTCTTTGTGCGCCACGCCCCGTGAAGGGCGCGGCACCAACTTGCTTAGCAGCTTAACGAATCAAGCAGCCAGCTTGGCCTTGACGGCGCTGACAATCGCGGCGAATGCCGGCTTGTCATGCACAGCCATGTCGGCCAGGACTTTACGGTCCAGTTCAATTGCGGACTTCTTCAGGCCGTTCATGAACACGCTGTAGGTCATGCCGTGCGAACGCGATGCCGCGTTGATACGGGTGATCCACAGTGCGCGGAAGACGCGCTTCTTGTTGCGACGGTCACGGTATGCGTATTGGCCAGCGCGCATGACTGCTTGCTTGGCAACACGATATACCTTGCTGCGACGACCGCGGTAACCTTTGGCAAGGTCAAGAACCTTCTTATGACGGGCACGTGCTGTAACCCCACGTTTAACTCTAGGCATAGTAGCTCCTTAGTGTGAGATTAAGCAGATGGCATCATGCGGTAGACGGACGTGACGTCTGCTGCATTGATGTTGCGGGTGCCGCGCAGTTGGCGCTTGTTCTTGGTGGTCTTCTTGGTCAGGATGTGACGCTTGAACGCCATACCCGATTTCACAGTACCACCTGGACGCACGCGAAAACGTTTCTTCGCGCTGCTTTTGGTTTTCATTTTTGGCATAGTCATCTGCCCTCGCGGACAGTCTCATATGTAACAGGATTGCAGGTGGCAGCGACGCTGCTCTTAGATGCCTACTTTCACTTGTTTTGCAGCAGACGATGAGTCTGCTACAACCTGCTTGTCGCAAACAGGAATCGAAGATTGTAGCACAGCTTATTCACGCTTGGATAGCTGACCGCAAGAAAGACAGGCAGTGGGCGACACCCGACGTACGGACGCAATAAAGCCGGGCCGGGCTACAGACAACGTCTGTAACGCGGACCCGGCTCTGGATGCTCCCGGCGAAGAATTACTTCTTCTTCCTCGGCGCGACCACCATGATCATCTGGCGACCTTCGAGTTTCGGGAACTGCTCCACCTGACCGACTGCATCGAGATCCGTGCGCAGACGCTCGAGCACACGCATACCGATATCCTGGTGGGCCATTTCACGACCGCGGAAGCGCAGCGTGATCTTGGCTTTGTCGCCTTCTTCCAGGAACTTGATGAGGTTACGCAACTTGATGTTGTAGTCGCCATCATCGGTACCCGGACGGAATTTGACTTCCTTGACCTGGATGATCTTCTGCTTGAGCTTCGCCTCATGCGCCTTTTTTTGCTCCGAATACTTGAACTTACCGTAGTCCATCAGGCGGCAGACCGGCGGGACCGCGTTTGGCGCGATCTCGACCAAGTCGACGTTCAGTTCTTCGGCCATGCGGAACGCGTCGGCCAGACTAACGATGCCCAATGGCTCGTTCTCTACGCCGTTTAAACGCATTTCGGGATGGGTGATCTCGCCATTGATGCGATTATTCTTGTCAGTAGCTATGTTGTTTCCTTTGAACGTATTGAAATTTGGCCGGGATTACTTCGTCTTGGCGGCGACTTCGCCTACCAGACGTTCCACGAGTGCATCGACGGACATCACGCCCAGATCGACATTGCCTCGGGCTCGCACAGCCACGGTATTCGCGTCTTTTTCTTTATCCCCAACAACGAGGATGTACGGCAGTTTTTGGACGGAATGTTCACGTATTTTATAGGTGATCTTCTCATTGCGCAAATCAGCGTGAACACGCAGGCCTGCCGCGCGCAGCTTGGCCTCGACTTCTTTCACGTAATCGCCCTGCGCATCCGAGATGTTGAGCACCGCCACTTGCACCGGCGCCAGCCACAGCGGCAGCGCGCCGGCGTAGTTTTCGATCAGGATACCGATGAAACGTTCCATCGAGCCGACGATCGCACGGTGCAGCATCACCGGCACACGGCGGGTGTTGTCTTCGGCCACATACTCGGAACCAAGGCGGCCCGGCATCGAGAAGTCGACCTGCACGGTGCCGACCTGCCATGGACGGCCGAGGCTATCCTTCAGGTGGTACTCGATCTTCGGACCATAGAACGCGCCCTCGCCCGGCAATTCGGTCCAGGTCACGCCGCAGGCGCGCAGCGCCGAGCGCAGCGATTCTTCGGCCTGGTCCCAGACCTCGTCCGAACCGATGCGGCTGTCGGGACGCAGCGCCAGCTTGACGTCGATATTGGCAAAACCGAAGTCGTCATACACGGCCATCGCCTGGGCGTGGAACGACGTGACTTCGCGTTCGACCTGCTCTTCGGTACAGAAGATATGGCCGTCATCCTGCGTAAAGCCGCGCACGCGCATCAGGCCGTGCAGCGCGCCGGACGGCTCGTTGCGGTGGCACTGGCCGAATTCGCCGAAGCGCAGCGGCAGGTCGCGATACGAGCGCATGCCCGAATTGTAGATCTGCACGTGGCCCGGGCAATTCATCGGCTTCAATGCGTACGAACGGTTCTCCGACTCGGTCGTAAACATATTGTCGCGGTAGTTTTCCCAGTGACCGGTCTTTTCCCACAGCGTGCGGTCGAGAATCTGCGGCGCCTTGACTTCGCTGTAGCCGGCGACCTGGTACTTGTGGCGCATGTACTGCTCGACCTGCTGCCAGATGGTCCAGCCCTTCGGATGCCAGAACACGAGTCCCGGGGCTTCCTCTTGAAAGTGGAACAGGTCCAGCGACTTGCCGAGTTTGCGGTGATCGCGCTTCTCGGCTTCTTCCAGCATGTGCAGGTACTGCTCCTGGTCTTCCTTCTTGGTCCAGGCGGTGCCGTACACGCGCTGCAGCATCTCGTTCTTGGAGTCGCCGCGCCAGTAGGCGCCCGCCAGCTTCATCAGCTTGAAGACTTTCAGCTTGCCGGACGATGGCACGTGCGGGCCGCGGCACAAATCGGTGAAGCTGCCTTCGGTGTACAGCGAGACCTCCTCGTTTGCCGGGATCGAGGCAATGATTTCCGCCTTGTAGTGCTCGCCGATGGATTTGAAGTAATCGACGGCTTCGTCACGCGGCAGCACCTTGCGGGTGACCGGCTCGTCCTTCTTGGCCAGCTCGGTCATCTTCTTTTCGATGGCGGCCAGGTCGTCCGGGGTGAACGGGCGCTTGTACGAGAAGTCGTAGTAGAAACCGTTTTCGATGACCGGGCCGATCGTCACCTGCGCTTCAGGGAACAATTCCTTGACCGCGTGCGCGAGCAGGTGGGCGGTCGAGTGACGGATCACGTCCAGGCCTTCAGGATCGCGGTCGGTGACGATCGCGAGATCGGCGTCGGCATCGATCAGGAACGACGTGTCGACCACTTTGCCGTTGACCTTGCCGGCCAACGCCGCCTTGCCCAGGCTCGGGGCAATGCTCTGCGCTACCTGCGCCACCGTCACGGGACCGTCAAACTGGCGGCTGGAACCATCGGGAAGTCGGACGTTCAACATGCTGTACTCCAATCGTGGCGCCGCGCGCCGTTAAATAACAAAAATCAAGGATAAATAAAATCTGGACGAAAAAAAACGCGGGCTAGCCGCGTTTTCTTCTTTGTGTCGAGCAAAAGAACACCACACCGCGCCTAGCGATTCCCCCACAACCTGGTTGTAGTTCGCGGTGTCATAACCGTTGATGCCTTTCTCGCTCTTACTGATATTCTGGTGGGCGGTGCAGAATTCGAATCTGCGACCCCTTGGATGTCGACCAAGTATTCTAACCAGCTGAACTAACCGCCCGATGCCGCCATTATAGGGACCTGATTCAGGAACCGCAACCCTCGCGCCAAATTTATTGCTGACCAGCTCACCGTGCTGCACGGGCGCCGATGATTTACACTGGTGCCCCGTTCGATTATTGATTGCATGGCGATGACGTACAAGCCGCACGACCCTTCCCACCTGCATGCTCACCTCGACGGTGACGCACGCCACTCCCATTCCATTGAAGCGCGCAGCCAGAAGGCGCTGGCATTCGCGATGGGCCTGACGCTGCTGTTTGCACTGATCGAGGTGATCACCGGCTTCCTGTCGAACTCGCTGGCCCTGATCTCGGACGCCGGCCATATGGTCACCGACGCCGCCGCCCTCGGACTGGCCCTGCTCGCACAGATGATCGCCAAGCGCCCGCCCTCGGCGCGCCACTCGTTCGGCTTCGTGCGCGCCGAAGCCCTGGCCGCGTTCGTCAATTGCCTGGTGATGCTGGCCCTGGTGGGCTGGATCGGCTGGGAAGCCATTCAGCGCCTGATCCATCCGGAGCCCGTCAAGGGCGGCATCGTGCTGGTGGTGGCCGCGCTGGGCGCCTCGATCAATCTGCTCGTCGCGTGGATCCTGTCGCGCAACAACGACAGCATCAACACGCGCGCCGCGCTCGTCAATGTGATGGGCGACCTGCTCGGTTCGCTGGCCGCGATCGCGTCCGGCGCCATCATCTACTACACGGGCTGGCTGCGCGCTGACCCGATCCTGTCGATCTTCGTCGCCCTGCTGATCCTGCGCTCGACCAGCGGCATCCTGCGCGAGTCGTACCACTTTCTGATGGAAGCCGTACCGCACGCGATCGACTTCGTGCAGGTCGGTGCCGACATGGCCGCCGTCGACGGCGTGCTGGCCGTGCACGACATGCACGTCTGGGACATGTCGCCCGGCCACCCGGCGCTGATCGGCCACATCGAGATCCGCAGCCTGGAGCAATGGCCCGCCGTGCTGGAAGCCGTGCGTGCGATGCTGCGCGCGCGCCATGGCATCGACCACGTGACGCTGCAACCCGAAGCAGCCGGCGGCAAATCGCTGTGAAACCGGCGGTCAACATCGAATTGCCACTGTTCGTGTAAGCACAGGCCCACTCGAAGCGAGCGCGTGCGCCGATAGCCCGGTTCGGCAATCGGCGACATAATGCACGTATGGACCTTACACCGAACGTATTCGACACTCTCATCATCGGCGGCGGGCCGGGTGGCCTGACCGCCGCCATCTACCTGCGCCGCTTTACCCGCAATGTCGCCCTGGTCGACAAGGGCAACAGCCGCCTGGCCTGGATTCCCGTCTCGCACAACTACCCTGGCTTTCCGGACGGGATCAATGGCAAGCTGCTGCTCGACCAGTTACGCTGCCAGCTCGGCAAGTACGGCGGTCACGTGATTCCCGGCGAAATCAGCAACCTGCGCATCGACGATGGCCTGTTCATCGCCGACTGCACGAGCCCGGCGGGCGACGTCACTGAAATGCGCGCCTACACGGTGCTGCTGGCCACGGGTGTGGCCGATGTCGGCATGCCGGTCGAACGTTGGGACGAAGCCGTGGCCAGCGGCGCGGTGCGCCTGTGCCCCGTGTGCGACGGCTACGACGTGATCGACAAGCGCATCGCCGTGGCGACAGCCGAAGTCAATCCGGTCGGCCACGCCCTCTTCATGCGCAGCTTCAGCCGCGACGTGCTGCTGTTCGAGCGCGCTGACGAGTCGGTGGTCGACGCCGACCAGCATGCGCAGCTGCAGGCGGCGAGCGTGCAGCACATCGCGTCACCGCTGGCCGGCGTCACGCTGACCGACGACCTGAAGCCCGTGCTGCACACGCGCGACGGGCAATCCTACGAATGCGATGTGTTCTACCCGATGCTGGGTGAAAATGCCCGCTCTGCCCTGGCTGCCAATCTGGGCGCCGAGACGGTCGAATGCGATACGCTGGCCGTGGACGACCATTGCCGCACGGCGGTGCCCGGCCTGTACGCGATCGGTGACGTCACGCGTGGGCTGAACCAGATCACGGTGGCAACCGGCCAGGCGGCCATTGCTGCAACGACGATCCACAACACGCTGCCGTGGGCGCTGCGCTAGGGCTTTAAGGTCTACAGGCCGCCGGCCAGCTTGCGGCGCCGCTCGATCGCCGCCTGCGCGGCCGTGTCGCCTGCCGCCTCGGCGCGTTGCGCCTGCACCCCCAGCCACGACAGCAGCGGCCGGCGCCAGCCCTGGGTCGACGCCGTGTCGACCGCCAGCGTGATTCCTGCCGGCGTGATGCGGCTCGCCTTGAACTGCGCGCCAGCCGCAACCAGCCGCGCCAGCGGATCGGCAATGCTCTCCAGCGCACCGCCACCAACCACAGCCCGATGCTGCTCGGGCAGCAGCGCCACCTCCAGCCCATCCCACTGCCCTGCCAGATAGGCGGCGTAGGCACGCTGCGCCGGCGTGGCATCGGGTGCCAGCGCTGCGTAACCCGGACAATCCTCGAACACGAGACTGGCCACCTGCGCCGCGCAGCGCACCAGCTCGACCTGGGCTACATGGTCAGCGCGCCCGGTGGCCGTGGTCTCGGCGCGCGCTTCGCGGAACTCGGCATTCGACGCGGCCGTGTGCCCTTTCAGATAATCGTCAACGGACGCGTCGAGCGCGCCCTTGGCGTTCGCCTGCCAGTCGGGTGGCAACGGCTTGCTCGCGCACCCGGCCAGCATTGCAGCGATCAACAATGGAATGCATTTCATGGCAGCTTGATCTCCGGATTGGTGCGCGCGAAAGGCCACTTGCGGTTGATTTCCTCGACCAGGCGATTCACCTTGCGCAGGCTGGCGTCGACGTCCCCGCGCAGTGCGCTCAGGTCTTCGGTTGCTTCGCGCGTGTTGGCGCCAACGGCCTGCGCTTCGACCAGCACGGCGTCGACCTTTTTCAGTGTGGCGCTCGCGTCCTTGAGCACGACATCCAGCTGACGCACGGCAGCCTGGGCGTCGTCCATCACGCCGGCCTGGCCGAACACGCGCTGGTCGGCCTTGGCCAGGATCAGGTTGACGCGGTCGAGCGCTTCCATCAGCTTCTTCGCTTCTTCATCGCCACCGAGCGCGCCACCGAGCACGCCGTAGCGCCCCGACATGCGACCCGTCACGGCCGACAGGTTCGACAGGCTGGTGTTCACGTCCGAGCCGGACGACGTCATGGTTTCCAGGTTTTCCAGCAGCCCCCTGGCCGTGGCGACGATGCGCGGAATTTCCGCGGTGGCGTCACCACGCAGCACGGTGCGGGTCGAGCCGGCCGGCAGCGGCGCATCGGTCAGTACGCCCGTATAGGCGCGCAGGCGCGTTTCACCGACGATGCTCGACTCCAGCGTGAACACGCTCGAGGCGCGCAACCACTTGGCGTCCTTGCTCTGGACGTCGACCAGGATATTCACCTTGCCGGTATCGGCCAGCTCCACCTGGCGCACGCGCCCGATCGGAAAGCCGGCAAACGTCATGTCCATGCCGGGAATGACGCCGGTCGAATCGTCGGCCACGAGCGTCAGGCGCTGGGTCGGCTCGAACACGCCGCGCGCGTACATCACGTAGAACACGAAGCCGCAGATCATCAGCCCCAGAAAAACGAGGAGGATCACGGCCTTGGTTTCGACGTGCTTCGGTTCGTCGGGCAGCGTGGTATCGGGAATCTGGTCCGTCATGTGAGTCTTGGTCCTGTCAATCAGATGTATTTCAGTGCAAGCGAGGCCGCTTCGATCACGATCAGCACGAACAGCAGGCGCAGTGCGCCCGGCTGCACGGTGGAGACCAGACGCCGTGGATAGCGCTGCAATTCAAGGATGGCCGCCGTCGGGATCAGCGCCACGGCCAGGCCGAACAGTACCGTCTTGAGCACGAAGCCGGCCGTGACGCTTGGTGCGAACACGCGCCCGACCGTGCGGGTATAGTCGCCCAGGCCCCATGGGGAGACCCCGTACACGTTCAGGTAGGCCAGCAGCAGCACGACGATGGACGTGACCAGCGCCAGCGTCAGCACCGCCACGGCATTGGCGAACAACTGGGGCACCAGGTCGCTGCGCATGCGCCGCAGCGCCTCGTCGCTGGCGCCGCGCGCAGGCAGCGCGCGGCGCGCAAGGCCGAGGGCCGACGCGTCGAACGCCATGCTGGCGCGCAGCGCGACGAACAGCGCCGCGCACAGCGGAATCAGTTCGAGCACCAGCACCCGCACCACCATCTCGAGCGCAAAGCCTGATAAACCGTAGCTCTTGGCCGTAACCAGCACGATGCGGATGATGACAAGGCTCACCAGGCACGCGGCCAGCGTGAACCAGGGCAGCACTTGCCAGGTACTGGCGTGGATGTGGCGCGCGGTGGCGTGGAAGCGTTCGCGCTGCCAGGTCGACGGCGAGAACGCGAGCACGATGGCGATTGCGCCCAGGTGAATCATGTACCACCAGCTGCGCAGGTAGCGTTTGGCGTGCGCGAACCAGAGTTCGGGATGGGCGGTGGAAGGGAGCGAGCGCGGCATGGGCTGAATGATACTGCGGTTGCGGCAGGCTGCGCGGGTCGGTGACAAATGATTACGTCACCTCGCCGCGCACCGGGCATGCCCCTACTGCCGCTTCGCCTCCATCACGCCGCCCACTTCCATGATCGCCGCCAGCGCCTTCTGCGCCTGCGCCGTCGACCCGATTTCGGCCGTGAAGATCATGCGCGCCTGGCCCTTGGCGCTTTGCGTATTCACCCCGATCACATTGATCTTCTCACGCGAAAAGACTTCGGAGATATCGCGCAGCAGCCCTTGCCGGTCCTGCGCCAGGATGAACAGGTCGACCGGATAAACGGTTTCGTTGCCCGCTGAACCCCATTCGGTCTGGATGACGCGTTCCGGCGACTTGGCCTGCATCTCCGAGAAGTTCTTGCACGTCAGCCGGTGGATCGAGACGCCCTTGCCGCGCGTGACAAAGCCGATGATCGGATCGGGCGGCGCCGGCTTGCAGCACTTGGCCAAGAGCGTCATCAGCCCCTCGGTGCCCAGCACCAGCACGCCCGACTTGGCGCCCTGCTCCACGCTCGAGGCGCGGCTCTTGTTGTCGAACTTCGGCTCTTCGACCGGCGCTGGTTCGTCGCCATCGTGCAGCGCCGCTTCCACGTGGCGCAGGCTGAACTTGTCCTTGCCCACTTCGATGAACAGTTCGTCGACCTTGGCAAAGCCCAGCTTCTGCGCGAGCAGCTCCAGGTTGACGGCTGTCTTGCCCTCGCGCTGGAGCGACTTTTCGACGAGCGCGCGGCCATGGGCCAGCGTTTCGGCCTGGTCCAGCGCGTGGAACCAGGCGCGGATCTTCGAGCGCGTGCGGCTGCTGACCGCGTAGCCGGGACTGAGCCAGTCGCGCGACGGGCCCTGATTGCCACTGGAGCCCTTGGCCGTGATGATTTCGCAGGTCTGGCCATTCTTGAGCTGGGTATTGAGCGGCACCATCACGCCATCGATGCGCGCGCCGCGGCAGCGGTGGCCGACATCGCTGTGCAGGTGGTACGCGAAGTCGATCGGCGTGGCGCCCACCGGCAGTTCGAGCACCCGCGCCTGCGGCGTCAGCACGAAGATGCGGTCGTCCAGCGTCGTGGCCTTGAGCTTTTCGACCCATTCGCGCTGCAGTTCTTCCTGGCCCGACACTGCATCGGACACGTCGGTCTTCCAGGCCAGCAGCTGGCGCAGCCAGGCGATCTTTTCGTCGTATTGCTGGCTCTTGAAGTTCGAGCCCCCTTCTTCTTTGTAGCGCCAGTGCGCGGCGATGCCGTATTCGGCAAAGTTGTGCATCTCCTGTGTGCGGATCTGCACTTCGAGCGGCCGGCCGTCTTCGGCCATGACCACCGTGTGCAGCGAGCGGTAGCCGTTGGGTTTCGGGCGCGAGATGTAGTCGTCGAACTCTTTCGGCACCGGCGTCCAGATATTGTGGATCACGCCCAGCACCGTGTAGCAGGTCTTGATGTCGGGGACGATCACGCGAAACGCGCGCACGTCATACAGCTCGGTGAAATCGAGCTCCTTGCCGCGCATCTTGCTCCAGATGCTGTAGATATGCTTCGGGCGGCCCGACACATCGGCCGGAATCGACGCCGACGCCAGCTCGCGTTGCAGGCGCCCGATCGACGAGGCGACAAAGCTTTCGCGCGACATGCGCTTTTCTTCGAGCATCTTGGCGATGCGCTTGTAGGTATCGGGTTCGATGAAGCGAAACGCGAGGTCTTCGAGTTCCCACTTCAGTTGCCAGATCCCGAGCCGGTTGGCCAGCGGCGCATAAAAGTCCAGCACCTCGCGCCCGTAGGCGCGCGTGACGTCGTCGAACCGTTTGTGCTCGGCGAAGTGGCGCAGCGTGGCCGCGCACGAGGCCAGGCGCATCAGCACCACGCGCATGTCGGTGGCCATCGCCAACAGCATCTTGCGCAGCGTCTCGTTTTGCGCCGCGGCCTGCTGCGCCGCGTTCTTGCCGCTGCCCACGGGCGCGCCGCCCGCGGTCAGGTCGCGCAGGCGGATCAATTGATGCACGCCCTGCACGAGCGCAACGACGCCGGCGCCGAAGCGTTCCTCGAGGTCGGTGAACACGGCCGGGTCCATCAGCGCCAGCTCGAACACCAGGCCGGCGATGCGGGTTTCGGCATCGGTGTTCAGATACGCGAGCGTGCCGGCAGCGCCAAGCGAGAATTCGAACGCGCTCTGGCCCGAGCCGGCCAGGCGCGTGCCGTAGGCGCCGAATGCATACTCGAGCGCAGCGTGCACGCGCACGCAGTCCTCAGGGCTCAGCCCCTGTACCAGGCCGGTCTTGGTATCTCCTAACAGTGCGGTGGAGACCATGCGCTCAGCGCAGTGCGGCGATGATGCACACCTCGACCAGGCATGCCGGGTTGGCCAGCTTGGCTTCGACGGTGGCGCGCGGCGGCGTGTGACCCTGGGCGACCCACTCGTCCCAGACGTCGTTCATGCCGGGGAAGTTGTCCATGTCCGAGATGAAGATATTGCAGGACAGGATGCACGATTTGTCGCTGCCCGCTTCGCCCAGCAAACGGTCGACGTGGCCCAGCACTTCGCGCATCTGGCCATCGATGCCCTGGGTAGTATCCTCGGCGATCTGGCCGGCCAGGTACACGGTCTCGTTGTGGATCGCGACTTCGGACAGTCGTTTGCCTACATGCAGTCGTTTGATTTCCATGGTCTCTTTCTGTTCGATAAAGGTTGATTCAGGCCGGATCGTCATGATCCCGTGCCGTTTAAAAATGTGCGGGCAAGTGCGATCTGGTCGGCATGCACGAACGTCGGCGCATGGCCGACGCCGGGGATCTCGACCAGGCGCGCCCGCGGCCCGCGGGTCGTCATCTGCTGCGCCGTGGCGTGCGAGAGCAGATCGGACTGTTCGCCACGCACCAGCAGCGTGGGGCACGTGATCGCATCCCAGGCCGCCCACAGCGCCGCTTCGTCCTCGGCCGCGCGTTCGACCGTCATGCTGCGAAACGGCTGCGCCAGGTTCAGGTCGTAGTGGCGGCGCCACTGGCCGTCGGCGTCCTGGCGCAGCACATCGCTGGCCAGCTTGTGCCACTCGGCGTCGGCGTGCGGCCCGAATGGCGCCGAGACGGCCTTGATGTAGTCGGCGCCGGCCGCAAAGCTCGGAAAGCGCACGTCCTGGCCGATGTATTCGCCGATGCGCTGCAGCGCCTCGCCGCCCAGCGCCGGCCCGATATCGTTGATCACGAGCCGCGAGATCGGCGAGTTTTCCATTGCGGCCAGTGTCATGCCGGTCAGGCCGCCCATCGAGGTGCCGAACCAGGCGACATCCTCGCTGTCTGCGCCGGCAGTCACGCGGGCGATCAGCGTGACCATGTCGGCCACGTATTGCGACACCTGATAGCCGGCCGGATCGCACAGCCGGTCGGAGCGCCCACGCCCGACGATATCCGGGCACACGACGCGCCAGGTATCGCACAGCGCGCGCGCCAAGTGGTCAAAATCATCCCCGACGCGGGTCACGCCGTGCACGCAGACGAGCACCTTTGGATTGTTTTCCGCGCCCCATTCCTTGTAGGCGACGCGGTGCAAACCGGCAGGCGAGATGCACTGGACGCTCTTGAATCTGGGCTCGGACATCGCGACTCCGGAATAAGAAATGTATGAAAGGCGCCTGGCGGCTTTCGCACGCGGAAGGCGTTACGGTTAGAATTCTACCAATTCTGAGGGAGTTCCCCCCATACGCTCGCCAACGGGCATTTACCCATGAGGACACAATGACATCGACCATGCTAAACGGTAAAACGGCTCTCGTCACCGGATCGACTTCGGGCATCGGCCTGGGCATCGCACGCTCGCTGGCCGAACAGGGCGCCAATATCGTGTTCAACGGCTTCGGCGACGCGCAGCAGATCGAAAAGCTCTACACCGATATCGGTGCCGAATTCGGTGTGCAGACGGCGTACCACAATGCCGACATGTCCAAGCCCGACGAGATCGCTGCGCTGATGCAGTATGCCAGCGACAAGTTCGGCGGCGTCGACATCCTGGTCAACAACGCCGGCATCCAGCACGTGGCCGCGCTTGAGGATTTTCCGCCCGAACGCTGGGACGCGATCATCGCCATCAACCTGAGCTCGGCCTTCCACACGACGCGCCTGGCCTTGCCCGGCATGAAGCAAAAGAACTGGGGCCGCATCATCAACCTGGCCTCGGTCCATGGCCTCGTGGGTTCGAGCCAGAAGTCGGCATATGTCGCGGCCAAGCACGGGCTGGTCGGCCTGACCAAGGTCACCGCGCTGGAAACGGCGCAAACGGGCGTGACCTGCAATGCGATCTGCCCCGGCTTCGTGCTCACGCCACTGGTCCAGAAACAGGTCGACGACCGCGCCGCCCGCGAAGGGCTCGACAACGACGCGGCGCGCAAGGCGCTACTGATCGAAAAACAGCCATCCGGCGAATTCGTCACGCCCGATGAACTGGGCGCACTGGCCGTGTTCTTCTGCAGCCCGGCGGCCAACCAGGTGCGCGGCGTGGCCTGGAATATGGACGGCGGCTGGGCTGCTCAGTAACAATTCTCCCGTCGTGGCCGGGCTTGTTGCCCGGCCACGCACACTCCGGGTGCGAAAATTTCCACGCCGCACTGCTGCGGTGCAGCATGCGGATTTCCACAATAGCCCGCACCGCTTGAATGCGCCACCATGGCATCACTACCAACCTCGTTGAAGAGTTGCCATGAAGAAGCCGTTTTATAAAATCCTGTACGTCCAGGTATTGTTCGCCATTGTTCTTGGCGTGTTGCTGGGCGTATTTTACCCAGAGGTAGGCACCGCGATGAAGCCACTGGGAGACGGCTTCATCAAACTGATCAAGATGATCATCGCCCCCGTGATCTTCTGTACCGTCGTCGCCGGTATCGCCGGCATGCAGGACATGAAGAAGATCGGCCGCGTCGGCGGCAAGGCACTGCTGTACTTCGAAGTCGTGTCGACCTTCGCCCTGGCCATCGGCCTGGTCGTCGCCAACGTCGCCAAGCCGGGCGCCGGCTTCAACGTTGATCCGGCCACGCTTGATTCGAGCTCGATTGCGCAATACACGACCAATGCGCATGCCCAGACCACGACCGAGTTCATCATGCACATCATCCCGACCACGTTCGTGGATGCGTTTGCTACGGGTAACATCCTGCAAGTGCTGCTGGTCGCGATCCTGTTCGGTTTCGCGCTGTCGATGATGGGCGAGCGCGGCCGTCCGGTGACCAAGTTCATCGATGACATCTCGCACGTGATCTTCGGCATCGTCAACATCATCATGAAGGTCGCTCCGCTGGGCGCATTCGGCGCGATGGCGTTCACGATCGGCAAGTACGGCATCGCGTCGCTGCTGCCGCTGGCCAAGCTGATGGGCTCGTTCTACCTGACCTGCGCCCTGTTCATCTTCATCGTGCTGGGCACGATCGCCCGCTTCACCGGCTTCTCGATCTTCAAGTTCATCCGCTACATCAAGGAAGAATTGCTGATCGTGCTGGGTACGTCGTCGTCGGAAAGCGCGCTGCCAAGCCTGATGCGCAAGCTGGAAAGCCTGGGCTGCGCCAAGCCGGTCGTCGGCCTGGTCGTGCCAACCGGTTACTCGTTCAATCTGGACGGCACCAACATCTACATGACGATGGCCGCCCTGTTCGTGGCGCAAGCGACCAACACCGACCTGACGCTGACCCAGGAACTGACCATCCTGCTGGTGGCGATGCTGACCTCGAAAGGCGCATCGGGCATCACCGGCGCCGGCTTCATCACGCTGGCCGCAACGCTGGCGGTGGTGCCGACGATCCCGGTGGCCGGCATGGCGCTGATCCTGGGCATCGACCGCTTCATGAGCGAAGCGCGCGCGCTGACCAACTTCATCGGTAACGGTGTGGCCACGGTCGTCGTGTCGAAATGGGAAAACGAACTCGACGTCAAGCGCATGGACGATGTCCTGCATAACCGCGTGATCGTCGAAGACCAGACCACGATGAAGGCCGTGCGCGAAGCGGCGTAATCTTCTGCCCTTGCCCGTCCATGAAAGCCGCATCCTTCGGGGTGCGGCTTTTTTTTGGCGTGCCCGATCGTGCGAATGCTGCCCGGTAGCGTCTGGTATATTGAACATCCCGACTGACGACCGGCCGCGCCGGTGCTTCCACGATGCTGATTGCCGCTCCCCCCGACAACGAAGCCGCGCGCCTGGCCGCCCTGTACGACCTCTTGATCCTCGACACGCCCGCCGAGGAGCGCTTCGACCGGATCGTGGCCTTTGCCGCCACCGAGTTCGATGTGCCGATCGTCACCGTCACGCTGATCGACACGGATCGCCAATGGTTCAAGGCCCGCACCGGCACCGCGCTGTGCGAAACCGGCCGCGACATCTCGCTGTGCTCCCATGCGATCCTCGAGCAGGACATCCTGGTCGTGAACGACACGCTGCTCGATGCGCGCTTTGCCGACAATCCTCTGGTCACCGGCGCGCCGCACATCCGCTTCTATGCCGGCGCGCCATTGACCATGCCGTCACGCCTGAGCCTGGGCACCCTGTGCCTGATCGACCGCAAGCCTCGCACGCTGGATGCGATGGAACTGGGCATCCTGCGCACGCTGCGAGATCTGGTCGTACTGGAACTGCGCAATATCAGCGAGGTGGCAGATGCCTGACACAACCAAGCACATCCTGCTGGTCGAACCGGAACCGATGCTGCGCCGCACCGTCGCGATGACGGCGCGCAGCCTGAACCTGGGCCAGGTCCATGAAGCGGCAACGAGCGCGGCCGCACTGCGCCTGCTGAGCGTGCGCACGTTCCAGGGCGCGGTAATTGCCGTCGACTGCGTGGGCAGCGGCAAGGACAGCCGCTATGACCTGGGCCTGATCGACCGCCTGCGCGCCGATGCGGCCGCCAACAAGCAAGGCTTGTCGATCGCGATCATGACCGAAACCGCCACGCCTGAACTCCTGAGCGACCTGCGCGAACGCCGGATCAGTCGCGTGATCCTCAAGCCATTTCGCGCCAGGTTGGTTCTCGACACCATCGAAACGATGTGCCGCTCAGGGAAAACATAGGCCGAGCTCGCCAGAGCACGCGCAAATCTTCGTAGACAACTCAATCTAGACAAGATAATCTAGCTTCATCTTGCCTATTCGAGGATGTCATGCCGCACTCCCCCGACGCGCCCAAGCCCACGCCTGCCGAGCTCGACCTGTTACAAGTGCTGTGGCCGCTGGGCGCCGCCACCGCCAAGCAGGTCCATGAAGCGATGCTGCCGCAGCGGCCCGACGTGACCTACGCAACGGTGCTGCGGCTGATGCAGGTCATGCACGCCAAGGGGTTGCTGGCGCGGGACGAAAGCGAACGCTCGCACGTCTATAGCCCGCTCCACGCGCGCGATGCGCTGCAGGGCAATCTGCTCAATGACCTGATGCAGCGGGCCTTTGCCGGCTCGGCCAAGGCGCTCGTGCTGGCGGCGCTCAAGAGCGGCATCTCGAAGAAGGAACGGGCCGAAATCGAGCAACTGCTGAAGGACGGGGACGGCCAATGACCGCCGCCCACTTGGTCGCCAGCATCGGCTGGACACTCGTCGAATTCATCTGGCAAGGCGCGCTGATCGGCTGCGCCGTGGCGCTGGCCATGACCCTGCTGCGCAACGCGCGCGCCGAGCACCGGTATGCGGTCGCCTGCGCCGGGCTGTTGCTATGCCTGCTCTGGCCCGCTGCCGAACTGGTGACGCGTCTGGCCGGCACGCAGGATCTGGCGGCCCAGCCGATGGAGACCTTTGCCAGCGGCCTGCTGACGGGTCCACTCGACGACAGCTGGCGCGCCGTGTTCGAGCGCAGTCTTGGCTGGATCGTCGGCACGTGGGGCGTCTGCGCTGCCGTGCTCGCATTGCGGATGATCGCAGGATTGCTGTGGCTGCACCGCGCTGCGGTGGCCGAGGCAAGCGAACCGGTCTGGCAAGCCCGGCTCGACCGGATGGCGCAGGCTGCCGGTATTGCGCGCACGGTCAGGCTGCATATCGTCGCGGGCCTGGCCAGCCCGGTCACCTTCGGCTGGTGGCGGCCAGTGGTGCTGGTGCCGGCATCGCTCGTGTCCGGTATGCCGGCCCACTTGCTCGAAGCGCTGCTGGCGCACGAACTGGCGCATATCCGGCGTCACGATTACCTCGTCAACCTGCTGCAGAATGTGGTCGAGGCACTGCTGTTTTATCATCCGGCAATCTGGTGGATCTCGGGACGCATCCGCGTCGAACGGGAACTGGTTGCCGACACCATCGCAGCAAGACAACTGGGCGAACCGCGGCGCCTGGCTCTTGCGCTCTCCGAACTGGAGCGACGCCAGTTCTCAACCCAGCATCTGGCCCAGGCGGCCAATGGAGGCAATCTCATGCAACGCATCAAACAACTCGTTCGTCCCGACACGCAGGCGCTGAACTGGAAAGCCGCGCTTCCGGTGCTCGGCCTGGCTTTGGCAGCCCTGGCCGGCTGCACGAGCACGGCGCCGGTCAATCCGTTTGCCGCGATGCCCGACAACGACACGACGTCGCCTGTCGCAAAGTTCAATTCGTGCGCCAAGCCTGTGTACCCGGCCGATGCGCTGGCGGCCAAGGTCGAGGGCACGGTGACGCTGGGGATGCTGGTGAAGGCCGATGGCAAGGTGCGCGAAGCTGTCGTGCGCCAGACCAGCGGCAATGGGTCGCTGGACGAGGCAGCGCGCGCTGCGATTGCCAAATGCAGCTTCCAGCCGGGCACGGTGAATGGCGCGGCGAAGGAACAGTGGACCGAAGTGAAGTACGTGTGGACGACGAGCTGATTGCGCTGTCAATGATGCCGGCTGCGGAGGCATTGTAGGGTGGACGGGTTTCCCGTCCACGCGTTCAACGATGGTTAATGCGCCACGAAATCCGGGCAAGTTGAACGCGTGGGCGGCATAGCCGCCCACCCTACGTTCAGCGACGGCATTCGCCAGAATGCAAGCCCCCCCCGCCAGCAACGGCTACGCGTGCTGGACGGCCGACACGTCCAGTTCGCAACCGGTCGCGGCGACGATCTCATCTACACCCACGCCGGGCGCCAGCTCAACCAGCTTCAAGCCGCTGGCCGTCACGTCGAGCACACCCAGATCGGTGATGATGCGATCGACCACGCCGACACCGGTCAACGGCAGATCGCACTTCTTCAGCAGCTTGTGGCTGGTGGAACCATCCTTGGCGGTGGCGACATGCTCCATCACCACGACCACGCGCTTGACGCCGGCCACCAGGTCCATCGCACCGCCCATCCCCTTGACCATTTTCCCCGGAATCATCCAGTTGGCCAGGTCGCCTTCTTCCGACACCTGCATCGCGCCCAGGATCGCCAGGTTGATCTTGCCGCCGCGGATCATGCCGAACGAATCGGCCGAGCTGAAGTAGGCCGAGCCCGGCAGCGCCGTCACGGTCTGCTTGCCGGCGTTGATCAGGTCGGCGTCGACCGCATCCTCCGTCGGGAATGGGCCGATGCCCAGCAGGCCGTTTTCGGACTGCAGCGAGACCTCGATATCCTTCGGTACATAGTTTGCCACCAGGGTTGGCAAACCAATGCCCAGGTTCACGTAGAAGCCGTCTTGCAGCTCCAGCGCCGCACGCGCGGCCATTTCATCACGAGTCCATGCCATGTTGTTGTCTCCGTTTCTGTCGTCGGGTTAATCTCAGGTGCGCACGGTGCGCTGCTCGATGCGCTTCTCGGGCGACGGGTTGTGGACGATGCGGTGCACGAAGATGCCCGGGGTATGCACGTGGTCGGGATCGATCTCGCCGACTTCCACCAGCTTCTCGACTTCGACGATGCAGACTTTGCCGGCCGTGGCCACGTTGGGGTTGAAGTTGCGGGCCGTCTTGCGAAACACAAGGTTGCCCGAGCGGTCGGCCATATAGGCCTTGACCAGCGACACATCGGGGAACAGCGCATGCTCCATCACGTAATGCTCGCCGTTGAATTCGCGCGTTTCCTTGCCCTCGGCGACGATGGTGCCGTAGCCGGTCTTGGTGAAGAAGGCCGGGATGCCGGCGCCGCCGGCGCGCAGCTTCTCGGCCAGCGTGCCTTGCGGCGTGAATTCGAGTTCGAGTTCGCCGGCCAGGAACTGGCGCGCGAATTCCTTGTTTTCGCCGACGTACGACGCGATCATTTTCTTGATCTGGCGTGTCTCGAGCAACTGGCCCAGGCCGAAACCATCGACGCCCGCGTTGTTGGAGATGGCGGTGAGTTGCTTGACACCCGAGTCGCGCAATGCAGCGATCAGGGCTTCCGGAATACCGCACAGGCCAAACCCGCCCACGGCGATGGTCTGGCCGTCCTGCACGACGCCTTCAAGTGCCGAGCGCGCGTCTGGATACACTTTATTCATACCTGTCCCTTTTATAAGTTTGAGAACCCGTCTCAGCATAGAATACCGGCAGCCCGTGCACAATACCGTAGAACTACCGCCATGCCGCCCACCTGCACGCCAATGAACAACGCCCTGACCCGCCTCACATGAACCTGCCCCACACGATTGACTACGAGATGATTTTCCAGCACGCGCCAGTGGGCATGTGCATCTCGCGCGACCGGGTGATAGAGGCCTGCAATGGCGCGCTGGCAGCGATGTTCGGCCATCCGGCCGGCCACCTGACCGGCTCATCGTTCTCGGTGCTGTATCCGACGATGGACGAATTCCTGCGCACAGGCGACCGCATCATCCCCATCATGAACGCGAAGGGGCGCTACTCGGACGAGCGCATCATGCGCCGCGCCAATGGCGAGCTGTTCTGGTGCCATGTGACGGGCCGTGCGCTGTCCCCGCTCGAGCCCCTGGGCGCCGGCGTCTGGATCTTCGAGGATGTCAGCGAGAAGCGGCCCGTGACGGCGCAACTGACGCCGCGCGAGCGCGAAATCGCCGCGCTGCTGGTCGAGGGCAAGACCAGCAAGGTGATCGCACGCGAAACCGACCTTAGTCCGCGCACGGTCGAAATGCACCGCGCCAGCCTGATGCGCAAGTTTGCGGCATCGACGTCGGTGGAGCTGGTGCACAAGCTGGTGGGTGCGGGCTGACAGGCCATCAGCGCCCCGATGCACCGTCGCGCGATTACCGGTACAGCTGCCAGTGCTGTTCGCGCATGCGCTCCAGCAGTAAACGCAAATCTCCATCGAGCCGCCGGTCTTCACACACCGGTGCAATATCCTGCCCCAACTGCGCCAGCATCTGCGCCAGCGGCGCCGGCAACGCCCGCTCCAGCTCGAGCCTGCAGCGCAGCCACACGCCTTGGCGCACCGCGATCAAGAGCGCCGCGGCCACCTGCTCGGTCAGTTCCAGCACGCGCAGGCAGTCGCGCGCGGCAATCGTGCCCATGCTGACCTTGTCCTGGTTGTGGCATTCGGTCGAGCGTGAAAAGACCGATGCCGGCATCGTCAGCTTGAGCGCTTCGGCGGTCCAGGCCGACGCGCTGATCTGCAGCGCCTTGAGGCCGTGATTGATGGCAGCGCGCTCGCCCTCCATGCCTGACAGGTTGGCGGGCAGCCCGGCGTTGTAGCGTGGATCGACCAGCAGCGCCAGCTGCCGGTCGAGCAGGTCGGCCAGGTTGGCGACGGCATTCTTCATGCTGTCCATCGCAAACGCGATATGGCCGCCATAGAAATGCCCGCCATGCAGCACGCGCTCGCCCTCGGCGTCGATGATCGGATTGTCGTTGGCACTATTGAGTTCATTCTCGATCGTGGTGCGAAAGAACGGCAACGCGTCGGCCAGCACGCCGATCACGTGCGGTGCGCAGCGGATCGAATAGCGGTCCTGCAGGCGCTTGCCGTTGCGCTCCTGCTGGCCGGTGTACGCCAGATCGGCGCGCAGCCAGGCGGCGACGTCCTGCATCCCCGCATGCGGCTTGACCGAGAACAGCGTTTCATCGAAGTGATGGGCGTTGCCATCGAGCGCAAACGAGGCCATCGCCGTGATGCGTGTGGTGAGGCGCGTCAGGTAGGCGGCGCGGTCCCAGGCCAGGCAGGCCAGGCCCGTCATGACGGCGGTGCCATTCATGATCGCCAGGCCCTCTTTCGGCCGCAGGCGCAGCGGCGCGATGCCGGCCTCGCGCAGCGCGTCGGCAGCGGGCATCTACACGCCGCCGCGCAGCACTTCACGTTCACCGCACAGCACGGCCGCGAGATAGGACAGCGGCGTCAGGTCCCCACTGGCGCCGACCGAGCCTTCGCTGGGGATCAGCGGCAGCAGGTCGGCGTCGAACAGGCGCACGATCTGCTCGAGCAGGTCGATGCTGACGCCCGAAAAACCCTTGGCCAACGATGCCAGGCGCGCGGCCATCACGGCGCGCGTCTCGGCCGGGCTCAGAAAGCTGCCCAGGCCACAGCCGTGGTACGTGTACAGGTGGTGCGGCAGTTCGGTCACGAGCACCAAAGGTACCGGCACCGTGCACGAATCGCCGTAGCCGGTGGTCACACCATAAATGGCGCCGTCTTCAAGCAAGAGCCGGTCGAGGAAGTCGGCGCCGCGCTGAATAAAAGCGCGAAAGGCCGTGTCTGACGAGAGCACCGGCCGGGCCGCGCCGCGCGCGATGCCGACGATGTCGTCCAGCGCGAGGCGATTGCGGTCGAAACAGACCACGGCGGTCACGCAGCCGGGAAGACGCTGCGCAGTGCAGCCGGCAACGGGGCCGACTTGCCCACCTTGAAATCGACCCACACCACCTTGGCCATGCCATTGGCGTGCAGCTCGCCCGGTGCGCCGTCTGCGTCCAACAAACGGATTTCGTGCGACACCTCGATGCTCGAGCGCCCCGGCGGCGCGATGAAGGTACGCACCTCGATCTCGCCCGGATAAGTCAGCTGTTTAAGAAAGTTCATCGACGCGTTGACGATGACGGGGCCTTCGTCGCGCGAATCGGGCAGGCCACCGACCTGCTCGAGCCAGGCAATGCGGGCCGACTCGATGTAACGGAAGTAATTGGTATTGTTGACGTGCCCCATGGCGTCCATATCGCCCCAGCGGATCGGCATGCGCATGGTGTGCACCAGCATTGGTGCGGTAGTCTCACTACTCATTCTGTGGTTCCTGGCGTTTAGTGCGCCATCATGCCGTCGTCGGCCGTGATGATGGCGCCGTTGATGAAATGGGCTTCTTCGGCGGCCAGCAGCAGCAACAGGCCGTCGAGGTCTTCGGGCCGGCCGGCGCGCTTGCGCGGCAACATCTCGACAAGTTTGCGGCCCTGCTCGGTCTCGAAATAATCTTCGTTCGCATCGGTGGCAATGTAGCCGGGGCAGATGGCATTGACGTTGATGCCGTACTTGCCCCACTCCACCGCCATCGCCTTGGTCATCTGCACCACACCGGCCTTGCTCATGCAGTACACGCCGATCTGCGGCAGCACGCGCAGGCCCGCCACCGAAGCAATATTGACGATGCGATGCTGCTTGCGCGGGTCGCCCTTGGCGCGCGCGATCATGCGCTTGGCGGTTTGCTGGGCCACGAAGAACGCGCCGCGCAAATTGGTGTCCATGATGTAGGTGTAGTCATCTTCGCCCACATCAATCAGGCGCTGGGTCGATGACACGGACGAATTGTTGATCAGGATATCGATCGGCCCGGCCTCGGTTTCGGCATGGGCAATGGCCGCCTTGATGCTGCCGAGGTCGGTTACGTCGAGCCGCACCACGTGGGCGGCGCCGCCGTCGGCTTCGATCTCGGCGCGCAGCTCCTTGAGGCGCTCGACGCGGCGCGACGCCAGCACGACCTGCGCGCCGGCGCCGGCCAGGGCCTTGGCGAAACGGGCGCCCAGACCGCTCGATGCGCCGGTGACCATGGCGATCTTTCCTTCAAAATTGACTTCAATGCCCACGTCCGACTCCCCGATGTAAGTACGATCACGAGTTGCGAAAGCACCATGATCCCACAAATGTCCGGTATTCGATTGTCCCTTCTAATAATGCCTTTACAATGGCCGCGATATTGCAATGAACAGCAAAAACCCGCACACTCGTGCTATTTTCTGATTACCGTCATCCCTTTCCCAAAAAAACCATGACAGAGACAACGAATCTTCTCGAACAATACGGCCCACGCGAAGCGATGGAATACGACGTCGTGGTCGTCGGCGGCGGCCCCGCCGGCCTGTCGGCGGCGATCCGCCTGAAACAGCTGGCTCTTGACAAAGGCCAGGAAGTCACGGTCTGCGTGCTGGAAAAAGGCGGCGAGCTCGGCGCGCATATCCTGTCCGGCGCGGTAATGGACCCACGCGCGATCAACGAACTGATCCCTGACTGGAAAGAAAAAGGCGCGCCGCTCAATACCGCCGTGACCGAAGACCGCGTCCTGTTTCTGAGCGCAACCAAATCGTATGCGACGCCGGCATTCGCCATTCCACCGGCACTGGCCAATCACGGCAACTACGTGATTTCGCTGGCCAATGTGGTGCGCTGGCTGGGCCAGCAAGCCGAAGCGATGGGCGTGGAAATCTTCCCGGGCTTTCCGGCTGCTGAAATCCTGTACAACGAAGACGGCTCGGTCAAGGGCGTTGCCACCGGCAATATGGGGATGAAACGTGACGGCGAGCCGGGTCCGGAATTCCAGCTCGGCATGGAGCTGCATGCGAAGTACACGTTCTTTGCCGAAGGCTCGCGCGGCCACCTGGGCCGCCAGCTGATGGCGAAGTACGAACTGAACAAGGGCAAGGATCCGCAGACTTACGGCATCGGCATCAAGGAGTTGTGGGAAATCGATCCGGCCAAGCACCAGCCAGGCCTGGTGATCCACACGGCTGGCTGGCCACTGCCAAACGACACCTATGGTGGTTCGTTCCTGTACCACCTGGAAAACAACCAGGTCGCGGTCGGCTATGTCGTCGGCTTGTCGTACCAGAATCCGTACCTGTCGCCGTATGAAGAGTTCCAGCGTTATAAAACGCACCCGGCCATTCGCGGGTTCTTCGAAGGCGGCAAGCGCATCTCGTACGGCGCGCGTTCCATCACCGCTGGCGGCCTGCAATCCTTGCCAAAGACCGTCTTCCCGGGCGGCGCGCTGATCGGCTGCGATGCGGGCTTTTTGAACACCAGCCGCATCAAGGGCAGCCACGGCGCGATCAAGACCGGCATGCTGGCGGCCGAAGCGGCGTTTGCCGCGCTGGGA